>Ga0209489_100076_pt1 | contig 136334 bp, 69 predicted proteins | sample SiratrowhiteBW_FD_187527 | JGI IMG/M metagenome (GOLD analysis project Ga0209489, IMG submission 187527) | Root nodule microbial communities of legume samples collected from California, USA - Siratro white BW (SPAdes) (version 2) | ecosystem: Host-associated > Plants > Roots > Nodule | place...
TGTATATATATTTTTTTTTTTTTTATATATATATATATATATATATATATATATATATATATATATATATATATATATATATTTTGTATATTAGAGTTGAGGTAATTCTATTATCTCATTTAATTTTTATTTTCTATTGCTGCTGATGAAAGAAATCATATATCATAGATATTTCTAGAAAGGGCATGTTACATTACCGTAGTAAGAACATATAAGAAAATATAAAAATATTAGAAGTGGAGATTGTTATAAACTGAGTTAATCCATAAACATTAAATAACATTTTTTCTATATTTAAACCTAGTAAACTTATTGCAACAACATTTTTTTTGTTATTCTTTAATTTTACATTCAAATTTCTCTTTTATTTTTTTATCAAATATTAATAAATTAAATAAATATAAAAAATATTTAAAAGTTTTTCAACCTTTTGCAAAATTAACTATATACACAATTTTCGTAACACACCTGTTATTTCAACAATTCTACTCAAATTAAAAAATCTCTTCAAGATCTCGTTACCGATCTTTCAACACCCAAAAGTTAATAGTAAAACCAAAATTCCTAAGATAACCTAAAATATCAATATAAGTCAAGCAAACATTATGTTATACTAAATTAAATTCATACAAGTTGTAACCTCGTAATCTCAAAATCAAATCACTTATTAACTAACTCGTTTATTCTCAAAATCTGGAATATTTGTCTAAATAAGTTTGCAAGTCATAATATATTGTAATAAGAGACTAAAAGGAAGAGAGCAAAACTCTTATACCGAACATCATAGAATCTATCATTCTTAAAATCAAAATAATTCTATTTAGAATCCTTATCATACCGCTTACATATAACACACATGTAACAAAGAAAAAGTACACAAAAAATCAATATAGAAGACTTTAACAATGTATATTAAACGAAAGTAACAAACTTTTACTCTTCGTTCTTCCATAAACAGTTTAAGTTCTCCACATGATGATAAAAACATCTTCATTTCCCTATTTGAGCTTGGGAAGGAGTTAGTTTTGCACAAGACGACAAAAACATTTTTATTTCTCCTGTTTGAGCTTGGGAAGTAGTCAAATAAACAACAAGACATCAAAGCAATCACTGACAACAACAAACAAAAAATATCAAAGGACAAATACTCAAAGACACAACATTTAGGATCTACAATTCAATCAATTAAAAGAAGATAAAATGTTAACCTCCCAATTGAAACATGTATGCACAACAAGAAATCAATGCGTAAATGAGTCAACATTGTCAAAATAAAATTGTAATATAAGAAACTTGTTAGTATGTGTTTTAGAACTGGAACACATAATGCCTAGAATGTTACTATATAATGTAAAGTAAACATAATCAACTTTTTGTATAAGGGTTGAATATTTCTAAAATGTTTCACTTACTTATATTCATTTTTTTGGATAAAATAATTGTAAAGTAAACAAAACCAACTTTTTGTATAAGGGTTGAAATAGTTATAATACACCTTTTTTTTTTACATGTGCCAATAAAAAAGAGGAAACAGTAAAACACCTATCTTTTACATGTAAGATAATTGCAAACATATGAGATATGTGACTCTTGGGTAACTCTTGGGTAGTTGTAACTCTTGGGTAGTTGTAGCCCCAGTATACCATAATAGTGCAAAAATTTGATTTCTTCAATTTAGTCATTTTGGACTTAATTAGAAGGAAAACATTGTATGGAAATGTGTGTGGGTGTCAATTGTTTACATGATCTGGTTACATAGGACTAATATCATCTTTAGTAATAGAAGAGTAGAGGCTTACGAAATTTTCATTATTGCACAAATTAAGAACTTGAGTCTTGATCACGGATAAAAATTGAGGTGTAATCTTCTCATACTCAGATTGGTGTATGTCTCCTATCACGTGCCTTAGATAGATCATCACTCCTTTAAGTGAAGTTGTTTAAATTAAAAACCATGTGTAAGACAACGAGATTGAAATTGTGAATGTTGTCAACTCTAATACCAGTTACATCTATAGAGGACTGGGTACAGAATGGTAGCGTTCAAGAGTTGTTGCCTTTATAGATGTCTTCTTGGAATGTTCAACTTTAGTGCAGGGTCTGCATAGGATACTTTGTGTTTTAGTGTATATAAATGATTGATACTCTCTTTTGGTTTTCTGAAACTTATGATAAAACAGTGTTGGTAAAAGAATACACATTTGAAGGATCTTGCAGAATCATTGTTCATACTCATACAATTCTTTGAATATTATCAAGAATGCAGATACTATATGTCTCAAGCATAATGATATAGATGGTTGGACATAATTGTAATATTTATTGCAATTCTTATACTAGATAATTGAGGTTGTCACATTTGACATTTTTAATTGGTAGAGAAAAACAGGATTATAGGAAGACAAACATATTTTGCAATCCATCAATCAACGGACTTAAATGAGATTCATCAATCAAATTGAAATTATTTGCAATCTCGATATCGAACACAAACATATTGAAAATTACAATTTTCTCTATAAGAAAAAAGTTATTTAGAGACCAATTACCAAATGAAATGGTTGTTAATTGTGACCAAAATAGTTACCAAATTAGATTTTTTGTTGCTAAATAACTACAAAATATAAGTAATGATTGAATTTAGTAACCAATTAAGTCAAGATAATTGGTATCTAACATTAGCTAACAAGGTTTTAGTGACCTATACTATTAGATTCTAAACTAGTCTCTAACTTAATTAGATACCAATTTAGAATCTAATGGCATAGGTCACTAAAACATTGGTAGCTAGTGTTAGATACCAATTATCTTAATTTAATTGGTCACTAAGTTCAATCATTACTTATATTTTTTAGTTATTTAGCAACCAAAATCTAATTTGATCACTATTTTGGTTACAATTAGCAATTATTTTATTTGATAGCTAAAAATTGATCTCTAAATAGCTTTTTTCTTGTAGTGTTTATTGTAATTTTGTAATAAGTCTGATATTGTTTTGGACATAATCTATACTTTTACTTGTATTTTGAAGTTGCTAGGTGAGATGTCATAAATGTTAGGTATCCAAGTGTGAGTCTAAGTTCCACATTGAGTAAAAATGAGAAAGTTGAACAATATATAAGAAAGAAGACCCACAAACCTAATGCCTTAAGATTTTAAGTTGAAGGTGGTGTTATCTTATGTGGATTAGCTCGGTTCTAATTTTTGTGACATATTCCTAGTTTACTAAGAAAGATTAAACTTTATGTGTTTTTATGTGTATATATCTATCTTGTATATGTATTTTGTACAAGAATTAGACAATCTTATTGTCTTATTCAATTTTATTTTTTATTATTAATAAAAAAAGTCATAAATATTTCTAAAAATAACATATTACGTTTATGTATTAAGGACTTATAGGAAATTATAAAGATAATAGAATGGAAGAATGTTGTAGCCTCACTTAATCCATGAACATTAGCCAGTTTCTACACATTTGTTTCTTTTTAATTGATGAAATAATCAGTATTTTTTCTCAGCAATGTTATCACATGCTACTAAAATCTAAGTTTTCAAACCTTCCATGCTGGTCATTTTCTAATTCATGTTACCATTATGCGTCAATTTAAACGATGTATGTTCTTTTTGTTTATTCCCAACAAAATGAAGGTTTCTCACTATAAAATTATGATTCCTCCACTTAGTTTCAAAAATATATTCTATTGCAAGTGTCCCAAATTCGTCCAATAGTCTTAATTTTCAAGGTTGATTCATAATGATACGAGAAAGTAGCTATCTGTTATTATAAAGGAAACACAGAGAAAGTTTCATAATACATGTCATAATTAACTATTATTTATAATTAAGAAACATAGATACCTAATAACTGCTTATAAAAGTATACTAGATGGGACACAAGATGAAATTTGTATACATATATGATTAACTAATATTTATGATTAAGGAGCATGAATGCTAAATAGCCTTAGCTCTCCAAAGTAAAATTAAAAAACCTTCAAGAAATACATAGTCATAGAGAAATGCAATCCGTTGAAACATGTGGTGACCTACGAAGGTTTTTGGTTGTCAAACATACGTTTTTGTTAGAAAGAAAGAAAAACATGTTTTATTCCTTTTTATCATGATACTGTTTGAATTTTTTTTGTATACTTGAAAAATTTTATACTATTGAGTCATCTTTTAACCATATAACAAATATCATATTATTTTTAACTTAATTAACAACCTTGAAACACAGCCTTTTTTCTTGTACTCTTACCCTATAGATGCATTTTTATATAAATACTTTCATCTGCACCTTGTAAATGCGCACTCTTACCCTTCAATTTTATCTTTCACCCTATACACGTCACTTTTATTGATTGTACCCTTCAACAAACTGCATATAATTTTCCACCCTTATCATTTAATAAAACCTATTAAATTTATTGCAACAACATTTTTTTTATTCTTTAATCTTACATTCAAATCCCTCTCTCCAATTTTTTTATCAACAATAATAAAATTAAATAAAGATAATAAACACTTGGATACCCTTTTAAATAAACAAAGCTTTTGTAAGACATCTGTATGTCCACAACTCTATTCAAATTCCAAAATCACCACAAAATTTCACTACCAAAGCTTATTAGCTCTTAAGATAACTTAAAATATCACAATTTTGATATAAGTTAAACAAACATTATGTTATATATTATGTTACATCCATACAATTTGAGAAAATCACAACTTCAAAACCAAACCACCTATTGATAATACAATTCCATTCATTTTCAAAACCCTAAATATTTATATAAATAAGTTTACACGTGAAAATATTCTATAATAAAAGACAAAGAAGAGAGAAAAAACTCTTATACCAAACATCATAGAACCATCAAAATATCAAAAGAGTTCAACTTGGAATTCTTATCATACCCCTTACATATAAGACACATGTAACAAAAAAAGGTACACCAAAAATTAATACAGAAGACTCTAACAATACTTATTAACGAATGTAACTAACTTTTATTTTTCCTTCTTTCATAAATAAATAAAGTTTTTCATAGGATGACAAAAACATCTTCATTTCCCCTGTTTGAGCTTAGGAAGGAATCAAGTCTACAGGATGACAAAAACATCTCCGTTTTTTCTGTTTGAGCTTGAAAAAGAGTCAGATAAATAACAGGACATTAAAACAATCACTAACAATAACAAATAGAAAATATCAAAGAATAAATACTCAAAACAGAAAATATCAAAGAATAAATACTCAAATATACAATATATAAGATCTGCAATACAACTATTTCAAAGAAGATAAAATGTTACACTCTCAAAATATACTCAATACATACATGAGCAAACATTGTCAAAATAAAATCATAATAGAAGAAATTTATTAATATATGTTTTAGAAGTCGAAGATTGAGCATAGATTGTTACTATATACAGAACCAATTCTTTGTTTAAGAGTTAAAACATTCCTAAAATACTTCAATTAATTATATTAATATTTTCTTGATAATACAAAACTAAACTCTGTTTTTACATATTACCATTAGACCATCTTATTGAGATTTCTTACTCAAAACAAACTTAGATTTCATGTATATAATATTCAAATACCCTTTTAAATAATATCATTTCATTCACATTGAAAAATAAGATATGTAATTAAATATCATTTCAGTCCTATCCACTACTATGTTACAAACATAAATGACAAAAGTATTTTCCTTAAAAGAGGACCAAAATAAATTTTGCATAAAAGATAAGCAATAATATATTCTAGGAAATTATTTGATTAACACTTCGAAGATATTTATTAGTTATTAACGATTGCTAAAATTTGAGATGAACAACCTGGAACAACTAAACCATAGATAAAAAGATTCTACAAATTGATACTTCGTAGCCCTACTTTATTTCTAGTTGTTTCAGTTAAACATCACCGAAACAACACTAGACTTATTAGACTTATTCATCTATTGGATCTCCTGCTTAATTTGGACACCTCTGGGTGCTGCAATTGATCTCCGAAATCCAGAAGGAAGAGGAAACCCAGGTACACAATTCTCAAATCCTGGTGGAGGAGGAATTGGTGTTCTAAATCCGAGAGGAGGAATAGGATTTCGAAATCCAACAGGAAATGCTAGAACAGGAAATCCTGGAGGAGGTGGAATTTGTTTCTGAAATCCTAGAGGAGGTGGAATTAGTCTCTCAAATCCAGGAGGAGGAGGAGGAAGCTCCTGAACACACTCAGATTTCACAACAACCCTAACTGGAGGATGAGGAGCAGGAGAAAAAGATGGAGGAGGAGCAGTGATACTGTTCTTCTTATTTCCCCAAATAATGGTAGGTTTTCCATCTACCATCTCAACACGGGGATTCCTCTTACAGTATCTGGCCGTCAACCTCTTCCTTCTCTCACTTTTCGACTCAGATTTGTAATGAATTGAGCTCACATGCGCAGCAAACAGCTGCGACGTCGCGTAAACCCCCTTACATTTTGGACACGTGTACGGCCCATTTTTCCGATGGGGATAGCTATGGATTCGACCATCGTTCCTCCTCTTCTCAGCTGCTTCATTAAGATTCTGCATGCAGTTCTTCTGGGCTTCATTGGCCTTGAAAAGCACTGCTGCTGGACATGGCTTCTGCATGCTGTTCTTCTGACTACTTTCAGCAGCAAAACCAAGGACACAACAACGGTCAAGCCTAATTCCTGGTGCCGGTGCCCTCTCCGGCCTTCGAGTGTCACGGACCAGTTGTTCTCTGATGAACTCGCTTGCTTTGAGGGTGGTGATTACGGGTGGTGGGGCTACGGTTCTCGGATGAACCTCAACCCGTGAGCCTTCTTTTGTACCCATGGAGGGTTTTCGCTCAATCACCCTTTTCAAGACAAGTTGGCCATTCTCCTGAAGCTCTAAAGCTTGGTATGGCATCAGAGTGTTGGAACTGAGGCGAGGAAAGTTAAGGGCCATGGTGGTGGTGGTGGTGATTCAGAATTGAAAGCAATGAAGTTGCTGAGGTTTGTGTGTCTTCTCTGAAGGTCTTTGTGGTCCTTTTATAACAAGGGATGCGTGTTTCCTCGGCATTGTAAACTCTTATTTAACCCTAAGCAATAATTGCATCAAATATAAAAATGTTTACACTGCTCTAATGTGTCAGATCTTACAGTTAGTATTTAATTATAATTAATAATTCTTCCATTTTTTTCATTTATATAAGTTCTTAATTTACTTTTTTAATAATGTTATGTCGTTATTTTTGAAATTCTATGATAGTTCTTAACAGATTCTTATTAGCACTATTTTTTTTTATCTGATAATTAAATCAAAATAAAAATTATCAATACTTTATTAAAATAAGTTATTGTATTTACTAGTTTTCTGAAACAATACGCTACTTAACGTTTCCAATGCTAAAATCTAAAAAAAAAAGTGTTTTAACTGCTATCAAACAACGTGTCCAATGCTATTGAATCCTCAAAAGAAAGGATATTTTGTCTTATTTGCATGTCACAGTATAGTCTGTCAACAAATTATATATATATATATATATATATATATATATATATATATATATATTTCAATTCAATGTTAATTAATATCCAATGAAAAATAATAGTTTGATATTATTGTTTATAAATAACTTCTATTTAATATTTTTTTATTAGTAAAATATTATATGTAAATAAAATAATAATATATATTAGTATCAAATGCATGTAAAATATGAATAGTGAGTTAAAATATCACTGAACATATTAAAATGAACAAATAACTTCATCTTCTTATTAATTATATCGCAGAAAACAGCTCATAATGCTTTTAACATTTCTTTACATTAATTCCTTTTAAAAAAGTATTGAATACTTAATTCATGTTACTGATTAATACATTAAATACATATTTATCTTTTCTCTTAATAATGACCAAATAACTCTGTAGATAAATATATAAAAAATTATTAAGTGTTACATCATTTTATATTTTTCATTGAATTTTTGTTTTATTAATTCATAGTGGAAATCAATTTTACATGTATTATACATGTATATATAATTTTGTATTGATATCATTTAATTATTGAATAGATAAAATATATTTTTTAATAATGTTATTGACAGTGTAATATATAATATAATTGAATTCCTCTTTTGTATTAATTAAATTTTGATTATATAAAAAGTTATTAAAAACGTGTGTGTGTATATATTATTCATAGTTAACGAGAATGAAAAAAAAAAAAAGTTTATTTACCTATAGTATTTTATGATTCTTTATTCTCATGTAAATGGATCTCATAATTTTTTAGTTACATAATATTTTTTAAGGTGATTCATCGTTACATAATATTTATATTAATATTCTAAAAATATTAAGATAAAAAATGTATCCAATTATTTTATTTAATTGTCTTCAAATGTACTCATAAAAGAATTTTTAAGATTAAAGATTTTAGTGTTTTCCCAAGAATATGTGTAAGTAAAGAAATTTTGATTATGGATGGTTAAGGTAAGCTTCAAGATTTTTATAAAAAGTTTGGTATAAAATATTTCTATACTTATATCATCGTTTACTTTTTTTCTGAAAATCAATTATATTATTCATGATTGAATATGAAATTTTCATATAAACAATTTAATTAATTATCAACTAAAATTTATAAATTTAAATATTTTATTATATTATTTATAATAATCAATTATAATACTTTTAAAACATTTTAAAAAATATTAAGGTTCTCTTGAAAAAGTAGAGCGAATATCAACAAATACAAACTCAAAAGAACAATGTACTAATGCATAATTTACACACATTCACGTATAAATGAAGAAATACATACTTAATTATTTTAAAGCAATCCACCAAAACATATATTATGCGAAAGATCTTCAAGTATTCATCAGCTTTCACACAAGTGTTAACAAGTTTGGGATTGCAATCTTGTATAATGTCTTGTCCACCTATTTTTGTTGAAGAAAATAGTCATTAGTAAAACCATAACTAAATCTAATTATAATTAATAAAATTAAAATATATTATTATTTTCTTTATCGTGGTACTAATATTATAATATCAAAATTAATATATAAAACATAAGTTATATTTGTTTAAATAGACTATAACTATTTATAATAAAGTATAATATTCAAAGTCAGATATTAAATAAAAATAATTATTTATATAACTATTTCATCTATATTAAATAATAAGTATACAACGTATCTAAAAAATATATTTATTTTCATTTAAAATATTATTTTTTGGTTAGCTATATTAATGAAAAAATTATGCAGCATTAAATTAAATATAATTAATGATAAAAAATAAAATAAAATAATTAAAATTATTGATAATTTAAAACTAACAAATACGTTTGTAGACAATAAAAATATATTTAAACTTAAACTATAATATAGTAAAATTAAAACGTTACCATTCTCTTTATATATATTATTTATGTGATACTAATTATCGACTTTCTAAAAGGCGGTTACAAAAGTTAACTATTTAATTTTAGGTTTTTAACGGTGGCATTTTAATATATTGAGATAATACTAATATATTAAAAACAATTACATTTAAAATAATATTTTTCAAAACTTATCTGTTTTTCATTTATTTTATCTTATATATAACGTTATTTATTTATTTATTTGTAAAACCCGATTTTAGTTCAGGAGAACTGTTTCTTTAAAGAAATAATAATTACAATTTTAATTTATGTTGACTATATAAAATAGAAAATTTTAATTATTTAGTCATTATTTTTAAATTTCACTACTTCTTTAAACTATTTTTTTTACTTTGTTGTAGTTTTTTTGGAGTTTATTATCGTAATTTATCAATCAAGTGAGACATTGATGAAGTAAGAATCAATCTGACATATCAAAATTTCAGTCAAATACATTATTTGTGTTCCCTTATATTTCAAATTTTATTTTATTTATAAGAAGAGTTATATTTCAAATATTATTTTACTTTGAATTTGTTTAAGAAGTGAATATCTGTTTGAAATATATATTTTCAAGATTTTGATTGAATTCCAGAGTTTCAATGTAGGAAAAGTTGGTATTTAAGTAAAACTGTATGTTAAAGTCTTTTTTTTATAAAAGAATTAGAGTTAATATTTTGAATAAAAGTAAATTATCATTGAAGAAATAAATTATTTTTTAAATTTGTTCTTAAAGTTTGAAGTGTAGTGAGAATGGTCAAATTGGTTTATATTGGTTATGGTATACTATTTATGTAAATAAATTTTTTGTTTGAGCTTTGGAACTTGGTAAATGCTTATATTTAGTTTTATTAAATTGATATCGTTGATTTTAAAATTCAAAGAAATTGAATGGTACAATGACTTTTAAAAATTCATTTTATTTAATTTTGGGAAACATGAAATGAAAAGTAATAGATAGTTGTAACTGACTATTTTAAACTTATTAAAATGCTAAAACTGAAAATACATATATGTAATATGTTTGAGAAATGTTTTGAATTATTGCATAAATTTATTTATTTTTTATTTTGATTTAAACAATTTGTCTTTTAAGTGAAAGTTAAATCAGAGCTTAATCCTGATGTAAATTATTTTTTCAGCAAAATGATAAATTGAAGAATCAATCTTTATTCATGGAATGAAGTGGAGTTATAAATTTGAATGAATTTAAATTGATTATAAATGTTGTAAATTCTTGAGATAATGCTTATATGATAAGAAATCAATTAAAGTCTGAAATATGGAATGATAAGTAAACACTTCTACTGTATTAAGTACATATATGTATTAGTATATGAATATACATTTAAGATATATGATATTTTAACTCTTTTAGCTTCACTCGGTATTTAAATAATCTAGATTAAAACATTAGGTGATAAAAAAATAAATATTTTTTTTGTAAATATAAAACATGCAGAAATCTAGACAGTAAATATCTTAAATTTACTTTAATTTGTAAAATTCATGATACATATGTGTAGATGCTTCTAATATGATAACTGGTAATTTTTTTATAAGACATTTTAATACATGTATTCAAAAACTCATTAGTAAATATTATTTGTCGATTATCTTGTTATATAAATTCATGTTGGTTTATAGTTATATTGAATTGTTTATAGTTGTATTATAATAATTTAGTATACAATTTGATTGGTAGTTCATTCTTTGATTGTGGTAATAATAATAATAATAAATAAATAAATATGGTAAGGTTAGAATAATAAATGTAATAATATTTATAAATATATTAATTAATAGTTACTCAATATAATTACACAAAAATAACGTACAGTTTATCATACATTACAAAGTTTAATTATTTATTTTCCATTTTATCATACATTTTTTATTTTTATAATGAAAGTATTTTGAGATATTGAGATACGTTAAGATTACTATATGTTTAAAAATAATAACAGGCAAAAGTAATCCCATTTTTGTGTATTTTACAATACAAGTTATGAATGAATTTTCTTGATGATTTTAGTACTCGACTTTTTTATTAACAACTACAGAACATAATTATTTAATTTTACTTTTATTGGAGGGTTTTTTAATTTTTTAACGGTAGTATTTTAAGATGTTAAGATAAGATTATATATTGAAATTATTATATTTTAAAATTTATATGTATCTTTTTTTATTATTACGAGTAAATAAAAGACAATTCATATGTCTTTTTATTATATGATAGTTAATAAAAAATAATAAATGATTACATTGCATTTATCTTTACTATTCGAATGGTTTATTTCTATTTTTCACTCTAAAGTATAATTATGAGTAAAATATAAATATTAAATATGTATCTCTTTTGTATATTGTTATAATTTATTTTTGTGTAATTTTAAAATATAATTAAGAGTAAAATTGAAATATAAAATGTATATACACTTATGAATGTCAAATGAATGGTTTTGGTTGAATTATTTGAACTTGTTTTTGATTTAAAAAAAAATCTATACAATAACTGAGTAAAAATATAAGGATGAACAGAACAATACTCTATTTTTTAAGATTGAATACAAAAGGAAAATGAATATTTATATTCGCTCAGTTTCTGAAACATTCCCAAAATTTACGTTATAACAAAATTTAAAACTAATTTAACGTATTTAGTTAACATGTGAAGGAAGGCAAAGCTTAAGAAGCTAAAATTGGGGCATGGCATAAGGTTGTTGCATTGGGCGCCACAAAATTTGAGAGCATTTTTTCAGAAATTGTGTTCGATATATATATATATATATATATATATATATATTACCTAGTGATTTAAGATAGCACTTCATATTAAGTTATATGCAGGATTAACCTTCAATATAGTCTAAAGTATTATAAAATAAAATTTATATACAGACTCTTCCTATATACATTAAAACTAATATCCTAAAAATTTATGAACTAATATCCTTGAAATTTATGAACTCTTAAAAGCTTCAACATCATAATATTGTTGTCTTAATTCAAAGATACAACTAAAAAGATAATGGTAAGTTAGATATTTAAATCGTTTCAACATGATGAATTTAGTAAAAAAAATAACTATAACGTCTATAACATGAGGTCAAAGTATCTTAATATATAAAATTTAGCGGTTTAGATCAAACTTTGCAATTTCAATATTAAGTACCACTCTTAATTACCACAAAATACATATATGAATTCTTTCATCAAACTTATAATCCACTCAATAACTTGTCCTCTACTATCAGATACTAATATCTAATCAAATACACAATATTTAGACTTTCAGTAAATCTAAGAGAAAGAATTAGAGTAAATTCACACATTACAAATTTAGTTCATACAAACCTCATGTCTTATTCTATTTGACTTAAATAATCAGTAAAGGTTTGAGTATATCTGTTAACAACTTGACATCAATACTTAATACATAACATAAACATAATTTATACATTGCCTCAAAATGTATGACCTCAATTTCCATCATCCACGTCAGTATATCTCATTCAATTTGCAAATCAAGCATGCAATAACACATAACACATTAAGGCGATAATTATTTAACAAACACTCAAATATCATCCTTTTCACAAGTTTAATTAGTATATAATCTACCATTACATCCAACTATATAAAAATTCCACTGCCACTAATCCTGCAATAGAAATATTGAAATTCAAACTTCATCTCATTTCACGTTCAAGTATTCTAATTTAGTGTACTATATCAGGATTTTGAGACTATCCTTACTTGGAGATTTGTCTTGAAGCAATTCTAAAACACTATAGTAGTTTCCAAAAAATCTAAGGACTTATAATAGGTTGTCAAATCATAATCAAATTTTAATTTTATTTTAATTAAATTGAGAGAGATACTTTTTTTTAACTGTTCCCAGATTGATGCTAAGAACTTAAAAAAAAACAGTGAACAAAGAATTTTTAGAATAATTAGAAATTTACTCTCATTGATATTCTGATTAGCTAAAATTATTTCTTGATTTCTGGACTGCTGATAGGTGTGATTGAAAACTGAGATTGATGAATAACATAGAAGAAAATTTAAAAAAAAAGGAAGAAAGTTTTGAAATTGAAGAACTAAATGAAAAATGGTACATAGGTTTTGAATAAGATAGGTTTCACATCGGTGGTCTCTCATCTCCATACCTGCTCCAATACTTGTTCCCATTATAAATTATTAAACTATATTAATACATAATACAAAAACTTATATTAACTTATACAAAAACTTATATTAACTTTTATTTTTTTTCTTATTTCGTAACTTATTTATAAAACAAATATTTAATTATTTTTACTTTTATATAATTATTTGACTTTTATTTAATTTTTATTTTATACTCTTTTGTACTTATTATATAAAAAGACATGTATTATTCTCACATTAAATCTTTGATAATGCAATGATTTCTATATTATAATGTTTTTTTATAAAAAACTATTTAATTAACATTTAGAACAATAAAAATAATGAATATAATAAGTACATCGCATATATCTAATAGGAATGGAGGTAGAATACAGATTTAATACTCGATGAGTATGAAAATGACGAGAATTAGAAAATGAATTTCACGCTTTCATTGTCCATTGTTATCCTGGAATATAATCAAAATAAAATGTTCCGTGTAAATAAATATAAAAATAAGAAAAAAAATATTATATTTACTTATATTTTTCTTTATCTGGCGATTATAATTTTTTGTCTTGATTTATAAATTAAACGATGAAAAGTAACTTCTTTTTAATTGTTACAACATAAAATAAAAAATATAATCTTAAATTATTCAAATGCAAGTAATAACTAAAAATATTATAAACAGTTTTTATATACATAACCATGTGCAAGGCGGATACTCTAATTCCGTATTCATTTTTCCGTAAAAATTTATAAATAAATACTTATACTTATGTAGTACCATATCCAATTAATAATTATCCTATTTATTACTAATATGTTTGGCAGTACCCGTTTACTACTCCTTGGTATGATAGAGGCTTAATCCATGAAAATACTAGTCCAAAATTAGGTTTTCATCCTTCATTTTAAAAGTCCTAATTGTGTTGATCTTTTTGATGAAAATTTAATGAGAAGATTCAATAATTTTTTTTTAATTTATATTTAATGTGTGATTCTTTTTATATTGGTACGACTTTATATTGAGTGAAAAAATATTTCTAACAAAAGTACTATGATTTTTTATACAGGAATTATATAATACTTTCATTATTACATTTTTTTGGAAGAAGATTTACCGGAAATAATTAATAATAATAATTAAATCCACGTCATCTCTAATTGAAAACAAAAATAAATAAGTTCGTATGTTTTTTTTTTCTTTATATGATACTTAAACTTAGATTCCCAATATTTACTTTTGTCCGTACTAATATAGAGATGAAGACCAACTCACCTTAAACCTGGTAAATGCAAATCTTCCTATAGCTTTAAATTTGATTATAGATTCAAAAATATTTTATTAGATTTAAAATTCATTTTAAAATAACGAAAGGAAATTGTCATTCATATGCTGTAATTTGTCTTTCATATTAAATTGTTGATCCTACAAACTAAATTTACATAACAAGTGCACTAATATAATATTTGAATTCTAAATTTTAAGTATGAATTTTATTTTTTTTTCTCTTAATCATATCATGATATATAAGTTTAATTTGCCTAAGAATATAATAAGATTAACCATAAGTTTTTAAAACTATAGCAGAAATGAAACTATTAACTAAAAATCACCATCATTTAAGCCTTAAATTATTTTAAGTGGAAGGAGATTTTAACACTTTACGATACAAAAATTATAAATCACAATTTGAAATCCCTGTTATTGGGTTTGGTCTTCATATATTCCCCCTTATTTATTTATTTTCTATAATATAATTCTATTAAAAATGGAGTATTCTTTTTTTTTTCACCCAAAAAATAATAATAAAGACGAAAAAAAAGTTTTAAGAATTTTTTAGAAACTTTGAATTAATAGGAATATAGCAAAATGACGCGGGGAGAACAAACGCAGCACCAAAATAACCCTCAACTCAACTGAACGCCGTCTATTTTCTTCTCTTCTCTGTCACGCCGCCGAAGCTGCAACCTAACCATTGGCCGCGATTAGGTTTTCGGTTCACTTCCTTTCTCTTTCAACTTGCGAGCTTTACACGCCTCAGTACTTAATCTCTTCATATTTTGCCCTTAATTGTATAAACAGGTTTTTCACTCAACCAACATGGGCGCGGCAAATGATACAGGTTGTGATTTTTTTATTTTTTTTTTATCATTTTAGGTTTATTTTAGTTAATGCCTCAGTTATTGATTTTTTTGGTGTTTTTTTCGTCGGTGTATCAGAGACGAGTTTGGATGGAGAGAACAGTGTAAAACGAAGGAGCGGAAAAAAACCCATGCCTGAGAGTGGAGCTCGAGAGCATAAGGAGCAATTGCAGAAACTTTCGGAGAAGGTTGGGTTTGTGCTTTGTTGTTTTCTAAGGACGTTTTATAAGTATTTGATATGTGGTCTAACTTTATCTGTTTTCATATTGCGCTTTGAAATTTCAATCTGGATTAAGGTCTCCCGTCACATTGGTAGTTCTTATTTAAAATGTTTTCCTTGGTTTATCTCAATGAGTTTTGTAGCTTTGTATTCGTTATCGCGAATAAGCATGTCGGTTATTGAAGTTTATGTACCGTATTTGGATGGGATGGGATGGAATGGCAAGGAAGACAGAGACAGGAAAATGTTTACATCTGTGGAACTGGAAATAGTGTTTGATGTTGTTATCTGGCTACATTATACTGGCAATATTATTCACAGCTTTTCCATTTCAGGACCCCGAATTTTACGAGTTCTTGAAAGAGCATGACGAGGAGTTGCTTCAATTCAGTGATGATGATCTAGATGTGAGTGTATTCTTTTATACTTTTTTTTGTCCATTTTTTTTTTTCTACATCATGCATAAACTACAACGGATACGAGGTCCGTGAAATATTACCAGTTGTTACTTCATATAGTTATCACGCATGTAATCTCTTTCAATTCCTTCCTAGATGTTGGCAATCTTTGTTTTTTTAATCACAATGCCTTGGTTATCTTTCTGTTGTATTTTGTTTTTTATTATTATATTATTGTTTTCTTTTAGGAGTGTATCTTATGTTCTGTATTTTGTTCTTCTCGCATTTTCAAAAACTGATTAAGGTTGTTGAACAAACATGGGTTTTCCTTTAGAGACATCTTTATGGAATTGTGACACTACACAAGGAAGCATAAATTAATTTGGTTCATCTTATAGTGGGGTAGTAGCCCATCAGTCATTGCAAATTTGAAATTCCCCTGCTCAGGGCTTTGTTTCATTTACACTAATAGATCCTTTAGGTTCTGGTGACGTTTCTCCTATTAGATTTTGAGAAGTTATGATATATCCTCTAATCAAGATAGGAGATTTTGGATGATAATTTTGTAGATTTGCTTCTTTTAGACTAATAGATCTTTTATGTTTTGGCAATGGTTTTCCTATTAGGTTTTGTGAGCACACTTGGTCAGGGTTTTGATGTTTAGAGCATTTTTCACTAAAAAGTTACAATCCCTTCTAGTTTTACCTGAATCTTATGATTTATCCTTTAACCAAGATAGAAACCTTGTTGTGAGGCTTCCTTTGTGTTTTCTGGTGAATCGGTTGTAAAAGATTGTCCATGTTTTCAAAGTTATGCCTTTGCCCTGTTATATTATTGAATTTATGTTCATGGTCTCTATCTGATGCATAACTCTATTATTTCAACGGAATCTCTTTTATTATCCCAACTATTTATTATTATATGCACCACCACTATCATATACTTTGTCCCTTTTTTCTAAAGTAAAGATGTGTTTGATTTTTTATGACATTTTTTATTCGAAAGCTGCAAATTCCCGTATTTGTACTTTTCTCCCTTTCTTCCTTGAATTCAAATATCATTGTTTAAAGAAATTCACCTTTTAGCTATGTCTAATAAGATTTTATAGCCACACCCTTTCAATATTTTTAAACAGGAATGAATTTCTTAGAGGACTGCCCTTTTAGTAAACCCTTATTTGAATATCTTAAAAGTATTTGTGTTGGTTGTGTAGTATGCTTATTTATACTTGTTCTACCCAAAAGTGCCTTTGTATGATTCTTAGGGTTTATAGTTAGAGCATTAAAATTGAGTGAGTATGTCCACATTGAGAGGTGCATTTTATAAGCTCTCGTTTGTTGTTATGCTATTTCCAAGATCTTAACCAATGTTGTCTACCCCTTAAATTATGTATTTTTCTCACCTGATTTCAAGTACCATGAGTAGATATTTCTCTCATTTTTGTCTAAGATTCTAGTATCTTGTTGAATTCCTCTGTTAGTGATTAGCAGGTTCTATAAACGACCTGTTCAGTTACATTCCCTTTTAATAGGAGATCAGGTTAATTACTGATACAATATTTAATAAAATAGCTTAATCTGACATGTTCTTAGTATTAAAAGCTATTTAATTGTTTTGCTTCTTTTCTCCAGGAAGATGTGGGTACCGACATCGAAGATGAAGATCTACAGCTAGATGAGGAGGCTAGTGAGGATGAGATTCAAGAGAAGGAACAAAAGTCCTCTAAGGAAGTTATAACTACTTCTATGGTTGATGCGTGGTGCAAATCAATTCAAGAAAATGGGAGCTTAAGTGCGCTGCGTTCCCTGATGAGGGCTTTTAGGACAGCATGCCACTATGGTGATGATGGGGGGAATGAATCTATGACAAAGCTTAGTGTAATGTCTAGCACTGTATTCAACAAAATAATGTTGACTGTACTTACTGAAATGGACGGAATACTAAGAAAATTGTTTAAGCTTCCTGCTTCTGGAGGAAAGAAAGAGAACATAACAGATTTAATGGCCACGAAACATTGGAATAGCTATGGCCATTTAGTGAAGTCTTACCTTGGAAATGCTCTCCATGTTTTGAACCAGATGACTGACACAGAAATGATATCATTTACTTTACGTAGGCTGAAATACTCTTTATTGTTTTTGGCTGCTGTTCCTTCACTCCTAAGGAAATACATTAAGGTATAAGTAACCCATTGTTATTCAAATCAATGTTATCTACAGTATTCTAGTAGTGCATCAATGAACACTGATACTTTTAAGTTTGAAATCTGTATATTGCGCATGTCTTCTGATACATATTGGTCCTTTTGTCCTCTACAGTAATTTTATTATAGCTTGATTAGATAGACAGCAATAATCTAAAACCTTCTCTCCTTATTTTCCTTTTTCTCCTTCCAAATGGTCCTTTTGTCCTCTACAGTAATTTTATTATAGCTTGATTAGATAGACAGCAATAATCTAAAACCTTCTCTCCTTATTTTCCTTTTTCTCCTTCCAAATGTTTATTTACATTCTGGGACATGTATTTTTTCCATTGATTTTGTGAACTAACTTTCATAATGATTTGATCAGGTGGTCCTTCATTTCTGGGGTACCGGTGGAGGTGCACTTCCAGTTGTTTCATTTCTATTTATGAGAGATCTATGTATCCGAATTGGATCTGGCTGCATAGATGAATGTTTCAAAGGAATATATAAAGCTTATGTTTTGAATTGCCACTTTGTAAATGCTGTGAAACTTAAACATATTCGTTTTCTTGGCAATTGTGTCATTGAGCTTCTTGGTGTTGATCTTCCTACTGCGTATCAACATGCCTTCATTTACATTCGGCAACTGGCTATGATATTAAGGGATGCACTTAATGCAAAAACTAAGGTGCTGTTTTATTTGTCCAGTGCGTGTTATTTACTTATTGGGCACTGCAAGATGTGCCCGTTACCATTTTCTTAAATTTGAATTTATATTTATCCTAACAAATATAATGGATAATGGAATGCGTTTACAATCTGGTTATATGGATTTTAATTACTGTCACTTTGATAGGAATTTGAGCATTATGGAATGCGTAAGTCCCATATTAAGTAATATGAGATATTCTGAGGAATATTACATGTTTGGTTCTCCCTCTTTAGCAACTAACTTTTAAAGGTGTGAGTTCCTCGTGTTGTATGATAGTCGGTACAGTATTTAAGTGCTTAGTTCTCTCCTCCTTAATAGCCAGCTCTTAAAGAGTGGATTCCCCTAATGCTTGGGTGTTTATCACACTTCTTAGTTCTTATAGTTCTTACAAGATTGACATTATTTCCTATTATCTGCTCTTTTTAGCATTATCTGGTTTCTTAACTTTACATGTCATGCCTTTCAAGTTCTATCGTCTGCCTTTTATAGTTACAAGGCATTCTTGATAAGTTTTGAAAAAGTAGAATCAAGAATAAGGGTTATATGTTGTTGTAGATAGGGATTGAGAAAATACAGAAAGGCTATAGGTTGAAGAAAATATTTCCTCTGGCTTACATCTGTATTAGACTACAGTGAAGAACATAAAATTCTTCATTTGTCTTTCATATTTCAGCCACCCCTCAACCGAGATCCAATAAATACCTAGAAAAAGTTAGTGTTGAATTTAGGGGTAGCACTACCTTAGATCATTAAGCTTTTATTAGTAAGTACTCGTTTGATTAGATCCTTTCATAAACTGAAACATTTGTTTGTGCTGGCACTGCTTAATTTATGGTCCTTATTTTGCTTTTTTCCTGAATGTATTGTTTAGGAAGCTTTTCGCAAGGTTTATGAGTGGAAATTCATCAATTGTCTTGAACTTTGGACTGGTGCTATCTGTGCCTACAGTTCAGAATCTGACTTTAAGCAACTTGCATATCCATTGACCCAAATAATTTCTGGGGTAGCCCGTCTGGTTCCAACAGCCAGATATTTTCCCCTTAGGTTGAGATGTGTAAGAATGTTGAACCAGATTGCAGCTTCTACCCACTCCTTTGTACCAGTGTCTATGCTCCTTTTAGACATGCTGGAAATGAAAGAATTGAATAGACCCCCAAGTGGAGGTGTTGGCAAAGCTGTTGACTTACGCAGTATACTGAAGGTATTCATCACATGAATGAATTTCAATGTGCACTTTTTGAGATCTCCTAAACTTTGAGGAATTATTCTCTTTTAGGTTACCAAGCTGACCCTAAAGACACGAGCATTTCAAGAGGCATGTGTTATTTCTGTGGTAGAAGAGCTAGCTGAGCACTTGGCACAGTGGAGTTATTCCGTTGCATTCATGGAGTTGTCTTTTATTCCACTTGTGAGGTTGCGTAGCTTTTGCAAATTGACCAAAGTAGAGAGGTTTCGAAAAGAAATGAGGCAGCTTATACGCCAGGTATTTCTATTACAATGGTAAAAAAGGCAAGGATGATGCTTAGATTTACTTGTATGTTTTATCATTGGCTTGGCATGCAGTAGCACTCATCATTCATTTCTAATTTTTCATTGTTCTACATTCAGATCGAAGCAAGTGCTAATCATGTGAATGGGAAGCGCATGTCAATTTCCTTTTTACCTAATGACCCTGCAGCAGCATCTTTTCTCGAGGTAGACGGGTTTCTCCTTATTTCTGTGGGATGTGAGTTTTGACGATTTATATGTCCCTGTTTTGGATTAATGAGTCAGTGCGTAACTCTGAATTTTAATATCATATTTATGCCAGATTTATACAGCAAAATACACGGATTTATAGTGTTTCGAATGTTCGTTATTGCTTTGGAAATAGATAATGAACCTAGTAATACGTACTCCACTAAATAGTCTGTACATTGAATCTGTCTGTACAGTCTCCTTGTTGGATGTGTATTGATCTTTTTTTCAGTCATTTCTTTAGTTAAATTTTTATAAGTTCTCTTTCTCTCTGTCTCTCGCCAACCTTCATAAGAACTGGGTCTCTTTGAGGCCAGCATCTTGTTTACTACTGTCATAACTAAATTTTAGTAAAGTGATATGGCATGTTACCTTTTTTATGCGATCTATGTATATGGCGATGCACATGTATATGATGGAGTTATTTTCTATATATATTATCTTTGCTCTTATTTCAAACCTCGCCATCACTGTACTTTATGTGAATGCTATTATATTTGAGGATTGAAAAGAGTGAAATTGATCATGTCAGGATGAAAAAAAGTCAGCTTCAAGTGCTCTGTCAAAGTACGTCCTAACACTCCGCCAGAGAGCAGAACAGAAAAACAATTCATTAATGGAATCAAGGTTTGATCTTCGAAGTCATGTTCAATTGTATGCATTACTATATCGAACTGGTAATCATGGCTAGGATAGAGGTTTCTAACACAAGTTGAGATTTTCCAGTGTTCTTGTGGGAGAAGAATCCTCTAAATTTGGAAATAAAATATCAGAAAGTGACGAAGAGGATGCAAGAAAGAATGAGGAGGGTGCTGCCGTCTTTAGTTCATCGTGGTTACCCGGAAATGAATCTAAGTATGATTATCCTTTTATTTTTTATTTTTTTCCAGTAAACCCAGTTGCACATACCCGTATTGTTTCATGCACTTATCCATGCATTGATATTGGCACAAGTTTCTTTGTTGTACTTCTGTCTGAGCGTGCTTTGCTTTCAGGATAAAACAACCTGAAGAAACAAAAAGAAAGAGGAAAAAGCAGCAGAAAGAGAAAGCCATTGATGACGATGTTGTGGAGGACTTGGTTCTTAGTTCCGACGAAGAAGATATGCCTTCAAGCCAAAGCCCTTCTGCTGGGAAAAAAGATGATGCAGATCATGTACCTTCAAAGAGAAAAAGCAAGCAGAAGAAGCACAGGACAAAAAGGTTGAAAAAAAATTAGTCTCACTTGGAGGGGAAATGATTGAAGGCTAGGTAGCATCTCTCTATTCAGGATTCGTACTGTGAGGAAAATGTGAGAAAAGTTTTGGTAGTTTTAACAGTAGTTTCCAGTTTACCTTTGGAGTAAAGACAGACATGTGTGAATGTAATGGCCGCTGCAATTATATTTTATACATAATTTCAAATGGAAAATTATATTGTGGACAAATTGTGACGTGCCACTACTTGTAAAATCTTCAGGTGCCATGGATGGAGCAAAATGGCAACACCATTCAATATTTTTAGTGTTTGATAAAAAGAATTTGATTTATTATTAATTTTTTTATTTTACCTTTTTAGATTTTGGGAATTACAAACAATCACAAATATATTTTTAAACTTTTTTATTAATTTAAAAACCATAAATTATAATTTTAAAATTGTCATAAATATACGTATTAATCACATTTTTCAACTTTAAAGATGTTAACTAACTAAACGAGACGTCCTTCAATATATATTTATATATTATAATTAGTATTATATATGCTGCTATATAATATAAACATAATTTATTCAATATAATAGATCGTCACTTATTCGTGTTTATGTTTTCAATGTTATAATATTAAATTGCGAGCAATGGAAAATAATTAAATTGGTGTCCCTCCCTGCTGTTGCTGCGGTCTGAAATCCTCCAAAATAATAGAAAGCGACCCGTGATGATTTGTAAAAAAATACAATTTAACACATGCTTTTTACTACTTTTTAATTACTTTAAGGATATGGTTATTAAAAGTATAACTTTAATCTATTTATTTTTCAAATTTTTTATAGAAATCATATCTAAAACACGGATTTGGTGATTTCTATTTTTTTGAATGGCGCGTCTGTTAACATTTGGTGATTAGTTTTAGTGTTTTAGGTTTGTTTTAATTGTGTAATTGATGACATTATCCTTTATACATGCTTTACCCATTTTAAAAGTGGGAGACAGAGTTTGGTGTGGGGTGCATGATTGGACCATATCAAAATTTTAAATTTACTCATTTCAATAATTCAATAAAAAATTACTTTAAAAGACAACATTCAAGAAATCAATCATTCAGATTTTATCTAGCTAGAAAACAAATTGCCTCCATAAGTTCTCACTGTTCTGTTTATTTTGGAACCTTTTATCTTTAATTTAAATGAATATTGATCTAAATGTAAATAAACAAATTATTATAATTAATAAAGAGTATTATGAGATCAAGTTCAAATCCGGCCCAACAATATTCTCCATCAGAAGTATTTAATTTAAATGAAAAATAAAAAAATAAAATGCAATGCAAGTACTCTGACGATTAGATTCTCGTATTTTTAACATTTTTGGTTTACGCATATTTTTTGCAGCAAGAGTGGCAAAAGGTACAGTTTCTTTGCTCCACGTCACTCCGCTATCTAAAACCAGTAAGAGGTGACTAAGCAGAAAAGGAAAAGCGCCGCCACCAAGTCGCTATATCTCCGAGCTCCCACCACGGTGTTTCCAGCACTCAACTCAATATTCCAGAATATTCAGCTCGCTCTTTCTGTTGCTAGGGTTTCTCCATGGCCACCGCGATTCGCAACCCTCTTTTCATTCCCTCCACCTCTCACCACCACAATCTCAGCCGTAAAAACAACAACTTATTGCTCACCCTCCGTTTCCCTCAGACTTCACTAAGACACTCTTCTCTCCAATTCAAATCGCGATTCGCCGTTTCCTGCTCCCTGTCGGAACCTTCTTCCCGGCCGCGGCCACCGTACATCCCCAACCACATTCCGGACCCTTCGTATGTCCGCATTTTCGACACCACTCTCCGCGACGGCGAGCAGTCGCCGGGAGCCTCCATGACGTCCAAGGAGAAGCTCGACGTGGCGCGCCAGCTCGCCAAACTCGGCGTCGACATCATCGAGGCCGGCTTCCCCGCCGCCTCCAAGGACGACTTCGAGGCCGTCAAGATGATCGCGACAGAGGTCGGAAATGCCGTGGACGACGACGGTTACGTTCCCGTCATCTGCGGCCTCTCGCGCTGCAACGAGAACGACATTCGAAGAGCCTGGGAGGCCGTTAAGCACGCCAAGAGGCCCAGGATTCATACCTTCATCGCCACCAGCGCCATTCACATGGAGTACAAGCTCAGAATGTCCAAAGAGAAGGTCATCGACACTGCCCGCAATATGGTCAAGTTCGCTCGCAGTTTGGGCTGTGAAGACGTTGAGTTCAGCCCTGAAGATGCTGGAAGGTTACCATTAAAATAATCACTGTCACTGTTTCGTTAACTTTTAATTAATCAATTTTTTAAAATAAGGTCAGCGATGAGGTCAATTTGACAAGCTTTTTGGATTGTGCAATTTCCTGCAACATCAAGGATATACCAAAATCTTGACTGCAGTTTAAGTAAATGCTTGGTGGCCACTTTAGCAGCATCTGTCCCCTGTTTCGTACAAAATGATTTAAAACCTTGTGTTTAATGCTGTGAATTGTTCTTTGATCAACAGTGTTACTGTTTACACTGAGTGTTGCGTTTTTTTGGTGTTTTTACTGCTTATCAGGTCGGATAGGGAGTTTCTTTATGAAATTCTTGGAGAAGTTATCAAGGCTGGGGCGACCACGCTTAATATACCTGACACTGTTGGTATAAACTTGCCGAGTGAATTTGGAAGGTTGATTGCTGATATTAAAGCGAATACTCCTGGAATTGAAAATGTCGTTATTTCCACCCACTGCCAGAATGATCTTGGACTTTCTACTGCAAATACCATCGAGGTATGTTCATAGTAGTTGTTAAGTCTTTAATAATGCATGCAACGAAAGTGGATTCTGAGTTTGTGTGCTCTCGGATGCTTGCTTTCAGGGTGCACGTGCTGGTGCAAGGCAACTGGAAGTGACGATTAATGGGATTGGCGAAAGGGCTGGAAATGCCTCCTTAGAAGAGGTGAGGGTCCAATTATTGTTGTCCAGTTGATGTAAGTAACATATGTTACTGGAGTATGATGATTCGATGTTTGTGTGCTTCAAAACTTGTTTATTTCTTTTTTGAAGGTTGTGATGGCACTGAGATGCGGAGCACATGTCACTGGCAATCTCTACACTGGAATTAATACCAAGCACATCTTTCTGACGAGCAGGATGGTTTAGTATCTGAAAATGATCTCTCTGTTATTTCTTCTCCCTTTTACCTTTATTGCTTGTTCCATTTATCATAACCTTTTTCCTGTAGGTCGAAGAGTACACTGGTTTGCAGTTACAGCCACACAAGGCTCTTGTGGGAGCTAATGCCTTCGCCCATGAAAGTGGCATACATCAGGTTGGCTATGCTAAATACATATATCCCTTGTATGGCAGTTTACAGTTGTATGCTTATGCTCGAAATGAGTTTTCAACTAGCTACTGTTGCATCTTTTCTTCCAACTTTTATACCCAAATTACTGACTGAAATGACACGTCTTAGAGGAAGATACTTAGAATATTGGCCAAAAATCAGAACTACTTGCGTCATGGGACAAAAAGTGAGCCTCGGCACAAGGCTGCAGCCTTTGTGACTTCGTTATGATGTTTTCTACTACTGAAAACATCCACTGTGCTCATGTGGGTAATGTTGGCTGCATTTAATCCTATCCAAATCCGACAGTGGTGGGAGCCTCATGCACTGGGCTTCACCGCCCTCCCTTCCTAATTTTGTTTAGGCGTTCGTGTAAATCTAATATATATATATTGCTAAATTACTTAGAAACTTTTACTTTACTAAATTAAGAGAAAAATAAAGCCTTATTTGCATGTGACTTTACCATCCAAGTCCGAATCAGATCATTCTTTGGATCCTTATCCCATATAGGACTGGCTTGAACTCGAGTTTGCAACACAGAATGACATGATTGATAAATGTTAAGCAACCATTTTAAGCTTCATTCAAAATTTTTGCTTTTGAATTTTGCTTTTACATCCCAGATTCCCACTTGAATTTTGCCTCGATTCTATTTTACGTAAGGTAGTTGAATTGGGATACAATCCATGAATTGGAAAGCCAATCTTCTGAATTGTGAATCAAAATGTATCGCGAATCCTAAGATTAATGATCAATACAAAACATAGCATAAATATATGCAGAACACATACAAAAGCACAAACATAACATGTATAGATATATAAGACAAAGGGACGTATCATATGAGGAATGAAAGCATACTTATGTATATTAGCATGTTGAAGTCAATGTCAAATAGCTAATGAAGCGTTATATCATTACAAAACAAATATTATGTAAATAATACTGGCCACAAGACCAAAAGAAGTGGCTGCCAACTGCACAAATTCTGCAAACAACTATTGTTTGCTGCTGCACAATTCAGCAACGTATACTCCCAAAATAAATCAGTGATGTTGCTGCATAACAAGTGCTGTTTTCTGCTGCGCAAATTCAGCAGTATAGCCTAAAAAAACCCAAAATAACTCATATCCAACATCATTCATCTTCATCTTTATCTTCAGTTATCGGTAGTTCTTCCCGTTCCTCAATGTCTTCTATTTCACCCTCATCTTCTAATGTGGACTGTTCCTTCATGTTGACCTTGGTATTCAAGTTTCTTGGAGCTCCCTCTTCAACATCAAACACTTATGTACATCCATGCATGATGCTTCAATAGGTAAACTCAGACTTTCCTTTACACTCATCCATTCAATTCAATATCGAACAAGCATATGGGATCGTGTCTCCCCTTTCTCTTCTCTATTCTTTTGCTTCATCACAACTCAAGTTGAAGACTATATTTAACATATCGAAGTGCATTTAATCTTTGTCGCATGTGAGGACAAAGGGTGAAGAGAGGAGACTTCCATAGTGGAAACTCACACAGCAGACCGTGGATAGATTCAAAGAGATTAATAGAGAAATGTGATGTACCCAAAGACGAAAAACACTGACAGTAGAACCAGGTCTCTCACAAGAAGGTGAAACAAAGAATGCCAACCAGCTGTGTGAAATAGGTGAGTGTCTCAGATGGAGAGACATGTTCTGTCCAAAGAGGGAAATCACCACTTTCCCCACTTTTTTTACATAACAATTAGAACCAAAAAAGCTTTCTTTTAGGTTCTTTCAGAACGGTCTTGTTGCAACTTGACCCAGTGTTTTCCAGAATCAGGCTGATACAGGGGGAATCACAATTCAGGCTATTCTTGTCTGACTTATGAGATACAGGATTTGATTCAATAGCAGAAATGGTTCTGCATACTGATACACATCGGTGCAAGGTGGAATAGCATCAAATCATGTATCCTGTGATTCTAACTACACTGATATTAACAATTAATTTGACAATTTCTTTCACAGTAAGTTACAGCCAAGCCTCATTCTTTTTGTTTCCCTGCTGGATGCAGCACCTTTCTTCTGTCTGTTTTTGGTGCTAGTGCATTTTACTTTTGGGAGAGTTCCAAAAAGTTACCATAGATGCCATATGATAGGAGAATAATTACTTGGCGTTGTTATTCAAACCCAAACAATATGCAGAACAAAACCACTTTAGTGTTCTCTCTGTTTGTGGTAAATATTTTTAGATCTGGTTCCTTACTTGCAATCATACCTGTTATTTCTATGGTGACTTAGCCTTAAGCCCTCATCAAAGCTGTCCTTTGATGTAGCTCTTTCTCTTCAAAATTATTGTAGGATGGAATGCTAAAACACAAAGGTACATATGAAATAATTTCCCCTGAGGACATTGGGCTTGAAAGGACCAATGAAGCTGGTATTGTACTGGGGAAGCTCAGGTATGCAATTTTCTTTTCTCTGGAACACATATATCTGCATGGATCTTATACACCCTGCAAATCCCTATTTTCTTTTCAAGTTTTCTAGAATTTATCCTAAGTATTGTTTTTATACGTTCAATTACAATATCTACTGTCAGCATGACATGACAAAACAAGTTGCAGTGGTAGTTAGTTTATCCTTCTATATAGCTGCTACAGAGAGATTCTTAAGCATGGTTTTACTATTTTTACATCTTTTATCACTACTCTTTTGATTGGCTTAATGTGAACATTCACTGCCAAACAAAATGTGAACTGAATTATTTATGCCTGGAACTGTGAGAATCCCATGCTCAAGGGAATGCTGGTCATCTTTGATTTTGATCTAAGTGTCAAAATATTCCACCATGTTCTTCAACTTCATAAAACCCTTATTTTACCACTCATTGGGGTTTGAGAATGTTGCCCACACCATCTTAAAAAAAATAGTTGTTTAGAGTGAACAGCCCACATGCATGAGGTAGAAACATAGAAAGCCAATAGCCACATTGTGGAGTGTCTCGTTATGTACTATCATCATAATTATATTCATACATTTGGGACATGTTCCTTGTCAGATACAACATGGCTACCAAAACGTTGGTCCGGAAGTTTCCTTGCTGATAATAAAATTTTTTGAGTTCTCTTATCTTAACATGAGAAAACATTATGGCTCTAGCTTTCTGGACCTATCCAAGTCCTCAGGTGCAAGCATACTGGTTATATTTGAGTTGATGCATGAGAAGTTGTCTGACTTTGGCATAATGAAAATCTCGAAGCAATGATGATTCCAGGCCTGTTTATTTTTTTTAATCAGAAGCATCATACATGTTCGTCATGTCTGTTCCATGCCTGTGGAGGACTGAGTTATATACTTCAAATGCCTGGATTCTGATATTTACTATAAGATGCTCATAGTATTAGATGTCACTGTAGGCTATGGTAAAGCTAGGGTAACTTTAATCTATAAAACATTTCAAGAGTACTTGCATTATTTGGTGTTTCATGTTTTGGCTATTTGACATTTAGGGTATTTAGCATCTAATAATGGAACTTATATGTAGCATAATAGTTGATATTTTGTATATTGTATCTTCTCTGATCTATTTCAAAAGACATGCCTCTTTATTTGTTGTTTGTTGCATTGTTAATGGCGCTCTCTTGATACCTTATGCAATCAATTTGTTTGCTCTTTTATCTTCTCTTCATAACGAACACTTCTATTACTTTTTCTTTGCAGTGGACGCCATGCTTTGAGAAAGCGACTTCAAGAGGTATACAAATATTTGGGTTGAAATGTTGGTTTTTTTCCCTGGGTTTTGAGTTATTCTCTGCCTTTTCAGCTTGGTTATGAACTTAATGACGAACAAGTTCAAAGTTTATTTTGGCGTTTTAAAGGAGTGGCTGAGCAAAAAAAGGTAAACTAGAACCAATGATTTTCTTTCCCTTTCTAGTGTTACTGATGGTACCATGTAAGTCATTAGAATCAGGCTATTGTTGGCCCAGTGAATAAGTTGGGCCTAGTTGTCTTTGGTATGTAATGTTTGATATCAATAAATTAAATTCGTCAGTGATAAATAAAATTAGTGTCTCTTTTCTGCATGGAATCAAAGTTTTGGGATGAGATAATGGGTTCTGTATCTGATGGATGGATGGTGATTAACTTGCTTTAATTTTGCATCAGAGGGTTACTGATGCTGACCTGAGAGCACTGGTATCAGATGAAGTTTTTCAAGCGGAGCCTGTCTGGAAACTTGGTGATATACAGGTAAATTGATATAATTTGATATGATGGCATGGAAATAATAGAACAAAAATAAGCTAATTAATATCTATCCGTTGCAGGTGACTTGTGGAACTCTTGGTCTTTCAACATCAACTGTGAAACTTTTTAGCGATGATGGTAGAACGCATGTTGCATGTTCTGTTGGTACAGGACCAGTGGATTCGGCTTACAAGGCTGTTGATCTGATTGTGAAGGTTTGGAATTGTATATATTCGTTGTTGCTTGTTAGGTTACTGAATTTGGACGCGTTGGATTATATAGATAATATTTTTTTGTTATTGCCACCAAACCTGTGATTTTAGTCACCAGAGCCAACTATTGTAAATCTTAGATGTTTCCTGATTTCTCTTGCTCTTGTAATTGAGTCATGCTAGAATTATTTTCACTATTGGTATGATGGAGGAATCCGGTGCTCTTAATTTTTATGCAGGAGCCGGTAACACTTCTGGAGTACTCGATGAATGCAGTCACTGAAGGCATTGATGCAATTGCAACTACCCGGGTTCTAATTCGTGCTGATAGTGATTCAAGTACCACTACTACTCGTGCTGTAACTGGAGAGACTGTTCTTCGAACATTTAGGTATGATGAATTCTAAAGTGGAGTTCTTCGGTGCATTAGACCTTTCAAATGATCCATGGACTTAACATATCTCTTTTTATAGTGGGACTGGAGCGGGAATGGATGTTGTTGTTTCGAGTGTCAAGGCCTACATTGCTGCACTAAACAAGATGTTGGGTTTCAAAGAAACATATCCATCTGCTGAAAAAATCCCAACTTCATTGAAGATCTAAGAATATGTGTTGCTGCTTTGATAACAGCTGTTTGTGTTCAACCACAAAGGGGAAGACAAAGTGGTGGCAGCTTTTAAGTCTCCGTATCAAGGTGCCGTGGCTGTAATTTAACGTGAATATGTTTGCAGTAAGTTGATTATTGATTGATTCACCCAAGTAGCCTTAGCAAAGAATGTAACTTTAGGCCGTTTTAAATATTCACGCTCCCGGATTCTTACCCTCTTCATATTTCATGGTTTAGGGTGCTATTTATCTGAAATTATGTGTTTTGAGATTTGGAGTGTCCCCGTATGTTCCAGAATGAAGACATCTTATGGTTTCGTCTTGTGGCTGTAATAAGGTGCAGCGACACCTTTTTTTGTTGGACAATGCAATGTTTGTCAAAATCCAAAGCATTCCAAGCGGATGGCTGTAAATTTGTGTTCAAGTCTCAAATCGTAACAGAAGTACATATTTTAGCACGGAATCAAGTACTAGAGCCAACTGCAAGTTATAAAATGAGTGCATTTTAGAGGCTGAAACATAGATTTATGAGATTCTCATTATAAAATTAAGATATGATAGTGCAACAAGAATATAAAATAAATTGGGATCATCACTATTGAATATTGGTCCAAATAAAAAGCTTTGAAACTGCAAAACATGCGATTCTGGATTTGAATTGAGTTTAAGATTGTGTGCCGAAAAATATCATTGAGAAGATACGGGTGTATGTATTTTATTACAATTTTAATAGTTTTAAGACATTACTATAATTGCATCTTATTTCTTAAAATGACGCATTATTTTAAAAGAGTAAAGGTAGTATTTTAGAAGGGTCAAATCCTTCGCGTCGTTTTAGAATATTCAAGATGGTAAGTCTTTGAATTCTTTTCAGCAGGTTAATTGGCTTGCCTAATATGGTAAGGTAAACAAAGATTTTAATTAGTTGAAACAATCTTTAAACTTTGCTGGATGTTCTTCCTTGTTCTTGATGAGATTCAAGGGCTGAGTCCATCTTTGAGTGGTGATTTAATCATTCTCAACTACCAAATTCCCTCATCATTTCTTCATAACTCAAAGTCTCTGCTACTATGCGCTACTGCAGATGTTGGTGAGATTTCTACCAGTCCTGAGACAACTTTTTCAACGGTAGATGTCTGATTGGACTATTTAAACGATACAATCTACACCCAAATTTAGTCAGACATACATTTATCAGATAATTCAGAAACACCAATATAATATGTATTGCAAGACAGTAGTTTTGACTATTTTCTTAGCAACATGCTCCATCTACAGCCACGTTCCACACAAACCAAAATCAGATAATAGATGCATAAACTTTTTCTCATGGATTTAATACATGTTTGATCTTGTTAAATATTTTTTTTTAAAAAAAATTCTAACCTAACTATTATTTTTCATCATTTTATTCATATGCTTTTGTAAAATGCAAACTAAATTTAATTAAAACGTCTTTATTAAAAATGGTATCATATTTAAATTTATGCCCAAAAATATATGTATCCTTTAAGAAACTATATCGAAATTAACGCGACATGTGCATCTATGTAATGTAATTTATTGTAATATTTCTTTTTCGTTGCATCAAAGGTATCTTCTAGTGAATAATCAAAGACCAATACATTTGGATAAATGATTTAATTAAAACTTTTTTCAACAAGATGTTTTCACACCAACACGTATTCCATAGATTAACCCAACTACGAAATTAACTAAGAAAAATTTGAAGAGAGCTTATTTTGACAAGCTACATTAGGAAATTTATTGAAATTATCTGAAAAATACTTACTAGAGTCATGAACTATTTTCATATGTTGAAATAAGTTTTCGACAAGTTTTTATAAATATTCATTATTTTTAAGTATAGAAATATTTAAAATAAGTTTTATCTCCCCACACAGAACCTAGAATCAAACAACTTGAGCCATTAAACTATTTATCGAATGTATCTAAGGTCATTAATTATAATTATTGTATTACGAGACATGAAAAGTGTAACAAAAAATCACTTTGTGCAATGCGATAAACTTTTATGAAGTAACACAAAATCAAATTAAATTTAATCGTTTTTGAGATATTAATTATTAGTAATTGATAAATGTTTGACATTAATAATATATTGTAAAAATCTAGTGATGTTTTTTCTTGAACTTGACCCTAAAGAGTAAAACTTTGTCCCCCAGGAAATATCAATTTTAGTATTTTTTTTTTTTTACTTTGTACTTGCAAATATTTTAATATAATAATAATTAATCATGACTTAAAAAAACTATTTCGTACATAGTTTTTTAGAAAACTGTAATAATTAATGATGATCTATTTAATTGATCTTGATGTAGGAGAAAACGTAATTTAGAGTTATAGGAGGATATAATTTACTATTAAAATGAATTGTATCGTAATATTCATACAAGCATAGATGCTTGTATTACACCAAACATACATGTTTATTGGTTCAAATTGAAGGGTAGACACTTGCGTGTCAAAGGCATGCATTATACCAAACAAAATTGAAACGTGAAAACACCAGAAATTAATCAATAAATCATGTTTTACACTCTAGAGTTGGTTTAGAGAAACAGTAAGGTAGTAAACACCATTCAAGTTGTTTTATACCCTTAAGTTACCATAATTACAGTTATAATTACGCCGAAATATATTTTTAGTTTTTTTTTTAAATAAAATCATTTTAATTTTGATATTGTAATTTTTTTGTCCCTTTAAAATTGAAAATTATTATTTTTATTCGTATAATCATGTAACACTCATTGATTATGTCTTTGAATATAAAATATTTGATTCTAAAATAGATGTTAGAACCAAAAAAATATGTTAAAACTTTACAATTACGAAAAAGATTGTTTTATACAAACTAGAATCAAAATTTAAATATTTCAATAGCTATTAAAAAAAATTATTTCAGCAAGTAATTATTATTTTCATTTGAGTTTGATCTGTATTTTGCAGTACACAGGGTTTCGATCCAATACCCTTGTCTTTGTTACGAAGCAAAATGAGGACCGACATCCACAAAAAAGAAAAAATTATATAGAACAAAATCTAAGAGAGTAGGACGAAAAAGCACTTCCTAAAGAAAACAGTGTCACGAGATTGGTTTAATAAGGGATCCACTTAATTAATTAATTAATCAATGAACCAACCATTTTTATTAAATTGTAAAACTGTATTATTATTGTTTTAAAACAAGTATAGAATTTGTCTGCTAATTTTTTTCACGGAGGATTAAGAAAAAATGGGAATAGGGAACGTTGGTTGAATTGAAGTGTATTTGAATACATAATTAGGTTTTAATTGGTTGAAGTGGTGAGGCTTATTAGTTAAGAATAATAAAAAGGGAAAATGTGAGATTGGATTGTTGGTGTGGAGTAGTTTGTTGCGTTGCGTGTGTGTGGGTATCAGTGTCAGTATCAGTATCAGTTAGGGTGGGTGCGTGAGCCTGAGCGCTGCTGCTACCAATGGAAGAATCGTCGATTGAGGAATCGGTGGCGAGCGTGATCGAAGAGGCCAAGGAGGTGCAGGAAGCAGTTTCGGCGCACATCTCTAGAACCGCCTCCGAAGAGGAGCCGCTCCGCCAGCGTGTTCGTCTCGTCGATTCCAGAATCCACTCGCTCCGTTCCTCTCTCGATTCTCTTCTCTCCAGCAAACTCATCGCTCCGTCTTTAGCCGATAAGGTTAATTAATAATTCACGCGCACGTTTTCTTTAATTCCGCAATTCTGTTGCTGCTGCTTCCTTCATTTAATGGATCTCTATGTTTGGTTGCAGTTGGATGAGGATTTGCAGAGAGCCAGATGCATCATCGTCGATAGTGAAGCTTCCTCGCTTCTCCCTGGCCATGCACAAGGTTACTTTTCTCCGCATCTCGAGTATTTATTTATTTTTTTTGTTCATGTAATGTGATTTGTGTTATCGATTGGAATTCAATTGGTTTAGGAAGCTTTTTGAGGATGTTTCTAGGACCTATCAACGTGCGTGCCTCCAGGAAGGATGTTCAGCTCAAGGTCAAAGAAGAATACAACAGTTACAGGGTATAAATATATATATACTCATATACCTCTCTCTCTCTCCTCATGCACCACCGTTTCTTGTCGGGAACATTTGCCGTTTGCCATCTTGTTGCACGCAATTACATGGTGATGTCAAAATTTGTTTGCAGTTTTAGACCGCGCATTTTCTTGTTTTGTGCTGTAGGATTTTCCCACGCAGTTGACTTTTTTCATATCGTTCTTGTCTTGATTCATGTCCTTGATTCACCGTCGCAACTTGCAGCTTCTAGAAATCCTTTTGTGGAGGATGCCGAATTTTGTCTTGTGATTGTGTGAAATTGCTTGATTTCATGTTTTTGTCTACAATTCTTTTATTTATCCTTGCAGAGTACTTTAAAATGACTATTGTAAAAAAGAAAGAAAATGTGTTGCGTGAAAATAAGATGGTTAATTGGGTAATCTGTGTGCTAAAGTGGTTGGTCCCGGATAGCGGTGTGGGGTGACCTTCCCTGAAACAGGATAGAGGATATGAGCGCCATACAAAAGATTATGTATAAGATATAAATAATTTGTACCACAATCATATAAATGCTCAACTAAAACATTACCCAACATTGAAGAAATACTCATTAATTATTCACATTAATTAACTACGAAGGTCAAGGAGCACGGGGAGTACAGCATTAAATTTTAAATAAGTTTAAGTCAAGGAGGACAGAAAAAACATAGGAAGTCTTGAAGAGCGCACTCAGGGCTTATGAAAACCTTGAGAACAGAGATTGGACGAACAGGAGTTGCTGGCAAAAGCACAACATGACAGTGGATTTGCTGGAAAATGGTAAAACTCAAACAAGTGAGGAAGCACAAGATTAGTTGGGTGGGGATGGGAAGCATACTTCACAAAATCAGCATTAAAGGTTGCATCATCACAATAGTTCAAAACATTACTCGTTGCTCTGCACTTTGAAATCCTGCCATTTACTGCCATGCTGCACACAAACACCATGTAGAAAAAATGTTTAACATTTATGAAAATGACATTTCTTTTGTTCAGGATAGAACTGCCCTGCTTTTCTTGCTTTTTCCGTCAACCCTGCTTATTCTAAGATCTTGGGTTTGGGCTGGATGCTTGCCAGCTTTTCCTGTTCAGATGTACCAGGTATTTTCTTTAAAATCGCCCTTGTTTGATGTCATGTTAGTATTTACCTGCTAACATGACGAAGTATTTGTTGGGTAACCTGTCACTGAGTATTATTATTGTCATGATCAGGCCTGGCTGCTATTCCTTTACACTGGTTTGGCATTGCGAGAGAACATATTGAGAGTCAACGGAAGTGATATTCGTCCTTGGTATAGTCATTAAACCCAATGTTTGCATGAATCATAGTTAATTAATGGGTATTGGGTTCTTGGCTTCATGCTCGTTGCTTTGTTCTTCTTTAATCAAATGACTGAAAACTGTATTACTTTTATTATTGATTAGAAGATTATTATTCTACCCTTCTTTCTCTACTACTTGGCTGTGCTGTGGTATATAGTATAAGACATTATTTAATTGGTTGGGTTGTGTGTGTAATCCATAAGTCTATTAGAGAGGAAGGATTAAGCTTTAGGAATATTGAACCATAAAAGTCGCTCTAGGGTGAAGGTAGTTAGCTGCTGATAAAGAGCAAATATGGTTTTATTTGTGTGGCTGTGGATGTTACAGTTGGGTTTATTCTACTTAATTTATCTCTTCACCACTCTTTTCTTTTCTTTTTCTGGAAGGTACCACAGTAGTAAGGTTCCATTTCACTCCTAAGAGAATTCTGGTTAGGGATTCATTTTTTGTTTCTTTTACAGTATTTTCATCATGTGCTATTGTGCTTACCTTGCAACGTGTACATGAACCAACTATTCCTAACTTACGCTATTAGGTAAAGATACATGAATTGTTTTACATCTCTAGCACAACTCCCACAGAGGCCCCCATAGGGCTAAAAGTGTGGATAACGCACACATCCACCTATCTTGTTTTGGAATTCAACTTTTTATTATAATGGAGCACAAGGTTTGAAATTTATCCCACTTGACCGTAGAAGTTAGCTAAACGGGGGAAGTTTATACCTTCCTACTTGATGTGAATCTTAACACACCCTTCACACCTATAACTATATATCTATGGGTGGCCCAACATAAGGACTGGCCAGAGAATTGAGGAAATGCTTAGCATAACTAATTATACATTGATTGTGTACAATTGCTGATATTAGGAAAGTAGGAAAATAAGAAACAATAAAAATAAATCCTGATAATAGACAAAAGATGGATCCTAAGCAGGAGATATCCCCCAAAATAGGGAACACATCCAAACAATATACATAAGTACATTGATATACACGTATGCATGTTTTTGTGTGTATGGAGAGATATCAAATTACACTGGTGTAACTTTTTTCAAATGTTAACTGTAACTCTTTTGTTTGGATCATGTTTTTTTTTAAACGTTCCATTAACAGATATCATATATACAAAATTTTATGCTAAGCTAATATTATATTGTGCCTCATTTATATAGATCAAGATTGGTGTAAGACATATTTTCCAAAATATTCTAAAGTATGAATCATTTAATCACCTTGTTGTTCAATTTCAACAAAATTTGACATTGATAATCACGATTATAAGAAATTATGCTAAAATATGATGTTCAATTTTTTGATCATATATACAAATTTTTATATTCATATAAATTATGTGATACCTCGTTTATGTAGATCAAAATTGAAGCAATGTATATAGTATTCAAAATATGCTAAAATAATCACTTGATCACTTTGTTATTATTGTTCAGTTTTAATAAAATTTCTGACCGATAATCATGATGATATGAAACTGTAACTTACAGTTGGATAGACAAAATTCAATATGAATATAAAGTTATTTACCGTATAGCATTTGATAAAAGTTATGTCGGTATGTTCTGATCTCTCCCCCCACACACACACACACACACATATATATATATATATATATATATATTAAATTACAATGATATAACATTTACCAAATATTATTTTTCAATTGTACAATGTTTCTCAAAACTCACGTTTAGATTAAAGTTCCTTTAACATAGATACGATATACAAAATTTACATTGATATAAAATTATTTGATGCCTCATTTATATAAATAAAAATCAATACAATCTTCACTTTTCAAAATACACCAGAATATGAATCATTTTAATCTCTTTGTTATTGTTGTTCAATTTTAACAAAATTTGACATGAATAATCATGATGACATGAAATTATAATTTAACTTTTGGATCAACAAAATGAGCAGAGTTATTGACACCGGTACCATTTGATTTCTCCACAGAGTTATATATATATATATATATATAAACAGTTCTCATTTTAAGAGTGTGGCCGTTATGAATCTAGATTAAATGTTAATTAGTAGTCACATCACGTAAATAGAATGTAAGGGTTTATATTCATTGCTCTCATTTCTCCTAATAACGAAGTCTAGTGTTCTCATTTGAGTGACTTCCTCTCTCTCTCTCTCTCTCTCTCTCTCTCTATATATATATATATATATATATATATAACGAAGTCTAGGGTTTGTATGTATCCATCTGTCTGCTATTTATTTATATTTCTCAAGATTTCCATCTCTTGCATTGTTCACCTCAATGATCACATACTTGTGATCTCCATTTCTTTAATGTATTTGCTCGTTTTCTGATTGGGAACCTTCCCAAATATCCGCACAGCTTAACCAACCACTAAATTGATGTCTTGGTATTAAGATACACTAACTTTGACTTTTTTAGCACTGATTCTTTTGACGCATATATGTAGGCATCAGAAGGACTTTCCATTTTAATTTGTAGTGTTATAAAAACTGTCTAACGAATTGGAATATATTTTTTCCTTTGTCAGGTAGCTTGTCAATAGTAGAGATAAATTAATTGTTTGCACTATTTGTAGAGTGTTGGATATGTACACCTGACTTAAAGGTCATTTTCCTCAAGCTGCTTTTGAGGTTTTGCTGGTTAGCAGAGTATAGTGTTCCAGAACTGTTATTTTGGTTGGTGTTTGGTTTTGAATGTTGTCAAATGACAGATTTTCTGTGATTTATTCTTTCTTATATTTTGTAGGACAAACTTTTCTTAGCTTAGTTTTTTAGTGTGTTTCGTTGTCTATTTTACAAAGGAATTAATTAATTATAACACTTGAGCTAGTAATTTGTCTTTGACATTTTCTGTAAAGATGATATCTTCCATTTCTTAATAATTTCGTTTCCCATCTAAAATTTCTCCTCATCTAGAGAGAAATTATAAATGAGACGCCCCTTGCCTGTGTTCTATTAAATTCAAAAAAGGTGAGCGGAATCATTTTGTTTGCATGCTAATATTGTCACCCTTACATAACATTTTGGGGGAGGGTGGAGTGTTGAGTTTGGTTTACATGGGGGAAAATCTTTTAGCAAATAAACTTATTGTACGGTTACAGGTGGATATATCATCATTATTGTGCTATGATAATGGCCCTCGTTAGTCTCACTTGGGAGATTAAAGGACAGCCAGATTGTGCAAAAAAACAGGTTAGTCTCCTACGCCAGTGCATAATGGTTTTTCTTCCTTTTAATTAATCGTTATGTAACTATTATTTGTCTCAATAATGCATGTAGAGAGGTGTACAACTTTTCTTACAGTGGGCTATGATGCAAGGAGTTGCAATGCTTTTGCAAAATAGATATCAACGCCAAAGGCTTTACACTCGTATTGCACTCGGAAAGGTGCCAAAATTGAAAATACTATATCTTGTGTTTTTCCTTTCCTATTGTTGTTATATTTTACCCGCCATCACACACTCTCTATCATCCTGCCTAATCCTTTAACCTCTTTGACTCACTATTTGTTGTTACATGAGTCTGGTCATAACTTCACAAATTTGTTTGCAATCATATGATTAAAATTTCCCTGTTGCATTAATTTTGTAGTTAAATCAAAGAGTTATGGCTGAAAATATATATAGTTTTGATCTGTGTTTATCTTATCTTAGGCTAAGAGGATGGATGTTGTGTGGGGAGAAACGGCTGGCGTGGACGGCCAACTGTGGTTGTTGTGTCCCATACTCTTCACGTTGCAGGTAACATGGCTGCTATGATATATGTCACATTAGTTATATTCTCGCTTGATATTAATGCTTCTCTAATGTTCATGATTTATATTGTGTTGTTTGACAAATGATTATTTGGGAAGCAAATATTGTGTAAATTTGCTTTAAAACGGCAAATGTGTGTTATATTCAAATTCTGAAAATGATTGACCTGCACATAGCAGAGGTTTGACACTTATGGAATATATTTGTGCTCCTATCTTGGTTCAGGGATTTGAGGCATATGTTGGACTTTTGTTGCTCAGGACTGCAGTTGTTGGGGTTGTTTCTGAGTGGCAGGTGCTAGTTTGTTTGTGTTTGCTTTCTTACTTCACTTTGTACATCAATTTATTGATTGGAACAGAAGCAAATGAATCCAATAATATTTTTTTGCATAGATTTGCCTTAGACTTATAATGGTAGAAACTCTTGGGCAGGTAATATTTTGCGGTGTTCTGTTGGTCTTAATGGCTGTTGGGAACTTTGCAAATACAGTACAGACTCTGATGGTGAAATCAAGATTTAAGGCAAAGATGAGAAGAAGCAAGAGTAAGCAGAGGCTGAATTGACAGGTTGTCACTTTTTTAGCTTTAATAGGATCAGGATTCTTTGCACTCATTTCAGTTTTGACCACAGTGCAAGCTGGTGATAATTTTGGCTTCTTGTAGCTTCAATCATATTTAACGAGTTTGAGCATAAACATAAATTTGGATTAAAACGATACTATCCTACGATTTATATTGTCCATCTTTGTGTTAGAATGCCTTATTTCTTCCAATGTCTCTGGATTGACGACGTAACACTTCCAATATCTAGTAAGTACCTAGTTGATTCGACAGTCCAATCAAATTATTACCAAAATTCAAACTAGAGATTTACTTACCAATTGTAGAGCTTTCTAAAATGCTCCTTTTTTTTTATTGGATCCGGATCATGCCATTTTATCATGTCCCTAAAATGTATATAAATTTATTATTATATTTATTTTTTGGTTAAATATAATTTTTTTAAAATTTTAATCAAATAAATAAGTAATATTTTCTTTTGAAACGGTTTTGTACCATCAAAGTGCAATTAAGGACATTATTCCATCGTTGATTCTAAGATAACATGCGTTCGTCAATCAAACCGTACTGCTCGTTATAATGGTCCCGGACTATCTGAATTTGTACTTAATCCAACTTTTTACGTTATTCTTTGGTGACCGTGGTGTACTAATTGATTATTATCCTTCGTTTTATTTTTTCATGTCATTTTAGTATTAGTTATAATTGTTATTATATTATATATAATAAGCTGTGGTAATTGGTTAAAATTTATATTATGTGTAATTATTTAAAAATCCTGTGATAATTGTCAATTCAATTTAGCACTTTCTAGTTTAGCGGCTTGAGTAAAGTCCTGTCTATGCTAATCTAATTTGTTTGTTTCCTGCTTTGGTGAGAGCACCACCAATGGTAATAATTCTAGTTTAACGTACGCTAGGATTGAAGCTTGCACAGTCCTGGCTTATTTTTAAATTTTATCCACTCTTGTATAATATACATATGAATATAATGTTAATTGGTTTTCTAGTGGTATAAAATCTGTAATGTAATATTGCATCCATCTCACGTGTACTGTTTACGAGTGATTTCCACTCATCAAATATCTTATATGGGGAAATTTAAAATTAAATGTCGCGTTACCGAAACAAAATTAGACGTGTCTTATTCAAGCAAATAGTTTTAAAAAATACTTGTTTACTCCTTTACTATACTCCATCACAGATCCTGGAAGATGATTGCCAAAGGCGATTTGATTTGTAACAAGGTAATTACGGGTTTCACCTTGTGTCTTCACCTTCAATCCATATCTTCAGTTTCTTGTAATAGTATCAATAAAATGACACCTCAGGTTTAACAATGCTTGCTGGATTTGGTCATCCTTCTCAGAAAGTTTGCAAATACTTCATGAAAAATTCAATTTTAATATTCCGAATAGTTTTTTTTATAGTCATTATAGTACATGTACATTGTCTACACGGAAAATAGTACCCTTTGTTGGAAATGGTCATTTCTCTTATCAGCCTTTTGATCTAGTGCGCTGACTTTACATGGTCTAAAGGATATAACACCAACTCAGCTGTGAAAAATAATCACAACAGAACAATCTGGTGGAAAGAAAGTACAAGCATCTCTTAAATGTGGACAGGTCTGTTTATTTCCATCAAAGGGGGTACATGCTTCCAACTACTACCTTCATCAATTGAACACCTACACCAGTTCCTACTTCAGAAGTGTTCTTATCATCTACTCTATCGAAGGAACCACCTGTATATGGACTCCAGGGTCTATGGCTGCCTTGCCTTGCCAACATTACCTTAAATCTTTGTTAGCTACCTATTTTGGCTGTAAAGAATATTGACTAATATTCTATGCATATTGTGGACCAAGAATCTTTATCATATATCAAGATTTCCTCTTCTTTGAAGACCCATTTCGAAAAAAATCATCAACCCTACAATGTCACAGAATTTTTTACTGATCTTGTCTAACCTTTGCCTTTACTAGACTGATTTACCAAATAACCTCACTACTTCTACCACAACTCATACAGCCCCAACAACCCAAAACAGCATAACACACCAATGGAGCGGTATAAGACCTTACATGGACCACTTGTCTAGCCGCCTCTTAGAATATCAACCAGTAGCATAAAACCCCAAACTTAGCTTCAGAACTATCAGTACAATACTGTCCTATAACTTCACCACAATTCCTATTGATAATTTGTCACTCGTATAAATCCTTTGGAATGCAAGTCTCCAAACCCGTGAACCTGTTTTATATCCCTAAGCTGCCAAGTTTCCTGAATGGCAGGCAACCATGCAAGAAGAGTTATCAGCCCCGGAGAGAACTAATACATGGTCTGTTGTCCAACCTTATGGCACATATTTAATCAGCCGCAGATAGTCAGTGAAGTAGACACCAAGGCAGCTAGCAGTTTAGAAAGGTTTAAGTCAAGATTAGTACCTAAGGGGTTTCGTTCAACAAGTAGGCATAGACTTCAGACACCTACACCAGTTGTAAAATTAATCATAGTAAGGGTTCTTGTCTTTGGCAGCAGCAATAGAAGGCTAGCAATTACCTCAAGCATACATCAAGAATGCTTTTGTGCCAAATCTTTTCGAGAAAGTGTATATGGATCTTCCTATCTTGTAGAAGGTTGAGGTGGCTAATATTGTCTCTAAATTACACATGTCCATCTAAGGATTGAGTCAGACCTCTAAACAATGGTTTACCAAGTTTTCAGTGGCTATCCTTGGCCAAGGCTTCACTCAATCTAAATCTAGTTATTCATCTCTTCAAACTGGGGCAGGTTATGTAGCTCTATTGGTTTATGTGGACGATATTATAATAGTTAGGCTAAATCCTATAGCAACCAAGCAAATGCAACATCTCAAGAAACCATCCTAAAGCTCGGTTTCTTGATTGAGTGAATTCCTAAATCATTCAGATACATACGGATTCACTATGGATTCATGCATTTTTTAGCTTTTGGAATTCACTCAATCCCTGGAAATCTAAAGGGGGTGTGGTAGTCACTAAAATGGATCGTATAGTATCCATTTAGTTTCTATTAATAATTGATAAAATTAGTCTCGGAAGCTAGTATGGTAGACTTAGACATTGTTGGGGGTGACGGCCTTGCTTACTTTAAAATGTATACTTACTATTTGAAAATAAAAGTGGGATTTTCTATACACAAGCATATTAGTTTCGTAACAATATTTTAATGAATGAATGTTATTAACACACACGCTCCATTGCCACTCAGTTAGCTAATAAAAATTTTCACAAATGATTTTCCAACATGACTGCATCTGCATCTACTTTATTGTTGTAAGATGGGACAACAGCCCAAATAACTAAAATCATCGGGTGAATACAACACTTGAAAGATCATCCCACAATAGCAAAGACAAGGAGGACCCAGTACCCAAATCCATAAAAATCAAGCCTACCTCACAATAAATTCATTTCTGGCAGAGAACTAGTCATCGTTCATATTAATTCAAATGATAAACCATGATTTTCAGAGACATTACAAGACCAGTAAAAAAGTTGTAAAAAGATAAAAACATAGGCATACGGAATGAAGTCCGATGAAAATTAGGAACATTTACTCAAGCGGAAGGTCCTTGACTGATGCACGCCATGCATACTCCCTTGCACCATCCTTGTCAACAATTTTAATAACGAAGTTGGGTGGCGCAACAACCAGCCTGGATCTGATCTCCATAATGCACTTATCAACGAGATCAATTGCCTCCTCAACAGACATTCCACTATGGTAGTGTCTGTCCATCATCGAGAGCGAAAAATAGGAGCCATAACCAAAAGCCCCCTTTTCAAGCTTGTGAAGGGTTGCAATATAGTCAATATAGTATAGTTCAGGACCAGTCTCTTTGTCATAACCAGCAAGAAGGATGTTCACGGAGTAGGGGTTCTAAACAAAAAAAGGCATATTAAGATTTGAGACACCAAATTAATTGCATAGTCTGAGGCATGGTTTGGAGAAGCTTCTCCATAAACACTGAGTAAGAACGTAAAATGAATCGAGCTCGCATAAGCTAAATCGGAGAAATCAGATGTGATAGCTTCTATAAAAGTCAAGTGCATAAATTGATTTAGCTCTAAGGAGAAGCTCGGTTAGCTTCATATGCTACTTAATGAGAATTTTATCGAGACAGAACCTAAGAACGTTACTAGGGTTTGGAAGATACCTTGCGTAGAGCGGTGGCAAGTTCGCCACGTGTAAAATTGGCAGCGGCGGCGGTGGTGAGAGGGATGCCGTTACGGAACTGATACAAGGCAACGTTCTTCTGAATGTACTCAGTGAATTGAACCCTAAAAGGAAAGGGAATGAGAAAAGAAGAAGATTGAAAGAGAATGGGAGAGGAAACCCTAACCCTAGATACCTGTCTCCGGGTTCACCGCTAGCGGCGATGAGTTTGTGGGAATCGAGGACCATGATCTTGTCCTCGTTGGACTTGTGAACAAGGATGCTGTGAACCGCCGATGAATCCGCCACCACGATCGCGAACCCATTTCCGACCAATCCGAATACACACTCCATGGATTCTAATTCTTCTTCTTTATCTTCTTCCTCTTCTCTGTAAGGTAGTGAAGTAGAGCAAGGTTTTGATGCCGCACAAGATTTATATCTCACAAATTCCTTTGCCCCTTTGAGCAAGAAACTTTTTATTTTTCATTTCTTAAATAGTTTCATTTCGCTACTCCACTGCAGACTTAGATTACTGATAACAAAATTTTTAAAATTACAATCAAATTTATTATTATTAATATGACTATTCAAATGATAATTCTCTTATGTATGTTAATTTCTACAAATAAAATAATAATTAGTTATTATTAAAAACGTAATTGTTCTCACATTTGCGTGTACATATCATTTTACAATAATAAAAATATAGTTATCACAGTAGAAAAAAGGTTACGTGCACAAAACACCAAAATCACATATTGGTATAGATACAACAACAAAAATAGAATGCAAAATATAATATTATTTAAAAATAATAATTTTTAAATATTAAACTTCTATACTTTATTTACATGTCAATTAAATAAGTAATTAACAATTAGTTAAATGTTCATTCTACACTGGCTAAATGAGATAAACAAATAAAATAAAAAAATGTATTTTAAAAATAGGTCTCAATCAGTGCAAATGATAAATTTTATAATATATATAAAGTCATTTAGTCTCGTGTAATGTATTTTATTTGTTAGTTAATTGGTGGAAAACAAGCTAGTCTCTTTTTATTTAACATAAGCGAAGTTGATATAAGAGTTTTAGTGATAATATATTTTAGATTTTCTCTTCTTCTTTGTAGTATAGCTTTTTTATACTTAAGGACTTTTCATGTGATTAAATTTAAAATAAATATTTTAAAATAATTAATTTTAAAAAATTACTTATTTTAGAAATAAACAAGATTTACATCATATAAAATATTACTTAGTTTTAAAGTAATCAAATTATGTAAATAAATAAAATACAGAAATATAATTATTTTATTAAAAGAACATTTAAAAAATAAGTAGAAAGAAACTCACTCAATAAAGAACAATAATAATAATTGATATTATTTATTGAAAACTACATTTTTTAACAGAAGCCAATTACCATATTTGATTTTTATTATTTTTAATATATATATATATATATATATATATATGTGTGTGTGTGTGTGTTTTTTCCTAACTTTTAATTTTTTTAAGCTTTTTTATCTGTTTTCAATATTCCTTATGATTTCTTAACTTTAATATCAACACATGGTCATTAGACTATAGAAGCGTTGCCTAAAACATGAATTTAAGTTTTTTTTTTTTTCTATAATTCTTTCTTCTACATTCCAAAAATATGAAAATTAATATTTTACCTTCTTTAATAAAAATAACAGTTTCAAATTTTAAAGTCGTTATTTTGTATAATTCTTTCTTCTACATTCCAAAAATATGAAAATTAATATTTTACCTTCTTTAATAAAAATAACAGTTTCAAATTTTAAAGTCGTTATTTTGTATAAAACAGCACTCAAGTCATACAATCTGAAAAATAATTTTTACTTTTGAATTATATAATTTAAATAATTTTTTATTTATTTTCGAACTATATAAATTAAAAATAGAAAATATCAAATTTCTATAATTTAAAAGTGTCTTATAATAATTAAAAAAGTCAGTTGAATTACACAAATAAATTTTTTAATATAAAAATAACTTTTAAATTACACAATTCAAAAGTATCTTCTAAATTTAATAATTGAGAACACTATTTTCTAAATTCACACACAATACAATAATAGATAAGGTGACAACCGCAAGGACTTGGCAATAGCTACAAGGGCCACAACGTAGTCTTTTAACCACCCCAAGATGGGGGTGCAGAAAGAAATAATGTTAATTTGAAGGTTCCGCCATATTTGGCCCATTTAAGTTGGATGCTATTACTATTAGTACATATTTAGCTCTAATGTTTACATCTAAGTAGTGAATGGTTGTGTGTGTTCACCCACTCCTTATTTGCTCCAACTTAACCACCTTATGCAATTCAAAAGTGAGAGATTTATCTAAAATTCTGATACAATTTATATAAGTAAGATATATTTATGGTGATTTTAAACTTTTTGAAGTTTGATTTTAGTTAAGAATTAATAAGAATAAAAGTTGAACTTGATAATGATTTAGGTTATTCAATATATAAACTTGTTTTTTCAACTCATTAACCCAACTAGTTATGCTAGTTATGCTGGTTGGCTTGTTCAGCCAATAACAATAACAATAATAATAATAAAAATAATAATGATAATAATATTAATAAAAAAATAATAAATAATAATAATAATAATAGTAATTATTATTATTATTTTAAGATATGTTGTTGTCTTTTATTTATTTAATTTTTGTTGTGTCCTTAAAAACACATGAATAATTATCAATTTCAGATTATTTTATAAGATCAAATCCTCTCAAAAGTATAAATTTATGTGTTAAGTCTCTTATTTAAACTTGATCATTTGAGTTAGTATTATAAATAATACGTTTTCATTAAAAAAATGGGTAAACTCTTTGACAGTAAACAATATAATATAAAAATTTGTTAAAATTAATAAAAAGAATAAAAGAACTTTATAATTTATCAATATCCCAAATGTAATCCTATACTAATATATTGTAAAAAATATAATAATTAAAATAATCAGGACAGTAAAAATGTATCTAAATAATAACAAAAATATAATTTTATTTAATAAAATATCAAGAAAATCCTATCTCATATAAAAAATAAAAAAAATAATTTTTTGTGGTGTGAGTGATAAAAAAAAAGCTTTAAAAAGAAACATTTTAAAGAGTGCCTAGAGGGTTATCATACATAACTCATCTAAGTATCACACTGGTCGTCAGAAGTTAAAATTCCCTTTGTTCCGATTTCTCTCACAATCAAAATACTTATTTTAAAAAACAATTTAACTTTAATATCCAAGTTTGTGCAATGGTTTAATTGGTCTTGATGTCTAAAAGTAAGCTACTTTGACTCCCTATATTTCATGTGAGCTAAGTTGAATAATAATTATTTGAAGTGGTCAAACTTTGAGTTTTTCTTTTCCATTCAATTTACAGTGCGAGTGAAGAAGATATATATTTTTTAATTTAAACCATTTATTTAGATAAACAATTATTAGTGTGCAAGGAGTTTACTTGAAAGAAAAAATAAAGCCGTTATTTTAGTGATTTAGTTGAACAGATTCTCCTTCAATATAACAAATCCAAAGGCATGTGCTCCAATTTTCTTCAGGCCATGATTGCAACGGTCGACCCCAATATTTAAAAGCAATAATTTTAATTAAAAAATAATAATAGTTTGTACTCTTACAGCCCTAAAATAATGGAAAATTAGAAAGGGTCCCATTCTTACACAAATAGAAAATTAGAAATTAGAAAATTAGAAAAAGAAAAAGTAACAGTTGGCTACAGATACCTTCTCCCTCTCATCATCATCATCGTCGTCATCCCTCCGTCCCCTTCATTTTCTTTCCTACCAAGTTACGAAATAAAAAAGTTCCCCAAACAAATACTTTATTTTTCATTTTTAAATTCACATTCATTTATTTTATTTAGCTTTAATAAATATAAATAATAATTAATAGTAGTTAAAAAAGCAATGTGAGTGGTTTAGAAATGATTGGGTGTGGAAAAAAAAGAATAAAAAGAAAAGAATAGAATAGAAGGGAGCACAGCTGGTTTTCTCTCTCTTGTTGGGTCTGAATCTCTTTATTATTCCTTTCTTCATCTCGTTCTTCACTTGGCACAAACAAACCCTAACACATCTCAAATCATATCATATCATCATCTTTAAGGTAAATTCTCTCTCCCGTTCCTTTCACCTCTAATTTCGCTTCTTCTCGTCTCTTCCATGCCTAATTTTGGTTTCTTTCCCCTTTCTCTTATTTCCCTCTCTTTCCGTCTTCCTTTCTTCATTTTTTTGGGCCTCTTCGGGTGTTCTGCGCTTGTGCGAATCCGATTTGGCTTCCATTCCGCCATTCCTTTTTTGGATTCGTCTATAATTCCCTTTCCTTTCAATTCCCCTCTTGATGGACCGCAGAGACTACCACCACCGTCCTCCTCATTTGGTCAGAATTTCCCTTTCAATTTCCCCTTTTCTCAATTCCCTCATCCTCCCTTTCTCTAATTCATATTTCCCGATTCACAATTTTTAAAGACGATGCTCGTGCTCATGGTAAAATCAAATATTTTTTTATGGGCATTGAGTTTTCGAGGCATCGCGTGTGATAAATGGCCGTTGTCCTCCGTTTTTTAAATTTCATTTGATCGTTGATTTTTATGATGTAATCAAACCGCTGGCAATGGGGCACTGTTACTTTTAGCGCTGAAATATCTTAAATCCTGTTTTGGGAATTTCTTGTTTTTCACGTATGACGTCACTTTTGGGTGATTTATGGTTCTTGCTGTGATGATATATGCAGGCACATGCTTCTCCTCCTGATTACTTCGTCCGCCAGGGGAATACAACTTATCAAGACGATCTATTTTTGAGGAAGAGGACAAGGATGCGTCGGTGGCTTTGTTGCACTTGTCAGGTGGAAGAGTCTTACCCGTCCAACGAGAATGAACACCTGAAAAGCCCAAGGAATTATGGAGACGGTCAGTTTATTACTTTACTTCATGTTCATATTGCTCCTAAATTGATGGTGCTTGTGTGTGTAAATTGTGATTTATTTTTGATCATAAATTTCTTTGGTTTTCAGTGTTTGTATAAATTATTTAGCTTGTATTATAATATTTAAATTAGGTGTCATCCCCCTTCCCGCTAGCGTTTTTTGAGTTAGCTCCTATGTGGTACTATTTGATATATAACGATGACATCAGTTAAAGTGCTTAGACAATCACTGGTCCACAATTTCACTTCCCGTAGTAGTTCACAATCACTGGCTCATTTCGAGGTAAAGATTACTCACGTTTCTATTATTATTTCATTCAGCCAACCAAAAAGGCTCAAAGGTGTTAGCTCCTGTCAAGCCTGAAGCACAAAAGGCACCACCTCCTATTGAAGCTCCAGCCTTATCTTTAGATGAGCTGAAGGAAAAGACTGACAACTTTGGTTCAAAGGCATTAATTGGTGAAGGATCGTACGGAAGGGTGTATTATGCAACCTTGAACAATGGAAAAGCAGTGGCTGTGAAAAAGCTTGATGTTTCATCTGAACCCGAATCAAATAACGAGTTTCTGACCCAGGCATGTCTCTTTTATCAATCAGGCTAAACAAACTATTATAATTTAAACACTGCAAGTATGTTGGATTCTAGATTGTTTTGCCAATGTATTAGTCTTCTCATTCAGTGTTTGCTATTTCAGGTTTCTATGGTCTCAAGATTGAAGAATGATAATTTTGTTGAGTTGCACGGTTACTGTGTTGAAGGAAATCTTCGTGTACTTGCATATGAGTTTGCTACTATGGGCTCCCTTCATGACATATTGCACGGTGTGTATCTTAGTGTCCTATCTTAACTTGTATTCCATATCCGTTAAGTTCCGTCAATGATTTTGGTTGTCTTTCTGCTATAGGTAGAAAGGGAGTTCAAGGTGCACAACCAGGGCCAACACTTGATTGGATACAGCGAGTTAGAATCGCAGTTGATGCGGCAAGGGGATTGGAGTATTTACATGAGAAAGTTCAGCCACCGATTATACACAGGGATATCAGATCAAGTAATGTGCTAATCTTTGAAGAGTACAAGGCTAAGATAGCTGACTTTAACCTTTCTAATCAGGCCCCTGATATGGCTGCACGCCTCCATTCAACTCGTGTATTGGGAACTTTTGGGTATCACGCTCCAGAGTAAGCTTCGAGAACCTGCTAGCACTTCATTTTATATCTATTTGCTTTCATATTTCCTTTTAATCCATAGGCATGCTATCCTGTACTATAAAGAAACATTTTCATATGTTTACACTTCTAGTGCTGCCTGTGCGTTGTCTTTTTACATAAGTTTTCATGATTTATTACCGAGGACTATTTGTGTGCTTGAATTTCAGTTAGAAAATTGAGTTGAACCCAACTAGAGTTGAAAACTCATTGTAGCTTTTAGATCAACTAGAGTTTGAGGTGAATTTTCCTTCTAACTAAATTTGAAAAAAAGTGCAAATACAAAGTATGTTTGCACAGTATTCAATGAAAATTGAAAGTTGGTATGGATGTTCTAACGAAATCCAAACACTATCAAGTGGAATTTGACATTGAATCATTTTTCTTGATAAATTTGTTGATGGTTTCTTAACCTTGTTTCCCTTTCCATTTGTGTGAATTCAATTCAAATGTGCAATCATTTAATTGTACTTGATGATTAAACTGCAAGGGAATAAACGGTTCCGTAGTATCATTCTGGCTTCAGACGTGGTCCAGTTTTTACTCATTGACCCTGTACGCTCCACGATTGGCTTAAATTTACTAGAAGTTAAATTGATATATAGGAAATATAAGCAGTGTATCTTTTTTTTTTATTCAGTTTACCTTGAAAGGTCTTATTGACATTTAATTTAGAGTTTGTTTGTGCTTATGTTGTTCGTGAGCAGTATATTTCAATGTTGAAACATGATGAATATCCCTGCAATCTAACTCAACATGTGGTTGAACGAAGTCTTTTGTTGATCATTGCTATTAGTTTTTATGGTTTCTGTTGTTAAGGGACTCTGTGGTCCAGTTACTGAGGCATATGTATTCCTCAGAAACTTTCAGAAAACAATGTTTTTGGCTGCTTAGCTTTGCTTTTCCATCTATAATTTATTGTTTGTCATCTCAGTTCTTTTGCGTCCTTTGAAATTTTATTTGGTTTATCGATTCTTATCTTCCGTGTTGCCAAACATTACAGATATGCAATGACTGGGCAGTTGACTCAAAAAAGTGATGTCTATAGTTTTGGTGTTGTTCTTCTTGAGCTTCTTACTGGAAGAAAACCTGTTGACCACACCATGCCTCGAGGACAGCAGAGTCTTGTCACATGGGTCAGTGCTCCTGCTTAAACCTATACCTCGGCTCAGCATTTGCATTTGACACTGATGGTCTTGTTGACGCGGTATTTTTTGTAGGCTACTCCACGATTGAGTGAAGATAAAGTGAAACAGTGCGTAGACCCAAAACTGAAGGGAGAATACCCCCCTAAAGGAGTTGCTAAGGTATCTGTTTCTCTTATTGGTTCTTGGATATTCCATGTTGATGCTGACATTAACAGTACTTATTGTTGACCGTGCAGCTTGCAGCTGTTGCAGCACTGTGCGTGCAGTACGAAGCTGAGTTTAGGCCAAATATGAGCATTGTTGTTAAAGCACTCCAACCACTTCTGAAGAGTCCTGCTCCTGCTGCTCCAGAAAGTTGAAGCAAATGAAATGGCTGACTTTGGTTTCTGCATCTTGTGCACAGCTCGATTCAATTATCTCCAGATTTCATCAAATACTGCAGATATATCTATATATTTTTATTTTTGTTTGAGATTGGATGTGTAGGATTGGATTGGCTGGTTTCATGTCATTGTTAAATTCCATGTATTTATTATGGCATCGCACTTGTTGTGCCGAGTCTGCTGACATCTATGGAGCCATGATGCCACATAGGTTTGGGTTGCGTGGTGCGTATCTGTGGGTAATGTTGTTTGTCAGTTAACCTTAATTCACCCATATTCTTTATTTGTTTCTTGCTATCAAACTGAGCTGATACTTGTCTTGAAGAGACCCATCACTTCTTGTTCTATCTTTTTTTTCTTTATTCTTTTTTTGCGCTGTGGCAACAGATTTAGAATTCTTGTTTCCTTTCTGTAGTTCTTTAGCTGTTCGGGTAACAGTATTATGAATCTTGTAACATTCCCAGTTCAGTAAAAGCAATTTCACGGGATTAGGATATTTTTAAAAAGCTATAAAATTTTATTACTGAGGATTCACTCTCTGTACACGCCAAATGAGGTCTAATGGAAGCAAGTAACATGATTTGTTTGCTATATTAAAAAATGTAAAATCTGTGACATCCACCTGAGCATTCAGGATATGACAATGAATCCATTTTATATCTGCTGTCTTTATTTTAAATTATTAAAATTATTTTATTTTATTGAATAATTTTAAAAGTTATATTAATTTTTTTGTCTTTATTTTTGAAATTTGTTTTTTGGATATATTTGATCTTTTATAGTCTTTATTATAATTTTATTTGAAGTTTATTTAACTATTATTTGATATTTTAATTTAAAATTTATATAATTAAATATATTTTTATAATTATTTAATATTAATCTAAAATTTTATTTTAAACGATTTTAAAAAAAATTGGATTATTTATTTGATGTTTCAAGAATTAAATAATTTTAAAATTCATAAATACATGAGAATATTACAAAAGATTCATAATACTGTTACCCCCACAATTAAAGAACTAAGTAATCTAAAACGTTTATATTAATTTTTTCTTTATTTTTGAAACTTATTTTTTACGGCATATATTTAATTTTTTATATTCCTTGTTATAATTATTTGATACTTATTTAATTTTTATTTAAAGTTTGCATAATTAAATTTATTTTTATAATTATTTAGTACTTATTCCATTATTATTTGATGTTTGCAGTTGAGATCTATGCATCTAAATTTTTGAGACACACTTTTAGATTTGTTGAAAGGATTTTAAAAAATGGATTATTTTTTGTTTTATGTTGAAGAATTAAATAATTTAATAATTCATAAATACATATTTAACTAATAGAATAATAGATTAATTTGAATAATACTTTTATTACTGCTATTCTAATTTAATAACTTTGGTAAAATTGGATCGCGATTCAGGTTCAAAATAAATAAGTGCAACCTTTAAGAAATTTGTGGGATTGAGTTGTTTTAAGTTTGATCTAATAGTAAAGAAAATCTAACTTAATCTATTTGGTTTATTTAATTTATCCAACTCAATATTACGCGCAGATGGATTTATACTGTTCAACTTACTTAAAATGTTTATATACGACAACTTATCATATGAACTAGATAATATTGAAGTTCATAGTTATTTCAAAGATTTATTTAAACTTACAAGAGAGTGATTAAGTTAATTAAGTAGGATTCAAGGTGACAATATACTTTTTTTTTGGAAATTTTTAACCTATCTTTGTGCTTGCTATTATGTCATGACATATGTGCATTCTATCAAGGTAAAGATGGTATAGATGAAATTTCATGAAGATTGTCCAGTTAATAAAGATGACTTATGAATCTTTTAAAAGTTTTTTTCAATAAATTTAAAAATTAAGTTTAGAGGTGACGTCTTATCTGTCAAGTTAAATAAATACTTAATTATATATGTTTTCATAACGTGGAACACTTAACTCTTAAAATTAAAACATCTCATTACAGCTTTCTTTTAGAAGATGTATATTGGATAAAAAGTTTATATTTGATTTTATTAATAATACATATAAATAGAAATCAAATCAATAAAATTTATATTTATTTAGAAAAAAATTACAAGGGTAGTATTGTTGGGCCGAAAGTGAAACCGTATTTTGGGTGAGTGAAATTGACTGCGCCGTACCGTTAGCTTCAGAAAGAAAAAAAAAAAAAAAAAAAAAAAGTATTTAGCAGAGAGCTATAAGTTGAAGTGTGGAGTGCATTGAGCCCTAAAAGAAGAAGCGCAGTGGAAAATTTGAAGTGATGGCTGATGTTTCAGATTCTTCGCAAGAACAACCCGTTCTTGAATCCGCCGAATTCGAAAGGAAGAAGAAGCGATTGCTGGATGCGCTCGAATCTGCGTTGGCGCCCAAAGACGCCGCCGTCAAAACGGTAACGGCGCTTCCTTCTTCCTTAGCGTTAGGGATGGAGGTCATCGACGAGACGGCGCTGCTCGATTCCGTCGTCAAGAACGGAGGACCCAAGCAATCCGCTTCAAGAAGAAGAGGAGGGGCCAAGAACAATAACACCAACGCCGGTCACAGTCTGAAGAAGATCGAAGAGAGGCCCAAATCGAAGTCGACGCCAAAGAGTGGGAATAATAATACTAAGTATTCGCGAAAGGAGTTGGAAGCTCTGAGATTCGTGAACCTAACACAACAGCGTAAATTCTGGAAATCGGTACACGCTGCGTTTCAAAGCGCGGTGGCCAGCGAGTACGATACTTTAGCTTCCACTCCTCTTCCGCACAATAAACCAATCCTCAGTAAGTCGCTCTTTCTTTCTTTCTTTTTCGTTTCATTCTTTCGGAATTCAAGAAATGGAATCTTTATGAGAATATGCTGCTCTTCTTACAATTATCTGGTAGTTGCAGGATACGTGTTCTGTTTGGTTATGGATATGAATGTTCTGAAACTGGCACCAAATGTATTTGTAATCTAAACATGTGTTGGTTCTTTGTTGTGTTGGTGTTTCTCTGATTCAGAATCCTCATTGTTTACCGTTTCTTGCTTGTACCTATAGATTTGGTGTTTGAAGTTGCCTCTCTTTGCCGTTGTTCACTTGACAATTACTAGAGTAACTTTGCATGGAACTTGCTTGTACCATTTATCACATTAGGGTGTAATTACATATTTCTTTTTATAATCGTCATTTTCCTCCATTTTTATCCTTTTTCTTTTCAGAATTTTCTGTTTGAGTTTTCAACGGACACTTGTATAAGTTTTATGTTTTAAAAGATTGACTTTAATTGTATAGGTTTTATGTTTTAAAAATTTGACTTTAATTGTATAACCTCACACAGTGGGATAAGTCCGGGTTGTTGTTGATTATGTTATTGCATTATATTTCAAATTTCTTTTCACTGTGGTTTCAATGGCGTCCGAGTTATATTTTTTTATCAATGAGATTTCTTTATTTTTTGATGGTGGGGGCGTTGGTACAAAATGATTTTCTCCGCAATTCTTTTTGGGGAAAGTGTGCAAAACTTTATTGCTCCGATTTTTTTGATTCACATTGTGTCAATTTGATGTTTTCGATTTCTGTGGACAGGTGTTGCTGCTACTAACGGAAGATGGAGATATATGAATGTCTTTGTCCATTGAAGAATGAGAAGAAGGAACCTGGAACATGTCTAATATGCAACATTAGTTGACTGTAGACTATGTTCTGATTAGGCACTGACTTCAGTGCATGGTTTCTTGTATAAAATCGTTGTATATGAACAGTGTTGTGCAGTAGTCTGATTGTAGATTTGAATAATAACTTTGGTCGTGCCGTAATGACGATGCTTTATTGTTTTAGTTCTTTTTTACTTTGTTGTATGATGAGAATTGTATTTTTGATTTTTCAACACGAACTTCAATTTCTTGCCTACGTCGTGTTCTAATTGAGAAGGACATGCTTTCTTTACCTGATCTTTCTTGCCTTTACCGATACTAAACTGTATATTTATCCCCTTTTTAACCCTTCCTAAATTATTAGCAAATTGTCAGTGATGGTACTGAGCTTTTGTAATTGCTTTCAGGTGCAGTGCATTGTGAAAATAGGGATAGTGAATTACAACACATGGAAAGTAGTGAAAATATTACTCCTGTTGACCCTTGCAGTCGTACTCTTATGGGTGAAGATGGGGGCTCAATTGTAGAAGAGATTGATGAAGATGATGGTAGTGATGACGATTACGCTAGCATCCAAAGGCCTGCCTTTTTGGTTGATGGAGAACCTAATTTTGGTTCTGGTCCTCCAGAAGATGGATGGGAATATCTTAGGCGTGTCAGGTATTGTCATAACGGTCAGAAGCTTTGGATTTTCTTTTTTTTTTTTCTGACAATTTCTCTCTGCTTTCTGTTATGCTTTCTCAGTCTTGTTAGAAGTTATAGCAGTTCTATATCTTGAATCTGTTAAATGATGACGTACAGGACAAACTATACTGTAGCTTACCGATTAAGTGAAAAAAACGTGGTTCTTAAACTGTGTATTGTTTTCTTGAGCAGGTGGGAGGCAGAACAAATTCCAAAAGTGAAGGTTGCAAAACTTGATAGAGGCAAACTTAACAAGGAACAGAGTGCTTACATGCCCCAAATTCCTGATATTGCCAAGTGTCCAGAGCATCTGTTGCCATTGAAACAGTGGGAGGATGTGTTTCTTGCTGAATTTTCAACACTGAGAACGGTATGTTCATCTAGAATTGCATGGCTTTAATTTTTCCTCATTTTTTTATTTGGAATGACCAATACTCTCTTCATCCGGGAGTCAAGAGTTGTGCAATTCCTGCACTACTTCTTTGACCCATTTGGAGTTCTTTAAATATTTTCATATCATATTATGTTCTCATTGTTTCCCAACTTCTTTTTCCAGAATCTCTCATGCCCTGATGAGTCAAGTGCCATATACTCTGGAAATCTCCGTGTTCATTGCTCACAGTTAGTTGGGAATGATTGTGGAGAATTTTCTGGTGTTATGAACAAGGACGTCTTACTTGGTAATCATGTGAGCATTGGTAAGACAAATGATGTATCCGCTAACTTGACTGCTGAAGATAAGGACAGAACACTGTCTCCAAAGAATACTGAATCGAAAACTTCAGTTGATCAAACAAGCGGCAACTCCCCCAGTCTTCCTTTGCTTTCTGTAATCTTAGCAATGGACTCTGTAACCCGGGTAAAAACTCTGCTGAAACGGATTCGCTTGCTAGAGGCTGCAAACACTGTCACAAGAGATGATTGCATGTGGCTTTTTGCTCTCTGTGCAACAGTTGATACTCCACTATACGCTGACACCTGTGCTGCTCTCAGGAGTCTGCTGCGAAGGTGTGCTAGCATCCGTGCCGGAAAGGTTGCCCTGGATGACGAGGTTATAATGATGAATATATTGGCTACAATTTCGGGCAGATATTTTGGACAATCTGAAAACTGAATTTCCTGTCTATAACTTTGTTATGACACGTTCTGTTTTTGGAATTGGGGTATGTAGCCTTTCAGACGCATATGCTATGGTTGTAACTCACAGTGGTTTAGCTTGATAGTAAGAGGTTCAACAACACTTTCTGCTTCTATATTCTTTTGGTGCGCGAATTAATATATATATATTGGCATGTCTAAAACGAAATTAGTTATATTCCTCTGCGTATAAATTTTTAGCTCGATTAATAATTCTTTCAAGGAGGGAAAACATTAATTGGATCGTTAAAGTTGTAAGAGAAATAAGAGACAGCTTATAGATAATTTTAGTGAAAATAAAGAAATTGTTTTTTAATCTAATATTGTAATTTTAAATGACGTGAGCGGAAAGCAGTATATATATTTAATATAATAAATATAACTACTTTATTGTAATGTAAGTATATAAATTTAATTAGAAACTAAATATTATTAGTGGGGAATCAGAAGATTTTGCAAATTGTAATAAATTTGAGTAGTAAAGAACTGAATACATTGAAAATAATGTTTAAGAAAGCAAAATTAAAGGACACAGAGACAGCTGATACGACGGTTGGTTTTTACGGTTTGGGCTTGGGCCTATGGTTTTAAGGAAACTATAAATAAAGGTAAAGGAGGGAGGATAAAGGAGATGTTTTGTTGTGTTAGGAAAAAAACAAAGTAACTATATGTTTTCTGTCAACACCTGTACTCTTCCCTCCCAATTCCCTCCACCCTACCCATGCCGTCGCCTCTGCCGCCTCACCGTCGTCTGCGCCCCCTTCCGCCGCCGAAGCCGCAGCCGTAGACGCCACAACAAGCTCTCCCTCCCCCCCACCACCTCCAGCTCCTCCTCTTCTGAACCCAAGTTCGAAGCCGTCATCGACCTCACTCCCCTAACCACTTTCCAATCTGACCTTCGCCGATTCATACTTTCCGGAAAAGACGCTTACCTCGATTTGCAAACCCTCCTTACTCTCGACCACAACCGCAGACTCGTCGTTTCGTGCCGCCCTTCCACGTTGCATTTCCTCGGAACTTCGGCGGCTTTGACCTTGCTCACGTTTTCCGTTTTCAGCGTTTTAGCTCGGTTGATTTCTAGGTTCTCGTCGTGGCGTCGTAGCGCGTCTAACAATGTGTCTCTTGTGGTGCGGAGGGACCGGAGTCTCGGCGGAAAAGAGGTGGTTGTTGCGTTGGGCCAGAGGAGCAATTCCAATCCGTTATCGCCCGCGGTTCGGGACTCTGTGAAGCGCTCCGCCAAGAATATGGTTCGGTTTGAAAGAAAATTGCCCGAATGGTGGCCTTCTGTTGTCAATTCCAACGGCTCTGTTTTTGACGCCGATGAGCAGGAGGAATACAAGAGGGAAGCTTACAGAGTGGTTCGAGGTTTGTTTTCTATTTCAGCTTCTTATTTTCAGAGAAGTTGATGACGTAGTGGCTCCTTTTACTATTCCATAAGCATCTATCTTCAATTCCTGTTTATCGAAATGCATTGTTTAACGGTAATTTAATTTGTTAAAAGCGATTATAGTGTGGTTCGCTCGTCCTACTTCCTAGTGTTCCAGTCTCGGGATAAATAACGATTCTGTTTAATGTGCTTTTTTGTAGGTATAGATACACATTTAATATTTTCTCTAGTGTTTTGCCATCCTTTATAACAAGTTGCAACTCACCCACTTGATTTCCAGCAATTACAAACAGTAGATTGGGCGGGAATGACATCATGGAGAATGATATAATTCAAGTGAGTTCTTTTCCACCTTTTTTTCGCTCCCGGTGATTTACTAATTATTAAATATATGTAACAGTTGCTATAAAATTAATACGATATTCGGTTAAGCTTGATATTTACTTTTCATTTAGTTCCTTCACCAAGAAAAGTCATAATTCTATAGTAAACTCTGTAGTACTTAAAATTTAAACTACCATGTAATACTGATCTACGTCAATTTTAACTTACCCATTGTTTTTCCTAATTCCTATATAAAAGAAGACGCTTTTTAACATGATATTACTAATATTTAGTGTGCTGATAGGATAGATGATGGTTGAGGTGCCAACATAGTTGTGATTATTGTCATTATTGTAATGCTTCAGCATGCCTTTTTGCCTTAAAAGAACATGGTACTACTAAAATTTTCTGAAATGTAAGTGATACTGTGTATGTTAAAGCACCCACCACTGATGGTTTCTGATTTTTTTATCAATGCATGCTTACAATAAAAAAATTCTATGATAAAAGGGAATTATTTTGTCTCTCGTCTGATAACACTTGAAATGTTTCTTGCCCTCACACATGAACAGTTACGTCAACTGTGCAGAACTTCTGGTGTGCAAGTGTCTATTGAACCAACAAATATTCGGGACACCTTGTATCGGGCATCTGTTAACTTTGTTTTAAATGTGTGCAGCAGGTGTGATATTATTAACCCTGCATTCTTGTCTATCCCTTTGTTCACTACCAACCAGGACCTGTTATATTTTATGAAATTTGTTGGCTGTCACTCTGTTTCTATTCAGGGCACCAACTTACTCTAGTTCAATTGATATTAATGGTGAGGATGCTAAGCAATTTCTTGCTGGATTTGCTGAAAATATTGGCCTTCAAAATGTTCGTGCCGCAACAATTGTGTCTGCAGCAGTTGCTGCTCGCACTCGCTCCTGTCTTCTACAGGCTTGGGTAATTTTCTTACTCTAAATCGAATGATCTGGTAATATTGTGTTTAAGCATTTGGGGTTTCCAAAATTACATTTTTTTGTAACAAACATTACTGAAGGCAGTTGTATTTTCAGTTAAAATATTTTGGTTGTTTATATTAATCTATATTTATAGAAATCTTTTTTGGCACCATTAAATATGGCCATTGTGTCTGTTAACTTCTCTTTGGTGGTCACTGGATTGCGTGAACGTAGAATCTATAATTGGATTATTGGATTACAGGTCTTAAAGAGTGATGAACTTTGAAGTATTGTAACTTAATGCCTGAAATTCTGGCCTCGTTCAGATATCACTTTTTCATAAAGTTCATATGTGGCCTCTGGTTCTCTAAAACTATCTTTTTCCTCTGGAGTGCACTTCTAAATTCATGTTTTTTTTTTTTTTTTTTTTTTTTTTTTTTTTTTTTTTTTTCGATTAAAGGCTCTGGAAATGCAAGGCAAACAGGTTGAAGCTATGGAGGAACTGTCAAAGATATGTCTTCTTCTACGAATATTTCCTCCTGAGGAGTCTTCAGTATGTATCTTCAATTATAATTTGCAGTTCTCACATCCTTGTGAACAATTTCTATGTTAGAGCTTCTCCTGAACTAGTTATCGTGTTGATTCTTAAAGTTAAGGACCATCTTAACTGCTACACCATTGAAGGAGGATCATGAGGAGTAAGAACCAATTCTTAATCATTGAAAAGTAATTGAGAGGTAACTCGTGAGTGAGATCCATTTTAAAAGATATAAAAAGTTGTCAGATAATTTGTGGGATTAGTTCTTAAAGTGTATAATTTGAGTGAAAAGTCACTAAACTTAAAATAGGAGACAAGTAGCATTTATGTAGGATTCTATGTAGATATTTGATATTTTCGTCTTGTTTTTTTATTTCACTAAATGTAACTTCACTGGTAATTCTTAATATTTGCATGAATGAAGAATGAATAGTTTGTAGGGGGAATTTAAGTAAGGACACAAGAACCAAATAACCACTCATTGAATTCGGTTATTATTTTTGAGTTCTTTATTAGAAATAGTTTTTATTAGAAAAAAAAGGGAAAGTAAAGGGAAGGAAAGGATAAGAAATCCACCAACGAGAGTGAACAGAATACACTGGGTGAAAAGAAAGTAAGAACTGGAACAAATATTCTCAACTCAACTCAATCTCTATACATGTCTAAAATGACAACTCCATTAAAACAACCGGTGGCAGTACACCGAAGATGTGTAAACAGAATCCTCTGACAAGTCACGTTCTCTAATGGAATGCTGATTAGGATGAGGCATTAGGTAGATAGAAAGATTTCTCTTCTAACCTTATCTGCTGCAGAATATGATTTATGTATTGACTTGCCACTTTCTACTAGCACTTACTGTGGTATTTCTATGCAGCCTGAAATGGAGATGGTTAGTCGGGGCCTAGAAAAACACTTGAAACTGGAACAAAGAAAACACCTTATGTTTCTCTTCGGTAAAGTTTGTGGCGAGGAAAGTCATGGGATTGCAAGAGAAGCTCTTGGTTTGGTGCGAACCTGTTATCCTGTTTTGCAGATCTTGCACAGATAATTACTTGCATAGAATTTATTTGTAATATTATTGTGTCTGAACCACGTTGAATAATATGAATGCTTTTAATCTCAAATATATTTTGTTCTACATGCTTGAGGTTTTTGTTTTTGATTCTTTTTCGAAGTTAGTACTTTCCAACTTACTTTTATAGTGGACTGTTTTGGCACTGAGTTACATTCTGCTTGTGTATGACGGTAATGAGCTAGTGATAATTCTGCAAATATCCAAAAACAAAGCTATTCATCTGTAGTGGTGAAATTTAGTTTTTTCTTTCTCAGTTTTCATGTTAGTTGCCTTGTTTCTTGATTAGGTTTGGTAAATTTTGGAGGCAAATATCTTTATTCTTTCCTCCTCTGCTGCTCATATTTTGCCTACTCATATATCCTCTTTCTCGTTTTTTTGTGTAGACGCATTCGCAAAATGATTGGTCTGACCAACTTGAAGACACCACGTTCCCCGAAAATTAATCTCTCAGCCTTCAGCCTCGATTGGGAAAAACAGCTGACTGAAGATGCATTCTTTTATAATATACACAAGCTTAATTGTTTTGATTACATCTATTTATTCAATAATATTTAGATAGTTTCTTTCAGTAATGTATATTATCATAAGATAATTCTTTTATTGTCTCCAATGCTAGCTTTTTAATGGTTTTAAATTATCTTGATCATTATTGAAATTTAAAGAGCAAATTGTCATCTGACTTGAACATAAAGCTTATCACTTTGTTACTGTATACAGCCAGCTTTATTTGATAAACAGATAACCATGACAACGGGCATCAGGGTGGTCCTTTTTTAAGAATAAAGTACACCACAGGTTTACTTAAAATAAGTAATTACGAATATTTGCTGACATGAAAATATTTTACAGGAGCGAGTGCTTTGCATAGGCTGTGTCGCGATGAGGTTTGGTAAATTCAACTGAGGATTTAGTTGATTGACAGGTGTTACAGGTCTTTCGTTGGTATTGGCATGCATGTTCATAACACAAAGGTGGTGATTTTTATGGAGAAGCTTGTTGACAGGGACATGATGACAGAAATTTGTTGGCGTGGATTTAGCCTCGCAAGATGTGTTGAGCGACGTGTTTCCTTGCATGCAGAGTCGAATTAAACACTGAGTCAAGGGACACACATGGTATATTACGCCAGGTTAAACCATTCCCTTATGCTTTGTTTGCTAGTGATTATTTATTATTTGTGGGGATTCAAGGACATTGATTTGAGATTATTTGGAAGAATTGTGTGGATTTGGTTTAAGTGATTAGTGATAATTTGTGATTAGTTGTAAGAACAATTTAGAAAGAGAAAATGAAGTGAGAAAAGGAAAAAGGGATGGATTTGAGAGGATTTTGTGTTAAATTACTAATTTACTCCTTTATCTAATATTCAAATTTTTTTAATTTTTAATTTTTTATAATTATTATTAGAAATTAACAAATAATATTTTTAAATAATTTATTTTCATTTCCTCAACTATTTTTTTTTTATAAAAATATGTTTATCTTTTAAAAAATACACATATGGACAATTTTGATATTACGCTAAAAACAGCCTATCTACTTTTATCAATTCATTCAAATCAATCACACATATTAATAAACCTTCTTTTCATTAAGCCAAATCACCCCACTTTGTCTCCCTACAAATTAATCCTCCACTTTCTACAACCGTAACCAAATAAAGTATTAGGACTTTTGCCTTAGATTACACACTTACAAAATGGTGTCTCTTTAATATCATCATCTTGCATTTCCTTGTGCTTGTATCAGATTATATGTAAAGATTATCTTAATAATTATTAATATTAATAGGAAATGAGTTTTTTATTTACTTAGCTGCATTTTAGTATTTTAAATATTGCAATTATATGAATTTTTTATTCTTTCTATTTTAATTACGAAATAAATTGCATCATGTACTTAACACTTCATTACACTTAACAAATATTCAATATATTAATAATCTCTTGATTATTTTTTATTTTAAAATTTATTTATTAAATATTTTTTCTTTCTTATATTAAGTGTCGTACACAAATAAGTGTAATCAAGTAAAAAGTTGTTAATTTCTCTCTTTCTTGATAAATATTAACAAACTTTCTTGATAAATAATAAAAAAAATCTAATAAATATTAAATAATATTTTTTTTTTCAAGTAATACTGAATTAGTTATAAAAAATTAAATATTTGAAAATAATGTGTTAAACTGAATTTTTAAAATTAATCATATTAAATTGTAAATATCTTAACAACTTTTAACATTATTTTTATTATTGTTAAAAAAATAAAATATGAGAGAGATGTTTATATAAATATAAAAAAAGAAAAATTTTTAATATATAAAATAAGAAAGATATTATTGGTATTTTAAGAATTCTTTAAGTGGAGGAAGCATTTTATATTTTACAGTAACTAACTGTTTTAGTATTTTCATGTCTTGTTTTATTTACAATCATGTTTTCTAGCTACTGGTTAATGTTTAATAAAATTAATGTAACAAATGGCAGTTAGATATGGTATGGTAATGAATAAATGCAGTATACAAACTAAATAAAGTCATAATATTTTAACTAAAATGGCTTAAAATGATGTTTTGCATGTTAGTAATCAGATTTTTTTTGTTTAAAATTTGATTTTTGAATTACTTTTAAATAGTTCTTGTTATTCATATAGGTTTTGTCTTTTGTTTTATTTTATTAGTTAATACAACTTTAAATAAATTTAGTGACCAATGAGGTTTTTTAGTATTGGAGTTATTTGGCTTGTATCTTGAAACTTATACTCCTCCGGTATGTCAGAAAGGTGCATGTTTTGCAGTTTCAGTTTGAGTTGGGCAAGTTCACTTTATTTATGGTCAACATCAGCCAGAAAACATAAATATTTTCAAACGCAAGTGTTGTGTTGTCTTGCAATTCCTATCATCATGCCTTTCTCCCCTCCAATTCTACAACTGTCATCGCATTTACCAATATCAAACATCTTTCTCCAATCATCTTTTCAATAAACGTAAATTCAGATTTAGACTACCTTGTCAAAATAAAACATATACAACTAGAAGATAAAATAAGAATATTACATTTCAATTTTTCGCTTAAAGACAAAAAAATATGAACTTTTCAAAGCTCATAGGGAGGCTAAATATATACACACAAAAATCCTCATTAACAACCTATGTATACTCCTACGATTTTGAACTAATATATACTCATCCCAAGTTCATAAACTCCACATGCAACCCCTCTGCAAAATTTCTTAAAACTAGCTCAAAAGAAAAAAAGGTGAAAAATAAAAACTTATTATAATAAAAATTATGATAAGATAGTTTTACTATATCCTTTACTGGGAATCTTATGATAGGTTATAGTTTTGAAAAGGATGAACTATTAGTTCAGAAACTCAGAGAAAAGTAAATAAAGAAAAGGAAAGAGAAATTTAAATAGATGATAGTTATTTTGAAAGAAAACTTAATTAACTATTTTTTTCTATTTATAAGTTTTAGTTTAACATTAAAATGTTTTGATTGTTAAATAATTTTCCATATAATTCCAATCTGGAGATTTTTTTTTCCTTTACCCATTCACCAAGTAAGACAATTGCAAGACTACAACTTAGATGAACATAAAACTAGACTTGGTGGATCCACGTGTGGGCAAAACATGAATTAATTTCATATTGATGACAGAGAACCTTTCCCATTTGAATCAATAAGGGTCCATTTTTATCTGTATTCAAAAATTTTTATTGTCATTGCCTATTTTTAAGGCATTTTTTTCTATCATAACATCACTCAATCATGTATTCCTATACTGAGAAATCACTTAAATATTTGTTTGATATGAATATTTATCCAACTCATGCAAGAGAATCTCTTTTCCTTATCTTTTATATAAGAAACACAAACGCTTGTAATGAATCAAGAAAAGAGGATCAAATAGAAGCCGCAACACACACGAGCTAACATATTTGCAAAGATTGTCGAAAAAGAGAATAATAAAACGTTGAAATGTGAAAGAAAGGATTGAGGATAAGAAACAGACACGTTCATGAATTATTTTCGAATCACGACAAATGCACCGATTTATCAAATGGTTGGGCGTTAATATTTTCGTTGATGTATTTTTTTTATTTTAAAACAAAAAACAGTATGAAAAGCAAGAAGATACAAAATAACGTGTCATATCAAATCGTTTATTTTGTCTTTTTGAGAGTATTTGAATAACCCCTTGGGATATTCTTAGAGTATTCAAATACTTAGATGATAATAAATTCAATAATTTTAAAAAATGATATGCATTATAAATAGTCATAATAAATATGAGTGAAAAATTAATAAAGCATACACTTAAACAATAATGATGATGAAACAATAAGGATCATGTTTGAAAATAAGTATCTTACGCAATATAATTGATTATAAAAATATAAGACACAATTTTATTAAAACATACACTTAAACAATAACGGTGAAACATACTTAATTTAAGATTTTTTAGGTAATATTATGAACAAGAAAATCTTCACAGGTTTTGTGGGGAAGACTATATATGGCCAGATGAAGATGATAATGCTAAGAACAACAAAATGACCCTTTTTTGTTGAACACGACCTTTTGTCCCTAACGTTTTAATATCAAAAGAATTTTAGTGAGGAAAAAGCTAAAAGCTAAAAAAGATTCAAAAGAAGAAGATTCAAGAATAATCAAAGTCAAATCCAAAGAGAAAAACATCTATAAAGATCAAGCATTCAATACTTGATTCTAACTAAGTGTAACTCAAAAACTAGAAAGAAAAAAAAGAATCAAATATCGATCAAAAGTAAAAGTATTTTAAATGAAAAATCTAACCCAGGGCCATAAAGCATCATAGTTATAAAAAATTCCATAAAAAGATAATAAATTGATTATGTATTATGTAAATTCGTAATGCATTCAGATGTTTTCATTAATTTAATAAAAAATATTTTTACAATGATCAAAACTACTTTGATTAACATAATTTTGTGTTTTTATTGATTAGAAAAGAAAAGAAAAAGTCCAGTACAATTTCAAAAGAAAAAGAACAAACACAGTATTTATACGTGACATCTGTATATATGTCAATTTTATTTTATAATAATACAATCGCTAATTGATAATGTTAATAGTTTCTCATAACTGAATAAGATAAATGATGTTTTTTTTTTTTTTTTTAAGTTTTGTATTTCTGAACAAAATCTAACCCATCAACAGAATCTACATTAAAACCAAACTGTACTATAGCTCCCTTGCTGAAATAAGATTTAATTGGTAAATCTGGGAAGAGATAAACTTATAAATATTATTTTTCACAATTTTAACTGAAATCAGTAATTTTTAAAAGGAGTAAAATAAAATAAACTTAAAAAGGGTCAGATTTTACAAGGAGAATTTAACAAACAGTATATTCATTGATATGTTCTTGCAACAGAATTAATGCTTTTAATGATAAGTAATTGTAGTCAAAATCTCATTAATCAACAGAATTTATTTTGTAGTCAGACTGTAATAAAGCTCCCTCCTCGTAATCTGGTTTTAATGGAGAAATAGTAATTTTTCACACTGATATAAGAAATGAACAGTCTAAAAAGGAAAAAAACGTGAGCATATAGAAGAATATTGTGGTAGGTTATTGTTAAGGTTTTTTCATAAGTGACTTATTACTTTATTATAAGAGTTTTGGTGGATGGAAGTTGAAGCGAAAGAAACGTGTAACCCGAATAATAGGAATAGGGAAAAGCATTGTGAGTGAAAAATAATAATATGGAGAATGGGTAATTCCACCCAACCCAAACAAACCGAACCGAAGCAGCGACACTGACACACCGAACTACAAACAAATCTCCCTTTGACTCCCCTTTGCTTCCTCACACACACCACATTCGCCCCTAACTTGAAACGCGTCGTTCGCAACTTTCCCTATTTTTTTATTTTTATTTTTACTTTTTGTGTGAGTTCAAAGCAAACAAATAAAACCATATAACTCTCCCTCTTATTCCAAATCGCATATCGCAAAAACAAAAACAAAACGCACTCTTCTCTCTCTCTTTCTAAATCTCTCTCCCTCTCTCTCTCTCTCTTTGCAAATTTAAAATCGAATTTCCGTTTCCATTCACACGAAGAAGGAAGGAAACATAGTGAAATCGGAATCGGAATCGTTTTCTGTTTGAAATTCGCGGTAACGGTCGTTTCTCTGTTGAGCAGATTCGAATCGCTTGCCGTCAGCTGCAGATCAAATCGAGTTTCAGCTGAATGCTCTTTCTGGACTCGATTTAGGTTTGTCTGTGCTTCCTCAAATCTGAATTCCACGCTTCTCGTGCTCTAATATTGTGTCGGTGAAGGCTTAATTTATTTCTCGTGTTTCATTCTATGCAAGATCTCAGTTCTGCGTGATTCTATTTCGCTTGATTTCGTAGGTCTTCATTTGTTATCGTAGGGATCTCTGTTTTCTTTTGGATTTCGAATTTGATTTCGTTTTAGATTGCGCTGTCTTAGGATGTGTTGGAAGATCAAGATCTGTATTGTTTTGGAAAGTGTATACAGGAGCTTGTAGTGAATAGTTTTTGTTGATTCCGTTGCAGATCGAGTTCTTCATACCCTGGTAGTGTGGGAAATTCTACATGAAGAACGGGATGATAGAATGCAGTGTTTGCCATTCCAAATTGGTTTCCCCCTCCGCCAAAACTATATCAAGGGCGTATGATCGCCACAAAAGTAGGATAACATCCAAGCAACGTGCACTCAATGTCTTTTTGGTTGTTGGTGATTGTGTTCTAGTTGGCTTCCAGGTGATTACCATCTCTTGATTGAATATTTCCTCTCAAATGTTAAATTAATGAAATGGAAATATGAGTGAATAGCTATGAAGCTCGTACTTGTTAAATTCACATGTTTAGTGATTCGGAGTACTTATTGGATTTGATGTTCTAGAATCATATATTCTTTTGTTTTGCCTTGGATTGGAAAAAGAAATTCTGCTGCATTCACATGTTTAATGATTTCGAAAGCTAATTTGGTCGGACATTCTGGAAGTGTATATTTTTTGTGCATTTGACAAGGATGGCTTACCTTATTCGAAGGACTATCTTGCATGCTAATCTATTGAAGTATCATTTCTTGCATTATGTCTAGTTGGCAAATGAATTTGGGAATTTATGGAGCAGGATTCCACAGCTTTAGGAGAGAGGCTGAAAGAAATTCGCTCCTGCATTGGCATTGTGAATAGTAACTTAGGGATGCTATGATGGCTGTGATGAAGCATTTTACAAACCCTAAAAAATTGCTTCGTATGCATAGTTAATTTCATTCACTTGCAGATCTACTTTTCAATATTTGCTAATCTGATGCTCTGATGTACATGAAAGTTTTCACTGCTGTTAATTTGGTAACTCTTGCGACTTTTATGCTTGTTGTTTGGTGACTGACAAATGTTATTTCTTTTTAATTGGCAGCCTATCCTTGTCTATATGTCCAAGGTGGATGGGAAATTCAATTTTAGCCCAATTAGTGTTAATTTTTTGACTGAGGTTACAAAGGTTTTCTTTGCTATTGTTATGCTTATTCTCCAGGTTAAGATCACTTTCCCTTTGTCTATACTCAAATATTTTTTGTCTTTTCAATTACTTATAATTAAAGCATGTGTCAAGTGAGAATTAAATTGAGTGGAAGACACTAGTACATACATTGAAGTAAATCATTAGTAAATTGAGATTTTACTAGGAGTTACTATTTTTTCTATTGTGGCAGGACATACCCTAATTTTCTGTGGTATTACGTCTTAGAATACTAGAATTTATAAACTAAAAAACAAGAGCGGAAATAATGACTTCTTTGTTTGTAATGATAATATTCTTAGTTAGTTTGGTGTACGCTCCATTCAACAACAAAAAGTAATCCCTTTGAGGGCTGTAGATCCCGAAAGTGGGTTTTGCCTCTCCCAACAAAGGTTTTTCTTACATAGTTAGGAATTGAACCTGGTCAACATACTCAAGGGACCTGGTTATCTGCCAATTATGTGATGCTTTTGTAAGGGTATGAGTGATTTTTGGGCAATGAAGTGGGGATCAAGGTGCCAACTAGTAATTTTTGAGACCAGGATTAAGGCTTGATGATATGACATTTATTTAAACAAAATAAATTCAGTTTTTGGAAAAATATTTTTAATGTCTTTTGTGAAAGAAAACAGGTATGGACACTGAAAGGAAACATATTATTAGTTGTAAAAGAAAATAGGCCAGTCTTTCTGAGTGTTCTTGAAACTAAAAATTGTTTTACATTCATGTAAAGCTTAAATGGTTGGTTGATTGTGCAGGCTAGGAATCAAAAAGTTGGGGAGAAGCCTCTTCTCTCAATTTCTACATTTGTGCAGGTACTATGATCGATAATATTCAATTTTGTATCAATTAACAGATTTGTGAGACCCATATACCTTTTTTATATATAGATAATTTTTTAAGCATTTGTCATTTGCTAGCTGTCGGGTTCCCTGCTTCCTGGGATTGACCTGGATACTGGATTACTCAGGTCACATAGTATAAACATATTTTGTATTAGATGAAAAAATAATTACCGACTGCTTTACCTTAGAGTGCATTTGTAGCGCACTGTTTATTCTTGCTTTTAAGTTTCTTAGTATTTATTCTTCATATATCACCAAATTTAAACAAATTCAAAATTCAATATGTAGCCTTTTCCAATAGATTTTGATATTTATTTTGATCTGCTATTCTATCTCTTTTAGGCAGCTCGTAGCAATGTGCTTCTGGCAGTTCCTGCACTTTTGTACGCTATAAACAACTATCTGAAGTTTATCATGCAGGTATGTAGAATTAGTCCATAAACAACGCATATGTAAGGATTGAGGCTGAAATGCTTGTCACTAGAGATCTATCTTTTGTGGCTAAAATGTTAAGTTCAAGAATCAGTAACTTCAATTCTAATTCGTGGGTTTTTGCCGTAAGTGGATAGATGTTGGTAGTGCATATTGTAGGTTTACTTCTCCAAATCAGAAAGATAGATACCTGAAGTTATTAAAAAAGCACGATGGATTGCTCGTTGCTTTCTTTAATACTAGGATTACTGATTTTTCAGGAATATTGGTTTGTTAGTTATCACTTGTATGTCTCATATATTTGATATTCAGTGAGATTATAGAATCATATTGATTATTATAAAAGTAACCTGTTATTTTAAATTGAATCATGTGATGAAAGTTCATGACTTACCTGTTATTTTAAATTGAATCATGTGATGAAAGTTCATGACTTACCTGTTATTGTTCAGTGACATATTAAGAAATTATCAGACCTAAGGTAACTTACAAGTTGATTTCACATTTTATGCAGCTTTATTTTAACCCTGCTACAGTGAAGATGTTAAGTAATTTGAAGGTAATTTCTATTTCACTATTCTGAATGATTGAATATCAGTATTATTCACAGCTAAGTAACAAGTTGCATATGCATTGCATGTGGTATAGCTCTTGTAATGGCTGCTTGAAACCTATCAAGTAACCAATTACTTATACGCAGATATTCGAGTCTTGACTTTTTTTTTATTTGTTATTTTTTTGACAATTTTTCCTTGAAACAATTGTACATATTCTTCTATTAATAGTTTGGTTAAGTTGAATTAGTTTGTAAAGTACTCTCTTGACTTTGCATGTTTCAGGTTTTAGTAATAGCACTTTTGCTAAAGGTGATTATGAAGCGCCAGTTTTCCATCATTCAGGTTAGTGCGTCCTGTCATGTTATTATTTGGTCTTTACTGTTGAACCTTGGCGAGTTGTGATCCTTATATAAATCCCTCCTTACATTTTGTTGAAAATTTGATTTATTGGTTTACTACAGTGGGAAGCTCTTGCTCTTTTGCTCATTGGTATAAGCGTTAATCAGTTAAGATCTTTACCCGAAGGAACTACAGCTCTGGGTCTTCCTGTCACAATGGGTGCATATCTCTATACATTGATCTTTGTAAGTGATTTGTTATTTTTTTGTTTGATATATTATTACTGTAATTTTGTTTATTAAAGAATTGGTTCTGTGCTTTAATTTGTTGAATTTTTTAACCTGGGAATTATTTTTCAGGTCACTGTTCCATCATTGGCCTCTGTTTATAATGAGTACGCTTTGAAGAGCCAATATGATACAAGCATTTATCTGCAGGTGACTCATTAGGAATTACAATTTTTTTCATTATCGGACTACATCTTTATTAAGTCCTGAAAATGAGTTCAAATTGTTTTTCTGCAAGGAATGGGAATTATGATTTCCTCCAAAAGCTGTGCTATCTACAGAGTTATTTAGTTTTAGTTCAGCCTTTTTGTGTTTTTTACCAACAATTAACTATTTCCCATTTTTTGAACACTTGGACATACATTGGAATTGAATTGTAATTTTATAGTTTATATTAATCTTGGTCACTGAGGCCTTAGGCTATACTTCTAAGGTTGGGGATTGGATGGGGTTTTAAGTAGATCTCTTTGAAAATCAGCATAAAAAGTTAGCAGAAATTTAGGAGAAAGAAACTAACAATAATACTCAGTGACTAACTCCAAGAATCATTTTGACATCCTGGAGGACAATGGAATAAATGTGTAGTTTTAAGAACAGCAGTTTAATGGTGCTAGTCTGCTTGTATTCTCTAACTATAATTTTTTATCACTCACTTGTATTAATTCTCTATTTCTTGATTTACAGAACTTATTCTTATATGGATATGGAGCTATATTCAATTTTCTTGGGATACTTGGGACTGTTATTGTCAAAGGTGAGAATTAAATGTCTAATTTCTGGATACTGGCGGACACTTTAAGTATGATTCTAAGATGTTGAGAGAAAAAGAAAAAAGAGACTCAAAGCAAACTTCATGCGTTTAATTTTGTAAAATAAAGCAAAAGATAGGATTAATTTTCCCTAAAAGCTAAAATATAAATTCAAGGTTAATCTCTTGGCTTTCATTCCATTCTTTAAAACCAGAGGACACTTACATTTCATTCCACGAATTAAAAAGAACAGGGTGATCCCGTGAATTAAACTCCTACTATTGTCTGGTGTGATGAAGCTGTACCTTAGTCCTTGTCAGTTAAATGTTTACAGTCACAATCAGCAGAGTTTTATTTTCGTACTACAATACATTACCATGTTACAAGACAACAACGTTATCGTTACTCCAAGGCACTCTCTGGGTTTCAGAGTGCAGCAATGAAAATAACATCAGGAATTAGATGTTGCTAATATCAACGAATTCATCTTATGATGCACTAAGCTTAAAAGTATTAGGTTTAATTATCTCATAATCATTCTTCTAATTCAAAACAGATCATCAGAAAGTGATGAGCAGTTCTGTGCTTTGGGATGTTGTATTTGTTTGTTTTTGTCATAAATCTTTTTGTTTTTCAGGGTGAATGTGGCAACAAATAGTAATTTTTATACACTGCATTACGCTTCCATATAAATTGATTCCATTATATAGTACAATCCGTGATGGTGTAATTCTGTTTGTTTATTCCATCTCTATTGATAGAGCAGCTTGTTTGTGCCTTTTACCTTTGGCTTGTGGTGTTAATTTTTGTGATGCTCAAACTAACTGATTTCAATTCTGTTTTAAAATTTCCAGGGCCTAGCAGCTTTGATATCCTACAAGGTCATTCAAAAGCCACAATGCTATTGATCGCAAACAATGCTGCTCAGGGGATTTTATCCTCTTTCTTCTTCAAATATGCAGGTCAGTATTCAGACATACATTTTTGTTCTTAATGCTGCGTTTATTAGAAGCTAAAACAAAATGCTGGTATAATATAATTTATCTTTAATTATGTTTTGCAGATTGACATGCTATTTATCCCTTCTCTCAATAACCTATTTAATGTGTTGTAGATACAATTTTGAAGAAGTACTCATCAACAGTAGCTACAATCTTTACTGGTATAGCATCTGCTGTACTGTTTGGACATACTTTAACAATGAACTTCGTTATCGGCATTTCTATTGTATTCATCTCAATGCACCAGGTTAGTTGAATTTGGAACATTCTGGTTGGTATCTGACAATTTTTTTTAAAAAATGAGGTTCTTTTTGTATCACACTATTCACGCTTTCTTTTCAGTTCTTTTCACCACTTTCAAAAGTTAAAGATGATCAGAATGGTGTGCTTGAACTGCATGATGTTCATGACAGACAAAGGTACTTGTTAATTTCTTTACTGATCTCAAGATTTTCCTTGTTAGCTGAGTCATTGATATGGGTTTTACTTTATTTTGGGTTCCAAAATTATTCTACAACTCAAATGCTTTCTTTTATTTTATTTTTTTTCCTGATCATTGTATATTTGTATTTTTGATTGGTTGACCAAATACCTTTTGTTCATTCTAGATCAAAGGAATCCTTTATAAATATGGCAGCTGGAGCAAATGAGGAGGTGTGAATCCGTTATCTCATTGTTTTATAATTGTGAGTTGTTTTATAATTTCTACTGTGATTGAGCAAGGTTTTGTTGTTAATATGTATATTTACAGGCCTCTCATCGCGGGGTACATGATGAGAGACAGCCACTTCTTCCCTCCTAGATCGACCTACTGTATGTTCTCTCTCCATTTCTTGCCCAAGCTATACCTGTGTTAGTGCAAATAAAATATCTTACTTTTTTGTCAATTCAACTATCCCGTTTTCTAGAGGTTTATGACCAGTTTTTATGCTATGAAAAATCCAACCATTTTCGGTATATATCATTGCAGGAGTTTTCAAAAAAAAAAAAAAATTGGTGGTATTGCTGGTAACATTTGACCACGTCACACAGTTTAAAGTCAAAATAAAGTTAAACGAAAATTATTTCTGCCTTTCTGGGATAGCTAGCTTTCCTCTGATGGGATTCTCTCTACTTGGTTCATGAAGAAAGGCATGGAATCTTGACTTCAGGAGCTGGTGAACAAGCCATGACTTTCAGCTACTCAAGATTTTGATAGAGCATAGAGAATGGCTTCGCAAGAGCTTTTGGCATATCAATGTGGATTCACTTGTACTACATTTTTTTTAATCTTGGACATTTTATTTCTCTTTCTCAATTTGCTTTGATGGTGTATTTACCTTATCCTGGGCTAGAAGAATTATTGTGTTATTATTTACATTTATTACATGATTTTGGCATTTCATCTCTATGAAATTACAGGGAAATAAAGGGAGTTCCCTTTGTAGAAAACGGTATTGGCGTGCATATAAAGCAATGGGAAATATCATATTTACGTGCGTTGTTTTGTCTCAGCTGTTCGATATACTCTCGGTCTTGAAGTTTTCTTTTACGTGATTAAGGAATAATAAGTTGTTTATATTATAATAAATTACTTGGTTTTATATTTAGTCATTTGTGTAAGCAGAACTTTACAGGTATTTAAGAAAAAAAGTAAGATAAATTTATTTTTAATTTAAAAAAAGTACACGTGAGCATGAATTTAACTAATTCTTTTTTGTTTTCCTTTTTTCTTTGGCGTGAGGTAGTGGGTGTGTGGAATTTACATTCATTCTGTTTTAGTATTTGTTGCGAAACGTCTTCTGTTTAAATATTGCGACAAAATATATTTAATGAAATGCGAAGTTTTTTAGATCCTTAGCAGTGACGAGTGAGTCTCAGTGTTAGTTGGGCATCATCATAAGAAAAGTGTAACGTAAGAATGGATATTATTCAGATAAAAATTGAATGAACTTCAGTTTTATTTCATTTACACAGTGTGGTTTTCTATTGCTTTTTGGTAAAACGACGGTGTTGCTCTTTTATTATTAGGCTGAATATTTGACAGGTATGTATCATGGTGTGTATGAAATTATTAATTGAATGTAATATTACAATTAAAAGGTTTAGAAACTTTAAAAATAAAAAAATTCATGCTTAAGTGTAACTGAATGTAATATTATGAAGACAAACAGGGTATAATAGATAGAATATGATAATAGTGATTAAATAAGTGTGAATTTGCTAATTCCTTCTATATATACGTACAAACTTATTATTATTTTTAAACCTGTTTGAGTTCCTAATTTTTTTTTTCTAGAAAATGAAACACCGTTTATAATCTTCTCTAGTTAACTTTTCTTAAAAAGAAAGAAATGAAATTGTATTCCAAAAGACGAATAACTATAAAATCCTTACGTTTACATGAACAAAAGAAAAGTTGATATATGTACTAAATAAAAAAACACAATTAGAAAAGAAATAAAATCATATTTTTGAGAATAATAAAGGGAAGAAAATTTTAATTATTTAAACAAAGATTGCATAACATCACATTAATTATTTAAACAAAGAAAATTTAATTATATAAGATTGCATAAAATCCTTATTCGCCCTGAACTTCTGAAACGCCGTTTCGACAATCTCAAGCGTCTTTCCAAGTGTTACAGGAACCTCTACAGACACTACCTTTATCACCGTGCTCTCAACCCTTTTAGCCATTTCCTCGCTTTCAAGCTCAAGCCCATGCCTTTGAATAGCGTAAGCATGCCTTGGTTCACGTTTTTCGGTTTTAATATCTAGTCCACTTCCTTTGAAAGCAAAATTGAAGGAAAAGTAATATTTTTCTTAATCTGATAATATAGTATAGGCTCGTGTTTGAATCCAATCGTTTATGTCAAACTAATCATATAGATTCCTTGGGTGGTATATGATGGTCTTGCTTGCTCTAAAATTCACGTCTGTGATGTAAGTGTTTGAGGAGGGACATGAGACATTTTTTGTTGTTGGTGTTGTATGTTCCAATAGTGAGATGGATTCAGCGGACCCTGCAGTGTTATTGTGATCAGTTTGAGTAAAACCTTGCATGTTGATATGCACCAACAAAATGGTTACATGTTTGGTCCTCTTTGTTTGTTATTTGCAGCTGTCATGGATGATGCCACCTTGTCTTGCTATAGGAAATTAGGCAGATGACTTACCACCTCAGCTGTTTTTTCTTTAGGTCTTTTTTGTTTCGCATATTCCGAAGGATCAAATCCACGATGTTTGGTTGAACAAAGTTCTATTCATAATCTTTATCTTTTCCTGTAGATTCTTCAATCATGTGGTGGTGCACATTTAAGATATGATATGTCTGTTCTGTTCCTCCATTTAACTAATTATTATATTAAAGTAACCCATTCAACATGCCACTGTCTATCCATACTTGCTTGTTAATGATTTGAATTTTGTTTTCACTTTTTAGCGCAGAAGCTGGACCTATAACTTGCGGGAAACCCATTGTTCCAGCTCTTTGCACTGTCCACTCTCAAAAGACTCAGACTTGAAGAAGAAAGGAAATAAGGGAAAAAACAATAGTAAAATGGTGGTTCACAGACAAAATGATGGCTGGTAGAATCATATGAAACGGGATTCAGACATAATCTGATATAAAAGTGGATGCTGACAAAGTTAATTGAGGCAGCATGTGATCTAATCAAGTTCTTCCTACATAGCATGCACGCTCTTCTATGAAAATCATTACAACAGCGGATAAACACAAGTTGTTTTTGCTTGTCCGTCACTGTTAATTTATTGGTTGAATAAGAAAAACATTTGTTTAGTTTGAAACCATGTTTTCAATCAAACACCCATAAATGGTCCCTGTAATACGACCATAACAAACAGTTGTTGGGTCTTGTGAGTGACTCAGTTTCTCTGATCTGAATTGCCATCTCTCTGTTTCCAAGTACCTGCTGGATACGCCATCTATCACGTATCCACATAACAATAACTAAATAATATATATATATATATATATATATAAATCGACATAACAATAATAACAACAGTTCCTCTTAATTTGCTCTAACTTACTATTCATCACGTGAAACGCCAAATCATTCTCATTTCCTCAGACATTTATGTACAAAAGCTCACAACATCGAATCAGTTCGTTGTCTGAAAAGGCGAACTCCTATCAAATGAACATCCGTGAACCGTCTCGTGACGAATTCTTGTCGTTTCTCACAGATTCTGGTCACTGCTCATGATACACTCGTTACATAAGCTTATCAAGGAGACGATTTGTAAAATTCATTTATACTTTCAGTTATTGGAATTGCAACTGCTTACTTATAGAGTGATTAGTTTGGAAGTCTCCAACTTGTACGAATAACCAGAAAACTAAAACAAGGAAAATCTGGGAGCAATGCCAATGGCTTCACTTCACCTGGTTTTTCCTCGCTCCACCATCTAAGCGACAACACACACACACACACTGATTTCAGATGCGCAAGGGTTAATTAGCGAACAGCGAAAAGACGTTAGTGCAGTTAGGTTAGTTACCTAACGGTGATGCAACAAGTAGTTGCCGAAGCTCTAACCGTCGTTGCTTATATATATATAACCACTGCACAGAAAACATTATGTAGGGTTGGTTTGAATCGAGTTAACAGAAGATGAACATGAAAAGATCCGAAACATAGAAGACAAAGTTTTATTGAAACATAATCTTAATTAACAAGTGACAAGATGGTGCCTGTGCCTAGGTAAGGCTGTGAAGATTGTTAAGTGAGGGTTAGGGTTACTCTGACAGTTGAAAGCTGAAAGCCGAAAACAAACAGAACCCTCCATCTCCGGTTAGGTCCCTCCACCCATCATCGATCGCATCTTCGTCTCCAGGTAAATCAATGAAGGAATCGCTCAAAGGATTCTCAGCTGCAGAGCTTAACGGTGCAGGCCACAGCCTGCGCCCAGAACTTGAGCCTGGCCTTCACATCCTCCGGGTGGTCACCGGGGCTTGAGATTTTCCAATTGGCAATGGATGAAGACAGTGAATGAGGCGGAGGGGGAGAGTTATCCATGAATTTCTGAGACATGGAATAACATAATTCCAGAGCTGGAAGAGTGTTGCACAACTCCGGAATCTCGTCGTAGCTGAACCCAAATCCCAGATCCAAACACCCCTTCAACTCCTCCAGATCCTCGTCCGAAAGACTCTTGCTTCTGGCCAGATCCTCCTCCACGTACCCTTCCAACAGCACCTGCTTCTGCTTCTTCTTCCCCTTCTTCTCCACCCTCCTTCCTCCGCTCCTCTCTCTCTCTTCTTCTCTCTGCTTTTCCATCTTAACTCTCTTCTCTCTTCTCTCTCCTCTCCCAACCGCTATTTATCTATTCCCAAATTCCATCTCATCATCATCCCATGCCCATGCCCATCACCATCATCTCATCCCCACCCATATATTCCAACTCATCTTTCTTAAAAAATTTCTTTTTTTTTCTTTGGGTATTTTAATGCAAGTGCGAGACCCCAGATTACAGAACCTTCTGTATTCAACGTATTATATGAGATTTATTTAAAAGATACTGCTAAATCTCTAAACAATCCCATAATCCATATCACCAAGCCTTTTTTTATAAGGTTTTTCAACGTATAATATGTTTTCTCCACCTCAACTATACACAGATTTATACATGGATTTAAGAAAACGAAGAAAAATGGTGAAAGTGGACAGGTGGAGTTGAGAGGGAAAGAAAGAGAAATTTTGATGAAGTGGGGTGTGTGGAAGGTGGGTGGGTCCCCTGCTTTTGTTTGCATCAATTCCATTCAAGGAATAGGCATGTGAGGGGATCAAACAATCAAGACAAATCACGGCAAATTATTGAAACAGACAAATCAAACCCAACTTTTTTTAAAGTCTACATATGCACAGGGTTTTCTTCATCTACTCCCATCTAGTTTTTCAGACGGAGTATGGTACTAACCCATATATAAATTCACCACTAAAAGTTTTTATTTATTGTGCATGATAGAAAAAAAAAGTGTTTCTTTCTTTTCTTGTATTTCACATTTGTTGTAACCAACAGTTGTCAAAATGATTGCAATCATCCACGGTGCCATGCATTAAACCAATCTCAAAGTCAATAATCCGAACAAGAGTTCGGAAAAAACCAACAAATGAAACAGTTGATCATGTCTTTTCTTCCCTTTACAGGTGCACCAAGAGCACGGGAATCTGCATAATTTACAACAGGGAAACCATATTCAATTCAATTAGAAAAAAAAGAGTGGTTAGGAAATGGACTAAAGTGTTGGTGTGTATTGTGTACGCTTCCACGACCAAACTTTGTAGAATAAGTGGCATACATTAGAGAGCTACACAGCCTTTGCAATTTGCATTGTGTCTGATTCTAGACAGGGAGGATTAAACCCTCTTGAAGTGTCTGATTGAGGATCAACATGTGGGTCTGTATAAAATTCAGTAAGTGAAGACAATTTGTAAGTTTGTACATGCATCAGAATTTAATGAAACCCGCATGAAAATGAACTACAATGTTTGTTCTTTTTTGTTGGAGAGACACTTTCATCTTTCGGAAACAGGAGGAATAGATAATACATGGGATGAGGTGGAGTCTCCACAAACTGAATCAGACAGATACCATAAAATCTGGCGTAAAATTAATGTTGTCGTAGTGTGTTTGTGATAACCTTTTAATTACTACCCCTCAAATATAACAGTCTTAAAAGTGTAAAGGAACAATCTTGCTTTGCTTTCCATCAAGTAACTGTTGTATGACTGATGTGTAACGGATCCATCTGAGTTTGATTTCTATCAGAAGACAAAAATATGTTCATCTTTAAATGTGATATACACTTAAAGCAATGAAGAATTAATGAGCAATTCAGCTTTGGTCATTAAATTAACACCGCTGTTGCAGTTGCAGTCCTTAAGTTATGCTTGAATTTTTGAATGATAATGTTAGAAACAATAAAAGTATTTAGAAGTAATAAATATGAATGAAGATGTTTTAGAATGAGGATGATTGATGTGTGGATGGATGTATGTATGCATGTATGATGGCATTGGTATGACATGAGATGGGGGAAGTGTATTATTGGTGGCAATGAGTAGGACAAGAACAGGCCAACAACCCACGTGGCCAGTCCCCATCACTCAATAACACATCCACAAGCTTATTCAACTATCTTTATTACAATATAATTCAATGTAAAATAATTCATTCAAATAAACCTTTTAATTAGACAATAATTTAAAAATAATTCTATGGAAATTAATTTTATAAAAAATCCTTAATATTCCGATAAGTTGATTGCTTGATTCGATAACTGTGAAAGGAGTGAGAAAGTATAAGAAAAGCAGATTAGGACCTAACTATCTTCTGAGAAATATTATTACAATTGCTAGGTCCCTATTATTTGTTCATATTCTGTTCACTCTTCTATTATATTTTAGTGCTATTTTTTATTTTAAAAATTTTTCCACCCTCGAAAAACTAGGATCCAAATGCTTTCTGTCTTTGTTGATAAACCAAATGGAAGACATTTTATTTCAGATTTGCAATCTTCCTATTAGCTGCTGCGTGGGGGCGACCTGATTAATATCATATTATGGATTTATTACGGAAAATATTTCTTGTACAAAAAAATATGACCAAAGAAAGAAAAACCAATTGCTGTAATTAGGCTTTTATCATCAATTAAGGAATTTTGTTTATTAGCTAGTGAAGTTAATTTTGTCAACAATTTGTACAAATTTTCAGAATTTCTCCCAATTAATTAACTTACGATGACAACCCTTTTTTATGTATATGAAATTTTGAATTTTGTAGAAAGAGACTGAGAAAAGAGAGATAATTGAGGCAGGTGAAGTAACCTTTCTCTATCACCATGGAAAGAGAGTTTAAAATATTAATTTGCCACATGGCTTATATTTTTTACTCAAGTAAGACTATTTTGTAAAACAGATAATAGATAATACAATAAACAATTACTGTAAGAGAAATCTCAACTTATAAAATTGTTTCTACGAGAAAGAGCACTGAAAAGTATTAATAATTTTTTCTTTCTAGAACAAACTATTGAATGATTTGGAATTGGTAATAAAGAAGATAAACAAATTACACGTCATTTTGACCATGTGCAAGGCATTCACACCACAAGAAGATGATGAGCACGTGTTTGGATCCTAACCAGGAGAAGAGTGCAACGTGTTCCAAGTGTTTTTATTAAATAACTACTTCACTTGATGACGTCATCCATTACGCGTCCCAAATGGACAAGGTCCATTATATGACCCTATTATCGTATTCGTATATTACTATCGACGCACACGAACAAAAGAGGCACCATCTTATGTTGTCATACAGCAACACTTTTAACACAAAAGAATCCTCTTTTCTTTAGGTTGCCATAGAAAGAAAATAATGCATTACAACTTGTGGCATCAAAACTAATATACAGTGTAAAAAATAATGTATACTATGAGTGTAGCATATACTGAATCATTGCACAACGATATATATATAGACAAGAACCGTGGTAGATGGTTTTGCATTACTAGGAATGATTTGCATTGTGAAGAAGGGTTTGAGCAGATTCAGGGTTGTTGCCCCAAGCTCTATGCTTCCATAACAGCTCCACTTCATCAAACGTCAACCCTTTGGTTTCAGGAACATAGACAAGCACAAACACAAAGGCAAGCACAGCAATAATGGCAATAATTAAGAAAGTAGGACCAGTGCCTACAGCTGCAGCAACCGACAGAAATGACTGTGCCACAATGAGATTTGAGACCCAATTCACAGTAGCAGACATGCCTCCACATAACCCTCGGTATTCTTCAGGGTATACTTCTGAGTTAACCGTCCAAGGCACAGGTCCCATCCCTGGGGCGAAGAAAGCAATGTATAGCGCCAAACCAACAACTGCAAGCCACCCATACAAACCACTCCCAGATGATTGGTTAAAGAATGACAAGGCCAAGATCACCAGAGATGCTATTACCCCTCCTAAGCTAAATAGAGCCAATTTTCTCCTCCCTGCATGATCAATAAGGTAAATGCCAAGAACTGTTCCGGCGGCATTCATACCAGCAACTATGAGAGAGAGAAGAAGAGCCAACTCGTTGGAGTGAAAGCCAGCCATTTGGACAATTGTTGGGCTGTAGTACATCACTGTGTTGATGCCTGTCAGTTGCTGAAATGCCTGTACAATTATTGGATCATATAAGAACACATTTCATTTTGCATGCTCAAAGTAAGAACATAATCTCTCAATATGTCACGACTGATCCATTGCATTGAATAACTGCCAACAACCAAAGAATAATGAAACCACAAAGATGACATCCCATTTTCTCCCGCATCAAACAATTCATTGTAGCAATATAAACTATTGAAAGCATATTAATTTATTCTTTCCTTTTGCTTTTTCTATTTTGGGAAAAAAGAAATAAAGGACCATACAAGACTAAGGATACTGACTAATGTAGTCATAAGTCTCTTTTGACACCACATTGCCTCTAAATATAAAGTTTTTCTTACCTGCAGTCCGGCTCCAGCAAGAAATGCGAGTCTAATTTCTTTTGATTTGAAAACATCCCGATATCTGACATTATCCCTTCTTTGGTGGTCTCTCTCTGACTGAGCAGTAAGTAAATTAACTTCATCCTCTAAACGAGCAAAGTCATAGATCTTAGCTAGCACAGTAATAGCTTCCTCTTCCCTATTCTGAGCATGAAACAAAAGATTTATATAAACGAAATAGGTTTCGAACCTAGACATAAAACAATTATACAACCTTTATAAAGAGCCATCTGGGGGATTCAGGCAGTAAGAGCATAAGCAAAAACTGAACTACTGCTGGCACACCCGAAACTCCCAACATCCACCTCCACGTTCCTGGGACCTGCTTGATTAAGAATACGGGCAGTCATTGAAACAATACCCTCAACTCAGAAACAAGAACATGATATTTTGAGCTAAAACATTTCCCCCGTAGTGGACTCTGCTATGCCTATTTTCTTTTTCTGTATATTGAGGGGGTTAGAGATGTCCACGATTTCACATGTTGATTCCATTAGAAATGTACGTGGTAAACAAGAAGAAATACTAACTATATTGGAGAAAAGTGAAAAGAGGAGTGATGGAGTTCAAATCATTGGTGGAAAAATCTCCAACTCACACGGAAGAAACTGAATTTTACCCTTTATTGTGCATGAACTTGTTAAATCGGAAACAAAACTGCGCTGGATAATTGATATTATTGCTATTTCATGAGAAGTGGATAAAAACAAAGAATGGAAAAAGAACCTGTGTAAAAGCAAGATTTATGAGATAGGAAAGAAACTGTCCACCAGTTATCATGAGCACATTTGTGCTTACTAATGCTCCCCTTATTTCTGAAGGTGACAATTCTGCAATATAAACAGGAGCAGTAACAGAAGCTATGCCCACACCTAAACCAACAAAAACACGGCCAAGTATGAGAACATAAGGATCCGGTGCAGCCGCCATGACAATTGCTCCCAGGGTAAAGATTACATCTGCAATGATGGTTGCCTTCTTTCTTCCATAAGCATCATTAATCCAACCACCTGCTGCTGCCCCAACAATTGCACCCGCCACTGCCATGCTCACAATTGTTTCCTGCAACTCAATACAATTAGACAGATCCAATGAGAATTCACCCATTTGAATTTCATATATAAATTTCATTTTGTTATACATAACCACCCTGAGGTTTCATTCAAAATGTAGGAGTACCTATAGGACTGAGAAAAAGATTGAATAAGGAGATATGTATTGGTATAGTACCTGTAGAAAATTGCTGTCTCTGACGGCCTCAAAGTCATCTTTAATATAGAGAAGGGCCCCTGATATAACACCTGCAATGCAATAAAAGGTGATTCTGGGGTGAAGAAAAAACATATCCAAAAATAAGATGAGAATAAATTGATGTGGAAGAAGGTACCTGTGTCGTAGCCAAAGAGCAATCCACCAATGCTAGCCACAGCAGTGAGTCCTAGAATGGAAGGGTTTTTAAAGACGGAGACTTTCCTCTCTGGGTATATGTCCAGATACCCTGAGCTTCCCGGAATGGAATGGGGTATCGTGGTGATGGTCATGTTGGCGTGCTTGCTGTGCCCAAAAAGGTTGAAACTTGATCCACCCAGATGAGGGTGAGACCAAATCACAAACACTTAGAATTCATTCGACATTCCAATCCATGGCATGTTGTTGTTTGGTGGGTCCACTTCTTATATTGTTATTTCCAATTATCTCTTCGCTGTTCTTATCATCTGACTCTGACACTACTCATGCACCTTCCCCACTCTAATCCACTTTCAACACTAAACCATCTCAGTTTAAACATTGAACTCTTCTTTCTATCAAATCTACTTACTTCCTTTTCTCTTTTACATTAAACTACTAGGCTGTAACAATTTCACCTATTAAAATTATTAATGCTGTTTGTAAAACTTTTTTTAAGTTTAAAAAGACTTTAATTCTATATTAAATCATAATGTAATAAATAAACTAAGAAATAATTTAAAATGTTGAAAAAATATCTTAAATGAAAAAAAGTTATTATATAACGTGAAAGAATTCTAAAGTAATAATATATAAGAGAACAAATATTCTATTGTGATTCACAATATTATATTGAAAATTAGTTCAGGAATCTATAAAAGAAAAATTCTCTCATTTTATTTGTACTATATTTAATATGACTTTATTTAATCAAAAATATAAAGTTATATTTTTTTAAGATAAAATACATATGAAAATTGTGATAATGAATAAAAGCATGTTAATTTGTAATATTATATACCAATATTCATACAATCCAGGAATATAATTTCGTAATAATTTGTTATAATTATACAAACACATGTGCATGTGCTGTAGGGCAAAAAAAATAAACGTGTGGAAGGTAAAATTTTTAGTTATCTTCTCCTCACCAATCAATAAAAATAATTTTTATCTTTTAGACTTTATTTTTTATAATATTTATCTTACAATTTCTCTCTCTCTCCCTTTTTATTTTTTTATTTTTTTACATTCTCTCTTTTAACACACTATTATCTGATATTAATGTGTCAATTTATTTATTTATTTTTTCCCATTTTGAAAAGGGAGAGGGAGCCCATTTTGTTACTGGAGAATTCGATTCAGGGTCAAATTATTTCCCTGGCATGACTTTCATAAGCCATGTTATAAAACATATGAAAATAAGTTGATGAAAGCTTATAAGATAATTTCAAGTCTTGGAATGAGCTTTCAATAAGTTAAATTAATTAATTATAAACTAACTCCAACGGCTCTTTGGCTAAACTTTTTTTAAAAATCAAATTTTAAATAAAATAAAATCTCAATCCAAATCACACATTAACAATTTAGTTTAACTCTTTTTTTTTTTTTTATAATATCACATGTGAGGAATTATTACCTTACTTATATGTTTAATAACTTCAATTTTAGAACATTTTTAGGAAATGTATTATATTGAGTTCTTACATTATATTTTGACAGATATAAAATACAAGATCTAATTTATTTATTTTTATATTCTAATGGTAGATCTTATTATGCAATCTAAAGTAACTCTTTTGTTGATCCCACAAATTTAATTTTTAAAGTGTTAAGAATTTAAGGATATAAAATAATAATTCTTCTTGAGATATTATATTCATGAGTTTTTCTACCATAACTGGTGATCCTCCAAGTTGTTTATCTTTAATGCAATCTTAGTACATCATCTTGTAAAAACTAAATAAAACAAGTGAAGATTTTAGGCTAAAGATGTTCCTGATTAAACTTTTCAATGTTAACAATAAAATTATCAATGTTAATTAAAACAAACTTTAAATAAAAGTTGTCTTTTAATTATTTCAAATGCTTTTTGTCTTTATTTCACGTGCACTGATGAAACAGCTTTCTTCTAATGACACTACAGATTTATTTTGATCCCTCACTCCTAAGATTGATTTTGACTTCCCTCAGCAAGAAGGTTCTGTGAGTCAGTGTTCTTGCCCCATGCTCTCTCCTTCCATATCAGTTCTACTTCATCAAAGGTCAATCCTTTTGTCTCTGGAACATATAGTAGCACAAATAGAAAGGCAATGACTGTAATACCAGCAAGAATCAAGAAAGTGGAACCTGTCCCTATGGCTTCTGCAACTGAAAGAAAGCTCTGAGACACAATCAAATTTGAAACCCAACACACAGTGGCTGACATGCCCCCACAGATTCCTCTATATTCCTCAGGATATATCTCTGAGTTCATAGTCCATGGCACAGGCCCCATCCCTGGGGAGAAAAAAGCAATGTATAGGACTAAACCCAACACAGCAAGCCATCCATACAGTTCATTTGATGATTGGTTGAAAAATGACACAGACAAGATGATCAAAGATGCAAATACCCCTCCTAAGCTAGAAAGAGCCAACTTCTTGCGCCCTGCATGATCTATTAGGTATATGCCAAGAATTGTTCCAGTGGCATTCATGCCAGCAACTAAAAGGGACAGCAGAAGAGCCAACTCGTTAGAGTGGAAGCCAGCCATTTGGACAATTGTTGGACTATAGTACATCACTGTATTTATACCAATGAACTGCTGGAAAGCCTGCACAATCATGTTAGAAAGCATATTTCACTTGCATGCATGTCATGTAATGGAATGCAGTGATGTTAATATATTAACTTTACAATTTACATCCACACTTTCAAAGAAGAAAAAATTGGAAGGCTTTCTAATTTTAATTGTCTAACTTATTCTAGCATGAATTCAAGAATTGATAACAATTAAACTGTAAGAAAAGACTTGTCACAGATGGTGGATTTCATTCATCAGGAACAAGACATCACAAAAGGTGATACTTCTTAGAATGAAAATAGAGAGATGAATTGGTGAATGCTATCATACAGTGGCAGGCTTAAAATATTAATCAAAAGAGAAATGTTAACAAGAGACTCTTCTTCACATCTACTACCATCCGAAAGGTTGGTAAAGTAAAATGGCTTTTCTTTGCTTCTGATAGAGCCTCCAAGTTAATATATTTTATTTTACCTGAAGCCCAGCTCCAACAAGGAATGCCAGTTTGACTTCTTTTGATTTAAAAACATCCCCAAATTTTATGTTCTTCCTTCTCTGGCGATCTTGCTCTGACAAAGCCGTTAAGAAATCAACTTCATCCTCCAAGCGATCGATGTCATAGATCTTGGAAAGCACATCAACAGCTTCGTTCTTTCTGTTCTGCACATGGAATGCACAAGATCACAAAATAACACATCACAACTACTGAGAAGAGCAGAGGAATGTTCCAGCTGTTTGAACCTTCATAAAGAGCCATCTTGGGGATTCGGGTAGAAAAAGCATGAGAAAAAACTGAATCACCGCTGGCAAAGCTGAAACTCCCAGCATCCATCGCCATGTCCCGGGAACCTGGTTGAATAGAGTAGCACAAAGAAAACTATATTCTATTCTAGCTGGTTATTGAGTAAAAACTTGTATGTTGTGAGTGATTCGAACACAATGCAAAGGATCAGAACATAAGTTGAAAGTAATTGATTATTTACCCGTGTAAAAGCAAGATTTACGATGTAGGAAAGAAACTGTCCACCAGTTATCATGAGAACATTTGAGCTCACTAATGAACCCCTTATTTCGGATGGTGATGCTTCTGCAATGTACACAGGAGCCGTAACAGATGCAACACCCACACCCAAACCAACCAAAAAACGTCCCAAAATGAGAACAGTAGGATCTGCTGCAGCTGCCATGGCAATTGCTCCTAAAATAAATATCACATCAGCAATCAGAGTGGCCTTCTTTCGTCCATAAGCATCATTTATCCATCCACCTGCTGCTGCTCCAACTATTGCACCAGCAATTGCCATGCTCACTATTGTTTCCTGCCAATTCATTTACATGCAATCAAAGGCATAAACTCCTAATTACTCCATAATTGTTGCTTCTGATTCAGTTATGGATCTCTATAACCTTAAATTATAAATCCAACACTTAGTTTAACTTGTAAATAGCTGCACATCACATCATATCATATACATCATACATGAATGTCTGCTTGTAAAGTCTGAATTCAATTACCTCGGAAGATCACAAGGATTAATCGTACCTGAAGAAAATTACTTTGTCTAACCGGTTCAAAATCATCTTTAATATATAAAAGTGCTCCTGATATCACACCTGTGACAAAATGAATGTTACGCAGCTACAAAGAAAATAACTTGGACATTAAGATAGGGGACAAGGACGTTTTCAAAAACATAGTCAGCCACACTACATCTAATGTAATTGAGAATTCAATTCCATTTCCGAACATTGAGATTCGACTAACATTATTTTGGCAATTAGCAAGTGAATGAAGAAAGGCCTTCTTGACTAATCAAAGTGATGTGGCCAATAACGTACAATTTTCTATAATCCTAAGTCAGTAGGAACATTTGCTTGTAGATTTAATTGTAGTAATTAGAAGCCATAAAACTTGTAAATGATAACAATTTACACTTTAGTACACATATGTATCCAATACATATTTTTCAAATTATCATTTTTTTTTTAATTTTCATTACTATTTAAGTTTTTTTTCATTAAAATTGCATTCACACTAAAATTGTAAGCTCTCCACATCAGCTTTATTTTTCTTTTAATTTTACTATCAAATCTTAACTATTTAAACTCTGCCATTATTATTTTTAATTTTTTAGACATTTTAAATTAGAATAACGTAACATTATAATTTTAATTTTTATAATGACTACTTTAAAACCGATTACAATTTTCTTTTAATTAGTTAACTGTATAAAAAAAATTATATTCAGTATCAATGATGAGTTATGATTAGTTGGTAGTAGAACAAAATTCAGAATGTCAATATATAACAATTAAATTTGAAAGTTATTTTTATCTTGATTTAAATTAAAAATGTAAGCGATGCATAAAATGTACTTGTTGGTTGGTATCAAGTTGTGCACTTAAAAAATTGAGCCAACTTGGATGAACTTCTTATCATTGAGGATGCTTATTCAGTAGGAATATGTGGAAGAGATATGGACAAAATCATATGAGTGATTCCTACAGTATCAGAATTAAAAAAATGTATACAACAAAATTGACACATAACAAAAGTGGAAGCAAACTTGGTACAAGAACCATGGAAGACAAATTAGAAAAGTGATGAATTAAGCACAACAAAAAATGCTGAAAAGGTGGACAGGAGTTATTGTATAAATAATTTGAAAAGCTATGAAAGCCTAGTAAGAAAACGAAAAGCACAATATTAGAATAATGGAGAAATGAGGTACCAGTGTCGTAGCCAAAAAGCATGCCACCAATGCCAGCGACAGCAGTGAGTCCCAGAATATAAGGATTCTTAAAAAACGAGATTTTTCGGTCAGGATACAAATCCAAATACCCTGAGCTTCCTGGCGCCGATTGCATTCTCGTTATCGTCATTCTCCCAATTTTTTAATAATCCTAATCTAAACCCTAAATAATAATAATAATAATAACAAATTACTAAATTCACGATGGGGTGATCCAATTCAACGGGGAAACAGTGAGATTCACCAATTGTGAATGGGTCACACTGAGGAATGAGTATTGGGTATTGCAAATTTTGGACAATCCCTGAAAACTTGATTTAGATTCTATCGTTTTCCTTTTTCTTTGTTGGGTGTTTCCAAAGAGAAAGGACGTGCGATGTTATGCATGCGTTCTGGGCATGTGAGGATTCCCAAGATCAATTGTTACCATTTATAACACTCCCAAAATCTTATAATAGATTTATTTATCAAATCCAGCCAGAAAAATTAAATAAATTTTTAACTAATAAAACAAAGTTACATGGCCTCAATTTACTTTTACACTGTTAAATTTTATGATCTTAAAACATGTGACAAGAAAAATATTCTAGATCCATTCCACAGAAACAGGGACAGGGAAGTAACAGGTTTGAACAATATTAGAATAATTTAAGGAACAGGTGGCTGTCGTTTTCTAAAAGTATTTAGTATTTTGTTAGTCTATTACATATGATACTAGGTAACGTTTGCCTTATAAATATAAATGAAATAAAACATATTTTTTTAGATATTTATTTTCCAATAATTAGTGAAGAATAAAAGTATAAATATTAAAAAGAAGTAAATTTGAGACCAAGCACTTCCAAGTATTTTGTGTAAAATAATGTAATCTCTTAAAGTGAGTTACAATGGACAATGTTGTTACATTAGTAATAAACAAAATACAGAACTGAGTTTGCAGATTAAACTTAGTGAAAAAGTAACATGAGTAAGACTAATGAGTCAGTCTCTTGGGCGAGCAAGCCAAAGAGAGCTGAGAGCACGCAGCCTAGAAAAGTAGTCATGTATTGCAAGCAGTGCACGAGCCGATTGCCGAGTTGTCAATATCCGATGAATTTGTTGCAGTGTTTGTTGCCGCAAATTGTCAGCCTTCAAATCACCACCACACAAATTAACAACTCACTTCAATTGATTGTTCATATGTGAGTAAGAAGAGTTTACCTGCTTAATGAACCCCTCAAGGGTCCCTAATTTGCCCATGGCCATAGCCATTTGGCCCATGTAATTAGCCACATTCCCTGATGAGCCAGAGGAGCCAAGTGATCCTGTGGATAATGTCTCCGAAAGGGACTGCTGCAATGCTTCCATGCCCTGAGACAATGCATCTTCTGCCTGTTGAGAAGATTGCTGCAAGTTGGTGATACCCACTAACTGCTGCTCCGTCAGAGGTTCCAACTGATTTACCAGCAGCTGCAACCAAATTCATGCCACTCTAGTCAAACTACTAAGTGCCTCTAGACCTCACAAATAAAAATTCACTTTATCATACAATGACTTCACACCTCTATGGACCCTATTCAAGAACTAAAATTTGAAGAGATGACCAAAATACTCATTTGGGACAATCAAACTAAATTCTGAAGAAACATCCAGTGACAAGCTAATATGTGAAACATATATAAAAGGACAGAAGAGAGTAATAGGAATCTGAATGATACAAATATGATGATATAATGATTGGTTATTGGCGGAGTATGTAAACAAACAAATTTATACTAATATTCTAGCAAGTGTAATACAAATATATTAACAGTCTTAAAGTCCTAACATCATAAAACTCCTAGCACAATAATAAGAATCCTAAGTCCAACATTTTAAATTCTACATCAACCAGCAATGTCAGAAAGCAACCATAATTATAGATGAAAAATGTCAAGCCTTAATGCATGTATTCTCTTTTACCTAACTTTCAGGTTAAGACAAGTTCGGTATCTTATAATATTCCAAAAAAAAAACTGTAGGAGATTTTTATCTATACATTACTATTATAATTATAGAAATAAGGAGCAGATCCTATATAATAAAAAATTGTCAGATGAAATCAAATTTCTTCTATTTATTGTATTGATTTCATCTTCTCAATATAAATAAAGTATCCATGTTGTCTCAGAAATACAAGGTCTCAACTCAATGTCTCTCTCTCTCCAATAGTTTAAAATTACAATGAAAAACTGGTGCTTAGAAAAGCCATAATATCTTTCAACAAACCATTAGAACAATAAACTAAAGGGTCACAATCAGCTGACCTTGAGGAGTTCAGATGACCGAAAACCACCAAGCCATAGGAAACACCTCTCAGCTGGTGTTTTCCACATGCCAGACAACAAATGGAAGACATCAGCCTTAGCTGCATTGGCCTTCAGCTTAAATATCTCATCATAATGAGCCATTACACCATCGATAATCATGCAGAGTTCTGTATCACCTGCGTGAGAATTTACAGCTGCTCTTAGCTCATTCATTTGTCGATTCTGCTCTTCCAGCCACCTTGCATATTCTACATCAAATGCCATGGCCCCTGTAAAAAAACATAGTTATGGATTATCTCATGTAACAGATGAGAAATTTAAACATTCCTGAAATAGTTTGGTACTACATAAGGCACAAATTATAGATATTTTGATATTAAAGCTAGTAGAATGAATAACATATTTTAGAAAAAAAGATACCGTTTCCACTCATTGAATGCGCTTGATCACCTGAACCTGATACAAAGACTCCCTGCAGGAATAAACCAGAGATTTGAGTTTAAATTGAATATGAGCATAGGTTGGCAAAGTTTTCACAAAAAAGTAGAACATAAACCAATTCCAAGGAATAATTGCACCCTACCTGCTGCCTAGCTCGCTGAAGCTCTTGCTCCAGTTGGGTCAGCTTTAAACGACTACTTTCCAGCTGTTGAACATAAGCCTGTGGAGCAACAACATTTTGGTATCAAGTCTTGCATTTTAATGACCAAGTGGGGTGATGAAAACATAATTATTTCTAAAATCTATCAAACAGATCAAACAAATAAAAACGTACAAGTATCAGAGGGTTCCACTACAACCCATACTCATTACAAATAACTAATTACTATTCCAAAGCACTCTATTCTATAAAGGTTGAACATCCATATTTATAATTTTACAGATTCCCTTCCAAATGCAGTTACGAAGAAACATCCAGATAACTGCCATGATATAACATTACAGAGGGTATTGAATGTAGTAATCACAGTATCTAATTACCAAAATATATGTTTCGATTAGTCAGAGCTCAAAGAAAGTTGTACACATTTGTGTGAATTTTCTCACCATAAAAAGAAGTATACTTCAGCTGCATTGTTGAGAAGCCGGTGGGAAAATTAAGCACAGACAGCCAGGAGCAGTCTAGCTGAATTCTTGATTATTTTCATATTCCTTGTTTTACCTACAATTTTCCATTTTGGAGGATATCTTATTCTACCTCTAGATGTTCTTTCCACCTTTCCCTTTGACAAATTGATTTTTCTATTAAAAAATGCATTAACTATCACTTGAACGTAATCAATGTCCATGGCACTCTCAGTTTGCAAGCAGGCCTACATAATCTTTCGACCAAACTGATCATTCAAATACATACAACCACAGATGAGAATATATAGTCTGTATGAGTTACAATGAAGCCATACCAATATTTATATGGAGAAAGAAGAAAACAGATAATCACTTGTAACAACAAATATTAACAAAAAAGTACATATTCCTACTTTCTTTCTCAGTCGGCTTTTTCTTGCAGCCTCACGATTCTGAGCAAGCCTGCGGAGAGTCTGCAATAAATTAACCAATGATCATGTAACAAATATTGGTCTAAAATTTTAGATATTAACCGCAAAATAATTTAAAAAGAGTAAACATTTAGTTTGGTTCTTAAATGGTATACACAATATTACTGTGGTCCTCCATCTATAAATTGACATCAATATTGGTAGTACAATGTTTATTGGTGGCATCATTTAGTTCTTTAAGGATGAACTAGATGTTGCATATTAAGACGGCCAATTTGATGTTATATATAATTGGAGGGACCCATATGGTCATTTACTCTTCGAAATATACTTTACCTTCTGATCTGTTCTATCCTTTGATCTGTCACTGGAGTCAGAAGGCACAACAACAAGGGCCTGACTTCTATCAAACTGTACACATGGAATGTGCAAATGTCAGATTATAAGGAATGTCGACTAAATAACCCTTACTTTAAAAGAACAGAATGAAAATGGCATAGAAGGTAAAAAGAAACTTCACCTGTGGATTCTTATCGTCAGTGTCAGCATCTGTAGAAATATCAGTTCTAGGACTAGCATCAGCCATGGCAAACTCTTCCTGGTGTTCTGTATCACCAGTAACCAAATTTGATGGGTGAACCTTTTGGAATTGCAAGCTTTGCCGCTCTGTTTGGTTTGTTAATGGGCTTTTGTCAAGTGAAGTTGGCAACTAAATTGACAAGAGAAAAGAAAAGAAATGTAAAATAAGAGAGTTATGTTTTAAGTAGCCAGCAATCACCTAATTTACCAAGCTGAATGTTTAATAGATAATAGAACTAGAAAAACTCACATTATCAAAGGAACCAAGTTGAACTGGACCTCGAGAAATTGGTTGGCTAGTTACTTTAAGTGAGTCAAAAATTGAGTCAGATAACATTATTAGAGAACGAAAAGGTGGACAAAAGACTATATTTTACCAAGAATAGATTAGTCAGATTATAAACTTAGATATCTGTTCTTTACCCAAGTAAAAGCCCAGTAAATATTTTAGCATGTGTGCATCTGTGGAAGTATTACTACTCTTATTTTTATCTTTCACAGCACTTCTCTGTGTGTTATCAATGCTATCATTGTCATGCAATTGGTGAGATTATGAGAACTTACACTGACGGGTATCAACAACTGTATAATCCAATAAAATTTTGCTAACAAAAGGATTGTTATAAAATAGGGAGAATTAAAATAAAGATCATTGAGAAGTGAGAAGAGGTATTTTAATTTTAAGAAACATGTTAGACTTATTGACAATATACCTTTAACGAAATACTTTTTACACAATGCACCATCCTTTACCCTCTTAGAACTAAATATTTATAGGTAGTCCAAAAGCAAGTTAACAGCAAGTGACACAATAGGTGCAGTAATAAATATTGGGATAAACTCTGAAACCATCTTAGAATGTGGATTTAAATCAAGCTCAACACTAAAAAAACCAACTTATCAGAAACACCTTTTGTTTTTGATATCCATATTACAACCACGAGATTGGAGACTTGCAATCTTTCACAACTGATTTTGCTTCGTGAAGTTGGTATCACATCCGATTTATTTTTATTTTTCACCAAAATAAGATAATTTAATAATAGTAATTTGATATCCAAAATGAATTATACTGAAACAACGTGCTATGATGTTGGTTTTATAGTAATTAGAAACTACAAATATAGGAACAATACTCACCAATGAACCACTACCGCTATCTTCATAACAGAAGCATATACAACACTATAGTAATACTACACTAATTATATACTCTATCATATACTAAGGTGGTGCTAGCTTTTGCTTGAGCAGAGAAGACAATAGCATATCCTCATTCCTGACAAGTATTTGCTATTTTCACGTACATAGCAATATTGGTTTGACCCTAGCGAAATATCCTTTGAAATGGAGGTAGAACAGTGAATTAGTCAAGGAAGGGTTTGTATGTTTTGATTTCGTGCAAAATATTGCTTTGAATGTAAGGGAATGCTCAAAGCAAATGTTTAATGCACAAAATCAAGTTTGACCAATCTCGGGGATAACATTAGTAAATGAAGTTATTTGAGTAATGTTACATAAGTTTAAGAAGAAATTTTCATTAAGTAAAATTAAATGGCTATTCTCTCTAAATAGCTTTCTACGGTACTTCTTAATAATATTAACAATTTCTGTCCCACAAACTTTTACCTACAATATACATCATTTAGACAAACAATAAGCCACATTTACACGCACAGTTCTTCAAGTTTAATGATAAGTCTAAGAATTTGGATTTAGGCTAATTCATGAAATGAGGATTACTACTCAACATAAAATCTGTTAAACACCCGTCTCAATAATCAGTGTTAGATCTCTAACACACTCGGGTTAGACATCTTGAACATAAAGTTTTCAAGACTAAAATTTGTAGGTGATATACAGTAACAATCTAATAACAAGTGTCCTAAAAGGCCAAACAACAACCTGTAATAGATTATGATACCATCTTAAAATTGGGCTAGAACCTAATTCAAACCCAAAAGCTAGCTCATGGAGTGAGAGTAATTGCCAGTCTCTTATATTATATACAATATATCACTAAGCAATGCAGAATCTCCAACAATAAGAATACTTACTTCCACTCAAGGCAACAGCATCCTCTATGCGATATCCAACTGATTGATCAAAGTCAGACACACGAAAAGAATCAACTGTGCTTCCCTCTGTATAGCTGAAAAAGAAAACCATATATCAGATTCAGCTAACAGAGAAGAACAAGTCAGCTCAGGTCCTTCTTTTCAGACAAAAAACACATAAACCTAAGTCTTCTAAACTTGACGGATTCAAAAAATAAAAAACTGGAACATTGCAATAGACTAGTGATCCGAGATGGTTTTTTTCCCCTTATAGTGAATGTCCTATTGTTGCTGGGAAAATGATCCAAATATCCAATAAAGGAAAGAAATTTAGAATGGGGAAACTATACAGCATTATTTCATAAAATGGGACAGATTTAAAATTTATGAAGGCTACCTAGATTATTAAATCTAATACTAAGAAGAAATATACCATGCATTGGAATTGGGCAACTGTGAGTTGAAGCTCGGCATCCCTCTTGCTGTTCCCTTCTCATCTTCTACACAAACACAGGCTCTACTCCACACACACCATCATATTCAAATAATAACCTTGCAGCCCAACAAAATTCAAGACCTGAAACCCACCACCAAAATAATTCACGGAATAAAAAACACAGTCTTTGCTTTACTGGAAGCAGAGTAGCAAAACGACTCTAAATCAAAACATTGGTTGCAAAAGAAACTCTTCACATGCTTTTGCCCATGAAGGATAACCAGCAGACTCAAAAGACAAAGTTGAAACAATTCAAATCTAGAGAATTCCTGACTTTCTGGGATACTAACAGAAAACAAATCTGAAACCTTTGAAGAAGAAAACACTCAACTGTAGCAGCTCAAGCTACTAAAAAACCAACTTCGGAACAATCCAGTGTGCCCACAAGCTAAACTCACGAAAAACGATAATTTGCAAGCAGATAAAAAGTGCAAAAAGTCAAAGCAGCACACTTTGACAAGCAAAAGACTAATTTGACACCAACCTAGCAACCCCCTGATGGATGCCCAATCCAATAAAAAAAGAGAATAGCAAATCTAATCTCAAGAAGATTAATTGCAAAAACCAATAAAGAAAGTTTTGTTGTTTCACTGATGCTACGAAATACTGGGAGAAAATGAAGGGAACCCACCTTGGAATTCCTGATGATGAATGATGATGGTATCTGTTCAACGTTTTTTTTTGGTGAATAATTATTATTGTTGGATTAAAGTGAAAGGAAGAGGACTACGAGAGAGAGAAGAAGGATCGGCCTTGTTGTGCTCCGAAGAACTAATGATTTTTCATTTTTATAATGTTTCAGTGCTTTGACATGATTCATCATTAATTGTATTTTACTGTTTCTGTTGGCGTCTTATTGTATTTTCATTCATTTTTTGTTCTGATAATTGTTTTTGTTTATAGTTTTGTGAGTGTATCAGAGATACACATAATTACACAGTATCTTACGTTATAGGTTCACAGCTATCTTTCACTTTTCAGTCTTGCGGCTTTGATCCTCTGCTACAAGTCACACCTCTTCTTGTAAAACCTTTTTCATAGACACTTTTAGCTTCTTCAATTTTACCTTTTCATTTCTATCTGCCAAAATTCTTTATTTTTAATTTCTGAATTTCTGAAACTACCTATTCTAAACCCTTCCTTTCATAGTTAAATCAAATGAAAAATTGCAAATTTTTAATTTATGAGAACTTTTAAATGTCAAAGTTTATTCTCTATATATACAATTTTTTTGCTCAAATATTTGTTTAAATTTGTAAACTGATGTTTTTTCTTTGTTCGTAGATTAGGTTTACACAATGTTTTTGATAAAATTCTCACAAAATTTCATCGTTTTATTTGATTCAGAAAATATGTTTGATTTTAATATGTATCCATATACCTACCATTTCACATATATACGGGTTCAAGAAAATTACAATTTTTGACATTTATATTTGATTGGATTAAAGTTCGAACTAAGTTTAATTAAAATTTTTATTGAATGCTTAAAATATTTAAATTTTTTAATTGAATATTTACTGTTTGATTTTATCGTCAAAGAAAACTACACGATTGTTATCGTTGTTGTTTAAGTATTTCTGAATTGATTTTGTTATTTTAATATTTAATTTAAAGAAATAAAGCAACGTTGTTTTAATTAATAAAAGATGTTTGTTTGTAAGTAACTGTTAAAAAAAATAGAAACTAATTAAAATGATATGTCAAACATGACTTAAATGAATATGTATGACAAAACAAATGACAGATGTATGTGTGTCACAAATATCAAATTTATATTAGATATAATATGCTTTTTATTCAATAAGGTTTTTAGAGTACTTTTATACAGTAAAAATTAGTTAGTCTTTATACAGTAGATTTACTTTTGTTTGAGTTATAATCAATCCCAGTTAAGTAACTGGTCAAAGTGATGTAAGTAAAATCAAATTTGTCTCAAACATTGCAGAATAAAAAAAAAATATTTTAATTCATATGTATGTATTAGGTAGGGTCTGAAGAAAAGATTAGATAATCTAGGAATTATGATCCCATCAAATCTTTCAAAAGAAACAAATCACATCCATAAGGGACCTCTTCAATCCTAGGAAAAATTATTCAGATGGGTGCCCCTTTTTTTAATATTTTCGTTAGAAAATAAAATGCGCACTTTATATAATTTTGTAATTGAACATTTTAAAAAAAAAAAGATAAACGAAAAAAAGATATTCATTAACATATTTCAATAAAACATATACATAAATTTTGAAGAATCATAACTGTTTTTAAATGTAAGGATTAAAATATTATACCTCATAATATGAGAAAATTTTGCTCTTTTCCAAACAAACATTCTAGGAATAGATTTGAGTATTTCAATCCTTGTTAAGGGTGAAACAAATTTAAAAGCGACGAGCATGAAAAATTAAAATTTAATCCGATTAGTGTTGGGAAAACACATTCATGTAGTTTTGAATTTTTAATTTATTTATATTTAATCTTAAATTAACCATATTAAGTTTTTAATTACATTTTCATCTAGATACTTTTAGATGATGATTATAAAGAAGTTATTGTTTTAAAAGAACAAGGTAGGCTTATTTTTATAATCAATTTAAATTTAACTATAACGATTGCACCAAACTGAAGTTATATATATGAGAGTTAAAGACTACTGAAAGCTCATTATACATAAGAATGTTATGAAATTAATTTTCTTTCATTTTTCACTCTCTCCTTAATTCAAACAAAAAAGACCACAATTATTATATGTCATTATTATTATATCTCTTTCAATATATTCACACAAAAATAAGAGAATAGTTCATGGAGTTACTAGTTTTTGTTCGTTATTATCCTTTAGTTCATGCTTGTAATTTGCTACTGGCATAATTAGACTTTTATATATTTTTTATATTAAATTATATTAAATATTTTATTCACATATTTTAGATACTTGTAGTCTTAAACTTTTAAGGTTAGTATTAACATGTTAAAAATTAAACTTTAGAATTATAATTTTAGAATTTTATCTCATAAATTATTTAGTTATTTACATGTTGAGATAAATATTTGTTTAATTAGGCTTTAGAACTGTTATTTGGAATTTTGGAAATTAAGTTTTTTAGTTATGTTGAAAATTTAATTATAATTATAATTTTATTATTTAAGAAATTAAAATATATAATTTAAGTTTAGTTTATAAAAAAGAATTTGTTTTCATAATATTCGTATGCTTATATAATTGGGTGTTGAACGTGTACATAAATTTAATTATTATTTTTATTATTCTTGGACAACTGTTATTTTTTTTATAATACAAATAATAAAATAAGACAATCAAATTTTGAAGTATATATTTTTGTAATAAGAACTATCAACAACTAATATGCCAATTAGAGTCTGATTGATTGATACAAAATTACATTTAATCCTTGTCTACTTCAAACATGAATTCTTATTTTTAAACTTTTCGAATATATACTCATGTGCAAAGAATTAAAGTAATTCTATCGTGAGGAATAAGATATTCTTGAACATTCATTTGTTATTGGATTGAAATTCTAAAAAACAACCATGATATCAAATTCAAAAATAAAATGAATATTTAGAGCACTAACTTAAATTATGAATGTTTACCTACAAATGTTTCAAATTGGACAGAAATGTTTACCATCCAAAATAAGACACATAAACGAAACGAAACATTAAATCAAAATGACTTCAAATAAATTCACAATCACTCTGAAATCATCGTCCAAGAAAATAAAGAGATAATGAATCGCATCGAAAATGCAAGGAAGAAAGATACTAATAAAAATTTAAAACAGCTTTACGTTAGACTTTAGGACATCTATCGTAAAAATATTTAAATAATTATAAATATGTCATTGTACATATTTAAAATAATTATAAAAAAAAGTGATAATGTAACTGACTTCTTTTACACTAGTTAGACTAGTTACAAACAAAAAAATATTTGTTTAGTAATTTTAAATAATTCTTAGTTTGTTTTACTATTGGTTTATAACTTTAAGTTTATGGATGAAGCAATGTTGTGTTCTAAGACAAATAAAGTAATAGAAACATTTATCTCAATTTGTTAAGAAACTAGATATTATAATTGCGGTTACTACATATACCAACAATGTTAACTGTTGTAAAAGTTTGAGTAAATAGAAGTTCAAACTAAATAATACTACTCCACCAATACATTAATACATTATATTATTACTTGTTTACACATTTATATTAAGGTATATAAATATGTTTTAATTTTTCAGTGAATCACAATTATTAAGTCCAAAATCATTAGACTACATAAAAAATGTGTGAGCAAAATATTCTGAAAATATTTATAACGTCAAAAAACACGCAAGCAAAATATTTTGTAAATATGTATAATACGACACATTACAAAGCTGTATAATTTTTATAGTAATTAACTTTTATAACACTCTATTTATGCTTTTAGTAATTTATACATTGACATTATTTTTAGACTTTAATTATATGATTATGTAAATTATATATTTACTTAAAATGGTGTTGGATCATTTCTTTATGGTTGTGTTTGTGTTATAGTGCGAAGTAGAATACTAAAGATATTTATCAAAATAGAAAAAATATAAAAAATTATGCATAGCTAACCATTATGATTTTCAATAAAAATTCATGCTAAAAATTCTCACTAAAAGTGGTCAACAAATTCAAAATAATTCTGAAATAATATAATCATAGTTGTTTCAAAAATCATTGTTGTATTTGACCTTACTCCAATAGTTCATAGAACCTTGGTTGTAAGTTGTATTTACATTCGTACTTATGATGATACACAATAACATTTTTTTTTTAAATTCAATAATTTTTAAAAATTGTTTTTCATTTTATTTCTCTACCATCACACTATTAATTACCCTCTCTCTCTCTCTCTCTCTCTCTCTCTCTCTCTCTCTCTTTTCACTTACAACTTTTTCTCCTTTATTTTCCCTTCCCAAAATATAAAGTAGAGTACAAAATTTAAGGAATAAGAGACTCTCATTAGTTTGAATAATATATTCTCTCTCTTCTCTTGTTTGAGTGTATCTTTCACTCGTAATCACATATCGAAAATGTATTTATTTTCTCATTCTCCTTAATTATTTCTACGTGGCCTTTAGTTTTAATTGATTTTAAATTGTAAAAATAATAATTCAAACGTATTAACAAATTGGAAAGCATATATGAAAGTTTATATTTATTCTCATAAAATATAATTTATGCTATTTTTAGTTTAGTATTAAAAAAACGTAACGTCATGAGAGTTTAAATTATTGTTATCAAATATTTTTCGCATCACATTTTTATTTTAGTTTAAATTATAACAAATAAGCAATTAATTAGTTAGAACAGTAGTTATTGTGATGTGTAATAAAGGAAAGAGGTGAGAGAATGGTTAGAATAAAAGGAATGAGAGGGAACGTTTGAGGTGCAAAATAATTGAAGTGAGGTGTGACGGAACCACCTAAACATAATTAAACCAAACATAGCAAAGGTACAGGGAAAACAGCTGTCTTTCGTTTCAGAACAGTTTAGTGTTCAGAAGTTAATGCATGTCTACTTTCTAGACAAATTAAGGAACTTTCCAGATAAGGCCAAATTTGGTGCCTCCAAGCTCTATAAAAATCTTAATGCACTCATCATTATCAGTTCACAATTCAATCTATCTCCTTCTACATTTAATTCCTCCTTAATCTGTTCTTCATTAATTGAAACTGACAAAAGAAATATTTAATTATTGCTCCAACAATAAGACAAAAATGGTGGCTGAAATGGGCATGTCCATGAAAGCAGGAAGCTCCAGTTACTTGGAGATGCATCCTGAACGCAAAATCGCCTTTTTCCAGAACCCCTACATCGTTGGAATCACCTTCGCCGCTGGCCTAGGTGGTCTTCTATTCGGCTACGATACTGGTACGTACCATTATCATGCATGGACAAAGAAATTAATATTTATATCAAGTGTACACTAGTACTATAGCAACATTTTCTTACGTAATACGTTGTTGCATGCATGCATGCAATATGCAGGCGTGGTGTCAGGCGCTCTTCTGTACATAAAACAGGATTTCGAGGTGGTGAGGAATAGTAGCTTTCTGCAGGTATATATCATATGAAATACTATTAAATATTAACATGTTAATACAGTACAGATAGTTAAGTTTTAAGGAAAAAATGATGATTGTGATGCAGGAAGTAATTGTTGGGATGGCGTTGATTGGTGCAATATTCGGTGCTGCGATTGGTGGTGTGATCAATGATAATTTGGGACGTAAGAGAGCTACTATCATTGCGGACGTATGCTTTGTGGCAGGGTCAATAATAATGGCTGGCGCACCAAATCCTTACGTGATCATAATGGGTCGTTTTCTGGTGGGGCTGGGTGTTGGTGCTGCCTCTGTCACTGCTCCTGTGTACATTGCAGAAGTATCTCCATCTGAAATAAGAGGAGGACTAGTCAGCGCAAATACTCTTATGGTTACTGGTGGACAGTTTCTCTCCTATGTCGTCAATTATGGCCTCACCAGAGTACTTCATTATCCCTAATTACTTAACTAATTACTAATGTTTCCTCATGCAAGCTATAATTAAACACGTTTATTAATATTTTGTTTTGAATAATCCAGGTTTCTGGGACATGGCGTTGGATGCTTGGACTTGCAGGTTTGCCAGCTGTTCTTCAGTTTGTCCTCATGGTCTTTCTCCCCGAGTCCCCTAGATGGCTTTACATGAAGGTAATTTTAGAGGAAATTATTGTACACTTGTTTGTGATTAAATGTAAGAATAAAAAATACTTTCTGAATACACTTCACTATTAGCAGAAATCAATTAATATGTAATTTTTAAATCTGTTAACTAACATTAATGCTAGAGAATGTTGCTGATACTGCTCTTAAACACGTGTATTCTTCATTCCATTTCATATTTAAACACTTGCTTTGATTAAGAAATAACTTTGGATTTGGTTACTACAGAATAGGAAAGAGGAAGCAGTTGGTGTGCTCTCTAAGATCTACTCATCACCCCGGTTGGAGGATGAGATTGCAATTCTAGAAGAACTTCTGGAGCAGGAACTCAAGAGTGAGGTGAAAGTGAAGTACAGTGATGTTTTCACAAAGAAAGAGATTAGGAGTGCATTCATTTGTGGGGCTGGACTTCAGGCTCTTCAGCAGTTTGTTGGTATCAGCATCGTAATGTACTACAGCCCCATAATCATTCAGAAGGCTGGCTTCAGATCAAACCAAGCAGCTTTGTTCCTCTCCATCGTTGTTTCTGGCATGAATGCAGCAGCCACAATTCTTGGCATCTACCTCATTGACATTACTGGCCGCAAAAAGCTCGCTCTAGGTAGTTTGTCCGGTGTGACTGTCTCGTTGATCGTTCTCTCCACATCATGCTACCTCATGGGACACGGTAACACAAGTCAAACACTGGGGTGGATTGCTATCTTGGGTTTGGTTTTGTATATTCTTTTCTTTGCCCCAGGAATGGGTCCTGTGCCATGGACTGTGAACTCAGAGATTTATCCTGAGGAGTATAGAGGCTTGTGTGGTGGCATGTCAGCAACCGTCAACTGGATTTGCAGTGTGATAATGTCCACCAGCTTCCTTTCGGTGGTTGATGCCATAGGGCTTGGTGAGAGTTTCATGATTCTTTTGGCAGTATCTGTCATTGCAATTGTTTTTGTTATCTTTTTGATGCCTGAGACCAAAGGGTTGACGTTTGAGGAAGTGGCACAAATTTGGAAGGAGAGAGCTCATAGGAAGGACAAAAACGTGCAAAGCCTTGCTGAGAAAGCAGCTTTGAGTTCCTAGTTAGTGTACCAATTTATGAGCAATCAAGTTCATCTACGTGTAGATGGATCAAATGAAGCTTTTTCTTTGTTGAGTGCGTGAGAGGTGGAGAGTGATTCATGTTCCAGGTCTTTGAGATTTAATTCAAAGTCTTGGAAAGATATTTTCATTTGGGTTATTAATGTTGAATCCTTTTATTTATTTATTATGAGATGTCTCTGTTATAAAATCTCTTTCTGACATTGCTCAATGGTCATACTTAGCATATGAGCATTTTCGTTTCAGTTGCAGAGGCTTAAACCTGTGATATATTCAGAAGTCATAAATTAATCAATGGTAACCTATTAAAATTTCTAAAAAAGGAAACATAAACTATTTTATTCATTTTTGTTTTTCTTTCTTAGAAATGTTATGAATTACTGATAGTAGTAGTTTTATTAGTTGCCCTATTAGCTAAAAGTTTCATCTCTGTTATGGAGAAATAAATATATACGCATTAACTGATTGGAAATGTTAATGTCTTTAAAACATGCTTCTACAACATAATTTTTTTTGGGTTAGTTGAATTGAAAGGTATATTATACAGACAGCTCTCCTTTTTGTGACTTCTACCTAGCCATCTCTAAAGGTTTTTCAAAAGTAATACAAACATGCACTAAAGGTTTGTGTGGGAAGCTTGTCATGATCTAAGATTGATAAATAGTACTATAGTGTATGGCAAAGCTGAGCCAATGTGTTATATTACAACTATTTAATGACTTTTGTTACACTGTTTATCCATGAGAAGCTAGTTAGCTACATAAACAAGGGGACTTAAAATGAATAGCAAACATCTAATCAGAAATTCAGGAAAAAGCAAGAGATGAAATGAAACTGTTTTTCAACCGCAACTAACAGCAACAGAGGAATAAGGGTAGGGACTTGGTGGAATTGTGACTGGAGCTATTCCTTCCAGCATCAGCATTACCTTCTTCATTGTTGGCCTGAGAGAGGGATCCTCTTGAAGGCACCAAATAGCTACCATCACAAACCTTTCCAACTTATTTATGTCATTGATAGACTCATCGTCATTTTCAACCAGAATGTCTATTCTTCCAGCCCTATAGCAGTCATAAGCCCAGTCAGTTAAAATGCCCTTCTCTTCGATCTCAGACTTACCATCTACATTTCTCCTGCAGCAAATGATCTCCAGCAGCAGCACACCAAAACTGTAGACATCAACCTTGGCTGTGATTGGCGCACTCCTGAACCAGTCTGGTGCAACATACCCTTTTGTTCCTCGAATGCCAGTTTCTGTGCGGCTTTGATTAATCATTAGTAGCTTGGACAACCCAAAATCTGATATTCTTGCATTGTAATGCTCATCAAGAAGTATATTTTGAGGCTTTATGTCACAATGGATGATCTGGGTGCAGCATTCCTCGTGCAAGTAAACCAGCCCTCTTGATATCCCAAAGACAATCTGAACTCTTTGGTTCCAATTAGGTTTGTAATCTCCGAAAAGAAAATTTGCCAAAGTTCCATTGCTCAAGAACTCATATGCCAGAATCCGGTGTTCTGCCTCATCACAGTATCCAATCAGGCGAACCAAGTTTTTGTGATGAGTTTGGCCAATCACATTCACTTCTGTTTTGAACTCCTTATCGCTGTCTTTGAGCACCTTGTCCAGTTTTTTGACTGCAATAGTGGTCAAATCTGTTGTTCCTTTGAAGACAATGCCACAAGACCCCCTTCCCAATTCTTCTTTGAAGTTATCTGTTGCTTGCACAAGCTCTCTAAAGGTGAAACTGCGCAAATTGCTCTCTGCAACAATATTATTTGTAGAACTTCTCTTCTTGTAGTAGAAATGAAAACCAATACATACTGCACTGACCACCATGAGATTCAAAAAGAGAGAACCCCCTAGAAGGACTGATAGCACAGTTATCAAAGTGTGTTGTTCCTTTTCATTTTCCTTCTCTTTTATGAACGGATTTGAAGGACTATCTGGCAAAGCATAATTTTTCCTCAACTTGATGAAAGCAGATCCCCCAACTCTTCCATCCCGTCTTCCATTTGAGAGAGGCAGCTTCTTCTTCCAGCAGCTGTCATCTCTAAAAACAGACACAGCACACAAGCAATCTTGCAAGCAAGAGTCCTTGCAGTCTTCTGAATTGTAAGGTTTGTACAATTCATAATCTGATTGAGGCCAATCAGTACTTGCCATGTCCTTCATGAAGTACATATCTTCTTGCAAGCTTTGTCCATTTCCTCCACAACCGAGTTCCAAATTTGGTCTGCAGCTGCCATACTCATCAGTTGAATCAAGAAGAGAATAGCCTTCTGGGCAAGTGCACTTAGGTCTTTGATCAGCTTGGAGAGTGCAGATACTGTTGAATCCACAGACCCCACTACCAGCCGTCTTGGCTTCCAAATCCATGCAAATGTTGTCTGGCAAAGTCTTTATGACTGTCCAGCTTGGGTTTGAAGCTCCACTTTTCGGGTAACGGGATATGGTGAAAGTTCCATCAAAATTTATGGTTGCTCTATAGTAATAGGAATCAGTTGAGAGCATATCATTTGGATTGGTAATGTAAACCCTCTCATAGCTCCTCTTCAATACATAAAACCCTGAATTATCAAACATCACTCGGAAACCACAGTTTGTTGAATTGTTCCCATCATAAGTGTTACTGTGGTAGTGAGCCTCGTAGGTACGGTTAGTGGGCAAATTTATAGGATTAAGCACAGCATTACCATCCTCAAGCAAGCGAAATTGGAACCTTCCTCGTGAGAAGTTGGTCTCTTTCTGGCGCGATGAAAGCGTGCCTTTAACCTCCATGATTTGAGTTGGCACCAAGGTATCAGTTGGATTGCTGAAACTGTCCCACAACATCTGTGAATTCTCACCTAGAAGCTGGAAGTTGCCTGTGTCATTCATTAGTGCATAGGAAATTGTACCTGATATGAACTGTGAGGTCCATAGCTCAACACCCTGAGGGGTTTTCAGCACCAGCCCTCTGCTTTTACTGAGCTCTACTTTTGAGCCTTTAGGAGCAGGGTTGTCTCCATTTGCATACCAAATGAAAGAGGCATCAGGTATGTTTTGGTATCTTATGGCAAGCAAGAAAAGGGAATCATTCTCAGGCTGATGAAATCCAAATGCAAACTCTCCTGATGCAGAAAGCCATTGCTCACCCTCGTTTCCTGCAATAAGGTTATCACCGATGCTAACATTATTGTGAGTCTTTGCAGATACGTGTGGGAGTTGCAACAAAGGGAGAAGGATAACAGTGGTAAGACAAATAAGAACATTGGTAACACTCATCTTTGCTTCACACATGTATTGGAATTGAAATTTCAAGAATATGTTTTTGATCCTTTGTGGTTAGTGAATTAACTGCAATGAACTTGTATTTCATTGAAAAGCACTTCTGAGTTTCATTTGGTCAAGTCTTTCAGTTAATTTGTAAAAGTGAGAGAAGACGCGCTATAGCGAGTCCCCCTTCAATTTGCACGACACGTTAAACTGACTTTGACTCTGAAATATCAGTGATGATGAACTTGCTTCTATGCATGCACTGCATGTAAACTTCAATGTCAAATCGCGCTTATTTTTTTGTTTTTTAGAGCATTGACCTCTTCAATAACAAAACCTATTTGAAAATTATTATATTAATATTTTAATTATTTTTAACTTAAGTATATATATATTTATTGTTGTCAAGGAATTTACACAATAAGCTCTAAATCAACCTATATAAGAGATTTAACATAAATTTATGGTATGCTCTAGACTTTGAAAAGCTAGTGGGTGAAAAAAATCGCTTCCAAATTTAGTTTATTTATTATCTATTTTGATAATTTAAAAAGTTTGTGAAGTAAAAAGATATATCTTTCTCTATTTTCCCTCATCTCCACCATTCAAAGTTCTTGCTTATTTCGAAGGCACTAGGAAGGTTGAATTGCTCTCTTAGATGTACATTTATGATTTAGAAAACTCTGACGCCGTCCACGTAAAATTTTATTAGATGGTCTTTGCCGTAAGATAGACACCAAACTTACCCTCAACACTCTGATATTTATCAAACGTAAAAGGTTCACATTGCATATATTCTATAATCATATTATGTTTTATTGATGACAAATATAATAATAAATTTCATTATATTTAGATGCAATTTTCTAATATAATATATATTGAGTTAAGTAGTCACGCGGAGTATAATTTTTAACGCTAATTAAAACAATTCATGGCTGATGATTTCTAAAAATAATGATTACAAAGTAAAAAATATATAAACATATTTTACATTTTAAGTGTGTAATTTAGTTTCTCATAATGGAATTGAATGGTTATCATACATTGTAAAACTTTTGGAAGACTGACGGGTTCCGAAAGGAAAATACTTCGAAGAAATTTTCATAGCATAAACAAAAAATTATTCTTCATATAACTTGTGAAATAATATGGTACTCTTGTACAAAATTATAAAAAAAATCAAATAATTTGTTTTTCAAAAGAAGTAACAAAATTTCGATTTTACAATGCATCCAATTAGCCACCTATGCATTCCCATTCAACGATTCCCGACCAAGCTTTATAACTTAAATTTTTGTTTACGTATACCATTTCCGCAGCTTCAAAAAATTATGCAGAGATGGAAAAGAAGTGAGAAAACAATAAAGTAAAATAATTTAAACATACACAAGCAAGCAAATAAATAATAAATTCAGAAATTTTATATCAACACCTTGCTAAAAAATTCGTATTACAGCTTAGTTACGCTCATACTATATTTTATCCAGCTCTCCAAAATACGCATGAAAAGACCCAGTAAAATACTAATATAATATTTCAGCCGGAGGCAGGGAAGAAATTTATATAAAAAAGAAACACTTATTTCTCAAGCCTCTAAAAGAAAAAAAAAAACAATTATGTTTTTTCAAAGAAAACAAATACAATAAAAGTAGTACAAACTTGGGCAGCTGAAACAGGCATGGCCAGTGACCACCATAACATTTTTCAAATTGGACTCAAAAAAAGAGGATAGTTTTTCATTAGTACAACAGAGGAAAGCATAAGCATTCAAAGACACATAAGGATAAATAAGACCAAACTCTGCATGGACAGAGCTTGACATATTACACTGTTCTGTTTTCCTCACTGTTAACTGGAGATTAATGCCCACCAACCTTTTTCCAAGAACAGATGCTGTCTAATACTTTTCAGGTCCGTGCTGACAACTAAGCTATCATTGATAAACAATATCCTTTTAAATGCTCACGGTGCTGTCCGGTTTTGAACAGAGAACCTTAACGAATAGATGAAACTCAATGATATTTTTGGCATGGACCTTGAGTTGTTCTTGACACGAATCAAGAAGATTCAAGAAAAAAAAAGCACTTTAAATCTAAAATACGGGGAAAGGAGAGGGGTCCAGCCTCGTTTGTCCACGCCGGAATGCAAAATGACACTAAGAGTAAAACATAACAATTGGAGATGCGTTTCGTCTAAATAAGGAAATAAGGGGCACAAAGAAACAATCTAAATTTACATTTTAAGACGTTAAATTAAATAAAAAAACCTGCCCATACAGGAAATCCAATTACCATAGTTCTTTTTCCTGCTTCAAAGCAGAGAACCAAAATTGAGACAAGGTACATAAAAATGTCAGCACAGTACTGAAATTCTCACTTGACACCCAGAGTAGGGAATTGCCCAGGATCTTCAATTGATGGAGCTGGAACGTTAGGAGGTGCATAGCCACCATAACCACCTCTTGCACCACGTCCTCGACCGCGTCCACGTCCACGCCCACCAGCATTATAGAAGCTTTCACCCTCTGGTGGCTTCAGGAACTCGTTGATGCTGACGGACTAGTACCATGAAATCCAATAAACAAAATGGGGGAAAAAGTCAACAAAATCTATTAGATGTGAAAGGCAAAAAATTCATGGTCATGTGCACAAGACTCAAAGTAATAAAGAAATGGAGGTTGCCAATATTACAGACCAATACACGGATGAAATAGAAGCGAAAACAACAAAAATAAAAGTGTAAAATTGGAGTTTTTAGGGTGCAAAGAGAACTTCGGTTTCCCCTGTAATCCATACGATTCATTGAACAAATACCACAAACAGTAAACTAAAATCAATAAAGAGATAAGTACATGCCTTGGCCATAAATAACAATTTTAAGCCATGCAGAAATAACGTAATTTACCAGTAAAGCTAAGACAAAAGCAACAAAGTCATACCTTCTTGGCTTTTTCTTCCTTCTCAAGAGTCTCTTTGCGCTTGTCCTTATCAGATCCCTTCAAAGAAGAAAAATTCGAAGTTTCAACGATATCATCAGCTATACAACAAATTAAATATGAAAATTACAAACTAAAATATTGGAAACATAAAGTCATAAACCTCACCAGCTTAATAAAGATGTCAACGTTGTCTTTCTTGTTTGACAGCTGCTGCATGGATTCAAAAACTTTGGTATCTACCTTTCTCTCCTCAGTTTTAAGTGCTTGCAACGCCTTCCTTCTCTCTTCTAGTACTTTTTCATATTCCTCCAGAGTCATTTCCTATCCAAAAGGAAAAATACAATTCAGCTATAAAACTTAAAGAAACCAGCATTAATTAAGGAATTCCACATGCAGTCATTAAAATAAAAGAGTATATTGTTAAGAAATGAAAGAATAGAAAATACACATTGACACCGTCCAGACACAGTAGAAGATGTAACCCAAAATTGGAAAGAAAAAATATCAATTTTCAATTAAAGAAAATAATCAAAGTGAACAGAAGCATAAATAACGAGTGAACAATCACAGGAAATTTCAAAACCCATGGTTAAAGTTTAGATGCGCACAGAAATAACAGTGGTACAATAACAAAAGAAGAATAACGCATCCTAAGCAATGAGTGAGAACCCATAGGTTAAAGTCAAAGCTAAACTTTATTGGATTATCATTCCTACAACTTGTAACTCACTTCACACCCATGATCACATGCAGTGACGATTTCATATTAGGTCAGCTTTTGAAATAAACTTGTCTACAGATAATGTTAAAAATAAAACATTAACGATACACAGAAGCAGACGAAGAGAAAATCAGATCACTTGAAACCAAATTGAACAATCACCTTATCCTCAGGCTCCTTTTCTTCAGCTTCATTAGCAGGATTCTCCTTGTTTGCATCTGCTGCAGCATCATCCTCACCCGAAGGCTTTTCTTCGCCAAAATTCTTAGCAGTTTCATTTATTTCATCAGTTGCCCTAAGTAAAATTCAAAAGAGGAAAAGAAACAAGCATGATAAGAACAAAATAGTATTAAATAGAAATCATGTTGTAGAGGGTTGTCAATAGAAGTATGAAACTGAAGGATCTCAAAAAACAAGCGCTTACTGGGCGAGTTCATCAGTTTGTACTCCCCAGTTCCCTCTCCCATAACCTTCTCGTTTGAATTCATTTCTGCATACAGAACAAGTTATCTCAATACAAGATCCAAAAGTCAATCCAACAACCCAGAAATCTGCTACAAGAATCACAATTACCCGCGTCCAGTCCCACTGCGACGTTCATAGACTCTCCGTGGTTGCCCATTTTCACCAGCTTCCCCATCACCGAAACCTCCACGTCCCCCACGACCACCACGATAAGGACCACGAGGCCCACCATAGCCAGACCTTTCTCTCCCACTCTCTCCATCAAGAGCACCTTGACCAGCATGGGGAGCAAATGAATTCTCATCATTAGAGAAGTCTCTATTGAAACCACTACCTCCACGCCCACGACCGCGTCCAGTTCCACTTCCACGTCCGCCACCACGCCCACCACGTGAAGAGTCACTTCTTGCCTCCCTCACTATTACAAGCAAAGGAAAAGTAATAAAAAAAAAATGAATGAACAACAAATCAACAGAGAGCATTCAAGAATTAGGATAGCAGACAGTTACACAAACAAACAAAAACTACTTCAGGGGGATCATAAATAAACCATGTTTATTGACTTTAACTAGTTTACTATTGAAAAACTGGCATTAAGAAATGAGAAAAGGATTTAATTAAGAATCAGCTAGAACTAAATCTTCCATCCATTAAAAGAACTTCAAAGCCCCAGTGTGCCACCAACAACAAGAATTAAGGAATATTGCTTCATTGCAAAAATATTTTCGTAACTGGAAACAAATCAAATCACAGATGGAAATGGAAGGATTGCATGTAGAAACATTTGAAACGGAAGGAAAAACTGACAATAACATGTTAGATTGCACATTCCGGTGCAAAAGTAAAAGAAAAAGGGAAGGTAACAGACCAGCCTGAGTAGGAGGGGTTGGCTTGGTAGGAAGCTGAGCAGGTTTGTTGGGCTGAGTGAGAGGTTTCTTAGGAGGAGCAGTGACAACCTTGAGCTGCTCCGCCACAATTTGCTGAGATGGGTCCTCTGCGTCATCACCCAACAAATCAAAAGGGTTCATGCTTGCCATTTTCGTCACCGATCACTCTTTAATTAGAACCCAAATTATGTGTTATGCCAACTCAATCTCAGTCTCAATCTCAACCCTATCTCATTTCATCAACAACCACTCTTCCATCTTAATTTCTCACAACACTGGAGTCTAGTAAGAAACACAACAGAGAAAAAAGATAAGTAAAACCCTAGCCGCCCTGCTAACGAGAGAAGAGCCTCACTCAAACCCAAATGCCCAATTTATTAGGTAATGAAACGCAGCGTTCAGACCTTCATGGGCCTTGCTTCATCTTTTTTCTGCTCTTTACAAAAAAAAAAAATGTCTACTAACCACTGTAAGATTAGTTAATATTAATTTTGAGCCTTTTAAATTTATAATTCCACTCTTCTTCATTTTGTTCATTTAGTCGGTGTAAATATTACAAATACAAAACAATATTAACGAGCAATTTGTTCTAAATTGCTTTGAAAAATAAACTTTATCACTTTTGTGATTTTATCTTACTCAAATAGAATTAATTTTCATAAAAATAATTGTATTTGATATAAAAATTAAAGTAAATTATATTCATTTGAAGTTTTTAACAAATTTAATTACAATAAAATGAAAGTCTTTCACAAATTAAAATCTTCTTAATACAAATTGAGAACTTTGAATTCCGACAGGGACGGTTTTTATAAACCAGTTATTTCTCGATAGTGTCAGATTATTATTTTTTAAATATTTAAAATATATCCGTCCTAATACAATGACCAAATTTCAATTTTATATATTAAATTTACTTTAAAACATTATTTAGTGCATTATGTAGATTTTATTTTTCATAAAAGTTTAGAAAGATAAATAGAAATATTTCAAATAATTACATTTTTTTAAAAAAAAGCAAAAATACGTGCACCTAAAAGCAAAAGAGAATTTTTTTTTTAAAAAAATTGCATTTAGACAAACAAAATTAGATGAAAAGGTAACGCAAATATTTAAGAATTATACTGAAATTTAGAAGAGAAAAACATCATCACATTATAGATTTAAAATACAAATTTTGTTTAATAAAATTATATATATATATATATATATATATATATATTTACTAAACTTGTTAAATAAACTGGTTAATTAAAGTCGAATTCGTAGTATTTGTTTCTTCTCCCATTTTCTCCATCTATACGTAATCCCCTAATTTTAGTGAGAACAAAATTTTCATACAAAATTAAAGTTTCATACGAATGCAATGCATCTAATAAAATTAGTTTCCTTAACATCACAAACTTATTTTCTCCATCTGTGCCTACAATATCGTAATTTAATTAGATCAATACAAACAATTTTTCACACTAAATTACAACCAACTTCGACCAAATATTACATTGAAGACAGTTCTCTTGTAATTGGAATTGTACATGTTATACAATACTCGGGGCAATATTTTGGAAATAATGAGAAAAAAAAAAAACAACGGTAAGAAAAATAGATAATAAAGAAAAACATGTAAAAGACTAAATCTATAATACAAACACACTACTTTTTTTCTCTCTTATTTCCTAGTGTTTGTGTTTTCATTTTTTGTAAATCCTTTTCAGTTTCAGTTTTCACCTATATCTGGTATCTGGAATCTTCTCTACCTCAGCAAGCAGAGGACTCAAGAAGAACAAGAAAGCATGCATACCCCCGGTCGATATGCCCAAGCTGGGGGCAAGCGAGCATATTTTTCCATTCCTGGTTGCTCATCAAAAGGACGCTCCACTAATTTTAGCAACCTATTGACTTCTCCAAAATCACCCATTTCAGCAGCATCAATAGCAGTCTGACAGAGATAGTTCCTCAGTATATATTTAGGATTCACCTGATCCATCGAGATCTTCCTTTCATCATCCGAAATGCCACTGGTAGACAGCTGCAATACCACAAGTAATGATGTTAGATGACAAAAGCAGAAGGCATCTTGGCCAACTGATTTGATCGTGCATGAACTATTGCTGCAACTTATGGCAGAAGAAGTTCAACTTCTTATCATATCAGCAATTTCCTCGGAACACTACCAATTCGTGTTTTTTTTTTTTTGGTATAACATTACCCATTTGTTTGGTTAGAAGAAAAGGTTCACAGTTACTATGCCCATGATGAGAGAGTCCCACTTAAATCAAATTTTAGAAGGTATACACATGTGATGAAAATACTAAGCCCAATAATATGCAAGTCAGCTATTAACTGAGTCGTTGCTGGTTCTTCTGAAATCTGAATGAAAAAGGTTGCAAATGGATGCCTCTAGCAAACAGGTGGCTAATAAAGATAAACACACCATAAATTTCACCAGTATTGATCCAAGATTCTGTCACTTGAAACTTTTAAACGAGCCAAGGAGGGTGAGTAATCTAAAAGTCAATTTATGTGATGCAAGTGGAACAAACTAGAACTTGTGGGCATGAGAAAAGAAATCAAAGAACAAATGGGGATGGTTCTGCAAATGGATGAGTAACCTAAAAATAGCATAAAGAAGCAAAAAGAGTTCCAGAAGTTCAACATAATTACCTACCAAGCCAGAAAATTGACATAGTTTCAAGAATGGCAGGAGTTACTGAGAAAAGACATGCATATGCAAACCCAGAGATAGAGAGAAGAAAAGCCACAGTCTACGCTCATAATCAGTCTACATAATTTTTTTTACTACAAGTGGATAACTTAACCAAAAGAAAAGACATGAAAAAACTGTACCTCGTGTATATATGTTTTCAACCAACTGGTCCATGCTTCCTTACGCTCTTTACCAATATCTAACAATACTGACTTTAGTGGGACCAACAGCTCTTCATCTGGAATGCTTGTGTCTGCTTTAATATTTGATAGTGTACGGAAGAAGTTTGTGTAATCGACTTTGTCAACAGCCATATTGGTAAGAAGTTTATTAATTAGCTGCTTATTATACTTAGGGAGGCCAAGCTTTTTTGTCATTATAACCTGATACTCATCCATAAATCTCGTTCCATATCTGAAACAAACCAATAATCAGGTGAAACATTCAAAGGCAATTCAATCCCATTTTCTACTTTAAGGATAAAAGAAGAATAGCATAAGTGTTACTACAACCTTTCCATAGCATAGTTAGCCTCTTTTTCATCTATTAAATGAGCAGCTTGTAGTGTTGTTGTGAACTGTGCAATATTCCACAAACCAATGTCAGGCTGGTTTGCAAAACAGTATCTTCGACCTGGAAGATCTGTAGTATTTGGGGTAAATTTAGGATCAAAAGCATCCAAAAACCCAAATGGGCCATAATCTATCGTGAGACCCAAAATACTCATATTATCTGTGTTCAGCACACCATGAGTGAAACCAACCCCCTGCCATCTAGCAATCAAGGAGGCAGTACGCTCAGCAACCTCCACCACCCACGCTGACCAAAAAAACACCATTATGATATGAAAATATAACGAAGACAGCAGTATAATCCAGAAGAGATGAGCCTTGAAGACTCAAAAATTCACTAGTTTAGATGTTGGGTTAAACGGTAACATCTCGTTAATATATGGAATTATATGTTTAGTATGTAGGCAGGCAGAGTTAACTTAGCCAGCATCATGTTTCAATTCCTATGGTTATTTTAGTAATATATTAGGTTCTGAAACTCAGGAACTAGTCTATGAAAGGGATTCATTCAGCCCATGTTTGGCAACATCTTTCTTTTTTGGGATCTTTTTAAAGCTCTCGAGAAGCTGACAACAGAAAAAAAAAAAGGAATTACTTCACCAAAATAAGGTTATTTAATCACATAGTCTTGTGATTTTTCCGCATAATTTGTCACTTTGCTGTTTACATTGCAGCAGCTAGTTTATTTAACCAGGCTTATGCTCACAATTACCTGGAGCATGCAATAACCACTCAAAAGTGTTTATTCAGATCAAACTTCAAACTGAATAGCCCTGTTTCCTTCATTATACATCTTAAGGTAAAAATGTCACTGCCATTAATTATAAAAAAATAATAATAATATACCTGCATACTTGTTTGAAGTAAGATCTACAACAGAATGATCTTCGTCACCAGTGGAGAAAGATAAGCCTTCACTCTTACTCATGTTTTCAATATGAGGGAAGTGGTGCCTGATAGTATAGTCTGCCAAAACACGAACAAGGCCAAGGTCCTCCTCACCTCTGGAGGCATGTATTTGGTATGACCCAAAACGTACAAAAGATTGGGCGACCCTGCAAACAATTGCCCCAGGTTCTTCCTTCGGATTGCCACTGCATGTGCAATGTTAACAACTTATTCATGTAAATAATTTTTAAAATATACAGGATACACATTCGTAAAGCAAAGTAAAATTCCAGTTATTCATCACATAAAACTAAAATTCAGTTTCAACTGCTCCCCCCCTCTTCTCAACAAAGCTAAGTTCTTTCATTATAGGTAAGCAGTATAGGAGAAAAGAAGGAATCATTGTGCCCTTAATTCTTTGAACCTTGGCCTTTGAAAAATTAGAACTTGCCAACTTGGTCATCATCTAATTAAGCAGAGGCTGGAATTTAAAATGATCATAACAAGTTCGAGACATTTTGACAATAGTATACCATAAAGGCATTAGTGAAAGTTCAGCAAGCATACTCGTAGAACATGTCTCGAGTGACCAGCTTTCCAGTGGTCACAAGACAGAGTGCACGAGTTGTTGGTATCCCAAGGTGGTGCATTGCTTCACTGCAAAGGAACTCCCTGATGCTGCTGCGCAGCACCGCAAGACCATCAGCAAAGCGACTGTAGGGAGTCTTCCCAGCTCCTTTGAGTTGCAGTTCCCACCTTTCAGACTTCGAATTCAGTATCTCCCCTAACGTAATTGCCCTACCATCGCCCAACTGCCCAGCCCACATACCAAATTGATGCCCTCCATAACACTGAGCGTAAGGCAACCTGAACAAAAGAGCATCAATCACAGTCACGGCCATTTGTAGCATTATTGACAGTCCTAAAAACCCACAGACATAGTTACAGCACTCACGCTCCAACTAAAGGCGATGCTCCAGAGAAGAAAAGGGGGAAATCTGGCCTCTCAAATCTGAAACTCAAAAGACAAGAACGGTTAGTTGGTACACAAGTAAAGCACGTGACTTTTGAGTCCAAAAGAGACAGAAACAAAAAAAATAAAATAAAATAGCGATGAAGCCTCAATCAGAGTGAACAACTTAAGACATGGTAATTAATAATCCTCACAAGTGGCATAACTATCCAAAATCAGAGGTTAAACCTCAGACTACAAGTGTCAGTGCTGTTCAGCCTCTCCATTAGAGCAAAAAGATTTGACTCATGTAATATATAGTGCATGTATGTTTGCAAATTTTGAAGATGAAGCAACTAAGGAACATAAAGATAGATGGAATGAATACGAACTAACTCACTCTTTATAGTCCAAATCGAGTAGGTCGGCAACTGGTCGGGAGAAGGCTACAAGTTGAGGGTCTTCTACCGGAGCGGATGGTGATACCTTAGTGTAACAAGCATGCAGCACCTGAAAGGAGAAGCACATAAATTAGGAATAGGAAATGCGGAAATGGAAAGGGAGGTGAAGGATGAAGAGACCTCTCGGGGAAAGGAATCGGAGCGAGGATCGGCGGGTAATTCCCTGACGAAGGAATGGTCCCATTTGAGATCTTGGAGGGTCAATCTATGGAGATTGTGATTGCTGAGGCGTTGGGTGACGGAATCGATAGAAGAGTGGTCCATGGAACGGCATGCAAGCGGAGGGTAGAAATGGAAAAACCTCTTGGCGGCGGAGGCGGTGGCGGTGGCGGTGGGGCGGTGGCGGAGAGAGAGTGGAAAGAGATATTTGGGAGAGAAGAGGTTGGTGTGGGTGAGTAACAGCGCTCTTCCCATATGAGTGTTGATAATATGATATGATATGATTTTGGGTCAATGCCCTGCCCAAATTCCTAACCCTTTTTTCAATTCAATTTTACACTTATTTTCTTTTTTTTCTTCTCCATCACACACTACACCTGTCCCAGTTCAACAACACACATCACCAAAATCAATTTTCTTATAACTTCTTTATTTCTTTCATTTCTATATATAAATAAAATAAATAATATATTTTATCCAATTATCATAAAATAAAATAAAACCTTATTTATTCTAACTAAAAATATACACCGGAATGAATATGCATATGTGTATGGCGTAGCTGTCCTTTAATAATTTGGTGTATGTTTTTACAAAATATAATAATATTAACTAAAACTATTTAAAAATAAAATCGTTACGTTACTTCATTTGCGTAATTATTAAATAACGATGCTATTTTTTAGAAAATAATAATAATAATAATAATACAGTAAATTATAACGACTCTTTCTTAATATATATATATATATATATATATATATATATATATTCTTTTTAACACCTTTATCTTTTAATTTTTATGAAACAAATGTCATAATTTTGAAAAAAACAAACAATTTCATAAGGAATGCAACCACCTAAGAGTTTGGAATAAAAATATGACTCCAATAAAGAATTGAATTTAATATATTCGTAAAGAAAGCCATGTGTATTTAGTTATATAACATTTTAACAGTTATAATTGTTTCATCACAAGAGTTATAATTGTTATTCCCTAATGACTTTCATTATCATCTTCAAATATCAGTATCCATCATTATGATAATACCTATTACATTTATAGCTATTGTTGTCTCTGGTATTATATTATAATAATTATTTTGAATGTTAGATTGATACAAATAGCATTAGTATAAATTAATTATTACTATAATGACTGCGACAATTTTCATTATAACATTTTTACTATCATTCTCATATAATTATTATGTTACAATATGATCATTGTCAAGTAATTTTTATTATTTTGATCATCCATATATTACTACTGTAGTGTAATTATTGTTAACATGATTGAAGAATTTAAAAATTATTGTACTAGATTTTTCTGTTAATTACTTAAAATTTATTGCAATAGTAATTTTTAAATGACAGGTATAATTTTCTATGATAACAAAGTTACATAAATATAAAAAATATAAATATAATGGTTTGTTTTCGGCTACAAAATATATTAATTAGGAGAAGAACATTGGTGAAACCAAAATTACTTCTCTTGTTCCTGAATAAAAAAATTCCCAAATATTAAAAAAAATTGTAAACATCAAAGGTGAAAAAGAAGAGATTGATCGGGTTAGATTGGTCTCTATGTTTCGAATTCAAAAATATCTTCGGCTTTGGGGTCCGAATTAGACGGCGTTTTGTTCCCAATTGTTTGTTTTTGAATCGTTAACAAGAGTGAGGAACTCGCCTGCTTGAACAAGTTAATTGGTTGGTTTTGTAGTTTTGACGCTTGAGGTTCGGTATGGAATTTGATCTCTCGGATAGCAGTGGTGGGTTATTTCAAAATTTTGTTTTTTTTTTAGGGTTTTATGTTTTAGGTGGAGTGTGCTATATTGTGTCTTTTCTAGGTGGTCACCAAACCCTATCCTACCTTTATCTACTGTGTTCTTATTGTGTATCTGTAATGACATTGAACTGGATTGAAGGTGGTTACTTTTTTGAAGGTGCAACTTTGTTGTCTAAAACTGCAATTTTTTAATTTCATCTGATATGCTGACTCACTATTGAGAATAACTGCAGCACCTTTGCTAAATCGGAGAGAAGGTGTAGTGTAGATAGTGGCTAGAATGAGTTTGGACCTTAGTTTGGGCATTAGAATTTTAGTCTCTTTGTTTTGAATTGCTAAGTTGACATGTAGAAATTATTGTTGTTACTGACAAAATTATATGCATGTGTTAAGTAGGACACCTGAATAACTTCATTTTCTCACCCCTTCATGCTAATCTTGATATCCATCTCATGATTGTGATCTCCACTCTTCGTTTAAAAGATTTTTACATGTTGTGTCATTTATGTATATCATAGTTCCTTCAACATTTATAGTAGTTTTGGTATTATCCAAATGTTGGAGAAAGTTATTCTAATTGAGAAGGAGACAGGACAATAAATTTTATTAGAAACACATACAATTACTATGTAGTGCACAATGTTGAATGTAGACATAGTGATGATGATATGATCTACTATCCTAAATTTTCTCAGATATCATAATTATACAAGTGAACAGTTCAATTGTGTAATGAATAATGACATGAATGAACATTTTGCTTATTGATTTTCATAATATGAAACAGGAACAGATGATGATCTTCCTCCTTCCCATCAACGGAAAAATAGATTTCATTATCCAGATCATGTTGGTGTGAGTGGAAATGGAAGATCAACAATCATGGGCTCTGGTTCGTTTCCTAGGATACACAATGACATGGAAACACAAATCCATAACATTGAGCAAGAAGCATACGCCTCTGTCCTGCGGGCTTTTAAAGCGCAATCCGACGCAGTCACTTGGGTACTTTTGTCTCAATTCATTGGTTTGTCTTTCTATAATGAAGTTTGTTGGATTGTATTGACGATGACTTTGTTGTTCCTGTGTACTTCAGGAAAAAGAAAGTTTAATTACAGAGCTTAGAAAGGAGCTAAGAGTATCAGATGAAGAACACAGAGAACTTCTATCAAGAGTCAATGCTGATGACGTCATTCACAGGATAAGGTCATATTATATTTTGTCATATTCTACTGAGAAGTTTCTGTATACCATCGAGCAAACTGTGGTTTGCTCTGCATTTCAATGTGGGGTGTAACCAGTTGTGCTGTTAGGGAGTGGAGAAAGGGAAATGAACTCCAATCTGGAACTGTATATACTGCTGAACAAGTTCACAATCACAATGCCAGCCCTACCGTTTCTGCATCTCGTAAGAAACAAAAGACGTCTAAATCTGTGGCTTCATTATCATTGGGTGCACCATCTCCCACAGTTCGTCGATCTGTGCAACCGTCATCATCCACATTAAAGCATGGACCTCCATCAGGAATGCAGACCAAAAAGCAAAAAACAGTAAGCCTTTGTTCTCTATGGTCATTGTGTCCCATTCTCAAATAAAAAAGAAAACATTGTTTCGTGCATCTCACTGAAGTCCATACAGTTTCCTTCATCAGGACTTACGAGCCGAAGCCAGGTCACTAATCAAGGGGGGTCTTCTGGTGCTTTTGCAGCAAAAGGACCTGTTGAAGGAGCTCCTTATGATCCTTGTATTGGAAGGAAGGTTTGGACAAGGTGGCCAGAAGACAACCACTTCTATGAAGCTGTTATAACTGATTATAATTCTGCAGAGGTGCGTTCGTAGTATGCTATAAAAACTGAGGAACACAGACCTCTTTTGATATTTCTATTTAAATATTTTGTAGGGCCTGCATGCTTTGGTTTATGATATGAATTCAGCAAATGAAACATGGGAGTGGGTCAATCTAAAGGAGGTAAAATTCTTGCAATATTAATATGAATTCATGTTCATTATAATAGCATATCATTCATTTAGACCCAGCTTTAGCTTGCCTTTTTCTTTTCTTTGTAAGCAATATTTTTCTTCTGACAAGTAAACTTATAGTTTTCACATATCTTACATTTCCCATGGTGACCATGTGTCTCATAATCTCATTCCTTTGGGGTAGATGTATCTCGGGAATTTGATTAAATAAACATTTCCATGCCCAAAACTAAAATCTAGTTTTTTTTCCGGGAGAAGGGAATGACATTAGTCACTGTCCTTGGCTATCATGGACCAGCATTTGCATTGGTGATTTCCTTTTTAAGTATTTTCAATTGATGCAAACAAATGGAACTTCCAGTATGCGTGAGATGATTTTTTTAAGGAACAAAAATCAGCTCCAAAGATACATGGTTACATGTTCAAATTTTGGTTCACTTGTTTATTGGGATCCTAAGCTTGATGTTGTAACTGATAACATATTGTGATGAATCTTTTGCCTTATGTTCCTGAGACATGCTAGCTTGCTCTCTGGATTTATTGATTACATCGATTATTTATGACTTTTTTTTGCTAATTTTGTGTGCAAAAAAATGTATTAGATTTTCTATTGTAGTAAGAATTTTCCTGTCTCTACTTTTCTATTCATTAATTTTTATCAATTAGTATTAAGAGTTTCTGTCGGTATTGCTAACTATCAACTCAATCAGTGATGAAATCCTAGTTACTGTCTAGTATTTATTCAATATGGCAGATATCTCCCGAAGACATTCGTTGGGAGGGTGAGGATCCTGAAATACCTCGTAAAGGTGGCCAGCCTGCTCCGCGTAAAGAATTGAAGAAGTCTGTGTCTCGTGGTGGAGTTACTGGTGCTGGAAGAGGTAGGGGAATGACAAAGGTTCAGCCTAAAAAAGGTTCGATTTCATCACAAAATGGGAGCAGGAAGAAGCCTACAGATGATATTCAGATACTCCATACAGAGACGGTTATCAAGGAGGTATAAGCATATGCAATAGAAATTTCCAAATTTGTTAGTTAGATTTGGCTACTCTGTACGATACAAATATTTGGCTCCTTAATATTAACTATCGGAATGGAACCAAAACAGGTTGAAAAGGTTTTTACTGCCAATCCTCCTGATCCCATTGAAATGGAGAAAGCAACGAAAATGCTAAAAGTGAGTATCAACCATTTTCTTAGTTCCTGCTTTATTTTATCTATCTTTAATTTCTACAATAATCATAGCTTTCCTTTTGAAATGTAGGAACATGAAGAGGCTCTTGTTAATGCAATTGCCAGGCTCGGAGATGTGTCTGAGGGAGAAAGTGGTAATAACTAAGTAACTAGAAATTTGTCCATGTATAATTAAAGTTTTCACCACATTCTGTTGTATCCTAATTTTTGAATATTGCAAGTGGACCAGCAAAACGGGTTGGGGACTGGGGTTTTTTATGAACTTTTTTGCCACTCCGGTGGTTTAGTATATGATGATGAAATACAAGGCAGTGAATAACGCGTGGGCTCTTTTCTTTGTTTTTTGGCTAGCATATAACTTTCTTGATGAAATACGGCATGTATATCGTTGTGCCTTATTAATTAATTCCATTTTAGATTATTGATTACAATAGTCTTTCATACTTTATGTTCCTTGAACTCTCTTGCTTTAAGCCAGATGGAGAACCTCCCTTTTTGCGAGGGCAGTCCATGAATCAGAAAAAACACTGGAAGAAACAACAGCATAATCCAGGCAGTGTTAGAGTACTCGATGGTTCAGATGGCTACACCCCATAAATTGTCAAGACAGACCAGTGTTCCATCTTAACATCTATACGAAGTTGGCTACCCGGCATGGCTATCATAGCATACTATGTCTTTTATCGTGGATTTTTTTCTTATCTATTATGTTAAGCAGTGCACTAGAAATGTTATTTTTTTTTTTATTATAGAAATTAGTGATATGTAGCTGTAACATGTAAATTACAAATTATGAAAGCATGGTTTTTATGCTTATAATCCCCCCTTCTCGCTCACACATCTGATTCATCAAGAGTTTAATATGCAGATATAACAATTCAGATTATGTACACAAATTAATCCCAACAGAGATGCAATTCACACTTAGAAATCGTAAGTCTTTACAGCGATGCGATAAACTTAATGATGAGATTCACCATCTCAGCGTCATAACCAGGCCCTTCCATTTGGAAGTGGCCTACACCATCGATTAGATGTGTTTCAACACGTCCTGCTGCAGAATTAAGCTTATTTCTCAGCTGCTTTACGCTTGTGAATCCGTCTTGCGTTCCCATAATGAAGAGTTTTGGTTTCGCGGACTGTAGGATGGCTTTGTGGTGTCGTCCAAAAAGGATTGAGGCAGTCATTCCGAATGGGTAACCTATGCTTACATAGCCAATCACTTTTTCAATTTGATCAACAGCAGACCCTGCTATAGGTGCACCTGTAACAAAACAAACAACTCAAATATATGGCAATTCGTTCAGACTCGAACACAGACGCAACCATGCCACATGATGCGAATTACTACATCCCCTAATGCAGTTTGTGAAACTGTCACAGACAAGCATGTAGATTACCACCACAAGTCTAACTTAGCAACTCATGTAAACTCAAGCACGCATAATTTAAGTATCATTTCAACACAAAAAATGGAAAGCAACTTCTGCAAATGGGTCTATATCTGAACCAGGAGTAAAAAACATACTTCCCTTCAATCCTACAACAAGGTTAGAACCTCAGTAGATAAAGCTGCCACTGAACTTTTGAGATCACATGGACTCTAAACACAAACAGCAAACACTTTCAATAACCAAAACCTAATCCATACAGCTACGAGCTAACCCAACTCCTAGCACAAGAAAATACCACACTCAAAGAAGACAAGCTGTACTAAAAGAAACAACTTTGTCCCACACCCAAATTTAGTGGTAGGTGCAAGATGTGTTCCTCCAGAGAGCGGATCGTGTGAAATAGATTGACATGAGAAAATTGAAACGACAGATCTGATCTGAGAGATGGGAAAAGAAAGATACCTGCGGAAGAACCAACCAACAAAATCCTAGGAAGAGAGAAAGTGTTGGAGAGCCAGTTGCAGACAGCAACGACATCCTTAACTTCAGCGAAGCCAGTGAGAGAAGGCCTGCCAGTGGATTTGCCAACGCCTCTCATGTCAAAGGTGGCAGAGGTGTACCCATTGAGAGCCAACCCAGAAGCGATTCCTTTGAGGAGACCCTGGCAGCCACCCAAAATGGAATATGGGTGCACCAAAACGATCCCCAAATTCCCATTTCCTTCTGTTGGTGGCTTGAACACCCTCGTACGGAGCTTCACTCCGTCGCTGCTTTCCACGGTGAAGGACTCCAGCGAGTAGTTGTCTGACATCACAGCCACGCCAATGAAGATCAAAAGCGTTTCCTATCAAATACAAATATGCATCAATGTTATTAATTACTGCGTCTCGTCACTGCTTCCAAACCACTTTCACCAAGAAAAATAAAATTATAAATTTAGAAAATGTGTTAGAGGTTGATTTTTAATTTATATACATATATATTTATTTTAATTTATTGAAAAGTTATTTTTTTTTAAAGTATTTGGAGAGGAAATATCTTTTGCAATTTAATTTATATATAAGTTTAGTATTAATTTATTGAAGAGTATTTAAAAAATATATTTCTCTTTTTTTTTTCTTAAAAATAATGATGAAGAAGTGGTGCTGTGTTAGGAAGAAAAATCAAATTGGTAGTTGGATGGTTGGTTGGGAGTTGGAAGATGACTTGGGTCATAGTGGGCATTCTTCCTAATGTTTGAGGCATTCTTCCTGCACCTCCATGCTTTTCTCTTACCTAGCAAAAATGATCATTATATTTTTAATAAAAAAAATTAAATAAACCTTATATTCCCTAATGTTTTTGTAATTCAGATTGCCGAATCTGAAATATATTTTTATATTTTAAATTACACAATCGGAATATATTTTTATATTAAGAAAAATTTACATACTAAATTATAAAATCTGAAATACAAAAACTATATTTTAGATTATACAAAAATATATTTTGAATTATATAATCTGAAATACAATTTTTATATCTTAGATTATACAATCTGTAATACAATTATATTTTGAATAGTATAATCCATATAATTTTTTGTATTTTGGATTATATAATATAAAATTTAAAAAATATATATATATATATTTTAGATGTATAATTTGAAATAAAAAAATTGTATTTTAGATTATATATGATCCGAAATACTGAATTGTATAATCTAAAAATGGTATTTTAAGTATTTTGAAAAAATAAGGAGGTGCAGGAAGAACCCATCCAAATTTTTATGCTCGCAAACACAAAAGAATATTCATCACTTATTTTTGTTTTAATCTAATCTGTAATTTAAAATATTTGTTAACATCAATAAGAATATCTATTACATGTCAATCCATGTAAAAACTTCCAATGTAGACTATTTAAAATAAATAAAGCAATTTGATAGTGAACCGTCAACTAATTAATCTGAAAAAGAAATGAAAACTGTATATATAAAAATTATGTACTAACATTGTCTAATTAATTCTTAAAATATACATAATAATTTAAACTTTTTTTATTTTTAATATTCATAAAAATTGTTTGGTTATGAGAATATTATACTTTGATTAGAGCCAATAGTTCAGGATGTCTGTCAAAGGTTGGGTCGATTTTTGTTGAATTAATATTTTTAGTCGAACCTAGTTTGTGACAGATAGTAGATTCACGTGCAATTCACTTTCAACGTTATAAAATTAAAAATTATCAAAAGTAATATATATATATATATATATATATATATATATATATATATATATTTTGTCAATAATACTAAAAAATAATAATAAATAAGAAAGAAATAGAAAATCATATTTTAATATTCAAATTAGTAAATAAATAAATGATTATAAATATTGAGATATTGAGACCTCCAACTTATAATGACTTAAATAGTTTTATCTTTTAATAAATTGCATAATGTGTTTTAATTATATTGATAACCAAGTTGTTAGATTTTAATTTTAAGTAGTTGTTAATTAAGTTAACACAGTGATTTATTTATAAAATAATGAGTTATATTATAGGTGTTATATCAAATACGGCTTGACCCAGCTTATAAAATATGGAGAACTAATTCAACCCACTTCATCTAATCATAAAAGATATCAGTTTACCACTATGTCAAATAGCTTTATCCACCTAAATTTTAAAATAATCATCTTTAAAATAAAAAAGATAACACATTTTAAAATGGTTATACATTAAAAAAGACATAATACATAAAGAATGAACTTCACAACAATTAGTATTTTAGGTGAAAAAAAAAGTTTTATAGTTCTTGCAATGTATTTAGATTAAAAAGAGAATTTAGATATAACGGATATTTTGTTTATTTTTTGGTTCCAATCCAAAAGGAAACTATTTAGAAAATAATATTTGTAGACTACTTGATAATCTTAAGTGAATTATATTATAATATTTTAAATTTTGTTACAGATGTTTAAATATTAGCTTTTGAATAAGAAAATGAGATAAATCGATGGTTGTGATATGAAAGGAGCAAAAAATATATTTTAGTGTTTATGATGTTACGATAGTTTTGGACGAACAGGGGTGTCTTGTAAATTCTATCATCATTTTGATGTAAATATTAAAAAAAAGATGGTCCCTAACCCCGAATAGTGCGGTCCCATTGTTACCGTACTCGCCGCCAATTTACAAAGCTTATCGATTGTTTGATTCATCGTTTTTATACGATCCTAGGTCATTACTTACATAATTGTTTCTAAATAAATAAAAAAACATCAAATTAAGCGTAAACAAACAGGGATTAATTTATGTTCTTGATAACATCCGTATCCATTCCTGTGACGTAATCAGTTGTTTGTACGATAAAACAAAACCCACAACTTTTCATCTACACCCGTAATCAATCAGGGCATCTTGCATTTCGACATATGTTACAATCAGTTGCATTGTTAGTAATTATAAAACTTTATTATCCTTATTTCTAATCTAAAAATAATTTGTATCCATGCCTGTGTATGTTAGTGGCATGAAGCAAGTATATAGAAAGCATGTGAGGCATTACAATGGAACATACATGAAAAGCAAATAACATAAAGTACGATGGAATACGAGGTTGTGAGTTTGTTGGCGTTAGCCATATGGGTGTTAGCCATGATGGTGAAGATGGGGTGGATGAAGGTGATGGAAGGAAGGCACCATGGTCAGCTTCCACCAGGACCAAGATGTTGGCCAGTGGTTGGCAATATGTTCCAACTAGGCTGGTCACCACACGAGTCCTTTGCAAAACTGGCCCATAAACACGGACCAGTCATGACCCTTTGGCTAGGGTCCATGTGCACAGTGGTTATCTCGTCAAGCCAAGTGGCTCGTGAGATGTTCAAAAACCATGACGTGGTTCTTGCAGGGAGGAAGATTTATGAGGCCATGAAAGGGGAGAATGGCAGTGAGGGTTCCCTCATAACTTCTCAATACAACTCACACTGGCGCATGCTCCGGCGCCTGTGCACCACTGAGTTCTTTGTTACAAGTCGTTTAGATGCCATGCGGGGTGTGCGTGCAAAATGTATACACCGCATGTTGCATTTGATAGAAGAAGCTGGTGAATCTGGTACACGTGCGGTTGATGTTGGAAGGTTCTTTTTCTTGATGAATTTCAACCTTATTGGGAACCTCATATTCTCAAAGGACTTGTTGGAGTCTGAAACGGAGAGAGGGGATAGATTTTATTACCATGCGCTCAAGGTTATGGAGTATGCTGGGAAGCCCAACATGGCAGATTTCTTGCCACTTCTCAAGTGGTTCGACCCTCAGGGTATAAGGAGGAAGACACAATTCCACGTCAACCAAGCCTTTGACATTGCAGGGTCGTTCATCAAAGAAAGGATGGAAAATGGTCACGGTGGATCAAAGGAAACCAAAGATTACTTGGATGTGTTGTTGTCCTTTCGTGGGGATTCTTCCACTGAGCCCTATACCTTTTCTCCAAGAACTATTAACGTCATTATTTTTGTAAGTCCCTCAACTAGGCTTTGCTTCATATAACTACTCTTTGGAGAATATTTAAACTTTTGGTTTGGAGGTGTACAAGACTAAATAAATTGATTAAAAAGGGCAGTCTAGTTTCCATCTTTAAGTAGTTAGCGATATATTAAGGAAGTATTATTGACAAAGTACTCGGTTACAGGAAATGTTCACTGCAGGGACAGACACGACAACAAGCACAATCGAATGGGCGATGGCAGAGCTTCTGCACAACCCAAGAACACTAAAGAAAGTGCAAATGGAGTTAAGGAACAAAATAGGGCCCGATAGGAATGTGGAAGAAAAGGACATAGAGAATCTTCCCTACCTCCAAGCAGTCATCAAGGAGACACTGAGACTTCACCCACCTCTTCCTCTTATGGTTCCTCATATGGCTATGGACTCTTGCAACATGCTTGGTTACAATATTCCCAAAGGGTCACAGATTTTAGTGAATGTTTGGGCACTAGGGAGGGATTGCAAAGTGTGGGATGCTCCCTTATTGTTCTGGCCTGAAAGATTTCTGGAGCCAAAAACGGCGGTGGACTACAGAGGACGTCATTTTGAGTTTATACCCTTTGGTTCGGGTCGAAGAATGTGCCCAGCCATGCCACTCGCCTCTCGTGTGCTTACCTTGGCATTAGGCTCCCTCTTGCTCTCCTTTGATTGGGTTTTGCCAGATGGCCTCAAACCAGAGGAGATGGACATGACTGAGGGAATGGGAATAACGCTAAGGAAAGCCATTCCTTTGAAAGTGATACCAGTGCCTTATAGAGGAGCTACTACTGCAAATGAATAACAAATGTTATGACATCAAAGCCATCACAGATAACAAATAAATAATGGGCAAATGATTTACCATGCACAATCCTATGGTCTGCAAATAGTAATGTCTAATGGAAGATTGTCAAAACAACATGGTTTAATTGGCGTTCTAACGCCTGATCATATGTGATATGTTTCAAGATATTGCTATCTACACATCATTCTAGGTAGGCTCCTTCACCGTGTCTAGCTCAAAAGTCTCGAAAGATATTGACGGTCTCCTTAAGGCATCCTTTTGACAAACTAAAATAGGTTTGGGTGCTTAACCATATACAAAAATGCGTAAGGTACTGAAGCAGTGTTCGCTGTTTCTGTTGGTATATGATCTAACCTTTCCAAACTCGTGGGAATCGGCAAAAACAATTATGCAAAGTTTACCAACACATCAATACGGATTCAATATTAATTGATCATTTTAATAAATACATCTTCGCAATTTGTACCTGCACACCAACACAGCACGGCCACCAGAGTACTAATACTGGTAAAATCCGTTTTGGATAAACATAAAGACTTCAGATTAAATTCTGTCTTCACCGCACTGTACCAACGTTAAAGAACATTTCCTGAATAAAAAGATTGAGTACTTTTACAAATTGACTAGAGCAAGATCACTTAAAATCCAATCGCAAAACAGCTGGATCTATTATGTTACCCTTTTCACCAACATAATATACTTATATGCAATGAAAAATTTTCTGAAAAGTTGCTGATGAAATATAGACACAAAAGGAGGCTAACAATACATCCAGCCTTCAAAATGCATGGCATCATGGACCTACAAATATTTACATCCTCTCTATATAAGCAAAAGGTCAGCTTGGCATGCTGAACAAAACATATTCATGTAAATTTGAAGTTGTTCAGACCTAATATGCCATTTCCTAATGAATTTTACGCTTACATCTACGAATAGCCGCTGCTCTGGAAGCATTTTCTTCGTCACATTCAGGAGATTCTTCTACAACACTTTCCTCCTGCACAACCAGTCCTCGATTCCGTGATAGCTTCCTGATAGGTGTTAAAGCCAAAGCAAGTTGGGAATCATCCCCACCCGTCCTTTCCTGAGAGTCAGCAGTGGTGCAACATTGAACCCGATGTGGCATCAACTCTTCCCCTTCGGGCACAGCATCTTTCATAAGCTGTAAACAACGTTGGCAGGGTTATACAGAGACCTGTGATTTAATGTCCAGGCCTTTAAAAGAACAACGCATTTGAACTAGTATTATTTGCCTACAGCATATAATTCAACACTTCATAAAATCAACAATGTAGATATATTTTTAATTAACTGTCTGTAATAGCAACAAAAGAACCAATGTTTTTTGACAATAACTTAGTTTTTCATTTTTCTTCTTTTCTCAAGGTCATTGGTTGAACAAAGTGCTATACAACATACATTGAAACTGTCAGGATTAAAAACCACTCATGACATTATTATCAGTTTTTCTCTTTTTAAACAATGATATCGTTACCCTAAATGATTGCAACCCCATAAAAAAGTCAATCATAGAATTAAATTCTCAATTTCCTCCTAGAATTCCCACTTTACATTCATGTACCCATCCATACCTTCCAATCTTGGTAATCATATCTGAATACAAAATGAGTGTAAGAAACTTCTTTCGATGATACTAAGTTAGCAGCTGGAGCATTTTTAGGAGCTGAAAAAGAAAACAGCATAGTAAGTACCCATGGTACAAAAAAGAAATACGAAACAAGTATTCAGTTGATTGAGGTGGAAACACATCTTACAAACATAGTGCAAACGATTTTCATCCAGACTGATCTCAGCCCGACCATCTTTTACTAGGAATGATAGAGAAAACAAATTTTCCACGGTCTGAGCAAAAGACTTGCTGTTGATAATTAAATTTTCAAGTCGGACACGTTTTTTCCTCCTCAAGATGTCAAACATAGTTGCCATGTTTTTGTCAGTATCAGTTTTTTCCACTGCACCAGCCTCATCAAGCTGCTCGAACAAACAACAATGCATAAATACCAGTGCACTCACAAACATAACATACATAGATAAATCATTCTGTTTCACGACAGCCACAGAGTGTCACCAAGGTAAAACATGCACGTGCAAATCGTGCAGCATTTTCTTTTCATGCATTGTTAAAACAAGTAATAACGACATTGTCAAACATAGTTTTGTAGGAATGGCCTAGGAATATTGAAAGGGAAGTGACCTGTTCAGGTCTGGCAGTTACGACTGGGCGAGGATCACGGCTTTTGCGCACTCCAGTTTTTCGTTGTTTGAACTCATTGTCCATGGGCCCAAGCCTAAAAGAAAGCAAAATAAGAACAGCAAGGAAGTATTACAGAATAGTGAAAAGAATACAGGAGAGGAACTGACATGGTAGAAGAGCCATGAACGGAGAGGAAGATTGGGGAAACCGCAAGGCCAAGTTTCAGCCAATCGATTGAGTCTTGGCCATAGCGTGAGAGCAAAGAAGAAACAAATTGAGAAGGGCTGACACCCTCGTTCGCCAAAGACCTAACAGATCCTAACAGAGTGCGCGTCAGATCCAACAGCGCCTCTGCATCTGCAACCTGCTCTCTAGGCTTCTCAACTGCAAAATTCCATCACTAGAAAGTTAAATTACATGTACAGAGGAGGACCTAATAGTGAAACAACGAGAACGAGAACAAGAACAGAGAAACTAGTACAGCTACTACCTTGGTCGTGTAACTTGTCGAACTCGTCCAAAATGGTGTCGAAGTTGCCGGACTCCGTGTTCATCAAATCATCTCTTTTCTCTGTTAGGTTTGTTTGGGGTTAACTAATTAGGGATAAAAGTTGAATTTAGCGTTGCATATAAATTGAAGAGTGAGTGGTAACGTTATTTACCGTTGATGAGAGTCTTGAGTTTGAGGAACTCGGAGCGTATGACCCTGCGAGTGGCGGGGTTCTGGTCGCTCGCCGCTTTATCTTTGGCACCTCCCTCGGCATCGGCACCGGCAGCGTCATCGGCATTGTCTCTGCGCGAACGTTTCATTCTGTGAAAACCCAAAACCCTAATTTGGGATGGAAAGGGGTTTTGTTAAAATTTGAACCAATTTCAGAAGTGTTTCTGAAACCCCTTTTCTTCCCCTTTTAGGATTTGAATTTTAACGAGAGTGGGGAAATTTCAACGGCGGTTTACTTTCCCGCTTGGGTCACAATCAGTCTCTTTTCCTCCTACCTTTCGTTGGCCCACCCTAGCCCATCATAAACAATTCAAATACCAAAACTACGCCAAAAATAATATAATTTAAATATAATTATTTACTCTAATAAAAGAATAAATATTATTATACAGATAAAGGACTTTTTTTTTCACTTGAGATGAAAAGGACAAAGGAAAACTTAATATAATATTAGTATTGAGAAGATAAATATCAATCGACTAATTTTATAGAAGAAACGGGCCGAGAATGTTGATCCAAAAATTGAAGTTAATTAGTACATAAATAGTTAAGTTTATTTTATAAGCAGTTAAAAATAAATTTTGTATGTAATTATTGATATGTGATTAATAATGTGGAATATTAAAATGCTTAAATCACAAATAGTGAATTGGGGTTGGATTTTTAATAACAGTGGCATGCATATATGAAATTGAAGGTCTTCTTATTGAATGTGTCGGAAAATGTTGAGGTTGTTTGGAGATTATCTTGTCTTCTGCGTCGTACATTGTTTCTGCTTAAAACCACTTAATGGAGACAATGCTTTGCAGTGAGAGCTCTGGTGGTGGCTATGCAGGTTCCACCAAAAATGAAACATTTTGTGTGGAAAAAAGGAACCTTGAATCCAATGTAGCCATTGCTGGTCTTTAAGGTGATTAAAACTATTTGATCAAAACACCAAAGAGTCTGAGACCCTTTTCAATGCTTTCGTCTTTGGTTTCTTCATCTTCCTCGCTGCAAACCAACTCGCTCTTGCTCTCTCCAAAACACTTTAAACCTTTCTCATCTGAATTATATATTACATCAATCAATCCAAAAGCTTCTCCCTCTCCTCCTTTTCGCCGATCCACGGGTTCACACATGAAAAACGCAATGGTATCCTTCGCCTTCAGTTTTTTGTCCTTCACAAACCGATTCCACCCTCTCGTGAACACGTAACTTTGGCTGCTCTTCCAATAGCAGTATCGAAATTTCCACAACCTCATCAACCTGTCATAAAACGCAACCTCCACGTCAACACTCCCATGTTCTTCATGCGCTTCTGCGCCGTCACACACGTGGGGAAAATACGCCACTGCATGTTTTTTTGGGATCACAAGCCTGTTCAGCTTCCCCACATCACTTGGTGTCAACTCCTTCTGAAAAAGCTGGGTGCAGCAAAGCCGTTCCTTTTCATGACCCTTCAGACTTATGTTCGCAACAACACCTTGTTGGGTTTCACGAGTGCTGAGAAACGTAGCAAACTGTGATGGGTAGGTGCCATCTCTGATCATGCTCAGCGTTGCTTCTGTGCTGTAACGGCTTTGAAACTCAGGCTCTTGCACCGTTTGATCGTCCCATGGAAAGTTTCTGTGGCTCTCTCCGCTTCTGAGCTTTATGCTGGCGCTGTCATAAGCCATTGCAGCCTCTCTTTCCGATTTGAAAGTCCCCAACCAGATTCTGTGGTGGTTTGCGTATATCTGTGCACCCCAGTTCCCGTTTTGCTGAGGCACAACGCCTTTGAACTTCTGAAACAACGACCCTGCTGGGCTATTTTCTTCTTGCATGGCGCGTTCAAATGCTGCAAAATTGTTTTGGCCACAATCTGAATAACTTTCCCTTCTGTTGGTTGAGATCATCCTTGAATCATCTCCATTTGCGAGGAGAGATCAAAATATCTTTATCGTTATTTCTTTTTTATCTTTGAATTTGAAAGCGATGGAGAATGCAACAGCTAATGGAAGAGGTGCAAGTCGTTAATTAACAGGGAAAAAAATGGTGAAAGGAAGAGAGCCACTTTGTTTCTCAGTTTCCTGATTGCTATAATTGTGATGTTAAGTCGGTTGTACAAAAATGGCAACCGTGGTAGAAACTAAATTTGGTAGCAGTTGAAAAACAGAAGTGGCTAGTTCAAACAAAATTGAAGTTGTGGTGAAGCAAATCTGAAGTGGCCTTTTCTTAATTTAGGAAAACCAGAAATCTATTCACCTCGTCACCATCTACTTTTGCACAATATGGTTGAAAAAAGTATCTTAAAGATTTCAGGTTTTCTAGCTGTCGGAGCATTCAACTGTGCATTGTACTCACTATGAAGGAACAATCTACAAAAGATGGACTTTTGTACTCATATATCAGGTTGGATTGAATTTAGGAAGCTCTATTCAGTTTTAGATACTATTTAGATATACAAATGTCTTCAAATTATAAAACATTTGAAAAAGTAATTTATTTTTAAGTATTTTAAAATATTTTTTGAATTTGTAAGATTTAAGAGAACTCTACAAATATTTAAAAAAAAAATACTAGCTAGTCAATGGATCAAAGCAATAAAAAATGATAATGTTTGAATAAAAAGGTTAATATCATTTTTAAAATCTTCTTAAAAACAGGATATAGTTTCAAGTCCTCCTAATCCTTCATGATAAATATTTCTTTTTGTTTTTTTCTTTTTCTAATAGGTGTGAACTGTAAGTTCAAAATATGTTCTTTTCTGGTAATTGAAATGAAAACACGTTTGACGCTTATTTTACAAATGGCGACTTTTCGTTTATTTCTAAAAATAGGTGCCATAGTAACCTCCTTAAAATTAGTATTAGTATTATATTTTCATTTATATATATATATATATATATATATATACACATATATTAAAC
>Ga0209489_100077_pt1 | contig 135724 bp, 48 predicted proteins | sample SiratrowhiteBW_FD_187527 | JGI IMG/M metagenome (GOLD analysis project Ga0209489, IMG submission 187527) | Root nodule microbial communities of legume samples collected from California, USA - Siratro white BW (SPAdes) (version 2) | ecosystem: Host-associated > Plants > Roots > Nodule | place...
TTAGCTGTATATTAGCTGGATTAATGGAGAGTAGCTGTAATGAGCTGGACACATGGAGATTAGCTGTGTAGTTAGCTGTAGTTAGCTGTATTTGTCTTCCTTAAGGTTCTATAAATAGAACCTTCTCATTGTAACTAAAAACACAACTCAAATATACAGATTTCTCTCTGTTTTCTCTCTTTAATTCTTTATTCTTACATATATATAAACGGTGTTACTGTGTCCTATATCTTAGATATTAATCATGTACGAGTGTTTTGTTTAGTGTTCGTGTTGGAATTAGTGCTTCATAGTTCAAGAGAGACATTCTTATGTTATAAATAATACAAGGTATATATCTTTTATATATAAACGCTGTTGCTGTGTCCTATATCTTAGATATTAATCGTGTCCGAGTGTTGTGTTTGGTGTTCGTGTTGGAATTAGTGCTTCATAGTTCAAGAGAGACATTTTTTTTTATCAGCAAGAGACATATTGTTGTGTTTATCTCTCTTCGTTTCATTGTACTGATAAAAAAAAGAAATGAAAGCAAACAATATTCCAAAGACAAGTACTTGTCCAGTTGGAATATGGTACCAATATTTGATTTTTCCAAACGGGTAAAGGAAAAAAAAAGAAAAGGCTTTGACTTCTTTACATTAGGACTCTGGTGCCAGTTTGTTAGGAATGGTGGAGGGCAGCATTCTGAAGTTTCTAGGTCTTAAGAATGTTAGATGTTGTTACTTAGACCTGTACCTGTTTCGGTTGAAAAGTCACTACTACCATTATGTATGCTTGTTACCACATTTTGTTGCCTTGTGTTTGGTCTTTTGAAAATTTTCTATGCTTTCTTTTATGGTATTATGTAATAGTGATCTTTCATTGCAGTAAAATACACGCCCCAATACATGTGGCTTGAAGAAGAGCTGAAGCGGGTTGATAGGGAGAAGACTCCTTGGCTCATTGTGCTCATGCACGTGCCACTCTACAACAGTAATGGAGCTCACTATATGGAGGGTGAAAGCATGCGATCAGTATTTGAGAGCTGGTTCATTAAATACAAAGTTGACGTGATCTTTGCTGGACATGTCCATGCTTATGAAAGATCAGTATGTTTTTCACTTTCTACTCATTTGTTTTGGTCCTCTCCCTACACAGACTCTTGTATGTCTTCTTGGTATCTACAGGTTGAGCAATATATTTCTTCAGTAATATCGTAGTGGATTCTTATAATCTTTTTGTCATTCTTTCAGTATCGTTTCTCCAATATAGACTACAACATAACAAGCGGTAACAGGTATCCGTTACCTGATAAATCAGCACCTGTTTATATTACAGTCGGAGATGGTGGAAATCAAGAAGGACTGGCTGCAACGTAAATTCAAGAAACTATATCTATTATCGTATTTTTTACCATTGTTATCTTGGGTTTCTATTTAATCCTTTATGAATAAGATTCAATTTTCGTTAGAGGTTATGATCCGTAGTTACTGTTTGTCAAATACGTCTGGTCATATAAGTTTTAATTCTATCCTTGGTCGTGCAGGTTTTTGGATCCGCAGCCTGAATATTCTGCATTTCGTGAAGCAAGCTATGGACACTCTACCTTGGAGATAAAAAATAGGACTCATGCTGTCTACCACTGGAACCGCAATGATGATGGCAAGAAAGTACCAACGGACTCTTTCGTATTGCATAACCAGTATTGGTAGGTTCACTCCACCATTTTCTTTTGTCATAGCTATCAAGTGGTAGGGGAAATATGTGATTATCTTGCTGTTGTGAGGAATTGGAAGTTGTAATTGCTTTGAACAAACGGCGAGGCACAAAAAGTAGACATTCTCCGCCACATGCATTTTATTGAAGATGATAATGGTAGAAGTTTAATATCTTTATGACCTGCATTCGAATAGTAATTTTGAGGGTTGGTTTGTGTAATGTTTTCTTCTTCGTACATGTTGGGAATGGTACAAAGAAACTTGCTTTAGTGAACCCCAGGAAGTTCAAAACTTATTTTGGTTGACAAGAATCGCAAGATATGCAATACATATAACTTAGCAGAGTGATATTGAGAAAAACTCGACTTTTACCTAGATTAGAGATATATTCTGAATGTAGTACATGATTGGGTTTTACCTAAAATTAAGTCTAAATTTAAGATATTATCAGAGTTTTTTCTTCATTTCATTAAAAGAGTCTTTTATTAAATTATTTATGTATCAAACACAATAGTGGTAGGAGTGAGAGAGTATACTGAGAAAAATTCAAGTCGCATAAGATTATAGATAGAACTTGAGAAGAGTATATAAGAGAAAACCTCGTTCTAAAATATTTACCGAGAAGACTTCTGTAAATTCATGTAATCTCTTGTTGATTAGTCTTAGGCTGCTTAGAGGTCTTTGGTCTTTTGCGACATATCTCGGTCTCATCTTGGATCCACGAGAGTTAGTGTGCCTGTGAAGGCACTCTTGACGCTCAAATTAATAGTTTAAGAGTTACAATAAATACAGTAATGAATACATAATAATATTAGTATTAAGTACTTTAGAGTAGTGATTTATTTATATTATTCTTAATGAATTTTTATCTATATGAGCCTTGGGGATGGGCTATGTCATTCTTAATCTGGGTTTAGTTGTTGTTTAAACATACTTATTGGTTTTAGGTACTTATTTTTTTTTATTGATTATGTAAACATTGTGTATGGTTGTGCCTGATACTTGTTGGTCTTACCTAGCACTTCTTGATATTTTGGTATGTTTTTAATTTGTTAGTTCGTTTAATGTTCTGCTTAAACCTTCTCGGTTTATGAATTGTGTAGTACATGTCCTATATATCAGGTGCGAAATATGCATTCAGATTTAATGGGTCATGCATTCTAAAGTATAGCTTATTTAGAGAATTATTTCTTTTAAAGCTCCGACAAAAAAGGTTATCCCTAAATTAAGGTACACTTACTGATTTTTAATTCTTTTCTAATCTCTTTTAATAGAGATAAAATGGTAAGGTAACCTGATTAAGAGTATCTTTCACTCTGACTCTTTGAAGAGATATTTAAACCAATGATGTAATTTCTTTTTATGATTCATTTGACGCACATTCAAAGAATAATTGCAAACCGCTTGAATTCTGGCAATGCATGCAGGGGAAGCAATCGGAGAAGAAGAAAACTGAAACATTATCTATTGACAGTTATAGATGAAGTTGCCAAGATGTAATTGGGAACTTTGAAGCAGTGAGCCCCTTGGTGTATGTATATGCAGTTCAATAGTATCCGAGTGAGCAAAATGAAAGACCACGGAAATGTTATATGTATTTGGCCTGTATGCTTGTTGATTTACCACGCTGCTAAGAGTATTTAGTGAACTTGCTTTTAGCAGAAGGAAAAAATTGGCAGCGAGATATTATCTGCATATTGTTATGCTTCCGTTTCAGTGATCTATATGGCACTGTGTTATATCAGGGCAACATTTTTTTTTTCTCATACTTAACAAAAAAAAAATCACATAATTTATTTTTTTACCAGAAAAAAATAATTAACTTTTTTTGGAATAAACTATTTTTAACTATCTTAAAACACGGTCTTTCTAATCTCGATAGACATATACTCTCTCATTTATTATATTCTCACTCGAAATTTAATCTTATATTATCAAATAATGGGAAATTAAGGTTTAATTCCTTTGTCTAGTTCTTTCTGCTTCAGATGTATATATAAACAAAAGTTTGTATTATCAACGTCTCATAAATTATTTGGTCGATTTTTCACTATTTTCGAACTTTGGAAATTGAGTAAGGATAGAGATCCAAAAGTTTTCGAAAACATTTTCGGTAAAAAAAATATGAATTTGGTTCAGGGACAGAACAAATTGAATTCATTTTATCAAATGGTTGGATGAAATATTTAAATTTGTGAACACATTTATGTATCGATGTAATGAATGTACTGTTATCATTAGACATTATCTGGTCTTTTTTTTTTTTTTTTTTTTTTTTTTTTTTTTTATTTTTTTCCTTTTTTTATTTTTTTTTTTTTTTTTTTTTTTTTTTTTTTTTGTGTTTTTTTTTTTTTTTTTTTACTTATTTTTTTCATTAGTAGTGACCTATTACAAGTCAGATTTTGATTTTTTTTTTTTCATTTTGTCGGGTTAATTTAGTTCATAAAATATTGCATATCAAATTCTCGTAATCTGATAACCCATGGTAAGTTGAAAATGAGAACATTTTCTTATTCTGTATTTCATACTAATGGTAATTAGTTTATGTAAAGAATTTAAAAGAAAGAAAAAATGGTGAATGAGAAAGGAGAGGTGGTGATTGGAAAAAGAAAAAGACATTGTTAGGTACTGAAATCTAAAATAACGTCATTCAGAAACTAATATTTCAGGTATTTAGACCAAAGCATAAAAACAGTTCCAATGACATTTATATCAAGCCAGACATTAAACAATACCTGACACGAAAAAGCAAAACATAACTATGCTCTGTATAAAGCTAATAACAGATTTAAGGTGAGCAGATTTAAAGATTACACCCGAATATCGAGTATCTACCTTATACATATATACATACATATATACATATATATATACATATACATATATATATATATATAACTTTAATACAATAAAAGTAACAAAAAGAGCTACAATATTTCTTTTTCAGATAATAGTCATCGAGCGTGGAATTTACTTTCTACCATATTCATATTTATTTAGTACAATTAATGCTACTTTGATAACATTGAACAATGCTAGATAATTTATTTCGAGTAAGACAGATGATAAAAGCAACCAAAACTACAGTTAAAAAACAACTATGCAACCACATGCTGTTGATTTTACATTTGAATACAAATAAAATCACAGGGATGATGGAAAATAATAGTATGATAGAAAAATTCGTATATCCTTATTATGTTTGAAAAAAAGTATATACATTTGCTAAGTATAACTACGATTAAGATACGATACAAGATGTGCTCCGGTGGATGGGAAATTTACGTATCACGGAAAATTGGTTGGGGCATCCACTTGAGATTCAAATTCAAATACCCAGATTTGGCACCATCTAGCTCAAAACGTTCTTTGTACTCCCCTTCCAGTATTACCCTAGTAAGCGTCAATATGCACCTCCCCATATAATCCTGCACCATTAAACAAAAACACCTTTGTTTTTAAAACTTTCGCAAACTAACACAATTTTAACCATCTATAAACTCCCTTAAAGTGAGGAAATTTGTAGAGTGATGAGATGATGAGTAATCATAAACTCCCTTCCAAATGGTTATTCATGATGAGATGGTTAGTAATCATAATGGGTAGAAGTTACAGCAATATTAGTTATAACAATGATACGAAAAGCAATAATATTGATTTGATAGTAGTGATGACACTAAATGAATTTGTTCAATATATACAGGTCATATTTCAAGGATTGAGGTGAAACATCTCCACATATGCCCTCCAGAACAGGTGTGTAAAGGGTCTTTTGGTTTGTTTTGGAGGAGAAAAATGTCAGAATAAATCAAAGATGGTTTCAATTTGAATGCGGAAAAACTTTCTAATAAGTCTGAATCAAACCAACACGATGAAGAATGGTTTGATTCAGGACAGTTCATACTGATCAAAACTTTTATTAGATCAAATTTTCAGTAGTTAAATAATGAAAAGAACTAAAGTAAATTGAGAAAATAAAAAGTTTAAATTTAAAATTTAATCCTACAAAAACAATCAAAAAATTACTTTATCCATTTTATTAAATTGAAGTAACATAACATATCCTAATGTCACACCACATTTATAGGGGTTTTTGTTTCAAGCCTCCCTATCTAAAAACTCACTCTCTCAATGACCGAATGTCCTTCCACTCCACTGAATTACTTGATGTCTCTCCCTAACCTTTTCCTCACTTCTATCCTTGCTCCTAAAACCTCCTTTCCCTTTCTTTCCTACCCTCTTTGTCATATGAGCAGTGTTGCTACAACCCAAATCTTTATTTTTGCCCCTTACTCACATTTCCCACATTATGCAACATAGAAGCGCCCAACAGTTTCATTAATTCAATCCCATAAATTGATAAATCCATAGACTTCTTCTAACCTCCCTAAAGTTGTTTTGATAATATATAATGGCACGCCACATAATTTGTTTTAAAATTCAATACTAATTGACTTGAAATCATCAAGACAATAAATAAAAGAATGTAATCTTAGAAACAAATTTCAACATAAAGCAAATATTTTACCTTTCCAAATGTGTCGTGGTCCCAAACTTCAACAATTAGCATATCATGCAATCCATCCTCTACAACAAAGTCAAATGTTTGATTCCAAACTGGATTCAAGCTGTCATTCACAACCTGCGAAATTAACAAACTTTTACGGCCATGTTCGTCACAAGATGATAATTAATTCAACCAAAAAACTGGAAATACCCTGGTTTTATTTTTTGTTTCTGCTTTCTTCAAGGTAAGAACAACAAAAGGATCGGATTTCCCCATGAAATCTGTTGCAGGCAAGTCTTCAGCAGATATTACAGTAACAGAAAGGACTCCTCGAATAATAACCTCCTTTTTCTTCGGGGTAGCTGCAATTTCATTTCCATTAGATTCTATTCCATTCGTTGCATTTTTAAGAACCTTTTCCAAAGATGTCATTGAGTAGTTGGGAGCAAATGGGTTTGTGAAGCTATTCTCCATGCCAAATGGACAGTACAAGAGCTCCAAGTGTACCTAAGCAGAAAGAACAACAATGTAGCAAGTCAGATTGCATTGGTTCCTGTATTCAATTTCTTCTGAAAGAGTGTGAAAACGTAGAAAGCATATAAGTGAAGAATTCCTCTCGATAATTTATATATTCAGTGGTAATTATCAGCCCCGTTGTGAGGAATTACACCAAAATAAATTGCAGTACAGAATTTACAGAAATTGCAATAAAGAGAGAAGAGACAAGTCAAAGGCAACAGAGAGAGAGGTTCACAAAATACATCACGCCCCAAACCTCTTCCTCCACTACGCATATATTATTACTAACTGTTCCTAAACCGCAAGAGTCAAAATTTTGCTATGCCTAACCACATTATTATGCCTACTATCCTCCATCTCAACACAGATTTCACTTAATCAAGGGAAATTTTGACCTTGTTCTAAAGTCTCCAGCAAAATTATGATTACAAGTTATTTTGAACTCAAATTAAGCTAATACAAACAGGCTTAACAAAGAAGCAAATATCTTTATTATACCATCCATACAATTGAAAATATGTTCACAATTGTATACAGACTAGGGAATTATTATAAATCCATATTTACTGGTACTTTTGATCCATGAAATTCAAAGCACCTACACTTCAAGAGAGAAGTTGGTTTTGTCAAACGTAGGGAGCAAATCAATACCACCAACAGACAACTTTGAAGTTTGAAAAGTACTTTCAGGAACTAAATTTTAATATTATAGAATGAAACAAAAAAAATATAACCACTTCTTTTTATATGGACGGGCATAACGTGAATGACAAGACCAGCCTAACCAAAAGCCTAAGGCACTTCCCCTCTTGATGACAAAGCTTGATTGACTTGACACCAGGAACCACACTACCTTTTGAATGCATTTTACATATATCCATCCCTATATTTTCGTATATGTGCACATGCTTTCATGTTTAGACTCTTAAATATTTAGTTATATAATAATTTTAGCAAATGACCAATTTGAAACCGTAATTTCAAATAGAAGTGGAAATAGGAGATATATGACAAATAAGTGTTTCCGCTCAGCTTTATCTAGCTCTAGGTATGTCACTAAAATGATTGCATTTTGCTAACATATTTTCAGAAAACACAGGATAGCTAAGCATTATAGTGTTAGTGGGGGTCCAAAGGTAAACTCTAAAGTCAACAAAAAATTTCTCTCCTCAACCAAGAATCTTCTAGCCCTCAACAGTTTTAACATAGCAAGTTATGCATGTATTTCTCACCTGCCCTCTGTTCTTGTTATCCCTTTGGATATCCAAATCCTTGACCAACTTCAACCAAACATCCTTCACTTTACCAGGTTGAAGTTCACTGAGTCGTAGCTGAGCACAACCAATCAATTCAGATGACTGTAAACCCTCAGAATCATAAACTTTAACAGTTATGTGTTGAGTGGACACATCTTCAACAACAAATTCAAAGTGTTCATTCCAAATCGGATTCAAATCGTTGTTCTGGAGGGAGAAAACAAAATTAGTTATTTCTTCCATAACTGAAATCCAATAACTTGTCTAGGAAGATATACAGAGGAAAAGAAACTAACATACAATTGTCTTGCTTTTCTTCATTCTGTCACGTAGAGGCCGTATGTATACTACAGCATATGGATCTGATTTTCCAATGATATCCTTGTTTGTTAATTCCTTTGCTTGCACAAGCTTTACTTCTAATATACCCACAGGCTTCAACTCCAAATCACTGAACAAGAAAGTACAGTTGTGAGGTTCATAAGGAAAACATGTGATTTAATCAGCTGAGACCATAGTGAAAGTAGTCCCGTGATAAAAAAGTCATTTGAATATTTAGAAGTTATCACAAAATTTGTGATTGTATCTTAAGAACGTAGTATATCAGATGATCTCTTAGTAATTCCTAGTTCTGGTGAAATTCATGATTACCTCAATTTAATTTGCATTAGGAGTCAAGTATTTTGTGGTTGTTGAAGAGAGAACGTTATTAATATAAATAGGGTCATGGACTTCACGGTTTGTATTGTGAATCATATCCTTCACACCAATGTCAACATAATTGTATTATTCTGAGTATTTTTCTTCCTCCCTCTACATCTAAAACCTCTAATTTTTAACATAAGAACCGGAAGAAAAAAAAAATAATAAATTGTGATTGATTTACCTGTAATCTCCAGGCAAGATGGGTACAACTTTTCTCACAGGCCACGTAATAGAATCTTCAACAGCATCACGAATTGCCCCCTGTAATAATTTACTAGACCTAATTATTATTAAACATCTGAATTTCAGAAACCTAAATAATTCATCTAATTAGAGAGAAAGGGACAAAAGGCATGAAAAGATATAGGAACATGTTGGGATTCAATTGCAAGGTATGGGACTTTTGTCCCACAATGAAAGCATGGGATTCTAATGTGGACCCCGTGGGGTTCATAAGGCATTGGGCTCTCCAACTACAAGAGGGTCTCTCAAATTTGTTATTATTAACTGGTATCAGAACTTTCCACCATGTTTATGTCTATCAAGTTCAAACAAGAGGTGTAAGTGGTGGCATCAATCTGTACGGGCACTGGAGTTGTAAAGCGCAGTGGGATGATTAAAATCCAATTGTAAGCGGTGAGACTTAATCTCATTGTATTATAGTGCAAGGTTTATAAATCTTGAACTCTCCAACTTCACTGGAGCTGAAACGTGCAGCGGCATGATGAAAATCCAATTGTAAGGTGTGACACTTAGTCTCATATTGTTCGTATAGGATTATAGTGCAAGGTTATTAAATCTTAAACTCTCTAACTACAATGACTAGCTTTTGTGAACCGGTTCTCTCAACGTTCATATCATAATAAGCTCAGGTAATTTTCTGTTTATGAAAGATTAAATAGAGTAGAATACAATAATAAATTTTATAAATGATATGAAAGACGGCGAAGTACCAAATATGGATACAGTAGCAGCCACCAAAAGTAACAGATGTAGATGTAAATATAGAGGAATGAACACAATAATGATTTTATTTACATTTTCTACACACAAAAACAATCACATAAAACGCTTCATACGGACAAAATATTGTTTATATAGACACTTAAATCATTTCAAAAGATTTCACATACCTAGAATGACAAGAATACCTTAATAGTAAGTACAAACTTAAAAATGAACTCACGTGTTGCAAATATATGCACAAATTCAGTGGTCTAGATTTTCTAACTTCATACTCAAAAATTGTACAGATAACGTGCGCTAATAATGAGGAGATGAAAAAAGGTTGAAGATAGGAAAATTGATGGGGAGGAAGCGGGATGCATTTATAAAAGCTACATGTTTATAAGTTAATTTCACATTCATACTTCAACATCTTTCATGATTTAATTTAACAAGTTAATACATAAAAAGCTTTTGGAATGTTTTTTGGAAAAAAGTGAGATGAAAACCTACCTTTATTTCTTCACCAATACTTAGCAGTAATGATATTTGGTGAGTAAAGCTGAACTTCAGTTACAAAATTCACTTCAGAGCAATAGGCTTTTCTCTAACCAAAGTAAAATGAATGCGAAGTTATGGCCATTTTTTTCAAACTACGGTGAAGAATGAAAAACAATCTTCCATCGAACTTCAACAAATGCTAAATAAAAAAAAAATTGAATGACAGAGTTAAAAATCTACTGGAGCTGATATAATTAATTCTTTAACCAAAATTTATGTGCTGGGTATTAGATTTGTGTCATGGCTTTTATAAATAAAAGGGTAATAAAAAACATAACATCTAGTTGGAAGACAAAAGTAATTTAAAGTTACAAGTTTCTGCATCAATACTGGAAAAGCTAAATAACAATTAACATGACATATTCATCATCAGAATCAGAGAGATGTTGAGCAAAAGCAAAGAATCATGAAAAGCTACAAATGGGTATCATTAACAGATAATGGGAGTAGTCCAGACCTCAATTGCATCATATAATCCAGGGATTGCCGATATGTCGCCACCGACGACTTTAAGAGTAAAATCCAACTTTTTCTGAAAGTTAAAATATTCTGAAATGATTAAATATATTACATGTGGTACATGAGGTTTAACGACTTTACAGAAATATGGATTGACAAGTGTTACAGGCATGCATAAAGAAATGTGAGAGGAGGGAATTGCATGTGGCTGTATTAGAGCACATTGAAGAGAGGGATGTTATGAGGACAGGAACCGTTTCCATAATTAGTAACTGTAACGATCAAGTCACAAGGTGGAAACCTTGCTGTTGCGTGTGGACTCACCTAGTGTGCAAGAATAATTAAATACAAATCTAAATCAATCAGATTCTATCCATGAGACTAATGCAAATGTTTTAACAAATTATTCTAGATCTTGCAAAAACATATAACATATGTTTTAATTAAAAATGAACCTTAAGAGAGTGTTTGGCCCCATTGTAAGACAAAAAAAATGAATATATACCTTGAAAGTTTGTCCTAATGTAGATGCACTGAGAAAAAGTAGAAAATTAACAGATTTAAGAAGAGATATCACACCTTCTGCCTTAATGAATAGCTAATAGCTCCAAAACCAGGAAATTCTTCAACTAGAGGTTTAAAGATCAACCTAAAAACACCAGTAAATCCAATATTTTTTACCTGAAAAGAGAGTATGAGATCACAAAATCAACTATGTTCTTTCAAAGAATAAACCTCACAAACTTAATGTATATTACTTAAGTAAAAAATCACGGATTTCTAATCAGAAAGCTTTTACTCACAAACATTCCATGCTTTTTCATGCATGTTAATGATAATGACAAAGGAAGGAGAGGAGAAATTTTCCTCCACCTAGTCAAATGGTCTTCTATTCTCATGGTTCTATCAATGGGGTACCACTAATGAAATATAAAAGAACAAACAAATCCAATATAATATTCAGTTTAGGAGCTAATTGGATAAGATCTCTTGTTAAATTGGAAGAATATGGGTCTTACAATAGTTTGAGTGAAAAGAAAAGGCAAAATTGGGCTTGGAGACTTCAAAGATAATAACAGGGGGAATATTAATAGAATAACCTAAACAACTGATCCATTTATAGCATCTAACCAGGTAATAACAAGTAACCACACATGCAGTGCAGTAAAAATTGAAAGAAGTACCTGCACTGGCAGTGCAACACCAAGAAGAGTTTTAATATCAAGTATAATACTTGGATTCCCATCCCATTGCATTTCTAGCTCCATTGTAACACCATCCCCTCCATCCTCAATTATAGACACACCTAAAGAAGAACATCAACAAATCAGAAGCTCCAAAGAAATTTATGACGTCAAATAATTTGGGTAGAGATCCTTAATCAAGTAAAAATGATGACATGAAATGAGTAAACAGAAGAAACAACTTGTGTAAATATTTTTGCATAAGCTAGAAGCAACCGAACAACAAATAACCTCCAGTTTAAACTCTTTAGAATTCTATGCAATTAGAGATACGAGTTTGAGGGCATGCCTCCTGGGGTAGCTGAAAAATAGGAATGGTAAAATTGAAGCACAATGGAAAGGCTATCATTTCTTTTATGCTTGACCAATGGTGGAAATTAGAGAAACCCACTTTAATGTCATAGAAGCAGAGGCCAAAGCTCGTACGGTTGGTGCAAAAACTGAAATCTAGTTGTCCTATTTTCAAAATATGTTACGCCTGTTATAGAAGTACCAAATCATTTATGTGTCTGCTCTTGAACTTTTGGCTTAGTTGGTTCATCTACATTTTTGTTTCACTAAGCAAATAACTCGATTTCCACTCCACTCACCACTGCAAGCCAGTTCCCCTACAGTCCAAACTCAGCTAAAGAAATCAAAAAAGGGAAATCAAATTAAAGTAAACAAGTCTTAGACTGTTGGCAAACCACACATACTTCTAAGCAAGCACTATCTAAGATTTTATTCAACGAAAAGGAGGGGAACCAATCAGATGACTACAGTACCAAAAGCACCATAGGAAATGCGGATTGCCAAAAATCCAAAGCAATTGGATCGACGAACCTGTGAACTGTGGCGCCACAGTACCAAGTGTCAACTTGGAAAACTTGAGAGAAGCCAAAATCACGGGTCTATATTGTTCAAGAATGGGTTCCACCGACGTCTTTATGAGCTCAGAAGCAGCCTAGCAAAACCGACGCATGAACCAAAAAAAAATAAAATGAACAACCACCACGAAAGCCACATCTGAAGCATAAACCACGAGCTACCTCATTAACATAGGGCCAGATCTTGGTGAGATGCGAGTTAAGCCAAGTCAACTGAAAACAACAACACAACAGCGTTAGTCCAAGACCGAATTTGAGAGAACTGGTTATAGAAAGTGCGTGTGGAGAGAAGAAAGCTCAACTTCTGGCTGGAAGAGAAAACGACCCAGGAAGGGTAGAACTGAGGCGGCAAGATCTTTCTAGAATCTTCGACGGTCATCCTGGCGAAGGCGGCGATGGTGGTGGCGAGCTGGGAGCGCTGGGCGGCCCGAGCATTCTCGCAGCGGACGAAGCCTACTATGATGCCCAGGCCCACCACAATTCCGACCACCACTCCGAAAACGAAGCCCATCGGGAGAGTGTGAAAAAGCGTGACACTCGTGGGCTTGTGTTGGGTTTAACCAGAATCCGAAGCGTTGAACCTGCGACCGTTTGTCGTAAAAACAAATAAAAAAACAATAAAGTTACTGTGGTGATTATTTGAAGGTTGTTAGAAGGTTTGATTTGTCGTGTAGAATTACCGCATTGACTTCACCTTTTTTTTCTTTTTTTTTTTTTCCTTTTCTTTTTTACTTTTTAAGGATGGGTTTACTCTTGTTCTCTGCCGTCCCACCAATCCTGTGTCGGCTTATTGCAATTTTGCTTCTCCGGATAAGGTACTTTTGAATGGGGTCTATTCACTACAAATGATTGACCCTTTAAATCTGGAAAAAAATCAAACGGAAATCAAGAGAAAAAGAAAATGCTAAAATGGAATTTGTTTATTTATTTATACTTCAGGTTGATTTCTTAGATTTAAATTTTTAATTTTTACTGTTAGTATACATCTCTATATAAAATCAGGACAATACATTTATGACTATATTAATTTTGTCTAACGATAAACTTTTTAAATATTAAGTGATTAATTTCTTTTTAGATCCCTCAAGGGAATTGTGTAAGTAAACATATCAATATTATGTTTTTGGACAGTAATGAAATCATGCTACAAATCACAAAATTTAAGATAAATCTTATTTGAACAATACATATTTAGTACTAAAATTTAGTTTAATCTTTGATTTTTCTCATTCTCTCTTACATAACCATTGGTATTTCATATTTAATATTATTTTTCAAGAGGACTTCCTTCCTCTACACCTTCACTCCTCCATACTTAATTTCATAATAACTTTGTAACTTCTACACTATACCCTCATTGTTTCAAATCAGTTATATATAGATATTTAAACAAATACTTGAACAAACATTATATAAAAAATACATCATATCTTAAGTAAAAACAAATATATTATTACATGATTTATGTATTTAGAACCATGTTGAATTGATTGTGTGTATCATGTTTTTCTTCTTAAACTCTTGACAATAAGATATAAATTCTTATTATAACAGACAAACGTTTGCAAAAAAGCAAGTTGATTCAACAAGAAAGTGAATTGAATTTATGAAAAAACTTTATAATCTTTTTCAAATATTATATATATATATATATATATATATATATATATATATATATATATATATATATATATATATATCAATGTTTGAAATGTCCTATTTGACTTTCTTTATAATCTAAGATTAGTAATCAATGTAAACAAATGTATTTAGTAAACAAAATTATTTAATTCCTATAGGACTTTTAATAAAGAAAGATATGATAATAATGTGTTGAGTGTTCATATAATCTTTAAGCACTAAAAGTATAATAATAACAACGTTAAAATTATTCGTATGATCTTTTATCAACAAAAATATGATAATAATCTTCTAGTTTTCCATATGATCTTTAACCAATAAGAATATGATAATAATTTCCCAATTATTCGTATGATCTTTATCGCAATAACATTCTTCTAGTTCTCGTATGATTTTTAACAAATACAAGTACAATAAGATTCTTCTAATTCACGTATGATCTTTAACAAATACATATATGAAAAAAAAAATCCTAGAGTTCCTCTCATAATCTTTAATAAATACATATATGAAAACAAATCATATAGTTCCTCTCATGATCTTTAACCAGTAGAAGTAAGATAAGATCTTTTGGTTATCTACGAGATTCTTAGTCAATAAAATTGTGATAGTAATCTTCTAGGCCTTTGTATGATTTTTAATCAATAAAAGTACGATAATAATTTAATTCTTTATTAATCCTTAACTAATAATAATATAATAATTTTTTTTAGTTTTTTATATTATATTTAATCAGCAAAAATATGATAACAATACTTTAAATCTTCGCATGATCTTTAATACAAAATTATTATGATAATCTTTGAGGTTTTCATATGACCTTTAATAATTAAGTATGATAATATTTTTTTTAGGTTTTCATATTATATGTACTAAACAAAATGATGATATTGGATCTTTATATGATATTTAATTAAGATATTGTTAGGTATTCAAGTATGAGTCTAAGTCCCACGTTGGGTAGGAATGAAAAAGTTGAACAATATATAAGAAAGAAGACTCACAAATCTAATGCCTTAAGATTTTGGATTGAAGGTAGTGTCATTTCCTTTGGCTTAGTTCTCATTGTTTGAAATATTCTCGATGTTTTCGCCCTCGGCTTCGTATGATACTTAATTCGAATAATTGAAGGTCTTTTTTTAGAATTTATTATTTTTTATACAAGTCGTTATTTACTTAATTTATTGTTAGCACAATCACAATTTGAATGCTTGGATCAAATAATGTGGTGGGTGAATAAAAGACAACATTATAAGAGTAGAACGATATCAGTTGAGTTTATTAGATAAAATATTCATAAGTCTTAAATTATCCATAAAGATTATCAATTGATTCTTTCCATCATAATTTTATTTGAGTCTTTATAAAATTTATTTCTTTATCAATATTTTAACAGTGTGGTTTAGTTAGTGCAAAGAAAAAAAAAATACAATTTCAACTGATACAACATTACAATATTACAATTATCAGAAAAAACATTCACAACTCTTAGGTTATACTTAAGGATTGTTAAGAGTTATACTTAAGGATTTTTAATATATGTAATCACCATTAATATTTATTAAATCATTTAGTTAAAATTCATAGTGTATCACAAAGCCTAAATATGAATTATGCAAAGATGAAGTATAAATGAAAATAAATGAGACTTAATCTGAGTAATTGTTGGAAAGTTTCATATATATTACAGTACCTAGAGTATATATAATGTTCCTTAATAGTTTAACCAACTTTTTTGCGTGTTTATCCAAACTTTAAAATGATTTTTTATATGTGTATAAGGGATTCTAAACTTTAACCTCCTAAAAAAGAAAAAAAAAGAAAAAAAATATTAAGAATGATTATGTAAATGATTTTAGGATACGAAAAGTTGTTTTAGTCATGTGTTTCTATCAAGCAACATTGCAATGACCTGGTCATATAAAAAAAAAAAAGGCAATTGTAATCTTATCTACCACAAAATAAAGTTTGTGAATGTTGTAACTTATGATTGTCAAGGGGTTATGAATGAGAAACATATTAAGGAAGTTGAGATACAATGAGGAGGATTGGACTACTTTGATGTACAATACTAGCTTAATTAATAACTTTCTAAGAAATCGGTTATATAATTAGCTTAATTTTAGGTTATAACATCTTACCATTTTTATTAATTTAATTTATTAACCTCTTTATAATTCTATTTGTACTTTGTTGTGACCTAAGTTCTCAAATTATTTTTACTCATATTTATATTTATATTGTTCTTAACAAGAAATAGTATTTTAAACATGTTACATATCTATATGATATTGTTAATTATAAAATATGACAGTTAGTGTGTTAATAAGTAATCTTAATTATACAAATGGTTTGGACATTGAAACATGTCACACTGCACAGAAGACAAAAATATTCTGTGGTCTTCACCCCACTGTAATGTTGTAGTGGACAACACCGTATCTTTTCTGCATTGGGCTTGAATCTTCACTTGTTTGTTTTATTCTTGAATTATATTGGCTCTGGGACCCTTAATAATGGAAGAATAATATTCAATCACTTTTCAAATAACATAATCAATTTGTAGCTGAAGCCTGAGCCTCTCAATCATACCACCCCATTCCTGTTGGTAATATTTAAGAAGAAAAAAAATCTCCAGTTAAAAGATATAATATTAAAGTTTTTCTCTTCACATTTCAATAGTATCTCATTATATAATAGGAACTTATTTCCAGTATAAACCAATAATAAAATGCACTTTTAAATTGAAACCACCATGTTAAGATTTGTAATAGAGAGGATAATGAAGATGGAATTATATGGAATATACTATAATTCAATAAATGAAGTAGAATGAATGGACTAAGTGGCTTAGCTGAGTGTGGAATATAGAGGATGGGTACTGAGAGATCGAATATAATAAACACCCATTATTAAAAAATTTAATATCTACCTTATATGTAAACTAGTAGTTTTATTCTTTTCACCAGTCTTAACACGTTAAAAGAATCCTTTATAACAAATGTTAGTAATACTTCTTTCAATTTGAAATTCACTTACATCATTAAATATTCGAAAGTATTGCAAATTTTGAAATTTGAAGTTTTGTCATTGTTTTGTGCTTAGACATTTTGGAGGATTGAGAAAGAGTGTATTTAAATTAATCTTAGTCTTCACTTTTAAATAATATGAAACTATTAAGTATATTAAAATAAGTCTTCAATCAAATAATAGAAAAATAAAGTTCCTACACAATTATAAAATTTGGATGATCATATGCTCTAAATCTAAGTTTTCTTTCTTTCACTTGAGTTGTTTTTGTTCACAATTTGGAAAAGAATTCCTATAAACACTCTTACGCTCAAAGTCACTGTTTAGGCAGAATTATATAAAGTTTTAAGAATTTGAATTTCTTACCTATTATTCATATACCATTCTTCTATTTATAGACTTATAATTAGACTTTTTTATTTTTATCAAGACCTAAACTCATATTGTTCCATTACTATTTTATATTTGATTAGAGCGGATATATAATATTTTTTGGTTTAACTAATTTGATGATAATTGCTCTACAATTAAGTATCGTGTTCAAACATTATCTTATTCAGTACAATAGTATTTTTTTTAAATCAATTAATATAAAGGTATCAATTTCTCTTTTAAATCAATCTAATATAAAAAGATCAAATTATTTTTTAAAATTTAATATATGTCTTTCACAATAGATAAATCATAGAATAAACAAAACAATGATAATCATTAAAATAAAGTATTTGATACAACTATGCATTTAAAATTTGAATTAAAGACCTTATGTAATTAACTTCGTGTTAATTGATCTACCTGCTCTGTATTCAACCATAATAAATAATAACTTTGTGGTTAGTGTAAAGTACGAAAATGAAGATAATTTTTAATTAGTGTAAAGTATGTGCTCTTATATTACACTTTCATTATTTTCAACATCTCTCGCCTACTGGTTTGTCTGATCAATAACCAACCCATAAAAAAAGGGTCAAATTAGGTTAATGACTAATTAAACATGGACCAGTTTACCAAAAAATAAAATAAAAATAAAAATAAAAAATATGCATCGTATAAAATTAGTTTAAAATAGATAAATACGGCAATCAAAGTGCCCAAGGAAGAGTGTTTGTTGGGATGGAAAACGAAGTGGAAAAAAAGAAAAAGAAAAATAATACAAGATGTGATAGTTTGAATAAAAAAGAGTAAAAAATGAAGAGAAAACAAACAAATAAATTTATAATTAATATAATAAAATAAAATAATTATTTTATATACCAATATATATATATAATAATTTGAAAATTATTTTTTTTTAAAAAATCTGATGTAATAAAATATTTTTTTGAAATATAAATTAAAAATAAAAAAATTACATTTTAAAATAGTAACATGTTAAAATAAGTTACTTTAAAAAATATTGAAATTTAAAGTAATTAGTTAAAATTTATTTACTATTTTAATATTTTTAATTATATTATTTATAAAAAATATAATTATTAATACAATATTAATAACAATCAATTATATTAGAAAATTTGTTTTTATACATAAATATATTTATAACATATTGAATTATCTTCATAATTGATTATCATAAATAATTTTATTATAATTATATAAATAACTGAATACGCTTTTATTTATAAATTTTTTATATATATCAAAAGTTAAATACAAATTGTTTTCATATTTATTTGTTTTTGTCTTACCTCTCTTTTCTTCAATTGTTTGTCCTAGTACATTTATATTTTTTCATCCAAACAAACTCTAAAGTAACAATAAAAAGATCCTAACAAGAAACTATGGGACAAAATTAATCACCATTCACTAATTATGGTATATGTATCAAGATGCTCAGGCGGCACCACCTGAGGTGAAGTCTTTATTTCTTGTTTTTCTTAAAAAAAAAAAAAAAAACGTTTTGTTACCGGATTCACTATCCATTTAAAATATACGTAGTGGATTTTTTTTATGAAATTTGAATAAGATTGTTTAAAAGTTATTTTTTAAAATATAAATAAAAGTTTAATTTTAACATATAATTTAAATAAATTATATAATAAAATGTTTGTACATATATAATTAATTTCTTTAAATAAACATTTTGAATCATTTTTATGACAATATATTACTTTAAATAAAATCAAAATTTTCAAAAAAAATTAATTTCAAATATTTAAATAAAAATATAATTTTCTAAAATAAAATTTTGAATAGTTATTATATTTTTCTCACTAATAATTTTACTTTAGTTGCTTGATTTTAAAAAACCAAACAAACTTCTTATCATAAAAACAATATTATATATATATATATATATATATATATATATTAAATAAAATAAATGTAAAATATATACACAGTATAATTTTATTATGTTTGATTACAATTGTATTATGGGACTGACCGAACCTCTTACTTAATCTTTAATTGCATTAAGATTTTGTCAACATAGGACATATTTGTCGTGATGGAGATATCACGACTTCTAAGCCAACCGATATCTATCCAGTCATGTGAAATGTAGAACCATCCACCGAGATTTCTATATTTTGGTTAACATTCACGAATCTTTTTCAGACACTTGGTACTCAAAGAAAAATACGTGACATTGATAGATAAATACGTGACATGTGAACACATGACAAGTACTTTTGACATATGTAAGACAAAAACTCACAAATGGCTTCGAGTATGTCCAGTCCAATTACAAAAAAACTTATCTAGGATCACTATAAATAGAAGTGTCATAATATACTTTTATTCTAATCCTAATAACCCTTTATTACTCGGATCATCATTGACGTGAGTATCTAAATACTTATAAGAATATTTCTAAAACTAATAATACTTTAAGAAATAACAAAAAAACAGAAACACAAGAACAAAAGACTCAACTATTATTAAAACTAACCGGTCTTGCAAGAGTAATAAGTTTGTTATAAAATTGGAATGTGATCTATTCATATATTGGTTATAATTAAAACCTAACATAAAAAACACAAAAAAAGCATTACCAATAATTTATGTTTATATGCGGATAGATAAAAATAAATTCTAAATCATTCTCATTTTCATGACAGAAAATAAATACAAATATGACTAATATTTTATTTTTATAAATTACACATGGTTACTAGGATAAATATGTTTATGTTTCTTAAATTATTAAAAAACTCATGTTTTGTTTATTAAGTAATTTATAAAAAAAAAGAAATTTCAGTGTTTTATCTTGTCATTAAGTTTTTTATTTAGATTTTTTTCTCTACACAATTCCTTATTTATTTTCTTAGTTATTCAACTTATTTAATATTTACAAGATTCTATGATTTAGTTCAAATGGTGTATTATATTCTAGTAAAATATAAACCCTGATTTGATTGAATTTAATAATTTAAAATTCAAATATTTAGAAATAAAATATTTTTTTAATGTTTGTATTTTTTTTCACGGGATGTCTACTCTCAATTTTAAGTGTTGTTCTTTATAATAATATAATAATTTATCTTTACGAATATTTTGAGCATCCAAAATAGATTTGAGTTAAAAAGATGAAAAATAAATTTATAATTTTAATTATTATTATTTTAAATTTTCTCTTTATAATTGTTCATATATGTATTAAAATACTTATTAAGTATAAAAGTAAAAAAAAAAAGAAATAAGGAAACACGTTTACCATGCTTAAGTTATAATACTGGTACTGGTACTTAAGACCGCACATCCTGAAGCATTATTTCAAAAAAAATTGAATAATAAGCACGTGAAAGAGAGAGAGAATCAATGCAACATCACAAAGTACAAGCATTTCGTTTCAGAACAAGTTCCTAACTTCTTCTGACATGCCACTAAAATAGACACCTCGTGCGTGCATACATAAGACTCGGTCAAATACCCAGCTGGAAAAACCAAAAGTGACATGTTACCTTTTGAGTATTTTTGTTTCTGTTTTTTTTTTGGGATTTACATTTAAATCAATATTTGAATCTGTGATTTATGTCACATCAAAGACATGTTGTTTTTATTACACAACTTGTCATTTTTTATCTTTTTCTTTTTTCACTTGAATAAGAAACATAAAGAGTTTTTTTTTTTATATATTTATTTGAATCTGTTTTTTTCAACAATAATAATAACAGTGAGTATTTAAATTAATGTTCTAGTTAATATGTAATATTAAAAAAATAATAAATTAGATTTCCGTACGAGGAAACAAATCAAATCTTAAAAGATAATCCTTTTGGAGAAGTATATTCTTTACGATAATTAGAACGACATTAAAACAATAGCCTAATAATTTTAAATTATTATTATAATATTAAAAATTATAATAATTTAAAATTAATTTTAAAATGTTTAATATATTATGCTATAAGTAATTTTTAATTTATGAGTGTTTTTTGACTTGTTATATTCAAGTAACATTAATTTCTAATGTTTTTTATACTTACCTTTTATTATAAAAATTGAAAGGATTTAACTAATTAATCTACGCAAAATTAAAAATGAAACAATTTTGCCTGAAGATGTGCTTCAAAGTTATAACAAAATTTTACTGCTGAAAATAATATGATGAAGTAGAGTTTGTATGTTTTTTATTCAATAAATCTTACTCCATACGGATTCGCTTTTTGAAGGTTATTGAATAAGTTATAATTTATTTAAAGGTTATTTTGTCAAAATATATAAAGTTTAAAAATCTGAAAAATAAAGTAAGAATGATTTAACTACTCAAGCTACAAAAAGATAAAAAAATTGTAAAAATATATTTTAAAACTGTAAAAAATTCTTACTAGTGAAAATAATATACTTGAATGTAATTGTGTGATTTTTTATTCAATAAATTTTACATTCGAATATAAGTTCGTTTTTTTATAAATTATTAAAGAAATTAAAATTTATCTAAAAGTGGTTTCGTCAAAACGTATCAAATTTAAAATTTTAGACAATAAACTAACATTAAAAAATAGAGAATTCAAAAGGAAAAATATATTCCTTTGTCTCCTGTCTTTGAAAAATAAAATCAAACAAACATTATATTAATAAGAAAAAAATTAAAAATTTGTTATAAGTTTATCTCGATATTTAAGTTAAAGATATTATTTTGTGAAATTGTAAGATATTTTACTTTTTAGTATCCATTTCATGTAGAGAATCATATTTATAAGGATATATATTATTTACATAATTGATACTTTTAATTTTAATAAACACATACTTTTTATCTTAATAAACACATGTCCCTACTTAAAAAAAAAATTAATGTAAAAAGCTTATTTACTAATTTTAATGAACATATGTCCCTACTAAAAAAAGGAATTCATGTAGAAAAATTCTAATAAATTGTTAAAATTTATAGAATAAAAAAGTGTAACAGTTATTAGTGATGTATAAAAGAATTCTCAAAGAAATATTAATTTAATGATTATTATTGAGAGCAAATAATAGTTTTTAAGTCAATATATGGACATTGGAAAATAAAGAAAACAAATTTAATTGCTAAAACACGTGTATGTATATACGAAACTTAGACTAACAAACACCGTACAATTGTATGTAAGGCAACAAATATTATAATATTGATATATTAAACTTCTTGTGCAAATTAAATCTTACATTGAAATATATATATACAACTAAATTTTTTGAAAAGATTAATGTAATTAATGATACTTAAAAAGCATGTTGTTGCATCACCCAAATTTATTTAAAATAATGTTACTTGTATTAAAAATTTTAAAATTTTAGCATGTGGTACTTTATGAAGTTATCCATGTTCAATAACCTTTAACTCATAAATATAAACATGCTTTAAGAGATTTTTGAAGTTTGGAAACATAGATTTCTTTGGAGAATTATTAGCAATGAATGATCTTCCTACCTAAAGGACATTGTGGACAATATATAGTTTTGGAAATAAATTTTAATTTGATTATACATTTACATATGGCATATTTTAACTTGCTTTTCATAATTTTTAACAAATGCACCCACGTTATTTTGGCATACATTCATATTATACTTATTTATTCTATTTATTATAAAAGTTGACTTTTTTAAATACAATTTCTTAACCTAAAATTATATAGATAACAAATATTTTTTATACAAAACAATGTTATATCTTTATTAACACTGCTTAACATATATATGTTACAAAATATATTTCAATTATAATTGCCTGCTACTTTACTTTTATGGTTTATATAATATTAACATATTATAGTAACAAATCGATTATAGCTTAAATTAGTTTTTCTGGTGCACTTTTTATTCAAGTAACTAAATATTGTCTCTTAAATTTAAGATTTCATCCACGTCATATTTTTCGTCCACTTAATTAATCGTGATAATATTAGCTAACATAAACTGTGAGAGTGAAACTATTAGATTTAGATAAGGTTAATTAAATATAAATGTCAGCCTTGATTTAACTTAAAAAATTAAGATTTTTTAGTAATTAAATAAAATTTGAACAAAATGAAATAGGAAATAGATGAAAAAAATAATATATTCTTTTATATATCTTTGTGTCTATTAACAAAATTTGAGTGCATTAAGAAATTAGTCTTCAACAACCTAAAAATTAGAGTGAACTTTCTGGTATAAAAAAGTGTACATGTTTGTATGCCTCATAATGGACTAGTTACCTTAACTTAAATAAGTATTTATAAAATAAATATTTATTAAAATAAGTATTTGTTTAATGAGAAGTTGACTTACACATAAATTTATCTTAAAATAGGGTTAACAAGACATTTTCTTGTTTAATTGTTTTTCAAACTTACAAAAAGTATAGGAGAAGGTATAATTAAAAAATATAAAACTCTTAAATTTTGAATTCTTTATAATAATTCAAGCATTAAAAAAGTATCAAAACCATCAATCACATCACTCCATGCCACGTCACACTTTGTGAAGGGAAATTTCCTTTTTCAACTTATTTGGGAATGAAAAAGGACACTAGGCACCCCTTAAACTAGAACCTCTCACCCCTGTTCCATCCTCTGTTCTTACCCTCTCCCTGGTTGTTTCAGCCTTTCTTCCATCTCTTGACGCTTGTCTCGGCCAAGCTCTCATGCTTCACACTTCACTGTCAAACTCTTAACACTCTCACTTCCCTCCAACTCCCTGCCATGTTCACAAACCACCCCCATAATGGGGACACTGAACCTCTCCTTCGTCAAGCTCTGCTGTCTTCTTCCCAGAGATCCATCGTCAACTCCACGTCCCAGGTTGCTATTGTCGGCGTCAATGTCAGCCCAATTGAGAGTCTCGATTACGAGTCAGTTTTTTCGCCTTTTTTTCATCTGGGTATTGCGCTTTTGTCCAAAGGTGAAATCTTTTCCATGACCCACCTCTCAAGTCTCTCGCTTTCCGTTTTGGGTGTGCAGGATTTTCGAGAACGAGTTCTTCAAGCAGGATTGGAGGAGCAGGGGGAAGGCTCAGATATTCCAGTACATTTTTATGAAGTGGCTCTTGTGCTTTCTCGTTGGCATGATCGTTAGCGTTATAGGCTTCTGCAACAATCTCGCGGTTGAGAATCTCGCTGGCATCAAGTTTGTGGTCACTTCCAATATGATGTTGGAGAAGAGGTACCAAAGTTTTAAATGTCACCCATTTGTTTTCCTTTCTATCTGATTTATCGCTTCTTTTAATGGATTGACTGAGTTTTGGAAGTTTGGAATTTTCTCGCAGGTTTCAGTTGGCCTTCTTTGTATTTTTTGTTTCTAATTTGAGTCTCACGCTTTTTGCCTGCTTAATCACGGCTTTGATAGCACCTGCCGCCACTGGTTCAGGTATACCTGAGGTGAAGGCTTATCTAAATGGTGTGGACGAACCTGGAATATTTACTGTGCGAACTCTTTTTGTTAAGGTATTCGCATTCGTATTATCATTCATTGACATTACTATTGGCACTTCACAAAGAGGTGTAAATCTTGCAACGTTTTCCGGTAGTCAATAACTTTCCATTCTATATTGTCAACTTTTGTTTAGATACCTTCTTGTTTATCTCTGGATAAAGTTAGCCGAGCAACACATATCAGAAGTTTTTAATATACACTGCTTAGTTGTTAAGAACTATGAAGTGATGAAAATTTATGCAACTTTTGTGGTGTGCAAATGATCTTTTCAAGTACATTTTGTAGCCATATTACACCATCATTTAATTACACGACCGATTCTTTCTTGTTGTCCTATCTTTTTTTCCGTCTTCCCCTGTAAGTTATTTTTTTGCTTCCCACAATACATGATTTCGTCCTCATGAACATGTTTAGGAATCAGAGAAAAAAGATGAATGGCTACCTCGGCTAATATTTCCTGTGAGCTATGATAATATAATCACTAGGTGTATATTGCTTGCCTAATTAGTGTGAGATATTCTTTTGTCACAAATATATTTGTGGTTTCAGCTGTGACATCTAAATATTATCTAATCTAAATCTAAATACCGTACACATGAGGTAGACAATCCTTATATCAATGTAGTCTCCTCACCACCTTCTATGGCACTTTCAATATTCTATTTTTTATTTTCCTCCCTAATTGATGGAGCACGTGTTGTGATAGAACTCTGAAACTAAAGTTAAATGTTATGTTTCTCCAATATCATTTTGTTTCATAATATAGCATTGGTTGTCTCTTAATTAACTAGTTCTCTGGATTCCCTAATTAGATTCAGCCATCTTCAAACAGGAATTGTTGTTTTGGCTGAAGAAGAAATTTACATTCACGTTGGTTCTATCTACAGATTATTGGAAGCATTACAGCAGTTTCTTCATCACTTCTTATTGGGAAGGCAGGGCCTATGGTGCATACAGGTGCATGTGTGGCAGCATTGGTAGGTCAGGGTGGGTCGAAGAGATACGGGTTAACGTGGAAATGGTTACAGTTTTTTAAGAATGACCGAGATCGGAGAGATCTAATAACATGTGGATCAGCGGCTGGAATGGCTGCTGCCTTCCGGGCCCCTGTTGGTGGGGTGTTGTTTGCTCTAGAAGAGATGGCATCTTGGTTTGTTTGCTTATCCATTAAACATTACAATTTTTCTCGTGTAAACTCAATTTTTTCATGATTTTTTGCTTGAGAATTTGAATCATATTTTTGTCTTAGGAGTTGTTTTTGTCAATGATGTTGTGAAGGTGTTTATTTCCTCCTTCCCTTTAATTTTAGTGATAAAAATATGTGCCTTTAATTTTGTTATTTCTTGAGCTGCATATTGTGGCCGAACTTCATCCAGTATAATTTGATTATTCTACTATGGATGTCAAACATGTTAAACCAAACTCCTCTGACACTATGGTATCTCCTTTTTCCTATCAAGCATAACTTTCATTGGGTTTGGGTGGTTTGTTAGGCATATATTGAAGTGATGATGAGGCCTTGAACCTCTTATCTAGCTTCTGTTGCCCTCTCTGCAGTTCTCATTCTGCAGGTTTTTTGTTCTGTCTTTTTTCCAGTAGACCAAATAACATGTAATAAGTGATAGACATGCTGAAGGCTGCTGATTAAGTCCTACAGGCTCGCTTCTATGTGTTTCTGTACAAGGGTTGGTTGAGATCCTTCAGCTTTCAGATGACAATTGCATTGGCTTCTTTTGATTCTCTCCCAGTTTCCCCATAGTTGTCTTCTTACAAATGGCTTCTGTTATTGCTTTTCAGAATTGGTTTTCCTTTAGATATAGTGGATGAATTGTTATGTTTTATTTTGTCAATCTTCAAATCCATAAGTCAATTTGTAATAAATGTTTTAATTTCTGTCCAATAGGTGGAGAAGTGCCCTTCTGTGGAGAGCTTTCTTCACAGCAGCAATAGTTGCAATTTTGCTTCGTGCCATGATTGACCTATGTTTAAGTGGTAAATGTGGGCTATTTGGTAAAGGGGGACTGATAATGTTCGATGCTTATTCAGCAAGTATTTCATATCATTTGGTGGATCTTCCTCCAGTGTTTGTTCTTGGTGTTATAGGGGGGATACTTGGCAGCTTATTTAATTTGCTGTTGAGCAAAGTTCTTCGGATCTACAATTTTATCAATGAGTGAGCTATCTTTTACTCATAATTGCATTCAACAAATTAAACTTCTCCTAACATTGTACAATACATTATACAAAGCTCATTCTTTCCATCATTTACTTTTGCAGGAAAGGAACCATTTTCAAGATTTTGCTTGCTTGTGTAATCTCCATTTTTACATCCTGCCTTCTTTTTGGTTTGCCATGGCTTACATCATGCCGCCCTTGTCCACCTAATCCAACTGAACCTTGTCCTACAATAGGCCGGTCTGGTATCTACAAGAAGTTCCACTGCGCTCCTAATCAATACAATGATCTTGCAAGCCTCATTTTCAACACAAATGATGATGCTATTAGAAATCTATTTAGCAAGAATACCGATGACGAGTTTGAGTTTACATCAATGTTAATCTTTTTCATTACATGCTTTCTTCTAAGTATCTTTAGCTATGGAGTTGTTGCTCCCGCTGGTCTTTTTGTGCCAGTTATTGTTACTGGTGCATCTTATGGACGTGTTGTAGGAATGCTGCTTGGCAAAAACTCCAATCTTAACCATGGTCTTTTTGCTGTACTTGGTGCTGCTTCCTTTCTTGGTGGATCCATGAGGACCACAGTTTCTCTGTGTGTAATTATTCTAGAACTGACCAACAACCTGTTATTGCTGCCCCTAATCATGATGGTGCTGTTCATATCTAAGACTGTTGCAGATGCTTTCAACGCAAATATATATGACATTATAATGAAAGCCAAGGGTTTGCCTTATTTAAAAACTCATGCTGAACCTTATATGAGGCAGCTAACCGTAGGTGATGTAGTAACAGGCCCACTGCAGACATTTAATGGCATCGAAAAGGTTCGTAACATAGTGTTCATTCTCAAAACTACAGGACATAATGGGTTTCCTGTTATTGATGAGCCTCCTGTGTCCGAAGCTCCGGTGTTATTCGGCATAATCCTTCGTGACCATCTTCTCACGTTGTTGAAGAATAAAGCTTTTATATCCTCACCTTCGGCAACCACCGATGTCCTCAACAAGTTTTCATCCGATGATTTTGCTAAGAAGGGTTCAAGCAATGTTCGTCTAAAGATAGAAGATATACAGTTATTGGAGGAAGAGATGGACATGTTCATAGATCTACATCCATTTACTAATGCTTCACCTTATACTGTTGTGGAGTCAATGTCACTGGGAAAGGCCCTTACACTTTTTCGAGAGCTTGGTTTAAGGCATCTGCTTGTGATACCCAAGATTTCCAGTGTAAGTAAAATTTTCATGCCTTGTTAATTTTGATCAAGGAAGTTAACTGCTCTAGTTTTGGTTAAATAGGGTGCTAGCTTTATTTGAAGTATGTGCATGTACTGTTTCTTTGATTTCTTTTTCTCATAAAAAGGTTCAGGCTGTCAGCCAAGTTCTGTCTGTATTCATTATTATTATTAAGTGAATATGTGATGAATTAAAGTCTTGCGTGTTCTAATCGGAGAAGAAATTTTGGTGAGAAAGAAAAATATTTTTGACATGTTCCTCTTTTAACGCTCTAAAAAATTGAATTGATGCTTTATCCTAGTTCTTAGGAACTTCAAATACGGTTTACCAATCAGAATTTGTGTTATACTTTAGTAATAGACAAAACTTACACACACTTCCATAGACATTATTGGTGTTATTCTTCAGTCTGACTTAGAATTTTATCTCAGAAAACTGCATTAACATTAAATGGAATCCTTTAGCATGTTGGTTATTGAGCTGAAACTCTAATTCTAATTGGGTCCTCCAGTAGCCTCCGTAATAAAGGATCTTATTAAATGTCAATATAAATAATTGAGGTAAAACTCCAATTTCAATTGGAGAATAGTACTATCAGAATATAAGGAACTGCATCTAATTTTGTTCTGAAAGTTAATTTTTTTATATTCAACTTACATTCACGAACTTTATTCATCTACACCTGATGGCTGGTAGTCATTGACTGGTTGCTATTTCATTTTCTGTACTAAATTAACAAATGCCTAGATAGTTCTATTTGGTAGCTTATTTATGCCTTGTGTAATATTACATGCTACTTATTTTTTGATGTCACCACTTCATTATTACTGTTGTCTGTGTTCACTGATCCAAGTTTTGTGCATGCTAACTGCAGAGATCGCCTGTGGTTGGTATACTCACTCGGCACGATTTCATGCCAGAACATATTTTGGGTTTGCATCCCTTTCTGTCAAGAAACACAGGGAAAAGATTAAGATTTTAGCAACCTTGTCTAGGGAACATAAATTTGGGCATCCGAGCAAAGCTCACATATTCTTGCTAAGGTTTTAGGGCATCTGACTAAGGCTTCCTAGCTCAATTATTCTTGTGTTGCAGAAAGAATTCTTATTCATGAGACTAGTAATAGTTTTCTCCCATCTTCATGGAATCCAGAGCTGAGTCATGACAAAATAATAATAGTATGATTCAGCGAGCCCTTTTTCAATTATAGCTCATTGTTCCACTTTGTACATAATTATGATATATAATTGCCTGCCATAAAATTGTGTACTGTCAATTGCACGAGGCTGCATAAAATAATGATGGCCTTTCATCTAGGGGATTTCGTTTTACTTCAACTCCATTATATTGTCATAATAATTTACTAGTGGTTATCTGAAGGTGCTTCGCCTCTCAATCATATAAAGAGTAGTTTATTCAGTTTTTCAATGGATATGTTTAGGAGTAAAACTTTAGAAGGAAAGGGAGAAAATAAATTTTTCATTGTGTTAGTTATCATTTATTAGAACCGAAGAATTATACTTTTTTTGTGGTTCAAAAGATGACTATACTGTTGTAACGCTTTGCAGCCAAGCCATTCAGCAATTAAGTTCTAGAACTCGCCCACTTTTTGTAGCCAAATTTCACTATGAAATGGAAAGTAACACAATATATGTTCCATCCTATAAGAACAAATTCATATTGTACAAAATCCACCGCCAACTCTACAAAGACAAATACATAAGTGGCAAGACAAGGAAGTTCCTCGCCGTAGGTTTTTCTTTGTCAGAAGTTTGTTTATTCAGATCTTGCTTTCTGAGCCGGTTGCATTTGGTTGCCACTTCCTAAGTAATGTTCACACTTCACAATAATGACTCAGGCAGTTAACTGTGGAATAAATAAAGTCACTAAGAAAGATTCCAGTGACATCACTTCATTTCACAATGGTTGAAACACCTTCAGGTAGGATAGATAAAGAAAGAGAATTTTTAAAGGAAAAAGAGATAAAGACCAACTTCACTATATCATCATCAAATACCACTACTTATATTTTCCGTGCACTCTTGAGGTAAGCTGCCCTTATTGCCCACAACTGCTCGCTCACTGATTTCATGTCAGGTCTATCTGTTCGAACGGGTGCTGCACATTGAAATGCCAAATCAAACATCTTCATGAGAACATCTGTGTTTACTGCTTCTTCCATTAAAGGATCCACTATTTCCACCACATTTCCTTCGTTGTACTTCCTGAAGGCCTGCATAAAGTAATTTTTTGACCATGACAATGCATGAAAATTAAACTCTTAAATTACTTACCAAGTGAAATACAAACTCAATCAGGCTAGACAAAATATAGGGCGGGACAACATGATTAGGCATATCCAAAATGAGAAATATTTGTGTGATACAACTGTTCATCTTTGTATCCCGTTTGACACTGTTTTACATAATAAAGTATATATAAATAATAAAATAATAATATATAAGAGTATTAAATGGATGTAGTATCACCACCCGTCCAAAAAGTAAAGGTGGCACTAGAGCTTTTCAAGGGGAGACTACAGTCAGTTTCATGGCAACTTGATAAGTTGGTAGCACTCAGTTTCATGTTGACAGTGGAAGTTTTCTTAAAGAGGTCCTCGACTTAAAAGGTTCGTCTTGGATGCTGGGTTAAAATGCAACACCGTCTTTTATAAGCATGTCAAAAGTTAAAGTAGATTATTGACACTTCCAAAACTACGAAAAAACAAAATTAATCTTAACCAGAACAAATGATGAGCTTACCCATCTAAGTGTAACACGCTCTTCAACAGTTTTCTTCAACTCAACGGGACGGCGGCCAGACACAATTTCTAAAAGCAAAATTCCAAATGAATAAACGTCACTCTTGGGAGTGAGTTGGTATGTTTTCATATACTCAGGGTCCAAATAACCAACTGTCCCCTTCACTTTGGTAGAAATGTGTGTCTGATCAGTGTTTACAGGCCCTAGCTTTGCAAATCCAAAATCGGCAACTTTAGCTCGCATGCTTTCTGTCAGAAGAATGTTGGATGATTTCACATCTCGATGGATAATTTGTTTTTCTGCTCCAAGAGATGACAAAAAGATTCAATAGGCACATCTATAAATATTACTAGACTATAGGGTAATCATGCTGCATGATTATACTAGAATTAACACAATGTCAAGGCAATGAAATATGTATCTATCCTTACCAAGTACATATACATACATATACATACATATATACATATATATATATATATATATATATTGTATGTATATGGGAAGCCTATCAAGTGAGACTGGTGAGTGAATATCCATGTTATAACTCAAACGGTTAATATAAAAACTAATTAATAGCGTGTTTGGTTTCATGGACGTGATTTTCCAAATTTTGGATACATTTTTAGAAGCTAATAAAACAACAAGTATCTTTTATGGCTAAGGCTATTAACTTCTCCCACCTTTCACTAGATATGCCCCTAATATGAGATTGATTGCACTGAAATATTTTGAAAAGGTACACTCAGTGATCATTACGAGAGTATAATGTCGTGTCAATACTGTTTCAATAAACAAACAACACATAAAGCCCTATTTAAGGATTTTTTCTATAAACTCAGATTTCAAAAGCATCTATTTATACTCTCCTTGTGTGTCGTGAAGAACAATCTTACAGTTGGTTTGTAGGCAAAAGAAATTGTAGAAGGAGAACAAAATACACATAATATAGTAATCACTACCTGCATACAGATGCAGATAGGTCAAGCCATGAGCAACATCAATTGCAATTTCAAGTCGCTGATTGAAGTCTAGTGTTTTTCCACGCATACCTGCCAATAGTATAGCATGATATTCTATAAGATTCAATATTCAAAGACAGATGTTGGCAGATAATAGTGCATAGTCTTACCATCCAAATGTTCTCTAAGGGTCCCATTTGGCACAAACTCTGTAATAAGAAGGCGTTCATTTCCTTTTTCAATATAACCTAGTAGCTTCACCAGGTTTCGATGATCAATTTTGGCCAGAAGTTGAATTTCACTGCTGAATTCTGTTCTCAAACTATCAAAATGTTCCTATACGATTTAGCCATATCAGCATGGAGAAAGTAAGTACTTCGATTATTTTTAGTGATATAATTTTGATGCATAATTTTTGTAACAAAACAGAATCCAGAACTTGAGCATTCTAAGATTAGAGGCAGACTTTTAAACTACATACTAAGAGTTACTTACCTTTTTTGCACGTTTTACAGCCACGACCAGGCCATCTTCCAACTTGGCCTTGTAGACAGTTCCAAAACCCCCTTCTCCTATTTGCATTGTTTCTGAGAAGTTATGAGTAGCTCTTGTGACTTGGTTCAGATTGAGATGCAGTGATTGAAGCCTGCTAAGTTTTGGAGACATTGAGAATCTTGACGGACTAGCTGGCACCCGTAGTGGACTGGCCGGAATCTTGTCAGTAACTGAGGCTTCAAAGGAGGAAACCGAATCCACTACAAGATCAAAGTTGTCCATAATAAGTAAGTGTAACTGGAATCATAAACTTAAATAATAATAAAGAAAGAAAGAAAAAGCAAGCATATAATAACCATAGAAACTGAAGTTTTTATGTTAAGATAGGAATAGATTATTTATCACAACATGTCAGAATACCCATCTCTCAAAATCATAACATGAATGCAAATGCCTAGCCTGTAAGTTATCTAGACAAACTCCAAAAAAGTGGTAAAAGTTTACAAAAACATCAACTCACTTGAATTGGGTTCCTTGGTCAGAACAGCATGAGAAGTTGCTTTCCTTCTCTTAAAGAAACAAGGACAAAGAACAAGACAACATACAAAAAAAACTCCCCCTGCAGAAATACCAACCACGTGGGCTGACACAGGCTTAGGATCTCCTTGCGATTTGGAATCACTATTTGAATCCGTTTTCAGAAGTTTCCTCCCTGCCTTTAAAGGAAAATCCACTGCGAACAATAAAAGCCAACACAAAGGTTAAAAGAAACGCTATTACAAGTGGAAATCTACAGAAAATGTGCATAACTATATCTGGCAACCATACTCAAATTAACATCATACTGGACCATACCAAAAGAAACATCCGTCAAACATGTGACACTTTCAAAGTAGTCCTTCACATCACACCCCTTTTCCGTATACAATTGGAGAGCCTCACAGAAAGCAACCTTGCTCACTACATTGTCGTTTATGTAGAAAAGTTCCTGACCATGACTAGAATATGAATGTCCCACCCAATCAGTGCCACAATCCTTTGACTGTAAGAGAACATCAGAGCCAAAAATCGTCGACAATTGCAGCAACAGAACCAAGAACAACGCAGAAATAGCCATTATTAACTAAACACCGCAATCCAATAGGAAAGCATCTCCTTGTACCGACACAGAAGCAACCAGGTGCATAAAACTACCAAAGAAAACCAACACCGTCCTGCTCAAGCATCATATTCAGCCTAAAACACAAATCATCTCCACAGTTCCAAAATATTGACCAGAAGAACCCAGCAAACAATCAAAGGTGTCGGCCCAATTCACCAAATTGGGCCACCATGAATTGAATTGAACCTCCGAATAAAAAAAGGCAAGATCAATTTCTGACAGTGAGAACAAAAGACGACCGTGAAAAAGGAGTTGCTTGGACGAAGTTACAGTTGTGCAGTGCTTCCTGAATTTCTCCAAAACCTGGATCACCCAATCGGACAAAAATCCTCAAGGTGCCAGCTGGCAAGGGATCCAAGACAGGACCATGGAACTCACCAATTGTTGTTAGAATTCAGACTACCCAATTCACCCAAAAGGAAGAAAAAGACAAAAGAGAAAAACTTTCCACCGATAACCAAGGAAAGGTGGGTTTCTAGGAATCTGGGGCGTGCAAAGGAAGAGACTGGGAGCTGAAAGAAGAGGCGGCTATGGAAAAAATGAAAATAATAATTAATAAAAGTAAACCCAGGTTTACACTTCACAATTGTTGTACGCAGTGGCAGACTAGCAGATAAGAATCAACACTATTTTTCATAAATATCAAGCTTAGTTTGAACACACACACATAGAGTGAGAACCAAAAGAGAGAGAAAGACAATAAAGAATCAGCTGTGGACTCTGACGTAAAGCCAATTGCCGGCTCCACTTAATATACTGCTATATAAATATTACTATTTTTAATTTCATATGCAAAAAAGAAGAAAATGAGATAAAACTTTTCATAGTAATTATAACATTATCGTTGTTTTCATGGTAATTATAATATATGTTTTTTTTCTTTATTTTTATCTATCTCAATAAATCACATGTAAAGTAACATTAAATATTATACACAAAGAGATTAATAAGAAATAAATCAAAAAAATGTCTAACCAACTTTGTGTATTATGTTGTATTCAACACCCAAATATTTGTTATAATATATATTGTTAATGTTGTGGGATAAAGAGTGAAGATGCCGTGGTTGACCGTCGAGGCTGAAAAGGAAGTTAGTATGGAAAGGTTCTTGAATTGCTAGGAAAGTATCTGGAGGGCATTTTTGGGATTCTGGGAAAAGGGTTTTCACGTGTTATTGAAAATGCTACCCTAACTTTTTTTTCTTTTTATCAGGTTGTTACTCAACTTCGTTAAAAATTCTACTCTCAGCTTCTTCTTCTCAAGTTGTTTAACTGTAACTATTACAAGTTCAAAAAGGGAAGTAATGTTGTGTGAAGGCATAATCAAATATTAGTTATGAATATTTCTTTTAATGAAAGATTTGTAAATCTTAATTCGCTTTGTTATATTTTCTTCAGACTTAATTATAAGTAATAAAAGTATAAGATTTGTTGAACTTGGGTCTATTTAGGAAAAAAAATTCACAAGTATTCTTAAAATAAAAAGGTTAAAATAATTCCTTTTATGAGATCAATTTTGTTTGTGTATAAATTAAAAAACATAATTTGAAGAAACTAATAAAAAAACTTATAGAAATTAACTTAGGTATAAGCTAGTGTTAATTTAAAAAGAAGTTTATTTTTATAAGTAATTATAGAGGACTTTTATTATATATATATATATATATGAATTGGACATTTTATTGGAACTCCAATTGAAGTTGTAGGTAAAAGCATCATTTGCTTTAAACAATGCAGCAAGTTAACGCGAGAAAACTGTTGCTGAATGGTCATACTGGGCTTAGTGTATGGGCTAGGAATCTGTGCAGTTCGAGGTATCGGGCTTATGGCCCATTTAGAGTTATGCAACAACTCAAATTCAATTCTTTATTTTAACTTCTTAACTTATTTCTTATGAAAATAAATTTCTATGAATTTTTTAAAAATTATAAAGATAGTCTTTAACGCTTGAAATATATTTTAACTTTTATTGATGAACACTAAACTAATTTAGGGACATGCATAGTTATTCAATGCATTTGTTACATTTTTTCTTAGATGGTTTATGAAAAATGTCCCAGATCGTACAACGTTATTAATTCTCAATCATTTCTTCTCTTATTCAGTACCATCAAATCGCATTCTCGATCAATTCCCATTAGTACAACCCTCTTCTTCTCTTCTTTGTATTTTTTCTTCTCTTTGAAATTCTCGCCTCGTTCCTCATATATTCTAATATTATATTTCATCCTCCGATAGAAGCCATGAGCTTAAAATCATTTTTAACTGAAAAATGGTTAAAGTAGAATAATTTTTTTTCATGAAATCCTTTAATTCTTTTATATGCTTGAAATTAAGTTTTGACTTGTTTATTTGATAAAAGTGACCCTTCTAATTAGTTTATTTGTTGGCTATTTTTTTTTTTTTGGATTTGTTTATGTAGTTTTAGATAGCTAAGACCTTCAACTATTTAGCGTGTTTCTCAAAGTTCAAGTGTTTAAGTTTTTTTAAGTGAAAGAAGTTATTTATTTATTTTCTTAAATTTAATTATGTTAAACCTAAATTGACTGGAGTTTTACAATATGTAGTTAAACTTGTATATATACGAAGATATCTTCATTTATTTTACTGTATAAATTGCATGAATTAAAAATTGTGTAGGAAGTGAAAAGTTTAATGAAAGTTTATTGTTCTGAAATTTTAAATTTTAAATGACTTAAACTTATTCTGAATCCATGAAGCTTAAATATATTTAAAATGGTAAAAGTTTTTATAGAAGTTGCTTAATATAGATTTTGACAATTAAAAAAATATAAAAATGTTATAAAATTCTAATAATTTAAATTTTATTCTGTTTTACACTAGTAATTAATTAAAACTGATTTCTGTATAGTTTTTTAAAAATATTATAAAATTAATAATCTTATCATGCATGGTGATTGAATAATAAATTAATATTTAGTCTATTCTAATTAAATTGAAAGCTTGATTCAATTTTAACATACAACAAATTAAGAAAACATAAATCGAATAAAAAAATCATCAATTTTAGCTTATTTTCATCACCAACTTTCGTAAAATAATTTATTTTTATTTGGTTAGCGTTCGCCCCAAGTTGGGCTTGGGCTTAGCTAATAGTACTAATGATGGGTTTCTAGTGTGGTTATTGGGTTCATTTTGTTTGTTTTTTGGCATGTACCGGAATTAGGCTTCAGAACAAGAAAAATTTATTTCCTATAAAAAACAATCAAATCCAATTGCATGGCACGGTTATTTTTTTAATTAAAAACTTTATGTTAAACTTAAAGTATTACCATTTTACATATCAAGTTCAAAATGAGTCAATGTCTCCTTCAGTTCAAATTATCATATGAAATCAATCACCGACTTAACTAAATAATCTAATCATTGAGTTAGACCTATGCTTATCATCTATAATTAGAAAGTTTCAACCTAAAAACCAAGTTTAAGCTTACCAAGTAAATATCGAAATTCAAAACCCTCAATCTAATCTATCATTAAGTCAAAACTTACTCGTCAACCACAATTATTCACAACTCATAAATCAAACAATTTCACAAATATATACCTATCAACATTTAGACAATTTAAATTTACCCATCAACCTTTTTATTCTATTCCTACCCACTTTTTCATTCTCCTTTTTTTCCAGAAGTGTTGCTAAAATCATGGTTTTTCAGCAGCCTATTACTTATGAGATAATTATTATTATTAAAAAGCACTTCGGAGTTGCACTGTGGCATTTCTGTATCGTGTTTAAGTTAACCAGTGATTAAAATTTAAAATTCAAGTGAACCTATTAATTAATAATATTCATATGCCATTACTTTGTCAAGTTTGTACTTATTAACAAAATTAAATTTTCCAAATATAGCAGTGTGATAAAAAGATAGATATATTTTAGATTTACTTTACAGTGGGAAGAGGGTCGATTTAGGTGTAAAATTCAGGTATGTGTCATGTCAAGTACCTAAGAAATATGAACAGGATATGTCCGAGTAAACTTGACATATCAATTGACCACATCACATGTTTTATTGGTTTCAAAAGACTTTCACATGCTCCACTACCACAATCCTTCACGCGTTGCTTCCAGAATCACTTTTATGACCCAACACCTCATCCAAAAATCATTCTATCTATATTTCAATATAAAATCCATCCACTAGCCACTTCTTAAGAATTTGTTTTATTCAATATCGTTATAATACTAGTGAAATTTTGTTACAAATTATAAATATTTACGAATTTCATTTTTTTCTATAACTGTTGATATAGTATCCACAAATTTAATCTATGTTAAAAAATTATTTCTTGAGCTTTATTTTAAGATTTCTATTTTAAATATATATATATAGAATAGAAAAATGAGGTACTATATATATAATGATGATGATATATGCACGATATGTGTTACATGTGATTGGCCTCTCATAAGTAGATAATTTTTTTATGAGTGAACCTTTATGAATGATTTCTTATAAATATGTGTGATCCTTTATTGACGTATATGGAATAAAAACAGTGTTCTACCTTATACGGTAATGTTAGTTATTAGAAATATTAAATCAGATAAAATATGTAAGAATCTAAACTAGATATAATATGCATATATTTACCAAAATATAACACTAAAAGTTGAAAATTTTTAATTTATACTAATATTAATAATTATACTAGTGTATATGGGAATATACAGTGATATTAATAATTATATTAATATGTATTATGTGCAGCTTTTTTATGTTTTTAAAAATAGTTTTTTTTTTGGTGTTTTCTCAATAACTTTTTTAACATAAAATATAAAAATGATTAATTGAATATGATTAGTAATAATAACTTATCATTCTTATTTTTTATTTAATGTATTTTTAAAAATGTATTGCTACACTTTGTTACCTAAAAAGATATTTGTGTTCCTCTAATCGTATCAAATATGAGTGGAATAAAGTGAGTATATTTGATTAGTTTCATTATTCAAAGTAAAACCAAATGTTATTTTCATTTTTAAATTAAAAACATTAATAAGAGGCAGCTTATGGAGCACTTTATTTTATTTAAATAACAATTTAGATAATAAAAATTATATATTTTTGCTTTATTCTGCTCTTTTGTTACCGAGCAAATCATAGACAGTCTACAAGAATACACCTTTTTGCCTGAGACACTGATTATTGGTACAGATTCCAATTCCGTTTTCCTTATCTACTTTATTCTTCTGGTTCAAACACTCGAACATAGTTCAGGTAATTGTGAATATTAGGTTTTATTAAAAGAAAATTAATAAAATTATAATCGTAATTATGAAATGACATGTGATCTTTTTTATAGTTAATAAAGTTTAATTACGTGGAGATGAAGCAGAAATGAAAAAAAGACACGTATTTTCTTTTAGTTTGATTCTGACTACACTGCACATAGTTATAATTTATGGTTAAAATATTTGGAAAGATTAGTCACAGTGGTCCCATCTGACTTGTGATCAATACAGAAATAATTTGGATGTGAATTCTTTCACCAATTTAGCAGAACAAACTTGTAGTTGGATGTGATTTGAGGAATCACCAAACGTTTCTCACTTCTTCTTTACTATGGAACTTTTAAATTTCAGTCATTTTTATTTACAGATAAAAGTATACTTAGTTTTTACCCTCCTCATCCCCGAAAGTTAAAAAAAAAAAAAAGATATGCTTGACTTAAATTAAAAAGTTAAACTTCAACTTAATATTTAGCTGAATTGGGATACTTTCGAAATTTTTAATATTTTTTTTATATTAGGAGTAGAATTTAAGTCTAATTCAATCTTATAAAACCAGTGTATAAAGTGAGGTTAGTACCTACTTATAAATTAATAAACTATTGAAAGGTCATATCTCTAGTCGATTTGAGATGTTCAACACATTTCTTATGTCGAGACTCCTCAATTTAAGTATAAAATTTATATGTAAGGATGTCTCGATAGACCTAACAACCTTATTATGATAGACTCTGATATCATATCAGAAATGGACTTTAAGACTAACTCAACTCAACCTTACCAAATTGATTTCTAAAGTGAGGTTTGTAATTTATACCTACTTATAAACTATTGAAAGCTCTTATCTCTAATTGATGAGATCTTTAACATCTTATAAAATTACTTTTAATGTAAAATAATGTTATGCCAAAATTAATATAGTAATGTACTTCACATTAGTTTTAAAAAAAGGAATTTAAATAATGTATATAGACTAATACTGTTTTATAACGAAATCTCGAAAAATTAACATAATGATAATGTATAACTTTCAAAGAAAGAGTGAGGAGACGAACAAATTTAATCAAAGAAAAAAATGATTCTTTTGTTATGATTATAAGAATTAAGTTGAATTTGTAAAAAGAAAAAAAAAAGAATTACATGAGATGTAATATTAATATTTTTCAAGTTAAGTTAAAAAATTTAAGAATAAAATAAAGTTAGTATTTTAAACTTTATTTCATAAAATCATGTATGTCTGTAACATACTTTTTTTTATCTTTTTTATAATTTTTAGAGATCTTTTAATATTTTTCAAGAGTCAAGGATGTAATATTAACATTGTAACAAATATGAAAAGATATCCTAATTACTAATGTCTATAATAACGTTTCTTCTTTTTATTATTTTTGTTGGAACGGTTATTTGCTATGAAGTTTAATATAAATTTGTGTTTCACATGTGGTGTGATGGACAACGATAATCGCTATTAATTTAGAGTCATAACAATATTTTTGGTTTGATTATATATTAAAATGTTTTTTATAGTTTCCTGTCTAAAATCATAATTTGTTGAAACTTTGTTTAGACTAATTATATTTTTTAGTGAGGAAAGTTTGTTATAATTCAGGTATTAGATATTTGAACATTGTGAATGTGACTGGATTATAATGATAATTTTTTGTGTAGAAATATTATATTGATGAAATTTTTTTGGATTGTTTTATTTTCATGTGTAAAAAATATATGATAACGATAATTATGAGATTTTGGTAGAGATTTGTGATTTTGTTCGTATCTATTTTTAAATGAAAATTCATGTGGTGGTTGAAAATATGAACTTGTAAATATATTTTGGTTTGATGGTGATTGTTAATAGTTTTAGTATCAGTATAAAAACTTAGAAATGAAAAACTTTATGATTTGGAGATATTTGGTTTTAAGTTTGTAGTTTTAAATATTGAAATATTGTAAACTTAAACCAATTTAGCCCTTGTTGAATTAGAGAACTATGAGACTTTACTTCACTTTAAAGTTTAAAACATATTAGTTTTGGTTGGACTAATTTACTATAAGTCTTGTATATATCATTAGGTCTCTAGTTATTTCATTTTTTGGTTAATCGTCAGTTTGTTATGCAAACAAAAAAGGCAATAGAGAATGTGGACTCATTCACAATGAACTTTGTCTGAATGACAAATTTGTTCTCAAGTAAACATTTTTCAATTGAGAGATGTTTGATATAACTTAATTTTTGCTCAAATGAGGGTTCGGTTGGTAAAGATCTTACCATTTAAGCGAAGACAAATTTTTTGTTCAGAATTTTGCGCTTAAGCTAAAATCATTAAAAAAACTTAAAGACTTTTAAAATGTGTTTTGATAATTAAATTAATATAGTTGTTAAAAATATTGTATATAAATTATAAAATTATGTGTTTAATATTTTTTATTTTATATAAAAGAAATTGTATAGAGAATGTAATTTGAGGTTGATGATTAAATGTGAAAAAAAATGCTATCAAAGAAGGTAATATTATGTGTTCAATATTAATGAATGTATTGAATTTGGTGATACATGCAAATGAATTATCCTAAATATATTATTTACAAAACCTACAAGAAGAAAAGTATTAAATAGTAAGGGTCGATAAAAATTTTTATGACTTAGTTTGTAGTGTGAAAAAAGTTTAGGTATAGTAATTTATAAAAATTTACCTTATCACATAAGTAGATAATATGTTTTTTCTTTTGATCGAGTGTCAAAAGAGGAGGATAGTTCTAAGATATGCAAAATTATTAGAATCGAAATTCAACACATGTGTGTCTTCCAAAAGTCATCAAGTGTTTCATGTAACAAACCTAATGACAAGTAAATGTTATGCTTATTAGACATAATAAGTGATACATGTAGCTTTTTAACATGTTTGAGATAAACACTAAAGTTAGTTAATATATGTTTGCTGTGAATATTATAAATGAATGTGAAATACGTGAGTTTGATTACATAATTTATTATTATTTTATATTCTAAAAATATTAAATTAGTATCTTACCCTTTTTATGGTTTGGGATATGTTTTTGCATGAGAGTAGATAATGTCTTAGGTAAGAAAGCTCTATTGAATGAACTAAAGTATAGATGGATATTTATTTTATGATATACTAGTGAAAACACATGTGTTTTCATGTATGTATACTTATATTTTTATTACACTAAAAAAATGAATTTTAAAAAAATATTTTTATGATTTTATTCTTTTTACGAGTATTTTAAATCATTTATCTTTTCTTTTCTTGATTTTAATAATTTTGTTATTCTATTTTAAAAATTTAAACATCTTCTAAACATAATTAAGTTAGCATTAATGATATAACTTGATCAGCAACTTGATGAACATTCTCTCTTATAATAATATCATTTGTTTTCTTATAACAATAACACATTATCATCACAACTAATAAAGAAGAAAAACACAAACAAGCACAAAAGAAAGATAAGCTTAACTGTTTAAAACATACTTAAAATAACTAATCCATCAATAGCAAACATGTTCAAAATCACATTTCAACATTTCATAGATTCTGACTCTATTTTCGGAAGACTCTTGTGTGTATTGAATTAGACTAAGAGGTTTGCATCTATTTGATAACTCTTCCAACTGTGAATCCACATAGTCACTGAATAGCATAATTTCGACTGACAGAGTACATCCATATATATATATCCTGGCCAATTCTTTGAAATTGTAACTTCAATTACATGAATATCCTCTGACTCTCACCACTTGGTACTCTTCATCTACATGATTCTAAGTATTATTAGAGTAAGAATGTCTCATTCTAGACAAATCCTCAATAGTAAACATGTTCAAAATCACATTTCAACATTTCATAGATACTGACTATTCTTTCGGAATATTCGTGCATTGAATTGGACTCAGAGGTTTTCATCTGTCAGATAACTCTTCCAACTGTGAATCCACATAGTCACTGAATAACATAACCTCAGTTGATAGAGTACATCCATATGTATGTCCTAACTAGTTATTTCAAACTACAATTTCAATTACATAAATCTCTTTCAACTCTCACCACTTGATACTCTTTATCTATATGATTCTAAGTACCAGTGGAGTCAGAATGCCTCATTCTCCACAAATCCTCAAATAGACATCTTATAACAACTTAACTCTGATATTTTATTTCCTGAAAATATTAAGTATTGAACGCCGTTCCATATCATTCATTAACAATTCAATATCACATTCCACTAATATATGAAGATAGATTATATTTTAAATTACTCTATTAGAAATACTATTTGTAAATCTAGTATTTTATATTTTAGTCCTTATCCGAGTAATTGATAATGGTTTTACCGAATGTTACAGTATTTTCTAATTTTAAAAAGACACATTGATTTTAACATTTTAATAAAATGATATTAACACTTCTTATAATTTGTAAATAAATATATCTCTCTCATGTATTTTTAATCAATGACCCTCACATCTTACGTTTTTACCTTTTAACATTTTAATAAAATGATATTAACACTTCTTATAATTTGTAAATAAATATCTCTCTCTCATGTATTTTTAATCAATGACCCTCACATCTTACGTTTTAATAACATGAAACTTATTTTGTATATTTTATTTATAAAAGAATAATTTTTTATTTTTTATAATTTTTCTTAATTTTCTTAAATTTTATATTTAAATTTTACTATATTTTAAGAAGACAGAGAGAATTGTAAGTATAATGTAACATTAAAAAATAAGTACATTTTTTTTAAAACGGCACAGCTATCTTGATTTGGAGGAAAAAACATTTACACCTTTTCCATGTCAGTATGTGTTTTAGTTTTTGTTGAAAAGTGAGTGTTTCGTGAATGATCATATTTCTATATCTTCACCCTTTTTTGTTTCTATTGTTGTACTCTTTGTTGGCATTTGTTGTTGATTGTTACTATGATGTTTTCTAACTTCTCTTAGCGGTAAGGATGATTTGTAGTATCCTTATTGGTAGAAAAAACTTCGTTCCTAATTGTTTTCATAGTAAAGTTTTCAAAGTGAAGTTTGCACGTTAAAAATTCAATACTCTTTTACTAATTTCTTATCTATTTAGTTGTTCGAATCGCTTGAATATTTCTCATCGTTGTAAAATAAAACTATACACATGTTTCCTTATACACGTCTATGACGATTTTAATTTTTCTGAAATATCTTTGTTATATGAATAAAATCCATTTAATTTTTTTAATTTAGACTATATTTAAAACATCTAGAAGAAAGAATCCACTAACCTAACATAAAAAAAAAAGAAGGAATATTTGGTAATATTGTATCAATTGTTAGCATATTGAGTAGATAAGTTTATCAATTAGGACTGTTTAATTTATTGAAACTGTATTCTAATAATTGAGATCATATTCTAAAACCCGTGAAGTGCACATCCCAAAACGATTAATGCCGTTCAATGCAAGGGTGTTTAAGTATTTTACAAAAAAGATATTTAATTTAGATTAAACATATCCTCACGCTGACGAAAACCACAAGTAACTATTATAATAAAGTTTAATTAAATTTCAAGATAAATTTAAATTTTTATTTGAATTATTAAATATTTTTATGTTTACTTAAATTTTATATATTTTTAGTTATTTTATGTAATATATTTTTTCGATAAATGAGTGATGTGATTGTTATCTTTATATATCATTAAAAATATAAAATAGTAATATAATTAATATAAATAATAAATAGAAGATAACATGGGAAGGTCGTCTTTATCTATATCAATAATGATGACAAGTAAATAAAATAAGATGATAGATAACACAGTAAAAAAATAAATTAGTGATACTCAATTATTGAAAAATATACACTAAATTTAAAATACTAAAATTTATTAAAGATTTAAAATTTAATTAAACCTTAAAGATTTATGAATTTTATATATTTAATTTATAAAAAACGCGTTATTAGAATAATTTTGAAGCAACAACGTAAGGCTATTATTTAATTATTAACTCTAAGATATTAAGTAAATAATATTTAATACTTAATTTAAATATTTCAATCATTTTTTAAATATCTTTCGTTAATAGTCAAATATTAACTTATAGTTTTTTTCTTGGCGCAACATATTTTATTTAATTTAAAAAATTAAAAACTCAATATATTAAATACCGTACCTTCTATGTAGTATTAATTTTTAAAAATTATGTCAGTAAATGTAAATATTTATCGGCCAATAACGATTAACAGTTCGAGTGTAGCACATTTCAAAAAGTATTTGCACTTAAAATATTGAGGTGTCTTCTATTCTTAGCTTCTTGTTAGAATTTTTAATTATTCAGGAACCAACTTTAAGTAACTTAACAATAATTATAACATTACACAAAGCATTCACACTATAAGTATGACACGTGTCCGCTACTCTTATTATATTCTATATAATATTCTATAGTCATGATAATAATAATAATAATCACCGAAACATCGAACTTTTGGTAGAGAGGGGTATCATTATTGAAAACGACAATCCGAATGAAAATATAATTGAATTAAGCTGTATTATTTTTAAAGTTTTAATTCTGAAATACAAATTTCTGTACACACCTTGTAACTTTTTAAGAGAGGATCTGCTAAGTTAATATTAGGTTTTTTTCAATTGATTAAGCCCGAGGTTTATTAAATTTTCTTCCATTACTCGGATTGGCTCATTGGTGTGGCATTTAGAATCTATTGACTTTCTATCTAGAATAAAATTAGAGGGGCAAAGAGGGTTTTGTAACTGGTATAGGCGAGATAGCATGTTTAGTTTTATCTCAACCTTTTAGGTTAAAGACATTCTATAAAATTTTCATGGATAAATATTATGTTAAGTATAATAAATATTAATATATTTTGTTTTTAAGTATAATAAGAAGAAAATTAATATAATTTTTTTTAATTTTATTTAAACTGGGTAATTAATCACATGTTTTGTTATTTTTAGTAATTATCTCAATCATCTCAGTCATTCATAAATTTATAACAAAAATAACGAAATTAAAAATGTTTGTGTTATGACTATTATTTTTCCGTTTATTATAATAAGGACAGAATGTGATAATAATTGTTATATTGAATCAACTATTCATCTATTTTTATATTATATATAAAATATTAAAATTAAGAAAAATTATAATTTAAAATATTATATTTTTATCTTATGTTATTCGAAGTAAGGGTGATAAAATAAGTGAATTCACCCAATTTTAATACATCCGTTGTTATTATTTCAAAATTATACTGGGACAAACTAATCTTTTTGACCGCATGTTTTTTCAATTTAAAAAAACTTATATGTTTCTTTCACATTGTAAAATTCAAATAAAAACATTGGGTACATTCTCTTATAAAAATATTGTTTAAATAATATAAGAGCATTAAATGCATGCATGAAATAAAATGTACTTATTGCATTTCTAAGTCCAAAGTTCTTTTTCTATTACAGACAAGATTATAGAAAAGACTTTCAAGAAAAATTGAAAATCTTCAACAATCAACAAAATATTTGCAACATATAAATATTTGAAGAAAATATTAGTTGTATACATATATTAAATATTCTTTTTTTATTTAAGCAACATTCTCGTAATATGATGTTCTTAACTCTTAGACATAATTATTATTTTTACTTGAATTTGTATAAAATACAAAGTCAGGAGAATCATCTAGACTTTTTCATGTGTAAAAGAATTAATATATCAAAATAACTTTAGTATTAATATGTTTTTTTATTTGAGCAACCACATATTGTTTTGTAAACATATAAAAAGACAATACAGTATTATATTGTTTAAGAGATAAAACACTTATCTGATATGTTTTATTATGAATAAAAAACTTTAATATTTTTATACCTTATTATTTTCAGTACTTAAATAAAAACATGAATGTTAAACTTTTATTTAACTTTATTACTTATCAAGCTCACCCCTATCCATAATGTTTTTATTCTTATCCTTGCAACTCACCTCTAAGTCCAGATTCATTATTTTTTAAATACATTACTTAAAAATATTATTCTCGTTTCTCAGACTAAAATACATTTAAATCTAAAATAAACTCAAATACATTATACACATATCTTACTTTAAATAAAGTTTAAACATACATTAACTTTAATTATCACCTTTTAGTTAATTTACACACTTATATTAGGGGAAAAATCACCACATAATATGTTTTCATTAGTTACAAAATTAATTTTTTAACAATAATTAACGTGGATTCACTTTGTCTAACATATTTATTATATAATTTATCATGGTTGTAAATACAAAACACAAGCTGACTGATAAATTATAAAGCAACATAATAATATTTAAGTTCATCAATCTTTTAAACATATATAAGAATCTCTTATTTCATTCTCGATATAACTTGTTACCACAAGGACAATCCATCATTATTTTACCAAAGATTCACATGCAAAGCTTTATAATTACATGAACATGACAAAAATACATTTAAATATTAATTATTAATATTTAATGACCTTAAAAACATATATTAAGTACAAACACATGTTAGACTTATAATCAAAGTCTACATAATATCCATAACAGCTCATAGGAAATTAATAATTTTTTATGCATACTTTATAAAGTGTTATCAAAACTTTTCTTAACGTCTCACAACCTAATACTTTTATGGGAATAATAAAGTTTGAGTATATCTCATCATTTAAGTAATCAATTTCGAATATCACCCTATATATCTCATCATTTAAGTAATTATTTCAAATATCACACCATATATATCATCTCAGACATTTTACAAATGTATTATAATTATTATCTCGTAATTATACAATTATAACATTTAAGACAAATTTGCTACAATTATATAAAAAAAAAACAATTTACGAATGATTTAAACAAGCTAAAACATATTCAAAATACATGAAAATATACTTCAGAATTTTATTTGAGCCAGACGAAAAAATTGTGCATTTAACATTCTCTGTATTTAAAGATTATTGATTTAACAACTAGACTCATAACTAATTGTATTATATATTTTACAATGAATGTAATTTGAATATGATTATTATAATATTTAAATTTTTACCTTTATTAAATTAATTAATATATTTTATTTTTACCATTAAAATAACCATAATTTTTATAAGATTGCTAGAAATAGTTAAAAACTTAAAATGTAGAATTATTCTAAAGAATGGCTTATTTTAGACTAAAAATATGTTAAAACTTTATTAAGACAAGTAGAAATACAGGTATTGTTAAATCCGTAGATACACATTGTTTATTATAATACAAAAGAATGAATGCAAATAGAAAATTTGATATAATTTTTACCACACCGAAAACAGAATTATCAAAATATAAATAATAAAACTGGAATAAAATATATAAAAAATAGTTATAAAATAATATAATTTTTATTAATCTTTTATTAGTATTAATATTTTCTCATATATTACAAAACTGAAAAAATATTAAGAAAGACAAGAATAAGAAAAGTAGAAGAAGTAAAATAAAAATATGTTAAAAAAAGTAGTTTAAAAAACCAATATAATTATTAACAAATATAAATTATAGACATTTAAAGAAGTTATTCCATTAATAAAATAATAACTAAAAGTGTTGGTCAGACATACACGAGTAACGGAAAATTACGTTAAATATAACCTGCGTAGACATTATAAAAAAACTATTTACTGGAATTAAACTGAAAGATTGGAAATCTCGTATAGAGTGTGATTAGATCTTGATTAAATTAGTTGATTTACGTATCGAAATTCGATATAAAAGGATGATGAGAGAAAGTAACAGAGTAGTGTTCTGACAATTGCCGAGGATTCCTCTCACCGGGTCCCATCCCATCCATCCATACATAAGGGGGCGGATGGCACGACTAGTTAGGACCGAAAGAAAAAATAATTGAGAAATGAAAAGAAAAGAAAAGAGAAAATAAAAAAATAAAAAAACAAATTTAACCGCTTAAAGGGCGTTCCCGCAAGACGCTTCCCCGTCTCTCTCAGTCTATTTCCAGAGTTCTCCCTGGGAAGAATATTCTTTTTATTTTTTTTTTCTTGGATTGCTGCTCACCTCACACATCTTCTCCTTGTTCTTTAAAAGGCGGAGGAAGAAGTAGTAGCAGGGAGGGAGTGTGGGGATAAATCAGAAATGGCTGGAAACGATTGGCTGAACAGCTACCTTGAGGCGATACTGGACGTAGGGCCTGGCCTCGACGATTCCAAATCCTCTCTGCTTCTCAGAGAGAGAGGCAGGTTCAGTCCTACTCGCTACTTCGTCGAAGAGGTTATCGGCTTCGATGAGACCGATCTCTACCGCTCCTGGGTTCGGGTATCCACTTCGCTCTCTTTCTCATTCCATTTTCTCGTTAAATTCTTTCTGCTCGTGTTCTGATTTTCGTTTCGCAGGCTTCCTCCACCAGGAGTCCTCAGGAGAGGAACACCAGGTTGGAGAACATGTGCTGGCGGATTTGGAACCTCGCTCGCCAGAAGAAGCAGGTTCGATTCTCGATTGTGAATTCTCAATCCTGTTGATTGTGAATTATTGATTATGTGTTGTTGTTTTCCTGCTTCGTGATGTGATTGCTCGTATTGATCGTGCTGTGATTGATTTGAGTAGCTGGAGAGTGAGGCGGCGCAGAGAGTGAACAAGCGCCGGCTCGAGCGCGAGCGAGGGCGGAGGGAAGCCACCGCGGATATGTCGGAGGACTTGTCGGAAGGAGAGAAGGGAGATCCGGTCAGTGACGTGTCAGCTCACGGCGACCTTAACAGAGCCAGGTTGCCCAGAATCAGTTCCGCCGATGCCATGGAGACTTGGGCCAACAGTCAGAAAGGGAAGAAGCTCTACATTGTACTCGTTAGGTAGGATCCTTCACCTCTTTTTTTTATTGTAATGAATGTGTAATTGAATCGAGCTCTGATGATGATTAGATTGATATTGAAGTCAGTATGTTTGTTTCTTTATTCGCTGATTAGATTAACGTTTTATTTGTTTGATTTCGTTATTTGATTATATATGCAGCCTTCATGGCCTAATACGAGGTGAGAACATGGAGCTAGGACGTGATTCTGATACCGGTGGTCAGGTAGCGCTTTCATATTTTCTTTTTAATTTCTTCGAAATGCTGATTTTGTTTATATACAAAATAGACTTTTTTAAAAAAAAGAGTTCATTTTAGCTTTTGAGAGAAGTTTCTTCCAACTTTTTTAGCTTACTTTTTCTGCTAGTGTTCGGGGAAAAACTTATCCAAAAGTACTTTTGTCTTACTAAGATTCTTTGTTTTTTCCACTGCCATTATGTGGGAAACTAAAATCTTTCCACGTGTCTGTGTTTCTGATGAATAGGTTAAGTATGTGGTGGAGCTAGCAAGGGCATTGGGCTCAATGCCCGGAGTTTATCGCGTTGATTTGCTAACTAGACAAGTGTCGGCTCCGGATGTAGACTGGAGTTATGGGGAGCCAACAGAAATGTTGACTCCAAGAGACTCGGATGATTTTGGAGATGACATGGGAGAGAGTAGTGGTTCTTATATTGTTCGTATTCCGTTTGGTCCGAGAGATAAATATATTCCGAAAGAACTTCTCTGGCCATACATTCCTGAATTTGTTGACGGAGCATTGAACCACATTATACAGATGTCCAAATCTCTTGGGGAACAGATTGGCAGCGGGCATGCTATCTGGCCAGTTGCCATCCATGGACATTATGCTGATGCGGGTGACTCTGCTGCTCTTTTATCTGGCGCGTTAAATGTTCCTATGCTTTTTACTGGGCACTCGCTTGGGAGAGATAAGTTGGAACAACTTCTAAAGCAAGGTCGACTATCAAGGGATGAAATAAATGCAACTTACAAGATCATGCGTAGGATAGAAGCTGAGGAATTAGCCCTTGATGGTTCTGAAATAGTCATTACAAGCACTAGACAGGAAATTGAAGAACAATGGCGCTTGTATGATGGTTTTGATCCAGTATTGGAGCGTAAAATACGAGCAAGGATCAGGCGTAATGTGAGCTGCTATGGGAGATTCATGCCTCGCATGGCTGTAAGTACACAATAAAATGAAAATTTCTAGCTACATGTTAATGATCTTTCTTGTGGACCATGATTTTGAGTTATAGATTTCAGGTGGCTAGAATTAAAATTTCAAGTTTATATACCTTTTCTTTGAAATATTGTAAGTTCGTTTTTCTATCTTGGTTGATTTGAGCCTTTTCTTTTAACCTGACTCCTAAAGCAAAATGTCTCACTGCTTGGTTATATTGTATTAGATAAGCCCATATATGAGCATATTCTCTCTTTTTTTTTTTTTTTTTTTTTTTTTTTTTTTTTTTTTTTGTCATCTGATTTGTTATTTTAAATTGGGATGAGACATAAAGTTTTGTTTTTCATCTTTATACTCCTGGCTTATTAGTTTGCCTAGGAAAGAAGTAACTTGTTTTGTATATGGCAACAAACTCGAGCATGGAGTATCTTGCTTTCTTGTGAATGCATCATTTTAAAAAGACTATAGGCGTAGCTTGTAGTCCGCGTATTACCTCTTGATAACAGCAGTTATTGTGGAGTCCTGTTCCAGAAGCAAGATTACAGTTTTTGTAAGTAATATTTCATTGCAACTGTTATGCCATGCAAAATTAAATGTTAGAATCTCATTGTACCTTGCAGACAATTCCACCTGGTATGGAGTTCCATCATATTGTTCCACAAGATGGTGATATAGAAGGTGAACCAGAAGGGAATTTGGATCATCCTGCCCCCCAAGATCCACCTATTTGGGCTGAGGTTATAAATATGCTCGCCATTACTTTCAATGTTGTCTAAATAATTATATAGTTTGTTGCTTTTGTTTTACAATAATGGATTATGTTAGATACATATTGACAAGCAAGTTCTGCCTTTAATTCTATACAAAAATGGAATTTAATGCCAATTTAAACTTTGTGATGCTAGATAATGCGCTTCTTTACCAACCCTCGCAAGCCTATGATACTTGCCCTTGCTAGACCGGACCCTAAAAAGAACATCACAACTTTGGTAAAAGCATTTGGAGAATGTCGTCCTCTTCGAGAGCTTGCCAACCTTGTATGAAACTATGAATGACCGGTCTTCACTTTTTTAGTATCATTTGTTCCTGATTTTCAGGTCATTTGAATTGTTTTGCTTGACTGATCAATTATTTGTCCTTCCCTCCTTTGGCTTTTCAGACATTAATTATGGGTAACCGAGATGGAATCGATGAGATGTCTAGCACAAATGCTTCTGTTCTTCTCTCTGTACTTAAGCTGATTGACAAGTATGATCTGTATGGGCAAGTGGCATATCCTAAACATCACAAACAATCGGATGTTCCTGACATATATCGTCTAGCAGCAAAGACAAAGGTAACTTCATCTATTTGATTGGAATAGAGTATGATAGATAAAGTGCATATGTAAGTGGGTGAATGTGTGAAGCCTGTGTTTGAAAGGAGTGAAAACAAAGCACTGCAACAACCAAATAGGGGTGCATAGTACTACACAGAAATAGAACAAGTGCATGATTTGAAGTCCATGTGTTAGAATAGTGAAAATGATGCTATAAGCAGACACAATTTCTCTGATGAGATCTGGTAAAAAAAAGCAAAAAAAGGAGAAAAGGAATTGATGCATCATTTGATTGTATGATTTGTATCAATGATTTGAAATTGCACCAATTCATGTATATTACATAATTCAAAAAACCACCTGTGATGTATAATAACATTATACAATCGGTTGGCTTGCCAAAACCTATTAGACCTGCCATTTGAATTAATATGTATGTATATATATATATATGCATGGTGGTATAACGGTTTGGTGTAAATACACTTATACATTTGTGTGATTACGTGATCCAATCTATGCATTTCTGTCCTTTCTTGGCCAATTATTTCCTCTGCAAACTATGTTGTCATCTTACATTTAATTCAGATTCAATATCTATGCAGGGTGTTTTCATTAATCCAGCTTTCATTGAGCCATTTGGTCTTACATTAATTGAGGTGATCTTCTCAATCTTGAATTATTTATTATTGCTAATTTCTTTTGGGAGATGTAAACATTAACTTGTGTGTTTGTTGAACAGGCAGCTGCTCATGGTTTACCGACTGTTGCTACTAAAAATGGAGGTCCTGTTGATATTCTTAGGGTATGCTTTCTGTTTGGTGGTTACGTATGGATTTGAAAAGGTTCACTTGGAAATTTCCATGCCTGATTGATTGCTAATACAGGTACTTGATAATGGTCTGCTCATAGATCCCCACGATCAGCAGTCTATTGCAGATGCTCTTTTAAAGCTTGTTAGCAACAAGCAACTTTGGGCAAAATGTCGACAGAATGGGTTGAAGAATATTCATTTATTTTCATGGCCTGAGCACTGTAAAACTTACCTGTCTAAAATAGCCACTTGCAAACCAAGGCATCCACAATGGCAGCGAAGTGAGGATGGAGGTGAAAGTTCAGAATCAGAATCACCAGGTGATTCCTTGAGAGATATACAAGACTTATCTCTAAACATGAAGTTTTCATTGGACGGTGAGAAGAGTGGGGGTAGCGGAAATGACAATTCTTTGGATTATGATGGAAATGCTGCTGATAGAGGGGCAAAACTAGAGAATGCACTTTTGTCATGGTCAAAGGGAATCTCTAAGGACATGCGCAGGGGTGGGGCGACAGAAAAATCAGATCAAAATCCAAATGGTGGTAAATTTCCTCCACTGAGGAGAAGAAAACATCTATTTGTCGTTGCTGTGGATTCTGATACTACTTCAGGTCTTCTTGAAACCATTAAAGTCGTCTTTGAGTCTGCTGGAAAGGATAGGGCTGAAGGTACTATAGGGTTCATATTGTCAACATCATTAACAATATCCGAGATACAGTCATTTCTAATCTCAGGTGGCTTGAGTCCCAGCGACTTTGATGCTTATATTTGCAACAGTGGCAGTGATCTCTATTATCCATCCCTCAATTCTGAAGATCGCCCCTTTGTGGTTGACTTGTATTACCACTCACACATTGAATACCGTTGGGGCGGGGAAGGGTTGAGGAAAACTTTATTGCGTTGGGCCGATTCAATCACTGATAAGAAGGGAGGGAATAATGAACAAATTGTGAGTCCTGCTGAACAGCTTTCTACCGACTACTGTTATGCTTTCAAAGTGCAAAAGCCTGGAATGGTAATTTTTCATTCTATTTCTATTGTATGATATGTAATTAAAACCATTTGTAGTTATTTTCTGTGCAGTTTTTTTTATATCCAGATTCACACTTTATTTTGCTTATTTTACTTTTGCAGGCTCCCCCTGTGAAAGAGCTTCGTAAGTTATTAAGGATCCAAGCTCTGCGTTGCCACCCGATATATTGTCAAAATGGGACAAGGCTGAACGTAATTCCAGTGCTGGCGTCTCGTTCCCAAGCTCTCAGGTATTGTTGAATCATCATTCCAAAAATTCCATCATGCCTAAAGTTAGTATTCCTGTATACTCGTATACATTGCCTTCTCTCCTCTCTTAAAGGGCGTAAGCAGTCACTGTTTCTTTCTGACACTATGGAATGAAATTATGCAATGTCTGTGCAAATGTCCTATAGGACAAAAGCAAGTTATCAGCCATACTCTTGTACATCTACAGGAACTGTTTTTCTTTTCTCTACGTAATTTCGTCTACTGGGCTGCTGTGACTCTTGACATCTGATGAGTTTGTGTTTTTCCTTCAGATACCTGTATGTTCGCTGGGGTTTTGAACTGTCAAAGATGGTAGTGTTCGCTGGAGAATGCGGTGACACGGATTACGAAGGACTTCTGGGCGGCCTACACAAAAGTGTCATACTGAAGGGAGAGGGAAGCAGTGCAATTAGTCAACTCCATAATAACAGAAACTACCCTCTTTCAGATGTCATGCCATTAGACAGCCCCAATATCGTGGAGGCAACTGAGGGTAGCAGCGGTACTGATATCCAAGCTTTGATTGAAAAAGTGGGGTATCTCTCTGGATGAAATACATAATTGATAATCATTTTAGTTTTACGCCTCTTCGTGTGTGTGTGTCTGCTGTGAAACCTACTTCTAAGCGAACAGATAATCTGACATTTATACGCAATGTTCATAAAGCTTTTTTCCTCCTCTCTCCTCTGTAACTTCTATATAATTCTGTGTCACAATTTCGCTGTGAAACGTATTTCCTCCTACTTTTCCACCTATCTCCGTGTTGGTTCTGTATCCGCATATCTCATTTTTAATGAAGGACATTTCTCATTTCTCGTGCCCTGCTTTTTGTGTCCATTTTATACGGGCCTCTTGTGACTCGTGATCAGTTTCGCTGGAAGGCAAAATACCCTCATTCATCCTGTACTCCACAAACTCTTCGTTTCCTTTTCCCTGTTCAGCTATGCTATAGTAGGAGCTTGCACAAATCTATGGAAAGGGATTACGAAGTTAAAAATCAAGAAGATTCAAGAACCAGGAATATAGGAATTCATGTCAGCAAAGAACGTTGTGCAGACCATATTTTATATTTAGAAAAATATTTTCCAAGTAAATTTATGTTTATTTTCAAAAGTTAATAATAAGGGTATTTCTGTATTTTCGTGTTTAATGGGGGTGCAGAAAGCTTTTGTCCTTGTTTTTTAAGGTTTTTTTTTATATATATTTGAATAAGCTAGAATAAAGCCCCAATTTGGTCTGAAAGAAAAAAACATCCCGTGATTTGTAAAAGTAACTAAATAATATTTCAAAATCATAACTTAGATATGTTTCAGTCATTTAGTCCCCTATTTTTCGCACATTATTAGTTTTTTAAAGAGAAAGATTGTACTAATTTAATTTTGGAAAAAATAGTTAATTTAATCTGGCCTTGGAAAATGTTAATTATGTAATTTCAGAGGTACTACTGTGTGCCCCTTTTTGAGAATTAATTTAATGAAGTAATTTTTTTATACTCATAATCTTGTTTAGAAAATTTGAAAGCTTTGGAGAAACTAATTGAAATCTTGTTTGATATAATTAATCGATTCATTTTTTTTTCTTATTTGCTACAAATATTATTATCAAGTATTTTTAATATCTTACCCAATATATAAAATGCAAATTCATCCAACCTATTGTTTAACGTAATTAATTTCAAATAAGATTTTGATAATTTAATTTTAAACTGATAAGTTCTGGAAATAATTATAATTATTGACAGTAATATTTTATAAACAACGAATCCATTTCAGAATATATATATATATATATATATATATATATATATATATATATATATTTATATATATTTATAATATAATAAATATTTTAGTAGAATATAAAAATATTAATATCTTGAATTTTAAAATAAACTAAAATTTTCAATATTATAATACTCACTAGATTTAGAATCACCTTAAAATTAATACGAATAATTTCAATTAATCTTCAAACAAAGTTTTACATTCTTTTTATTCAAATACAAGATCAAAATTGATTTCTTATTCTAAAAGTGTTCAAAATAACTTTCGATAGAAGAAGTAAATTGATTTAACATGTATACACAACTATGCAAAAAACAAACTTGGGTGAATGTGTGATAATGATATTTTTACTAATTTTAGGAGTTATGTTTACTAGTAAAATTTAAACTTTATAATAATTTTAATTACTTTTTATAGAATATATAAAGTTTAGAAAAGGCGAGAGAGCATTTTTTTTTCTATTTTTCTTAAATAAATAACAGGATAAAAATTAAATAAAATTATAATAATAGTCTGATTACATTATAATGAAAAAAATAATAACAAATAAACTTCTGTATAGTTAAACTTTTCCACTCATAAGTGACAGGAAAACTTATGGAATCAAGTGTTGGACGATGATGAACCTATGGTCATGGAGTGAGTTCTAAAAAACCGTTCATATGAATTTATCATTAATCAAATCATATTGTGGGAAGAGTTTGATTCTTTTATAACTTCAGTATTCAAGTGAAGCCTTTTAGCTAATTATTATAATGATTTTATTAATAAGTCCCACTTTAAAGGATATAAAAATATCATGTAACCTTAACATATGTTGAAATTGTAGGAGTATAATAGTACATCAAGTAAATTAAATAATAAGTCCCATAGTTTCGTATACTTTGATCTACAAAATCACCTTACCAAAAATGTATATAATAAGTCCCATAATTTTGTATACCTTGATCTACAAAATCACCTTAGCAAAAAAATGTAGAAGAAAGTTAACATAATAAGTCTATAGACCCTTTATGTTACGAAGAAAATAAAACACATCTTTAACTTATGCTATCTCAAAAACCTTTTACAATAACAAATACTATAATAAAAATTATCATTAAATAGTTCATATTAATAAATATATATTCTAAAAAATTATAAATTTTAAAGACCTTAAAATTAATAACAAACATTGATAAAGTATAAATAAATACGGTTATGTGTTACACTATTTTTCTTTTAAGTGAAAAATTATTATTTCTGTCTTTGATAAATAATAAAGATAATTGTTGTCCTCGTTTAAATAATCATCAAATAATTATTTTATAAAAAATAAAATTTGATATTATCAAGAATTAAAATTAAAAGAATAAAATAACAATGCAAAAATTTTAATTATGTAAATTTTAAAATAAAATATCAAATAAACTAAGTATGTGAATACGAGAACAGGACAAATACTGAAATAAAAAAAAAGTTAAATATTACACATACATATATTTTATCAATTTCAATAATAATATCTACGTGTATTGTATTTCTCATTCATATTATCATATAATATATATTATTCATATAAGTGGTAAAATAAGTTGTAATTTATAAATTTGTTTGATTTACCACAGATTTAAGAAGTTAAATCGAAAAAGTTACAAAATATCAAATCATGTTGCTTTATAATTGTTTCTTTCATAGTTTTAAGTTTGTGAAATTTGTATGAAATAGAAATAGGAATGATAATGGTCAAGACACATGAATATTACTTATTTGTTACCTGTTATCTGTATTGTCTAAATCAAACTATCCCGTTATTTATTTTGTTATTCGTTAAATATCCACACAAAAAAAATACTTGTGGATTGTTTACATCCGCGAATACTTTTATTTTTTAATTTAAATCAAAATTATTTAAAAGCAATACTTCAAAATATAAGTTCAAATAAAAAATAATTTTAAAGTATAATTCAAATAAAATTACATAGTAAAATATTACTACAAATAAATTTGATATTTTGAAAAATTAAATAAGGTAAATTTAAAAAAAAACTTTAATTTGACATGTTTAAATAATATATATGTATAATTAAATTCTAAACTCGTAAATATTTAATATTCTCTCACTAATAACTTTATTTTTGGTAATTTAATTTATTTTAAATATTTAAATAAAATATACTAAGAATAATTAACAGATAACATATATGATATTTATCTTCGTTAAAAATATTTACTTGGTATCTCTTAAGATTTTATTTAAGGATATCTATAGATATTTAACTTTTATCTTTAGTAATGAAACATGCTGATGTAAATCTGCAGTGAGGGAAGCATACTGGATGATATGATTACATCATTACATGAATAATAAACCCATCTCCCATTCAATAACTTCAACTCAAATATTGCTGCTAATTAATTAACTAATTAATTACTTAATTAATTAATTTAACGTATTCAGAATTAGTGTTCTGATGAAAACAAAAGGCTCTAATGTAACTTAATTTATGGTGGCGTGCTCATTTTGTGAAGGACAAATAATGGGTGAAAGTGAGCCACCTGTTGCCTAATTATTCTGTTAACCCTCTCATTAATCCTTCAATTAATGTCACCAACACTTCAGCCTCCACCAACTAACGTCCATCTACTTCTCTTCAAAACCCATATTACCTTATATTATGCCCTTCATTTTCCATCCATAATATATCTAACTTATATTAACTTTCTCTAAACTACTTCACCAATATATTTTTCTTCTCTCTCTGTTAAAGACAAAAAAACAGATGTAGGACTTGTTGACTCATTATTCCCGCCTCCCATGGGCTGCACCCCTAATTTGTAGGTCAATTACAGTTGAGCTACGAATTTAAGAAAACCGACACAGTCAATAATAATAATAATTAATTCATAAACTGAATAATAATAATTAATTCATAAACTGTCCTTATCAGACCCTGTGTTTGGATAATGTCATATTTCTCACCTCACGTCTCTGACAACTACCGACCTTGCTTCTCTTACAATTAGGGATGGCATCAGAGGACACCCAGTATTATACTTATCTTTATTTTTTAAAATACAAGATATATATATATATATATATATATATATATATATTATTTTTGTTGGATAGAATTTTTTATAATATATATTTTTTTTACATATTAATTAAGTAATTCTTTATAAAGATTATATAAAAAGTACGTTATTAAATAATAATTATATGTAATTAACATTTATGAGAATCGTAACATTTATTATTTATAAAATATCAAGAGGAAAAATATATTAAGAATTTGATTAAAATTGGTAAATATTAAATTATCTAAATATTGAAAAATTGTGTGATAAAATAAGAGTTATTCAAATAAAAATAAATTAAAAATGAAAGACATAATTTTTGAATGATCTAATTGACTAAAAGTATGCATGATTGAACATAAATAGATTAAGTGTTACATTATTCAACACTTGAACTTGAACTTGAAAATGGTTTACATGATTAAACATTCTGAATCTGAAATTGATCACGTGACAAAAAACAAGTTATATCAGCATGACGAATTTGTTTCTTATTCATATTTACAATGGAATGCTTAGCATATTTTAATCAAAGAATTAAGATGTGTTCTTTTCATTCATTTTCAAGATATTTTTATTTTTTAACTCCTAAACCCAACATGTATTAAAACATTTTTGTTTACTTGTAGATGAAGACATAGTGTTACTATTATTAAGTAAGCAGCATTGTCACAAATCAGAAGAGCGTAATTAGTAGGTGGAGCAGTAACCTTTCTTCTGGCAACTGATACTTGTAAGGGTTTATTCTTGTACATGAAAAAAGGAAAAAGAATTGGAAAATGATATCACTCTTAACGTATTAGAGTACCTTACATGTCATATCACCACTTACTCTCCTCTCTTTCTCTTTCTTCAATGTCTAAGCAATAACTTGATTGCCTTATTTCTTACCTTGTATGAATTCCTAAAGTAAATTTTGTACTAACATATAATATTTCAAATTACATATCTTTATATATAATTAACTGACTATTTGTTTCTCTATTCAAGTAATCCACTTTCATTTATATCTAAATTGAATTATATCAATTTTTAAAAATAATAATTTAACATAACCATAAATTATTCATTAAAATTCTAACTACAGTTTATATATTAAAAGAATATTTGTTTACTATAAATGTTAGATATATAAAATAAATATTTATCACATGTAATGCACTTACTAGAATACTAACTATAAAAGCTTCTTTCAATTGCTTGTGAAATTCAAATTTCATACATCTTTTTTCAAACATATGATGAGAACCGTGATTTTGTCTGAGAATAATTTAATGAGTAAGATTTACAAATAAAAAAGGGTTTAAAAGTATGTTTTAAAATGAAAAATATAACACTTTTCAATAATATTAGCTCAAATTTGAAAATAAATAATGGAAACATATTTTTAAAAATATAAATAATCAAAATTAATTTTAGTAAAAAGATAAAGAGTGAAACATATACTGCCTTTTCATTTTATTCCCTTTCAAACTCTCTTCTAAATTTTTAATATCGTGAAAACTATTTTTTCCCACAATTTTTAGAATGAAATTATTAGAAATGATCTTTTAGAAAACTTATAATATATATATTTAATTATCATTTAACTTCATTCAAAACAACACATTTGCAGACAATTATCAAATAAAAAGTTCAATTAAGTATTGCAATAAAGTTTTATTTATTTTTATACTGAATAAATACTCAACTTTCTTGTTAAATGAGGAAACATCAGTTTAATCATTAAAATAATAAAATTATAGTAATGTGCAAAAAGTTATAATTACATTTTATGAAACTATTTTATTATTACAATATATTTTTACAAATTAATTTTTAAAAAATAAAAAATTATTTTATTCTTAAATTATAATATTAAATATCAATTCTTAATTTCACAATGTTTCATGCCTTGAGCAAATTGGTTGTTTACCTTTTTATATATCAAGATGAAACATGTTTGTCTATAAATCAATAGAAGACATATGAGTGATGAAATTAAAAGATGAATAAGACAGATAAATAGAAGAAGAAAGTATACACTACCATCACTAAGCTCTACGTAAATATATTATGCTTCAGATATGCTATGAACCTATAAAGGTGTTAAAGAATATATATATGTTACTCTTATAGTAATAGTAGCAATAAGTCTCAGTTATGCTCTTTTCTTAGTTCTGAAAATCCATGTCAAAACAATACTACAAAGGAAACTGACAAATACAACTATAAAAACACTGGATGTCAAGACTTTATCATACATGTCCCCACATAAATAAATTTTCCATTTGTTGTTATGTCGAAATTATTCTACATTACCTACCCAAAAATTAAAAGTTTTTACTATAAAACAAAACATATTGCCTGTATTGTTGATATTATAAAAGTTTAACATTGTATTAGTTTCCTCCATAAAAATTAATAAATTAGTTTCTTAATTTATAGTTGTTTACATGATTGACAGGCACCTATATATTAATATATTAAAAGTAAGAATGTATAGGACTGTTTATTTTTTACTATTTTGAAAACTATCTTTTTGTTTCTAGAAAAGATAGAACAAACATGTTCCATGAGAGTACTTTTTGGAAAAATGTTTTACATATTTAAAAAAATTAAAATGGGAACTCAACATATTTGTATTATTTCATTACCACAGCTTTAATATTTTTTAGAGTAAAAAGTTTCTTAATATTGATAAATTTTGATGTTTTATCTTATATTATTTACATGACTTTTAATTTTATTTTATAACTTGATAATAATAAAAATTTAAAAAATTAAAAAAAATCTTTTAAATGCATCAATATAAATTTTAAAGTGCATAATCTTTTATTCATGATTTTTATGTTTCTTAAAAATATTATATGCATTAAAAATTATGGACTGAATATTATCAACTTATCCTTATAGTAATTGTACTGATAAAAAAAATACTAGTTGTAATTAATTTTCCTTTCAAAATAGGTTTTACTTATTTTATTTTTCCTATACATTGTAAAGATTTAGTTCAACTTATTATTATTATTATTAAATTATAAACTAAGATATCATAAAAAAAATTATTTTACGAATTTAGGGAAGTTTGAACAATTTTCATGTTTATTTTTTATAATTCAAATAAAAAATAATTATATAGAATGACTGAAATATTCAAATTAGTATGAAAAATAATTTAGGTGAGTTTCTCGAAAGAGATTATCTGCAATGTGTTAATTTCTCTTTTGTGTTTACTCATTTGTTTTTCGTTTTAGTAATTTTACATAAATAATGTGTAAAAGTTGAAGTTGAAACATTAGCATAATTTATAAAAAAAACAAAAGGTTTAGAAGTGAACAATAAAATAAGGGGTTTAAAAATGAATACTTCTCTCTTAGTCTTGAGAGTTTATTTGGTATATTAAAAAATTTCATACTTTTTATGAGTCGAAGTATAATTATTTATATACATTTTCCTCTTGGATAATTAAAGAAAAACCACTAAAAAATTTTCTCTCAAGACTAATTTGCTTATTCTGAATTTATCCCTCATTAAATAAGTTATATATGTGAAAAAAATAGGCAATTGTTTACTAAAGAAATCATTTCTACAGTATATTAGCATATAATACAATATTACGTGAATTTATCTAGTTTCTGAATTGTTTTATTAATTCCTTAAAGTAATTTTTTTAAAAGAATTCGAACCTTAAACTACAATTTATAATAAGAATAAAGGTTAAAATTAAGAAGTATGTTTTCGAATCAACTAAGCTAAATATGCATTAACTATTAACTTAGAAAATAAAATTATTTCATCATGAAAGAAATGATTTAATTTTAAGCATTTATCTAAATTTAAGAGTACTCAAAATTCAACTAAACCATTTTTAAATTGCTATAGAAAATAAATTTATTTTATCAAGAATTGATTTGGCTTTTAAGTATTTATATAAACTTCACAACTCAAAATTCAACCGCGTCATCTTAAATTACAAAATTGATTCAACAACAATCACAATTCATTAATAATAAACAGCACAAATAAAAAAATTTAATTAAGAAACACCATACACACATTCTACTTAATAATACTCTCCAAGTAAAACTAAGATAACTTTTACTACAAAATTTTAATTCCTTACCGCTCACTATATCTCATCAAACTTTTTGATAAGATATATACTGTAAGAGAAAACTTTCAATCACATGAAATGTGTTACTAAAAAACTTTTAATATTGGTAAAATGTTTGTAACAAATAGGATTTTCATTATTTTCTTTTAATAATAACTAATATAAATTAAATGAGGTAATAAGATTATCTTAACTTATGTAAAAAATGCACAAAGTGTTAATAAAAAGATAAAACAAAGTAGTCAGCATTTCACAAGTATTATATCTTGTACAATTATAAAACTCCAATCTAAAGTCTAGATACAAGTATGATTCTGCACTTAACTCAAAAACAGTCACAATAACTAAAACTTGCAGAAACCACTAACATACAAAACAATTATGGGTTTAAGAGCTTTGAAATGAGAGATATAAGGCATCAAAACATTACAATGAAACACTCTTGACAAAAAAAAGGTTTCAGCCTTTAAAGTATGTAGCAACATACATGTTTAACACTAATACAAAAAAGTAAAGTAGAAGGCTAGATTAAGAAAAACAATAAGTAAAATACAACCATTTGACACTTAAATAAATTATTATTATATAATATTTTATTGAATAAAGTCAATATCAAATGAATATAATTTATAAATAGTGATGTCAAAGTAATATTTTTCAAACAACAAACACTAAACAACAATCCAATATAAAAAACTGCATCTTTTAACTAGATAACCTACACATATAACATCCTTCTACACCTCTCATAATATCTATCTTCTCCAGCTTTCATAATTTCACAGCTATCTTAGCATAAAGCAACCTGATGCAAACACCATTGCTCCAAATTTGACTCGATCAAATTTGTTCCCTGCATCACCAAACAACACTCATACTTCCTGTAGAAACAAATAAACATTATAAGATAAAAGAGATAATAACATCTTAATCAAATGGACAAGAACTCAACTTTTCTCAAACTCACATTATTTAGGTACTTTGCATAATAACACTGTATTCCAAGATCCATATAATAGATTAGTCTCACATTCCATTCTTGTCAACCTTGCCTACATGCGTTTATTTAATCATTTGCATGTATACTAAAGGTTCCAAAACACCAATCAAAATAAGAGAAATAAGTTCTTTTATATTTTTTTTTCTGATTATTGTTAAAGAGTTAAACTGTACCAAAACAAACAGCTCACCAACATCATATTTTTTATTGTTAAAAATAATTTCATTTTTATGCCTTCAAATGCTCCATGCCGCTGTTAACACAAAATACTTCACACATGTCACCATTTCCTTCTACACCCAGCTATTTTAAATCCTAAAAAATGCTCTTTAACCATATTCTAATGCACTAATTACACCGTAACCACATTTCATATAATTTATAGATTTAAACTCATAACTGTACAAAGAATTTTTGACATTGTATATGAACCATTCATAGAAAGTATTAAAGTATACCTAGTTAAGAAAATGCAAACAAAAAAGTTGAGTTATAACTAAAGTTTAAAAATAATGTTTGAAAAAAAAAATTGATTCTTTTACTTACACTCATATATTTTTCTATTGATAAAAGTATAGTATGGTATATATAATTTTAATTTGGTCCTAGTAATGTCTTTTACATGTAAAAAAATAATTATGTTTTTATAAAATACTTATTAATAAAATACGAAAAATTAGAAAGAACATATCGACATTTCTTAATCAGTTCTTAATTAAAATAATAGTAAACTCTATTATTCTCTGTGTATGAATAACGTGCACATATAAGTTATAAACCGTACAAGTTATAATCCGTACTTAAGAGTTTGTTGATTGCAGGTTTCTTTCTGTGGTTCTTTGTTGTTAGTAGAAGTTTCATTTCAAAGTTAAAAGAATTGCTTAGAGATAAATTTATTTAAACATTTAAGAATCAAATAATTTTATTGTTTAATTTATATTTATTGTATATTCAGATAACCTTAAAAGTATTAGCATTTTCACCTTTTTTTTGACAAATATATTATTCATTTTATTTTAAATTCCATATATTTAATATTAAATGAAGAATTAGACTGAATAAAATAAATAATCGGAGCCTAATTTTTCATTAACAAGCATAATTAAATTTCTTTTTCTCTGACATCACTTGATATCTTGGAGTGTATGTATACACCTCCAAATCGTGTGACACCAACATTAGTACTCTTTGGGAAATTTAGATTTATGATTGATTTATTACTATAGTTAAATTAAAAGAAACGATAGCTGTAGTCCATACTCCACCACAAGATGAGAGTTGGTAGATGATTTACAAGTGACCTAAGTTTCCAAATTCAGATATTGACTTGACAAAGGAAATTCATAAAGAATAATACAAGTTATCGTTGCAGCTATATATGAGAATGGAATCGATTATTTATGATTATGAATATATATTTATTGTAATAAAAGTGTGTGCATGGGTTTTTAAGTTTTAACAAACCCCACATAATAGTGCCAAAGCTTACGCGGAGACTGACTCAGGCTCCTTAAATGCTGCAGTTGGTGCAGTTGTGCAGCCTCCATTACTGCATCAACATTTAGCCACGCAACCACCACCAGTGACATTCTCATCCATCGTTACCTTCCTTCTCAGATCATCTCTTCTCATCACACTCTTCACACTCTTCACGAACCATTCCATAAAGGTTCCTTTCCCAAGCCCAATGAACACTATTCAGACCAAATGCGTGGTGAAGCGCAAAACCAGAGAAACTGATGAAACCTTTTCTTTTGAACAGTCCAAAGATACCATGAAGAAGAACGGCTTCGACCGTCACCGACCTAAACGCTACCCTCTTATGTCGTTTTGGGAGCTGCCGGAATACATGAAGGACAACGAGTACATTCTGCGTTATTACAGGGCCAATTGGCCCTTCAAGCAAGCTCTCTTCAGCCTCTTTCGCTGGCACAACGAAACGCTCAATGTTTGGACGTAATCAACAAAATCCATTCTTTTTCTCTTTTCTCGTTTTGATGATGTCTGTCTAACGTTCTTCTGTGTGGGGTTCTGTTGTTTCAGCCATTTGGTTGGGTTTTTACTGTTTCTTGGATTGACTCTCGCCAATTTGATGAAGCCTCGTGTGGTGGATCTCTTGCAACTCTTGACCAGGTTAATATCTGCAACCGTTTTGTTTTTGTTTTTTTTCCCTTGTGTTGTGGTTTGTGTTATGACAGAAACAAACTAAGTTGCATGTTGTCGGAGATTGAGATTTACGGAATCTCCTTTCTCATGTAACAGAAAACACATGCCTGCATGTTGTCAGCACCTGCTGCTGATTGAAATTTAGAATAACCAAACTAAATCTGGAATCTAGTTGCTTTAATTATTCAAGAATTAATATAAATATTGGAACCGAGTTTTTGTATTGTGTCACTTGTCTCACCTTCAAACCAGGCACAATGATGGAAATGGTTTCTTGACCACGAGTTTGATTAAAAAATACATAATTTATAATCACAATTTGTTAACATTTAAGACTTTCTTTGGGAAAAGTGTTTAGTAGAGTTATACCTTTGTATATTTTGAAATAATTTATTTTTTCTAATTTTTATTATTTTTGTACATTTCAAACCAATCCTGTAACTTCAAACACTTTTCTTAACTTTAAACCCAGAAAGTCATGCAGTTGATGTACCAGAGTTTTTATACAATTTGCTTTTGACAGGTAGTTTAACTAAAACGAGGATACTTAGGAAATTGCCTTTGTCCATCGTCCAATCTATAAGTTAAAATAAACTTCTAACCTTTTTTGTCGTTTTACATTAGCCATTGTGGTTAGAAATTTATATTAGGTGAACTGCCTAGCTACTAGTATGATAGATTTTACCAGAACCCAACTAAATTCTCATTTAATCTTTTGCAGGTCTTTTTCTTCAAGTGCTGAGAAAAATGTCTCTCATAATAACATCAAAGATTTGTTACTGGTAAGTGAGCTATGATCACATTAGAAACGGATAAACACACCCTGTGTGTATATAGAGAGAAATACTTTCCTTCTGAAAACAAGTTACAATAGTTTATATCATGAAGACTGACATTGTATGATGAAACTGCAGGGAACAACGATACTCTTTGATTTAAATAATCAAATGCCTTTGACAATCGAACTTCAATCCACGGCATTGGTTATAGCAAGGTGGCCATTCTTTGTTTTCCTAGGTGGTTCAATGTTCTGTCTCTTCTCCAGCAGCATGTGCCATCTCTTCTGTTGCCACTCCCACGACTTGAACATGTTCCTGTGGCGACTGGACTATGTAGGAATAGTTGTCATGATCATCACCTCCTTTTTCCCTCAAATCTACTATGTTTTCCTCTGTGAGCCTCATTGGCAAATCATTTATCTTGCTGGGATCACAGCCATGGGAGTGTTCACCATCGCAACAATGCTCTCCCCAACACTTTCCACTAGCAAATACCGAGCATTTCGTGCCATGTTGTTCTGCTCAATGGGACTTTTCGGCATTGTGCCTGCAATCCATGCATGCTTTGTGAATTGGACCAATCCTCGACGCAACATCACCTTAGCATATGAAAGTGCCATGGCATTATCTTACTTGATAGGAACCTTATTCTATGTGACAAGGATACCCGAAAGGTGGAAACCAGGGTGGTTCGACTTGGCAGGTCATAGCCACCAAATTTTTCATGCTCTGGTGGTGGTTGGAGCATTGGCACATTATGCAGCCACTCTTCAAATGCTAGAATGGCGTGACACTTTTGGGTGTGACAATGTTCCATGATATATCTTAATCTTGATCCTTCATAACAGATATATATGCAGCATTATATGGATGTAGAAGTGGCGCAAGCATTTGTGTAGTGATAAGGAGCATTGTTTCATTGTTAGGTTCATTTCAAGTGTCTCACATGGCTACAAGCTCGAAAGAGGCTGGGATTTAGAAGTTATTCTTCAGAATATAATTATTTGATTCGCATCTTCTTCTAGGACCATGTTTTTATTCCCTTCCCTTCATTTTATTTTTTGTTCAGTATCTATAAGACTGTATCTAGAAATTTTCTTTAGGGGACTTCTTCCTTCTCTTGATTGTTTAATTGTGTTGTATGTGGCTGCTAAGATTAATATTGCAACTTTTAAATTAGTCAAATTACTGTGCCAAACTTTTCTATACCAATGTTTAAAAGTGCTGTGTGTTAATAGTGGTTGGCTTAACAGTTGTTGCCCAAAAGTTAAATCAACCAAAAATGGTCTACTTTTTGTCGAGCTAAAGCAGGATACCAAGTTATCAGGGATTGGTTGACTAAGTCAAATAACTCAAAAGATTTTAAAAAATGACTAAAAATATAGAAAAAATAAAAGATAGGTCAAATATTATGTTTTTATATTACAACAAAACAAAACGTGAAAAATAAAATCCTAATTTTATTAAGTACACTAAACTTTGCATTAACTGATAAACATAAAATACTCTAATTCTCATCTGTTCACATATGTGTCTTGAAAGTTGTTCCCCGCACCACCGCTATTATTTGTTTCTTTAATGGTATGTCAGAGAGCTTTTATTTGTGACAGTATTCTAGGGATTTTCAGGTCCTTAATTACATGAAATAATACAATGAAGAAGTAGTCGTTAAATATCGCTAAAAGGTCGAATGCATGCTTACCACGTTTAGAAGGGAAAGGGTGGACTTTAATTTCTTGAACTGCAAAGCTTGCGTTTCAATCTAGATCTTCAGCAGTAACTGTGAGATTGGAGATTTGAACTTTTGTACTATTTTCAAGTTTTTTAACAACTGTTACCAGTTCACCTACTATTTAACTATTTATTCGATAAAGGAGAACATTCGGCACCTACCTAGTTAATAGCCAAGTATTAGTTGCTGGACTAGTTAGTATATCAATACTCTCCTTTCTGCTCAAAATTAAATATAAAAACAAATAATGGAAAACTTGACAATTTATAATAAAGCTTAATTTATAATAACTATTTTTATTCAAACTACATGTAATAACTTTTCTTTTAATTTTCATATACTATATTCATGCTGTTCTTTGCTATATTTATAACTTTTTATTATATTTTAATTATAATGGTACAGTTTTTCTAAAAAAATCATATATATATATATATATTAAATTTTACTGATAATTTTTAAAATGTTAAATATTACTTAAAAGAATTTTTTATATTACATTATTAGTGTGAAATATTTATTGGTTTGAACTCGAAACCTTATTTAAAAGAATGAATTTGATTTAAAAAAATGAAAACTAATAACATTGGTACGAATACGTATTAAGAGTTAAATTATATTTTATATATTTTTCAAACTTTTTTACAAGTGAAAGAAGGTTCATAATAGGGATTTAAGCTAATAATTTCAAGTGTTTTCTGATTAAGAGATGTATTTTATAGTTAGTTGTTATGTTATTTTAAAATTTTAATTAATATTATCTATTTGTAGTTTTTCTAATAAATTTTCAAGTATTATGTTTTTGTTTTATTTCTTAAGATTTTGACTAATTTTATTTCATTGAATATTTCTATTAATAATAACTAGATTCTATTATGAACTATTTATTTAAGTTATATTTTTGTTGACGAAAGGTCATAATATAATATATAGTTTTATACTGGAACTAGATGCAAAATGTGAATATTATATCGAATATATATGTTATTGGATCTGTATGTGTCTGTAAAAGAGAGAAGGATGTCAGCATATTATAGATAAAAATAGTTCAGTTAAGTCATTGATATTAAAGATGAGAATAGTTCCAGAATTAGCAAAGGTAATAAACCTGTATTTATGAATACTTATTATTCATATTTTTTTTATATGATTACATATAAAAAAAAAAGATTTCAAGTTCATGTGCTTGTATGTACAGTGTTGTGCAGTTTTGTATAAGAGTTAGAACATCTTAAATATTCTCATTTATTTATTTCTTATTGATAAAAAAAATTGAATCAATAATTTATGAATAAAAGAAGAATTAGTCTTCAAATCTTAATTTGCATTCAGATGATAAAAAAAAGTCATATACAACTATAGATTTAGTTTCCAAAAACATAATAATTGAGCTTGATAAAACTATGAAAAGTTAAAAATGAAATAAACAACATTAATTAGTCTAAAGAGTAAATTATATCTATAGCTATTAGTAATTAAGTTTCACTAATAATTATAACAAATTGAAAACAACCACTTCCAATTATTTTTTTTCTTTAACTTCTCCAAACTAATCATAACAGTACACAAATTATTTTTGCCTTACACACAAAAAATCTTATAAATAAAAAGTTTTTAGCTCACTCTAAAATTTATGACGCATTAGTTTAAGAATTATGTTGAGATAAAAAGAGTAGAGTTATTAACATAGAAAAATAAAAAATTAGTTTTCTTTAAAAGAAATATATGCATCTAATTTCTTTCTTTATCTTTATCCTCTTCCTCTTTTATACTAAAAGGTTTTATCCAACTCTTATCTTAATGACTTGTTATTATCATTTTGTGATGAATGTTTGAGTACCTAACAACTTTAATTTAAATACTCATTGTGAAGCTTGTAAATATATATTTAAAATATTTCACCAACTTGTATTCTTTTATATGATCATCCATCTTACTTATTTTCTTGAGCTACAAACTTTATTTTTTCTTATCTTTCTATTGTCACTTTATTGTTGTGGAATAAATGGTTTACACTGAAATATTGTTTGGAAAGTTTGTAGTTACCTTATCTTATGTAAAATATACCTTTTAACGTGGTCTGACTTATTTAGATCATTTTAACTTTTTAGTTGGACATATAAAAGAGATCTACGTGTTTTTATTGTAATTAATTGTATGTTTTCCAATAGACCAACTCTCTTGTCAAATGCACAAGATACTTAGTAAACATACACATATAATGTTGTATATGTAATAGATTGATGACAGAACTAATGCTTTTACCTAGGTAAGAAGAAAGCTTTCTCGGGATAAGTAAGATTGTCAAAAGATAGATAAAAACTATTATTTATCGGTGTTTAGTCAAAACTTAAATTAGAATCTACTTAACCACTTTTTAAAATACTTTCCATTTTTCATTGCAAGGTTATTTTATGAGATTATAATTTATTTTCTACAGATTCTATTTTGTTACATTATTTTTTAAGATATTTTGTAGTTTTTACTCAATGCAAATATCTTATAAGATAGCGCTCTAATTAATGTTTTATTTATTTGTTTGTAAAAATATATATTTTTAAGATAATTCTTTTTATTCTTATGATCCACGTTCTTATTTAAGAAAATAATTTCAAATTTTATGCCATGTTAACACATTATAAAGCTCAAGTTTTAAATTTAAGACTCTATATAACAAGATCTTGTTTAAAAGAATTTAAGTTTTTTAAATGAAAAATAATATATATAAAGTATAATTATAATCTTAGTTATTAGTTTTTAATCTGAACGGTTATAGCTAGACTATCTATTATGTTCTTCTTATAAAAGAATTAAATCCTTTTAAATAAATATCAGTTGTCATCAAATTTTGAGATTAAAAGAGTCCTAAAGTAATACTATGTTATTTTGACAAACCACTCTAAACTTTGGGAGAATGGTTACTAGACAAAATTTCCTCTGTAAGTAACAATTTCAAAGCTGGAATTTTAACTAAGCAAAGCACTAAAATAAGCCAAGCAGTAGATATTTAGGCAGTGATAAGTTGAAACTTCATAACCATCATTCTAAAAAAACCCAAGGTTTTCTGTTTATCCATTAATTATCTATGTTTTCTGAGTTCACTTTTTTTGGCGAGAGTGAAAATTGATTGATGTATCACTTGGAATTACATGGTTCAACTCAAAATTTTGTCATCTCAGATAAGTAAAATGTCATTTCTTTGCACTGAAATAAATGCCATAGTGATCAAAGAAGTTTCTGAATACAAAGCCCTACTTTTAAGGTTTACTCCACATGCCTACAGCCACAAACTAAACACCTCAATGCTAAAAACTTCGTGAAAAGATCTTAGAATAACTTAGGTCTGCTACTTCTTAGACATGTTCACATGACTTGAGATTACTAGGTTGAATATTGTAGATTATATAACTATGGTTACACTTGATGAAGGCAAATGTTCATGAACTACCATGGTGCCCTCTAGATGCTCTCCACCCTCTATGTTATTCCCATTGTTTCTCCCCATTCTTCTCTTCATTTTCTTCACTCATCTCAAGGGAAATCATCTTTCCCTCAATTTTTCTTATTTCTCCCTTTCCACCATCAAAGACATCACAACACAAGTACAACCCCATGTTCAGCGTCTAGCCAACTCTGCATATAGAAGCCTTGACAATAGCATTAAGGTGTGCAAAAATTAAGCACAAAGTTTTGGAGTCAAACCTCCTAAATGCACATATATGTAGTACATGACACTATTATCAGTATCCACTTTTCTAAGGAAAAAAAAAGAAACTGATTTTTTTTGCATGCAGAAAAAGACTAGCTTTGATGTACTTGAAGAAGGTTTAGCAAAGGCTCGAGCCTCAATCCAGGAAGCAATTCTCTCTAGGAACCACAACAGTTCAAGGAACCAAGAAGACTTTATCCCAAAATGGTCCATTTATAGAAACCCTTATGCTTTTCACCAGTTAAGTTCAAAAGATTCGGGAATATCATTTTTACTGTAATCAAGGTTTTAAATTCTGGCCACAATTGTAATCAAATTGTGGTCTCGCACACTCCAAAACTTTGATGTTGCAGCTGAAATGACAATCCTAGACAGTTTTTACACATGCACACAAAAAATATTAACATTATTGTTACTAACAAGTGATGTTATTGAATAAAATGAAAAGCAGGAGCCACAAGGAGATGGTGAAGAGATTCAAAGTGTGGGTGTACGAGGAAGGAGAACAACCATTAGTGCATTATGGGCCAGTGAATGATATATACGCCATTGAGGGTCAGTTCATTGATGAACTGGACAATAGCAAGAGGAGTCCCTTCAAGGCTAGGAACCCAGATGAAGCACAGGCCTTTTTCATACCCTTTAGCGTGGTTAATGTTGTTCATTATGTTTATAAACCTTACATGTCCCAAAATGATTATAGCCGTGACAGATTGCAACGGTTGGTGGAGGATTATATTGGCGTGGTGGCAGAAAAGTATCCTTATTGGAACAGAAGCAATGGTGCAGACCATTTTCTCCTCTCCTGTCATGATTGGGTACCAGTCTTAATATTGTTCCTGCTATTTCATATATGCTACATTTGTAACTTCATTATTTTGAGATTAATAATTTTTCATTACTATGAATCCATGCAAAATATACATGCAAATAATATGATATTGTTCAATTAAAACATGCTAAGACCTGCATTTCAACATGGCTTACTTGAGTATTCATACTATTGTACTATTTGAAGTTTTTTAATGACCCCTTTTTTCAGTGCTTTTGACAGAAAAGAAGTGTTTTATCATTTTATAATCATAACACGTTTTGTTTATAAAAGCTGAGTTAATATAAATTGTTTTTACTTTACTTGATTTAGGCACCAGAAATATCACATGCCAATCCTAAGCTCTTCAAGAACTTCATCAGAGTTTTATGCAATGCCAACACTTCAGAAGGATTCCATCCCAAGAGGGACGTGTCTATCCCTGAAGTGTACTTGCCGGTTGGAAAGCTAGGACCACCAAATTTGGGCCAGCACCCCATGAACCGCTCCATATTAGCATTTTTTTCTGGTGGAGCCCATGGTGACATTAGGAAGCTGCTTCTGAAGCACTGGAAGGACAAAGATAGCCAAGTTCAAGTTCATGAGTACCTTCAAAGGGGCCAAAACTATACTGAGTTAATGGGACTAAGCAAGTTCTGCTTGTGCCCCAGTGGGTATGAAGTGGCTAGTCCTAGAGTTGTAGAAGCAATTAATGTAGGGTGTGTTCCTGTGATAATTTCTGAGAACTATGCTTTGCCCTTCAGTGATGTGCTTAATTGGAACAAATTTTCTGTCCAAATCCCAGTTGATAATATACCAAAGATCAAGACTATATTACAAAATATATCAGAAGAGAAATACATGAAATTGCACAGGAATGTGAGAAGAGTTCGAAGACATTTTGTGATGAATAGACCAGCTAAGCCTTTTGATTTGATGCACATGATACTTCACTCAATTTGGCTTAGAAGACTGAACTTCAGACTCATGGCTTCACTATAAGGGATGTTTCTGCATACAAAGGCCCTTCTTGATTTTCCACTCATAAGCCCGTTTGGATACAACTCGTAAGAGATTATGCAGACTATTTTTGGTTAAGTGAGTTGAGTAACTATGATTGGTTTATCTGAGCTGTGTTCTAAGCTAAAGGGATATGTAGTTGTTCAAGATTTCCCATGTAACTAGGTCGTGTTAACATTATAGATTCAGTTGAAATTAGCATTTTAGATAAACAAACGGTGGTTAAGTTGATAATTATATGTTAAATCATGTCCCCAAAGTTCCAATATGAAGGAATAGTAATGCTCTTGTCGTACCTCAGTTTTTTATGAGTTCAATTGATTTACATTTATCATTCTTATCCAAATAGCTTGAGGTCACCGTTGGAACAGATTTTACAATGTTATGAATCAGCCACAACTGCTCTGCTCTGCTTCACCTGTTTTATACTAAGTAGCTATTATTAATTTGAGTAAGACATGAAACATTAAATGTTTTTTTTTATGTTTTTAAAACTCTTTATTTTTCGTTTTATAATATTTAATAAAGTATTAGAAAAACCACAAACAGATATAAGATTTCTCCATGCATTAAACACTTATGCTTCCAGCTAATGCATCTTATATTACTAATCGATGTCTTTGCCAAAATTTAGTAATTTCGTAAGTCCAAAAGGAAACAAAGAATTTAACTTTCCACGTCTTCACCTGAACATCTTTGTAATGGGTCATAGCTGCTGGCAGCATTTATTGGTTAAATTGTTTGGTAGCTATAAAGTTAAAAGTTTGATTAGAGCACCTCCCATGGAAGCAATTTGAAAAGAAGTAATTTAAACAAATTTAGTTACTTTGTTAAAATTGTTACTTGTACTATAGAGGAAAATAATTACTACTTTTCAAGCATTTTTTTCTACATCAAAAAATAAAACCCCCACCAGTTTGAAGTGAAAGAAAGTGGCTCTTCTTTGATGGATGCTGTAATAAAGATACTTCAGAAAAGTTACTTCAGAATTCTGTTCTTAAGTGAAAAAGGAGGATTGGGTTGCTCTGATATAAGAATCAATTATTAAGGATTAAACTTATACATGATTGGTGAGAGAGAGCTTTTCCGGAGCAGATTTCCAAAGCTCTGAAAGGATTGATGAAAGTTTTCAAATCACCACTGTCTTCTCTAGTCTTTATAGCGTTTTTCCTTAATTTTTTCCTAGTTTTTTTCACTCCCTCACATGATTATCCAGTGATTCATGTCCATTCAGATTCTCCTTTCACTCTTTCTAGTATCAGAGGCAATTCTTCTCCACAAGAAATTCTATCCACCCCTGATGAAACCTACAACAATACAGATCTTACACGGATCAAGGTTTTCACCTTCACAATCTTTTAAAAGGTTGTTCTAATTGTTCTTAGATTAATACCCTTTGTCTTTAATTTTCAGTTTGGCCATGGCATGAAGAAGAATGTGACAAGTTTGAAGAGGCTTGAAGAAGGTTTAGCTCGTTCGCGAGCATTTATCCAGAAAGCAATTGGTTATAAGAACCACACATCCATCGTGAAACAGAGTTTTGTCCCAAAAGCTTCCATTTACCGGAATCCACACGCTTTCCACCAGTTAAGCATGATCCATTCTGAATCTGTCTTTTTTTTCTTTCTCTTTTGGATTTGATTTCGTTAAAAGTTATTTTTTTCACAAGTAACTGTTCCACCCATTTTGTCACAGTAGTTGGTACTGTGAATAAATCTACTAGAGAATTGTCTTTTCAAGCAGATTAGATTCAATTTTTATTCTGTGTTTGGGCAACCCAAAGAAAACAAAAATAAAGGACGAAAAAATTTAAGAGAGCTGGTGGGGAAGATTTATTATATAAAAAAATCATAAAATAATAAATACTTAAAAGAAAAAGGATTACTATTTTCAGTTTTAGCCGAAATAAATGAAATGGGTCCATTGGGCTTAATCTTATCTACAACATGAAACGAACAGGAGCCACGTGGAGATGATGAAGAGATTGAAAGTGTGGGTGTACAAAGAAGGAGAGCAGCCATTAGTGCATGATGGGCCTGTGAACAACAAATACTCCATTGAAGGCCAATTCATCGATGAAATGGACATGGCTAACAAGAGCCCCTTCAAGGCCCAAAGTCCAGAACAGGCCCATCTCTTCTTACTTCCCTTCAGCGTATCCAAGGTCATTCGCTATGTTTACAAGCCCAGAAGGTCCAGATCCGACTATGATCCTCCACGCTTACAACGCTTGGTGGAGGATTACATCAACGTTGTTGCAAACAAATATCCTTATTGGAACAGAAGCAAAGGTGCTGATCATTTTCTTGTTTCATGCCATGATTGGGTGGGTAAAAATACCCTGCTCTTGTTTTTAACACAATTGTAGTTTTAGGTTAATGTCTTAGGTTGATGTTTTATCCAAGCTTTTATTATAGACATAGGAAGGTAAAGCACTAATTTTTTTGATTAAAAATAGTACCCAATTGCTTTGATGATTCAGGGTCCAAAAGTGTCATATGCAAATCCCCAACTCTTCAAATACTTCATCAGAGTACTCTGCAATGCCAACACTTCGGAAGGGTTTGAACCCAACAGAGATGTCTCCATTCCGGAAGTGTATTTACCTGTTGGGAAGCTTGGTCCACCTAATAAGGGGCAACACCTTAGTAATCGACCAATATTAGCCTTTTTTGCTGGCGGAGCCCATGGTAACATTCGAAAAAAACTACTGAAGCAATGGAAGGACAAGGATAGAGAAGTTGAAGTTCACGAGTACCTTCCAAAGGGTGAAGACTATACAAAGTTGATGGGTCTGAGCAAGTTTTGCCTCTGCCCCAGTGGGCATGAAGTGGCAAGTCCTAGGGTGGTGGAAGCGATCTATGCAGGGTGTGTCCCTGTGATAATCTCTCACAATTACTCTTTGCCTTTCAGTGATGTGCTTGATTGGAGTGAATTCTCTATAGAAATTGCAGTTGAGAGAATACCAGAAATTAAGATTATTTTACAAAATGTTTCAAAAGATAAGTATAGAAAGTTGTATTACAATGTGAGGAGCGTTGGAAGGCATTTTGTGATAAACAGGCCTGCCAAGCCATTTGATTTGATACATATGATACTCCACTCACTTTGGCTCAGAAGGCTAAATTTCCAACTACCACCTTCATAACAAGAGGAGTCACTTCTATTTCATTTCATATTCTTATTTCCCTTGTAATTTAGTTCCCATAATTACAAACACTGTGTCAGTTAATGGGATCATAATAGTATGACTACAAACCAGTCTAAACAATGCTCTTATTCATAGCAATAATATATATTTAAACAATTACTGTAATGAGACATCCATTAATTGAACAATTATTATAGCATTCATAAAACTTAAATAATAAAATATAATTATAACATCTTTCTGTAATCTTACTTCATAGCAGTGTTCACATGTTAACCAAATAACAATTTCCATAATTTAGATTTTAGAGCATGTTTAAGCTATATAATAACTAGACCATTCACTGAAAGCATGAAGTTTAGAGGCTAATTAAGGCCATGGATGCAAATAACATACTTAAAAGGTCACATATTTCTCTAAATAATTAAATGTGATTAGCAATGTAAACATACTCGAAACTATAATTAAGGGGTACTTGTTCTTCCTCAAAAATTGGTACCCGTCAAAATTCAAAATTAGTATATATAGAGAGTTATTTCAAGGTAAAATGGATTTTTTCACACATTACTGTAAATATCCATCATTACATATTGAAATAACATTGACTTCAGCATCAAATGTCACTCACATCAAGACTGAAATTGAGAGCTGTAAGTTTCATACATCTAGTGGTCCTATAGGGTCATCCTGGCTTGTAAAAACCCCACCACACAAATGTAATCTCTCCCTCGCCATCACCATGGTTACTCTCACATCAGCTTTCCAACTTTAATTCTGATAGTTACATGGACAATAGCACTGTTCAAAGTAGTACCATTTATGTATACAACCTAAATTAAGTTGTCTAAGATACTAATTAGAGAATGTCATGTTATGATTGATTTTTTTTTTTTTCTAACATACTTGTATTGTTTTAGTTTTGGTTATTGGAAATCCATACTAAATATAAATATATCCCCCAACAGTTAAAAATTATACAAATGTAAGGAGGATGAAAATTTGGTCCACCTAGCTGGGCCAGAGCCCAAAAGCCGAAGGACGAATATAATGAAGTGGCAGTTCATGAGTATCTCCCAAAGGGTCAAAACTACACAAAGTTAATGGGACAAAGAAAGTTTTGTTTGTGTCCAAGTGATAGAAGCAATTGGAAGTTAATGGGACAAAGAAAACTACACAAGTTGGAAGTCCTAGAGTGGTAGAAGCAATTCTCGCCATAACTTGTGACAATCATTGTCTGTCATTTAGTGATGTACTCATTATCAATTCCAGTGGAGATTCCGGTGGAGAAAATACCAAAAATTAAAATTATATCACAAAGTATTTCAAGAAATAAGTACTTGAGATTGCATGTGAATGTGTTGAGAGTTGGAAGGCATTTTATGATCAATGGACCAGCCAAATCATTCGAAATGATGCATATGGTTCTTCACTCGATTCCCCTGAGAAGGCTAAACATATAAAGTTGATTTGCTTCATGGTTAATCACAATCCATTTTCCACATTTTTTTACCCTCTACATTTTCCCATTGACTTTCACCAACTTAAGATCTTTTTGATTAGCAATTACCCAATCAAAATAGAATAGAATTTTCTTACATGTTCGTTTTAGTAACTCTCACTTTACCTTCAAACATTTTATGAATTTAATGATAATTTATATATAGTGATTTTTTTTTTAATCGTGGTAAATTAATAATATAAAAGAATATTTCTGTAGTCTTCTGTTGTCTATAAAGAAGGTTGAATGCATTCCATATTAAAAATAGTTTAAAATAAGAATTTTTTTTCAACAGTTTATTTAACCATATCCTCATACATCACATGAGTATTTTAAAGTTTATATAAGATAACTGGAAAGTTTATTATGTATTCTACTAGCATGTATTTTATCTGTAAAATTATATAGGAATTATAAAAAAAGAAAAGAGCATCACCCTTAAAGTAAGAACATCATGAATGTGTTACACTAACAATACATAAAAATCAATCAGATAGACATTAATAAAACAAAATTAGAAAAAAAAAATAAAAAATAAAACTGATTTCTATTACTTTTAATAACGTCTGATTTCCAACACATATAATATCAGATAACATAATAAACATTATAGAGTATAATTTGATAATTTGATATCATGTAAAGAAATAGATTTTAACTAATTTATAAAATAAAATAAATTCACTTATATATTAAATTAAATAAAAGAATATTGAGAAAACTGTCATTCATTTCCTACAGAATTATGAATCCAGTGGTGGGATTAAAACTGCACTATCATGCTGTTATGTTCTTAATTCAATTGAAGAGCATGGTGGTCCATGCCCTGCAAGATAATAACTCTGGTTGTGAGTGACTTGACAGTAATTGTTGTCCACAATCCACAATGTTTAAGAGGACGGTGAGGAAAATGTGTCCAATAAATGACCGACAAATAACATATTAATTAATGTCTGAAATTAGAAATCATACTATATTTAGATTTATTTATAATGTAAGTATTTATGATTGTAACAAAATGTTTACAATTTTTTAAAATGTTTGTTCTAAAACATGTAAAATAAAATAAATTAGGAAAAACTCTAATTTAAATCAAATTGGATTAATTTTGATTTGGTTCATTTAAAATTTATTAATGTGGATATGATAAGTTAATGGATATTTTATTTTTAAAATAATAATTATATTTTAAAAGTAATATTATTTTATTAAAATATATAATTTATGTCAAACCACTTAATCTGAAAAAAAAAATAGTTTCATTAATTTAATTTTAATTTTGTATCTTAAAAATTAGAACTGATTGATATGTTTTTATTTATAATTTTGTTTCACTTTGATCTCTTCTTCAGTGTGATGTCATTTTCAGCATTGTCACCATTACATTACCCATTGTCTGTGTTATCATAAAAGCCAATAGGCAAAGCCACTTTCTCAGTCTTCATCAGGAAATGGAACATGCAACCTCTCAAATATGAGAAATAACAGTGAGTGAGTGAGTGAGAGCAAAATCATTACAGACTGTATAGTCAGAAGTGGAAGCACCACTTCTCATATATTATCTTAATTAAAAATATGTACTCATACAGAGATATAATTAATTTAGAAATAATTTATGTAAAGACTCATTTATATTTGACTTTTATTAAAGAAATACATTTTTCTATTACTTTATAAAATAAACAATGGTTTAAAAGGTAATTAATTTATATTTGTCATACAAAATCATTTAAATGACAAGGGTTGTTAATGATTTTTAAAAAGTTCATTACAGTTCAACTAATAAAGTGGGTTTAATTAGAAGAAATAAGAGACTAAAAATATAAAGAAGGAGTGTATCTTAACGTTCAGTATCAACTGGTGAAAAAATGGAAGGAAACAAGTGATTTTATACAAAGAGAAAAGAAAAGAAATGTGAAAGTTTGGATGCTTTATTCATGACAGGGACCTCACTTATCTGTGATTTCTGAAGTTGGACCATCTTTTACCCCAACATGTTCATTGTAACCTGCAATTCCAATCAAGTTCAAACTTTGATATTAATATTGACAAAATCAGTCTGCGAGGGTTCAGCCAAAGCTGCCTCGCATTTAAACTATTGGTGCTTGGTTTAATTTACTCAAACAAAATACCAAATTGTTTTTATTAATTATGTGGGAGAGACTATTGAAAATTAATAAACCATTATTTGTTGGGATCTAAAAAAGCTGTCCCCTTCTTTGTGTACTTTTGTCAGGCTATGCCCTCAGTTCTTCTTCCCAAGCATTTGATTCAGATTCAGATCCGTTTGCACAAATTGACTCACCTATAAACCCCCACCATGAGTGTAATTCACTTTTAATTTTACAAAAATGGATAGATTTCTAAAAAAATATTAAAGTTTTGCATGAGAAAAACATGAAGTTTAACTGTTCGGAAAGAGCCACCTCCAACTGGTGTGAAGGTTTGAGGTGAGTATTTAACCTATCCGGTTCGGTGCCCTATTTATTCGTGGTCACAAATACATCGCACGGACAACCTATGTAAATCGTACTTTGGCGGTAGGTCATGTTCCAAAACAGACAACAAGAATGAAAGTTCAGTTTACACGAGTTAGGATGTGTTTGACAAGGTGATAATGAAAGTTAAAAAAAAAAAATTAACTTTGATAGGATCAAAATGTATGGAAATTTAAAAAAAAAATTAAGTGGTACTCGCAAAAGAAATATTGAAACTAAACTATTATGTTCACCCTCCATTAGAATAATAAAAATAATTTAACATGACTATAATTAAGTTTATGGAATGATCCCTATTATATTTTTATTATAATAAATTCTTACACTCAAATTGTCAATTTGAGCCTAGAAATGTGTATCATTGACTGCGTATCCATTCTTGTTTTTAATAATGGTAGATGGTTCCACCAAAGTGAAACATACCTTTGTGATTAAGCTATTGGATTCTTGAGAACGTCACCGAAGTTATGCTGTAAGAATATCATTCACGTGTTGAGAAGAACTAAAACTAAAATGGAGTTTCTGACCGTTAAATATTTATTACACAGAGACGAAGTGGCTTTGCCCATTTCATCAATTTTACTTTTATGTTTATAATAAATGAACACTGTTTGAAACAAATAAATAGTACATGACAAGGCAAAGTGTGTGTGGGTGTGAAGTTGCAAAGGCAATGGAAGGGTTGAGATGCCCCATTTCTGCATTCTTATTCCCTGTCTTTTGCTTTGTTATCTTCTTCCTCTTCTTTCCCTTCACCCAACAAAATCATGCAACCCACTTTTTTTCTCCTCCTTTTCTTCCTTCCACTGTCAAACACCTACACAACCACTCAGATATCATCTCTCCTTCTCCTTCTTCCTCTCCCTCTCCCTCTCCTTCACCTTCATCACTTTATCTTCTTTCCAACTTCACTCCTGCAAATGAAACCAACAATAGCACCACTGTGTTAGGCAGCAGCTCTGCTAAGGTACGCTGTCTTAAACTAATCGCATAGAAGTTTTTTATTTCATCATGTTCTTTTATGTTATTGTAGTTGTCACCCTTCTGTTAATTTTGAGTTTCGTTTATGATAGAAATTTCCTGGTTTGGAGAAAATAGAAGAAGGTTTGGCACGAGCTCGAGCCGCAATTCAGGAATCTATCCGTTCAAGGAACTATACTTCAGACAGCAGACAAAGTTTTGTCCCCAAAGGATCCATTTACTGGAATCCTCATGCTTTTTATCAGTTAAGCTCTAAATTCTCAAGCTCGTAAACTAGTTATGATGAACACCAGCTAACGAACTTTTCTTTTTTAATGTGTTATTCAATAAAATTTGTTATGAATTATTTATTTTATCATGAATAATTGTAGTTGGTAAAAAAATTCTAATCAATACTAAAATTATATTAAAAATAGATTACCTTTTGTTATATCATTCTTTGTTGTTATCTGGGTAGTGCACGGATATTTTGTGGTTTTATGTTCATTTCTTGGTAGTTGATATTTCTCTGTCTATATTTGTTCCTTATATTATGCAATTATTGTTGAATTGTTTATGCATGCCAATTCCTTTAACCATTATTTTTAGTATCGTTGACTTAATATTAAGAAAAAATTATGTTATCAATGACAATAAGTTTCATAATATTACGTAAGTAACCCAAACATTAAAATGTACAGTACTTTGATATAAACATTTAGTTTCGATAGTTAACACTTATTTCAATGCTTTTAATTCTTGAAAAGGAAATATTATTGACATCAAATTGACGCTTATTTAAACTTTTAAATTTTTGAAGATTAAAAATATCTTTTCATTTCATTTCTATTTATAAATTTTATGGTTAGGTTCAAAATAGGAAATTAAATACAGTTCCATACTATAAATATGTTTAAGTTAGCTTTGCATAAAAAAATAATAATTTATGAAAAATAATCTAAATTAAAAATAATTATCTTTAAATCATTTCATCGTTAATACTGGCATTAAAATCCTTTTTTTTTTACCGATCATGTAAATTTACCAAATTTAGATTTTATATTATTGTTTTCATGTTCATATATTGTTGTTGAAATTTAAAAAAAATATACAAAAACATTTTCTTATAATTTTCTTCAATTACTCCTTTAAATGTTTTGCAATAACATGTATATACTTATTTTTAAGGCGAATTACAAATTGACCTTTTTTTATAAAATTATTTACCACCTATTTACAATCTAATTTTCTTCATTTAATAACTAAGGTAGTATAGTAGTTTTCATAATAGACTTAGAAGGTGTTGTATAGAATATTCTTTCTGGTACTCCCGCAATTTTATATATTAAAAGCCATACATTAATGACACCATGTGGATCTATGCTTAGTTCTACCGAAAGTCTCGAATGAAAAGGTTTTGAAGTGTGTTTCAAGAAGAAACCGCATGCAGCGTAGTGCGTTTCCCCACACATCAATTTCTAAAACAAAGCATGATTGATGCAGGAGCCACATGGAGATGGTGAAGAGATTCAAAGTGTGGGTGTACGAAGAAGGAGAGCAGCCACTAGTGCACGATGGACCAGTAAATGATATATACGCCATTGAAGGCCAATTTATGGATGAAATAGACAATTATGATAAGTGGAGCCACTTCAGAACAAGACATCCTGAAGAAGCTCACGTTTTTTTCCTTCCTTTCAGCATAGCTAACATTGTTCACTATGTTTACAAGCCTATTCTAAAGCATTCAGACTACGAACCTTTTCGCCTCCAGCGATTGGTGGAAGATTATATCGGTGTTGTTGCAGATAAATATCCTTATTGGAATAGAAGTGAAGGTGCTGACCATTTTTTACTGTCATGTCATGATTGGGTAAGATCTTATATAATGCATGTGATTTGTAATTTTGTTTGTGAAAAATCAGAATCATTGTAGTAACACAAGGATGATTATTTGTATTTGATGACTTAGGGTCCGAAAGTGTCCTTCGGGAACCCTAAATTGTTCAAGAGTTTCATTAGGGTTCTTTGCAATGCCAACACCTCAGAAGGATTTGTACCTAACAAAGATGTGTCCATCCCAGAAGTGAACTTGCCAAAAGGAAAGCTAGGGCCACCCAATCTAGGGCAACGCCCAAATGATCGCAATATTTTAGCTTTTTTTGCTGGAAGAGAACATGGTGACATTCGAAGAATCTTGTTGAATTATTGGAAGGGAAAAGACAATGACGTGCAAGTTTATGAATCTCTTCCAAAGGGTGCAAACTACACCAAATTCATGGGAGAAAGCAAGTTTTGCTTGTGTCCCAGTGGTTATGAAGTGGCAAGTCCTAGAGTGGTGGAAGCACTTAATGCAGGGTGTGTTCCTGTGTTAATTAGTAGTAATTACTCTCCACCTTTTACTGATGTGTTGAATTGGAGTCAATTTTCAGTGGAGATTCCGGTGGAGAAAATACCAGAAATCAAAACTATTCTGCAAAGTGTTTCAAGGAATAGGTATTTGAAATTGCACATGAATGTGATGAGAGTTCGAAGGCATTTTATGATTAATCGACCGGCAAAGCCGTTCGATTTGATGCATATGATACTTCATTCAATTTGGCTTAGAAGATTAAATCTTAGATTAGTTGGTTCTGCAAGCTCCTAATTTTGTCTTTCATAGTATACACCCGATGTACTTACAAATATATTGATGTTTTATTTCATTCAAATAATGTTCATTTGAAAATCTTGATTTATTTGTCTTTTAAAATTTCCTTCTCTAATGTTTTACATTTCGTTCGAGGGAGAAGTGATGGATAAATCGTGTTATAGAAAAAATAACTTAATGAAATAAGTTTACATTTTTATTATCTTTGTAAATTTGAACAATGATTACTTTAGAAAAAAATATTAAAAGTTTACTTAGCTCAATATATATACATTTCACATTTTCATTGCTTTTCAAAATAATAGTTCTGTTAATATCATATTTTAAGACTGATTTAACCGATGAAAATAAATTGCGTGTCGTGACTTATTAAATTTAAATTAACTTGTCTTCAAATTAACATGATCTTATATATAGAATAATTTGTAAAAGGAATCATATGATTTTCAAAAAAAGTTTTTTTTATATATAATTTAATTTTAATTTATATATGTAGAAGCTAATTTTATTTATTTTTATTTTTTAAAGAAAAAAAAACTTATCGAAAAACTCGTTTAAATTGTCACATGTCTTTTTTAGTATTGCTCATTTTTTTTTCTTCCATATCACCGTGGACACAAGTGATTATGTATCCCACATATTTTACAAAAAAATGAAAACTTCTTCACAATTGAGACTACCAAACAAATAAAATTTGTATATTTCCATTTATCATCCATCTTTCTTCTTCTACATTTCTACTCTGCCACGATCGAAATTTGCAAGGCATTATAAAAATAATTATGACGAATTGACTCTTAACTTTATATCCACCATCAAAATTGACTTCTTGAGTGATTGTGTCAATATTTTCAGCAGCACAAGAATTTGAAAAACATTAATTAATACCTTTAATCAGTAGTTCATCCTTTGTTTACCACCCTTCCTTATTGGCCTCTTCAGTCTGTAGTCTTCAAAACATTAATAGCAGAGTCGCTATCCTTTCAAAATGGCCAAAGTGGATGCAATCATAGAAGACGGACTGATAGAGAAATGCAGCACCACATAATTTCACAATGGACCTGTTTTGTTAATGGAAAATACGTTAGCATCGCGTTACTTTTAGGTTAACATATTTTGGTTTAGTCTTTAATTCATTTTATTGAGTTTATTCATTTAATTTTGACCCTTTTAAATTTTTTATACTCTTTCGAACTCAAATATAAATAATATATATATATATATATATATATATTGAAATATAAACTTTAACTATATTTAATGTTATTATTTTAAAATTATTTTTTAGTTTAAATATGAATTATACCATCCAAAAGCATATACAATATATATTTATAGTATAACTACATACTTTTATATCATGATCACTAATAATATCAATAATTGTTTATTAAATATCACATTGAATTAATGGAATTAATAAAAAAAGTATGACTATTTATTAAAGATTAATATTAAGTTTAGATTTTAGAGGTTAAGTCTATTAAACTTTGATATGTTTACCAATCTACTTTATACTTTTAATATACATATTCTAGACAAACTTACTTTACTTTTAATATAGATATTTTTGATAAACTTAGTTGAATATTCATGATTCTCATTATTAATTTAATGTATAATACATCTATCAACTCTTCATTCATTAATATTTTGTCAATATGATTCAGTGTATTACAATTTTAATATATTATCAAATTTTCTAACTTAATAGTTATATTATGATAAATTTTCCAAACTGATGTAATTTTTATCTAAAATTTCTAAAATGATGTATTTTTTTATTTATTTCTAGATATGGGTAAATCGTGCCTGCCAAACACGATATCAATATGAAAAAATAAATGAAATCATGAAAAGATAATATGATTTTAGTTTACTAGAGAAAATGGTGCAATCAAGATTTGAATTAATGAGTTAATTAAAATAGTTAGAATACTACACAATTTTATGGTGGTTAATATTCTCCACCCATTCCTCTTCTTCTATGTTTGGCACGTGTGTTGTGTTACTACTGTGTATTTAAAAATAAATGTAAAGTTACAAAGTTGTTTTATTTATTGATAAATATGTAATGGTTGAAATAAAAATGATATCAATGAGATTTATATATTGAATTAAATTAAGAGTAAGTTTGATATTGAAAAGAAAAATAAAATTAAAATTTAATAATAATATATATTTAGCAAAATTAAGTATAAGTTGGATATTTGAATTTAGTTACTAATATAGAAATAATTAAAAATAAAATTGAAATTTAGCAATAAATTTAGAAAGAAAAATTTGAAAATATTATATAATTTTTTAAATAAATTTATTGTTAGTTTTTAAATTATATATAGGTAATTTTTCTTCACAATATGTAACCACTCTTCTATTCAAATTAACTTCACAATTATTCAATTAATTAATCAGAATTAATTTCAACCATTACATATTTATTAATAAATAAAATAACTTTGTAACTGTCCATTTATTTTAGTTGCACTGTAACAACACATCAGGTATAAAACAAAAAAAGAGAAATAGGTGGAGAATATTAACCATCCTAAAATGGTGTAGTATTCTCACAATTTTAATTAACTCATTAATTGAAATCTTACTTACACAATTTCATCTAATAAGACTAAAATTGTGTTCTCTTTTCATGATTTCATTTAATGGTAAATTAAATCGTGTAATAAGGACACTGTTTCTTCACCATGATATCGTCTTTCTTATGCACGATTTACCTATGTCAAAAATACATCATTTTGAGAATTTCAGATAAAAATTACACCATTTTGAAAACTTTATTGTTATACTCCAATTAAACATTTCAAAAATATTTTCTTATAATTATTGATTTATGCAAATTATCATAATAATATCGCTTTTGTATGTAATTACTAATTCATCATAATATTTTCTCAATCATACTCAATTTTATCTTATATAACACGTCATGTCTCATACTCACACACAACTTCAAAACATATCACTTATACAATAATTCTTACCTTGTATAAGGTATCTCTTGCTCAACCACCAAATATTTCATTCAAGAAGTTTTGATTTCACTTGAATAATGAAATTTTTGTTTGAAGCGAAATTATTCACGAAAATGTGAGTTGGTCTTTGCCTTATTCTTGCTTGAACATGAAAACATAAGAGAAAACAATTTACTCTCTTTGTCTCATTTTTATTTGAATGGTAGTCTCTCTACCCGGTCTAAAGAATATAAGAGAAGACATTATGCAACAATATTTCAAGAGCACCCAAACTTACTTTAAGCCTATTTTATCAATTCAAACCTCCATAACAAGTTTGCATTATCATTTAACATTATGTTATCAATTCAAACTCATATCACTAGCCTAGATCAAAATGTCTACCTCAAATCCAAAAACAACATAATATTATCATAACCTAAAACAGTTTTTCCATATAACAAGTCAATTCCATGATTAACAATACAATTTCTAGCCAAATTTCAAAACCTTAGAAAGTTAGAGAAGCCCTAGATTGCTCTCATAATGTTTGTTTCACAAAGATATTCATATATTGAGTTCTAACTTCGTATGTGATAACAAAATCATCCACGTGCAACAAGTTAAGAAAAAAATTAAAATATAAGGTAAGATAAAAAAAAATTACTTTTATATATAAAAAATTGATATTCACTTTAACACTCTTTAATCAAGAAAATAATGAGAATTAGGTACGAAAAATAAAGAGGAGTCAGAAAGAATTTAATGAAAAAGAGTTTAAAAAGATGAAATTTTAAAATAAATAATTAATTGCTTAAAATTCTAATTTATACATTAAACATAAAATAAAATTTTATTTTTTATTTTAAAGAAAGTCTCTACAAAATAAAATTGAATCTCACTTGAAGGCCATCTACTTAAAAAAAAGTCTCACCTTTTTTTTAAATGTTAAACAAAATAAACTCTCATAAGATTCCCAATCAATGTGACATTAAATATTTCTTTTTATATTTAAGTTAAGCGAAAAAAATTAAATTAAACCTTTACATTAGTATTTTGGTGTTGAAACCAATCTGATTGAACATAAGCACTTTAAAAAATAAATTAAGTAAAATATTTTTAACTTAAAGGATGAAACTAAAAAAAAGTTAGATAAGAGTGTACTGATATTTCATTTTAACTTTATTAAATATTAATACACAATTTTTAACATATAATATTTAGTTTCATTAAATTATGCATTTTCATTGTATGTATATTTTAATAAAAATATATATAAGTATTAATCTTCCAATACTTAAATACCACGAATTTTGAATTAAAAAAAAAATCTTACCAAGTAATACATTTAAGAAAAATAATGTAAGCAAACAAATTATAACATTATCATTTCACTTTTATTAACAGATCATTCTATTTTTCTTTCCATATAGCTGTAATGCTAAATTCCTATTAGAGGTATAAATGTGTATTAACCTGAAAAAAATGTGTTAGTCTAAGTTGTTGGGCAATAATTTTTTTTTTTGTTTGAATAAGTTTTATGCTGAATTAATAGACTATTTTAATTAATTTAAAAATATATATATATATAATGTATTTTTTAAAATTTAAGCTATATTAATAAAATAGTTTTAATTTAAGATATAATGATTTGACTCTGTGGTATAAATTTTTTAATAGTATAGACTTTTTTATGGATTGTTTAAACAGTCCCATGAGATGAAACATATAGTTTAACATCTTTAATTAATAGTAATTATTCTTAAAATTTCTGAAGATATGTTGTTATCTGCAACAGTGGTCCCTTCCCTCTGCCCTTTACAAAACATGCTCTCTGCCACTTGTTTGCCCAACACCTTGGATGGCTGTTCATTGCATGGACCTCTTTCAAGTTTTCTAACTACCAACTTATTACTATTTTATGTAAAAATATAAACCAGAATATGTGAACTAAATATCACTCTAATTTTTTATTTAAATTGGTAATATTCTATGACTTTTAATTTAGATAAATTTTTTTCTTTAAGATTTTATAAGTTTTATAAAAAAAATAATCAATTTTTGTAGTTAATTCATTATTATAAAATCAAAACTAATATTCACGATTATTAAAACTTTATTATCTTGATTACAAATATTTAAATAATATTTAACCTTTCTGTGTTTTTTTTTGTAATTTTTATAATAAAACCTTTTAAAATTTAGACAAAAACGAATGTTAATAAAGAAAAGGGGTTTGTCTGAACATAATAAAGATCAAGTAAAATGACTTAATTTAAAAAAAAAAATAGTAATTGCACATAATTTATGTAAGTTTAAAGAAATGTAAGAAAACAAATGTGAATTTGCATGAATATAAACTTTAAACAGTAAGTTGTTGAATGATAAATTGTACTAAAATAATTTGCATATAGTATAAAATTAAATTGTCTAAAACCATAAAATAACTTCTAATGAATAAATGAGCAGAAGTGGGAGTAAGAGCAATTGTAAGGTGTAGATAATATAATATAAATGAAATATTAATAACATAATTGAGAAATAAATGGAGAATTATACTGGTAATTCATTAGTCTTAATAGTATATGTTACATAAGTATATAGTGTTTCTGAAATATGATCTTATTACTAATCCTAACTTACATGTGATGCATTTATTCTTATATTACATCAATGGTTATAATTTACAGTGTGTAACAAGAAGTGTCATATAAGAATAATTCCCATCCAATACTTATTATTTTTCTTTTCATGTAGCTTTTGAAAAGATGTTTCCTAACATTTTTTTATGATACCTCAACTATAGTTTCTTTCATTAATTTTTCATTTTGAAAAATTAATCAACCTATTTCTTTTATTCATATCAATTTTTCATTTTTATCAATAACAATTATCTAATTATATTTCTTTTATTACGTTACGTTAATTTATTCTCTCTCGATTTTCAAATATGTTGAATTTTCTTTTACAACTTTTAACAATATAAACAAAAACAAAAACATGTATTTATATAGGTTTAGAAATTTCTGTAAGTTCATTTTCCTTTTATGGAATTCCACGTGATCTTAGGATTTATAATTCTATCAAATAGAAAAAGAACGTATATTATTTTTTTATAATTTCTGTTGATCTTTAAGACTTTTCTCATCTCTTCCTTCTTTTCTTCTTTTTCTTGATGATGAGAAAAGATATAATATACACAGATAAAGACAACATATGTTTTCCTTTTAAACTGTATTTTTTATTCTATATTTTAAAAGAAGAGGAAAATGATTTATTTTATTATATTATAATAAAGACAACATATGTTTTCCTTTTAAACTGTATTTTTTATTCTATATTTTAAAGGAAGAGGAAAATGATTTATTTTATTATATTATAATAAAATAAAATCTTCACTAGTTTTATTAACTTTACAAAAATAACGACTATCACATTGACTTCTCTTTTATTAAACTCAATCCTATAAATTATATAAATTATAATTATAATAATATTTATTTTAAATATTTTTACAATTTCACAATTTATGATGAATGATAAACATTGTTTTCTTGAAAAGTAAAACATTAAACGTGAACTTTATCTTAAATGTTTGCCTAATATCAAAATTTTATATATAATGAGCTATGTAATAAAATTATATGTAGATTATAAACATCCATAAGTAATTAGGATGTAAATAATTTATTTACGTATATTAATTAGAGAATTATATACGGATTAAATTTGTAAATAAATATAAAATATTTTTAAAAATTATTTATCATTATGATTATTATTATTATATTTATATTTTATTATTTATATTATTAATAATATCCAATAATATTTTCACAAAATATTGGAATAGATTCACAAGTGACCATTGTATCAACATTAATTTTGCAATCAAAAATTTATTATTATATTTTTTATATAAATATTATTATTATTATTATTAATATTAGTAAGTATAATATGAATAATGCTAAAAATAATTATTATTAATATGAATATTAATGATAATATTATTAATTTTTATTATCAATAATAATATTAATATATAATTTTAATAGAATTAATTATTAATATTATTTATATATAATAATCCATAAATAAATTTTAAAAAAAAATTAGTGACGTTGAAGTCAAAATTAACGTTACATGTGGGAAAAAAAATGTTTAAGGCCAATCTTATTCTTCATTAATCAGTAATTGACTAGGAACTGTTCCTACATACACGAAAATCCTGGCAAAAATATTAAAGTACAAAAAAAACTGTTCGGTGATTAAATATTCATATATCAATGTAAAAAGTACATTATTTTAATATCCATATAATTTAATCTAAAAATATTTGAAATTACTGATTTTTGTTTAAGTCACATGACTAGAACAAGTTAGAACTAAATTATGTTTAAAAAGTATATCTAGATAAGCAAAAACTAATAACTTTAAATTTTAAAAAACAAAACACAGAATAAACAGGCACTAAACGATAATCACGCCAGACCCGAATCATGGATTAGCACAACTAATGTTGACAACTGTTTTTCTTCTCCTTCTACTATCCACCAACGTATGTTTTTTCCACCATCAACGTATTTCTAGGAGTAATATATATAAATATATATATATATATATATATATATATATATATCCTAATATTGTATATGAAATGAAATATTATATAGAGTCGTAATTCCCTGACTTAGTTTTATAAAATATTCCAAAAATGAAATAAAATATAACCATCGGTTTCATTCAGAAAATGTTTCATTAAACCTTGACCAACTTTTAGGAACCAAACCACAAGGAAGTAAGTGTGTGTCGTCTCTACTATTAGGTCAACTTTTTCCTTCAATATCATTCTCCTCATGCTGTGTCTCTCTTCCCATCTCTATTTCGTACCAACTAGCATTCATAGGTACTCACTGATCGATCATATATTGGGATCACGCAGAGAGAGAAAAACAAGAGAAGAAGTAACCTTCCATCACCAAATCCAGAAACTGACACAACAACCACCATGCCAACATTCAAGTCATGCCTTGTATTCTCGCTAACCTTGTTCATTATTCTTATCATCTTCTTTGCGAATCAGCGAAACGACGTAGCTTTCCTTTTACCCGCCATCAACGTTTTACCATCCGAGGAGCATCTCAAAACTCTCGACGCCTCAAAGGAACAACATCGTACTCTTACGCCTTTGCAAGATGTTAATGCTACCATAGTCAAAACAAGACCCCTTCACATTAAAGTGTGTTTTTTCTTCTTCTTTTTTTCATGATGGAAAAGTTATATATTTTATTCACATTTTTTTTACATATTACTGAATTAATTGTGTTTAATTACGTAGAAGAAGACGAATTGGAATAACAGTTTGATGAGAATTGAAGAAGACTTGGCTGAAGCAAGAGCAGCTATCCGTAGAGCGATAATAAGGAGAAACTTCACATCAGAAAAGGAGGAGACTTTTGTTCCCAGAGGGAGCGTTTACAGAAACGCTTATGCTTTTCATCAGTAAGTAACTTTTACGGTTTAAGTAAATTAACTAGAGTTTTCCATTTGCATATTTTACGGTTTAATTAACTTGTACTGTTTAATTAAATTACCTGCCAGAAATTGAGGGATTGATCCTATATATTCTAAGTGTTAAAATTAATTAAGGGCTTTTTGAATGAAGGTTAATAATTATTTTTATTTTTTTTTTGCGTTAAAGTAGGGATAAAGCAGAACTTAGATGGAAGTTTTATATATATATATATATATATATATATATATATATATATATATATATATATATATATATATATATATATATATATATATATATATATATATATATATATATATATATATATATACACATATATATATATATATATATATATATATATATATGTATATGTATATATATAGGGTTTTCTTTAATAATATATATATTTTTTTTAAATTGATGACAGAGTTTTACACAACTTTGTCGACAGGTTATTTATTGGTTGTCAATGCTTTTCATACAGTTATCAAGAATAAATGTTTTGTTAACAGTAAACACTAGAGCATAAGATAAGCATTATAATTAATAATCAACTTACCGATAACAAAATAATTATTGGTTAAATATATTACATTCATGTTAATTAATTAGTGATAGTGTACATTGGCAAAATAAATTATATATACCACATTATTGTAAAAAGTAATGTAATAGTATTTGCCTCTAAATATTTGTAGTTTTTGTACACCAGAGATTATCAATACATTATTTATTATGTAAAGTTTTTTATGTTTTTAGGAGTGTATTGCTGCTGTGAATTTAAGGCTCTAAGCACTTTTTTTAGTTAATTTTCTATTTAGAGAAAAAGCTGAAAAAAATAACAACTGAACTATAAAATAAGCTAATTTAAACATATACAAAAAAATTAAGATCCAAAATATATATTTTATCGGATTATTACGGTCACTGGCAGAGCTATTTGCAATCGAGAATTTTATCATTTTCCTTGTCTTTTTATGAACTCGTTTTGTCTTTCACGATATCTAACTAAAAACTAAATATATGGTAACTAGTGAAAGAAAATATAATAATTAAGACAGGATTTATTAACAATTAAGAGACAGATTTTCCCCTCTCCTAATTATGAGAATTTGATTAGAAAACAAGAAAGTAATCAAATGTCTTCAATTTTTCTTCCTTTGGTTTTAATCTATTTACTGATGGAAACGTTTAATTGAGTAATAATCTACAACTGTAAAACAAGATGAAGAGTTGCCCTTTCAGAGCAAATAATTACTCTATAGAGAAAACAAAATAAAGAATTTCAACTCACAAGAAAATTAACTTAAAAAGATTATCTCATTTCTCTCTAAAATAAACATGGAACTATTTTTTTTCTTATATATAGAAAGTAAGGTTCAATACAGAGTTCTATGTGAGTTGAATCCTTCAGCCATGCAGATTTTCTCTTAGCGTTTGAGAAACGCACTTTCAATAGTCTTCGTCATTTAGTAACCCAAAACACAAAACACCCTTTTCGCACGTTGTTTCTCCTTTCAAAGTGAATATTACGTGAATCTTAATGTTGCAGTAACTGACTCGCCACAATTAATTTCCGTTATTTTCCCTTATTTTGTCCATGGCCATGACTTTGACAGAACATTTTTGCAGAAGTCACATAGAGATGTTGAAGCGATTCAGAGTGTGGACCTACAGAGAAGGTGAGACACCCCTGGTACATCTAGGGCCCACGAGTTCGATTTACGGCATCGAGGGCCACGTAATAGCTGAACTGGACTGCAGAACAGGCCCATTCTCGGCCCCCCATCCAGACGAGGCCCATGTGTTCATGCTACCCGTAAGCGTGTCCCAAATCGTAAGATATCTATACAACCCTCTCACCACGTACTCTCGAGATGAACTCATGCGGGTCACCATTGATTACACCAACATCATAGCCACCAGGTACCCTTACTGGAACAGAAGCAGTGGTTCAGATCATTTCCTAGCTTCTTGTCATGACTGGGTAACAACAATTTATACTTCAACATAAACTACTAGGTTTAAGTTTAATCATCATGAGTTTGTTTAAATTAATGATGTTACATGTGTTTTTGTCTGTTACAGGCTCCAGATATTTCACGAGAGGAATCGGGGCAAGAGCTGTTCAAGAACTTGATAAGAGTGTTGTGCAATGCCAACACTTCTGAAGGGTTTAAGCCTGAAAAAGACGTGTCAATGCCTGAAATCAACTTACGAGGTTACAAGTTGAGCTCACCGATTCCTGGTCATCATCCTGATAATCGTTCTATACTTGCTTTCTTCGCTGGAGGGGCTCATGGTAGGATTAGGGAGATACTGCTTGAGCATTGGAAAGGCAAAGATGAAGAAGTTCAAGTGCATGAATATCTTCCTGAGGGCATTGACTATGGCAGTCTAATGGGACAAAGCAGGTTTTGCTTGTGCCCTAGTGGATATGAAGTGGCGAGTCCTCGAATTGTGGAGTCTATCAATGCAGGATGTGTCCCTGTAATTGTTTCAGATTACTATCAACTTCCCTTTAGTGATGTTCTTGATTGGAGTAAATTTTCACTGCATATTCCATCGAGAAGGATAAGTGAAATCAAGAGGATACTGAAAAGTGTTCACCGTGCTAAGTACCTGAAACTGCATAAGAGAGTGATGAAAGTTCAAAGACATTTTGTGTTGAATCGACCCGCTAAGTCTTTTGATGTTTTTCATATGATTCTTCATTCGATATGGCTGAGACGACTCAACATCAGACTCCCCTATTGATATTTCACCCTTCACCACTTTTTACAGATTAACAAAATGTGCATTGTGTAAACCATAGAGTAGATAGAGTAACATAGACAAAAGGTCAAACTTTCCTTTTTATTTCTTCAGTTTTAAAATTATTTTTAAAAGAAAACAATTTTATAATTTACTTTTGTTGTTTTTACATGTTATCATTGTAATCATTGAGCTGTTGCCTTTCTTATCTTAATATTGTATTGGTTTTTTTTTTTCTAGAAGTAAAACCCTTTGTCCTGATTATATTCTTGTGTAAGAACAAGTTATTGATCTTGCTAGTTAAAATTTAGATTATCAAATCAAACAATTCACTTAAAATTATCATCTATTGGGTAATTTGACAGGAGAAAACTAGATCTACATGGAAGAATTACTTCAACATAAAAACTTAAAAATTATAGGTCTGTGATATTTTTCATTTATATATTAGTCCACTTATACTTATTCCTTATGTATAATTTGGAACTCATAGTATCATCTTTATTATTCTAAAGTTAGGATTAATTTTTTCTATAAACATTATTATTATTATTATTATGTTAATTGTTTGTGATATGATAATAACAATTTTTTATAATAATGTAGTAGGTGACGATAATTAAATTGACAGTAATAATTATAGTCTAAAAAATGTTTATGATCAAGTTTTATTTTCAACAATATATATTTTATTTTAATCTAAAAATTATTATTATTATTATTACTTTTTGTTCTCCTTTCTTATCATCATCAAATATTTCAAATGACTCTTCCACTCCTCCCACTTCTTTCCATCCATGTATTTTATATGTGTGTATTGCTCTCTTAGACTTATTTCTGACAAACTTGCATGTTTTTTCATTTAAAAAATAAAAAATAATATTTAATTAGATTAAACTAACAAGGAGATTATTTTTATACTAATTTTTAATATAAATTATAATTAACTAATTGTTCACTTTTGCAATAATTATTTGAGCATCAAGTGCATTTTTTTAAAAAATTGCTTAATAACTTAAAAGTGTATAAAATTATAACATAAAAATCATAAGAACAGTATTTTTTTAAGATTGGTTACAGCTGAATGAAAACGTAACACGTGAAGCAGAAAGTATTTAACATGTAATTATTTTTATTAAAATAATTGTAAAACTTTATTATAAACTATATTTCATGAACACTTGGAAAGAAAAACCAAAATAAAGAAAAAATGTCATAAAAATAGTGAAAAATTTGTTTCTAACTCAAAAGAAAACTCAGGATAAAGAAAATTTACATAAAATTAGAGAAAAAAATATCTATTCGAATCAAAGTAGGACTTAAATATTTGCTCTAAATTAACAAAAGAGAGGGATCAAAGACACTACAAAAATATTATAATACGAAGTAATTTTTTTTGTAAAAATAGAAAATCTACTTGTTTTGGTACATTTTAGAAAAAAGTCTCTTGTTTCTATTGTAGTGTTAATATACCTTTATACTAATTTTGATAATTCTTTGGCAAGTGGCATATCCTTCCTTTCTTGCCTTCTATGTAAGCTTATATTAATTATTGCAACTAGCTTCTTTTGTTTCCGTAGTGTTTTTTACCTCCCATGAAATAGATATGAAACTCATTTCAATAACTTAAAAGAAAAGAATCTTTTATAGCTTTCTTGTTTTGTTGATTCTAATTGATTAAAATTACCATATTGACAAGAGATTTAACCATAGTGTTGTTAAGAAAATTAATAAGTTGAATTGGTTCAAAAACCTTGTCTGAAAGATCCACTCTCATGGGTAAGCATCACACAATAGATCAACAAATAAAGAAAAAAAAATGTAACTTATTTTTAAAATTAGAAAAGAGAGGAACAATTTGAAAATGGTAAAAAAATATCTTAAGAGAAGCAGAGACAATTGTGATATTTTTTTCCTAATCTTTTAGAAGTGGATCCCCAATTTTTAACAACTTTTCCTTTATTTTTTACTTGAGGGCACTATCTTAGGTTCTAATCCAGAGCAATTAGGAATCTGTTTAAATGGTATTTGAGGGCACTATCTTAGGTTCTAATCCAAAGCAATTAGGAATCTGTTTAAATGGTATTTGAGGGCACTATCTTAGATTCTAATTCAAAGCAATTAGGAATCTGTTTAAATGGTATTTGAGGGCACTATCTTAGATTCTAATTCAAAACAATTAGGAATCTGGTTAAATGGTATCATGAAAACATTGTTTTTGAAAAATATCATTGTGAAGATTAATCCTTTAAAACAAATGACAGATCTAGATGGTTAATTATGGGCGTCCTTGCAGTCCAAAAGTATGATAAACAATCAATTTTCAAGTTTTATATTTGTTAAAAATGATCAAGTTATTGACAAGGAACATCATTAAATATTAAACAACTAATAGGACTGAGAACAAGTTCCATAACAAGGTGATGAGGCAAAATTAAAAGGATATACTAAAATTAAAGGTCAATCATTTATATTGTTTATGCATTGCATTTGCAAGAATATAAATATAACATTTGGAATTAATGATTTTAAAACATTTTCAAAGTCAATGATAATGAATTAAACTTGTTGTGTAATGTTATAAAAGATGAGATGAATTTTATAGTGTCTAATAAGTTTGGAGTTTTGTTGAGTTTTCTATGGGTGTGAAATTAATTGAATATAGATGAGTATTTAAAATTAAGAATCACTTACAACAAGGTACTTAAGAGACATAAAGTAAGATTTGTTTTCAAAGGGTTCACTAGTAGAGGACGACAATGAAATGAAACATTTTCTTATATGTTTAAGAAATATTCTCTTTAAATAATGATGTCATTAGTATATGCTTATTTTGATTTTTAACATTAAATAGATTAAACAACATTTTTCAAAGTGATTTAGAAGAAGAAGTTTACATGAAATAATCTGGTTCTTTTATAGAAATGATGAGCATTTATTCTACAAGTTTAATAAATCCATACATGAATTAAAATCTTAACAATGGTTTTTAAAATTTCATAAGTATATTTTTAATTGATTTTGAAGAAAACATCATGGATCAATGTTACTAAGAGTAAATTTTGTTTCTTGTTTGGATGGTATCTTGTTTACAAATTATAAAAGTGTATTATATGAGTGACATGATTTTTATCAAAAAAAAAACTTTAATACGAAGGATATGAGTAAGTAAGACATCTTATGTCTTTGGTATTAAGATTTATAAAAAAAATATCTTAAGGTATTTTAAGTTTGCTCAAATGAGTGATACTTAATGTTGTTTTTGAAATCAAATATTCTAATTTTTCTCTAAAATTTGCAATATAGGATGCAACTTTGATCTATTATGAGATGACACATATTGATTATATTCAATGTCTAATATTCTTCATGTGGAAATTTAGGGATTAAAGATGGTGAAGCAAAAATTAAAAATGAAAGAGAAATTAAAAATCAAAAATAAATTGAAGACAAAATGTCAATTCTCTAAAGATCCACGTCCAAGTTTGAATAATTAACCAATTCAGTTATAAAAATCAAATCAAAATATCATTAGTCTAATTATCAAATCAAGATTCAGTTTTTAATTTGATTTCTAAAGTAAAAAAATGCATTACAATCATAAAGTACAAATCCAAAATTAAAAGAACATACTTAGAGTGATAAATAATGAGTGCAAGACTCTAAATTTGTTTGATATTGACCTCGTGAATTGATTTTCAATCATTAGTTCTTTATGGATAAATAACAAAAAACAAGCGAGAAAAAACAATTTCACAAACTAACAAAAAAGATGAGATGAGAAGACATTTTCTAAAATTATAACTAAACAAATTATTTTTGTCTCAATTTTTAAAACACATTTAAACTATATATAAGCTCCATAATATGAAGTAAACATGTGTCTAAATATGGTATCTAATTAGTATTACAAATATAAGTGTATGTCTAAGTCTCAAATTGAATATAGATAAAAAAGTTTAACAGAAAAAATACTTTTAAACCTATTGTCTTAGGATTTTAAGTTAAAGAATGTATTAATCTCTTATGTAAGTTTGATTTAGGTTTTATTATTATTTAGTCTTTCCAATGTTTCTTTCTTAAAAAGACCTAAGTAGTATTAGAACTAATGGTTAATTAGATTCATAAGTCAAATTACAAAAATCTAAACTAAAAAAAAAAAGATTTAAATCTTCATAGTTTAACAATAATATTCACATAAGTATTTATGGTCAAAATAGTGAGCAAATATCATATTAGTTAAAAATACATAATAAAGATACATATGTAAATTAAACTAAATTTATTACTACTAAAAGAAAACAAGTTATAAATTAAAAATAAAAACATATGAAAAATGTTTTAAATGTACAATAAAATTATAACTATGTACACAAATAAGACTTATTATATGAACAAAGTTTTAGAAAAATTTAATATGAAAGATTATCAAGTATGACTTCTAGTGTGATGATAGATTTAAATTAGTCAATGTTTGAAATTTTTTATTGACTTTGTTCACTTTTCTTATTTGGACTATCTCACACAATGTATAAATGGAAGGATTTTATATAAATTTAAAAACTAATTGTTAAGTGACTAAAGTTATATTGTCATAATTTTATCAAGATATTTATAATAAAAAATAATAAAGAGTATTATTTTCCTAAATGCATGCAGACTTGATTCTATTAATTTTTAAAACTCAATTTATTAATTTTGATGTATTCTCCTTCGTCTTTATACACATGTTTATTTATTTAATTCAAAAATGCCATAAAGATTTTAAACTAAAATATAGATCAAAAGTGTGCAAATAAAAAAAGAATAACTTGGAGAAGGAAATGAAAGTGAAATGACAACTATTGTACATCTAGAAAAATATTAACAATAAAAACTAGTAAACATTTATTGTTAGACTCTATATATGAAACTAACTCTGCTAAACAATATCCTAAAATATAAAATATAAATAAAACATTTTAAAAAATAAAATTATATTCATTTCCAAACTACACTAATTTAAGCATATTTTCAGCACATAAAAGTATAGATGATTGTTGTTTTGGCTGTAATTATGACTTTTATGAAATCAAAATCAGTCCATGAAAAAATAAAATAAAAAGAGAAGAATAGGAAGGAGGCGAACAAAATGCAAAGACCTTGATTGATTGGATCCATTTTTCTTCCCATACCCTAAACTAAACCCTCCCTCACCCTTTCACCCCCTCACTCACTCTTGTACCTTTTCCAAAACTCTACCAAACAAACTTCTCCACTTCACGCCACACTCAGAGAAGAAAAAAAGAAAGTGTTTCAGTCTTTTATAAAAAAAAAAAAAAAAACAAAACCATAGCCTAAACTAAAACACTTCCCACTCCAATCTCAAGCACAGCTTCAAGCTTAGGTTCCAAAACCCATGGCCGAGGATCGCGCGTCTGAACCACCCTCTATTCCTCCACGCGCCTCCATTCCCTCCGGCGACAACTCCGTTTGGGCCGATGTGTCACCTCTCCTCCACGCCGCCTGCCAAGGTCACTTCTTTCTCAATTTGTCTTCTTTCCCTAAAACTTCATTGCCTCTTGCATAACCACTCTCTCTAAATTAAATTAATCAAATTAAATGCTAGTGTGAAAGTTTTTTTTGTTCATTTTCTTTTTGGCTTGCAAATTAAATTAACAACACCAATTGCTATAGTATGGTGTGTTTGTTAAAGTGGTCTTTAAAGTAACTTTCCTTGTTCTATTAGCAGATCTTCAAGAGGGAGAGCTTATTCATGGAGACAACTTCAATCTTTTTGCTGCCATGTCCGCATTGGAGGTTTTCTTGTTGTTTGGTTTAAATTGCATTTTGAAAAAAACAGGATTATATGCATAGTTAGTTTTGATATAGGGTTACGAGGTTATCTTGGTTATTTATTGCTGCTCGAGAAATGTCACGGGTGTGTTATGCAGAGGGTTTGTACAAATTGCTTATTTTTTGAATTTTTTCAGATAATGGACCCGAAGATGGATTCCGGTATTGCTTGTACATACTATTCTCTCGATGAAGCCATTGAGAATGGCGTCGCTCCTGTTCCTATTAGTGCTGATAAAACTATTGATGTTCAATGCGTGATTGACATCATGGATCATCTACTAGCTTGTGAGGTATTTATACCATGTTGCCAGTTGCCACTGCTTTAGATATGGTTGGTTGTTGGTAGAATCAAATTCTTTTTTGTAGAATTATTTCTAAGTTGTCTGAAAATGTCTGTCTCAAAAGTCAAAATACATACAGAAACATCAACATATGCATGTTCATTTTTTCTTGGGGTTGACAAAATGTATAATCTTGATGGGATGCTCTGTAGTCTTTATTTAATTATGCACTGTAATTTATTCTCCAATTTCATTGTGCACATCCCAATCTTGCTTTTCCTCCCTCTACAGTTAATCGTACAGCATTGATCCCATATGCATAAATTTTAGTAAAATAGATATTAGAATCTTTATGAACAGCTGTAACATCTGTTTGTGTGCGATAGCTTTGTCTGTTCTACCCAATTCTTTAGTATGCATTTTTCTTCTTTTATGATAGTTGTCATTTGAAATTGCAGGCAACATGGCACAAGGGTCATTCATTGGCTCAAACTGTCTATTCTTGCCTCTATCTCCTACGACCTGAGAGGACATCATCGCATGCTCTGTTGCACTCTTACTGTAAAGTCATACGTGCAACCTGCAAAGCAATCCTTTCAGCTGTCTCTGAAGCTCGAACACATGAAGTAAAGTATTCCAACAGCACTTATATTTAACTCTGTTATATGCCTACATTTTGTTGGTGTCGTTATCTGTCTGAAATTCTTAATTTCTTCTGTTGGTCAAATAAATAATGGTTTGTTTGATTCTTTTGGAAGTTTGTGATCATATATTGTCTAGTTTCCACTCATTAAATTACTTTAGGATGAAAAGTATGGGATAGAATCTTAGATTTACGATTCTCTATGTTCAATATTTATTTATTTGTGTGGATCTCCCTTTGTAGATTAAACTTTGTGATGATTATGTGTCACTTGAACACACAATGTCATAATTGTTTGCTTTCACACCTGCTCTACATATATTCTATATGTACTTTTTATAAGCTTTACATTTCTGTGAACATACGACCATAAATTATTTGTCCTTCAATTTTTAAGGTCATATTCTTGTAGAGCATTTTTCCTATTAAGACTTATCATATTTATTCATGTCAGGAAGAGGATTTATTTACCATGGCATATGGCCTTCCCTTGAGTGGAGATGGAGATGAAAAGTGTTTATCACTGCTAAATGCTGTTGAAGAAACACTATCTCGCCAATTGCGTTCTTGTAAGGCTTCTTCATCAAAAAGAAGAGTATCAGAAGGTAATTGCTTGTTTTTAGAATTCTTATTACTGGTGTGTTCAGAGGTCATTTTTCTAACTTTGTCATTGTAATCCCCTAGTATATGCTATGGTCCCTCTTATAGTATAATAGTATATTTGATTTATAGTGTAATAATATGTGACTTTGCATATCAAAGAAAAAAAGAGAAGGTAAGTGCTTGCTGAATCTTAAAAAAGTTCCTTTTGTTTTGTTGGTGAGGTCTCATCAAAATTTTCATTAAGTTTCCACTAGTTTTGCTGAAGGGATTGAGGATGCACTTAGTAATAATGTTCTAGAGGAAAAAACTGAACCTCAAAATTAATACCCCTTTAAGATTGTTACTATTCTTATGTTTAAAAATGTTGTAAATACCTGTTGGCTTTATGCCATCCTTGAATTCTGTGGTGTGTATTTGAGATATGAGTGTCATTTTAAATGTTTTATCATTTTACAATATTTCTCTTCGAAAATTGTTTTTCTGTGTGTACAATGGTGAAATTGGTCAACAAAGATGTATCGAGATTTGGAGTTCAATGGCATAGGAAATTATGATTTCCATTTATTGCTCGTAATGTCCAAAATGCCAGTACAGTCTCTAAGTTTCGTACTGCCAAACTCAATCATTCTGACTTTTACCCCAATCAAAAAAAGGAGTGCAACATATACTTATACCTTTTAATTTAGTTGAGCTATTTGGTTGCAGATATTGAGCCGCTTCAAAATAATCCTGATTTGGAAGAAGGCTACTGCAAAGCGCTCTTATGTCGATTACGTTTTCGTAAGGTTTTATCCTATGTTTATTCTCTTCTAAGTTATGCAAATAATGCAGAATTACAGTTGTACATAATTTATTAGATAGACATAAGTTCTATTGATTTGTAAAAAACACACTTTTTGCAATATATTTAATTGATCTACACATGTCGAAGATAAGATGATAAGCACTGTAAAATTATCATGCACCCTTTTCTGGAGCTTCCCATGATTAGCATAGTTTTAGTAAGATAAAAGAAGTAGAGGATGTCCCTACTCCTTATGCCTATGTCCTCCATGTTAGGCTTCTGGCTTTATAACTTGGGCACCCATATCTGGAACCTTTTGTATTTCATACATATCTTTATTCTGGTCACAATGGCTACGTGGTGGTTCAAATGTATGACCTCCAAACTACCCAAGCCTCCTTGCAACTATTCTAATCCTAGTGGCTTTCTTTGATGGTACTTTTATTTTTTGTTTATCTGGTATATTTCTGCTTCCATCTTGTGATAATTCAGCTGTCATTTCAATTTCAATTCTTTCTTAGCAATTAAACACACTCTCTTCGACTGATTTTGTGACATGATTTTCTTTCAGCATTTTTACCATCTTTTGATGTCTATGAAACGACCTCAAGGACGAGGTTTGGAGTTGGCAAGGAAACACATAGCATCATGCATTTCAGAGATTGATTACATTAAAAAATGTTCAGATTTTCTTAGAGCTAATGCTCATGGAATGTCTGAGCAAAACTTAGAGGATACAACTGCATCAGGTTGTCAACCAATTGGCTTTGATGCTAGTTTAAACTGTAGATTGTCTGCCCCAACACCACCAAGGTCAATCAAAATTCTTTCGTGGGAAAAGGTAATTGTTTACAGGGCTGCTTTTAATATATGAAACGTACTTCCATTGTTATAATTCCAGTTTATCTTTTCCAGGCCCTTGAATATTTCATGAAACTCCTTCAAGACCTAGATGTTATGTGTTCCTACACATTGGACCCGTCATTGGAAGCTGCTTTACTTTTTGTGGTCAAATTCCAGAAATCTCAACCTGATTTGGTTGCCAGAGCGCATCTTCAGGTGGATATTCGAATGTTCCTTGATTCTCCTTGATCTGTTGAGGATTTTCTTGTCTTCTTATAGATACTTCAATGAATCTTCTACATATTTAATTAAATGTTTTTCAATTAGATTTTTTTCTTTTTCTAATGCTTTTTCTCTTAGGAGACAACCAGGAAGAGCAATATATATTGCCTTATATGAACATTAGAACTTTTTCGTAGTACCTAACTAAAAATGTAAATTTGTTTTCTACCTTTTGTGTCGAGGAATCAGCCTCTTGAAAGTCTGCCTGCTATAGACCATGTTGATCTGACCTTTCCCTGAACCTCAGTGGGAGCTTTGTAGCATCGGGTTGCCCTTTGTTTATGTGTGATAGAGTTGGCTGATAAACATGTAGTACTTTTAGCCTAATGATATGACACTGTTAATGAACATTATAATACATTATCTCAGTTTTTACTGTGTTAACTGGAATATTGGGGGGTTACATCACTATAGAACTTACATCTATTAGTGAAAATATTTAAGGAACTGTTATACATGGCGAAGCACAGCACCTGATTTCTTGTAACACTTATACTTTTGAAGAACCTGCTATGGGATGGTTGCGAGGCACAAAGTAACACTTATTACATCTTCATGCTTCTTATTGGAATGTGGATGCATGTCTTTGTGCTATTGGTTTATTGTCTCACCCCATCCTTACCTGTAAAGGCATTCTAGATATGCATGGTTGTAGAATTTTAGTTGCTACTATTGTTTTGTTCTTTGTTCTCCAACCTCAACCATTAAAACTTGTTATCAGCTTCTGCTGGTCCAGGACGGGAAACTCTATGGTCGAGATCCTATTTTTTCTATGATCACTAGAGCTGCTGGATTACCTGAAGTTGCAGAGATGCATGACATTCAGAAAAATGAATTTATGGTGCAACTAGGACAGGTAATGCAATTAAAGAATTGATATGGCATACTATTAATGATCTAACATAACATTACCCCTTTTACTCTTTTGTATGTGCTGAACTTGGATAGACATGCATACTTTTTATGATGATGATCATCTTTTTACCTGAAGTTATAAAGGCTCAATTGCTGCCTTCTGTTTAATTTTGTTTGTTTTTGTAATCAACCTAGATTATTTCACTTGAGGACAGTATTATTCCTGTATAAATTATTTTCCTCCAAAGAAATGGTTGCACATCTCATATGTTAAAATCAGACATTGTATAATCTGTACAAACTTTATGCATGCAGTTGGTGATAAATTTACTCAAAATTCTTTGTACAAATGCTGCATGGCAAAGGCGCAAGCTAGGGAAAATGTTACAAGACTGGCGTGTCACCTATGTACAGGTGTGTCCTTTACTTGTTTTTCAGAGCATACTACTAACTACCCCTCCCCTTTCTCTTAACTATGCCGTAAAATCTGCATGAATATGTTTATTATGCCTTTAAATATAAGAGTTGCATTTTGTTCTTTCTATTGAATCATATACTCATTACAAGAAACTGAAATGAATGGGGTAAAAGAAGGAAGATACAAGAAGTCGCACTCTAAATTTTGCTGCATTCAGTTTCATTTAACATGCCCTATTTTAAATTTTACGAAGGTTTTCCTGGATGCTTTATAATTCTTTTTTGGTACAAGTGACTGACATAAAATTTTGATATTTTTCTTTAACTGACATAATTCTTTTGATATTTTGAGAAATTTTTCTTTTACGGGGAATGGAGTTTTTGAATTTTTTGACTTACTAGTATTTGTTTTTCTTATTTGACAGCAAAAAATACCCTCATCCTCCTCTAAAAAAATGTATAAAACGCAAAAGAATACAATACAAATTTGGTGTAGGGGAGGAAATTAAATGGTCAAAATATCCCAGTACTTGGTATAGGATTCAATTTCTATGGTTAATGCAATTACTTATATTTTATGACACCCCCATCCTCTGAAAAACACCAAAGAAGTAGAAAATAATAATACAATAGAAATTTGGTACAGGGGAGGATATTAAATAATGCTCAAGCTATCCCTGGATTTGTTGTAGGGTTCAACTTCTATGGTTAATGTAAATACTTATATTTATGACACCCCCATCCTCTGAAAAACACCAAAGAAGTAGAAAATGCAAAAATAGTACAATAGAAATTTGGTACAGGGGAAGATATTAAATAATGCTCAAGCTATCCCTGCATTTGCTGTAGGATTCAACTTCTACGGTTAATGTAAATACTTATATTTATGACTCCCCATCCTCTAAAAAACTCAAGAAGTAGAAAATGAAAAAGAATAAAATTGAAATTTGGTATAGGGGAAGAGATTAAATTCTGAGATATCCCAGCATTTGGCGTATGATTCAGCTTCTATGGTGAATGCAAATATTTATATTTTATGACGCCCCCATCCTCTAAAAGGCTCCAAAGAAGAAGAAAACGCAAAGGAATAAAATTGAAATATGGTAAGGGGAAGAGATTATATGATATCCCAGCATTTGGTGTAGGATTCAGCTTCTATGATTAATGCATATATTTATATTTTATGACTGCCGGAAGTTCATTTAAAGCTAATCTTGATTTAATCTTGCATTACTCTGAAGCTGGAGATGGCTTTTAAAGGAGAGTTTGAAGAAGCCTCAAAAACTTCAAACAATAAGGTCTGTTGCTTGTTGGTTTACCATTTACTTGCATGGATGTGAATTTTCTCATGGCATTGCAACACGCATACATTTTAATGGGCATTTACTGATTGATTTTCTATTAGCTGTTTTCGCTAAACTACAATTCATCTGTTAATATTTAATATCTCTCCGTTTTAGCAGAAAGTATGTTTCAAAATATACCAACACATTCTAGCATGGGTAGAAGAGCAAACTTATTGGATAGCTTTTCGGTTTCTCAATTTGGGATTTGAACTGGAACTCTACTCTGTCCATGATTATTGCATGGTATACTGGTATACTTATGTTGTGTTGATCAAGCTTGCGGAGAAGAAACATCTCAGAATGTCAATGAGCAGTGACTCTGGTATGTGACGGTACTTCATCAAGATTTTTTATCATTAAAAGTGATTTATATTTGGGAAGAGGGAATGCTCTGCTTTATGTTTGCCAACAGTTTAATGACTCTTACAGTAAGAGTTTTTGTATTAGTGCATTTGGTTATCAGAAGAAAAAAATAAGCTTATGCTGACTCTGACTTCAATATGTACTTGTGTCCTGTTGACCAGCTAAGAAAAAGACAAAGAAAAAAAGGGATTCTTTTAAGGATGGAGAAATGGATTATCAGATCTCTGCTGCTGTTTTGTTTCTTCAAAGCCAAATATATCTATCTGAAGGGCTAAGCATGGTAATTCTGTATATATTGTCAATGGCGATGTCCTGCATTATTTCATCTAGGAATGGAGATGTGAGACAGAGAGATTAGTGGCTTTTGAAATTTCCTCCAAGATATGTAGGACCCAGAACTTAGTCTGTACATGAAAACTGAGAGCCCTATTTTCCCAAATGGACATGGCCATATTTTATTACCTGTGTATTATAATATACTTTAAGTAGTGTATTTTCTTTTCTATTTTGATCCAATTTAGTGGACTGACGTTCTGCAGCAATCAAATTATTTTTCTAGATGTTCGCGGCTTTGAGGAATGAGCACAGAATAGTTCCGCTGCAAAGCCCTTTCAATACGGAACATGAGGTAAGGTTTTCTGGTTCCTCATATACAATTTTCAAGTGTATAAAAAACGACTTGTCTTTGATGACTTTTGTGAAAACTAACTGGTAGCTGATAAGTTACCAGCTAATAAACTCTTAGCTAATAAGCTCCTAGTAGATAAGATAATTTATTGGAATGAAAGTGTTTTTAGAACTAACTGAAGTTGATAAATGTAAAATAAAGTACTAAACTACACAAGTTTTATCATATAAATCAAATTTATATTTTATAGACAAAAAAATATTATTATGTAATTATAAATTTATATTTTTTAAAATAATTAAATTATTATTAAATTTTTTAGTGTTTCTATTTATTTTTTAAAAGTTGTATATGCTTTTTTAATTTAAACAATTCATTTATTTAAACTAGTTGATCTATTAATCAAATTTAATTTTAATCTGTTTTCATAAATTTACTTTTTTTTATTGTTCAATTTAAACTACTGATCCATTGAATTTCTTGTTTTACAATCTTCATTATATGTAATTATAGGTAAAAAGAAATTAAAGATAATAAGAAAATGTATTGAAATAGAAAGGACGTAATGAAAAAAAAAATTAAATAAGTTACAAGCTGTATTCTAGCTTTTAAGCTAGAAATTCCAAGGCTACCTTAAGGTACCTTATCCAATATCATTGTTTTGGTCAATCTAGTTTATAAGTTAGTTAGCTTATTTGACCTTATCAAAATATACTTTAAACCTTAGTGTTAAAGTTTTTTTTGCGTTTAAAAATTGAGTGTCAAACTTGTAATTTTTTATTTATGTTTTCAAAGATATCAATATTAAATATAATAAATAAGATAACAATAATGGCTACTATTTCAATTAGTTTATTGTTTTCATTATTTTTTAACTAATTCCAATTTTGACATTTAATCTAGCCTCACTAAATTTCAATGAATGATGAATCTTTTCATTACCAGTGTTGTTGGATTGAGTTTTCTCAGACGGATCCTTAATCTTAGTTCTCTTTTTTGTCTTTTAGAACCAGCAAATACTCATCTCCCATACATCCTATACTAAGTTATGGTTTCATAATACCTACCATTTCATCGAGTGATTGAGATAAACAAATACATCTTTTGGATAATTAATTATTAAAATTGTATTATTTTTTTGCCTGAGTACATGCAATCTTTTCACTGTTGATAAGAAAAAAATATTTTAATACTTGTGATCTTATGGATAATAAGAAAAGATAGTTTTGGATATGCAAGTATATATTTTTTGAAATACTAGGAGAAACCTTCAATAAATTGTTTAAACTGCATTAGAGTCTTATCTGTGGTATTCAAGTACATTTTGCGAATCAAACATATCCAGGAATATTCCGTAAACCGAATATTTGTTGATGCTTCACAATAGTATGTAGTTCAGCAATTTGTGTGGTTAACCGTCAGCAAGTCCATAACAACGGCCACAATTGAAGTGTGTACTTTATGAATCAAACTTTCCATTTGCAACTTAATTCATGTACAAATCTTTGTCCAGATATTTGTTCAGCAATTCGAGCTTTTACAGAAAGCGTGCATTTCTGATCACGTCTCATATGCGACATTCAAGGAGTCCACTATCCATGCTAACTTCTCTGTGAGTATTCTTCTCTGTGAGTATTCGTTTGAAAACTATTACGAGTCTGTTGCTCTAAGATACAGGTTTTTCACTTATTTGTTTCTCCTTCAGACCCTAGCTATCTGTGATTACTTCAAGGAAGCTCAGAGGATAGCAAAAGAGGTGAAAAGTAGTTTTGCCAATGACCCTGACACAATGGCTGAGCTGCGCAAAATAGAGCTAGTAGCAGAACGCAACAGCATTGCCTTGAATGTTTGCAGGGCAGGAGCCCTTGACCCCAAGTTGAAGATTTCTTTTGCATTCTGTCATCATCCTTTCTATGCTACTGCTATTGTGAAGAGATCCTGATACTTGATTCATTCAACCAATTTTGAAACATGTTATAGATTGTTAGGAGCAAATGAGTTGTGCCGTTAGCAGTTGTAACACTAGTATATTCAAACAATTTTGTGGTTCACATATTAGATTGAAATTGTAATTTATTTTATAAAGAAATAAAAAATTTCTGTTAGTTTTCTTTATATGGCTGCACTCCAAAAGCAGAAAAGAGAACATGTTCTTAAGTGTGTCTTGACACTTGAGTTGAGCCAACTTATTCTCTTAAGTATATGTTCTTCTACTTGACTTGAAATGAAGATCCCAGTTTTACTTAAAAGAGAAATTAATCTATTTTCTGAGTAATTAGTGTTGATATTATGATTATTTTTTGAATAACTTTCTTTTTATTTTGTAGCTTTTAATAAATTTTAATTAAATAAGAAGGGGTGTGGATAAGAAGAATGTTTTGAAAATGTATTAGTAACACTCTTTTTTTTTATTAAGATTGTTTATGTACTATTATTTTTAATTTTAGAATCTTTTTAGTTAATGAGAAAATTATTTTTTTAATAACTTATTTGATTTTATATATTTTAAATTAGATAGTTTTTAATAGAAATTTTGTGGGGGATTCTTCAATTTGAAAATCTGTTTTTATGTAATTTTACTACTTAAGAGTCATTTGCCACTACAATTCATATTTAAAGAATGGTTATTTATGTATGTGACTGATTCTTAAAAGTTGTGAGGCAACTTTAATATTTATTTTAATTTCTTAAAAGTTATATAGGAAATAATTATTGAAATTCTTATATCTGGTAAGTTTATAAAAACTCTAACAAGTTTAAAAAAACTTCATCATAGTTGTACTATACTATTAATTTCTTCTTAAAAAGGATAGGGCAATTCACAAGCTAGTACACCAGTTGTGGGAGCTGAAATAGTACCTCTTAGCATTTACCTTGAAAAATGAGGAAAATGATGCAGTAGAAATCGATACGTAACCCGAAATTTTGTGAAAAAGAACGAAACTTTTAATCTTTGGACGTATCCGAAATAACATGGGTGAATCCGAAGGTTGCAGAAACTTTATTCCAAGTTTCCTTCTACCAAATCAAATACACTTATCTCATATACACTGATCTCATGTAACAAGATTATGAAAACAAGTAAACACATACATACAATTGTAACATAAGTAAATATTAAAATATTTTTTGTAGTATAATAAAAAAATTATATTTTTAAACAGAAAATTATTGATTTTATTTGAATTCTCTTATTAGTTAAAATAATTAAACATTTATTTTATATTTAGTAATTATCACCTTTGTTTATTAAAAAATTAATGTTAATATATATCTTTTTAATATAAATATGTAATAATTATTAAAAAATAGATTAATTACTTTAATCATTACAGGAGTTCAAATAAAATTAAAACTTTTACATTAATATATTAATATTTATTTCACTCCAAAATATAAAATATGAGATAATGAAATATGAAAATGAAGTATGAAGAAGGTTTGAATTGGCATGTTGGTTAATTTCACTGTCGGTTGTGGACGTTTAAACAACCCATTTTAGTTGTACATCCCACCCACTCCACTTACGTGTAACACAAAACACTGTTCATTCAGATTTGAAGAACAAAAAATTAGCCTCATTTTATAGGTAAGGATTTTTCCAATAATATGATATATTCCGAAGAGTAAATCACCATAGAACTTATATAAGTTATCACAGCTTAAGAAATACATGGCAAGATAAAATCATAAACCCTCATGTTTTCAATTAGAGATATTCTATTAATATACTCATAAATCACTTTTATATAGTAATTTACAAAAAAAAGTATGAAGTTATTGGGAAAAAAAGTTCAAAAAAAATTTCATGAAATAATATGAAATTCAAATTTGCATATGCATGGGAAAAAACTTATTTTTCAATAAAGCATACAATACACCTGACACATACTGATTGTTTTTCATACAGCTACTATTTTATAAAAAATATTTTGAAAATTGAGAAAAATAAGTTGTCTTAGTTATACTTTTATTCTCAATATCATATTTTATTTTCATAATTTATTATAATCATTGATTTTTGAATTATACAATTAAAGTGCAGTCAATTTTTTTTCTCATTGAATAATGTCATTTTACACATTAATTATTTTGCAAAACTCAAAATGGGGGGTACTTGAGAGCAAAGAAAGTGGTTCTGAAAATAACCACATGCACTTTTGAATACTTTCAAAATTGTTATTTTTATTAAATTAAATTAAAAAATTAACTTTTTTTTTAGTAAGTTTGATGTAGTTTAGCATTAGTGTTAGAGTTTATTATAATAGTATTATTTGTTGAGAATGAGGATACTTCTTATCAATTTAAAATTAAAAACACTGAAATAAAAAAAAATCATTTCAGGTTTTAATATAATAAATATTATGTTTTTTATTATTGAGTTATAGCATAAAAGTTTACTAGTTTTATCAATGACTAATTTGATATTTTTAACATTTTTTTTTCTTCAATAAGATTTAAATTGAAGTTTTTGCTTAAATTTGAGCTGAGTTGATTGGATGGCACGGCAGTAAATAATATGCTTTGATTAAATATCTTCAATTTGAGCAGCTTAGTTATAATAAGTTACCTCATAAAATTTGTTAGGGATGTTAAATTAATAATCAATGGTGTATGATTTAGCAATATTAAAACAATAAGAAATGTTGAACATACACAGAAATGTTGAATATACCAGAAATGCTACTTATGGATAAATATACACAAATATATACTACACGTATTATTAGAGTCAAAACAAAATTTTCATTTTTTATACATCAAATTTTTACTATTATGTTAATGTCTCTACAATTTTTATCTACTTTTATAATAGATTTTTATGTGACAATTTTTATATACTGATGATTTTTTATATATATATAAAGTAATAATAATTTTTTTTGTTCAAATTAGAAAAAAAACATAAAAGTTTTATCCAGCTATCATTATCCAATACCATTTATTTACATGACTTGGATTATAAGTAGAATTTGAATTATGATCCAATCTATCAATTTAATATCATTACTTGAAGGAGAAATACTGATTTGAACACTATTCTTTAGTACATATAATTGATATAGATTTGTTCTCACCTGAAGGATAAGATTTATCTCTTAAGTATCCCTTAAACCTTTCAAGTGACAAATCTTTTAAGAAGAAATAATTAATAAGATTTATTTCTCATTCCAACTATAAACTGTTACTTGAGTAATAAAACTAGTTTTTTGAGTGACATTTTACTAATAGAAAAAATTGATATTATTTATTTCTCACTTAAAAGATTAGTTATTTGTTGATGATGATTTTTTGACAAGTTTATCAATTTGTCTCAAATAGTAAAAGAGTAGAAATCAAAGTATCAAAATCTATATAGACTTGTTATATGCTTATTTAATAAAAAGAAGATTAATTATAAGATTTTTTTAATAAAAAGGCATATCAATCAAGTAAAATAAAAAAATAATTTTTTTGATGATAAGGAAAAGTAGGACTAAAATTAAGAGGATAAATAATTACATAAGAATTTTTTTATTTTTGGAATAAAAGAGCAAACATTAAGTGACTCAAATTTTACAATAAAGAAAAATCATTAAGAATGAGATGATATAATAAGATTAATTTCATCAGGTAGTTTTCTATTCTCCAAGCCAATACATTCAATTATACAGATAATTTAACTATTAATGAAATTTATTTTAACATGATTTCTTGGTGAGAAAAAAATCTAGATTACTTAAAAGTGCACTTAATTATTTGATGAACAATATTAAACAACATTAAGAGGAGAAGTTAGAACTGACTCGGTACATTCTCATTCTCAAACATTGTAGGTTGTATCACAAATTTTACCTATACTCTAATTTATAAAAGAGTATTTCAACTACAATTAAAATTATGAAAATTGCACGAATCAAGTAACTATGTCAGCATCTAACAAGATATTTAGTCACTCATGATTTCATACCATGAAAAATACACAAATATATTAATTTGTGTGCCTGCTTATCATAATTTATAATGTTAGTTATTTAATTTTAAATTGAATTTTTTCTTTACAATTCATTTCTATAACGTCTCCTTTAATCAACAAACAACAACTACAATAATAATAATAATAATAATAATAATAATAATAATAATAATAATAATAATATTATAAGTTAGTGAAAGTGATATATCTCACTCAAAATCACTAAAAGAATTGTTTAAGCAAAATATTTATTTTTTTTTACCAAAATCTTTTAATTTTCTTAAAAAAATAAATAAAATATAAAATTTTGATAAAAAAATAATTAAACTAAAAACAATCACAAAGATAAAAATATTATAAATATTCCAATATAAAGAAAATAATAAAGCCAAAACATATAATATTTAACATTTATTACTCGACTTACGAGACTTCTTACTTGAAAGATATTGTATCACCTATGCAATCAAGTATAATAACATAATTCAATTATTCTCATTATCAAACATCACTTGAATGACTTAACAAACATTTGGTGATATATCCATTATTCCTAATATTAACCATCTCAAATATTTAAAATAAAACATCATTATCAAATAAAATTAAGATAGCCAAACATGTTTGTAATTTCAAAACAAAAATATATAAATTGTAAGAGTGATTGTATTGGAGACATGTGGGAAGTTAATTATATTTCTTAGCCAGACCATTGCTTTGGTATGCTATAAATTTAATTGTTAAAAATAGGAAAGGGGAATCTTAAATATGGCATAAGAGAGTGATGTGCATGAACACAACAGAGTGGTTTGGTTGGATGTTCAGAAATCACAAGTCATCAATTAAGTTCAAAGGAATATCTTAACAAATATGTACAAACACAAACTAGTGGGCTATATTAATATTCTTTCTTCTATAATTGGCAAGTTGAGTATATAACATATCAAACAAATGAAAGCCACATCATAATAAATATTAAACATGTTTGTACTTATAATTTATCCCATTTTCAAATAATACTTTTATTTTGACTTAAAATTTAATTTGTGACTATATTCCTTTCAACTTTTGATAGCACGCGCCACGATAAATAAAAATCGTTTTCTCTTAATATTGTTTAATTATTCCAATTTTGAGGATAAAGTTTTATATTGATTGTATATAAATTTGAGTATAGGTGATATCTCATATTTTAAATTAGATATGATAAAAGACGATGTGTATGACATATTTGTGTTGTCTCTCTTTCCATATTCGTTATCCTTATCCGTTATTCTTAATTTAACTTAAAATTCTTATCGCTATAGTACCTTTTAGTTCTTTGATTCACTTTATTTCGATAATCACTTTTATTTGTTAAATGATTTTTCATTTTTTTAAATTTTGTGATTCATTCAATATGTAATAAGTTCACTCAATTCTCATTTATGTAAACTTTAATTTTATCATACTAAATTATATAAAACTTTAATTTATTGAATGACTTAATTTTTTTTCTTTTCTTTTATTTTTAATTTCATTTCATTTAAAGTTTTATTGTAAATTTTTAAATTTTTTTCTTTTCAATGATTTAACTCATTCGATATTCAAGTTTTCTCAAAATTTCTAAGTATTTTTGCTTTAAATATTTACAAAAACAATAGATGTAATTTTTATTTTTAAATAAATTATTAAATTAATTTATCCATTGTTAAAATTTGTTAATAATAATATTTTTATTGACGAATAAAAGTCCGATGATGATTTTTTGTTGATAATTTTTAATTTTTTTAGTAAACAAGTCTTGACAAAAAAAAAAATAATAATTTTTTAATTAAAATTATTAGGTATTCAAGTGTAAGTCTAAGACACACGTTAGATAGGAATGAGAAAGTTGAGCACCATATAAGAAAGAATACCCGCAAACCTAATACGATTTTGGGTTGAAAGTGGTGTCATTGCCTTATATGTTGGCTCAGTTCTCATTCGTGTGAGATCTCCTCAAGATTTTCCCCTCGGATTCTTCCAGCAAGTGGTATCAGAGGCGATGGTTTGCGACTTGGACGAGTACATTTTGACTCCTGTATTGAAAGGTGAGGGGTCATGAGTAATGTACTTGGATTTAAGAATGTTTCTGCTCAAAAGAGGAGTAGTGTATCAACGTGGAAAAAAGTCTTATTGTTTGAGATTTTCCCCAAGTTTTCTCTCTCGTATTCTCCATCAGAAATATAATCAAAGATTTGGCTTTTTTTTTTTTAAATGTTATGTTTGATTTAATTATATAAATTTAAATAATTAATAAAAGTATTATATCCATCATATATATGAGTAGAGATGGTTTTTTAATTTCATTAAATTATTCACGGTGAACTGGAATTGGAAAGGTTATGTAAAGCTATATGTTATCCTAGTTTATGATTTGTATTATTAAATATTAAACATACAATTGAAAAGAAAAGAGAAACTTATTTCAGCATGGTTAAGATAATGAGAACTAAGATATCAGGTGTTCTTGTACCATCAGAACATTTTTTTGGGTGTACCATTGTTTAACGAATTTATTTTGAATTTTGAAATTAAGATCTATATATAGATAAAAAGGTGTTTCCAAAGTATTAATCTTTAGCGAAACATGAATTGGAAAGGTTATGTAAAGCTATATCCTAGTTTATGATTTTTATTATTAAATATTAAACATACAATTGAAAAGAAAAGAGAAACTTACTTCAGCATGGTTAAGATATTAAGAACTAAGATATCAGGTGTTCTTGTATCATTAGAACAACTTTTTGGGTGTACCATTGTTCAATGAATTTATTTTGAATTTTGAAATTGAGATCTATATATAGATAGATAAAAGGTGTTTCCTTTTAAATAAAATATTCATCTTTAGCAAGACATGCTCAAAATGAATAATTTGAAATACATTTGTTTAATATTTTATATCTTGTATTTATTTTATGATTAAGATCTAAAATGTTTTTTAATTGATAAGATATATTCTTTTAAATTTGTAGTCCAATTGCATATAATCGATATGAATAATTTTATTCTCAATTATTTATCTTTATTTATATTTATCATATGATTTCTTTATGTTATTATGCTTTATACATAAGTGTATTATTTTATGGGTGATGTTATTTTAACACCACTATATATTTACAGTGTACCCTCATTTAATACTGAAAAATATTATTATTTTATTAATATAAAACATTTTCAAACGAATGTTTTGTGATAACAGTAGTGTGAAAGAAATATTTCCTTTATTTTATATAAGTTTAGGAAACACAGGAATATAAAACACTTTATTTTTTTTAAAATCCTTAATCAAGATTTTTTTTAAACCAATCTTCAAAATATTATTTCTTTCTAAATTACTTATGTTTATATAACGGATAGTTTTATATTTGAATTATTTAAATTTAATAGAAAAGTTGGTGCATGTTATGTGTGGGTGTCACAAAATGTTATTTAGAACCACAATATCAAGTAACATGGTGTGCTGAGAAATTAGGAGGGACATGTTATAGTTATTGAATATTTGTGCTATATTTTAATTGAACGTGTAATTTGTCGTCTATGTAAAATTATATTATAATATTAATTGGCTAAAAAGGATGATTTCCTAGTTTAAAAGTCTATATATTGTGAAAGCCACTTTTGTTTAAAAGCAAAAGCTGTAGCTACAGTTTTAATTTTTCGTTTGTTTAAAGAATGTGATTTCAAAGTCTCATTTTGATAGCGAAGTAAAAAAAAGTTTCTATTTTAAAAAAAGGTGTGCCTATATATATATAGATATATATTTATAACTTTTTCCTTTTTCCTTTTTCCTTTTTCCTTTTTCCTTTTTCTTTTTTAAGTGCGGCTTCAGCTTTCATCTTTTTCACCTAAATCCTTTTCTAAAGAATAATTATGCATTTACCGATTTACACATATATACAGTGCTTTTTCATATATAATTCTGTAAATCCCTTTAAAATTAATAATCATGTAAATCAATGATACTTTAATCTTACTGTAATTTACGCATATTTCAATTTGTATAACTATTTTTTCGTTTAACTATTATTTGCTTACAACATACAAAATAGTGACAGCTTAATATATATTTATTTATCCGTCTTACTTTTTATGGTCAAATTAATGCATCTAATTTTATTATTATTTTTATCTATTTTTTTATATATTATGGTTTCAATTAGTTCTTATCATTTTTTGCATTTTTTAATGATGTTCATATCAAGAAAATGTTCTTCAATCAAACAATAGCTCGAAGTTGCCATATAAAAAAAGTATCAGAGATGTAGATACTGTGTTATAATAATAGATACTACTAATACCATTTTTCAACCAAATTTAATTTTTTATTTTGGAAAAATATGTTGTGATAATAAAACTTTAAAGCCGATTGAAGAATAATATCAACCGTAGCTATAGATAGTAAAAAATCACCATTGACTACTTTATGCTTAATATGTCTATAATTTTTACACAATTTCCTTTATTTATTTTTGTTCTCATTTCGGCTAAAAGGCAAAAACAAAATTCACTTATCTCATGTTTTCCAAATAAATATGTAAGTATCATCTTAAAAATATGTAATGCATATAATAAAATTTATATTTTTAAAGTGAAATTATAAATTTAATTCTCTAATAACACAAATTATAATTGTTCTAGTCAAGATATATAACAACTTTTTTGACAAAGACGGATTGTATTGTGTTTTTCTTAAATTTCTTATTTTTATAGATTTTATCTATTTCTTAAAACATTTTGTGATCACCACACTAGTATAAAGTTTATTGATGATCAAATTATAAAAAAGAATATGTTAATGGTTTATCTGTTTCTTTTGCATGTCAATTTGTACGAGAACATCATAATTATCAATTACTATCAAAGTTATAGAATATTTAAGTTGAACCAATTCACTTTAATGAATCAGTTTGAGTAATTCATTTCAACAATTGTACTCGCCATCATCATCTCACCCCTCTATATTTAAATATAATCAATAAAATAAACATACAAAGACAGAATTAAAATATAAAAGATTCAAAATCTCCTACTTCAAGACTACAAAAGTTATTCTTTTGCGTGTCTTACTTTTTTCTACTTCATTAGCACCAAACGCTAAAAGATTAGAAAGATTGAAAACAAGTTATAAAAAAAAGGAGAATGTTTGAGAATGAAATAAGAAAGAGATGGAGGACTCAGAATAAGGTTTTAAAAAAAATAAAAGTTGGGAAAAGAGGGAAAAGGGAGGTTTTAGATTGTTTAGGTATTATTTAATAATGTAATTTTAGTGTTTCAATTGTGATAATTGGATCATCAAGTACAAGTACTGAAAATGTGTCATTTTAGTTGAAAATGTGTCATTTTAGTTTTATATATTTCTTGTTACAACCAAAAGAGATGATTATTTTATGCTTAAGAACATTGGATAGGAGTATGTTTAAAATGTATATAGTATAATTAAGTTGATAAAACAAATAAAACATTATTGAAATAATTTTCAACATAAGAAATATATATATATATATATATATATATATATAAATTCAATTATTAAACCATGATTTTTAATTTCATTCAATTACTAATATGCAATAACTAAATAACTATATAGACATATATGAATCCATAAATCAAGGTATTCACAAAGTATACTATCAATTAACTTCTTTGGAATGACTCATATTAAATATCTCATATCACGGACTAATATTTGATCCAATATAATACTTAGATTTATAAGTGAATTCAAGAATCATGATATCGAGTAAATTCAATACAATCCTCGTTGTACATCTACATCTACATATGTGCAGTTTATAAAAAACTCTTGTCTCAACTTCTCACTACGTGTTGTCTTAGTTTATGTGTGTGCAGTTTATAAAAAAACTCTTGTCTCAACTTCTCACTATATGTTATCTTAGTTTATGTGAGTTAAATCGTGAAATAAGATCTCATTTTATTTAAAAATCTAATTGAGATAAAAATGATTATTAATCTTCATCTATTGTTAGGTATAATCTATTAAAAAAAAGAATGGAGATAGAGGAAACATTTAACCATGCTTTCATCTATTCCAAATAGTTATAGAGTTTATACTATATCAGAATTATAATTATCTTTTCAAAATTTTTAGTTGATTAAGTTTTATTAAAAGATTAGCGTTATATTTTCAGAATTATCTCAAATATTCTCATTAAGTTAATCCTGACATTCTTATAACAATTGCAATTTATTTTATTGAAACTTTGAGTATATTGCTTCAAGGACCGACAAATTTTTTTCTTTTACTCTTTTAAACATGTCATCAACCAATGTCACATTGACAAAGTTCCATTAAAAGAAAATAAGATATGACAAATAAGGTAGCTGGAATACCCAATCAATTCAATTGACACAATTGAAATCTAAAAAGAGTAAAAACGCATAATTACAATATCAGAAAGATAAAAATACAATCAAAACAATTATTAATTAACTTTTACTTAATTGAAACATAACATTTTCAAAAATTATTAATTGATATTAGTTATGATCGAGACTTTGGTTATATAAAAAAATAAAAAATAAAGAATAAATCAAAATCAATTTAGGATTGTCCTAACATAGGTTTTGGAGATTTAACATAGGTCACGGAGATGTAACTGTGTCAATTTTAAGGTTATTGCTGAGTATAAGATGCTAGTTTGTATTTTTATGATAGAAGTGCTGGAAATACTTTTTATATTATAAAGTAAATTTTCGTTAGAAACTATAAAATCACGAGTTTCGATAATAGGAAGAGATCCAAGGGAAAATGTTTGATAAACAATTTTTTAGAGGTTATTCGTTTTTACAGTTTATGCTTAAATCGAGTGTGTATATATATAAAAAAATATAAAAATAACTTTATATATATATATATATATATATATATATATATAATGCACAACTTTTTTTTTTCTAATTAGAAGCATATAAGAGGAGAGTTTAGTATATGAGATAAAAAAAATGTAGCAGTAACTATTAAATCTAAATTTATGATACAAATTAAATTCTACCTTCTGCACACCCATGTGGAATTAGAACTACCACAAAAAATAACATTTATAAAATAAATAAATAGTTATTATTGCGTTGCATTAACACCACAAAATTAATTGCAAAATCTTAAACTTTGAGACTGGACTGCTGGAACCTTAGGTAAAGCCTAACATGACTTCAACCCAACCACACACCAATTGGAGAAAAAAAAATATCTCTTTTTTATTTTTCCCAAACAAACGTGATCCAATAAATGGAGAAAATAATTATATAAATAAATATTAGCATACATACAGATAAAACTGATAATATATTGCCCAAAACTCTGATAATATATTACCCAAATATATATTTGGAATTCGAAATTATGATAATAGTAGTAATAGTAATAAAACTTGGTATCAATGTACAGATAAAATATTGTATGGATGTAATGATGTCAACACATAGAAATATAACTTTTACTTTGTACTTGGGTTATTATCAAATGTAATACTATATATGTATATATGTGTTCTGATGCAAGATATCATCATTAAACTTATCACTTTTATCACTTTTAAACATTGTTAAACATTAGATTGTAGAAAGTTCTTTTAGAGAATCAAATTATTTGATAAAGTGATGATAACAAAACTCAATTGTATATTTATATATTTGATGACTTATATATATATTGTACAGTTAATATTATTATTATTATTAAAGTAGGAAACACATGATCCATAAAGAGATAAATTTTCTTACTATTTACTTTTTATTATGTATTATTTATTTGATTTAAATTGATTTTATATCATATTGTGCTTTAATGTTCAGATTTGTTCATAATGAAAATTATTCAAATTATTATGAAATATTTAAATATGATTAATTGATTTTATATTATATTGTGCTTTAATGTTCAGATTTGTTCATAATTCAAATGATTGATGAGTAACCTTCTTTATGTTATTTTAAATTATTTCTGATAGAGACTTAATCAAGTTTAATGTAATATGAAAATTAGAGAAATATTTTTTCAGTTTGAGCTCCATATATCAGAAAGTCAAGATTGCTCTGTACAAGTATCCCAACGGCTAGTTTCTAAAAAACTACATGTAAAGAAGAAATTTCAAGTTAAAGAAGGAGAAGCAAAAAGAGAAATACATTATATAAAGAAAATATATTGAGTATCTATTGTCAATTTGCTATTGAGAGCATATAGAGTTTTGGATTGTGTGAAACTATTGTGTAATTCTTCACCATTGTAAAGTAAACCCTTGTGAGCTTTCATTGTTATCTCTTTTGAGAGTGTTTATTTAATTCTGAGTGGTCTTGATCTTAGGAGAAGATTGGGACTGGTATAACCTGGAGAGGTTTGTGTACTCGTGATAACTTGGAGAGGTTTGTGTACTCGTTGTAACCTGGAGATGTTTGTCTACTCGTTGTAACTATTTGCTAAATACTGGAACCTTGTTTAAGATTTGCTAAATACTGGAACCTCTTGAACAATTTGTTTAAGGGAGAACTGAACGTAGCCCAAGAGATTAGGGTGAATCAGTATAAAACTTCTTTATCTATGCTTATATATTTTGTCTTGGTTGGTGGTTTCTATTTATAGTGAATTGAATTCAGGCTCCATTCAATCTCCTTTCTGGAACCAGCTGTTCCTACAAACATTAAACAACATACCTGTTTACTTTCTCGTAAATATATTATTGAAGTAGTTAAAAAAATGTAAAAGTATCAAATTTATCTGAATTTAGTAATACTAGAACCTATATCAACTTTATATTGTAAGGTATAAAATAAACGATTAAATATGAAGTGAGATAAATAATAAATATTTAAAAAAATTAAAATTAAACATTGCAATATTTTTAATACTTTTAAAATAAGAAAACTAGTTGAATAGAAATATATGATATGGATATGGTTGGAATTAGACTTTACCACTTTTTTTCTCTTTTATTATGCTCAAAAATAAAAATTTTCTCCTACATCAATACTTACAATCTTTTAGAGTAAATTGTAAATATAATATCACAATTTTTTGTCAATTCAATAAACAAACTTGCATTAGATTCAACGATTATTTAAATATGATCAATAAGTTATTCTAAGTTCCTAAGCAAATAATTTATTGATTATCTTATCTGAGGTTAATTTATAAGGATTTTGTAATCTCTTTATAATTTCAAGTATTTATTGTTGATAAACATAAAGATTAAACATTAATGAAAAAGAATAATAATGCATTGTATATAAATATCATCAAAATACATAACAAAATTTGATGACTATATCTAATCTAACAAAAGAAAATTTAGCTACCTACAAAGTTAAACAGTGTGAATCTAAAAAAAACACATGAAAAAGAAATGAAGGTAGAAATCATGGATGAAATCTCAATCAGATGGGTGTTATAATTTTTTTTTTAATTTACTTCATTTCTTTTTGTGCTTTTTTTTATTAATGTATAAAATTTGGAGTGAAAGGAAGAGCGCTACATAAGTGTTTTTTTTCAAAAGTTTAACTCATTATTAAAATTAACTTTTCTTACACGAAACTACTTTACTATACACAAAAACAACAACTCCAATCACAGGTCGAAAATGTGATAACTTTCAAGAGTAAAAATGTGACATTAAACTTATGATTGAGGACTCAAACTAACTAGTACACTAAAATTCATTAGTGATGAACATATGAAAAGTAAAAGAGGCACGTGAAATAAGAAGGAAGAGAGAAAGTTTAAACTAAAAAAAAGTTTACTCCATATAATGTGATAGATTTTAGTTAAATGCTATTACATTATAGTCTACACAAAAAAAAAATGATTATCTCATAAATTAAAAGGAATGGAGATGAAATATTTTTACAAAAAAAAAATTATAAAAAATAAAAATATATATTTTACTTCCTATTTGTAATGCATTTAAACAATACATCTTCCTTTTTATTTAATTGAAACCATCTTTTTATTCTAAACCCAAGTTCAACTTAAAGAAACTAAAAATCGTAACCATCATGCAATGGGACAAAATGGTTTATGCAAACTATCACTTGCATTAAAAATTAATTTTGGGTTTCACCCAATAATCATTATTAAATTGATTCATACTTCAAAAAAAATCTAAATCTCTTACGACTCCTGAATTGTTTGATGTGCCACTCATAAGGAAAGAAAAAAATAAAATAAATGAAACACCTGCCTTTTATATATGTTGTGTTTGGTCTCTTGCATTTGGAAGTTTCGTGCTTGTGTGTGTGTTAAGTCAACCCATCCCCTCTATGCTCCAAATGACCAGTGCCAAAGGTTCTATGTCGCTCAATTGAATTTCAACATTCTAAATCAGGCATGAACCGACAGATATGTTTGAAAACTTCAACTCTTTAAACTTAACAAATACCAAGTCTCTGAAACACGAGTGAGAAAAACAAGGTTAAAGACTGGTTCAGTCATTTACTTTACCATCATTGGTAGGAAAAAGGCAATTAAGTTTGTATTCAACTCCATGTTTGCATGGTTGCACATCATCAACCCCTACCATAAAAAATGAGTTAAAATGTCCCCATTATTGGAGGTTGGTTGTGACATGTCCCCCGGTATAGTTGGTTAGCAGATTTTATCAATCAACCCCATAATTTGTACTTCCATAGCATTTTCAGTTCCTTTCCAATTAAGAGAACCGTTTGCCTTACATACATATAAGAACTACTCCTTTGCCTAATCAGATTCAGCCTTAATAACATACATACATACAACTCACAAACATTTGCTCCATATAGTACCCTTTAACCAGCTTTTGGCAATTCAGTTTTTTAATTCATGCTTTTGTTGCATGCATGCAGCATTCATGTTGGCAAACTTTGGCAACAACCTTAACCAATATTTTTTTATCCATGGTTATTGGTTTTATCTGATTATAATTGTGACCAGCATCCTCCAATCATTGTCTTTGCTAGCTAGCATTCTTTGATTAACATGGCACCCTCTTGTCACTGTCATTGTCTGCATTCTTTATTGTCCATAATCACCACTCAACCTTTGCCTTTCTTATGGCCAATTAAGGAATGGATGACTCGGATTTACATAACAGCAAACAACCATAAAGGTTCAATTTTAAACACACACATATATCTATACTTAAGTTTGCTTGTTTGGGACTTTTTTTTAAACAAGTGATTATTTTAATAAATTAAATAGATGTGTCCTTTTTATGTGTCTGTCTAACCTGTTTATTTAAAAAATATGTATTTTTGTTTATTTTAATAAATAAATAAATAATCCTATTTACTTATTTCAAAACTAGTTATTTTAAGTTTAAACAAAGTTTAGGTGATAAAAATTGAAAGGATTTTGCAGTAGAGACTATATAAAAAGAAAAATAAATTATTTAATAAAAATAGATAATTGAATTTTGTTATTAATTATACTTAAAAATATATTCTTTAAAAATGATGATTGGAGATAATTATATTGTTCTCAGCAAAACATCATTTAAAGTCTACGAGGACAATGTACTTGAGTAAATAAGTTCCATTATAGTACACTTTATGTAATTAGTTGCTGATAATACAAAAATATTATCATATATTATAAAAAAAAAAAAGAGTAAATTCTTCCAGTCAACAGGCCAACAGGGCATTACGTAGTAGAGACACATTTCTATAAACTGTGACAATCCCACCCAAAAAAAAGGGTAATTCATCAAAGGAAATTCTGACATAGCTCTATTCTAAATTATACTAGTAGTATATATCAATATTATCTTAGGTAGAGTGAATTTTGATTTAAATCATAATTAAAAATTCATTATAGAAAAGATTGACATAATCAATTAGATTTTTTCTTTTGACATATACTGATTATCAGCTAAATAAATAGACATTTTAGATTTATAACACGGTAGAAAAACTGACATTAGAAATAATTCAAAATTGTACAGTTTCTAATTTTAAAACTAATTATTTATATTTTTAAATAATAAAGCTATAATTCTATTTGACCTATGTTGATGACAATAGTAATAATTATGATAATAATCTTTTAAGAAATGAAAAGCAATAGTTGACACACGCTTTAAATAGATCAGGTTTGTCAAAACTAACCAATAAAAGTTTATAGCTAGTTGAAAGATAAAAACTTATAAATTAATCAGCTTATTAAACTAAAAACGTTTAGTAAAATAACAGGTAAAATAAATTGATATGCATAAAAAGATATATTTATATTTTTATGTAAACTCTTTTTTATAGACTACATTATATTTTTAGTTGATTTTAGTTTTAATTTTTTTATAAAATTCTAATTATATATTTTTTAATTTTAAAAACTAAAGAAGTGTATTGAAATAGTGAAATAAAAGAGCATAACAATATTTAAAAGATTAAAAATAGTAAAAATAATAACAAAGCTATAACCTTATGAAATACAAATAAATTTAAATAACATATAATCTATGAATTAGTAAATATTTCCTAAACATCTTTATCCAGTCAAATAAATTTATATATATTGTGAAGCTTAGTCAAAATCAAGCAGCTTCAACCATATATCAATTACCAATCATTTTTAAAATTGTTGTTTTACTTTCATCCTAATTATAGAACCAAAACCCCCTTGGCAGGCAACAGTCCGTCCTATCAAATTTCACGCTCCTTATGGTCAACACAAAAAATCACTAAAAATAGTTCAAAAATTAACTACAAGTTAAATGCATTAATAAAACAAAGATAAGAAAAAAAATAAAAAAAATAACACATAATACAATGGTTTCTCTATTATAACAATTTTATTTTCTCTTAATCAAACAATTCAACTAAATCCAGCAATGAAAAAAAAAACTCACCTAAATATCATTATCATCGTAATTTTTTTTTCATTTTTAGTACCAAACAGCTGATCGAGGATTCTTTTTCAAAGAATATTATTTCCAAAAAAAGTTGTTTGAATGTGATTATGGTATTGCTTTTGGCGATCAGGTATTTTGATTTTAATATATATATATATAAGGAATTGCTTAAAAAGTTAATAGAAACAATCCAAATATCTTATTAAATAAAATAGTGAAGCAATTCTATTAATATAATAACGGTCTAAGAATTTTGAAGAGAGTAAAAAAACGCGTAAAACAGTGGAGGCGGTGGTTGAAGGCGGTGAGGTGGCAGAAGAGACCAAGAATAGAAACAGTAGAGACAAAAGCAGGGGATCAAATCCCAATTTAACCAGGGACTAGTAGTACAGCTTCTTACACTACCGTATTTTCTGACACCGAGATTAAGCCAAAGCAAGATGCTAATCCTTAATTTTTTTTTTCTTCCTTCCAACACCAACAATAATAAAATAATAAAAAAAACAATATCATATAATATTATTAATAATATAATTAAAAATTAACATCAGACGCCGACGACCAACCAAACCAAGCCTATATTGTCTGTCGACTTTTCTCTCTCTCTCTGGTATCAGGTACACAGCGTTACTCTCTCTCTCTCTCTATCTCTCTCCGATTCGGCTTCTTCAGCTTCAGAGAAATTTAGTTCTGACCGTAGATCGTGCTCTTGTTTTTGTGCCGAAGAAGCCACTTCTCTACTTGCGGTTCTTCTGCTTCCTCAATTTTATTCGATTCGCTTGTTGCAAAATTCTGTGAGCCCACCTTTTCTCGACAATGCCTTACTTTTTCTTTTAGTTTTTAAATGACTGTAAGGCCGTGTTTGGCTGTTATGTCTCCGTTCCTCTTCATTTTCCTTCTCAATTTTGAAGCTTGTTCTGTTATTGTCTGATTCTAGAAGTTATTCTGAGCTTTGGGGTTATTGTGGTGTCGGTGAGGGTTTTGTCCTTAGTTGGATCTGAGTACAGTGATATAACAACTGCCTTGTCGAGTTAAATTTAAGAGATAATCTTTACTTACACTTGATTAATTATTGATGCACCGTGTTTGTTTGATGTCAATGGTTTTTTAATGAAAGGAGTGGGGTTTAGGAATGAATAAGTGAGATCTTAATTTTGAGTTTTGGCTGAATTTTGTAGGTAAGTGAGGGAGAGGATGTCGGGTGGCACGCAGAAGAGTCTGAGAAAGGCACTTGGGGCACTCAAGGACACCACAACAGTCTCATTGGCTAAGGTCAACAGTGATTACAAGGTAGACTTACTTGGACACAGATTCTGTTGGATGGGATCTTTGGATCAGGTGTTTTGTGTTTGTTCTCAATGGGTTTATTGTGTTCCAGGAATTGGACATTTCTATAGTTAGAGCCACAAATCATGTTGAACGTCCGGCGAAGGAAAAACACATACGAGGTTGGTTTTCCCCCTCTCTTTATGATTCTTTGCAAAGAAATAATTAATGTGGTGAATCTATTTGTTATATATTTATAGATTGTAGGAGGAATAATTGTTGGACAAGTTAAGGTTTTGATTCATCTTGTTTCTGTGCTCTCTTGCAGCTATATTTGCAGCTATCTCAGCTACAAGACCCAGAGCTGATGTTGCCTATTGCATCCACGCTCTTGCTCGACGATTATCAAAGACACATAACTGGGCAGTATGTGCACCATGTCTTAAATCTTGTGCTAAATATGACTGATTTTTATATGGACATGAAATCTTGTCAGTATATTCACTCAAAGACCTGGAATGCGTGATGAAGCTTTTATGAATTCATTATGTGTTGCTTTTATTCTTTTGTTGCCAAGGTTGTTGAAATGGAACATTACATTCATGAGTCATATACGTAAGTCCCTCACTTCTGGAGGATGTGCTTTGATTTTCACATGTGACCTTGTGGGCAAATAAAAGTGGGATAAAGAACAATACCAAGATAAAGAAATGTTAACGAAAGTTCACCAAAAATGTGTTTAATGAGTATGACTCTCAGCATTGTTCCAAAAACAAGATCATTTTTCTCAGTATTGTTGCAAAAACAAGATCATTTCATCTAGTTCTAAAGCTACAGTATTTGTGTGTGCTATATTTGCGTGGCAACTTCTGCCGTTCTCAGCTAATTCTACAGTTGTCTTTGCAACTTCTGTGGTTCTCATGTAAATCACCACTGAGCATGTGTGTTTTTATTTTGCTTATATTTGGTTGATTGACAAGTGTTTCAATTTTAGGTTGCATTGAAAACTTTAATTGTTATTCACCGTGCTCTAAGGGAAGTGGATCCTACATTTCATGAAGAACTCATTAATTATGGGAGAAGTAGAAGTCATATGCTCAATATGGCTCATTTTAAAGATGATTCCAGTCCAAATGGTGCCACTGTCTTTCTCTCTCATTATTGATTTTATTTTCATTTTCGTTATTATGTTTATTGACTTTGTAGATGTCAATCATTGTTTCATTACACAGCATGGGATTATTCTGCATGGGTGCGCACTTATGCATTATTTTTGGAGGAAAGGCTGGAATGTTTCCGTGTGTTGAAGTATGACATTGAGGCAGACCGCCCTGTAAGTAATTTTTTATTTTATTTTCATGAACATACCGTTTTACAATTCAGATTTTTCACTTCAAAATGAGTAGTTGAATTAAGTGCGTATTATTTATTAATGGGTATTATTCAGTAATAATATGATGGTAGAAGGTCCTCACTTTTCATTGTTGTCTCATTATATACATGAATCTAAATTAGGAAACTTCATTTGTGAATTTTGTCAGAGGACCAAAGATTTGGATACCGCAGAACTATTAGAGCAGTTGCCAGCTTTACAACAGCTTCTCAATCGAGTTATTGGTTGCCAGGTAAACTTTTGATTCAAATAGTTCAAGATAGATGGAATTTTTACCCAAACACTTCACAGGTGGTGGGCTTGCTTGAATGAACAAATTTCACAACGCTGGCAGCATAATAATTGTTCAACCTTTTTTAACTTTTATGTGGTGCAGCCACACGGGGCAGCTGTAAATAACTTTGTCATTCAGTTAGCACTCTCAATGGTAGGTCAATTATATAACCATACTATATTCTTTAGTAGTTTTTCCTTTTCCTCCTCTCTGAATGTACTTTGTACTGCATATAGGTTGCTTCAGAGAGCATTAAAATTTATCAAGCTATTAGCGATGGCACAGTCAATATGGTTGACAAGGTATATGTGGTAATTATATTCATGGATGTGAAGCTTGATGTTCAACTTTCTATGTATTGATGACAATATTGTAACAGTTTTTTGAGATGCAACGTCATGATGCTCTGAAAGCTCTTGATATATACAGGAGGGTTGGGCAGCAGGTATCTGTACTGGTGTAATTTTCTTTTTCAATTTTTAACTTCATCTACACAGTTACATTAAAGATCCTTTATACAAATCCAGGCCGAGAGACTTTCAGAGTTTTATGAAATATGCCGTAATCTTGATATTGGACGTGGGGAGAAGTTTATTAAAGTTGAACAGGTTTTGGTTTGTTTCTGTCTGACATTTTAGCTTGATTTTTCAATAGTTCTTTTGGAAAAACATATACTAAGTTTATTGGTTGATGATATGAAGCCCCCTTCATCATTTCTGCAAGCAATGGAAGAGTATGTCAAAGATGCTCCCCAGGGACCAATACCTCGTAAAGATCAGGTAGGATAAACATTGCATAACTGTTTCATGCTTTGGATGTCTCTGCGGCTTTATGTTAAGGATGCAATCATAAAAGGCAAGTGTATTATTTAATACACATCTAGTTGACACAAGGGCACACACCAGAGAAGACCCTGTTGGCTGTCCACTGCTTAAGAACAACGATACATTTCTTTCTGAAATTTTCATTTTCTTTTAAGAAAAGTGGTTCAACCATTGTTGCAACCTGGCAAGTAGGTAAATATGAAAATTCAAAATTAATACATTTTGATTGTTCTTTGAGGTATATTGTTCGGCCCAACAAAACATTTTGGAAATCTTTTCCTTTACCTTAAGAAACATTTCATGTTGCTATTACACGCACTGCTTTTTCTACAATACTTTTTGTCTTTCAGCAATGAATTTCATATATTTGTAGTATTTTAGCTTTATATGTTTGTCATCAACATACTTTTTCTCCTTCCATTTGTTTCAGGAAGCTATGTGTTGTTGCAATCATTTCAAAATGTTTCTCCCACTCAATGAAATGCAATGTTGTATATAGGCCATATAAATATATTTTACCAACCAGTGGTTTGATATTCATCGCAGGCTATTGAAAACAAAGAAGTTTTAGCTATTGAATATAAAAAGACAACAGAAGTGCAAGAGGAACGCCCACCCTCACCTTCACCCCCACCTCCGCCACCTCCTCCTCCTTCTGAACCTGTGAAAGTGGAAGCACCACCAGTACAACCACCACCTGATCTATTGGTAATTATTTTTTTCTTTTGTGTGCGTACTTGCCCTGTTTTTGATATAATTCAGATTGCTTACTGGCTCTTCGAGTAATGCTTTATCTACAATAACGTTGCTTCAGCTGCGCTAACAGTTTTTTCTTCTTTTTCTTACCAATTAGAATTTGGAGGATCCAGTTCCAGCTGCTTTAGAGTTGGAAGAGAAAAATGCATTGGCTTTAGCCATTGTTCCCATTGGTAATTTGTTGTTCCTTATCTTCCATTTCTGGTTAATTAATACATTGAATAAAAGCACTTGTGAACCTTATAAAAGAATTGACAGTAATAATTGACTCATAGAATTGGACTGAACTCTTTTTCATTTCAAGAAGTGTGATATTTGAAATTATTAGGATTAAGCCTCTTAATATTAGTGGCTACCCATGTGAGTTGCACTCCCGCATTGTTTTCCTTTTCCTGCACTTTGTTGACAGTTAAGACTAGAACCTTCCATTTGATATCTACTATTTAGAATATATGTAGGCATATGTCTTGGGGTAAATGTGTATGATGTCTTTTTAATGGTGGTTTTCAGCCGTTGAACAACAACCTGCTGCTGTTTCAAATCCAGCAAATGGAACTACAGGATGGGAATTGGCACTTGTTACTGCTCCTAGTTCAAATGAGAGTGCTGCAGCAGCTAGCAAATTGGTAGGCTCTCTTCTACTATGAGTTGACTGTTCATTCAGTTCTCATGATTAGTGAATACAAATCTGTCTCAACATTTAATACTTCTCTAGCATAAACACACACACACAAACTCTTTGCATGAACACGTCCTTTTGTTCTTCTGACTATGACTGATGACCAACTTGGTATCAGGCTGGAGGTTTGGACAAGCTTACTTTAGACAGCCTTTACGATGATGCACTCAGGAGAAACAACCAAAGTGTGAGCTATAATCCATGGGAGTCAGCACCAGCGGGAAACGCTATGCAACCAACAATGCATGATCCATTTTTTGCCTCTAATGCAGTTGCTGCTCCACATTCTGTTCAGATGGCTGCTATGTCCAACCAGCAGCAAGCTTTCATGTATCAGCAGCAGCAGCAAATGATGATGATGGCCCCTCAACAACAATCAGTAAATCCTTTCGGAAATCCTTATGGAGCCACTGTTCACCCCTATGGCTCAGGTATGCCTGTTCAATCATACAATCCATATACAGGTCTCATATAGGCATTTCCTGTGGAAAAGAAAAACAAATCCTTAATAAGCTGGAGGAAGGAAAGAAATGAGTACTCTGATTACTCTCAGCTTTTGGTTGGGAAAGAAGAAGAATTGACTTGTATCATACGTTGTGTGTGGCATAGTTAGCTAGAGTGAAAATTCTTTTTGAATAATTAGCAGAGGGAGGGTTTTGATTATATGATTTTTTATGTACAAGGTAAATTGATAATGAGCTTTGATTAAAACCACTTAGTTTCTTTTGTCCCTGATGGATCACTTCAACTTTAGCAGAAAATTTGTTCTTCATATATTGGAATATATTGTTCTCATTTGCCATTTCCTGTATACTGTGGGAAGTATATTCATTATGTGATTGTTATACAATTTGTTCAATGAAATTATGTCAAGTCTAATAAATGTATCATTTTGGTTTGAGGAACAAATTTTTTCTTCATAGCCATGTGCAATGTTATATTCTGTAAGACTTTTATATAAATATTTCATTTGTACTCATTTTTCCTCTAAGGGTGAATTATAAAAAAGTCACATCTAAAAAGAGAAGAAAAAAAAAAAAAACACTAATCAATTGTGTTATGGTTTAACACAATCACACTCGTAATCTTTTCAGGTGTGTTGTGATACACTGTCCCTCAATACTTAGCAGCTCTTTCTGTTTTTTCTTGATAAAGTCTTCGCTATAACCACCGCTGTTATGCCCTTTCATATAATATATCTTCAAAAAGTGAAGACAGTGATGGCTTCCTCACCTAACATTGATTTGATATAAGATTAACTTTACGAGACATCTTAATTTATAATGAATATGGATAAACATTTACATTTTTTATTTGACAAATTTTTTCAAGGAGAATTTACGATATTAAAGTTTGTTATATCTAGCTCATTACTAGTTGTGCACTTTATTTTTCATTATGTAGATGTTAAATTTAACTAATTGATGATTTAATTTTTAATTATTAATACTTATTCAGATTTTTGTTTTGGTTAATGAGAAATAGATTTAGCATCTAATCACTGAAAAGTGATGTTAATTGTTTGTGTAAAGCATTAATAGCTCCTTCAACAAGAACTTTATCAAAATCTTTTATTTTAATTTAGGCTACCTGTTTTTCAGAGTTCAACTTCTTCTTTTATCTTAATCCTATTATTAGAGATAAAAATATGGAATGGTGTTACTGTTTAGTTCAAATACCGTGACTTAAACGTTGTTTAACTTAGGCTAATTTTGTAAGTTATGTTTGTTGGGAACAACGGGGAATTTACCACATACACATATCTTCACATTGGTAAGATATTGTCCACTTTGGGCTTAAGCCCTCATGGTTTTGCTCTTGGGCACCTCCCAAAAGGCCTCTTACCAATGAAG
>Ga0209489_100078_pt1 | contig 135434 bp, 81 predicted proteins | sample SiratrowhiteBW_FD_187527 | JGI IMG/M metagenome (GOLD analysis project Ga0209489, IMG submission 187527) | Root nodule microbial communities of legume samples collected from California, USA - Siratro white BW (SPAdes) (version 2) | ecosystem: Host-associated > Plants > Roots > Nodule | place...
TATATATATATATATATTAATAATTATTTTTAAAAAGTAATCAATGTGATTTATTTAATTCTTCTTTATTATACGGAAAAACCCAAAAACGATGAAAATCAATTAGTATAAGTTTTTTTCTTTTAGGATTCTTCATCTTCTACAGGTTACACCATCAGTTAGGAAGTGTGCTAAGATGAAAAAAAAAATTCAAAACTTAACTCAAGGGACACAAAATCATTTGCATCATATTTTTTAATATTTCCTTTACAAAAGAAATAACTTTATTAAGAAAATTGCATATGAATATACTAGTTCTACTCACATCCTTTTTGGGTTTTACCATTGAATAGGATGTGTTGAAAGAAACTGGAAAATAGGAAAATCAAACTTTAACTGGAGGTAAACTACATTGTTTGCATCATATCAATTAATATTTTTCTTCAAACAAAATAATTTTAGATAAATATGTGTCTGATCTACTTAATTACTGAAGAGACAACTCATCACTATTGTATTTAGTTTGGAAATACTAACTAATGAATAGTTATGTTGTAAGTCATAAGTGAATATTTTCTTAATGGTAATAGAACTTGACAGATTTATCAAAAAAAATAGAAGTAGTTTCATATTAAGAGGAAAAAACATAAGTTTCTTTGTGTTGCTCTTCTTACCTATGCTTGTTTATTTTAAACTTTTAAGTATGTAGTGTTTATGATAGATTAAACAAATTTTAGAACTTTCATACTATTAATATATTTTATTCATTTGATTACATCTTAAACTTTAATCTTAGTATTATTAACATCTTAAAAAAAAAAACATATGATTTTAACAAATATTTAAAAACACAACTAAACTCTTTTTCATGTTTTCTCTTACTCGACAAATACAAACAATAATTTTTAAATATTGAAACCAAAATTTTATAATTTATTAGGTACTAATTTAAATAAAAAATTTATTAGACATTTAAAGCAAAATTAAATTATATATTAATGATTCAATTTTGAAAAAAAATTATTCAGAGGTTTGGATTGAAGGATGAAATTGAGAAAATAAAGGTGAAGAGAAAAGAAAAAAATGGACATTAATAATTAATTGTACATTATTTTCTTCGTAAATATATATCTTCCAAAGTAACAGATAACCAATTATAATGTAAGCATAATCGATTAAATATAATATTTATTTGCACATCATTTTCTTCGTAAATATTTTTATTATTGTGAGGAAAATTTAACGCAATAAAAGGGTTTCATTTTTCATAGTTTCTAATATTTTATTTTCTTATTTTTCAAAATTTCATTATTCTTTTTTGTCTGCACCTTATCGCGTTTGGATCCAAGCACAGGAAAAATGACAACATAGGTTAATATTATTTACTGCAAAACTATATCTTCAATTTCATTAATGTTCTAAAAAAAGTTGAATAACAAAATTAACGCTCTAAACTCTTTATGTCCTCTAACTAAACTAATAAAAAACGCTATTGAATCACGATTGTTCTTCATTATAAGCTGAGTCTTAATTGATCATAAACATAAAACAACAATAATAATAATAATAATAATAATAATAATAATATAATAATAATAATAATAATAATAATGCTATAAGTAGTAGAAAATTCACTCTGACAGCTACCCATATCTTCATAGATTTCACAAACAATACCTAGTGTTGGACTTTTTTTATTTTATTTTATTCTTTGTTATTGCTTGCAAGATATGACTAGTTAAATTATATAATGCATATATCATGCTGGTTGAAAAAGTGATTCTTCTTTTGCAACCCAAACCCTTCTTCTTCTATTGTGAATAATGATAAAATAGAGATTAAATTTGTATTAAAGTTGATATCACCTTTTTTTTCTTTTGATTAGTGGGTTTCTAGTTTAAAAGTAAAGTGTTTCCTTTACCACATTCCATATTATTAAAGAAACCGTAAAATGGCGGCTGAGCTCATCCTTTGTATCACAATATTTGGCACTTAATATTGATTGGAATTATAGGCAAAAATTAGGTTAGGAAACATAAATTAAATAATATTTGAAATGTTCTTCCACGTGTATTATGATTTTTGAAAATTTATTTTTGGAGTGTTTTTAACTTATCTTAGAGAATAATAAGTACGTATATTCTAATTATTTATAACAATAATTTGCTTAAATGATGGAAAATTACTTAAATTACTCGTGTTAAGTTTGTATTTTTAAAACTAAAAATGTGTTACATATCAACCTTATTTATTTATTACGTTAAAAATGCAAGTGACACGCTAAAAGAATAAACGACGGAAACCATTAGCATTTAATGGCAAGTCCTATTGGATTAAGACATAAAGTCCTAAAAAAACAAACATACATGTTTGCACTTCTCATAATTAATTAAAATTTCTAAGATTTGGTGTCATGATATGGTGAAGTAAACATAGGAATGAAGAAGAAACAGTATGAGAAAAATATATTCAAATGTATTAATGGTTATTAATACGACAAGACCAACCATGAAAGATATTATTGATAAATGTGTGATTAATAGTGGGATTGTCACAAACACAATACAAAATTAATAGTTTTGTTCTACAAATGTACAAGGACATGCACGAGTTCTCAATAATTGAGACATTATTACTACCTAAAAGTTGCTCTTATATTTTAAATAAACAATAATATTTTTTTCATTCTCCTTTTTCCACCCACCATGCTCTTTCTCATATCTAAATCGCAATAGTTGGAGAACTTCACTTGGTGTATGCTTACGTAGAACCAAGTTAATTTTTTCATGGAAGATAACAAAAATAATTTATTTTATTTTTTCTTTTGAAATTCGTAAAAATTTAGACGAAAATAAAAAGAATAATCGATTTGATCGAGTTTGATGTATGGGATAAATAACCTGTTCGTGAAAATATTACATGATACTAATAAAAACGCGAAAAAAACGCATAAAAACACTCTCCTCCTTATTTGTTTTCACCAAAATGAATAAAAAAAAATACAAGAACGAAAAATAAACCATAATTTTCTACACAGAATAAAAAATTACATTAAAATTATATTTTAAATGTTTTATTAATATTTTGAAAAATCGACTATACTTATATATATAGATTGTATTACATTGTTTATTTACATTTATGTTATGGATCGTATTACGTATAGTTATATTATGCTATATAATTATTAGATTTGTTTATAATTATACCATAATTATTAATAAAATATTACGTTTTAATTACCATAATAATAAATAAATAAAAACAAAAATATTAATAATAAATAACATTTATTTTACCTTTTTACTTGTTTTCATCTAATTCAATCGATCCCGTTTCTTATTTATTTTTCTTTTCACTCTCTATCTCCAAGCCAAAATAAAAATTAAATGACTCCTATTTCCCACTTTGATATAGTTGGTGACTCTAACTAATTGTAATTACTGATAAAAAATTATCAAAAAAAATTAAAAATGTGTTATTATTTTTATTTTTTATTTTTTTTGCGTTTGGTACAGCATGTCAGCGACATTTTTAACAATGTAAGGTTGGTTTTAACGAAATTTGTTCTGAAATATATTTTAAAAAAATATATATTTAACTAAACCTCATCCCACTTTATTTAACAAACTAAATCTGTTTACATTTACGAGGAATTTCGATATATATATATATAGATAGATAGATAGAGAGAGAATATAAAATTCTGCTCTCTAACGTAATTTTATACTAATTTTACGTGAAAACTTATATTATTTATTTTTAATTAAATAATATATTTTAAAAAGTTTCTACAAACCTGATACGAAATTAGATACATATATTTATGGTAGATGTTAGAATTCAACACTATTCACATGTCAAAATTCGTTTAAAATAATAAAAAAAAACAGTTTGATGAATAAGGTGGGGAGATTTTTATTTTTTGTAATTTTTTTAAAAGCTATATTAAAAAGAAAAAACTCGTTTTAACTGGTATCATAGTAGGCCAAAATACTTAACTAATGATTTGTGTCTTTTGCAAAATAAAGAGTTATCATTTTATCTATGTGCTTGGATCAATGAGATAAGTTCCTTGTGATCATATTTTAGATGCTGGAGAAGTAATTTATATGATATTTTATAATTTTAAGTAATTCTGTGAATTTTATTTGATATCAATCGTGTCAGAACTGCAATCTCTTTCGGCACTAATATTACTTTATTTATTTTTTTAACAGGAAAAGAACAAAGAGGTACATGCTTTTTTGTTGTGATTAGAATAAATAAGTGAACATCCATTAAGAATAAACAACATAAATAATGTTCGTGAGAAAATAGAAAATCATAAAAAAATTGTTTCCACAAATGTCGTCTAAGTTATCTAACCCACACAATTAAACATCCATAGGATGCTTAAAATCTTTTTTGTTTTTCTTATTTGGGGCATGAAAAATATTTCATTATTATTGTTACTTATTAATTAGATTGGACGAAAGAGGTTTCAATTGTGCATGTTTATTTGTGTATTAGATTAAATTATAACACTTTTTCATTCAAGTCTATATGGTTTTTTCCCTTCTTGTATAAAAAAGGTTTGCATGCAAAGTATTGACTACATTTTATTAAGGTTATACAAATGGTATGAATAATTTGATCTCATTCTATTAATACCTAATATAAAATTGTGTATAGTGATGTTTTTGTAAACAAATGAAGAAAATACCTGTTGCACTTTAATCCATTTTCTTTCCATAATATTCTATGTATCATAGAGTAAATAGATTTTTATTGTTTAGATTTATATCAAATGCCTTTTAACGATCATTTTTTGTTTTTTAATTTTAAACTTTAATTAAGTGAAACCAATTTTAAACTTTAACTGGAAAATATATTTACACGCGCAGTGATGTTTAGCAAAATTTAATCTCGAGTTCCATATTGTTTCCAAAAAGCCTTAAGTTTCTCGTATTTTATAATAAGAAAATTTGAAATGAGTTTCTTTACTTGTTTTTATTACATTAGTTTTATATATAGTAATTATTAAAAAAATCACTGAACTTGTGTTGTTTATGAGTTTTTAGATATGAAAAATTATACTAATACTTTTTATATAAATACATTTTGAATGTTAAAATATTTTTAGTAAGGTCAACATAAAATTTTATTTAGTAGGTGATATAAAACATTGGAAAGTAATATAAAAAGTGTATTTTATGAGCTTACTTTTATAGAAGTTAAAACACGTGGTGTGAATAAAATTAAGAGAATCAGATAGGTAAAAAATTAGAATTGCATTTAATCCAAAACCTTAAAGTATTTCTAGATAAGAAATGATATTATCTTTAATCTAAAACTTACAATAAGTTTATAAGTTTTATTTCTTAACGTTTAACTTAATAATTCTTACCCAAAATAAGATCTGCACTCACACTTAATATAAAATATAAAAGGATGGAGAAAACATTGTTGTTATATTAATATAATATAGCAATGCAAGTACTTCTTTAGTATAATTTATCTCCGAGTATTTGGTTGTGGTTATGGCTGTGGTACTGGTTTCCCTTTCGGCCAATTTGGTGGTACTTGTACCATCGGTCGCGGCAGTGCCGGTAGCGGTTCATCTACACCAACCACATGCTTTTTTTAAGCTTTTAAAATATAAATATTCCAGAAAGATAACAGAAAATATGTGAAACAAGAACGCATTAACATATCTAATGTAATAAGAAAAAAAAACATAAGAAATCACACTTCGTATTATGTTTTTGAAAATAAAATAATATTTATATATTTGACGAAATTACTTCTAAATTCCATCATGAATATCTGCACATATGATGGTTTTTGAAATGATTTAAATGTTTTTTTGAAAATTTCACATGAAAGAATGCATTCATACCAAACATAGGATTAGTGGTTTCACTAATTTTTCCAGCTTCTTCTGCAGGATCAACAGTTTCACCAATTCCAGCTTCTTCTGCAGGATTAATGGCTACACTAATTTCTGCTTCTTTTACAGAATCAACGGTTTCACCAATTCTAGCTTCTTCTGCAGGATTAATGGCTACACCAGCCTCATCTGCAACTACCACACTTATAAACAACAATACGCTAATTACTATCACTCTCATTTTCTCCCTCAATTGATTTTCCTAATCATAAACCAATTTAGGTTGCTGCTTAGGTATATAAATTTTACCATATATATAGAAATAAAAAACATGTTTATTATAAATAAAATAAAATTATAACGACCTTTCATCTTTATATACAAACGTGGCTCATTTGCTTTTCAAGAGTTAAAAATATATCCATGTCTCTAACAATAAAATAGAATTTAGTTACATAAACGGTAGAATGTATTTAATCATTGCCCTAACTAGCATATCAATATTCGCATTTATTTCTTAAATAATTACATTATAAGTATACCAATATATATATATACGTGTACTAATTTATCTATATATTTTAAAGAGTTAAACTTTACCTTTGATGCGTGACTGTACATGCGGGTTGAGTAAAATTATTTCTTAAGAAAAAATACATGATAAGAAAAAAAATAGTTACGTAATTATTATTTTTCATTATATTCAATAGAATATCAAGCATTTAAGATAAAAAAAATAATACGTAAATAAAAATATTCTACAGCCCTTTCGGTTATCGGATGGAACAAAAACTTCCATCAAATAATTAATGTTGAATTTGGAAAAATTTGGTTTCACAAAGAGGTGAATCCTTCATTAAAATTAAGAGTTAATTCATTATTATATGACAACACCGTTATAACTAAAATTGTTTGTTGAGAACGACAATTATGTGAAAAGATACTTTTTATAGTAAATTACATATATAAAAACACACACATTTATATTTATATATATTTATTTATTTAAAAAAAGTAATTATATTAATTAATAAATTATAAGACTATTAATTAGTAGGGTAAAATCTTGTTATTATTGAAAAATAAATTGTCTGAACTGACAAATAGCATAATTATATTTTTAAGACTCTTTGTAAAAGTAGAAATTAATTTAGTAATGACTAAATTAGATTCTCTTACAATGTATTTGGTGGTACTAATATATGATAATTAAAAAAGAAAACTAATAATATATTTGAAGATAGTGCATTCACAACTCAAAATATTTACTTATATTTTCTTAAACTTTAGTTTGCTCTTCTTTTATATATGTGATGTTTGTTTTGTTTTTAAATATGTGATGATTGTGTATTACACATAAACAGATGATTTGACAAGTATGACACGAAAATACTTAGTAAGCTGATGGAAAAATTTAATTGTATTTTATTTTATTGTGATTGTACAAAGATATTTTTAATAAATTTTATTTGGAGAAGTATATTTGGAAATATATGATGAATGTATGGATATTTATATTTAAGTTTATTTTATAATTTATATGCAATAAATTTCGTATTATATGAAAAATATGGAATGTTACATTTTTAAATATGAAATTACCCTAGGATGAGCCAATGGTAGTGGTTTTATTGTATTTCTTTTGTGTGTAGATTTTTAAATGTTAATTTCAAGAAATAGACAAAATGTTTATAGTTGGATGTTTGAGCATGATATTTGAAATTTTGATTCTGATTTGAGTTGAATTGAGTCAATTTACGGACCGATAAAATTTTTTCGATAATTTGTATTTGTAATCTAACTTTTTTCTTGTAGTATAAACCTTAAAATAGTTATAATTTAGTTTAAAAAGTATTTAAGATTTAAAGTTTAGAATTTAGGATAGGTAAGTGCTAGAGTTAATATTAAGAATTATAAAGTTAATTAATTAAATTTTAGATTGTTGAGTTGATTTAATCTTTTTGAATGTGTTGTACTCCTATAACTTATCAATACATTATTGTAAGATATAATGACGAAAATCATGTACTACTCTTTTTTTCTTCTTCTTAAGAATCATATTAGAGTTTGTTTAAAAAAAAAATCCAAAAACTAAAAATATATTATAAAATAAAAGAATCTGAAAAAGAAAATAAGAATCACTCAATACACTATCTACCATGTAATCGTTTCTTCCTCTTATAATTTTCCTCATTGTTTTGGTTAATAGTTTTTTTTTTATCTTGTTGTGAAAGAAAAAACATTTCAAATACCATAATTATTCTTGATCCAAATAGGAAAGAAGCATTTACTTGATGTCATTAATTCAGTTATCAATAAAGTAAAACAAATATGATATTGTATTTCAGATCTATGATGTAAATGAAAAGTCACTTATATATAAAAGATTTTATACGATCCTTAAATATTACAATAGATAAGGACAATATGAAACAAGAACTGTGTATTCTCGACTAATGAAGAGAGGGTGACATTTCAAATTCCTTTTATTTATAGTATATTTATATTGTATTTGAAATTTTAGTATTCTGTTTAACTAAAATGCTCTACAAGAAAATCTTAAATTTTATTTCTTTTAGTTTATTTATCATAAAAGTTATTTTACTTTAAATAATCATAAATTCTTAAAAGAAATAAATCATCCTTTTAAAATTACGAAGGGTATATTGAAAATCAGTTCATTTATTTGATATAATTATTTAAATAAAAATTATCAATGCCTGTTTTGTGTTACAAAATTTTATCATAAAGGAGAAATAAGCTGATAAATTTTTTAAACTTCAACACTTGAAGCTTTTAACTACTGTTGATGAAAAACTAACTCAATCAAAGGAATTAATTCGAAATAATATTACAAATAAAGTGACAACTGCTGTTCAAAAAATTAAATAAGGGACTAGATTTTTAGATAAATTAACAATGAACATGTTTGTTAATTATCACACACGAAATTAGAGTAAATTCTGTTTAGGAAGATCCTTATATGTAATTTTGTCAACACCACTTGGATATTTAAAAATGTTGAGTAAAATAGAGTAGAGTTGACTGAAAAAATATAAAGTGAGGAAAATGAAAAACATATTAAAATATATTAAAAAATATAAGATCGAAAAAAATATTTTTCTTAAATAAAAATATGTTTTTCTTATTTTATTTGACAAAAAAAGTAAAACCTAAAAATATTTTCAGCTCTATTATTTTAAATAAGTTTAAAAGTTTAAAGAATAAAATAAAATAGTGCTCAAAATTTAAATATAAAGTTTTTTTTTGTCTGTTTTTCGGATAAGTAAATTTTGTTTAATAAAAACATTTTATCTTCAATCTTTTTATGTTCTTTTTGTCATCTTTCCACTTTTCTATGTACACCGTCTAGCCCACATTTCACTCACTCACAAATACCAGAGGACTGGGTTTTACATTTTCAGACACGTTGTTGGGCTACTAGGACAATTACTTACTGAACCCCCACTTTTTTAACGTGCACCATCATAAAATGATCTAATTCTCCATTTGCTCCTTCCTTTCCCATCGCTGTCGCACCATTACTGTTAGAATAAGAAGAAAAAGAACATTGTAATTAGAAAAAGAAGAGAAAAAATTATTTTTTTAGAAATTTCTTTGTCCTTTTCTCATTATATTTGGTTAACACGTTGATTTTGAAATGTAACAAAGGGTATGGATTATTGCCAATTCATGTTTCAAATACATATTTGGAACAATAAGTGTCCCATAACGCTAATCTATGATAGTTTTGTTTAAAGTAATAGTAATTATAAATATTAAGAAGAGATTGTATTAATAGATTAGATAATTAGATATTTTGATTTGTTTTATATTAACTTTTAAGTTGAATGTTTACACTATTTTCGTTAAATAACCAATTATATATAACTGGTTGCATATATTAATAGTTATTAAGTGTGTAATTTACTCCCTCCCTCCCTCCCCCTCTCTGTCTCCATATATATTAAAATACTTGTTTAACCATATGTTGATAATTAAAGTTTTTAGTTATATAGTATTTTTTAAAATTATTAATTATCAAAAACTGAGTTTCAGATTTATTTGATAATTAATTTTTTATTTATATAATAATTTTGAAAATCATTGATGTTTGAGTCTTTTAAGTTGTCACATTTTTATCTATACAGAATCTTAGGAGTCATTAATTTTCAATCGCTGTTTTGACGAAAAATATGTTGAACTTTTTAAATAATCGGTACATTTATTTGAAGAAAAGCTAACGAAAATAAAATAAAAAAAGATATTAAATGGGATCGATGTCAAATCTTAATAAACAATAATGAACTAAAATTGTTAAGTGGTTAAACATGAAAACTTAAACTATGATGAGTTTTGTATATATTAAATGTATATCTAGTGGTTTTTTAATTGATGTATTCTATGAAATAATTATACACATGTGAATTAGTGGTATGATTGATCAAACTTGTTGTATTTTTAAGATACCATAAATAGAAATGAAACATGAAATATGACGTTGAAAAACTTTTCAAATGATAATTCATTCACATAATATATCTAACGATTTTTTTTAAGAGATAGTTTTTTTTTTAATGATACACATTTTGAAATACGAGTGCTTCACCGATAAATTATCCTTACTTATATATATTTTTAAATACGAGTATTTTATTTATAAATAAACTTAATTTTACTTTAACTCAAAATTTTAATACATTAACTTTATAAATTTCATTATTTATATGTTGTTTAATTTTTTGATTTTTATTCAAAATGAAAATTAGATTATTTTTACTGAATATATAACTTAGATTGATACTCAGATCAGACTTGGATCACACTTCCATTACCTCTTTTCAGTTATTTATTCTGCTATTAGATTGACACTTGGATCACATTTCCATTACCTCGTTTGAGTTGTTTATTCTGCTATTGTGTAACTTGTAGCTGCCTGCGCCATTCAAGATGTATCAACAATTTCCCATAATCCGGAAGGTTCTCTTTGATGACAGGAACTTGTTTGAAGTTTTGAGTCCAAGCATGCATCCGAGGAAATTTGTTGGGCTCAATCAATTTCATCCCAACAATTTCCTCCAAGCCTTCCAACCAATGGCTCAGGCACCCATATACTATGTCCACCATTCCAATGTTGTTGCCTCCGAAGAATTTCTTGTCCCCTACACCCTGCTCTTCCATCACTGTCACAGTTTCTTGTGCCTTTTCCCATGCACTTGCTCTTTCTTGTTCATCTTTACAGGGTCGGAGAAACAAATCAGTGATAGAGGCAATCTAGAAAATAAACGGACATCAGAAATTAGTATTAAGAATCAAGTTTAGACCTAACTCATTTATAAAATAAGTTTTTAATTATATTTAGTTTAGATGAGATCTAAAGAAATATCGAGAAAATCTCACAAGAACGAAAACACAGTCAAATTATATAAGAGAATGACATCAATTTCAACTCAAAATCTTAAGGAATTACATCTGTGAGTCTTTTTTCTTATCTAATATAAGACTTAGACCCATACTTGAACCTATACTAATATCTAACGATCTTCCTCTCAAGTAAGAGTCTTTCCTCCACATTAACCGTCGTTCTCATACTTATACGAGATACGCTTGTCTGAAACTTCCATCAAGAAGACTTTCGATACAAAGTTAAATTGTACTTGTAACGACTTTGATATTACTTGTTGAAAGAATCAGAAGAAATAAACACCAACAAGATTTCACAAAAATAAGAAATGAATACATATAAAGAAATAACACCACCTTCAACCCAACATCTTAAGATTTTGAGTTATAAGTAGTATCATTCCTTTATATATTGATTCATTTCTTATGGTCAAAGATCTCCTAAATATTCTTCCACAAATTTTTCTAACAAAAAATAAATTTAAACCTAACTCATCATTCTACAACCGACTTTTAATATGAAAATTATCCATATATCATAACCTTATCTCTAATAAAGAATTAAAATTAAAGAAAAAAAGTTGTTGACAGTAATATAAATGAAATAAGAATACCGAGTCTTCTCCAAATTTGATCCAAAAGCGAGCTAAGGCCTTCTGATGGTTGTCTTTTGGCAGCAATGGGGTGTGTGGCCACGTGTCTTCGATGTATTCAAGGATGACCGTGGACTCTGCAATGGCTTTGCCTCCATGAATAAGCACTGGAACTTTCTTGTGAACTCGATTGGATTGCAGAAGTAGATCACTTTTGTTGTGTCTGTCAACCTCTATGTACTCATAACTGATGCCCTTCAACTTCAGAGCCCATATCACCCTGTGAACGAAAGGGCTAGACCAAAACCCAAGTACTTTAACCTCTTCCATTGCTGCTTATTTTCAGTTGAACTGCTGGTTGGAACCTTATAGTAACAAAATCATTGGACCTATCTTATCTTGGACTAAGTCAAGGACCGATTCCAACAATGTCACAAAAAATTTAAACTTTTAATAGCTGTATTTCTCACTTCGTTTGTATCCAATGATTCAGTTCCGTATTGAAGTCAAACTCTGATGGTTTTGTTTATGTGTTGGTAAGTCTGATAGAAAGTGACGTGTTAAAATCATAACCACTACATCTCTACACCGAAATAGGCCTAATTTTCGCCACCAAAATTGACTACTGCATTCACAGAATCATTTGACTTTTGTAATGACATTTAGATTAAGTTTTACTTACACCTCTCCTTTTCACGGCTCAAGTACATCTATGTTTTCTAAAATGATTCTAAGTATATTGTCCAAATCACAAATAAAGAGTTCAATTATATAACAGTTATTATCACCATTAAAATTAATAGTTCATAGCTTAGGTAGTGTCACTCTCTATTTTGAGTTTATTCTGTAATTGTCAAATATTCAATTAATGTTATAACAAAATTCTACTTGTCATAGGTTCTCACATTTGAGGCTTTTAAAAGAGTAATTAAGGAAGTGTTTTTTAAGAGGCAAATGTTGATAAGTAACTAAACTTAGTTTGTTTTAATAATGTTTTCTGGTAAGCATCTTAAAACAACAGATGCATTATTAATGAAGTGACTTAAACAGTTTAACCTTCAGAATAACCATGAATCTAACCTGAAACTGTTACTAATTCTTAATGATATTGACAACTGAATAAGATATAGTGTGTATCCTCTCCTCTCCACAGGTTGTCAATAAAAATAGAACCTAAGATATTGTACGTTATATATTATTGAACCAATCTTACTAAATTTTCTAATCAGTTCTTTATTACTGAGTTGACTGACAGTGATTAGTAACGAATAATATGTATTTAATTACGTTTTGAAACATAATAACCATTTGAATGGTTACCAGATCAAAACAAATCCTATGAACAATTACTAATAATTGCGAATGATAAAAAAGATCAATATAATTAGTAGAGTTCACAGTGGCCAAGAAAGATAATTAAAAAAATGAAGTTAGCATAAAACACGTAACTTGTTTGAAGGAATGATGTTTAATGGGTTAATGGGCTGACACATGGTTATGACCACTATGCTTTAAAAGGAATGTTTCCATTAAATAGGGTGACAAACAAATAGTCTTAAATGCTCATCGACAAGCATACAATGATTTTCTTATTACATCTTTTTTAATGAAAATACTCAAAACTACATTACTTCGCTCCCACATAATTTATTAGCACACCTACTAAAAGGCCTAACTATGCTTATGGATAATAAAAGGAAAATATATTTTAATCGTTCATTTTTCATATGACAAATATAATATAATAATAACAATTAAATTTAAAAATTATCTTATTACAATAATCTATATTATCATAATAAGAAATTTTCACAAAATTTGAATTAAATTTCAAGTTACTTATAAATTTTGGTTCCATCTTATTGATTTTTGTTTTTTATCTATTGAGTATTTATTTTTGTTCTAATATGTAATTAAGTTGTTATCATTTTTTTTAATTGAATGATATAATTATTGTCTTGTTTTTTCATATTATTTACTTATTTTCAGGTGTTAATAATTGTGAAATTTTGTGGCTAACACATTTTCAATAAAAATAATAAAAATAATTTATCATGTTAGATTAATACAAGATGATACTTAGTTAACTAAAAAATAAATAAATTAAAAGATATATTCAATGAAAAATATAAAAACTTCGACTACTCAACAAAAAAAATTCAATTGAAAAAAATTAAATTATTTAATTAAAATTTTTCAAAATATTATTACTCATGATAAAATTGTATCTAAAATATTACATATATTTTATTGTAAACTAAATGAACATGCTGTATAAAAAGGATTTCTCTTCGCTTTGCTATGGAAGCATTTTACGTACACCTTCTCCATGTAAAAGGAGGAGCAATTTGTTTCTTTACACACACGAAGCTATGTATGCATACGCATGAATCTCTGCTCATTATATGATGATAAACATCATAATGGAGATGAAGATTGTGCTCAAGTACTCCCTCTCCATTCTTCTAACTACTCTATTCCATAAGAACTATTCTGAGCTATATTCATCTTTGGTTTCTCACAAGTCACAACAATCTCATCATCACCATTATCTTTGAACTCTCTAAAATGTGCTATTTTTCCCAACTCTTCAACTTCATCCATGACACGATCAAGTTTTGCCACCATCTCCACAAGCAAGGAAGTGAAAGCTGCAAAGGGTAGTGCTTCCGAGAACTCAAGGCTTACTATGGTAATCTTACTCAGTTGTGGTCTTAAAACCTTCTTTTGAAGCTCACGAGAGTGCTCTTTGGATTTACATCCACGCGGGGAAGAAGACTCAATAATCTTAGCACTTGATGATGATGTTCTGCTCTCTTCTTCATGCTTTTGGTCAGGGTGTGTGACTGCTTGAAGTGGGGTGTTTGTGGTTCGACCATTCCTCGAGCCTAGTACAAGTTGTGGTTGTGATTTCAAGGCATTGTCGAGGTCTTGCAATGCTTCTTTGAGGTTGTTGGAGAGTGTTTGAGGGGAGAATTGACGATTGTTCCTTATGCTGTTGGCCAGTTCCCTTAATACTTTCGACACTTCCTCTCCAAGTCTCATGCAAGAGTCTTTGTACAGTGCACGAATTGATTTTGGTGTCTAATGAAGGAAATAATGTTAATCAATAAATGATAATATTATGTTAATAAGCATCAAATGAGAAGTTATTTTTTATATTAAGGGGTATTCCAGATGCTGGCTGAAAGAATAATGTAGTCATTTCATGCTTTAGTGCCAGGTCAAAGAGCATTGAATATCATTTAGATCCTTAATTTTAGTCAATGATTGATGTTTCAGGTGATTGCTATGCATGTGCCATCAGTGACATGACAGATAATCCAGGTGTAGTAGTTGAATGATGAACATAATAAAAGCAAGATGAAGCAATTTTTGAGGGAAAGAAAACATGAGTTGGTATAATGACCTACATCAAACTAGAAAAGATTTGTCTCAATCATTATTAGGGTGATTTAATTAACTTGGAGTTAAACTAAAGATAACAAAAGATTAAAGATGCAGCTACCAGCTTGCATCACCAAGAAACTCAGATCTGGTATAAGTTTTTCTTAGAAGTTTCATAGCCCTCTAAAATGTTATGATGCTTGGAACAACAGGTTTATCTTTTGATGAGTAATCTTTTGATTTTCATTTATCTTTTGGATTGAAAGTTTTTTTCTAGATGATTTGAACAAGTACCTGAATTTCAGACTGCAGACATCCATGTAGTGCAACAACAGTGTAACTGAAATAGCGAAGAGCAGCTCCAACTCTTGCATATTGATGCCATGGGATTCTGTGGCAATATCTTGAGTACCTTGGCTCCCAGCTTGCTTGTAATGCCTGTTTTCCACACAACAATTCACACATGAACTTCTATCACTAATCACTAATTTCAGACATGTTTCACATAAGAGGAAAGAGGCACTGCGTTACCAGTGTTTCATCGCTTGCTTTGGAATCCAAAACTGCCTTGTAACCTTCGTAAATAGGATCCTCAGATGAATCATCTTCACATGCTGATTTTGCAGAATCATAAAAATATTCCTTCACACAGACTGCATGATTGTTTAACCATCAATGATAATCTTCTTCAACAGTTATAAGTTGTATCTTAAAGTTCATTGTGATTACCTTGTATAGAGTTGGCCAAGCCTTCAAACTTTGATACGGTGTTGTTGTGGAGATCTTCCCCTGACCAGTTTGGAAACACCAATATGCTCATCACAAGGCATATGCCACAGCCTATGGCAATGGTGGACATGCGATCTTTCGCAATGTTCCAAACATTATCAACGCGGTAGCTTGATACAGTTATCAAATTAAAGGTCAAGAGAAAGATCAGAACACCATAGTCATAATTCCTCTTGATATAGGGTATGAACCGCACATAAGTGGTCATTGCTCCTGCAAACCAAAAGTGAAACCATGACTCCAAAAACATCTGGTAACTCCAGGCACACGACAGAAAACTTGATTACAAGTTATTTGCTTTAAAGGATATTGAAAATGAAAAACATAGGTTTAAGGGGTTTGTCATGTGACTCTAAGTGTTTGTACTTTGTATGATAGTCTCAAGTTTTACATATCAATTAAGTTTCTCTAGTATTTTCAACTGAGGCATGGTACTATATGGATAAGAAACAACATAATTAATTCACCAGATTTTGGTAATCCTCCAAAAGCCTTTCATGACATGATAGTAAATGCTTGCCTAACATAAAAACTGCAACACCAATGAAAACAGCTCTAAAAGTCCGACCAGGGGCATGTGCAACATATTCAATGAGAAATGCCAATGATCCTGCTAGCAGAGTTCCCAATCCTCTATTTAGTCCTTTGCATAATGTTGCCCCTGAAATCAAAATCAAAATCAAAAGGATGAAAAAGTGGATCCTTCAATACCTATTGACTGACTTACCAGGCTGTGATTCAGAAACAAAACAATGTCACTGAGATAACCTTACCTACAGTAAACTCCATCACCACAACCACTGTCATGACAGCCCACATAGCATTTTTCCCTATCCCTTTGAACAATGGTTCCATCAGATACAACAAAGAAACTAGCGTTAAAGCCATGCCAACTTTGAATGAATGGACCACCCTTCTTGGATCCTCTTTGCCAACCTTCCATGTTGCTCTCCTGGCCAAACCAGGAAATCTCATCACCTTATCAGCAAAGCTATAAACACACCTCATATTCCAAGAGCATCTGTTACTCCTAGCATCAGTTTCAGCCATAGAAACCTTCAAATCCTGCATTAGCTTTAATTTCTGAGCAGAAAGATCATTAATAATGGTTCAGTTATGATAAAGGGTATCTTATGTTTAGCTTAAAAGCTTTCACACAGTGACAAGGAACATGATAAAGTGGAAAACTTTTTCTGCTTCCCTCTTAATGATGGAGACTAATTATATACCATATACAGATGGTTCCAGCAATTTTGCCGGTGTAATCCAGTGTGTTTATAAAAGGGAAATATAGGTTGGTTCATTCTTAGGTACTTAATGTCAATGTTCAGTGGAGAAAACCATGTTGATTGTTATCATGTTGGTGACCAGAAGCTAACATAACAATTAAAAAGCCAACAACTCACTCTTTAATACCAGAAATTGTTACATGGTTCATAACCATGTAATCCCTGGAAATTTCTATGACACATTAACAATTTTTTGTATATAGAAAAATGCAGTTAGATGTCTACTAGAATAATATTTTTTTGAAATACTTGTGAAGAAGTTTCCCTAATATGTTTTATATATATTCATTGCATAGAATAACGTGGACCGTACACATGGCACAACATTGTTGGTGTTATAATGGTTAATTTAGAAAATTGACAAGGGCTGATATCTGCTTTTTTTTGTGGCAAGAACAGGTGTGATCCTATGTATGCATGTGAGTATTTTAAAGGAGTGATATCAGTGGTCTAACACAATCATATGTTGTCGTTTCTTGTGAAGATTAATAAAATAGTTTGTTGATGGTAGATTCTAGTCATGTTCTGGCTCACTTATCAAAAGTGAAGCAAACCTGCTTATCTTTGACAATTCAATATTTTGCATGGTGGCTGGTTGAAAGCTCAATGCTTTCTTAAATTGTGGGAATCTATATCAGAGGGTTAGGTTGCTACCTTTTGCTGTACCACAGAAATCATAGTTGAAAAAAGAACACGTCAAATGTATTGTTGCAAAACTTTGGTACAACCATGGCTTGTTTTAGAAATGCTCACATGTAATGCCGATAAAGTAAGATTTTCTAATATAGAAAATAAAATACAGTGAAGGCAAAGAGAAGAAAAAGTAAGGGTAATTACAGAAGGTAACCGATATCATAACAAATGGAAAGAGTATAAATAGTGAAAAATTGTTACAAGTGAACAATATAAACTAGATCTAAAGCTTTGATTAGTTTTGACAAAATTATATATGATTTATTATGTTGTCTTTAATTCTTCTTGTTGCTTAGGAACGTATTCTAAGTTATGTCTTGATGTTAATCTTGTTACTGTAACTCACCTACCCTGATTTTTATCGAGTGATACTTTTTTACAGGTTTATTTTGTTGAATAAAAAAAAGAGATGGGAAGTTAATATGGTTGATTGAGAAAAAAAAATATCGATGTAAATATTACAACCGACTTAAATTTTAAATCGTTTTGTTTCAATAAAAAAAATAACTACATCAAAAAGCTTCTTAAAGAGAATTTCATAAAATCATAAAACTAGTAAATGCATATTTCATAAAAAAGTATATATTAAGATATCTATAAGTAGCACAATAATTCAATATTTTCCTAAAAAGCCCCTAATATATTAGGCTATAAATATTTTTTTTATACTTTTATTTATTATTATTATTATTATCAGTTTATCATATTATATATTATTTTTAAACAGGTTTTTTATATTATTATGTTTTATGTAAAGAAAAAGTTGTCGAACTTAAGGTCAGGCCCAACAATCCAAAATTGCACCCCTATCATGCAGATTGCTTCTTCCTGTACCTCCACACTTTTTTACTGCACCTCCATAAACTATTGTATTTCTAAAAAGACCCTTACGTAAAAGACTTAAGTGTTCTCTAGCAAGTGAAGATAGTATTATGGTGACTTTCATCCAGAATAGAAAAGTTATTTCGAATTATACTTTCAAAATTTTAATCCGAAAGTAATTTTTATATATTAAAATAGACTAATCTGAAATATAATTTTTATTTAAATATAAGTTAATCTGAAAATTAAAATAAAATATAATTTAAATTGTATAATTTAAAACTGAAATGTGAAAATAGTTTCTGAAATTTTCAGAATATTGAAATAATTTTTAAACTGTACAATCTTAAATGTATTTTCGAATTTTATAATTTAAAAAGTATTTTCAAATTATAATTCAGAAGTTATTTTTGAATCCGAAAACTATTTTTCAAATTTCGAAAGTTTTCTAAATTTAGTGAAAATATCTTTCGAATTATATAATCTAAAAATATTAAGATGATTTCTTAGATTAGTTAAAGGCATTTCAGTCTTTTCCATATTCTTGATATTCTCTGTGAAGAAGATGCTTCTAGAAGCAGTCATCATAACGTTGCTACCATGTGCGGTGTGTCCCTGGTGTAGTTAGTAATAATGGGGTGAATAAGCAAAAATAAAAATATGGTAGTATGGCCCAACCCACTAATTTGTAGTGGTATCGATGAAACAGAGAAGAGAAAGTGGAGAGAAGAACACGGATCTGTTGGTGCGAAAGGAGAACCCAAAACTGCAGAAAGTTGCAAGAGAGAAGCACTGAAGCACGGAATCGTTACCCAGGTGCGTTTCTGCATAAATCGTGACCTAAAAACACGCAGATTCAGTGTGGTTGTGTAGTGAAAAACGATTCTAGGTTTTGGAGAGTGAAATGAGCAAGTATGGTTTGAACCTTAGGCCACCCAAGCCAAAGAAACCGGCACCAAAGCCCTCCCTTAGCACCCCTTTTGGCTTTAACGAAGATGACGAGAACGACGTTGAGACGGAAATTGCTCTTCAGGCTAGCAAGAATAAACGTCTCAAGGAAGTAAGTTAATTTTTCCGTTATAGCTTCCTTGGTGTTTGATAATTTGCTTCAGTGTTTATTCTGGTGCCTGTTGTGTAATTTGCCTTTTCATTTTCTTAGGTTGAGGAGCAGCAAAAGAAAGCCTTGGAGGAAGACCCATCTGTGTTTGATTATGATGGAGTCTATGACACGATGAAAGCGAAGGAAGCTCATCCATTGAAACAAGATCGTGAAGAGAGAAAGGTATGCTTGCAGTTCTAGTAATCTTCTTTTACTTGCAGTTGAACAGCCACTTTGTTATGTTTATTAACTATGTAGAATTGTGTATTCAGAAACTGAGAATCTCTGCCGAGTTGCATTTTACATCATAATTAGGTTGATGACTCTGGTGATTAGCTGCATGAAGTATCTTTCTCTTCTTTTTGTTTTTGGATTAAAATTTCCTTTCATTTATTTGAAATTTTTAAAATTGATTTGTACCGAGATACCAATGAAGTCATTTTCCTATTCTGTTGGCTTGTCTTGAATATATCATAAATGATCTTTATTTATAAAGAAATTGCAAAATCATCTTTATTGTGTACCCTTTTGTTGTCTAGGTAGGATAGTCATATATGACATAGGGCATTGGACACAGTGGACGATGCAATGGCGCGGAAAAATCCTAGATTTAAGGATGCTTATATACAGAGGATAGATAATTAGATCATCGGGTAGCATAGGAACATATTTTCCTGATGCGTTAAAGTAACTTTATATAAAATTAAGATTGTGAGATTTAAAGATTCAATATTTTCAAAATTCCAAGAGTACCGTATTAGGTGTTAGTGTCAATCTGGGAATTGGAGTGAAAATGATTGATTGTGGGTTACTGGGTTTCAAATAGGCTATGTGGGTATTCCTTTTTATTATTTTGTTTAAATTTCTGTTCTTGTTTTACTTTTATGAGAGCTAGTGTTGAAATTAGTTCATTTTAGGTATTTGCTATATGACTTCGGTACTCATCATCAACCTGCAATCTTTGTGATGCAGCCAAAATATATCGAAAATCTGATGAAAAAGGCAAAAGAGCGAGAGCAGTATCGTGAGATTGTTTATGAGAGAAAGATTGCCAAAGAGAGAAGCAAAGACGACCATATATATGCTAACAAAGACAAGTTTGTTACAGAAGCATATAGAAAGAAGCTTGCCGAACGAGAGAGACAAATGGAGCTAGAACGTTTGCGTGAACTTCAAGAGGAAAGAGATGATGTAAGTTCCTGTTTTTTAAATTTCTCATAATTTTTACCATGTTTTCATATCTCTGTTGTCAACCTAAATTCGTAATGAATTTCAAAATATTCTAATGTGTCCTTTCTTTTCTCCCTCATTTTAGTGCATATTTTTTCAATTAAACTGGCAGGGTTTTTTGTGATCTTATTCCTATCTCTCTATTCTTATTATTGACATATTTGTATTTTAATATTTGCATAGGTTACCAAGAAGAAGGATTTCTTGCTTGATTTTTATTCAAACCTTGGTAAAAATGTTGCTTATGGAGCAAAAGATGCCCAAGCGAGGAAACTTGACAATCAGGCCGAGAATAGAGTTGCAGAGAGCCATGAGGGAGAGAGCCACGCACCAAATGACCATGAAAAACGTAATGAGTCAGATGAAGTGCAGCCTTCATTGGACAACTCAACTTCACCAGTGGAGTCTCCTACAGAAAAGATTGGGGAACAGGGTGAGGCTTCTAATCCATTGGACACGAAACCAAATCCTGAGACTTCTTCTGTGGAAGAAAAGAGTTCATCTGAACAGCCATCAGCTTCTCAACCGAAGCCCGATCATCACAAAAGAAGTCTGGATGCTCTGGCTGCAGCAAAAGAGCGCTTCCTGGCGCGTAAGAAAGCAAAGGATCAATGAAAATTTTCCTGCCTTTGTTCACATGTTTGTGACTCATTTGATCTTCAGTTTTTCGTGTCTGATTTAATATCCATGAAATATTCTTTTGTAAACCTCAATGCCAAAGAGTCATAGAACATGATCTGGTATACAGTCTTAGAATATGATATTTAACTTTTGGGTCAATTCATGACTCACTTTATATGATCATGAACTTTTCCGAATGTTAAACTTCATTTCAGACTGTTAATGTTGTGAATAGAGTATGAAACCATTTTGTTTTCCTTAAATCCAACAAATAGATTCCCTAATTCCAATGAAAGACATCATTATTGATGGCTCCTGCTCTAGACTCCTGCGAACTATAATTCTTTAATGGTTATTATCTTACCTATACGTTATGGGACTTTCGTATCAAAACCTTAAAAGTTTGTCCATTTTTATTTGCCCTGGTTTCCCCACTTCGGTTGTACATTTTTTGGGTTGTAGCTTAATAGGCGTGTTAATGTGTCATTCATGGGCTTTAACTGAATAAGAATTCGTCTTATTTAGCATTTTTTTTCTAATAAAAATTAGACAAATTTTTTATGTACCCCAATACACTCTTCCTGCACCTCCATAAGCTACGAAAAAATACCAATATGCCCCTAATTGAAAAATAGGAAAATACGCAAATGCCCTTCACCTCCTTAACCCACTGGCAGTGTCATTCTTCTTTAGTTCATCCATTGATTATTGTTGCAACATCCCATTCATCTTTTTTACCTGTTCACCGTCGTCACACCTTCAACTTCAGTGAACACTGTGCCTGTGCGTGTCCCAATTGCATTGTGTGGAAAAACAGTGGAGGAGAGGAGGCAAAGATATCAATAGAAGGTTCAAACAAGTGAAAGGTAAGAAATTTTTTATGTTTATTAGTAATGTGTGAATAGTATTGATAATTAGAGTAGGTAATTTGGTGTTTGGGTGGTCGCCGACGGTGAAGCTGCATCGGAGAAGACGATGTAGGTATGAATCGGACTCACCCCACTGGTCATCTGATTTACAATTTTTTTTTTAATTTGTAAAACGGATGGGTAGTCATCCGTTTTACAAATTTAAAAATAAATTCCTAAACGGATACTTTCATCCGAGTGCCCTACGTATCGATGAAAATATATCGAAATGCAAAAATCTTACCTCTCCGTCGTTCTTCGTCGTCGATTAATACTTTTTACACGTTTAAGAGACTTTTCCACCGTTTAATTCACCTATAAACCTTCAAAAACAGCTCCCTCTATGAACAATTGCAGACCAATTTCACACTATGTGGGCATTGTTATGACACTATTCAAACGTTCAGTTTCTATTTCAAATTGCTCAAGGACTTTCTAGTAATTTCCACAAGGACAATTTTGTCATTTTCAAAAAATATGGAGGTGCAGGAAGAGTGTATTGGGGTGCATAAAGAATTTGTCTAAAAATTATGATGATGACCATGTAACTTAAAACATTTTAATACTTTACCTAGTAGAGTATTAGCAGAAAATTTTTATTGAAAAATTATAATTAGTTGAGATTTTAATATTATTTTAAGAAAATATTATTAGGTGGTGGTGTCATCACAAATTTCACTAATTTAAACATGATTTATGATTAAGTGGTCAATTTTTCTTGTAAATTAAAAAAACTTGAATGCCTATTATGTAATGATTAATCAAATATGTAGATAAGTAATAATCCAAACTATTTAATAATTTCACCATTTTAAGAGGGTTTTTTGAACCATTTAGTATTTGTTAAATTTTCTATTCCTTTCTCTATCCCTCGATTAAAGAGTATATATACCTCGTAAATTTTTTGAACCATTTAGTATATATACCTCTCTTATTTCATAGATGTGTATTCTTCACTTATAAGAGATCATAGATGTGTATTCTTCACTTATAAGAGAGTATGTGGTTTTTTCTTTCTTTGTATTTAATCAAAGATTTGTAACTTTTTTCACTTTGGAAAAATATTTCTCTAATTTTACACATACTTTTTTCCTTTATCAATTGTGAGTTGTGTTTAAAGATATTGTATATAAATTCTTAATTTTCTTAATTCTGATCTTGAACGTGAAATAATATTTTGTTATTTTGATAACAAACAAGCATCCTAACTCTTAAAACATAATTAGATGGACAAACCTATTCATAATAAAACTATTATAATAGAAGTTTTACTTAGTAAAATCACATATAAATTATTAATTGAAGGAATATGAGGCGATTCCAACAATGATTTCTTAATAGACATATTGCTATCTTGCAATTAAAACATCTGTTAACATAGTTGTTCATTACATGACTGCTCTCCCCACATATGCCTTATCTATGCTTAAAGCTTAACTGTGCTTGTGGGATAATAAACATGAAATGCTAATCAAATGCATAAGAAGGCAAGTCATTGTGAACCATCTTTGGTTTTTCACAACTCACAACAATCTCATCTTCATCTCTGAACTCTCTAAAGCGTGACAATTTGGCCAAGTCATCAACTGCATCTATAACACGATCCAACTTTGCCACCATCTCCACAAGCATAGAAGTGAAAGCAGCAAAAGGCAGTGCTTCTGAAAACTCAAGGCTTGTCATCACAATCTTACTCATCAGTGGCTTTAAAACCTTCTTGTGTCCCTCCATTGGCAGTTCACCAGAAAGTTCTTTGGATTTGTACTCAAACATGGAAGAACAATCACTCCTAACACTTGAGAATGAGACTCTAGTGTCTTCTTCAGCATGTGTGGTTGCACCAAAATTCTTTGAGCCTAGAAATAGTTGTGGTTGGGATTTCAAGTCATCATTGAGCATTTGTAGAGCTTCATTGATATTGTCAGACAGTGCTTGAGGGGAGAATTGACGCTTATTCCTTATGCTATTAGCTAGTTCCCTCAGTGCTTTAGACACTTCTTCTGCAAGTCTAATGCAAGATTCTTTGTATAGGACTCGAATTGATCCCGGGGTCTTAATTCGTCCAAACACATAGGCATGTATCAATAAATCATAAACATAATATTTTCATACTACGAGTTAAACCAATAAACTATTGCAAAAATGCTAGCCAAAAGAATAATGCTTTGACCTTTTCATGTTTACCGATATACCAAACTCTAATTGTGTGGCCCTATATCATTAAATCTTTTTCACAAACTGAAAAATGTAATTACTCATTGCATAAGTTGGTTAAGACTCTGGTTTTAGACCATATAGTAATTTCTGTATCACTATGTCATTTACCATCTTATCTATGATGGCACTGCAAACATCAATCATTTGCTACACCTAGAAAATCACACATTTTTTCTGGCTACTATAGTCTCTTGTGGCACCTATGTATCATCTATAACCTTTTCTAAGTGTAATTTTTGTTTTCTGAACTATTTGATTAAGATATAGTACCTGAATTTCAGACAGCAGACACCCATGTAGTGCAACAACAGTGTAACTAAAATGGAGAAGAGTAACCCCCACTATTTTATATTGCCGCCATGGCATTCTGTGCCCATATGTTGACCATCTTGGCTCCCAACTTGCTTGCAGTGCCTGTTTAATTTCACATCCTTATAAGATCTGCTGCCACAAAAACACTAATTTTGGAAAATTTCAACTTCACTATTAGGAAAAGGGCATAAGAGTTACCAGTGTTTCATCTTTAGATTTGGAATCTAAGACGGCCTTGTAACCTTTGTAAATCAGATCATCAGAAACAACATCTGGAGTTTCTTGATTTTCAGAATCATTAAAGTATCTCACAACACAAGCTGCATGATTATTTGGACCATCAATGACAAAAATATATTGACTAAGAGAATAGAACTACACATGTTCGATAAATCGAGAGAAAAATATCGAAGAAATCTCATAATAATAAGACATAAGTCTGACTCACACAAGAGATTAACACCACCTTCGACCCAAAATCCTAAAAAAATGAGTTTGTGGTCTTTTTCTCTTATAGTTTGCTCAACTTTCTCATTTTTATTCAATTAGACTTAGACTAAGACTTGGATTCCTAACAACACATGCAATAACCTTTTAACAGTAGTATTATTCATGAGTGTTTTTCTTTAACATAAAGAAGAATAACTTGAAAGTTGGCCTTAATTACCTTGTACAGAGTTGGCTAGGCCTTCAAGCTTTGAGATGGTGGAGTTATGGAGCTCTTCCCCTGACCAGTTTGGGAAAACCAATAGGCTCATTACAAGACATAGGCCACCACCAATGGCAATGGTGGCTATACGATCTTGTGCAATTTCCCACACATTATCAACACGGTAACTTGATACAGTTATCAGATTGAAAGTCAACAGAAATATCATAACACCATAGTCATAGTTCTTCTTGATATGGGGGATGAACCTCACATAAGTAGTTACAGCCCCTGCCAATAAAACAATTGAAATATTGTTGTTTTATGTGTAATTAAGTATCTTGTTACTTTATAATTTGAATATTAGTAAATTGTCATTTTTAAAACCAAAATTGTACATCTAGTCTAAGTTGAAAAAACAAAATTTAAAAGATAACATAATAAGAAACTTCGGAAATAATTTTATGTGCTGAAATCATGAAGAGATTTTACTATTTATTCAATCATAAAATTTCATATATAGTAAGCTTGTTGTTATCTTTGGAATAATTATGTTAAAAGATATAACAACGGTTTTGTTATCAATTGATCAACAAATAGTCTAAACTATTTGAATTTCGTAATACGATATGTTAAACACATATTTTATATGTAAATCATCTTCTAGTATTAAAATATTTATTAAAGTGATAAAGTTAAAAATAATTTGAGCTTTTTCAATAAAAAAATTATTAAGTTATAAATAACTAAACAATCAAGTTAAATGATTTAAAAAATTGAATTATAAGTAAAACTATACAAGTTAAGTTTAAGTTCTAAAAATATCAAACTCAAACTTTCATTTAGATTTAGTTAAATAAAGCTTAGTGTTGCTTTGCTCAAACTTGAATTCCAAATGTTGTTGCATGCATGGCTAGATTCCATTTCTTGGTAATTCATCAACACCCTTCCAAATGATTAAACTACTAGCCAAGACTCTTTAACGTGAAAACTGATCATACTTACCTAAAAGAAAAACTGCAGAACCAATAAAAACAGCTTGAAAAATCCGACCAGGGATGTCTGCAACATACTCCACAAGAAATGCCAATGATCCTGCCAGCAGAGTCCCCAACCCTCTATTTAGTCCTTTGCCTAATGTTGCTCCTGCATTATAGTAGGTAAAAAAAAGCACAAAAAGATTAAATGAACAGATATATAATATTATAGTACTCGCTATATGATCTAAAAACATGATAGGTTGATACTCTTGATCAAGTTTTCCTTTCATACTAGTTGTGATTTGTGTTTACTTTCAAAATTTTCTCTATAAATAATATGCAAAAAACATGATAATGTCACTGAGAATAGAAGAAATAGCTGTTAGCTAAGCTTACCTACTGTAAACTCCATGACCACAACCACAGTTAGAACTGCTGACATGGCATTTTGTCCAATCCCTTCGAACAAAGGCTTTATCAGATACAGCAAAGAAACCAGCGTCAATGCCAGCCCCACTTTCAAAGAGTGGACCACCCTTCTTGGATCCTCTTTGCCTACTTTCAGTGCTGTTCTCCATGCCAAAGCTGAGTATCTTCTCACTCTCTCACCAACACTGTTCATATACTTCCAAGTCCAATGGTTTGTGATACTTCTGTTGCTTGCATAGTAATTGGTTTCTTCCATGGAACCTTAAGTTCAAGCCTGAACCCCTTATCAGCTTCAGTTTATGACAGAAGATAGATATGTTGACGTTAGTTTAAAAGCATGCACAGGGTGACAAGGAAGGAAGGGTATTAAATTCTTTGAGGAAAGTTACTGTTTCCTTTGATGATAGGGATTGTTAGATCTGGATACAGACAGCTACAGCTACACTAGTGTTTACAAAACGAAAGGGACATTACAGTAGCTTTCATACGTGCTTATTAGAATATGTGGAGAAAACCAGCCTCAACACAACTGTGAGTGTGCACCTTCTTATAGGGGATCCAGCAATATGTAGCACCACCTGTTATCTTTTGCATGACTTGTTTATTGTCAAATAGAATTATTTAGATCTGCGTGGAGTGTTTTAACTTCTGACATATCATAGCAGGCTTAATGCTAGTGTTAATTCTGAAGTTGACAATTGCTGGTATCTGCTTCTGATAGGCACACTTGCAAGCACACATTTGTAATTGTGACTCATTATATTTATGGAATATTTTGTGGCTTTAATGTTTTAGTTGGATGGTGTGAAAGAATGTGAGAGTGAGAAAAAAAAAAAAAAAAAAGGAAGAGAGCTTGTTCATATTTTGAGATTGAAAAATAGTGACAATGTCACGGGTTTGAGAGGACCAGAGGAAGATTTTGTTGAAGCACAGAATCTTCAGTTGAGCTTGCAGAAAGCATTTGCAATGGAACCAACTTTTCTTTCTTCATTATTCCCTTCAAATTAGCTCAAACAAACCACATTAATACTCTTTAATATTTGCATTTCCCTCCATTGTAACATTATTAACTCGAAACCAAACGAAGAACTGAGATTTAGTACTGTCAAATAGACTATATTTTGGGTTTATTCTTAATTAAAATTATTGTTTGCTAGCAATGTGAAGTTATTGCTTATGTATATAAGGAAGCGTGCGATATTCCCATTGAATTTGAGTTGATTTTTACTTATTTGCAACTGTAACTCACTGGTTTTTATCTTCAATTTCTAGTTTAAGCAATGTTATTTACTCTGATACATCGTATCATATCAACACTTTACTATCTCTTTCTTTGAGAGTAGATTAGCATTTTTGTTTTAATATCTTAACATGCGATACAGCTTGGCTCTTGGGCTTATATTAATTTATAATCAATTTTGCAAGAAATCCCACTTATATTAGCTGTGACAAAAGGAATATAATCACCTGATGTGATGATAAACCACGCAATCAGGTATCATGAGCACAGGAAGCTAACTATTGAGCCTAGCAGAATTTATTCGAAAAATTCAAAGTAAATAATTCAAGACTTCAGGAAAAATATATTTTGAGCATAAGAAGTTGCACTAGCTACTTGTCATCAAATAGAATTACCCCACCTGTTGGATCACGTTCCAGACACCAGCCGCAGCACCCTCAATCTACTTGCTTTTATCTTTTAAGTTTACATTTTAAGTATCAATATGAACTTGACATCTTACTTAGGTTGAGATATCACACCCTTTTACTTAAGGCTATTTAGTTCAAAATGAAGGTTGCTTTCAAATTTTAAGCTTGAGTATTTTTACTTTTCCTGGTTCAATTTTTTCAAAGTTAGTTTTGAAGTTTTGTAAAAGAAATATGAAACCATTTAATTAGAAAAATTTTCACAGTTGTTCTGAAATTTGTTAAACATATCTTTTAATTTTAATATTTCTTTTCCCTATTTTAAAATGAAGGCACAATAAAAACAACAATTAATTTCTTCTATCCAACCCTTGAAACTCTTAAAACCATTCACTCTCATTATTTAAAGACAAAGGCATTTAAACCTTGTACTTTGAGATGTCAAACTAGTAAAGACTTATGAGACCAAATTGTTTACAGTGAGATGGAGTTTTGCTCGGTTACCCTAAGCTTTTATATCAAAAATCCAAAATTGTTGATTTTCTTATTAACCGTTTGCTAAATATAACTGCTACTTGGGTCCAAAAATATTCTAACAGTGGTATTGGGATCATTACGGTCATCATAGTCATATGGTACATGTATATTGCCCATTGAGAATTGAGATGTTCTATTTAATTAATGATAGCCACTGATTTGAAAATTTGTATATTATTCTACAATTTTACAATGAAGTTGAGATCCTACGATCCTCCAACTGATCCCAGGTGTGACTCCACAAGAAGCCACGGTGGATCCCATTAGCAAATAAGAACTCGCAGATAATATGAATGGAAAGAAGCAATAAATGTTGCCATTGCACAAAAAGCCCACCAAGATAGAGACTAGGGACCTAATAGGGCCTGAAACATCAAAATTCTGTCATGTTATAGTCTTCAAATACTGATTCCTTGCCACTAGAATTGAGCCAAACTTTTCTCCGTATGCTACAATTGACCATCATAAAACATTGTAGAGAAAATATTTAGTAAATGTTGGAAAAGATAAACAGGGAACATTGGTAAAATTAAAAGGGGGAGTAAGGAGCTGCCTTTACCTAACATTAATTTACCGGAACTCATCGTGGTAATCACCTTCATCATCATCATCATCGTTGAAAATAGCACTATAAAATACATATGGGTTCTCAATCATCTCAGTCAAAGTAAGACGGCCATCTTTGTCCTCATCTGCCTGCCATAACATTATTTCAGAAATTCATACAATGGTCACTGATGAAATAAATGTATGATGTTATGCAACAGGTGTTGGGAAGTGAGTATTGAGCTATCTCTGTCAGTATTAACTGCTTTCCATAACATTATTATTACAATGTTAATGAGATGTAACACAACAGGTGAATATTGAAGCCATAGTAAAAAACGAAATTAATCCAATAGTAGCATCTAGTTGAATGATCTGTCATGTAAATCATACTCCACAGATATAACTCCTCAAAAGGAAAAAAACACGAAGATTGGTTACATATAATATTCAGAATACAGATTGGTACATACAAGGTATGCAACTCAGTTCTCCCGCCAAAGAAAAGAAAACCATCCCCCTCCTTCCTCTTAAACATTACAAAAGGGGCAAGCTTATTAACATATGTTACTTCACATTGCTAAATAGCAGATAAGCACTCCCAGCTCTCCCACAAAAGCGTTAAAAAATGTTCTTTCCCTTATATTAATCCTTTACATATGTACTAAAACAAGTTTTCTTAGCAGCAAGGAGTGGAGATAACTCTGGCTGTAGTGATCTAAGTGGTTAGTATATCATAATCGAGACATTATTTGACGACCATGAGCAAACATAAAATGATCATTTTCAACAACTAAAACTGGAAATTTAGAGAGGAAAAATGGATAATAAAATTGATTTACTCGATAAAGAAGTTCTCCAAGAAGCTACAATAATATTAAATACAAGCAGACAAAACCAATTTCAATTATTCTCATCTAGAAAGAATGGGAACTCATTAATAAATGATGTATAGAGATCAAACAGAAGGTACAATTATCAATTACAAGCTAAAATCTTTCATAAAGATGCGATCACCAATAAATACCATATAAAGTGAAGCTATCAATTTCCAAGGTTATAATCAAAGACGTTATTGATCAATCAAAGAAAGAAGAGCCATTTAAAGTTTAACTCGAAAGATAGAACAGATGAAGAATTGACCACAGAACCATCAAGCTACAGAAAATTGATCAAATTTATGATAAGCATCAAACCAAGTGGGAAACCCACCCCTTAAAAGTTAGTTGCTAAGAGGGAAGAATCAGCCACTTAAATCTGCACTAAGCATTCCATACTGCTGGATGCGAGACTTAAAAACCTCATAATACCCAAGTCATTGTCACAGCACCGCCCCCCAGAACTGGTTCACTCTACAACCAATTATGATAACAATTGATAAACAAATGGGGGACCTGCCTTAAAAGCTAGATGCTAAGAGGGGAAAAACAAATGCTTAAATACTCCTCCACACTACTCAATGTGGAACTTAATACCTTCTAACTGGGAATTATTCCCTTTTCTTTTATAATCTAAATACCTGGGTTTCTATTAAAGCAAAAAAAAAAAAAACATTTACTCATAAAAAGGAATGTATGTGATAAGTCCCCAAACAATTGTAAAAAGGAATGTATGTGATAAGTCCCCGAACAATTGGGAAATCCATCTTCAGAAAAGGTTTGAGAGGGTGAAGAACCGAACTCCACCAGGCCTCTATCCAGACTAATTCTGACACCAATTGAAAAGTACGCAAGTACTAGGGAACCCACCTAAAAGGCCAATTACGGACAGGGAGAATCAAAAACTTAAATACTCCACCATGCAACCCATACTACTCGATATGGGACTTGCGCACTCCATAATATCCATGCATTCCATGTTAAGCCAATATTGATTGAATAGTCATTGCATGATCAGATGACTTTACAAGAAAGAATAAGCACCTTAGCCAACAACCAGACTGTAATTACTGTAAAGTTAAATAAAGTACCTGTGAAATGATGTAATCGGCTTGTTGCTTTGCGTAATAATGCTCAGATGGGTGGAGTTTCCCGATTATGGGCAGTAGTTCAATATCTGACAAGTATCTGCAAAGATTGAGATGATAACCCAAAATGAAAAAATAGTATAGTATTAGGAGACTACCATAACGAGTCAAAAAAAGTAGAGTAATGATAGAAATAGAAAGGTGAATACCCGTCCCCATCCTTATCAAGCTGAGCAAACAACATTCTGGCTGGAGCATCCATTGAGTTATCAGAATGATATGAGTCATTATGACTTTCTTCGTCATAGTTTCTCACCAAATCAAACAGCCCGTGGAAAAATTCTTTAAAGTTGACCTTTCCATCTCTGTCTGTATCTCTTTCCCTGTAAAAAGGAAATGGGTAAATCAACTACAAATATTTTCCCCGTTTCTAACATATATTGCAAGGAAAAATTCATTTCCAATAATAACAAACCAATCATACATCCATCACTAGCAATCAATCAGCTATAAGAATTTAAATATTCAACATCAATCTTAGTAGGTTGCACAGACTTGGATGACCATAAGAAATCCAGTCATCAATGCATTAGTTACAATTTTGTGGAGATTATAGATGGCTTTGGGAGTTATTTTGGATATATTAAAATATGGATTTATTTACTTCTCTGGAATGTGTATAAATATATGTTCTGCTGGGTTTTTTTCATTCAAGCAATTCATCAAAATATTCAGTCTTCATCTAAGACATACATTCTTAGTCTGCTTTGACCAAAACGGCAAAAGAAGAGATCCAAAACCAAAATCAATTCTTTCCTTTTGACTTTGGTTATAGGATTGTTGCTAGGACTATTATACTATACAATTTTCAACCTCTGGCCCCTAGTTTTGTTTCCATGTTGTTTTGACAATAGACTGGAAATTCTCTCATTTGGGTACATAAATCTTTCCTCTTATAGGAATGTTTCCCTACCCTATTGAAGAGTTTGAAGGAATGAAAGAGTTGAGGTCCTTGTTTAATTATCAACTATCCTGTGTTTATCAGTCCCATGTGTAGCCTAAATAGTAGGAATTGGCTTAAGACAGAAATAGCTGCTAGTTTACTACTATAGTGATATCTTGGTCCTTCTCATGTCAAATGCATTTATTATAAGAATAAATATACACTTATATCAATAATTTTATTTATCAAATTATCTTAACTGGGATACACAATCAGATACCTAATAATTAAATAATTAAATCCATGATATGCAGTCTTACAAACAGAAATCACACAATATGAAAAAACGGATTGTTAGAATATAAGAAAAAATTATTCAATAGTATCTTGATTATATTACGTTAACCAGCCGCAAGGGTGTGCCGAAATGGCAGAGTGAGTGAATGGGTAGTATCCCGAGTCGGACGGAATCTACTCTAAAGTGAGTACCCAGGTTCATTCTTAAATAGTTAGTTTCTATATTTTCTTATAAGATTAATTACTATCCACTGATAGTATAAAGGTTTCTATATTGCCAACCTATTAGAAATCATGTTCAGGATAAATTTTTAGTTATGATAAAAGTCAGCCAAAATACAATACATGACAATTTTTTTAATTTGTTGATACTGTAAAAATCATTCACAAGGACAATGCACTTACACTATTTACTCTTTTCTTATTATCTCCTAGGATTGCTTTCTGTGTTTCTTTATTATCTTTTTTTTTTTTTTTTTCTTGTAATGATCAGTAAAAATAAAGGGTTGGTGATTTATATTTTGTATCACATTACATGTGATAAAAATATTCAAATTCTCTATTCTCTTGGCTTCCGCCTTCAGTATCCATACACCATCTGTAACCCTTTTCAGTCTGGCAACCTTCCTGAGATGTCATCTCCAGATTGGTAGTTACCAACCAAACCACCCATACCATTCAAAACAGCCACACACTTGCACATGCTGATTTAACAGCTATCATCTATTGTGCAGGTGCTGCATCCGAAAGATTTTCTTGTCAGTGATTCCTGTGCCATGCTTAGTCTCACTGTTCTCTTTTAAATATGTGATATTTGGAGTTTGAACCTCTATTTGAAGGCATCAATTTAGGTCTCTAACTGGAATGTTATTGTTCATCACCTTCTCTTGTTATGTCTAGCCCATTGTCACCTTTGTTCACCACCTTTTTAATATTATTTTGGCTTTATCATTTTTGGTTTATGTATGACTCCTTTTCAATTTACATAGCTAGCATAGCCTTGAAATGGAGAAAGTTGGAAGGTATCAAGTCCCAGACACAGGTCCTACCTTTTGTCCTAGATGTGGTCTAGCCCTTCCAGTGATGCAATTTGGCTCCAACTTTTGTACTGTTATTAAATAGCCATTATGCTGGTGCTAACAATAGCTTTGCAAAAATCCTACAATCCGCTATTGTAACTCCATCATGGTGCAGCTTCCCCAAAAAATCATGCTATAGCAGCTGTGATGGTTTTGAGACTGATAAGTGGGGTCATGGTTTAGAGTCTGAGATTTGGGACTACCCATGACTTTTTCCCCAGTCCCAATGTCCCACTCACATAGAAACTCTTAAACCTCTCCCATACATGTTATGTAAACATTGTTCATGTAAGGAAGGACTTCTCTACTCCATTAATGTTTTTCACCTCCTCGTGCATCCTCCTATCATCTCTGGAAAGTAGAGTAGTCTTCAATGAGTTAGCAACTGAAGTTGAAGATGTTGCAACCTCAGTATAGATTTTGAGGACTAAGAAGGAGAAGAAATAGAAGGATATGCCTCACTATCCAACAATGAGAATGATGATTATACCGAATAAGAGGAGGAGGCAAAGGAAAATGAACAGATATTTTATCTTTAACATTTAACTTCCTTTTATTGTTTCATGAACAATTGACTTTTGATTCAATATTATGCCAATTACAGTGCAACGTTTCATTTGCATGCAATATATTTTTCTTATACTCTTTTAATTGATTTATTTCAACTGCTATATGACGTAGCAAATTTTTGGCTTTCCACCATTTTCCACTATACACTATTATTAACACTGAACTTTTTTTCCAAAAGTGATCTAGCCCCCACTAGTCTCTTATCCAGAATGCCCTGGCCTTGTCTTCATCCAATGTGGTCATGATGACTCATTTTTCCATTGAAATTTTTTTCAGTGACTTATTTCTCCAACAAAACATACAATAATAAACTAGTAAGGAATTGACTGTGATTCATATGGGCCTCCTATTGTCATTCTCATCTATGATGATTTCTCCTATTTCACTAATAAGTCATGTGGTGATGAATTCCTTCCTTGGTAGTGCAACACTCCAATATCTCAAGCATCCTTCATTTGCCTTTGCATTTGGTGGAGTGCGATTTACATATTTTATTTTTTCTTAAAGGGTTTAAAAGCATAATGAGCTACATCTTGAGAAGTAGAAGAATTAGAACAATATTCAGCACACATTATCTTGATTATGCATTAGAATGATCTAGCGTATCTTAGAGGATAAGTTTTTAAGTTTCTTTATCATACCATGATTTCTTTCCTTATTTAGTTATGATTACGATCTAGTATTAGTATAAATAATGGTTGGTGTTTTATGTTTTGTATCACCCTCTTAACACATTACGAATTCACAACACACAAGAAAATATTAACCAAAGTTTCTATTCTCTCTCTATACCTAAAATATAACGGATAACCCTGCAATTTCAAGACTAATAAATTGAGCCTTCATAGACTTTTTCTGATATTTGAGTTACCTGACTTCCTCCTTGCACAGCCACTGATGAAGGTTAGGGTTTTTGCTGTCCGCCGGGTGCAGAAAGCTAGGACAACCAAAAGGCAAAAATAAGGAAAAGCGGAAATGTAATCGCATGGGTTTAAACAAACAGCTTCCTAGCAAGTAGTAGAGGCCTCACTCATTGAATTCAGTCAAGTTTAGAACACCATCTCCGTCAGCATCCGATGCATTAAAATGCTCTTCTTTCCACCAACCCATATCATAACCGAAAGACTCATTATCTGGCAAAAATAAAAAAACACAACATTGAATACACAGTCACAATGATCGAATAACCGATACCCCAACATTTAGAACCCAATAGCGTAACTCAAAAAACATTAATCACGTACATTTGCAAAACTATTTTCTTTTCAGAAAAAAATGAAGATTCAATACTCGCTATCAAAACGCACGGTGATCTCGAGTTCAAGTCCATAGCAAGCAACTACATTTGTCGATTATGGTAGTGTTACTCGGATCTAAAAGGGTGAAGAAGGGGACATGCCTGCATTTTGAACCCAACTGGGAGGATCGTACTCGGAGAAGGAAACAAAGCCATCGTGGTTCTTGTCGTGAAGCTCCATCTCCCTCTGGGTGCGATGCAAGACCTCGCGCTGTGCCTGGTGCAGGTTCCACTGAGTCAACTCGTGCTCGGTGACGAACCAATCGGTGGGGTCCACGTCGATCTTGGGGAACAACAGTATCAACCTGTTGGTGACATTAAACTTGTCCTCGTCATTCAGGTAATCCTCGGCGTCCATGAAGTCCTCCCACTCGGGCTGGGACTCGTGGGCCGGGGCCGGGTCCGGGTCCGGGTCCAGCTCCGGGTGGTTCTGGTGGATCACCTGCTTCTCCCACTCCTTGTCCTCCCGGTGCCGCTCCAGCTCCGCCACCAGGGGGTCGAAGGCCACGGCGTGGTGGCGCGCCGGCGCCAGGGTGAAGTTGGAGCGGAGCTTGAGGCGGCGGTGGCGGTGGCCGGAGAGCTTCTTCGGGGAATGTGAAAGGAAAAGGAGCAGCACCGCCGCGACGACTATGTAGACGAATACCAACGCTTTGGCCATCGCTAACGGACAGCCACCAGATCTGATTCTGCACTTTCTAATTCAACTCAACTCAACTCGATTCTTATACCTTTTTTAAATCTCATTTCTTCCTAATTACCATTTACGCAACTTTTTAACTGCGCTTTCTGATTCACCTTCTTTTCTTTTCTGCTCCTAATTAGGTTTTTTCTGTTACTATTTCAAACAACCATTAACTTTCGTGCCTGCGATTTGTTCCTTTTCTTTTCTGTGAGAGATGGAACGAATCACTCTGTTAATTGTTAAACTAATTATTATAGCCCAAAACAAATAAAATTATATATATGATTATTATTTTTATAATTAATGAATTTAATATTCATACTTTACCGAAATGCCGAACTTAATCTACACTCTTAATTAACTGAATTTTATAATAATTAGTTTTAAAAATAATTATAGCAAAGCCTAGTAATTTTGCATAATTTCCTGATTTGTTAAGTGTTTAGGTACGTTTAGCTCGTCACCCAACTACGTCAAGTCAAACTTGACGTTTGATTATTGGTTTCATCTCTTTAATGGGTATGGTTAAACCTTAATAAGGGGGTTGTAATCACCTGAATAATTATAATTATTCACGTTGAAAATTTAAGCAGTGAAAACAACACACGTCGCATGAACAATGTGCATAAATTAAAACTAATACGCCTAAACTAATAGTATTTAACAACTATTTTATGCCTCTATATATGTATATTAAATTTTATTTATAATTTGTACATCATTATTCTTTCCATTGTACACTAGTTTATTTTCCATTGCCTTCACTTGTTAATTGTGTCAATATATTATAATCATGATTTTACCCTTTTAAAGATAGAGATACATATATAGTGGTAATGAGGAGAAGAAACAAATGTATTTTAATAAGCTTTTGTATAAAAATGATATAATTTTGTTTTAAAAGTATGAGGATGGCTATTTTCATTTTATTTATTAAAATAGGTAGATCGTTTCATGTAGTTATGATTTTGTTTGAAAAAATTATATAGTACCTGAACGATCATAACAAACTTAAAATTATGTTATGATTACACAATTTTTATTGAAAAATTGTGATGACTGCATGATTTTAATTGAAAACTTTTCTAGTTTTTTTATAAAATTAATCACGATCCGTAATTTGAAGTCCTTACGATCTGATTTTAAAGTCGTTACATGACTTCCATTCTATTACGATTGTAATATTTTTTTTTGACAACAGCGCTATGAAATCAATTAAAATAATATGAAATCAATTAAAATAAGGTAGTTATGACACAATTTTAAATGATTTTTTTAAGTAAAGGCTCACATCTAATACACGACTTATTCATTTTAGTAAATAAAAAAGTAGTTACTCATTCTCGTAATCTCATGACAAAAATGCATCATTTTAATACAAAAATCATTTTAATAACAGCTAAAACAATTGTCTTAATAAGATTATTACTATTTTTAGTTACATATATTTAATTTTTTTTATTAGGTGGTGTCTTCATTCGAAAACATTTTTTAAATGCATGTTAAAAATATAAAAAGTAAAAAGGATTATGTTGATACTAATTTTATCACTTTATTTTAAATTTTTCATCATTGTGCTTTTCTAATATTTAACAGAGCAGTATGAATAACACAAAAATAAAATCTATACAGAGAAAGGAAAAAGCTTTACTTCTCTTAATCCTTGAAAATTACCACCTCACATCTCTTCTTTATTTTTTGTCTAAAGACTAATTTTTCATATATTTCTTAAGAATGTTGATAATAAATATTTGAATTATTATAGAAAACAGTGGTATTTTGTCAAAGAATTAAGTTTTTGTGTTTTTCTATCGTGAGATTATGTATATAAAACAATTATTTGTAATGTTTTAACTTAATAGTGGAGTATCTAAATTAAAGAGTTTTTGAATGATTATATTTATAGATGTTAGGAAGGAGGATTTTTCTTAGACCCACTAAAAAGTGTCTAAGTGTAATTTATCTTTGAGATCTTGTATGGTTGGAGAAGGGTGTTTATATTTTGTCATATTAATCTCAGAAATTTCAATAACATGTTGCATTTTTGTGATTTTTTTTGGTAATCAATTAGTTAGATCATTTAAGGGAGATATATCACCAATTTCTAATAATGAGAAATATGAATGATGGGTTATAGGAATGATGGATCATCTTAAAACATTAAACATTTGAAAAATAATATAAAAAAATTATGATATACTTGAGTTTTATGAAAATTCAATCCTAACTTAATAAAATATACAAAGAGATGAAGATAATTTTTTTTTTTTTTTGAAAATCCAATTGTAACTCAATGAAATATATCAAAAGATGAAGATAAAAAGTTTCTTTTATCTTCTATGTTAAAAATTAAAATACTTATAATATATTCATTAAACATATTTTATTAGTATTATATCAAAATTTAGTGAAAGATATTAGAAAAAAGTTATTTTGTGTTCATCAGTCATCAAAGTACGCCAACTCAACCATCTAGAATAGGTGAATTATATGGGTTAAATAATCTAAAATAAAGTTAAAAAAATGTTTTAATGTTGTAAAATATATGATCGAGAATATCAATTTTGTACATTTTATTTTGTTTTATATATATATATATATATATATATATATATATATATTTTTTTTTTTTTTCTATTTTACTTTTTTTTTTATGTTACATCTGTTTTATTTTTATTTCTTTTTACAGGGGTTTGGATTCTCAATTCAAATTGGGCTGATTAAGTATACGTGGGCCTGTTGGGCTTTGCGGCAGGAATTTGGTCTCAGTCCACTAAACGAACATTGTGCTGTTAACGAGTCACCCTCTCTTTTCGGTCCTACCTTGGCTAGGGTTCCATAATCGACAATTGTGAAGCACTCTTTTCCTCATCATCTTCGTTCGGAGTAGTTACCCTTCCGTTTTTGGTTCCTCTCTTCCACCACAACTGCGCCGACGTCTCTCAGTCTAATGGCACCTCCTCCAGGACCTTATTCCGGTGCCAGCACCCTAGCTTTGGTATGCTCCTAATTACCCTATTCTCTTTGTTTCTCGTGAAAAACGAGGTATCAATTCAGTGACAACATTTTTACTATTTTTCTCTAAAACCTAATGCTTTGGTAGGTCGCTAGAGCTTCTGCTTTCTCCTTCGGCCTTGTTTATGGAAGCATCAAGCTCAAGTATCTTAAGGTATTTTAACGAATCTTTAGTTTTTATTTTTTAATTTTTAAATTCATCCGATCGTTGACGCCTCTTTTGTGACGTTGATACTCTTCTCTGGAACTGTAATTTGCCGATCTAGAGAAATCCATATTCATAGAAAATATTTATGAATCCAGGTTGATCTAAAATTCTGGGTTTTAAACACTACATTCATGTTCAGTGGGGTTATCAGTAGTTTGAGGGATTTTAGACACTATATTGGTTATGTGATTTTAATTTTTTGGACTGAAGCATACGGATTTGTTGTTGTGGCTTTGATTAGTCAAAGCCCCAGCTTGCGGTTCCTCTCTTGACTAGTTCTAATTTCAGTCCAGATCTGCAGCCTTAACGTGAATTAAGCCCTTTTGCCGGGTCAGTTTGTTGAGTTGCGTACTGATGTTTTGATAACGATCTTGATATGAGTTGTGAATATTCTCCCGATATTTCGAAAATGCTTTATATTCTTAATGGTTGAAATCTGTTCTTGTTTTGTTATATAATTTTGTAATATTTGTTCAATTTCAATGGCATGCATTGTTGTGCTGTGCCATGCGTTGCATTTCTAATGTCTTCTATTCGAACTCCGATCGTACTGAATGCCGGCTATTTTTACATTTGTTATTTCTTGAGTTTAGGATGCTTTACCTTGCTCTGACATCTACATGCTATGATTATACTGCACTCTGTAGAACTTCTTTGTAGGCAATGGTCTTTATTCATGTTTGTTTTACTTTCAGGCAAAAGCCAAGTCTCATAAAAAAGCTCAGGAGAAGGCTCATCACTGAAAAGGAACGAGAGATGCCTGGGCTGTTATCTTTTTGAGGATGGAGTAGAATACTGAAATAATTCATGACAAGAAACTGTACCATGTTTTCTCCCATTTTTTCTTTCTGGTTTAAGCTTTGAACAATCTTGAAGCATTGAGTTTAGTGCATTATGAAAATATTAAAGATTTTGCCTTGTTATAATAAATACGATGCTTTTTTTTATTTTTTTTTATTTCCATTTTTATATTGCAAGATTGCAAGATGCTTACCATGTCATATTTGCTTAATAGTTACGCATTTTGAAATTTTTTCCAATTTATTCTTAAATTAAGTCAGTCAGTGTTTTCATGTGCTGTTTATGGAAGTTTAAGGTGTATTCTTCCGTTACGGTTTTGTTGGGTTGGTGTGATTGATTGAAATGGGTGGGAGTTAAATGAAATTTGTTCGATCTGGTTCCAGAACACTTAATGTCCTTGTAGCTGCGTATGGCTGCGTTCCAAAAAAGTTAGTTCTCTCCTTCTCTTGATATATATATATATATATATATATATATATATATATATATATATATATATATATATATATATTCTTAATTGTACTTGTTTTTGGAATGTATTACACAATAAAGTATACCATGTTGGTATTATAGTTAACATCGTATGTTTCTATTATTTAGACGGTTGAAATATTAAAATACTTTATCTATTTGTCACGCTGATCATGTTCTTGTGTTGAAGTTCGAGTTTCAAGAGTTCTTATGTTGTTGTTGAACGATAAGTTATAGCAGTCTTGTGTGAAACGTTCCACTTTAATCTATAGGAGGATAACTGTATATATTTATTTACTAGAGAAATTAGTTTGATTTGATCCACGTGCTTTATCAAAGGGTCGTTTGTATAGCCGTTACCTTTCTCCACATTTGATCACGAGCTAAATGCAACCAAAATTTACCGGCTTGACCAGTATTTGTGTGGTTTAGAAGTTAAAATTGGTTAGTGCTGTTGTTTTATTCACTACTCTGGGCGTGGATTTGTGGTTTCCTCAAATAAATTTCCGCTGAATAGCAACAGAATCGTATTGTTAAATATCTTCACAATCTCCTTAAATTTGCAACCATATGAATTGCTTTTACGAATGAATGAGGGGTAATTGAATGGATCAGCTCATCATTTTTAAGTATTGCATATATTAAGACTGAACTCAAGCATGAGGAAGTGTGTCCTGTAAAGTTTCGAAGAGATCTTATTTCTTCGGTAAAGATTATCTACATTTAATGTTTGATGGGTATTTCCAAAAGCATTAGTACAAAATTACTTCTATCATGTAAGAGTCTGCCACACATACTTCTGCTAACCTCTGTTTATTTCTCAGCTGCCTGAAATGCTCATTCTTCTTTATGCTCTTTCTTCCTTCACCCTCGTAATTTGCCTCAATCTCTTTTACGTTTAAGAGCTTCTCCTTTCTTCTCCAACGGTGGCTGGTGGTGGCGGGAACGATCGAGAATTTCAGATTAAGCAATTATTAAACAATGAACATATGTTGGTGCTTAATCTATCATTGATCATATATAATTTGATTTTGAAGGTGGTTTCTTTAGGCGGTCCCCATTCCGTTAAGATAGTTGTATTGTTTTTATATGTGTTTGAGCACAAGAGTGGGATTGGGGCATCGAATATTTAGGTTGCTGAATGCTTTATTATATCGAGAAGCTTTTTATTATCGTTGTATTGTAGATTAATCAATTTGTTTATTTATTGCAGATATTTCAATACATTCTGAATTACTCAATTCAAATTACTATAATATTAAAAATTAAACAATTTATGAAATGTTCTTGTTTAGAATATATTGTAGTGTACTTCATTTGTAATAGGTTTGTGGGTAGCTCTCCAAAATCTTAAATTTACTTTTACTCATTTTATTTTTGTCGACTTGAAATATGTTTCCGGATATCATAATTTAAATCTTGAATATATAATATCTTATTTGAAATCTTTTTCGATTCTTCTAGATCTAAAATGTGCCACCAGATAATAGTACAAAAACTTACTTTTTATACGAGGATGGATAGAGTAGGGTGATTAGAGTGACACTAGCTGAATGAAACAATAGTTGGGAAAGGTAAGTAGAAAACTTGTGGAGGAAGAAGAAGCTCAAGAGGCATATTTTTATTTTTTTTCTCTTTACACCTTCTATGGGTGTATGTAGAGATCATGGAGGTGCAGGAAGAAGGCGACTCTTTATTTTATTTTTGTCTATGTAAGCAAAGCCCGTAATTCATATTTTCCATTATTAGAAGCCCATGTATTTTTTTTTTTGTGAGAGCTCAATGTAGTTAACACACACGAACAGTGGATGTCTAAATGGGTTTTCTCCGACCAAAATAGGCTGACATGCCGAATTTAACTCCAAATATTTACTAGAAAAATTAAGGCATAATTCAGTTTTCTAACTAAATTAGTTCAATTTCAAACTTTTTACATTAACATACATTAACATTTTTTAAAATATAGAAATAGATTAGTCATATTTAAAAACACAATTTTACTATGGGAAAAGTGAAATTAAATTAAGGTGAACTTATTGTTCAAAATATGCTTTTAATTTTATCGTAAAATTATGATAAATTTGAATTTCAATCTTATTATTATGATAATAATTAATATTATTGTAATGAAAATAATAGTATTGTTAATACTATTATTATTATCATCATTATTATTAATGTTAAAATAGTAATTATGAAAGTAATAATAATAATAATCATAATAATATTATTATAACCATTAATGTAATAATAATAGTTATAAAGATAATATTATTATTCTTATTATAATGAAAATAGAAATTATTATAGTAACACTGATAATACTAATAATATATTTTATTATAATAAAAAAATTTTATGATAATATATTATGATTATTATAAACTTGGAGTGCTATATTTTATTAATAAAATTATAATTATACTTTTGCATACGATTTTGTTTTGATTTAAAATAAATAAAAATTGTCATTGTGTTTGTAAATATGACTTTCGGGTAATGTAGCGTAATTTTTTATTTGATGTTTGTTTAACTATTCTCTTACCAGCAACTAGGCCTTGTTCTCAACTAACACAATAATAATAAAAGTTAGCATTTGGATCCTGTGACAATGTTGTGGTGATGCTAGTAAAAAAAGAAAAAGCAAAACTGTTAACGTTCTCTCTCCCCTGTTGCTCCCTTTCTTTTTTCTGTTTATTGTTAATGCAGGAGGCAGCATATATTAGAAGATAATCAGTTATGCCGGTGTTCTAATCAGGATTACTATGTTAAAACGATTCTGGGGACAGCAAAATCATGGGATTAAGGAAATGAAACATGACAAATTGAAATGCAGTTGATTTTGTCTCTCAATGTTTGTCTCTTTCTTCAAAATCTTTTCTTAATCTTACTAATAAACAACTAACACCACTAATCTGATTTGACCTCAGTGCTATCACCGAATCTCATTGCATAGATATCTTTTGTCTTCTTTTGCCTCCTACTTTTAATCTCTCCATTTCAAGTCTTATGAGTAGTTAATTGCAATAATTTGTTAATTATATATACTAAACCTCCCTCTCATCATCCCGTTTTGGAATCAAATCATGGTTTCGAAAAGCAAATAATTTCTTTGGCTAATCAATTCAAACCAAAATGAGTTTTTTTGTTGGTTTATGTCCACAAAAGCCAGAGGCACTGTGTTTCTGTCACTATTAATCTAATCATAACGATTCGCATTCACTTCCATGTTTGTGCCCTTGATTGGTAATTGACAACATTATGAGTAAAATATATTACTAATGAAAGCTAAAAACTTTGCAACAGGATTATGTAGTTGGGATCTAATGCAGTTCGAAGACAAAGATCAGGTTCTGAGTTCCCATAATCTCGATGTTAGACATGAGGAAACATAATAATTAATTGAGGCAAGCACATGTAACGTGAGCATGTTCAGTAACTTAACCTACAAACAAAGTTAAGCCTAAATTGTTCTTACTTGTTATTCCAACTCCAAAATAATTAAAAAAAGAAACATTTTGATTCACAACATCTACGTTTCTGCTATTTCTTTCATTAAAGAAACAACAGATGAATTAGCAAGCTTGCTTTTCTGGTTTCTGTGATAGATTTGTAAATTATTAACTTTGATTATTTTATGTGATGAATCGTGTATCATGGGCTGTTTCTCTTTTCTCTTATTTTATGCATTCAACAGGAATTCAACTCCCACAACTCACACCATAGATGGATCCAAAGGGCCATGAATCATCTTTGACAACAACTCTTCCAAAAAATCTCTACAAAGGTGCATTGTCTTTTGAAGCATCTCTCAAATCCAAATCATCTCATCATACTCATTTTTACCCTATAAACCTCTTAATACTATGAGTGATATGTCGACGCATATAATACTTATACCATACATATTGAATAAGTAACTAATTCAAAAAACAATATTTAAAATATATGACAATTCAAACATTATTTCAACATAATTTTAAAAAAGATTAATATAATATTTTATAAACATTAACCACTAAAATAAGACTATTCGTTATTTTATCATAGTCTTTAGATAGGTACAACTTTTAGATTTACTTTTTAAACTTAGGAATATATTTTTAAAAGATATCTTAGTTTCCAAAATTGTACGAAGTGAATGAATTAAAAATTGATTTGGAGAAAAAGGATATAACATAAAGATAAAAAGATATGCAAAAAAGGTTGCTGAGAACAGAAAAAGGTGGTGTTAGGGATAAAAAGTGGAGATATAGTTTTAGCTTTGTAAAAGGAGAGCTAGTACAATGCATAGAAAAAGTTGCAATGCAAGGTAAGAAAGCAGGGCTAGTGGGCTAAGGCGAAGCCCACATGAGTCACCCCACTGGGTTCCACATGGGCTTGACTACGACTGAGGTAACAGGCACAATGGCACAATCTCGTAATTATCTCAAACTTTAGTGGCATTTCAAATTTCCCAAACCATATATACCCCACGCGCCCATTCGCATCTTCCACTCTACCTACTTACTCCACCCAGCTTTTCACACTTTCAAAATCCAAACGCCAAAACAAAACACACTTCACTCCGTTACGCTCCGTTCCGTTCCGTTCCGTTCTGTTCTTTGTTCAGACTGTTAGAAAATGTCGCCGTCGACGACCGGAAACTGCAGCAAAATCCGGCGCATTGTGCGCGTGCGGCAAATGCTTCTCCGGTGGCGGAGGAAGGCGCGGCTGGCGGCGTCGGACGTGCCGGCGGGGCACGTGGCGGTGTGCGTGGGGCCCAGCCAGAGGAGGTTCATTGTGCGCGCCACGTACCTGAACCATCCGATCTTCAAGATGCTTCTCGCGCAAGCGGAAGAAGAATACGGTTTCTGCAACCACGGTCCTCTCGCTATTCCCTGCGATGAGTCTCTGTTCGAAGAGCTTCTCCGGGTCGTGGCCCGACCCGTACCCGGATTGTACACGCTCGAGGATTTAAGGAGACGGTGCCACGTGGATGTGTCGAGTGGCAACTCTGAATCTTGGCCGTTTCTTCGTGATGAACTGATCTGCTGAGTTGACTCGGTTTCCGACACCTGAAAATACAGTATTCATTGGTCACTAACTGCTTTTTTTGGGTTTTGTAATTTTTATCCTAATTAATGATTTTCGGTGGGTTTTTTTAGTTATTAGAGTCCGTTGGATCATTATTAATTTATTCGTTAGAAGACTCGGTTGTAATAGGTGAAATAGTATCTGCTAATTGTATTGTAATTTGTATTTATTAAAATATGCAAATTACTATCATTTCTGGAGAAGTGTTTTGATCCTTCTTTTGGATTAATTTCAGTTCAATACACAAGGATATGAATAAAGTTATATTAGAAAGCATTATAAGAAAGAAAAATCCTTTAAAAGCAAAAATTCGGAAGAGTAAATCCTTTTTTTTTTAGTTTTTTAATTCATCAATCAAAATATTTAGTTTCAGGTTGGGTTTTCCATAATCGTATTAAAATATTAGTTGATCCGAGTTTATGTAGGTATTCAAATGTTTGATTTTATATATATAAATTGATTTTCAATCCTTATTTAGTTATGGGATTAGGCAACTTTTGGTAATTTTTATATTAGGTTAAAAATATATATTGAATTTTGCTACTAACTTATTTTTGTAATCAAAAGGTCTAAATGTAAATTACACAATTTAAAAATCAAATTTCATTAAAACTAGTTTTTTTTAACTTCCATTCAAACACTTAATCCTAAAATTTAACCTCAGTTGTCATATTATATTAAGAGATAAATTTCACATGCTATTATTACATCATAGTATTCAGTTATAACAAAAAAAAAAACTCTCTTAATTGTATTTATTTGTCATGGTTACTTCAAACATTAACTCCTGTTTTGTTTTTCAAAATGCGCTTATTATGAAATTACCTTTATTATGTGCATAAGCTTCTTAATAATAATAATAATAATAATAATTAATCTTTATACATGTTTCTTTTATTTCGTTTGTATGGAAGGCGTCCTAAATTTCTTCTATAATTTTAAATTTTGTCTTATTGATTAAAAAAAATAGTTTAAGAAGATTACGTAACTACAATGCTACAAATGATTATTGTTACAATATTATATATTACATATTATATTCATTATTCTTTGAAAACATGGCTAACTATGATATTTATTTAATACATAACAAGTGACTCTATCTTGCATTCTCATTATTTGCTGTTAAGTGAGATAGAAGTTTGAGAAAACAATGGGCAGAAAACATGATTGCACATGAAAAAAATTGTAAAATGAAATTTCAAGATGGTTCACAATTCCAATTAGAAAAATTCCTAACTTCGAAAGTAATTATAATTTTGTTGAATTTTTTTATTATTGTTAATGGAAACTATGATTACATGTTAGAACTCAGGAGGTCTTTTCTGTTGGGTATGGTATGATGTCTGTGGAAATTTTGGAGCCTTAAAAGGACATAAGCTTCATAGCAAAGTTGACTTCTTTCGTTTTTTGTATGTGTTGACTTTAAAATAAAGAAGAACAAAAATTAAAGTATAATTAATGTCTTAACCAATTTAAAGATTAAATAAATCTATAACTGTAAAGATATACTTTAAATGATAATGAATATCATTTTAAAATTTAAATGAATATAAATATAACTAATAACATCTCTCGTAATTTTTTTACGAAAAAATATTTATTAATAAAAAAACTATTTTAATATAGATTTATATTTTAATCCTATGTTTGTGCTCTGCACTTTGGAAGGCTCTCAATTTTCTGTCCTCACAACCTTTATTTCATTGCAGATTTACATCCACTTGAAATATCTATCTAGGGGTGTAGCTAGTAAGTTACATTTGAGGATGTTAAATATATAAGATGAAAAATGTATTAAAAGTTCATATATATTGGAGTTAAATAGCATTTAAAATATTCATAATGATTCGAAAAACGTAAAACTTAAATTAAACGAAAATTTTGAGGATAGAAATAAATTATTTAAATCAAACAATTTTTTTTTCTTAAGTAACGAGGAGATGACCATATAAAATATATGTATGTAATAAGATTTTAATTTTGTTGAGATAATAAGTTAAACCTTTATTATTTTACATACTAATATGTTGTTATTGATTAGATAAAAAAACCCAATGTTTAGAAATTCCTATCACAAATAATTTGATTAAATATTGTAATTGCTTATAAATTAGTATTTTTATTTTCATATAAAGCTGATAACTACTATTTGTAACATTAGATATTTTAAAAAGAATTATCTTACTGATAATTGATATAAATAGTATTTTAGATATTTTATGTGACCAAATACTTTTTGGATATTATTATTATTATTATTATTATTATTATTATTATTATTATTGCGAGCATGATTGCATGATAAGATTTATTTAAGAGATTGAACTTTTAAAATTGTTTCATGGATAGGATATGCTTAGTTGACTTAATTTTTCTTTTTGTTTTCTATATTAATTTAATTTAAAATAAAAAACTGCAATTAATAAATGCATAAAACAATTTAAGATAATAAAGATAAAGATATAATTTAACTAATAATTAAATGACTAGAAATACAACTAGTGATCACGTCTCTTCAGAGTGGAATTATAGGACTGAGAATTGTCAACCAATGTTTGTGCTTTGCACTTTTGGAAGACTCTCAATTGTCACTTTCAAGATTGAAACTTGACATTTATTTCATTATCTAGGACTGGATCAAATAATTTTGATGGGAGGAGGTTAAATATATAACATAAAAAATATATTAAAAATTGATCTATCGAAGTTAACTACTATTCAAAACATTCATGATAATTCAATTTTATATAAAGCATAAATTAAAAGAAAAGGGAGTGCTATGGAGTGAAATGAAAAAGAAAAAGCCACGATGAAATAGCATTCAACATCATTGTAAAATAAATTAGTTAAATTAAACAATGTGTCTTAATTATAACGAGAAGATGATCGAATAAAATCTATTTATGGAATAAGTTTTAATTTCTATAAGACAATCATTGTTGACTCTTATTATTTTAGGCTTTCTGCATGTGAGAGTATTATCGATTAATGGTTTGGTGATAATCCCTAGCTTAAAATTTCATTTAGAAAATCCTAGTATTGATTTCATTAAATACTATAGTTGATTTCTACATATGTAAAGTTGTGTTTAGAAATTTGTTTGACTCACATTATTGTAGAAAAGTGAAAATAATGCGAGTTTTACGTTTAATGGAATGAATATAAAAATACCCACTGTGTCATGGATTTTAGTTAAAAATAAATTATTATAATTTTCATTTAGCTGAAATTTGAAATAAATTTTATTCTTAATTGAATTTAATTTTTCTTCAAACATATTAGCAAAATGTTTAATAAAAATAAAAAAATTAATTTAAAAATTCTAACTGAAATTCTAACTAATCTAGAAATAGGCAAGGACTTGTAAACTTCTACCTACTTGTTCTTTGTGTGATACTAAGGTTTTTTTATTCAATATTTTGTTGTTTTACACAACTAAAAAATGTATAAAATTTTTAATTTTAAAAAGTCAATGTTTTTAATATTCTTAAATAAAAATATGTCAACAAGTGTAAGATAAATTTTAATGAAGATCTTATTCTAATACAAAACAAAAAGTATAATACTTCCATTTTTAAGCTATCATAAAGTTAACTAAAAAAATAAGTACAAATAGTTAATATGTTGTAAGTGTTAGATCGTTTATAAATAAGCCATCATTGTTCTTATCTTATAATATGATTGATGACGTTAGATAGTTATTATTTATAATTATAATTTAATGTGAATTATAAAATAAAATTTAATAGTATTTTTTTTTTTTACATATTATTTTATTGTACTGTAACCGTGTTTTGATAGGCGAGAATAATTAACAGAATAAAAGAACATAAATTATTAAGTTGTTTTGTTTGTTTAAACTCTATATATTTATATTTATATTTCAATTATTTTATGCTGATAAAAATTGACAATTTTGCTATATACTAATTGAATGAATATGTACAAGTGACAATGAAATTTAATATATATTATGTTTGTTTTGTGTACAAATTGAATCAAATTTAAATTGGATGTCTTGACATTTTTTTATTAATGAAACACGTTACTTTGCTTCTATTTTTTATTTTGGACTCATGTTTATGTTTATAAAAAAAAAAACGTACTTTAGTACACTCACAGTAAATTAAGATTAAATGCTCTAAAATAAAAATGTAACTTTACACATCAGTGAGGATTTACACAATACCGTGAATCGTTATTTCAATTATTGCTAAAAAAAAGTTTATAAGTTCAGCTTTTTCTTGTGCCATGAATCCTGCATCATAATTTTTTTATTAAGCTGAACCAAATTTTATTTTGATTGACACTATCTTATAAAATGGCGTCAGTTGAAGTCAAACCTTTTAATGAATTTCTTAATTTTTGATAAAGTAAGCATGCAGATTTTAATTTTTTTTAAGATATTGAACACCCACTGTTTCATCTATTGTTTTAAAGTTATTTATTAATATTTAAATAAAAAAGGTATATTTATAAATTGAAATCGTTAAAATTGTGCAGTCGGAGAATTATTTAGAAGATTCTTTAAGAGATGTTTCAAAAGAACAGCTTATGAAAAGAAAACTTTTTCTTAATCCCGGTTTAAGAATTAGTGAGGGCGAAACTTCTCATAAGATGTGGTCTTAAATCTTCATATACACAAGATAAGTCTGTGATTTGACATGAGCTTAAGCTAAGTAGCTTTTCTATCCAAAAGAATTTTTATATTTGCAATAATTGAGCAAGCACGATAACATGCAAATGGAAAAGATGGGTTATATCATATGTATATGACATAAAGAAGAAAAATGAAAACAATTATTAAGATAAAGATTTCTCTTACATATGGTTACGTTTCTTAATAATGTACGTTGTGGCATAGTCAAGTATCATATTCAGGATCTAAGCAGCCGAAACACGAAAAATTATTCATTGGATCAAAATCTAGAATCACACCCCTTCAATTCACCATGATTTGATGCAAGTGCATGCTATCTTTCTATCTCTCTTTTTGTCTGATATGAACTCGATCACTCCTTCCTTTTTCTCCCTCACTTTTTATCATTGTTGCTTTGAATGATATTGTTTTCTTGAACTTGACCCCCTCAATCAACGAACCAAGAATTCAGCTTTTGTTCTGTCAATTCGTACGTGAACATTTTCAGAACATTATAGTACTCATAAATCTACTGTCACAAAGGTGTGCATGCATTAGGTTAGGCCAGGGAACACAAAAGGAGAGAGTAATATACTCTAATTAATGGGTTAAACGAGAAATCTTCAAAGTAATGAGTACATGTATATTTTCCACTCATATTATGCTCTTTTGATTAATTTTAACAAAAGCAAATTTTTGTGACTCCAAAATTTAGTTTAATTCTTTTTTCTATCTTTTAAATATAAAATTATGATAGAATTCTCAACATATTTTGAATGTAATAATTGACTCTAACAATATTATTTTAATAGATTTGAGGTCAAAATATTAATATTATTTTTAGAGATTTTGTTTCTCTGAATCTTTAACTGAAAGACTTATTCTAATATATCTAATATTCTCATTTTTTTTAATCATCTTCCGTTATGAAATATAGATACTTTCAACTTTCTTCTTTTAATCATTCTTCACTCTGAAGTAGGAATACTCTCATAAATATATCTTCAAAATATAAGATATATCTAAAATATTATTTTTTGAATTGAACATTCTATCTATAGGAATTGTACATGTATTAGTGTTTGATATAGGTTAAAATTCTCATGTGAAACAGAAAACACGTCATTTAAAACGGAATTTGTGAGTTTGATAGATCGTCCGAGACGGTGTGGAATTTCCAGCATGAAAAGGATCACGGGTTTCTTTTTGCTGACTATGTAAAAGGAAATTGAGTGGATATACTGTTGTTAATCTAGAAAGAATAGAGTGGTGCATGTGCAGGCACAGATATACATATTTATCAAGTCGTTGTAGGGGTATTAATTAACGGCAATTTTGTTCCTTAAAGCAAAATCATTCACTATCTACACACATAATTCATGAATGTTCACTTCTATTGGATGGTAGTTTGAAACATGGTTGAATGCTAACAAAAACCAAGTTACACTTTCTTGGATTTGGAGAGAGTAATGTGGAATATTAAATGAGCCCTTTTGAAGATGAAAATGCTGTGGGGTTAGCATTGTGATTATGATTAGCATGTTGGTTGGAGTTTTGTGAAGAGTGATTAAGGGGATAATGATCCTGTTCTAATCAGAAGGCTAAGAAAAGTAAAAGAGGACCCACTTGGGGTGTTTGAATAATGATGGTCTAAAAGTATCCAATCCGAGACCAACTGATTGTTTGGAAGGAAAGCATTAGTTGGGTCAGCCTCAATGGATCTTGTCTTCTCATTAATTTGATTCTTCACAACATTTTTCCTCATCTTGGGCCCTCATGCTATCATTTCCCACATGCTAAAGCCTAAACAATTCAACTTTTTTCAAAAGATACATATATTTTATGTGTACAAGAAAATAAATATATAGAAAGGGGCAATACAAACTAAAACACTTCCATGCCCTCCCCCATTGGGAGTGTCTCAGCAAAGAAAGAGGGAATTTTTTTGGTGGAAGAGTTTTGGGGTACATGCATATATGTCTTCTCAGTCACTTAATTTGCTAATTTATTTTAAAATTTATGTAATTATAGTTTGATATCATTATTTAAAATTAAATAGAAAAAATTATTTTTTTAATATTGATTTTTTATGATATCTTTGACTATCAATTTTATTTCAAGATTAGAATTATATGATGAACTTTTACTAAAAAAAAAAAAAGATAAGTATAATCAAACTCTCATCTATTTTACTTCATCCATCTATCCACATATCATTCTAATACGACGTAAAAATAAAAAACATAAAGGAATAAAAAAATTAATAATAAATTGAAGGAAAAGAGAAAATGGACTAAAAGAAGCATATATATAAAATATAAAATGAGTATATGCTAATCATTTTCCGTTTTTAAAAAGGTTGCAAGATAATTGATTTTTTTTTTTTAAAGAAAGTGTCATTAATTGATTTGGGTACAAGAGATTGGTCATGTCATCTCTAAAATAGACATCTAATCTCTATCCATCCCTAAGCACACCTAAACCACTGCATTTGCAAATGGTATGTTTCTACGATTCAAAATTTGGGTATTTTTGTATTGGTTGGGTTTGAACTTACATTTAATTTTTGTTATAAATGGAAAAATCATATGTTATCAATAATTAAAAAAGTATTGTTATGATCAATAATGTATTCATTAGTGGTTATCGTAGAAGTTTTTGTAAGAGCAGCTATTCCTATTTCAAAGTATTGTTCATCAAAAATTTTACATAATAAAACTGTTATTAATTATATATTCTTTACCAAAATTTTGCTAATTAATTTATCTTCTTTCATTTTCACTTCCTAGAAATATTAAAAGAGTAAGAATTTTAAAAAACATTATTTTTCTAAAGTAACAAATGAAGCAAAACAAAATCTCCTTTGGAATATAAAAAACAGTGTTACCAATTCTGTCAAAGCAGGTTGCTGTGTGATGAAAGTAACAGAGTTTCATTACACACACAACAAAGTCAAGGTTTGAGGATAGAGATGAAAGAATAATGAGAAATGGTAGAAAAAAAGTGTGAAGAGAATTTTTTTCCTCCATTCCTCTCTTCAATGTTATTTTCTGTTCTTGTCTCTTCTGTTGGACTAAACCAAGTGTTTTCAGGAACATGTATCTATCTAACGTGGCCTTCGGATAAACTTCACTAAACAAAAACAATTATTCTAAATATTCTTATAACTTGTAATAATGTTTTCATAAAAAATTTCAAACATTACAAAAACAACACAACAATTATTATTTGATGCATAATCAAAATACATGTGCATAATGCATTTGGGGTTGGAAGAGTCGTTCATGCATTCTACGTATACGATGATTGGTGTTTGATTTGTGAATGAAGTATGATCATGTGAAGGAACGGTGAAGGGTTTTTGTGGCGATGCCCTTGTGTTGTGGGGGCGCAATCACGTGCTGCTCATACCTACCAAATTATGGTGGGGACCATCACTCTCGAACTTCGATCACCTCCTACCGCTGCATCACAGCAACATTCGATGGAGTCACAATCAGCGTTGTAGTTTTTCTTTTCTCTTTCTTCGATAGGTGACGGCGGGTGAGGTTACACTTCCCCAAACCTGTTGGACCCGATATGGGACTCGTGCTTTTGATATGAGAAGACAATTTTGTCCCTTCCTTCCTCTTCAACAATAATACCAACACCTGAGACCAAACGGGAAATTTTCGACCCAAGGACATCAATAACGGAATATTCCCTAGCTTTTGATAAGATATGCCACCTTCAAAATAATTATGGTTTAAGCATGTCATCATTGGATGATTATCCTATCTTCAATAAATAAATATTGGTATTAATATTTATTGAATATAAATATTAATACCAATATTTTAAGTGGTATGTTGTCTACGATACGTATCGGATGATATTTGTATATTTATATGACGTTAGATATTGGTAAGAGTATGACTTGAAAGATTAATTTTTTTTTTATGTTTTATATTTTAGAGATTATATTTTTTTTTATAGATGGTCGTTTATATATGAGATATTGTCTATTTTAAATTTTTTTTATGATTTCATCTTTAGAAAAACATATTAGGTAGATAGTTATAGAAAGAAAGTGTATTTAAACGGACTTTACCTTTACCTAACAACCTACTTAGAAAAAAAAATATTGATTATTTAAAAGTGATAAATATTTTGAAACAAAATTAGGAGAGCCAAAATGACAGATAAGATGATGAGGCGAAATGAGTATAATATTTATGATATAGCAGGGCATGCCGCAAATGGTGGCAAAACTGTCTTAACTGGTGCCATGGCTATCTCTCTCAAATTTGTCTCAGCAGCCCAACATGCTTTCTCTATACTTACGTTACACCCCACATTCCATCTCTTTCTTAGGGTCATTTTCACTGTCTTTAGCCCAACCTCAATGCTGATCACAATAAATAAATAGATTATATGTGAAACAAAAACTAAAATAACAACTGATACAAACCAAGACTTCACCAATTCATCACCACTAGGGCTATTTGAACTGGTTTTAGATATAAAAAAATTCACTTTTGCAGTAAAACTATATACTTTGATGCAATGACAAATGCACCCTATTCCTCAGATGTTATGGCACTGAGACCTAGCTAGGGGTTCGAGCATTTGGGGAAATGGTGTAGGGTGGTCGGTAGGAAAGGTTGTGGCGTGGCTTTGTATTTATGTTTCTATACACATGCACATGCAGGGTCTATATACCACTGTGCACCAGTACACAAAATAAGCCCTTATGCAGGGAAAGTCCACTTTATTGTACATATTACCATAAATAATTAAAACATTGACTTTGGTTGAACATGTGTCATTGTTCTGTAAAACTTTTTCCTCACACAAGGCTCTTCCTTTATCTCTTTCACCATTTTGTTTAGCTATTTCACTTCTTTTACCTTTCTTCTTCTGAGATTTCTAATGTCTGTATACTACTAAATATTATAAAAAGTTGTTTGTTCCAATGTTTAACTTTGCATAATTTTATTAACAATTTGTATTGTACCATTCTTTTATTTCACAATCATAATAGGAATGTATAAAAATAACATTTGCAAAAACTAAATACAACAAAAACAGTCATGTAATAATATTTGGTATGAAAAACAGTATATGTTTTTGAATTTTTATACTGGTTTAAAAAATACATAAGAAATGATAAAAATATCATTTTTTATTTACATATTTAGAAATTTGAAACTAAACCAAATTAAATGCCTTTTATAGTTATTAATGAACTAAAAAAAAAACCCTTTTGTTTTCTAATAAAACAAATATATCCTAGATTTTTCTTATTTGCATGATGTTATTCATAATTGCTACCACAAAAGAAAAAGGTAACACTAATGGGATATTACCAATCTGACTCTTAATCCGTTTAATAGTTGAAAATGGGAAGCTTCCACGAAATAGAGAGAACACATGGGTGGGACACTCTAGTCTCTAGGGACAAATTTCCAGCATAGAAATTGCACACAGTAGATCTCAAATATCCCAGTAAAGTGAAAGATAATAACACCTACATTATTCCATTGGGAATTTGATGTTTCAGCAAGTTAACTGTGAAGTACAGGCAAAGTGCAAATGCATTATTGGAGATAGAATCTAATGGATATAACAAAAAGAAAAACAAATACACTACTGCATGTATGTTTGAGTAATAGAGTTTGTAGAAATGTATTAGTGAAAGCACAGTTTTTCCTTTTTATTACTTCACTATATATATGAGACTTGCAAAATCAATATACCCTCATGCCACGTAATGAAAAAAATTGTAGTCCCAAGTTGCATATATTTGTTTGAAGTTGAACATTGAGTTCTTTAAATTATAATGAATCTTTTATGGTCCAGACAAATCAAACCCTCATGTGTAGTTGTGTGAACGAGCTAGAGAGAGAGAGAGAGAGAGAAAACAAAGGCATGGACAAGAGAGTAATGGGAGAAAGATATTTTCTTTTTCTTTTGTTCTCAATAGGGACATTGAAAATTGGATTAATGTAGGAAGGAGAAGACACATGATCGATGTTTTGGTGCTATGGGAGTTGCCAAGTTGGCGATGGAGCAAGGCAGTTATAAGGGAGTTGTGAATGTCAGTGCTCAGAAGTCTTTTTGTGGCTGAAACCAAAAGAAAGAAAAAGAGGCATTAATAATAATGCAGAGGACCATCTAAGCTCAGACACACTCCTATTTTCTCTGCTGGTCCTCCTGCAAAAGGAAAACCAGTTACTTTCAAACTTATTTTTCAGCCTTGTGTTCAGATAAAGTTTGTTTGAGGTGGATCTTGGAAGAAGATAATTCATCCAAGTCTTGGTGTAAGTAGAAAGACTTCATTTTTTTAAGCATGTTGATATGTAAAATTGTATTGTGTTTAATCAAAATTTAAATTTTACTATAAGTTATGCATTAAAGTTCAACAAAGGTTATTATGATTTACAACAAGAGCTTAATCTGCTTATACTTGGGTTGACATGTGAAACTTCAGAATAACACAAAAAATGCAAGTGAATGTAATAAGTTTTGTGAAACAGATTTTTTTTACCTTGAATTTCTATTCTTTTACTTATTGAGTGAGAGAGGGGTATAGGAAAAATAACAAAGTTGATAATATGATTTTAATGCAAGAAATAATTGAGGAGGACTTGAGTGTAAAGTGAAGCTATTAGTATTGTCATTAATTAAATAAATGTAATACAGTTAGGCAGTTTTTTGGTCTCTATCAACTTGTAAAAAAGTGTATGAGCTTTTGGAAAAGTTGTAAGGGTAGTACTTGCAGGGTTATTAGCTAGGTCTGCCCATGGCCACAACCATCATTTATGCCCTGTCTTCATCATTAACAACCACTTTGCTCATATTGGCTTAAAACCATACTCCTTCCAATCCAACTCCTTTTCTGAATTTTCTTATAGTATTAATTAACACAGTTGCTTTATTCCTAAAATATTTTTTAATTTTTTTCTAAAATAAGGAATCATTTATTAGGATGATCATGAAAGTGAACTTAAAAAAAAAACATATTGTAAATCCATAGAATGAACCTCAGCTTAAATTTAAATAATTTTTCTTGAAAAATTCGGCCAAGATTTGTACGAATAAGTTATAAGGATTGAGTAGCTTACAATGGGCTTGGATATTTTTTACATAGCATTTTAGCAACTTTTGAAATATGAACATTCTCCTCAGACACTTAAACCTTATTATCTGTTTTCTCAACCAAAAAAAAAAATAAATTTTACTATCAGTCTTTATTTATGGATTCAAACGTTGTCATCGGCATTGTGCCATAGACATTGGAAGTTCCACAGGTAAGCCATGGGAGGTTTGATGGTTAACACTTCCTTAACATATTTTACTTTTTTTTTTATTTTTTTATTTAATCACATTCAAACTCAGGCATTGATGGTTTAAAAAGAATATTTTAAAGCTACAAAAGTGAGGAAACTTGATATGATTTTTGATCTTGTACAATTCTACAGGTGAAAGAAAAATGATGAATTAATACTGTAATACCACTTGACATTTAGAGAGACGAAAAAAAAAATATAAATATAATATAATATATGGGATAAAGAAAATAAAGATACGAACATCAATGATAAAAAAGTGTCCATACTAATCACTGTAGAAAATCTTACAATGTGATTGCATTCTTTCATTTTCTAGCAAGTTGAGATAATTTAAAAGTTAAGCCAAGCCGTACCGTGTTAACCCGTACAACAAAGGTACCGTCGATTAACTTTTTCTGAATAAAACACAGTTTTCTAACAGAAAAAACTAAACTCTTAAAAAATTGTGAGTTTAATACTTTAATTTATCACTACAACAATGAATTATTTTTTACCTTTCTCGTAATCCTCGACCACAACTTGATCTTGTTTTAGTTTAAGATTTTCCTTGTACTAAAAATGTAGCAGATATTGATTGTTTCAATTTGAACTAAATGAAGGCTTTGTGTTTGAGTTGGAAGAAGAATCAGGAGTGTAGAACATACATGAAGTGGCTTTCATTGACATAAAACTTCTCTCGGAGGGTATATTATTTGGAACCAACCCTCTGCGAGGAAAACTTCAAACATTTGTACAATTTTCTACCCATGAAATCTTCATGGAAACAAAGTTAGAGTCGCATAATTGACTTCATAACAGGTTGTTCCGACAAACCCATAAAAAAAGACAAGAAAAGAATGAGATGGATGTAGAAACAGCAAATGAAGAAGAATATGAATGAGAAGCCCATGAAAACGGCAATGACGAAGGGAGAAAAAAAGAAGCAAAAGGTGCTGCTTCATCTTGGCCATCCTCTTCAGTCAGAACCATTGTGTAGATAAACCTCGTATGGTATGTCCCTTGTTTGTTTCATCTCAGTGATGATGTTAGAGACCTGAAGACAACTTCTTCGCAAGGAATAGTGAGGCCCATCTCGTGATCGAAGCCAAATTCTTCTTCAGCTTGTCGAAGGAGGGATTGGAACTCGGGGTGAGCGAGGAATGAGATGGGCACAATGTACCTAGTTCTGTTTTCGCCCACATAAACAGCAAAATGGCCTTTTGGGACATCACCAGGGTGGCCATCATCATCGTACCCGTTTTTCTTTCCTAGGCTGGAACACCTCTTAAGGATCTGCTTCAAGACTGCATGTTGTGGAAGCTTGTTTGATTTTCTAATGGCCATGTTAAGTGGTTGAGATGTGATGTGATGAGATGATGAGAAGAGAGAGTGAAGAAGATGTTGTGGTGGGTGATGAGAAATGAGAAGGGTGATGAGGGGGTATTTATGGAGAGGGTTGAAAGGGGTGATGTGGAGGGATTTGTGGGGTAGGAGGCAAATTTAAGGACAGACCACGGGTGTTTTGGGGTTTGTGTATTTGTGCAAGGACATGGTGGGAGCCAACCCCATTGGCTATACTATTCTATGTTGGTCCTCCTCAGGGCAACATGGTCCCAGTTTCACTCTACTACATCTTCAACTCTCCCCCTACCTATCAGTCTGCTTTCAACCTTCTTATTCACCCCAACTCAATTCATTTCTTTCTTTCTTCACTCAAATCCTCTTTCCATCAAGCTCACACCCTTTTGACTCAATTGACAATACTATTTTTCTAGATAAAAACATTAGCTTTATATGTAAGAGAATTTGATGTGTCCTCATATCAACTTCAAGTACTTGGTTTTATCTTTTTAATCTGACTCGGAAAATTCATTTGGTGAATTATTTTCTCTAACTCAATCTATGTACTTGGTAGGATAAGAGTTTGCGGAATATTGGATTATCTTTTGCGATTTGGATAAAATTTCTAAGTCAAAACGTCTCCTTAAACTCGGTTGGACACATACCTATAAAGACACTTCAACAATACTAGAGTAAATATATACAAAAGAAAGTAATAGAAACAATAGTCATATCTTTAAGGTATTTCTTATTTATAGAAATGATATTAGACCAACTCACTGTTCATCATATTCAAGATAATAAATCTTATTAGTAGTGTATATCTACACTTAATCTTGATTAATGCTTGATAAACAAGTTTAGTAGATTTGTTTCATAAGTGAGATGATTAACTGAGTTAGTTTATCTCTGCCTTATCAAAAATTACCTTAAACCGACTTCTATTAATAGAAGTCTTCTCATTCTAACCCTTCTAGGCACAATGTTTTATCATTATTTCTCATATTTGTAGCCCTTCCTGAATTCACATTCATCAAAGAGGGTTACTTTTAACTTGCATGATAATATTTGATTCACACTCAAAATGTTCATCTACTGGTTAAGAAAGAAACTGAGAAAGGAGACCCGTTAATAGGAGTTAACCAGGTTTCTTAATAAAGATTACTTATCAACAAAAACAGATAAATAATTGTCGTCATAAAAAGAAAAAAACAGAAAAGAATTAGTATCCGTGAACAAAAGTTGTGTATCACAGTTTTAAGAAACATATAATAGTTTCATTCCGTAAGGGTACTGAAGATCAGGTTAAGAAAACGTGTGGCTTATATAGACTCTCCGGAGTTTGGTACATGTAAGACCCTTTTTATTTTGATTTACATGTCTCGCTCATGAGTTGTATAAATTTTGATTTTGTACTGCTAACTCCACTAACATAGAGTACTTAAACACAATTTGTTAATTTAGAGTGTAAATGTTGTGTGACTGAATGAGGAAGTGAAGGGAGTTTGAAAGAATTTTTGAATGAAATCCTGCACAATCTCTGTGGAATCATTGGCAAACCCTGGTCCTGGTGATGGTTTGGCCTTTCTGATTGTTCGGCTAGTGATACTGACGAGTGAGGACTGATAAGTGACTCATGCAACAGAAACCCATGTGTATGTTGCAGCGTTATTCATACTTTACAGGTTTTGGATTCGGTATCGTAACTCTACCTTCAAGTTCAAGAGCAACACCTGCCTCAGCAAACTACTGAAATATTTCAAAATAATATAGCCTAAACACTCGGGTCCTTTTCTCGCCCATTTCATCCAATTCACATGACCATCACAGATTAGGTATTTTTGGATAATAGCTTGATATAGTATTTACGTAATAAATTTTTATCACACGAATAGAAAATTGATCCTAAAATTTATTTTTCAAATAACAGAACTCAAAGAAAGCAACTGAAGAAGGGTAACATATTCTGTTTACACCAAATGAGATTTAGGAAACAGAGAATAAAAAAATATGATGCTGTAGTAAGAGAGAGTAAATTGTTTTCCTAGAAGATGCTTCATCACCTTTCAATAATTTCAAGAAAACAAAATTGATTATCATATATGTCCCCGTAAAAATGTTTCTGCAAGAAATAGTAGGTTGATGAAAAGTTTTATATTTAATATGGAATTGATTTTGATTTTTCGGCATTAAGTGGACTCAATACTTAGATCTCGAATAAGTCTTTGAATAGTCAGTTTTAGAATCTCAACATTTTATTGAGATTTCGATTCTTGATCTTCGGGCTGAAAAAATATATTTACAAAAGGTTTTCTACTATTTAAGTTAGTACTCGATAGTTGGAGAGTTAGCTTATTAAGAAGTACCTTCTACCTGATAAGGTTTTGGTATTTGTAAAGAACTACATGTACAATTCATAGTGAGCCTGAATTAGCACAACTTTCTAGGTTAATTCTGACCGTACTAATAAATTTAAGATGATTACTTATTATTAATCATGATTAGACTTTGTTAATCATTTTATGTCCCATGCTCAACATAGTATCTCAATTATACTTTAATCGTAGACATCTCAATATCATTTCGGCCTAAGACATCTCGGTCTATGACTTCTTTTGATTTTGCAATACATAATGATGATGCGTCTCAACTAATTATCTTATTTTAGCTTATATCACAAAAAATATATATATAGGTATATTAATTAATTAATCTGTGTCTATTATTCTGATTAATTAACATCCGAAATAATTTAGAAGAAATCATACACAACTAGCAGGCTAAGCTGTCGATGGAAGGTGCAGTGGTCATGCTCAACAACGTGGTTAGTTGGTTAGTTCTTTTCACGGAAGACATTCGTATTTATTAGTGGAAACACTATACAAGGATAAGCTGAATGTGTAATAACAAAAGTAATTGAAAACTAAATTGTGATTGTGAGTGATGAAGGGTCTCGCGCAAGTGGGGAAGAGTGGTGAATTTACTAAGGTTTTGGAGTCAGGATTTGGCATGAATCCCAGCATTATAGTTTCATGTTCAATCCATTGATGGAGATGTGGTATAGCATTTAGATTCGTTTGGACCATGTAATATGATATAGCAGAGTTGATGGTTGGCTTTGGCCTAGAACTTGGACGCAATGGTTAGTGCACTCAGAAATGAGTGTCTGAACATGCAGGGCTTCCCATGTGGTCCTGCCTAAGCCATGACCACTAAATACCATATAAGTGTAATAAGACATAAATTATATTGAATGCGCACCACTATTTAGGTTTAACCTGCACCACCTTGCTTCGTTACCCACAATCATAAATTCATCTTAATAATATTCAATGACTCATATCATATACGGTAATGTCCGGCATATTTGTGATATGTCCTGCCCTTTGTGTCTCTCTCAACGCCAAGTCCCATGCTAATTTGTAGGACATCAATGATATTCATATTCATTCACAAGCATAGATTCAACCACCTAAACCAAAACTCATCATGGTTAAACCAATACCCACATAACTCTATTACATACATTAATTGAATTCATGATAAAAGTATAAAACTATACAAATAAAGTGTTTGCTTATTTATTTATGTCCTTGTAAAAGTGGACCAGAGGAAAGTGAGGGATTTTATGGATTTGTATAGAGAAACTTGAGAGAGATGAATGATGGTAATGGATGTGATGGAAAAAGTAAGGTGGAGAAAGAAGAGAGGAAAAAATTGGATAGTTGTGTCGGTTTGTTTGTAAGGAAGTACGTAGCATAATAGTAGCACTACTAATACTACCACCATAAATGTGTATAAATAAATGTATTACAGTGTAAGGTAAGGTGTAGATGGGAAACCAGATAAACGGATGTCGCATTCCTTGGACAGAGGCTTCATGTTCTGTGAATGAGATTAATTGGAGAAAGAGTTGGAATTAAAATTAGGAAGAGAGTTGAAAGGCCCACCATTTTCACCAAAATGCGGTGCTCTGAGGAGCAAATCAACGAAGGGGATGTTCTTTTAAGTTGATGGAGACTTAACCTTTACTTTGGCACATGAAGACCATGTTACTCTTGCCCCCAAAATCCACTTGCTAAGGCCCTGTTTCTCATATCATTCCAACCACTTCAAAATCCCCATCTTTACTCACTCGCCTAACTTCTCATTTTTTTTTACCTTCCAATGCAACCAACCTCACACCCCACAACACCCTTTTTTCTTCTTTATTATCACAACAACTCTTCTGTGAAATAGTGCATTCTTCTGAGTTACCTTCCTCATCTTTATCTATACATTCATGGTTTCCTCCCACCAAGTTCAAACTAAACTATAAAATTTTTGAAAGTACGATAGATGATTCTTTTAAGTGAAACACCTACCTCTCTAATTCCCATTTTCAAATGCCATCCTCTCATAATAAACATTGTTCCGGTACACCCAATAGTCATGTATTACTTAGAAGTTTAGGCTAAGATCAATTTGAATACACCTTCTTTTCTTAACCTTCCTTAACTCTCTAAAATATATTTTTAGGTCAAAATCGTGATGGAACTCCGAGTTCTAAAACAGATAATACCTCAAATACGGTGATTGTCCTAACATGTCATCTCAACGTACTTTGAGATTGGAACTAACATCAATCAAAAAGCATAATGGTCAAAAAGGGTTACAAAACAATAAGAATAAAAATTCCATTACCAAATGGTCCAATAAGTAAGTCATCAAAAGTACCACTTGTTTATACAGGTGCTACCATGCACATGTCTTTCTTCTTGTGCCCTCCAAACATATACGTAACCAAAATGAAGTTCACGTCTTTCTTCTTATGTGACCTCTAAAAGATCCATGCTTCAAATCTTCCTCCTTATGCTGCTTCTTTTTTTCTCCATGAGATGAGGGGCCTGTGGAACACATTTTGATGTTGAAGTTAAAGATGTGTCATAGAGAAAGCAAGCTCGTCTGAATATTACAATTATGTTACTAGTATATATGTTAGTTTATTTTGTATAGTGTGGAGTGAAATCTCTGTAAGATAATATTATCTGATCTTTTAGCAGGTAAAAAAAGTAGATCATTGAAACATGATGACAGTATAAATGTTCTTTATTATCTTAATCTTCATTCAAATATTAATGACAAAGGATGCTAGTGACATGTCAATTCCATGATAAAACTTGTTTGTTTCTACTAATTTAAGACTCTTATCCTATCCAAAAACCAAAGCTTGTGTCCATCTTAAGGAAATACCGAGCAAGTTCTTGTTCTAGTTTATGATAATAAATAACAACAAATATTTATTACGTATGCATGAAGTAGATTGAAATGTCCTTCACAGCTGGCACAACAAAAGCAAATGCTAGTGCGAATTGAGGTCCAACTGTCATTTTTTTGTCCTTAAATTATTATCAGTACTAACCAACGTACCAAAGGGCTTTTCTTAGGTAACAATAACATGCATTACATCGTTGTACTAATGTACCTGCAAAAACCAACTTGGTAATTTTTTGTCTGCTCATTGTACCTGCTCAGAAGAACATGAATATGGGAAACTCGCTTAGAACTAGAAAACCCACCAAAATAAAACAGCTGGAAGTTGGATTTTCCCATTAACGGCAAGCCCTAAGGTCTACTCCTACCATATTACCCACCCAAACCCACTCAAATGGGTGTATGAAATGCCAGCCTTTGAAGGGACCCTACCCTCCCTCACTACCCACATCAATGCATTACCAATTCAAAACAGTTAGTATAATGTTTTCCCCCAACAACTCAAAGCTACACTATTTTGAGGATTCACACTTACTTCACTCCTCCACCACTGGTTTATTCACTCTTTGACATGTGCCTATTTGGACACCTTTTGTACCTTCCAAAGAATAGGGTTCAAAACAAGTAGGGTTTGAGTAGGCTATCATGAACTTGTCCTCATATTTGTAATTAAAAAAAAAAAATACTTGTATGTATATAGTCAGGTATATTCGTGTACAATTTGCCAGGCAGAACTCGAACATTTGTACTTTGATTAGTTATTTTTTGAGATCAGAAATGATTGATAAAGTTTTGGAATAACAATCAGTTGGAAAGTAAAGTTTAGGAATGTTACCTAATATGATTTATTACAAAAAGAAAATTGCAAAAAATTAATGAATAAATATTATTAAAAGCACAATTGTAATTTACTTAAAATACTACTCGATGTTTTTTTTTTTTTACATAAAACATCATAATTATAATTATAAAATATTGTACACATTATAATAATAAAGTTTCTGAATAACTAATTTAAAAATTTCCAAGTCATAAATTGATACAAATTTGGAGGTTTTTGGTGTTGTACTGATTTTAATATTTTAAAATATATTAATTTTTTTAATATAATTTCGATTATATTTATTAGTTGTAATTTAAAAATCTGCAAATGTTTACAAGCTGAAGTTTTTGAAAGAGAGCAAATACTTATATGGCATGTGTAAAAATCAAATTTTATCTAAACTCGAAATATTGTTCATCCGTTTTCTTTATAAGACTAAACTTTAAATAAACGTTTCTTATCTTTTACAAGACTCAATTCATTACGTCTCTTGTATTAATTATTTTTCGACTAAAATGTTCCTGATTAAACAAAAGAGAGAAATACTATTAAAAAAAAAAGTATTATCGATAGTAATTTTTTTAAAAAAAATTGTAAATTCAAGTTATACTTATTGATATAAACTAAATTAAACTATTTCCTTCATATTAATAAATTAGTTAATTGAGTCTTAAAATTACGAATAAAGTATTTTAGTTCAGTGATGACAGCATAAAGTAGAACATGAAACACAGACCACTCACAAATTTAATTAAATAAATATATTATTTCAACATTTATCCCTTCCTTTCCATACAACAATCAAAAAGTAAACATAAACGTTTATCATATTTTCATAAAATTAAAATTTTATTTATTAACTATGCTACTTCAAGTATGAAATTACTACCGGGTGTGTAATTAACTAACACAAACGATGCTTATACATATCCCTCATCAAGTTTTCAAATAATTTACCTGCGCATATAATTACTTTATCTATCACAAATAAAATATTTTGGATATCCATAAAATCTATTAACCATGACTAGGATAATGTTTAGTAAAGTTTAAAATTATATACGCTTTAATTTGACAAAAAATATTAATAAATGCTTAATTGAATTGCTTATTTAAGCATGTCTTTAATTGCTGTCAACATGATATATCTATTTATTTACTCAGATGATATATCTAAATTTTATAGGTATTGAATACATGTTATAATAAATGGGAAATACTGCACTTCTTAATCTTTTTAATGGTTAAATCATACACATTTGGCCACTTCTGTTTATTGGCAGAGTTACACTACTCTAAAATTACAACACCGTAGACAAAAAAATGAAACAAGTTACAATACAGTTGAAGAAACAACTAGCTGATTAGAAGCAAACAATCATCCCATTCTTGTGCTCTGTCAGTCCTTACAAAAAAAGCTTCCAAGATCCTAATTGTACATCTACTGGTCAGAAGAAGATTTAAACTGCTGCTGATGCTGTCCATCTATCAAGTTTATCTGTCGTCTGAGTTTAGCAATATGTGCTTGAACCTAAGCCATTGGAGTTTTGAAGCACAATATGAGTTTAGTCACAATTTTCTTACTACTTTAAGATGATAGAACAATCAAAATCTACAAGAGAAGTTAAAACATACTCACAATTTAATCAACAAAAAAAAAAGATTCAACCACCTTTCCTAGGTCCCCCTTGTAGTTCACTACCATAAATGGGGATATAAACACTAAGGCAATCAACAGCTTATGAGGGGCATACAAGGAAAAGGACTGTAATGTAATACATATTTCAACACACTGACAAAGGTCAGTGATTTGGATGAAGATAAAGTTCATCTACACAGTGCGCTCTCAAATTAAAAGGAAAACATGAATTATGTGTCAGCATTACATACTTTAGTCTAGCTAGTTGTTTATTATTATAAAATTACTTTATGATGTTCATCCTAAATATTCATGCCCCACATAGAAAATGATTAGAACATATAGAACCCACATATATTGGATGTGTTAATTAAATCGTTAAAAGATGAACTATGAGTGATGTAACATGATAGCATATAGACCATCTTATCTGTCTTCTGTCCCTCCCCTCCTCCTTCCCCTTAGTTGGCTCCGTTTTCTTTAGAAGTTGAATTAGATCATTCAATTACAACCCAGAATCCCATACATGCACATATCAGTACACACAACAATGTAAATTAAGAAAAATGTCTCTTCATTCTATTCTAATACTTCAAAGGCACAGTTATTTTGAGTTCAACTAATCCATTAAAAAAGGTCCAGACATCATACAAACAAAAATAAACTCCCAAGCATAGATCATTAGTCTCAGTCTCTTGACGGATGAATCTGAAGTACTTCTGAAAAGCAGAAAATTTTTAAGAAAAAGAAAATTTACAAAAATCCTTATACATATTTCTTTTTTGATCAAACATTAACCTTGCATCAAGATGGCTCATTTTGATCAAACATATTCCTTATACAGAAAATGCTTGCTGTCATCACTCATTTTGATCCATTAATATACCATTACGGCATCAACAATTGAAAATCGATCTGACATCCACAAATACTACATACTTTAAATATGATAAAAGTATTGTCACATATACCTGCTGTCGAGCTGCTGCAAGCTGTAAGAGCTCATCTGCCTCTGAGAAATTCGTGAACCATTGACTTAAAGAATGATCTTTGGTATCACCTTTCTTCCTTTTAGTTGGATCGTCTAGAGGTACTGCATTTACAATTTCTTTCAACTCAAGCATGGAAAAAGGAAAGCTGCAGATAACAGTGGGTAATTGCTACATAACATACTGGGAGGAGGCAACGTAAGCCCAGCAGGTAACCTTGGCAAGTTCACAGCTGGATGATTCTGCAGACGAGCTAAAAAGGCCTCTGAAGGATCAGGGAAAACTATCTCATCATAAAACTCCACAACGACAGGCTTCTTTGCGGACATGGAACTGTTTTCATCCTCTGGATACAACTTCAAGTGATGGTATCTGTATATATATCACTCTTCAATAGAATACAAGGTTCAGAAATTATTTTGACATTCACATAAAATGGTTTGCAATCTGCATGACTAATAACAAAGGATACGGGTTGTATTGTCATCTAGTATATCATTAGACAACATTCAAGCACTTGAGCCATATATAACTGAACACTCTTACCAAACTTTGCAGTTAGCAAAATAGATGTTATTTATATAGTCATCCAAGATTATCATTGATAATAAACCTCCAACTGAACCAAGAAAAGCATCAATAAAAGGCTCAATAATATTTTTTTTTTTCCTGGAACCAGGCTACTGGTTACTAAATCCAAAGCAGTAACCAACAACTCACAAGTTCAAAGCCTTCTCACAAACATCACTGTGGAAATAAAGCGTGATGGCAACTTCAAATTCCCCCCATCCTGCCTCTGAGAGTTCAAAAGGTGGTGTCTCCACAACACGTGTGGGATTATTGAAACTAGAATGCAACTGAAAAACAACACGCTTTATTATCGCCCCAAGATCCTCATTGCTTGCTCCACGAACGTATACTGTCCATTTATGCGACTGATACCTTACAATACATAAACATTAACTTTAAAACCCATTTTAGTGACTTCAAGCAAAACACTGGACCAGGTAGAGGCAATGTATGATACTTACTCGCTAGCCTTTTTGCCAAGCCAAAAAGCTATGTTCCCATATACTATTGGAACGCTTATTTCCACATCTTTCACTTTCTTACCCATGTTCTACACAAAACCCAGAAATGGTTTGTATAATGATCAATACAAAGAACCTATTTTAGTAAAGCATATAGAGGAATTAGTTTCCACTCTGTATGATATTCTAAAATCATATTCGATGTTCTGAACATTGATTTTAAGATCCGTGTAATGCTATATAATAGCTGCAAATCCAAGTTTCGAATTTGAATCAATGACGGAAACAAGGTGCAATCTTTACGCAGTCCCAAAAGCGCAGGATTTGTGGGAAATTGTTATTTTGGCGATTTGGAAAATAAGGTTGATGGTTTATCCGAATTCGAATCGAAACAAGGTTACCTTCTTATCATTGTCTTCAGATTTGCCCATTTTGGTTCGCTGGGATTTGGGGGTAGGACCACTTAATTCAGGCTGATCTTGACCGTGCTTTTTCGAAGATGAGCTATTGGTCATATCAATCAACGACCTCGTCTCAAAAGTAGAAGCTCACTCTGAGCATCAAGTTTTAGGGTTCGTAAGCCTCTGCCAAAATTGTGTTGGTGGCTTTTACGACGTCGTTTAAAGCCAGTAGAACCAATTAGGCAACGAGCCCAACCCAATTCCTAAGCGGGAATTTCTTTGGAATTATTTTTTGCACCCCCATGTTTTTCTCCGCACGTCATAAATGCCAAAATCCTTCCTTTACCCTTGTCGTATTAAATGACAACGAATGGGGTTCGCAGTCTTGTGTTGTTGTCTTCTTGTGCTATTTTGTTGTTGTAACACACTTGCAACATTGATCTGTGATCTTTCTTGTTCATGCTTAGGGTGCTGAGTAGATTTTGGCACAAAATTAACTTGAAGTGAATATAGTAAAGTTTGAAGGATGGTAAGAGTTTACATGTTTGTTTGGTTTTGAAATTTTCTGAGTTTTTTTATTTAAATTTCGGATTGTATATTTTAGAAGTGATAAGTGGTTGCTTTCAGATTATAGTCAAAATTTAAAAAAATACTATTTTAAAGTATATAATCTAGAACATAATTTAGAAGTGAATTTTAACTTTCAAATTCAGTAATTTGGAATACAATTTCAATTTCTATATAGTGTAGTCCAAAAGTTAAAATTGTATCCTAATATACAATTTAAAACATAATTTAAAAGTGAATCTTGACTACATTTGGAAATTGATTTTGTGATGTATTTTTATATAAATTTTGCAAGATAAAATTCATAAGTTACGTGCCATGGATATAAAAAAAAAAAATCTTTGATGAATCCTCACAAATTATTATATATGTTTTTGACACACTATGAATTAGTGAAATTTATGAATGCATTTATCATTAATTTTTTTTATGGTAAACAACACATGTAAAACTAACATATAAGTTATCTTTAATTGTGATAGTTGGTGTAACGTTCACAAAGATTATCTTTATGTGTGGATTGGGTTTCTAGCAAGTGAAAGAAAAACTAACTTTATTTATGTCTTTAAAAGACTTAAATAATTGTTTTTAAGAATGAATACTTTTCCTCAAGTAATTCTTACTATCAGACATCTCACATTAATAAATGCAATTACTATTGTATTTCTTGAAGCTTCAAATTCTATATCGATTCCAAATTAATAAAAATATTAAAGCAAAATATAAAATATTAATTGATTCTTGATTCTCTTGCAAGCTTGGGGGTTGTTATGAATATATATTCACATTTGGATCTGCAATATGTAATGTGGTTCTGAATCTAAAATTTGCATTTTAGGGTTAACCTAAACCCTATACCTGAAATCTAAAATTTACATTTTAGATTTCACAATTCAAAACGAAATAAAAAAATGTATTTGAGATTTATAATTTATAAATACATTTTGGATTCCACAATTAGAAATATATTCCTGACACAATTCAAAATATATTATATTTTTAGAAATCTTATGAATTGTAAGATCCTAAATAACATATTAAATTCCACAATTCAAAAATTTCATGATCAAGCATTTCAGGGTAAATCAAACACAATAACAAAGGAAAAAGAATACTATGAAACAAAACCTAATTCAACACGAAGACAAAGAGAATGAGGGTGGCAATAGGAATTGGATAGCTGCGGAGCAATTCGACCACAGAGGCAACCAAATCAATGGAGAGAATAGTAATATATTATGTACGTATATTATACAAGGAAACTTTTGTCTTTTACATACCAGATAAAGGTGTAGAGGGAAAATATGAGAGTGCAAAAGCCAAAAGCCTTATTTTTTTTCTCATAAATGGACCTTTTCAGGAATTCAAGTTTTTCTGGGCACCACATATTTGATAGAAAAAAATTACATTTCATATAATGAATGAATAGAGGGGATAAAGATTCTTTCGCAATGCATAATTAAAAAAGTATAAAATATATTTAGAATTATATATTCCAGAATAAGTTAACCACCTTTTGAATGATTATTCCGAAATAATACTAAAATACACTTTAGAATGATCATAAATTATAGATTATACGACGTCAAATACATATGAGATTATGTGTTCTGTAATAAAGTCTAACACTTTCCGAAAATTTCCAAATAGTGGTGTAAAGACATTGAAAAAATAAACATTATGAAATTATGTAAAATAATTAATATCTATATAATTCCAAATAAGACATTTTGAAAAAGAACGTGTTCCGAAATAGTTTAAGTGTAAGTCAGTTCTCCACACACCTTTCAATACATCATTGCTTTACAAGAGTAGAATTATAATTTTAGAAGATATGCTGATGCACGAAGAAATGCCTCAAAAGGGTTAGTGTTGCTTAATTTTTTTTTTATATATATGGTACAAATTTTAAGTTTTAGTTTAAAGATTCCTAAAATTATTTTAAATCTTAAAATTCATATAAACTACAACGCTCCATTTGATGCATAATATGGTATTAGACAAAAGGAATGCACAACACAGCTATATAAGTTTCTATTTTGTATTCCGATTTTTGATCATTGGATAGACAAATATAAAATATGAAATTTTATCATTATATTCTTTGTTGTTTCTTCTTTTTTAATTTACCAGAAGAAAGCATGGATGAGCGACCAATTTCACATAATAGCTAACTGCATGCTTGCACTTCTAAAGTAGTTCAATTATTTAAAGTTTGTTTATTATATTGAACTACATCAAATCCGTAAATATATATCATGTTGGGAATATATATTGGAAGAGAATGACATCCTCACAATTAATATCAAAGTTCTAACCATTTAAAGTCTGTTGAGATAACATCACTTAAATTAGTCACCGCATTTCAGATATTGTCCCGTTAAAAGCTAATATCGTGATATATATAGACCGAACTTTGATAATAATGCTGTGGTATATATTAGAGATTGAGATTTCGCAGAAGCAAAAAGTGTCCAAACAATGTTGTGTTGCACTTTAATTCAGGCAACAGGTTTCAACTATACAAGATAACAAAATAGGAATCTTTAAACAAACGAAAGTCCCTTCTGTACAAGTATGCCTCATCTAATCTATCTCTGTCTCCATTAGCTTGTTTTACAAATCATTCAAAGCTAGAGGTGACGTTCAGGAACTCATCTTCCTGACATGGGACTGTGAGACCACCTGTTGGATGATCATACCCAAATTCTTCTTCTGTCCGACTTAGTAATTCTTGAAATGAAGGTTGGTTCAAGTATGCTACAGGAATCACAAACCGCTTCATCTTCTCTCCAACATAGACTGCAAGATAACCTCTAGGTACTTCAATCCCCTTGGAGGCTGTAGAAAGTGATGCCCGTCTAATAAAACCTGCTATGCGGAAACCCATTGTTTTCTATTGCTCACAAACTGATGTCAAAGAACAAGTATACGAAAGAAATATTTGAAATCTGGTACTTGAGGAATGAATGACTTGTGTTGTTTGAATACTGGAAAGAAATTGTATATATAGTTGCTAATGGCCTATGCAATCCAATGCCACAATAAATGATTTTTGGTGGGGACCGAGACACAAGGGATAACATGGTTTTGTCTTAGAGATCACTTTCATGGATTAGGAAGTTGTTTGGAGTAAATACCCCACCACCTTCTGAGATATTGCCAACAGAATTGCAGGTGAAACCTAATGCTTGTTCATTCATTATGCTATATAGCTACTTCAAAGATAGACATGCTATAGACATCTCACATGTTTCTTTAAATAAATGACAACGCTATTGATATATGTACCATGAACCAACTAATATCAGAAGAGAACTGATATTGAACACATGATCATGAGGCACTAGGAACCACAATTTTTTGTGTATGTCAAATATACTACAATACCATGTGAACTTACATATACATGAAGTTAGCGGTCCCTCTACCCCAAATGAGTGTCAACATCATCCTATTATAGACTTTCTTTTACATATTTGATGGCTTTCACTCCATAGGTTGGCTTGCATTATATGTCATAACATGTTAAGTTGATTCATGGGAGAGTCCTCTAAAGACATTGCCATATGACCATGTCTCTCAGTTGGTCCCATGACTACTATCTCACAACCTTTCTTCACCAATAATTCAAGTATCCTACTTACACAATCTTTATCTATATATTCGTGGTTGAAAGCATGCTAGAACCAACACCCATCCTTCACATTCTGAAGCTTTTAGACCATTTTCTTCTTGAGTCTCTGCAAATACAAAACAACAATGGGTTTTCGTCTACCTGGTATTAGAAGGGCATCATTTGCTGCAAACCAAGCATCTTCAGTGCCAAAGGGCTATCTTGCAGTCTATGTTGGAGAGAAAATGAAGCGGTTTGTGATCCCAATATCCTACTTGACCCAACCATCATTCCAAGACATGTTGAGTCAAGCTGAGGAAGAGTTTGGATATGATCATCCCATGGGTGGTCTTACAATTCCCTGCAGCGAAGATGTCTTCCAAAAAATAACTTCACGCTTGAATAAGCAATAAATTTTTACTTTAGAAGACAGACATAGATTTGTAGATACATTTTGTACAATATTAGGCATCTCTTGATTTGTTTGGATCCCCTTTTTGAGAAATTGGAGAAATGAAAGATCATTAGAATGACAAGTTTGTCCCATTTTTGTTTAATGAAAATGAATTCAACTACTCAGTCTCTCGTCTGTGTTTTTGGTTCTTTAGTTACTTTGACAACGTTAACTTCATCCTGAATGAACAGGTTTGCTATAATAAATTCGTTACTTGGTGGTCCTGATAAATTTCAAGGAATGAACATCGAATGAAAAGTTTCATGCAAATGAAAACTAATTGATACATCATTCTATTTTGTTTTGGTGATATAATATATTATTTGTACCATAGAATATACAAATTATGTGATTTTCTTATACTTGATTAGAAAGATAATATGGACCGATTCAACTGTTTGAATTAATATTTTAGTGTAAGTGGTATAAGTGGAAAAGTTTGAATCCGGATCCTATCCCATATGTAATGTTATCATAAATAATAATTTTAACGTATCAGATTGAGATAAAATTGATAACTCTCCATTTTACAATTTTATGCTGATAATTAAAACTTTAAGGTTTGCATTGGTTTAGTAGTCTACTAGAGTTGATAATGTTCGAGTTCTCGTGTCCCACTAACACAGTAACCCTATGATTTTCAGTGTCAACTTCTGCATAATTCATCTTGTCAAGCGGTGCTAGCTGGCAAATGGCAGCTATACCGCGTTATCAATATTCAAGGAAAGATGTGACGAGTCTAAGTGTCTACAGAAGTATGAAATAGCAATCAATGAACAGATTTTTGGATTTTACTTGATCAAATCTCTTTTGATTAAGGAGTTACTTTATTGGCTATTATTCATTTGAGGAAGTGGTTTTGCACTCTGGTACATTTTGATCGTAGGACCATGGAGAAAGATTTCATAACGTTTTTGTCTATTATATTGACCTACATCAAATCCATAAATATATATCGTAATACAGAAAAGTAACTAATTGAAAAGACGATTAATCAGAAAACCACTTGTATTTTATTAAACGTGTGGAATTTAAACATGTCTTAATATGAGAGGAAATTCTATATACTTCGTAGTTACAAAAACAGGTCTTTTGTATGATCTTCAAAGATAGATAAGGGGGAACACATGGAATTGTATTCGAGCTATGAGTTTTTATAAAAGCAAAACACCGAATAATTCTCGTAACAATGAAAAACCTCCTTAGAAAATTGAGATCACCGAGATCAGTTTTAATCCAAAATTTTAAGACAGTAAATTTTTGAGTTTTTTTTATTATATGTTGTTCAACTTTTTTATTTTTACTTAATTTAAGACTTAAAAGACTAATACTTGGATACCAAACAAATTGAAATATATAATTGATAACTCTGAAAAGCTAATAGCTTGATATATATAGCCTGAACTTTGATAATGATACAGTTGTATATATAAGTTCATTGAGATTTCGCAGAAGCAAAAAGTGTCCAAACAATGTTGTGTTGGACTTTAATTCATGCAACAGGTTTCAACTATACAAGATAACAAAATAGAAATCTTTGAGTAAACTAAAGTGCCTTCTGTACAAATATGCCTCATCTAATCTATCTCTATCTCCATTTGCTTGTTTTACATATCACTCAAGCTAGAGGTGACGTTCAGGAACTCATCCTCCTGACATGGGATTGTGAGACCACCTGTTGGATGATCATACCCAAATTCTTCTTCTGTCCGACTTAGTAATTCTTGAAATGAAGGTTGGTTCAAGTATGCTACAGGAATCACAAACCGCTTCATCTTCTCTCCAACATAGACTGCAAGATAACCTCTAGGTACTTCAACCCCCTTGGAGGCTGTAGAAAATGATGCCTTTCTGATAATACCTGCTATGCGGAAACCCATTGTTTTCTATTGTTCCACACGACAAATGACAAACTGATGTCAAAGAACTAGTATAAGAAAGAAATATTTGAAATCTGGTACTTTAGGAATGAATGAATGAGTTGTGTTGTTTGAATACTGGAAAGATATATATAGTTGCCAATGGCCTATGCAATTCAATGCCACAATAAATGATTTTTGGTGGGGCTACCGAGAGACAAGGGATCACATGGTTTTGTCTTGTAGATCACTTTCATGGATTAGGAAGTTAATTGGAGTAAATACCCCACCACCTTCTGAGATATTGGCCAACAGAATTGCAGGTGAAACCAAATGCTTGTTCATTCATAATGCTATATATCTACTTCAAAGATGGACATGCTACAGACATCTCACATGTTTCTTTAAATAAATGACAATGCTATACCTTCCAGCAACTAGTATCAGAGTCTGAATAAGCAACTTGTAAACCATGAGAAGAAGAGAACTGATATTGAACACATGATCATGAGGCACTAGGAACCACAATTTTTTGTGTACGTCAAATATACTGCAATACCATGTGAACTTACATATACATGAAGTTAGCGGTCCCCTCTACCCCAAATGAGTGTCAATATCATCCTATTATAGACTTTCTTTTGCATAATTGATGGCTTTCACTCCATAGGTTGGCTTGCATTATATGTCATAACATGTTAAGTTGATTCGTGGGAGGGTCCTCTAAAGACATTGCCATATGACCTTGTCTCTCAGTTGGTCCCATGACTACTATATCCCACAACCTTTCTTCACCAATAATTCAAGTATCCTACTTACACAACCCTTTATCTATATATTTATGGTTGAAAGCACGCTAGAACCAACACCCATCCTTCACATTCTGAAGCATTCTAAATTCACAAGCTCAAACTTTCAAGTTGCTTTTAGACCATTTTCTTCTTGAGTCTCTGCAAATACAAAACAACAATGGGTTTTCGTCTACCTGGTATTAGAAGGGCATCATTTGCTGCAAACCAAGCATCTTCAGTGCCAAAGGGCTATCTTGCAGTCTATGTTGGAGAAAAAATGAAGCGGTTTGTGATTCCAATATCCTACTTGACCCAACCATCATTCCAAGACATGTTGAGTCAAGCTGAGGAAGAGTTTGGATATGATCATCCCATGGGTGGTCTTACAATTCCATGCAGTGAAGATGTCTTCCAAAAAATAACTTCACGCTTGAATAAGCTATAATTTTGTACTGTAGAAGACGGACATAGATTTGTAGATACATTTTGTACAATATTAGGCATCTCTTGATTTGTTTGGATCCCCTTTTTGAGAAATTAGAGAAATGAAAGATCATTAGAATGACAAGGTTGTCCCATTTTTGTTTAATGAAAATGAATTCAACTACTCAGTCTCTTCTCTGTGTTTTTTGTTCTTTAGTTACTTTGACAACGTTAACTTCATCCTGAATGAACAGGGTTGCTATAAGAAATTCGTTACTTGGTTGTCCTGATAAATTTCAAGGAATGAACATCGAATGAAAAGTTTCATGCAAATGACAACTAATTGATACATCATTGTATTTTGTTTTGGAGATATAATATATTATTTGTACCAAAGAATATACAAATTATGTGATTTTCTTATACTTGATTAGAAAGATAATATGGACCGATTCAACTGTTTGAATTAATATTTTGTGTAAGTGGTATAAATGGAAAAGTTTGAATCCGGATCCTATGCCATATATGATGTTAGTTTATTTCGTAAATAATAATTTTAACGTATCAGATTGAGATAAAATTGATAACTTTCCATTTTACAATTTTATGCTGATAATTAAAACTTTAAGGTTTGCATTGGTTTAGTAGTCTACTAGATTTGATAATGCTCGAGTTCTCTTGTATCCCACTAACACAGTAACCCTATGATTTTTCAATGTCAACTTCTGCATAATTCATCGTGTCAAGCGGATGCTAGCTGGCAAATGGCAGCTATACCGCGTTATCAATATTCAAGGAAGGATGTGACGAGTCTAAGTGTCTACAGAAGTATGAAATATATCAATGAACAGATTTTTGGTTTTTACTTTATCAAATCTCTTTTGATTAAGTGGTTACTTTATTGGCTATTATTCATTTGAGGAAGTGGTTTTGCACTCTGGTACATCTTGATCGTAGGACCATGGAGAAAGATTTCATTAAGATTTTGTCTATTATATTGACCTTCATCAAATCTATAAATATATATCATAATACAGAAACGTAATTAATTGAAAAGATGATTAATCAGAAAATCACTTGTATTTTATTAAACGTGTGGAAGTTAAACATGTCTTAATATGAGAGGAAATTCTATAAACTTCGTAGTTACAAAAACAGGTATTTTGTATGATCCTCAAAGATAGACAAGGGGGAAGACAGAATTTCGAGCTGTGAGTTTCTATAAAAGCAAAATACCGAATATTTCTCGTAACAATGAAACTTGAGCTGAATATTCTTAGAAAATTGACATCATTTTTAATCCAAAATTTTAAAGTTAATAAATTTTTGGGTCTTTTTTATTATATGTTATTCAACTTTATTATTTTTTATTCAATTTAAGACTTAAACTTAAACTTGAATATCTAACAAATTGGTGTATATAATTGATGACTTTGAAAAGCTAATAACCTGATGTATATAGACTGAACTTTGATAATGATACAGTTGTATATATAAGTTCATTGAGATTTCGCAGACGCAAAAAGTGTCCAAACAATGTTGTGTTGCACTTCAATTCAGGCAACAGATTTCAACTATACAAGATAACAAAATAGAAATCCTTGAGTAAACGAAAGTGCCTTCTGTACAAGTATGCCTCATCTAATCTATCTCTGTCTCCGTTAGCTTGCTTTACATATCATTCAAGCAAGAGGTGACGTTCAGGAACTCATCTTCCTGACATGGGATTGTGAGACCTCCTGTTGGATGATCATACCCAAATTCTTCTTCTGTCCGACTTAGTAATGCTTGAAATGAAGGTTGGTTCAAGTATGCTACAGGAATCACAAACCGCTTCATCTTGTCTCCAACATAGACTGCAAGATAACCTCTAGGCACGTCAACCCCCTTGGAGGCTGTAGAAAGTGATGCCCATCTAATAATACCTGCTATGCGGAAACCCATTTTTTTCTATTAACTGATCTAAGAACTGGTATAAGAAAGAAATATTTGAAATCTGGTACTTGAGGAATGAATGACTTGTGTTGTTGGAATACTGGAAAGAAATTGTATATATAGTTGCCAATGGCCTATGCCATCCAATGCCACAATAAATGATTTTTGGTGGGGACCGAGACACAAGGGATCACATGGTTTTGTCTTAGAGATAACTTTCAAGGATTAGGAAGTTATTTGGAGTAAATACCCCACCACCTTCTGAGATATTGGCCAACAGAATTGCAGGTGAAACCTAATGCTTGTTCATTCATTATGCTATATAGCTTCTTCAAAGATCGACATGCTATAGACATCTCACATGTTTCTTTAAAGAAATGACAACGGTATTGATTTATGTACCATCCGCCAACTAATATCAGAGTCTGAATAAGCAACCTGTAAACCATGGGAAGAGGAACTGATATTCAACACGTGATCATGAGGCCCTAGGAACCACAATTTTTTCTGTACGTCAAATATACTACAATACCATGTGAACTTACATATACATGAAGTTAGCGGTCCCCTCTACCCCAAATGAGTGTCAACATCATCCTATTATAGACTTTCTTTTGCATAATTAATGGCTTTCACTCCATAGGTTGGCTTGCATTATATGCCATAAAATGTTACGTTGATTCATGGGATAGTCCTCTAAAGACATTGCCATATGGCCTTGTCTCTCAGTTGGTCCCATGACTACTAGCTCTTCTTCACCAATAATTCAAGTATCCTACTTACACAACCTTTTATCTATATATTCATGGTTGAAAGTATGCTAGAACCAACATCCATCCTTCACATTCTGAAGCATTCTAAATTCACAAGCCCAAACTTTCAAGTTTCTTTTAGACCATTTTCTTCTTAAGTCTCTGCAAATACAAAACAACAATGGGTTTTCGTCTACCTGGTATTAGAAAATCTTCAAAAGCTGTGGAGGTGCCAAAGGGCTATCTTGCAGTCTATGTTGGAGAGAAAATGAAGCGGTTTGTGATCCCAATATCCTACTTGACCCAACCATCATTCCAAGACATGTTGAGTCAAGCTGAGGAAGAGTTTGGATATGATCATCCCATGGGTGGTCTTACAATTCCATGCTGTGAAGATGTCTTCCAAAAAATAACTTCACGCTTGAATAAGCTATAAATTTGTACTGTAGAAGACAGACATAGATTTGTAGATGCATTTTGTACAATATTAGGCATCTCTTGATTTGTTTGGATCCCCTTTTTGAGAAATTGGAGAAATGAAAGATCATTAGAATGACAAGCTTGTCCCATTTTTGTTTAATGAAAATGAATTTAACTACTCAGTCTCTCCTCTGTGTTTTTGGTTCTTCAGTTACTTTGACAACGTTATCCTGAATGAACAGGTTTGCTATAAGAAATTAGTTACTTGGTTGTCCTGATAAATTTCAAGGAATGAACATCGAATAAAAAATTTCATGCAAATGAAAACTAACTGATACATCATTGTATTTTGTTTTGGAGATATAATATATTTATTTGTATTATAAGTAAATATATCCATTGCTAAATAACATACCAAAGAATATACAATTATGTGATTTTTTTTATACATGATTAGAAAGATAATATGGACCGATTCAACTGTTTGAATTAATATTTTGTGTAGGTGGTATAAATGTAAAAGTTTGAATCCGGATGTCAATGATCCTATCCCATATATAATGTTAGTTTATATCATAACTAATAATTTTAACGTATCAGTGTGAGATAAAATTGATAACTCTCCAGTTTACAATTTTATGCAGATAATTAAAACTGGAAGTCTACTAGAGTTGATAATGCTCGAGTTCTCCTGTGTCCCACTAACACAGTAACCCTATGATTTTTTAGTGTCAACTTCTGCATAATTCATCTCGTCAAGTGGATGCTAGCTGGCAAATGGCAGCTATACCGCGTTATCAATATTCAAGGAAAGATGTGACAAGTCTAAGTGTCTACAGAAGTATGAAGTAGCAATCAATGAACAAACATTTGATTTTACTTGATCAAATCTCCTTTGATTAAGTGGTTACTTTATTGGCTATTCATTTGAGGAAGTGGTTTTGCACTCTGGTCGTAGGACCATGGAGAAAGATTTCATATTTGGAACGAAGTTAATCAATTTTAAAAGGTGAGAAAACCTGATATGCACAATCTAAAATTAACTAATTGTATTGTATATATTACGATTCATTGAGTTTTGGAAAAAACACATAGTGTTTTTGGAAATGTCTAGCCTAAGAATTCTCATTCATGTCAAAATTTCCAACTTCAGTTGGACTATACAAGGAAGAATATGGAAAATTTTCACAGCAAAGAAAGTTTCCATCTGAACAAATTTGGCTCAACTAATCTATCCCTGTCTCCATTTTTGCATTATTTACAGCTCATTCAAGCGAGAAGTGAGGTTTAGAAACTCATCCTCCCTGCATGGAATTGTGAGACCACCTGTTGGATGATCAAATCCAAACTCTTCTTCAGCTTGACTTAGTAATTGTTGAAATGAAGGTTGGTTCAGGAATGATACTGGAATCACGAACCGCCTCATCTTATCTCCAACATAGACTGCAAGATGGCCTTTTGGGACTTCAAGTCCCTTGCGAGTATCTTTGGCTGCAGAATAAGATGACTGTCTAATAATTCCTAGTATGCGGAAACCCATTGTTTTTGTCGCTCCACAAATGAAAAATATACTAAGTGATGCCAAAGGACTTGTATGAGAAAGAAATATTTGAATTCTGATGCTTCAGGATGCAAATGAAGCTTGTGTTGGTTGAGGGTGCAAGAAATAGTGTATATATAGTCGTTAATGGGTTGTCTGCAACAATCCAATTCTACTGTGAATAACTTCTTACAGGGGCATGTGGGGGTCCATTGAGGGGCAAGGGATCGCATGGTATTGTCTTAGACATCACTTTCAAGGATTAGGAAGATGAAGTGCATACCATACCCCACCTTCTGATATAATGACCAACAAATTTTACTTAAAAATAAATAGATCACCAAAGGTTGTGAAACATAAGCTTGTTCAGTTGTCAATTGTTTTCTAGCTATTTCAATTTATACATGTAGACATGCTTTAGACATAGCACATGTTTAGTGAAATAAGATGCTAATGATGTTGACATATATCTACCATGTGCCAACTATATTGAGCAATCCTGAGAAGACAACCTACGTTGAATGCATGATCATGAGGCTCCATCGACCACATTTTTATGTACGTCAAATTCTAAGCAACACAAAATGAAATTTTCATAAATGAAGTTTCTGGCCCCCACCACCCTGAATTAGTGTCAAGATGAGCCAATTTAGACTCTTTTTCATAGATCAAGAAGGAGGGACTGAGAGAGATCAACTATAACGTGGTGGTTGGTTCTTTAAAAGTCCTGTGAGACAACACCATATGGCTTGTCTCTCATTTGGTCCCGTGACTCCTACCTCATATCCGCACTTCAACCAATATTTCATGTAGCCAACTGTTACTTGCATATCCTTTTATCTATATATTCATGCCCTCCAAACATTTAGGACCAACAAAGAATTCAAAATTCAAAAGCTTATTTCAAGAATTCTGTTGTCAAGTTTCTAAGCCAGTCAAACAACATGGGCTTTCGTTTACCTGGTACCAGGAAGACATTATTTGCAGCAAATCAAGCATCTTCAAAAGTGGTGGATGCCCCCAAGGGCTATCTTGCGGTCTATGTTGGAGAGAAAATGAAGAGGTCCATGATACCGGTGTCATACTTGAATCAACCTTCGTTCCAAGATTTGTTGAATCAAGCAGAGGAAGAGTTTGGATATGATCATCCCATGGGTGGCCTTACAATTCCTTGCAGCGAAGAAGTATTCCAACGTATAATTTCTTCCTTGAATGGACAATAAATCTCTCATAGGTGGATGACATAGATTAGAAGTGACATTTTTGTATGTTAGGCATCTTCTCAACTTGTAAAGTTCTCTCTTCCTCAAGAATTAGTAAAGAAAGATCATGAGATTGATAAAATCAAAGAATGTCATTTTTTTTTTGTTCAAGAAGAATTTAACTGCCCATGAATCTCCTCTGAATTTTCTATTTATTAGTTGCAGTGCTCCCTTGTTCCTGTATGAGCTTTGATGCTCAGATATTTCAATTTGTGTCAATAATTTACAATTTTTATTTTGACATCTAAGAACTGTGATTTTAATTTGGATCTGCACAATTTCAATTATATATTTATTATGTTTTAAGAATATCTTTATACCTTTTTAAACATGTATATCTCAAGTATAGTATCATGTTATTTTCAAAATAAGCCTATAGCCATATCGAATCCAATACATGTACTGTATCTGTGCTTCTTAGTGTATGAGCAATCATGCAGTAAAATACTAGACTTTGTTCTTAAAGAATTAAAAGCAGGAACAAAAGACGTGATTCTGATCAATAGTATTTTTTCTAGGACCAAAGAGGGACATAATTTATTTGGGAAGAAGTTAAAATATATTATATTGATAACTATACATACGAAATTACAATTCCGAGGTGCCACTGCAAGCAGGTGCAAAATGTCAATGGCCTTAACATACTACTGCTGTATGATATAGCTTACATACCCTAAATCTGTACTAGTCAAAGAACCAATGATTTTCTATAACTTGTGTCTATGACCTTACAATGTAAGAAGCAGCGGTGTAATATCTTAAACTCAAACCAAGTAAATAAAAAGTGTCTTCAAAGCAAAAGAATTAGTCTAGGTCTGTAACAATTATGAGTGACTAATATTTATATCATAAGTTTTCATCCCAAATACAGATGGAGTTGGAAGTCAGAGATCCAAATTCTGAATTTATATTTAATAAAAGGAAATCCAGATGAAGTTTTGTTAATATATCCAATAGAGTTTCTCCACTTAATCTCTAATAGTAATATATGCTGATAGCCTGTTGTATATCAGAAGATATTTCATAATCATATTAATATTAATTGAAATTTGGTGAAAGGAAAAAGTGTTTAAACAATATCTACTGCTGTATTCTCATCATGGAAACTGTTTCAACTTCCAATGGATTTACACAATAAAAGAAAGTGCCTTCTATACAAATTTGCCTCATCTAACCTACTCACTCTCCAATATCATGATTTACTGCTCATTCAATTGAGAGATAACGTTTAGGAACTCATCCTCCTTGCATGGAACGGTGAGACCTCCATTTGGATGATCATATCCAAATTCTTCTTCTGATTGACTTAGCAATTGTTGAAATGAAGGTTGATTCAAATATGATACGGGAATCATGAACCGCCTCATCTTATCTCCAACATAGATTGCAAGATAGCCTTTTGGGACTTCAAGTCCCTTGCGAGTTGTTTTTGAAGTAGAAAATGATGCTTGTCTAATAATACCTGGGATGCGGAAACCCATTGTTTTTGTTGCACCACAAACAAATAATATGCTAAGTAATGTCAAAAGACTTGTATGAGAAATAATTGTTTCAATTCTGATGCTTGAGGATGCAAGAAATAGTGTATATATAGTCCCTAATGGGAACGCTGCAACTGCAATCTAATTCCACAATGAATGATTGACAAGGACGTGATGGGGTCAAGGGAAGGGATCACATGGTATTGTCTTAGACCTCTTTCATGGATAAATGTGAGTGCATAACCCCACATCCCTACCTTCTGAGATAGTGGCCAACAGAATTTCCCACTTGAAACTAAATACGTTTGCAAAGGTGAAACCTAATTATTGAAAACTTATTGGGATCTATCTACATCAATGATAGACATGTAGTAGACATACTTTAGACGTCTCACATGTTCCTTTAAATAAGATTATAATGCTGTTGATATATATCTACCATGAACCAACTAATATCATGGTGACATAAGCAACCTGTAAATATTGAGGCTTGAGCTAGCTCTGAATCAGTGGAGATAAGAAGAGAACCAACACAGAACGTATGATCATGAGACACTGAACCACATATTTTATGTACGCCAAATTGTAAGCAACAGAGAATGAATTTTGCATAAATAGGGCCCCACCATCCTCAATAAGTGTGACATCTTAACATGATTCAAATAGACTTTCTTTCATAGATACATGTTACGTTGATTCTTCACATAAATCCTCGAAGACAACACCATATTCCTTGTCTCTTATTTGGTCCCATTACTTCTATCTCATATCCTTCCTTCACCAATAATTCATGTGTCAAATGGTTTCTTACATATCCTTTTATCTATATATATTCATGGCTACAAACATTTCGACTCAAATTATTCAACTCCTAAAGCATTCCAAATTCAAAAGCTTGTTTTGAAGTCTTTTCTCAAACCATTCCCTTCTCAAGTTTCTAACACATCAATACAATAATGGGTTTTCGTTTACCTGGTATCAGAAAGGTACTATTTGCAGCCAATCAAGCATCTTCAAAATCTGTGGATGCACCAAAGGGCTACCTTGCAGTCTATGTTGGAGAGAAAATGAGGCGGTTCATGATCCCTGTGTCATACTTGAACCAACCTTCATTCCAGGACTTATTGAGTCAAGTTGAGGAAGAGTATGGATATGAGCATCCCATGGGTGGCCTCACAATTCCTTGCAGCGAAGATGTCTTCCAACATATAACTTCTTGCTTGAATGGACAATAAATCTCACACCTTAGGAGGCTAACATAGACTAGAATTGACATTTTTGTAAATTAGGCATCTTCTCAATTTGTGAAGAGCTCCCTGTCTCGAGAAATGAGGAAATGAAAAATCATCAGGTTGAAAATATCACAATATATAATTTTTTATGCTCATCAAGAATGACTTTATTGCTCAAGCATCTTGTCTGCATTTTATGTTTATTTGTTACAATGTTCCATTCCCTGTACGAGCACACTTGATTGCTGCAAAGAAAAAGAAAGTAGACTTTATTTTAACAAGTTTAAAAGCAAGAACAGAGCACACAATTCCTAAGAAGGGCAAGGGAAAATTATATACACACACATATATAGGAACTAATGTTAGAGTGCAGTTAGCAACCACTAAACCTTTAGCAGACCAGATTGATGGCTCAGAAATAGTGTTTGGGGGTTAGAAGAGATTCAATACTAACACATATGAGCAACATTTTTTACGGACAGAAATTTTTATCAACACAGCCAGAAAATTGCATACTTTATATTAGCATCTGGGTCTTCCTTTGATAACTGTCAAGATGATCCAAGTAGTTTTTGTTTTTCATAGATATATGTTCCTTTCAGGTTGAGATATGTTGACCTTTACTCTAGAGGGCGGGATTGTATTATCTTAATTACCTCAACATGGTACGTTGATTTTTGTGAAAGAACTCCAACATCACACCAAGTAAATAAAAAGTGTCTTTAAAGCAAAAGAATTAGTCTAGGTCTGTAACAATTATGAGTGACTAATATTTATATCAAAAATTTTCATCCCAAATACAGATGGAGTTGGAAGTCAGAGATCCAAATTCCGAATTTAAATTTAATTAAATGAAATAAATTGGAAAGGTAGAAGTAGTTGACAATGGATAATAGCACAATGTTACTATTCTAGTAGTCATTGAAGCTGTGGATTGGACGTGATTTTCTGTCCAACAAATTTGAAAATCCTTCTTCCATTGCTATGTGAATTTTGGAGCAATACAACAGTAGCAATAAGCCATATTTTTTAGGCATAGAAATAGAGCTGCCAAGCCAAATAGAGAAATTGAACACTTAGCAAATGATAATGACTTTTTAGATATGAGAAAACATATTGGAGTACTAACTTAAATTAAGAAAGTCATAATGTGGCGCTTAAAGCAGGAACTGAGTGAGCCTTAAATTTATCGAAAATTCTAGAAACAAACTGTTTCAGGACAAATATATTCTGGCTTCCTTGTTTGGCTCAAGGATGAGTATTGAAATTACAACAGGGAAGCAGTAACAACCAATAGGAAGTTTTGTTAATATATCAATAGAGTTTCTCCACTTAATCTCTAATAGTAATATATGCTGATAGCGTATTGTATATCAGAAGATATTTCATAATCAAATTGACATTCATTTAAATTTGGTGAAAGGAAAAAGTGTTTAAACAATATCTACTGCTGTATTCTCATTATGGAAACTGTTTCAACTTCCAATGGATTTACACGATAAAAGAAAGTGCCTTCTATACAAATTTGCCTCATCTAATCTACTCACTCTCCAATAGCATGATTTACTGCTCATTCAATTGAGAGATAACGTTTTGGAACTCCTCCTCCTTGCATGGAATGGTGAGACCTCCATTTGGATGATCATATCCAAATTCTTCTTCCGATTGACTTAGCAATTGTTGAAATGAAGGTTGATTCAAATATGATACGGGAATCATGAACCGCCTCATCTTGTCTCCAACATAGATTGCAAGATAGCCTTTTGGGACTTCAAGTCCCCTGCGAGTTGTTTTTGCAGTAGAAAATGATGCTTGTCTAATAATACCTGGGATGCGGAAACCCATTGTTTTTGTTTCACCACAAACAGATAATATGCTAAGTGATGTCAAAAGACTTGTCTGAGAAATAATTACTTCAATTCTGATGCTTGAGGATGCAAATGAGTTGTGTTGCTTGAGGATGCAAGAAATAGTGTATATATAGTCCCTAATGGGAATGCTGCAATTGCAATCTAATTCCACAGTGAAGGATTGACAAGGACGTGATGGGGTCAAGGGAAGGACCGAGGATCACATGGTATTGTCTTAGACCTCTTTCATGGATAAGTGGGAGTGCATAACCCCACATCCCTACCTTCTGAGATAGTGGCCAACAGAATTTCCCACTTGAAACTAAATACGTTTGCAAAGGTGAAACCTAATTATTGAAAACTTATTGGGACCTATCTACATCAATGATAGACATGTAGTAGACATACTTTAGACATCTCACTTGTTTCTTCAAATAAGATTATAATGCTGTTGATATATATATATATATCTACCATGAACCAACTAATATCATGGTGACATAAGCAACCTGTAAATGTTGAGGCTTGAGCTAGCTCTGAATTAGTGGAGATAAGATAACCAACACAGAACGTATGATCATGAGACACTGTGAACCACTTATGTTTTGTACCCCAAATTGTAAGCAACACAGAATGAATTTTGCATAAATGAAGTTTCCGGCCCCCACCATCCTCAATAAGTGTGACATCTTAACATGATTCAATTAGACTTTTTCTCATAGATACATGTTACGTTGATTCTTAATATACATTCTTGAAGACAACACCATACTCCTTGTCTCTTATTTGTCCCCATTACTTCTATCTCATATCCTTCCTTCACCAATAATTCATGTGTCAAGTGGTTTCTTACATATCCTTTTATCTATATATATTCACGGCTACAAACATTTCGACTCAAATTATTCACCTCCTAAAGCATTCCAAATTCAAAAGCTTGTTTTGAAGTCTTTTCTCAAACCATTCCCTTCTCAAGTTTCTAACACATCAATACAACAATGGGTTTTCGTTTACCTAGTATCAGAAAGGTACTATTTGCAGCCAATCAAGCATCTTCAAAAGCTGTGGATGCACCAAAGGGCTACCTTGCAGTCTATGTTGGAGAGAAAATGAGGCGGTTCATGATCCCTGTGTCATACTTGAACCAACCTTCATTCCAGGACTTATTGAGTCAAGTTGAGGAAGAGTATGGATATGAGCATCCCATGGGTGGCCTCACAATTCCTTGCAGCGAAGATGTCTTCCAACATATAACTTCTTGCTTGAATGGACAATAAATCTCACACCTTAGGAGGCTAACATAGACTAGAATTGACATTTTTGTAAATTAGGCATCTTCTGAATTTGTGAAGAGCTCCCTTTCTCAAGAAATGAGTAAATGAGATTGAAAATATCACAATATATAATTTTTTATGCTCATCAAGAATGACTTTATTGCTCAAGCATCTTGTCTACATTTTATGTTATTTGTTACAATGTTCCATTCCCTGTACGAGCACACTTGATTGCTGCAAAGAAAAAGAAAGTAGACTTTATTTTAACAAGTTTAAAAGCAAGAACAGAACACATAATTTGTAACAAGGGCAAGGGAAAATTATATACACACATATATAGCAACTATTGTAAAAGTGACAGTTAGCAAACACTAAACCTTTAGCAGACCAGATTGATAGCTCAGAAACAGTGTTTGGAGGTTAGAAGCAATACTAACACATATGAGCTACATTTTTTATGGACGGAAATTTTAATCAACACAGCCAGAAAATTGCATACATTATGTTAGCAGCTGGGTCTTCCTTTGATAATTTTCAAGATGATCCAAGTAGTTTTCCTTTTTCATAGAAAGTACTCGAACATAACACCATATGCCCTTGTCTCTCAGTTGGTTCCATGACTCCTAGATGGTAGTCCTTCACCTATAACTGTTGTAGCCAATTGTTTCTTTCATATCCTGTTAACTATCATATCAATATATATATCCAGGAGGAACATAAATTATTCGTCTACAGAAGTATTAAAAATTCAAAAAGCCTATAATGAAGTCCCAACACATATACAACGAGGGGTTTTCATTTACCACATATCCTAAGGGCAACATTAGCTGCAAACCAAGCATCTTCAAATGCCGTGGACACTTAAAGGGCTTTCTTGCAATCTATGTTGGAGAGAGAACGAAGCTGTTTGTAAATCCTATATCATATTTGAATCATCTTTGCAAGACTTGTTGAGTTAATCCAAGGAAGAGTTTGGATACAATCATTTGATGGGTGGTGTTACAGTTCCTTGCAGCAAAGATGTCTTCCAACATATAGATTGTAGATTGAGTGGGTTATAAATCTTAAACTCTGTTGTAGGGTGCATCAATTGTTCGTGGCGTAGGACAGGTGGACCAAGTCCTTTTGAATAAAAATGGAATAATGATACAAGGTAACGGTTAACTCACAAATCGAGTACGCATAGTTATTAGCATTATTGTTGCTCATGCACATGCTATCTTGCTATATTACTTTATGGCTGGACTCTGCAAACCTGAACTGAAATGGAAGACAATTCATAATTGGATACAGCAGCGTATAATAATGTATAATAACTCAATGATTTAAGGTTTTAAGCTAAATTAAGTGCAAATCCACATTAGTTTGATCGCTTGGCAACTTACTGATTCAGCAAGCAGAGCTACTCTCTGCTTGGAATTATTATCATAATAATTGATGATTAAAACAAATGTCTGTTTATAATAAAACAAGCTAGTGTACTTCAGTTATTGGAATTATAATTGAGTATATACCTTATACCTTTCTTGCATGTATAATGTACAAAATTTTAGTATACGTTGGCAGCAGAAGACACGGGGTGTAAATCACTACCTAATTGAACCAATGTAATCCAAAAGAACGAAGGAGCTTGAGCTTCTTAATTTGAATAGAAACCTATGGCAAAGAGGATGGATTCAACATTCAAGGTTAGATCCTTAGGCTGTGACTTGGAGAATCCCTTAAAATATTTGGACTACGTCATTAAAAAACAAGAAGACCGAACTTGTTGGATGAATATACACAAAAAAGTGAAAACCTCAACAGTTAAATAACAATAAAAACAACTGTTTAAGTGCTAAAATGGTACAACAAAATAATTCCTCAAACACAATGAGTGTGCATGAATTTAAATTCCTCAACAAAAGATCTTACAGTAAACTTATCACTGAAACTAGTAACGTTCGTTCCTTTACATATTTTGCAAAATTGTTTGTTCGAACTAAATACTAATCTATGTTGGTATCTTTGTCCAGAACTATTCAAGAGATAGCTGACATGATATTTAAGAAGACATCTTCGTTGCAAGGAATTGTAAGGCCACCCATGGGATGATGGAATCCAAATTCTTCTTCTGCTAAGTTTAGCAAGTCCTGAAATGAAGGTTGGTTCAAGTATCCAACTGGAATCATGAACCGCTTCATTTTTTCTCCAACATACACTGCAAGGTACCCTTTTGGGACCTCTTCACCATTTGATGCAGCTTGTCTTGCTCTTCTAACACCAAGTAAACGGAAACCCATGGTTTCTCTTGATTTTTACTCAACAGACTCAACTATAGTATGATTTCCAAGAACTTGTGTGACAAACAAATACTTCAAGCCTGATACTTTAGTTGAGAGTGCAATAATGAGTATATATAGTGCCTGTGTGTGGACAATCTTCTTTAAAGAATTGAATGGTTAATGGACTATGTAAGGGACAAAGTTTCATGAACCATGTGGTGTTGTCTTATAGGTCATCATCAGTGTTTACTAAAGATTTTAGAAGCAATGACCTACTTTGCACATAGAAGCGTCGGCCAAAACAGTTATTACTTAAAAATGAAAGGGATTTGTGCAGAAAGAAATCTAATTATTTTAGCCAATGTAATGCTCTGCTTCTTCTGTTCAAGAAATGCTGAGACATCTCACACAATGGTTTTATGACAGCTAAAAGAAATGTTTCCCTCTGTTGATAATTATCCTTATATTAGCTGTCTGATTGGAGCTCCAATGCAATTCAATGGCTGCACACAACAATGTCTCCAATCAAAATCAATGCAATTCTTTATCATAACAGCTTGCACCACTCGTCCTTATGAAGGGTACGGAAAGTACAATACAGCATATAATTTAATTGAAGATTGGAGCATTGTTATAAGGTGAGATCTAGAGCTGACTAAATAGGTTTTGGATCGATCTAAATTGCCTGAAAAATACGTTGGATCATACAAACACACATACACACACACATATATATATATATAGATTACAGTTTATATATCAATTTACTACATTTAAAGGTAGAAATTAATTTAATTTGTATAAGTTAATTTTTAAATAAGGTATATATTTTATTTTCTTAAATTTATAACTATTTTTTATTTTTTAAATCTTTTTAAATTGGGTCAAAATGATTCTTTGGTCTAATGTAGGATCTAACCAATATTTTTGCCTATTTAAAATCTAGGTCAGGTCAGACTTGCACCAATTTTCTCGTGGTGCTTACTTTTTGAATTTAAGCACAATAACTTTTCAATAAAAAGGACTCAAAAACACGATAAGGAGTTAAAGATTGTCAAGTTTTGAAATCAAGCTGTTCCAAGCATAACTTTCACCTCCACTTTCTCATGAGGCACTGTTGTTTTTATGTGCAAATGCTAAGATACATGTTTTGACTTGAGTAGCTACATTTAGTATTAGCAAACGCTTATTACTTGAGTCTTTGATTTCTTATCTATTGGAATCATATTTGATTTGTCATAAATTGTAACCAAGCGGAGTATCTCTGATTCAAATACTTGCATATCATTATTTTTTCCATATTGTTACGTGCGCTTTAATTTCTCTCTTTCCACAACAAGGGGGATCAACTTTATAAATGAAAAACAGTTCTTCCTTTCTCTTTCTTTTACCACAGGATTAAGAAAAAAAATTTCAAATTTTCTTTTATAAAGAGTTTAAAGCATCAAGCCTATTTTTTCAATTTGATAAATAAAGAGAAAATGTGAGACCAAGGTCCATGTAAGATAACAAAAATAGAGAATATTTTCTAGGTAAGAAACTATGATACAAAAAATGTGTCAAAATTAGTCTACATCTAAGTCAGTTTCATCTCATGGGATTAGCACCTATACAAGCGAGAAGTGGTATCTAAGAAAACATCTTCTCTGCAAGGAATTGTGAGACCACCCATTGGATGGTTATACCCGAATTCTTCCTCAGCTTGACTCAGCAGATCTTGAAATGAAGGTTGGTTCAAGTATGATACTGGGATCACAAACCGTTTCATCTTCTTTCCAACATAGACTGCAAGGTAGCCCTTTGGCACATCCAAGACTTTTGAAGATCCTTGTATCGCAGCAAGGGTTGCCTTTCTGATACCAGGTAGCCGAAAACCCATCTTTGTGTGTTGATACTTTGGAAGAGAAAGTTCTGAAAAGCTAATTGTAAATAAGATGCTAGTTTTGATGTTCAAATGCTGTAGGTTGTGACTGATTTTGGTTGTCCTAAATGCTTGCAGCCATCAATATATATAGATGAAAAGTTTGTAAGAATCGTTGGATACTTGAATGATTGAGGGGAAAGGGCTCATAGGACCAACAGGGAGACAAGGGCATGTGGTGTGGCCTTGTAGGACTTTCGCAGTGATCATATGACATGTTGTAGAAGATAGTTAGGTCCCATCTTTCAAACAAAATCCAATTGAAATAAAGTAGATGTATGATCTCTCGCTATTGTTGCCATAAAATTCATCAGCCAAAATGTACCCTCCAGCTGTACTTCAACATCAATCCACGTGAACAAGACATGCCTAAGGCATGTTTACAAAAATATGGAATACGTATTAACGCATAAATAGACCTTAGATTCTCAATTAGGCACGTCTCATTTGGTTACTTGCATGTTGAGGCTTTATGTTGGCTGTTGTTTGATAAGGTGGGGTTACCCACTTGTACCCTACTTTATGCTAATATACTGAACAGTACCACATGATATTTCATTTGTACACTCTCCTGGCTTTAGCAGTCACTTTCTCCATTCTCTAGAGAATCTTAAAAGCTATATATGTACACTACCCTTTTGCCTTCTCTGACTTGTAAAATTATTACCAAATGTTTGAGTAATGACAACTAATTGAATTTCTAATTGTTTCTGTTTATCCATAACTATGTTCTCTTCTCCAATTAGAATGGTAGACAGTACTTAAAGGTTGCTTGATGTAAAGAGGACAATATTCTATTGAAAAAATCCAGTTCATAACAGATTGTGTTATTCATAGTTAGGGCAGGGTGGGACAGAGCTAATAGGATTTGAAGAGAAGCATCAATTTATTTGGGACAGGTTTGAAATTTTTTTAAGGTTTGTAACATACACAAGTAAAATTAAAATTCTTGGCTCCAATCACACACTAGATTCACCCCCTTCCAACTGTCAAAGGCAGCTATAATGGACTTAATACATGAAGGTTTATTGTTCTCACTAATTTCATTGGGAAACACCCATGGCTGAAGAAATTTTATATTTATTTGACATTTTTTTAAGTTTATCGGTATAAAGTTTAGCCATAATTCATAAGTTTAAATTACCAGAAATAATTGATCAATGCATTATTTACTAGATTTCTGGGCTAATGCTGAACAACTGAAAGCCAATTAGAGTTTCTCTAAAGATTTTCTGATTGCTAATAAGAGAGAAAAACGTAGCAATATGTATTGATTACCATACTTAATTTCTTTTTCCCTCCGGAAAAAGACCAAGAATATCTTCATCCGGCCAAAGGTTTGAAGAATATATATATTCTAATAGTGAAGAAACCACCATTGACACATCATTGGTTGTGGCCGCAAAATCATTTAACACAATCATGTGAAAAATGGCGCTGCTGCTTATATGAGCGGTTCAGTTATGTGATTCACAGAGACTTATATGGATTTCATTGGATCTTGTGCCAACCCATGTTTCAGTGACTACCATCACAAAGATCTCAGCCAAATGAAGTCAAAGCAATTCGGGTTCAGGAAGAATTCTATTTTTCATATTTGACCTTTTCTCTTTATTTCTCTATTACATCAGTCATTTAATTTAAACTTATCTGTGTCCTGTTCCTCTCTCAGCAATTAGCTATATTTTATTAAACTTGGTTAATAATTTTATTTCAGTTTGATACATTAATAATTATTCGATCTAAATAAACCTATTTTTAGCTAATTAATTTCTTATACAGATTCATAAATGAACTCAAAATGTGAGAAAAAGGTTAATGTAGGAAACTTCTCATTCGGATGAACATTTTTTTACTCTTTCCAATTAAGATAACAAAACTGTAGGAAAGAAACTACGTTACAAAAATGGATCAAGTTTAGTCTACATACATGTCAGTTTCATCATCATGGAACTAGAACCTATTCAATCGAGAAGTGGTATCTAAGAATACATCTTCTCTGCAAGGAATTGTGAGACCACCCATTGGATGGTTATACCCAAATTCTTCCTCAGCTTGACTCAACAAATCTTGAAATGAAGGTTGGTTCAAATATGATACAGGGACGAAGAACCGCTTCATTTTTTCTCCAACATAGACTGGAAGGTAGCCCTTTGGCACATCCATGGCTTTTGAAGATGCTTGGATAGCAGAAAGAGATGTCTTTCTGATACTGACTAAACGAAAACCCATTCTTATGTGTGATACTTCTGAAGAGGAAGTTGTGAAAAGAAGGTTGTAAATAAGACACTAGTTTTCGAAGTTCAAAGGCTTTAGGTTGTGAATGATTTTTGTTGAGCTAAAATGCTTGCAGCGATGAATATATATATATGGATGAAAATTTTTGTAGGATATGGTTGGCTACTTGAATGATTGAGGTGGGAGGGCTAAGAGATAAGAGTCATGGGACCAACAGGGAGATAAGGCATATGGTGTGACCCTGGAAGACTTTCTCAGGGATCAATGTGACATGTTACTTCAAAGTGAATCCCCTTGAAATAAAGTGAATCCACCTTACAAATTGTATGATTTCTTGCTATCTGTGGCCTTATAATTCATCAGCCCAAATGTACCATCCAGCTGTTCTTCAACATCAGGCCACGTGAACAAAACATGCCCAAAGCATGTTTACAAAAATATGGAACATCAATTAATGAATGAAGGGACCTTAGGTTCTCAATTAGGCACGTCTCATTTGGTTACATGCCATGCATGTGAAGGCTTTATGTTGGCCATTGTTTGATAAGGTGGGGTTAAACACTTGTGCCCACCTTTATGCTTGATAGAATACTGAAGACGGCACCACGTGATATCTCATGTATACACCCTCCTTTTCCTTTAACTGTCATTTTCTCCAAGAATTTGGTTTAGAGAATCTTAAAAACTTATATATAGACCACACTTTGATTTCACACGCAACACAAGCCATTGGCATCCTCAAGGGTCGAAATTTAGGTTCACTCTTTTCAAATTTGACGCTGTCTTCTTTCTTAAAACAAACACAAAATATGGATTTTCATTTTCAAGCTATTTGACGGACATCATTCACAGCTAGCCAAGCAGTACCAGAGTGCTATCTTATAGTATGTCAGAGAGAAGGAAAAGCGGTTTGTGTTTTTCATATCAACTTGAACCAACATTCATTCCAATACTTGCTGAGTCAAGCTGAGGAAGAGTTTGGACATGATCATCTCATGGGCGGCCTCACAATTCCTTGCAGCAAAATGTCCTCAAGTATACAACTTCTGGCATGAAGCAACAAATCTCACACTATAGGAAACTGACACAGTTTGTAGAGCCATTTTGTACAATTGGCAACTTCTCTAACTTCTAACAGTTATTATCATTTTTTTGAGTAGTGTAAACAAATTCAATATCTGCTTCTATTCATCAATAAACTATGTTCTCTTCTTCCTGCAATTAAAATGTAGACAGTATTAGAAGGTTCTTGCTATTAAAAGAGGTCGATTGTTTTCATAAAATCCACTGCTTTACAGAGCACGTGAATCATAGTCAGGACAAGGCAGAGCTAATAGTTTTTAAAGGCATGCCTCTATTTGTTTGTGACAAATTTAAAAGAATTTTAATTTTTATACACACATCTGAAAAATTACAATTCAGGTTCCTAATCATACGAGAGATTTCACCATGCCAACTGCTGAAACAGTTGTGATGAACTTAATGTGAAGGATTATTGTTGCCATTAATTTCAATGGATAACATCCATAGCTAAAAAAATTCATATTCATTTGACGTATGGTTTGTTTATTTATATAAATATTGTTGTACTTCAATTGGATACGGATAAAATAACATGGTTGCATTGTCAGATGACTCTAGTATGGAAGAGTATCCAACAATCCTTATTTAATTTTCAATTTCTAGTATTAAAAAAAAATCCATTACTTAGTGATTCTAAACTGAACATTCAGCCAATTAGTGCCTCCAACAGATAGACACATGAGAGAAAATGTGAGAGAAAGGTTCATGTTTCCTAAACTTCTCATTCAGATTAGCACTTTTTACACTTGCCCAAGATAATTAACAAATGTAAAGTGAGACAGAATATTTTCAAGGAAGAAACTATATTAAAACAAATGTGTCAGTGTAGTATATGTCTGTAAGTCTTGTCTACAGGATTAGCACCTATTCAAGCTAGAAGTGGCATCTAAGAATACATCTTCTTACTGATGTACAGGGATAAGCACCTATTCAAGCTAGAAGTGGCATCTAACAATACATATTCTCTACAAGGAAGCTTAAGATCACTCATTCGGTGTTCAAACCCAAATTCTTCCTCATCTTGACTCCACAAATTTCGAAATGAAGGTTGGTTCAAGTTTGATAGTGGGATCACAAACTGCATCATTTTCTCTCCTTTATAGACTGTAAGGTAGCATTTTGGCACATCCATGGAATTTGAAGATGCTTGGTTTGCACCAAGGAATGCCTTTCTGAGGTAAACAAAAACCCATTGTTATGTGTTAATACTTGGGAAGAGAAATTTGAGAAAATATATTTGTAAACAAGATGCAAGTTTTCAAGCTTGGAAGACTTCACGAGGCGAAGGATTTAAGTTGATCCTAAGTGCTAGCAACCATGAATATATAAATGTAAGGGTATGCAACTTTTCTACTTGAATGATTCTTGGAGGACTATGAGAAAGGAGTCATTGGATCAATGGAGACAAGGGCATGTGGTGCTGTCTAGTAGGACTTTCTCAACAATAAACCAAATTTCTTATAATATATAAAAGATGTCCCACTTTCTGGTGTGTATCCACTTGAATAAAACAGATGAAACCTCAAAAATACATGGTTATCACTTGCCTTGTAATTCATCAGGCAGATATTAGTTAACAGCTGTACTTCCACATTAAGCTGTGCTATCAAAATGATGGAAACATGTCTAAAGCATGTTAACAAAATTATGGAGTAACATTGAATGTATGAACAAATTTTGGGCTTCTGTAGAGCAAATCTCATTTTGTTGAAAGTGCATGCTCTATGCTGGCCATTGTTTGAGAAGGTGGTGTGATATGCGTCTACACAACTTTACCCTTGATAGAAGTGTCTAAGACAACACCACATGACACCTCATCTCTATGCCTCAATCCATTATCAACCATTTCTCTTGAAATTTGGTTTCCACAGAATCTTAAAGATTATAAATACACATCCTTTTGCCTTCACAAAAAACACAAGCCACAAGCTCATCAAGCACCATCATTTAGATTCATTCTTCTAAAGTCTGAGATCTTTTCCTTGTTCTTCTTTCTTCAAACAAACAAAAAAATGGGTTTCCTTTTACCAACTATTCGACAGGCATCAGTCACAGCTAGCCAAGCAGCTTCAAAATCTGTAGAAGTCCCAAAGGGCTATCTTGCAGTGTATGTTGGAGAGAAAAAGAAGCAGTTTGTGATTCCCTTATCATACTTGAACCATCCTTCATTCCAAGAGTTATTGATTCAAGCGGAAGAAGAGTTTGGATATGATCATCCCACGGGTGGCCTCAAAATTCCTTGCAGTGAAGATGTCTTCGAAGATATAACTTCCTGCTTGAATGGACAATAAATCTCACACTTTAGGATACTTACATACATTAGTAGAGACATTTTGTAAAATAGACATTTTCTCTATCATGCAAAAATTATTAGAAATTTTGAGCAATGATGATGACTCCAATTGCTAGCTTTTTCTGTTTATCGTTACCATGGTCACTTCTCCCTCCAATTGGTAGACAATACTAGAAGGTTGTAGGTTCCTAAAACAAGACTTGATTGTTCTCACAATTCATCAGCCTAACAAACCAAGATCTACACATTCAGGGCAGGGCAGAGTAATAGTGTTTTGCTATGGTCAACGAAAAGCATCAATTTATGAGGGACGAATTTCAAATATTTTTGAAGTTTTATTCACACGAGTTAAATTAAAATTCATGGTTCCAATCAGACGCGAGATTTTACCGCAGCCATGGCATTATAATGAAGTTTTGTTATTCCTATTAATTTCAAAGATAACATCCCAGTCTAATATATAAAATAGGGCAGTCACATTATCTCTGTTTTCATCCAAAACAAGGTGATTAAAATTTCTTCAACTGCTTCAAGGTTTGAAGAATATTCAATTAGTGAGCCATAAACCAGCATACCATATGCTGTGGCCATAAAACCAACAAACTTCATCATGGAAAGATGGTGATGCTGCTGAATGGGCCCTCCTTCATAGTTGGGCGACAGAATTTTGTAGATGAAATTTGATCTCATGTCTGGCAATATTCAAGTGAATTGGGATATTACTTGGAGCCAGGTGAACCAAAGCAGTTCAAGTTAACAAAAGCTTATAATTTCCATGCTTCGTTCTATTTCTCTGTTAGATCAGTCATTTTATTTTAAAAATATCTTACTATCACTTCTAAGTAGTTTTTTTTAATTAATTTTCCTATAAAATGTAAATTTAATAGTTTAATTTAAATTTGATTCATAGATGAAGAGAAGATTTGACATAGATAAGATCTTTAACTAATTTCTTATTCAGTAATTATATAGATCAGATTCATAGAAAATGTGAAAAAAAAAACCTTCGTGTAGAAAACATCTCATTCAGATTAACATTTTTTTTACACTTGCCCTAAACAAGATAACAAAAATGGAGAGAGGGAATATTTTAAACGTAAGAAACTATGATACAAAAATGTGTCGGCTATATAGTCTACATCTAAGTTAGTTCCATCTTCATGCACTTAGCACCTATTGAAGCGAGATGTGATATCTAAGAACACATCTTCTCCACAAGGAATTGTAAGACCACCCATTGGATGGTCATACCCAAATTCTTCCTCAGCTAGACTCAACAAATCTTGAAATGAAGGTTGGTTCAAGTATGATACAGGAACCATGAAGCGCTTCATTTTATCTCCAACATAGACTGCAAGGTAGCCCTTTGGCACGTCCACAGCTTTTGAAGATGATTGGATTGTAGAAAGGGATGCCTTCCTGATACCACGTAAATGAAAACCCATGCTTTATGTGTTGATACTTGGGAAGAGAAAGTTGAGAGAAGAGATTTGTAAATGAGATGCTCTTTTTGAAGTTAAAATGCCTTAGGATGTGAATGAATTTGTTGCCCTAAATGCTTGCAGCCGTGAATATATATAGATGAAAAATGCTGTAGGATATCCTCAGCTACTTGAATGATTGAGGATGGAGGGCTATGAGATAAGAGTGAAACTGATAGGACAGAAAGGGCACATGGTGTTGTCTTGGTAGTGTTTCTTAGGGAGTAATGGGAGATGTTATAGTTGATAGCACACTATCGTAAGCCAATCCACTTGGAATAGAGTAGACTTATGATTTCAAGTCTCGTGAATATAATGGTCTATGATCTCTCGCTGTCCATTGCCTTATAATTTTATCTATCCAGCTGTTCTTCAACATTAGATAATGTGAAGAAAACATGTCCAAAGCATGTTTGACAAAATATGGAATACCAAGTAATGCATGAAGAGACTTAGGCCTTCACTTAGCCACGTCTCATTGGGTACATGTGGAGGCTTAATGTTGCCCGTCGTTCAACAATGTGGGGTTACACATTTATGATTGATAGAAGTACTGAAGACAGCACCATGCGATATCTCATTTGTATTGCCTCCTTCTTTTAACAGCTATATATACACTATCCTATACCTTCAAAAACAACACAAGTGTTTGGAATCCTCAAGCATCAAAATTTGGGTTCATTCTCTGTAAATTTGAGATTATTCTTCTTCCTTCAAACAAGCTCAAAAATGGGTTTCCGTTTACCTTCCATCCTACGGGCATCATTCACAGCAAGACAATTAACTTCAAGATCGGAAGACATACCAAAGGGGTATTTTGCCGTGTATGTTGGGGAGAAACAAAATCGGTTTGTGATTCCCATCTCATATTTAAACCAACCTTCATTCCAAGACTTACTGAGTCAAGCTGAAGAAGAGTTTGGATATGATCATCCCATTGGTGGCATCACAATTCCTTGCAGTGAAGATGTCTTCCAACATACAATTTCTTGCTTCAAAGAGACAATAGATCTCACTTTAGGAGACTGACATAGATTATTAGAGACATTTTGTACAATAGACATCTTCTCCAACTTGTAACTATTATTACCAAATTTTTGAGTAATGATATCGAATTCAAACACTAAATCTTTCTATTTATCTATTTCTATGTTTACTTCTCCCAGCAATTGGAATGGTATACAGCACTAAAAAGACTCGACTATTCTCATAAATTTTACAGCATAAGAAAACCATGAGCTTTGCAACCATGGCAAGGCAGGGAGGGGGCAGGGATATTAGTAATTTTATAGGGCTGACGAGAAGCATCAATTTCCTTAGAACGGGTTTGAAAGGTTTTTATGTTTTTTTATACACACCAGCGAATTTTCCCCAACAAAGACAGTTCTAATATGGACTTAAAATTAAGTTGTGTTGTTCCCATTGATTTCAATGGATAAGATGCCTTGTTATTGAAATTTCGTATGCATTAGATGTAAGGTTTCTTTTATCTATATATAGATTGTACGAACACAGTTTCCATTTTGTAAGAGGGTGAGATTGTTCGTTTTAGTTGTTTCAATTGTTAAACAAACATTACTAAAGAATGAAATAATTGGAGAAATTACTTCATCCCATTCATCACCATGTGAATCCACCCACTTATAAATCCTTGCTGGGGAAAACCTTACTTTTTCTTCCATTTTCCTTTCTCAATTTCACCGAATAGAAAAGGTAAGGCAATTGCTTGTCCCTGCATCATCTTGAGATCCCAGATTACAAACTGGGGTAATAATCCCCTATTCCAGACGTAAGATAATTATATTTTCATCCCAAAAAGGATAGTAATATCTTAAAAAAGTTCAAGGTTTGAAGAATATTCAACTAACATATATGAAGACTTGTTTACCATAAAGAATTAGGTCCTCCCTCATATGTGAATCACAGCGACTAGTATTGATAGATATTCGATCTCGCGTCACACCATATTTCAGATTTTCAGTTACTAGGGATAGTTCACAAAATTCATGAAGCAAGATGAAATCAAAGCAGTTCAGGTTCTCAAAGACTTAAAATTTCGATGAGTTTTTCTCCTTATTTCTCTATTGCATCCGTGATCTTGTTCTAATTAACCTCATCTTCTTTTCCTCTCTCTTATAATGTAGTTTATTATTATTATTTTTGAAATTAGTTTCAAAATGTAGAGATAATAGCTGAATTTAAATATGATACATTAAGAATTATTTGGTTAGAGACAAGTAGCTAATTCTTATTCCACAACCATGTAGGTCAGAAAGATACATGAAGAAATATGTGAGAAAACTCTTATAACATTTCTTGCACTGTCCCAATATATAATAAAAAGGGAGAGAGAATATTGTCAAAGAAACTACTCTACAAAAATTGTGTCTATACATTTACATCACTCTCATCTACATGGATTAGCACCTCAACAAGCGAGAAGTGATATCGAAGAACACATCTTCTCCGCATGGAATTGTGACACCGCCCATTGGGTGATCATAGCCAAATTCTTCCACCGCTTGACTCAACAAGTCTTGAAATGATGGTTGGTTCAAGTATGATACAGGGATTACAAACCGCTTCATTTTCTCTTCTACATAGACTGCAAGGTAGCCCTTTGCCACATACATACCCTTCGAAGATGCTTGGCTTGTAGCAAATGATGCCTTTCTCATACCAGGTAAATGAAACCCCATTTTTGTATGTGTTGAGACTTGGAACAAATGTTACGAAAAAATATTCTGTAAGATGCAAGTTTATGAGCTTCAAATGCTTTGGGAAGTGAATGATTTTTGTTGTGCCAAAGGCTTGTAGAGTTGAAGATATATATAGAGATGAAAGAATTGTGTGAAAAATGTTGTCTACATAAATAATTGAGGGAAAGAGCAATGAGATATGATTCATGGGACCAACAGTGACAAGGTTATGGTGTTGCCTTGTAGGAGTTTCTCAAGGATGAATAATGTAACATGTTATAGTGGATAGTACGGGTCCCACCTTCTCAAGTGAATCCACTTGAACTAAAACTGACGTATGATCTAAATCAGTAAAATATAATGGTCTAATATGTATTCCTATCCGTAGCCTTATAATTCATTAGTCAGAAATTACTTTCCATGTATACATTACTAAAACATTATGCTGCATTATCAACATGAAGAAAACACGTCCCAAGCATATTGACACTATTATGAACAACCAATTAATGTAGCAATAAACGTTTAGTATCACTTAGGGACGTCTCGTTTCTTTGATAAGGTGGTAGGGTTACACATGTCTACACAACTTTATCCTTGATAGAGGCCTTGTAGACAGAACCACATGAGATCTCATGTGTATGCCATCCATTAACAGTCTTTTCCTTCAAATTCAGTTTCTAAGGAGTCTTATCCCATCCTCAAGTATGAATTTTTTGGTCCATTCTTGACCCTTGATAGAACTGTCTAAGACAACACCACATGACACCTCATCTTTAAGCCTCAATCCATTATCAACCATTTCTCTTGAAATTTGGTTTCCGCAGAATCTTAAAGATTATAAATACACATCCTCTTGCCTTCATAAACAACACAAAATGATATCGCAAGCCAATCCACTTGGAATAGAGTAGATTTATGATTTCAAGTTCGTGAATATAATGAGCTAGGATCTCTCGCTGTCCATTGCCTTATAATTTTATCTATCCAGCTGTTCTTCAAAAGTAGGTAACGTGAAGAAAACATGTCCAAAGCATGTTTGACAAAATATGGAATACCAAGTAATGCATGAAGAGACTTAGGCCTTCACTTAGCCACGTCTCATTGGGTACATGTGGAGGCTTAATGTTGCCTGTTGTTCAACAAGGTGGGGTTACACATTTATGCTTGATAGAAGTACTGAAGACAACACCACGCGATATCTCATGTGTATGCCCTCCTTTTTACAGCTATATATACACTATCCTATATTCAAAAACAACACAAGCATTTGAAATCCTCAAGGAACAAAATTTGGATTCATTCTCTGTAAATTTGAGATTATTCTTCTTCCTTCAAACAGACTCAAAAAATGGGCTTCCGTTTACCTTCCATCCGACGGGCATCATTCACAGCAAAAGCAACTTCAAAATCTGAAGATATACCAAAGGGGTATTTTGCCGTGTATGTTGGAGAGAAACAAAATCGGTTTGTGATTCCCGTCTCATACTTGAACCAACCTTTATTCCAAGACTTATTGAGTCAAGCTGAGGAAGAGTTTGGATATGATCATCCCATTGGTGGCATCACAATTCCTTGCAGGGAAGATGTCTTCCAACATACAATTTCTTGCTTCAAGAGATAATAGATCTCACTTAGGAGACTGACATAGATTATTAGAGACATTTTGTACGATTGGCATCTTCTCGAACTTGTAACTATTATTACGAAATTTTGAGTAATGATAACGAATTCAAACGCTATATCTTTCTGTTTATCTATTTCAATACTTACTTCTTCCAGCAATTGGAATGATATACAACACTAAAAAGACTCGACTATTCTCATAAATTACACAGCATAAGAAAACCAAGTGCTTCGCAATCAGGGCAAGTTTCTGTCTATTTCAATGCTAATTTTCTGTCTATTTCAATGCTAATTTTCTGTCTATTTAACCATTTCAATATTTACTTCTTTTAACAATTTCAATGGTATACAACACTAAAGACTCGCACTTAAGGGACTCGATTATTCTTGCAAATTTCACAGCATGAGAAAACCAAGTGCTTCACTATGAGGGCAAGGCAGGGAGGTGGCAGAGGTGAAACATCATTTCTTTGGAACGGGTTCGAAAGGTTTTTAACTTTTTTTATACACACTAGGGGATTTTGCCCCAATCGAGACAGTTATAATGGACTTAAAGTTAAGTTGTGTTGTTCCCATTCATTAAGATCCCTTGTTATAGAAATTTCATATGCATTTGATGTAAGGTTTGTTTTATCTATATATAGATTCTACGAAAACAGTTTAAATTTTGTAAGAGCATGAGATTTATTTTGGTTGTCTAAATTGTTAAACAAACATTACAGAAGAAAGAAAAAAAGGAAGAAAATTACTTCATCCCGTCCATCACCATGTGATTCCATCCCCTTAAAATCCTCATTGGGGAAAACCTCTCTTTTTATTTTTCTTTTCTCAATTTTACCCAATAAAAAAGTAGGTCAATTGCTTGTCCTTGCATCATCTTGAGATTCCAGATTACAAACTTGGGCAATAATCCCCTATTCCAGTAGTAAGATACTTAATTTCTATTTTCATCCCAAAAAAGATGGTAATATCTTAAACAAGTTCAGGGTTTGAAGAATATTCAATTAAAAGAGAACTCGTCACTACCATAACCTGTTGTGGTCGTGAAACCAATTAACATGATCAAGAAAAGATGGTGTTGCCGCTTGACTCCATATATGAAGACTTGTTTACCATAAAGAATTTGGTCCTTCCTCATATGTGAATCACAGAGACTTGTATGATATTTGATCTCGTGTCACACCATATTTCAGATTTTCAGTGACTAGAGATGGTTCGCAAAAAACATGAAGCAACATGAAATCAAAGCAGTTCAGGTTCACAAAGACTTATAATTTCGATGAGTTTTTCTCGTTATTTCTCTATTGCATCCATGATCTCGTTTTAAACTTGTCTTCTTTTCCTCTCTCTTATAATGTAGTTATATTTTTATTGAACTTAGTAACAAAATGTAGAGATAATAGCCGAATTTAAATCTGATACATCAAGAATTATTTGGTTGGAGACAAGTTGCAAATTTCTTATTCGACAACTATGTAGATCAGAATGACAGATGAAGAAAATATGTGACAAAACTCTTCATGTAGGAAATTTCTCATAACATTTTTTGTACTGTCCAAGTAATAGAATACAAATAGAGAGAGAATATTGTCAAAGTAAGAAACTATGCTACAAAAATTGTGTCTATACATTTACATCACTCTCATGTACATGGAATATTAGCACCTCATCAAGCGAGAAGTGATATCTAAGAACACATCTTCTCCACAAGGAATTGTCAGACCTCCCTGTGGATGGGCATACCCAAATTCTTCCTCAGCTTGACTCAACAAATCTTGAAATGAAGGTTGGTTCAAGTACGATACAGGGATCATGAACCGCTTCATTTGATCTCCAACATAGACTGCAATGTAACCCTTTGGCACGTCCACAACTTTTGAAAAAGCTTTGATTGCAGGAGGGGATGCCTTTCTGATACCAAGTAAACGAAAACCCATGTTTATATCTTGATACTTGGAGAGAGAAAGTTGTGAAAAGAAGGTTGTAAATAAGATGGTACTTTTTGAAGTTCAAATGCTTTAGGATGTAAATGATTTTTGTTGTCCTAAATGCTTACACCCATGAATATATATAGGTGAAAAATTTTGTAGGATATCATCGGCTACTTGAATGATTGAGGGTGGAGGGCTATGAGATAAGAGTCATGGGACAGATAGGATAGAAAGGGCACATGGTGCTGCCTTGGAAGTGTTTCTTAAGGATTAATGGGAGATGTTATAGTTGACAGTACACTATCCAAAGCCAATCCCCTTAAAATAGTATGATTTCAAATCTCATGAATATAATGGTCTATGATCTCTCGCTATCCATTGCCTTATAATTTTATCTATCCAGCTGTTCTTCAACGTTAGATAATGTGAAGAAAACATGTCCAAAGCATATTTGACAAAATATGGAATAGCAAGTAATACATGAAGAGACTTAGGCCTTCACTTAGCCACGTCTCATTGGGTACATGTGGAGGCTTAATGTTGCCCGTCGTTCAACAATGTGGGGTTACACATTTATGATTGATAGAAGTACTGAAGACAGCACCATGCGATATCCCATTTGTATTGCCTCCTTCTTTTAACAGCTATATATACACTATCCTATACCTTCAAAAACAATACAAGTGTTTGGAATCCTCAAGCATCAAAATTTGGGTTCATTCTCTGTAAATTTCAGATTATTCTTCTTTCTTCAAACAAGCTCAAAAAATGGGTTTCCGTTTACCTTCCATCCGACGGGCATCATTCACAGCAAGAGCAACTTCAAAATCTGAAGACATACCAACGGGGTATTTTGCGGTGTATGTTGGAGAGAAACAAAATCGGTTTGTGATTCCCATCTCATACTTGAACCAACCTTCATTCCAAGACTTACTGAGTCAAGCTGAGGAAGAGTTTGGATATGATCATCCCTTTGGAGGCCTCATAATTCCTTGCAGTGAAGATGTCTTCCAACATACAATTTCTTGCTTCAAGAGACAATAGATCTCACTTTCGGAGACTGACATAGATTATTAGAGACATTTTGTACAATAGACATCTTCTCGAACTTGTAACTATTATTAACAAATTTTGAGTAACGATGATGAATTCAAGTGCTCAGTTTCTATCTATTTATCCATTTCAATTTTTACTTCTCCCAACAATTCCAAAGGTATACAACACTATAAAGACTCGCACTAAAGGACTAGATTATTCTGGCAAATTTCACAGCATGGCAAATTTCACAGCATGAGAAAACCAAGTGCTTCACAATGAGGACAAGGCAGGGTTAGTGTTTTGCTAGGGCCAAGGAGAATCATCAATTCTTTAGAACGGGTTCAAAAGGTTTTTCTGTATTTTATACACATGTAAAATTAAAATTAACGGTCCCGATCATTCACGAGATTCTGCACCTGCCAAGACTATAATGGACTTGAAATAAAGTTTTATTGTTCCCGTTCAATTCAATGGATAACATCCTTGTTACAGAAATTTCATATGCATTTGATGTAAGGTTTCGATTATTTATATATAGATTCTATGAGCATCATTTCCACTCATAAGAGGATGAGATTATCTATTTTGGTTGTTTGAATTGTTAAACAAACATTACAGAAGAAAGAAAACCGGGAGAAATTACTTCATCCCATCCATGACTATGTGATTCCACCCCTTAAATCCTCGTTGGGGCAAAACTTCACTTTTTATTCCATTTTCATTTCTCAATTATACCCAACAAAAAAGCAGGGCAATTGCTTGTCCTTGCATCATTTTGAGATCGCAAATTTCAAACTGGGGGCAACAATCCCCCATTCCAGGAGTAAGATGTTTAATTTCTATTTTCGTCCAAAAAAGGATGGTAATATCTTAAAATAGTTCAAGGTTTGAAGAATATTCAATTAATGGAGAACTTGTCACTACCATAACCTGTTATGCCGTAAAACCAACTAACATAATCATGCCAAGAATGTGTTGAATGAAGATCTGTTTATCGTAAAGAATTGTATGGATGGATCTCTTCTCGTGTCAGGCCATATTTCAGATTTTCGTTTACCAGGGATGGTTCACAAAAATCTCGAAGCACGATGAAATCAAGGAAGTTCAGGTTGACAAATACTTATTATTTCAATATTTTTTCTCTTTCTTTCTTTATTGCATCGGTCATTTTGTTTTAAACTTATCTTCATTTCCTTCCTTTTACAGTATAGTTTTATTTATTGAACTTAGTTATTAAATTTAGAGATAATAGCTGAACTTAAATCTGATACATTAAGAGTTAAATCTGATACATTAAGAGTTATTTGGTTAGCGAGAACAAGCTAATTTCTTATTCGGCAACAATGTATACTATTCAGGTAGGAAATTTCTCATAATAGATGAAGAAATATGTGAGAAGACTATTCAGGTAGGAAATTTCTCATAAAATTTTTATATGTCCCAAGAATGATAATAAAAATTGGACAGAATATTTTTAAAGGTAAGAAACTATGTTACAAAAATTGTGTCTATGCATTTACATTAGTCTCATCTTCATGGATTAGCACCTCATCAAGCGAGAAGTGATATCCAAGAACACCTCTTCTCCGCAAGGAATTGTGAGACCGCCCATTGGGTGATCATACCCAAATTCTTCCACTGCTTGACTCAACAAATCTTGAAATGAAGGTTGGTTCAAGTATGCTACAGGAATTACAAACCACTTCACTTTCTCTCCAACATAGACTGCAAGGTAGCCCTTTGCCACCTCCATACCTTTTGAAGGTGCTTGGTTTGTAGAAAATGATGCCTTTCTAATACCAAGTAAATGAAAACCCAAACCCATTGTTGTATGTGTTGAGACTCGGGACAAATTGTTACAAAAAAGGCTATGAAGATGCAAGTTTTTGAACTTCAAATGCTTTGGGAGTGAATGATTTTCGTTGTGCTAAATGCTTCCAGACTTGAATATATATAGAGAGAGATGAAAGAATTGTATGAAATTGTTGTCTGCATAAACAAATTGAGGGGAGAGCTATGAGATATGAATCATGGGACCAACAGTGAGACAGGGCATATGGTGTTGCCTTGTAGGCCTTTCTCAAGGATGAATGCAACACGTTATAGTGGATAGTACGGGTCCCACCTTCTGAAGTGAATCAACTTCAATAAAATTGACGTCTGCTCTAAAACTTCTAAAGTATAATGGTCTAAGATCTCTCCTTATCTGTAGCCTTATAATTCATTTGTCAGAAGAAATTACTTTCCATCTATACACTGTACTTCAACGTACGTTAGACTACATTATAAACCTGAAGAGAACATGTCCCAAGCATGTTTACTTTCGAAATACCAATTAATGCATGAATAAACGTTTCATATCACTTAGGCACGTCCAATTTGTTTGATAAGGTGGTGGGGTTACACATGTCTACACAACTTCATCCTTGATGTAGGCCTTGAAGACAGAACCACATGATATCTCGTGTATGCCATCCATCTTTTAACAGTCTTTTCCTTCAAATTCAGTTTCTAGGGAGTCTTTAAAACTATATATACACTATCCTTATCGCATCCTCAAGTATCAATTTTTTGGTCCATTCTTTACCCTTGATAGAAGTGTCCAAGACAATACCACATGACACCTCATCTTTATGCCTCAATCCATTATTAACCATTTCTCTTGAAATTTGGTTTCCACAGAATCTTAAAGATTATAAATACACATCCTTTTGCCTTCACAAACAACACAAGTCACAGGCTCATCAAGCACCATCATTTAGATTCGTTCTTCTAAAGTCTGAGATCTTTTCCTTGTTCTTCTTTCTTCAAACAAACAGAAAAAATGGGTTTCCTTTTACCAACTATTCGACGGGCATCAGTCACAGCTAGCCAAGCAGCTTCAAAATCTGTAGAAGTCCCAAAGGGCTATCTTGCAGTGTATGTTGGAGAGAAAAAGAAGCGGTTTGTGATTCCCTTATCATACTTGAACCAACCTTCATTCCAAGAGTTATTGATTCAAGCGGAAGAAGAGTTTGGATATGATCATCCTACGGGTGGCCTCACAATTCCTTGCAGTGAAGATGTCTTTGAAGATATAACTTCCTGCTTGAATGGACAATAAATCTCACACTTAGATACTGACATACATTAGTAGAGACATTTTGTACAATAGGGATTTTCTCTATCATGTAAAAATTATTAGAAATTTTTAGCAATGATGATGACTCCAATTGCTAACTTTTTCTGTTTATCATTACAATGTTCAGTTCTCCCTCCAATTAGAATGGTAGACAATACTAGAAGGTTAGGTTCCAAGAAAAAGACCTGATTATTCTCACAAATTCGTAAGCCTAACAAACCAAGATCTTCATATTCAGGGCAGGGCAGAGTAATAGTGTTTTGCTATGGTCAACGAAAAGCATCAATTTATGAGGGACGAATTTCAAATATTTTTGAAGTTTTATTCACACGAGTTATTAAATTAAAATTCATGGTTCCAATCAGAGGCGAGATTTTACCGAAGCCATGGCAGTTATAATGAAGTTTTGTTGTTCTTATTAATTTCAAAGATAACATCCCAGTCTAATATATAAAATAGGGCAGTCACTTTATCTCCTGTTCCATGATCAAGATACTTAATCTCTGTTTTCATCCAAAACAAGGAGATTAAAATTTATTCAACAGCTTCAAGGTTTGAAGAATATTCAATTAGTGATCCATAAACCAGCATATATATGTTATGGCCGTAAAACCAACAACTTCATCATGGAAAGATGGTGATGTTGCTTAATGGCCCTCCTTCATAGGTGGGTGACATAATTTTATAGATAAAATTTGATCTCATGTCAGGCAATATTCAAGTGACCTGGGATATTCGCAAAGCACTTCGAGCCAGGTGAAACCAAACCAGTTCAAGTTAACAAAAGCTTATAATTTCCACGAATGCTTCGTTCTATTTCTCTGTTACATCAGTCATTTTACTTTAAACATATCTTCCCATCTCTTCTAAGTAGTTTTTTTAATTAATTTTGTTATAAAATGTGAAGTTAATCGTTTAATTTAAATTTGATAGATAGATGAAGACAAAATGTGCTATAGATAAGATTTTTAACTAATTTCTTATTCAGTAATTATATAGATCAGATTCATAGAAAATGTGAGAAAAAACTTCGTGTAGAAAACTTCTCATTCAGATTAACATTTTCTTACACTTGCTAAACAAGATGACAAAAATGGAGAGAGGGGATATTTTCAAGGTAAGAAACTATGATACAAAAATGTGTCAGAGTCTATAGTCTACGTCTAACTCAGTTCCATCTTCATGCACTTAGCACCTATTGAAGCGAGAAGTGATAGCTAAGAATACATCTTCTCCACAAGGAATTGTGAGACCACCCGTTGGATGGTCATACCCAAATTCTTCCTCAGCTTGACTCAACAAATCTTGAAATGAAGGTTGGTTCAAGTATGATACAGGAATCATGAAGCGCTTCATTTTATCTCCAACATAGACTGCAAGGTAGCCCTTTGGCACGTCCACAGCTTTTGAAGATGCTTGGATTGTAGAAAGGGATGCCTTCCTGATACCACGTAAATGAAAACCCATGTTTTATGTATTGATACTTGGGAAGAGAAAGTTCAGAAAAGAGATTTGTAAATGAGATGCTCGTTTTTGAAGCTAAAATGCCTTAGGATGTGAATGAATTTGTTGCCCTAGATGCTTGCAGCCGTGAATATATATAGATGAAAAATGTTGTAGCATATCCTCAGCTACTTGAATGATAGAGGATGGAGGGCTATGAGATAAGACTGAAACTGATAGGACAGAAAGGGCACATGGTGTTGTCTTGGTAGTGTTTCTTAGGGAGTAATGGGAGATTTTATAGTTGATAGCACACTATCATAAGCCAATCCACTTGGAATAGAGTAGACTTATGATTTCAAGTCTCGTGAATATAATGGTCTACGATCTCTCGCTGTCCATTGCCTTATAATTTTATCTATCCAGCTGTTCTTCAACATTAGATAATGTGAAGAAAACATGTCCAAAGCATGTTTGACAAAATATGGAATACCAAGTAATGCATGAAGAGACTTAGGCCTTCACTTAGCCACGTCTCATTGGGTACATGTTGAGGCTTAATTTTGCCTGTTGTTCAACAAGGTGGGGTTACACACCTGTACCCTTCTTTATGCTTGTTAGATGTGTACTGCAGACAACACCACGCGATATTTGTGTATGCCCTCCTTTTAACAGCTATATATACACTATCCTATATTCAAAAACAACACAAGCCTTTGGAATCATCAAGCATCAAAATTTGGATTCATTCTCTGTAAATTTGAGATTATTCTTCTTCCTTCAAACAAACTCAAAAATGGGTTTCCGTTTAACTTCCATCCGACGGGCATCATTCACAGCAAAAGCAACTTCAAAATCTGAAGACATACCGAAGGGGTATTTTGCCGTGTATGTTGGAGAGAAACAAAATCGGTTTGTGATTCCTATCTCATACTTGAACCAACCTTCATTCCAAGACTTACTGAGTCAAGCTGAGGAAGAGTTTGGATATGATCATCCCATTGGTGGCCTCACAATTCCTTGCAGTGAAGATGTCTTCCAACATACAATTTCTTGCTTCAAGAGACAATAGATCTCACTTTATGAGACTGACATAGATTATTAGAGACATTTTGTACAATAGGCATCTTCTCGAACTTGTACCTATTATTACCAAATTTTGCATAATCATAAACGAATTCAAACGCTAAATCTTTCTATTTATCTATTTCATGCTTACTTCTTCCAGCAATTGATATGCAACACTAAAATGACTCGACTAGTCTCATAATTTACACAGCATAAGAAAACCAAGTGCTTCGCAATCAGGGCATGTTTCTGTGTATTTTAATGCTATGTTTCTGTCTATTTATCCATTTCAACTTTTACTCCTCCCAAAACAATTCCAATAGTATACAACACTAAAAAGACTCGCACTTAAAGGACTCGATTATTCTGGCAAATTTCACAGCATGAGAAAATCAAGCGCTTCACACTGAGGGCAAGGCAGGGAGGGGGCAGAGATATTAGTATTTTTATAAGGCTGAGGAGAAGCATCATTTCTTTAGAACGGGTTTGAAAGGTTTTTAAGTTTTTTATACAGGCCGATTTTGCCCCAGCCAAGGCAGTTATAATGGACTTAAAGTTAAGTTGTGTTGTTCCCATTCATTAAGATCCCTTGTTATAGAAATTTCATATGCATTTGATGTAAGGTTTCTTTTATCTATACGAGAATAGTTTTCATTTTGTAAGAGCATGAGATTGTTTATTTTGGTTGTTTAAATTGTCAAACAAACAGTACAGAAGAAAGAAAAAAAGGAATAAAATTACTTCATCCCATCCATCACCATGTGATTCCATCCCCTTAAAAATTGTCATCGGGGAAAACCTCACTTTTCATTCCAGTTTATTTTCTCCGTTTTACACAATGAAAAAGTAGGGCAATTGCTTGTCCTTGCATCATCTTGAGATCCCAGATTACAAACTTGGCCAATAATCCCTATTCCAGTAGTAAGATACTTAATTTCTATTTTCATCCCAAAAAGATGGTAATATCTTAAAAATGTTCAAGGTTTTAAGAATATTCAATTAATGGAGAACTCGTCACTACCATAATCTGTTGTAGTCGTGAAACCAACTAAAATGATCAACCAAAGATAGTGTTCCCGCTTGACTCACATATATGAAGACTTGTTTACGAGGTCCTCCCTCATGTAAATCACAGAGACTAGTATGGATAGATATTTGATCTCGTGTTACACCATATTTCAGATTTTCAGTGACTAAGGATGGTTCACAAAATTCTTGAAGCAAGATGAAATCAAAGCGGCTAGGTTCACAAAGACTTATAATTTCGATAAGTTTTTCTCTTTATTTCTTTATTGCATCCGTGATCTTGTTTTAAACTTGTCTTCTTTTCCTCTCTCTTATAATTAGTTACAAAATGTAGAGATAATAGCTGAATTTAATTCTGATACGTCAAGAATTATTTAGTTAGAGGCAAGTAGCTGATTTCTTATTCGACAACTATGTAGATCAGAATGACAGATGAAGAAAATATGTGAGAAAACTCTTCATGTAGGAAATTTTTCATAACATTTTTTGTATTGTCCAAGTAATAGAATATTGTCAAAGTAAGAAACTATGCTACAAAAATTGTGTCTATACATTTACATCACTCTCATCTACAGGGATTAGCACCTCCTCAAGCGAGAAGTGATATCCAAGAACACATCTTCTCCACAAGGAATTGTGAGACCACCCAGTGGATGGTCATACCCAAATTCTTCCTCAGCTTGACTCAACAAATCTTGAAACGAAGGTTGGTTCAAGTATGACACAGGAATCATGAAGCGCTTCATTTTCTCTCCAACATAGACTGCAAGGTAGCCCTTTGGCACGTCCACAGCTTTTGAAGATGCTTGGATTGTAGGAAGGGATGCCTTCCTGATACCACGCAAATGAAAACCCATGTTTTATGTGTTGGTAGTTGGGAAGAGAAAGTTGAGAAAAGAGATTTGTAAATGAGGTGTTCGTATTTGAAGTTAAAATGCCTTAGGATGTGAAGGATTTTTGTTGCCTGAAATGCTTGCAGCCGTGAATATATATAGATGAAAAGTGCTGTAGCATATCCTCAGCTACTTGAATGATTGAGGATGGAGGGCTATGAGATAAGAGTGAAACTGATAGGACTGAAAGGGCACATGGTGTTGTCTTGGTAGTTTTTCTTAAGAATTAATGGGAGATGTTATAGTTGAGAGTACACTATCCATAGCCAATCAACTTAAAATGGATTAGACGTATGATTTCATATCTCATTAATATAAGGGTGTATGATCTCTCGCTGTCCATTGCCTTATAATTTTATCTATCCAGCTGTTCTTCAACATTAGGTAATGTGAAGAAAACATGTCCAAAGCATGTTTGACAAAATATGGAATACCAAGTAATGCATAAAGAGACTTAGCCCTTCACTTAGCCACGTCTCATTGGGTACATGTGGAGGCTTAATGTTGCCCGTTGTTCAACAATGTGGGGTTACACATTTATGCTTGATAGAAGTACTGAAGACAACACCACGCGATATCTCATCCGTATTCCCTCCTTGTTTTAACAGCTATATATACACTATCCTATACCTTCAAAAGCAACACAAGCCTTTGGAATCCTCAAGCATCAAAATTTGGATTCATTCTCTGTAAATTTGACATTATTTTTCTTCCTTCAAACAAACTCAAAAAATGGGTTTTCATTTACCTTCCATCCGACGGGCATCATTCACAGCAAGACAAGCAACTTCAAAATCTGAAGACATACCAAAGGGGTATTTTGCCGTGTATGTTGGAGAGAAACAAAAACGGTTTGCGATTCCCATCTCATACGTGAACCAACCTTCATTCCAAGACTTACTGAGTCAAGCTGAGGAAGAGTTTGGATATGATCATCCCATTGGTCGCCTCACAATTCCTTGCAGTGAAGATGTCTTCCAACATACAATTTCTTGCTTCAAGAGACAATAGATCTCACTTTAGGAGACTGACATAGATTATTAGAGACATTTTGTACAATAGGCATCTTCTCGAACTTGTAGCTATTATTACCAAATTTTTGAGTAATGGTAAAGAATTCAAATACAAAGTCTTTCTATTTATCTATTTCTATGTTTACTTCTGCCAGCAATTGGAATGGTATGCAACACTAAAAAGACTCGACTATTCTTATAAATTCCACAACATAAGAAAACCAAATGCTTTGCAATAATGGCAAGGCATGGAGGGCCGGGGATATTAGTAGTTTTATAGAGTTGAGGAGAAGCATCAATTTCTTTAGAGCAGGTTTGAAAGGATTTAAGTTTTTTATACGCACCAGCGAATTTTTCCCCAGCTAAGACAGTTCTAATGGACTTAAAATTGAGCTGTGTTGTTCCCATTCATTTCAACGGTAAGATCCCTTGTTGTAGAAATTTCATATGCATTTGATATAAGGTTTCTTTTATTTATATAAACACAGTTTCCATTTTGTAAGAGGGTGAGACTGTTTATTTTGGTTGTTTAAATTGTTATACAAACATTACTAAAGAATGAAAATATGGAAGAAATTACTTCATCCCATCCATCACCGTGTGATTCCAGCCTCTTAAAAATCCTCGTTGGGAAAAACCTTACTTTTTCTTCCATTTTCCTTTCTCAATTTCACCGAATAAAAAATGTCAGGCAATTGCTTGCCCTTGCATCATCTTGAGGTCCCAGATTACGAAATGGATATCTTAAAATAGTTCAAGGTTTGAGGAATGTTCAATTAATGGAGAACTCGTCACTACCATAACCTGTTGTGCCCGTAAAACTAACTAACATGATCAAGTTGAAGATGGTGTTGCCACTTGACTCACACATATGAAGACTTGTCCATCATAAAGAATTAGGTCCTCTCTCATACGTGAATCACATAGACTTGAATGGATGGATTTGATATGTGTCACCCATATTTCACATTTTCAGAGACCAGGGATGGTTCACAGAAATCTTGAAGCAAGATGAAATCAAAGCAGTTCAGGTTCACAAAGACTTATAATTTCGATGAGTTTTTCTCTTTATTTTTCTATTGCATCCGTGATCTTGTTTTAAACTTATCTTCTTTTCCTCTCTTATAGTGTAGTTATTTTTTCTTTATTGAACTTAGTTACAAAATGTAGAGATTATTATAGCTGATTTTAAATCTGATACATTAAGCAATTTTGGTTAGAGACAGGTAGCTAATTTCTTATTCAACAACAATACGTAGATCAGAAGGATAGTTGAAGAAATATGTGAGAAAACTCTTCATATAGGAAATATCTCATAACATTTTTTGTACTGTCCCAATATAGAATAAAAATGAAGAGTCAAAGAAACTATGCTACAAAATTGTGTCTATACATTTACATCACCCTCATGTACATGGATTAGCACCTCATCAAGCGAGAAGTGATATCCAAGAACACATCTTCTCCGCATGGAATTGTGAGACCACCCATTGGGTGATCATGCCCAAATTCTTCCACCGCTTGACTCTACAAGTCTTGAAATGATGGTTGGTTCAAGTATGATACAGGGATTACTAACCGCTTCATTTTCTCTCCTACATAGACTGCAAGGTAGCCCTTTGCCACATCCATACCCTTCGAAGATGCTTGGTTTGTAGCAAATGATGCCTTTCTCATACCAGGTAAATGAAACCCCATTTTTGTATGTGTTGAGACTCGGGACAAATATTACAAAAAAATATTCTGTAAGATGCAAGTTTATGAGCTTCAAATGCTTTGGGAAGTGAATGATTTTTGTTGTGCCAAAGGCTTGTAGAATTGAAAATATATATAGAGATGAAAGAATTGTGTGAAAATTGTTGTCTACTTAAATAATTGAGGGAAAGAGCAATGAGATATGATTCAATGGACCAACAGTGAGACAGGGGCATATGGTGTTGCCTTGTAGGACTTTCTCAAGGACGAATGCAACACGTTATAGAGGATAGTACGGATCCCACCTTCTGAAGTGAATCAACTTCAATAAAACTGACGTCTGATCTAAACTTCTAAAATACAATGGTCTAAGATCTCTTGCTATCCGTAGCCTTATAATTCATTTGTCAGAAATTAATTTCCATCTATACTGTACTTCAACGTTAGACTACATTATCAACCTGAAGAGAACATGTCCCAAGCATGTTTACTTATGAAATACCAATTAATGCATGAATAAACGTTTCATATCACTTAGGCATGTTTACTTATGATCTCTCGCTGTCTATTGCCATATAATTTTATCTATCCAGCTGTTCTTCAACGTTAGGTAATAATGTGAAGAAAACATGTCCAAAGCATGTTTGACAAAATATGGAATACCAAGTAATGCATGAAGGACTTAGGCCTTCACTTAGCCACGTCTCATTGGGTACATGTGGAGGCTTAATGTTGCCTGTTGTTCAACAAGGTGGGGTTACACACCTGTACCCTTCTTTGTGCTTGATAGAAGTACTGAAGACAACACCACGCGATATCTCATCTGTATGCCCACCTTTTAACAGCTATATATACACTATCCTATACATTCAAAAACAACACAAGCCTTTGGAATCCTCAAGCATCAAAATTTGGATTCATTTTCTGTAAATTTGAGATTATTCTTCTTCCTTTAAACAAGTTCAAAAAATGGGTTTCCGTTTACCTTCCATCCGACGGGCATCATTCACAGCAAGAGCAACTTCAAAATCTGAAGACATACCAAAGGGGTATTTTGCCGTGTATGTTGGAGAGAAACAAAATCGGTTTGTGATTCCCATCTCATACTTGAACCAACCTTCATTCCAAGATTTACTCAGTCAAGCTGAGGAAGAGTTTGGATATGATCATCCCTTTGGAGGCCTCACAATTCCTTGCAGTGAAGATGTCTTCCAACATACAATTTCTTGCTTCAAGAGACAATAGATCTCACTTTAGGAGACTGACATAGATTATTAGAGACATTTTGTACAATAGACATCTTCTCGAACTTGTAACTATTATTAACAAATTTTGAGTAATGATGAGATGATGAATTCAAATGCTAAGATTCTGTCTATTTATCCATTTTAATTTTTACTTCTCCCAACAATTCCAATGGTATACAACACTAAAGACTCGCGCTAAAGGGCTCGATTGTAGGTTCCAAAAAAAAAGACTTGATTGTTCTCACAAATTCGTCAGCCTAAAAAACCAAGATCTGCACATTCAGGGCAGCGCAGAGTAATAGGGTTTTGCTATGGTCAACGAAAAGCATCAACTTATGAGGGACAAATTGAAAATATTTTAGAAGTTCTATTCACACATGTGTTCAATTAAAATTCATGGACTTCATATGAAGTTTTGTTGCTCATATTAATTTCAAAGGTAACATCCCTATCTATTATATAAAATAGGACAGTCACTTTATCTCCCGTTCCAGGATTAAGATACGCAATCTCTGTTTTCATCCAAAGCAAGGTGATTAAAATTTCTTCAACTGCTTCAAGGTTTGAAGAATATTCAATCAGTGATCCATAAACCAGCATATCATATGTTGTGGCCGTAAAACCAACAAAATTCATCATGGCAATGGTGATGCTGCTTAATGGGCCCTCCTTCATAGGTTGGTGACAGAATTTTATAGATGAAATTTGATCTCATTTCAGGCAATATTCAAGTGACCTGGGGTATTCGCAAAGCACTTTGAGCCAGGTGAAACCAAACCAGTTCAAGTTAACAAAAGCTTATAATTTCCATGAATGCTTCGTTCTATTTCTCTGTTACATCAGTCATTTTACTTTAAACATATCTTCCCATCTCTTCTAAGTAGTTTTTTTAATTAATTTTGTTATAAAATGTGAAGTTAATAGTTTAATTTAAATTTGATAGATAGATGAAGACAAAATGTGCTATAGATAAGATTTTTAACTAATTTCTTATTCAGTAATTATATAGATCAGATTCATAGAAAATGTGAGAAAAAACTTCGTGTAGAAAACTTCTCATTCAGATTAACATTTTCTTACACTTGCTAAACAAGATGACAAAAATGGAGAGAGGGGATATTTTCAAGGTAAGAAACTATGATACAAAAATGTGTCAGAGTCTATAGTCTACGTCTAACTCAGTTCCATCTTCATGCACTTAGCACCTATTGAAGCGAGAAGTGATAGCTAAGAATACATCTTCTCCACAAGGAATTGTGAGACCACCCGTTGGATGGTCATACCCAAATTCTTCCTCAGCTTGACTCAACAAATCTTGAAATGAAGGTTGGTTCAAGTATGATATAGGAATCACGAAGCGCTTCATTTTATCTCCAACATAGACTGCAAGGTAGCCCTTTGGCACGTCCACAGATTTGAAGATGCTTGGATTGTAGAAAGGGATGCCTTCCTGATACCACGTAAATGAAAACCCATGTTTTATGTATCGATACTTGGGAAGAGAAAGTTCAGAAAAGAGATTTGTAAATGAGATGCTCGTTTTTGAAGCTAAAATGCCTTAGGATGTGAATGAATTTCTTGCCCTAAAAGCTTGCAGCCGTGAATATATATAGATGAAAAATGCTGTAGCATATCCTCAGCTACTTGAATGATTGAGGATGGAGGGCTATGAGATAAGAGTGAAACTGATAGGACAGAAAGGGCACATGGTGTTGTCTTGGTAGCGTTTCTTAGGGAGTAATGGGAGATGTTATAGTTGATAACACACTATCGTAAGCCAATCCACTTGGAATAGAGTAGACTTATGATTTTAAGTCTCGTGAATATAATGGTCTATGATCTCTCGCTGTCCATTGCCTTATAATTTTATTTATCCAGCTGTTCTTCAACATTAGGTAATATGAAGAAAACATGTCCAAAGCATGTTGGACAAAATATGGAATACCAAGTAATGCTTGAAGAGACTTAGGCCTTCACTTAGCCACGTCTCATTGGGTACATGTGGAGGCTTAATGTTGCCTGTTGTTCAACAAGGTGGGGTTACGCACCTGTACCCTTCTTTATGTTTGATAGAAGTACTGAAGACAGCACCACGCGATATCTCGTGTGTATGCCCACCTTTTAGCAGCTATATATACAATATCCTATATTAAAAAACAACACAAGCCTTTGGAATCCTCAAGCATCAAAATTTAGATTCATTCTCTGTAAATTTGAGATTATTCTTCTTCCTTCAAACAAGCTCAAAAAATGGGTTTCCGTTTACCTTCCATCCGACGGGCATCATTCACAGCAAGAGCATCATCAAAATCTGAAGACATACCAAAGGGGTATTTTGCTGTGTATGTTGGAGAGAAACAAAATCGATTTGTGATTCCCATCTCATACTTGAACCAACCTTCATTCCAAGACTTACTCAGTCAAGCTGAGGAAGAGTTTGGATATGATCATCCCATTGGTGGCCTCACAATTCCTTGCAGCGAAGATGTCTTCCAACATACAATTTCTTGCTTCAAGAGACAATAGATCTCACTTTAGGAGACTGACATAGATTATTAGAGACATTTTGTACAATAGGCATATTCTCGAACTTGTAACTATTATTACCAAATTTTGAGTAATGATAACGAATTCAAACGCTATATCTTTCTTTTTATCTATTTCAATGCTTACTTCTTCCAGCAATTGGAAAGATATACAACACTAAAAAGACTCGACTATTCTCATAAATTACACAGCATAAGAAAACCAAGTGCTTCGCAATCAGGGCAAGTTTCTGTCTATTTCAATGCTACGTTTCTGTCTATTTAACCATATCAAAACAATTTCAATGGTATACAACTCTAAAGACTCGCACTTAAAGGACTCGATTATTCTGGCAAATTTCACAGCATGAGTAAACCAAGTGCTTCACTATGAGGGCAAGGCAGGGAGGTGGCAGAGATATTAGTATTTTTATAGGGCTGAGGTGAAACATCATTTCTTTGGAACGGGTTCGAAAGGTTTTTAAGTCTTTTTACACACTCTAGCGGATTTTGCCCCAGCCGAGACAGTTATAATGGACTTAAAGTTAAGTTGTGTTGTTCCCTTTCATTAAGATCCCTTGTTATAGAAATTTCATATGCATTTGATGTAAGGTTTCTTTTATCTATATATAGATTCTACGAAAACAGTTTCCATAGCATGAGATTTATTTTGGTTGTCTAAATTGTTAAACAAACATTACAGAAGAAAGAAAATTACTTCATTCCATCCATCACCATGTGATTCCATCCCCTTAAAAATCCTCATTGGGGAAAACCTCACTTTTTATTCCATTTTATTTTCTGAATTTTACCCAATAAAAAAGTACGGCATAATCTTGAGATCCCAGATTACATACTGGTGCAATAATCCCCTATTCCAGTAGTAAGATACTCGATTTCTATTTTCATCCCAAAAAAAGATGGTTATATCTTAAAAAAGTTCAAGGTTTGAAGAATATTCAATTAATGGAGAACTCGTGAATACCATAACCTGTTGTGGTCGTGAAACCAACTAACATGATCAAGCAAAGATTGTGTTGCCACTTGACTCACATATATGAAGACTTGTTGACCATAAAGATTGAGTCACAGAGACTTGTATGGATAGATATTTGATCTCGTGTCACACCATATTTCAGATTTTCAGTGACTAGGGACGGTTCATAAAATTCATGAAGCAAGATGAAATCGAAGCGGCTAGGTCTCTTGTTTTAAACTTGTCTTCTTTTCCTCTCTCTTATAATGTAGTTATATTTTTATCGAACTTAGTTACAAAATGTTGAGATAATAGCTAAATTTAAATCTTATATGTCAAGAATTATTTGGTTAGAGGCAAGTAGCTAATTTCTTATTCGACAACTATGTAGATCAGAATGACAGATGAATATGTGAGAAAACTCTTCATGTAGGAAATTTTTCATAACATTTTTTGTATTGTCAAAGTAAAAAACTATGCTACAAAAATTGTGCCTATACATTTGCATCACTCTCATCTACAGGGATTAGCACCTCATCAAGCGAGAAGTGATATCCAAGAACACATCTTCTCCACAAGGAATTGTGAGACCACCCAGTGGATGGTCATACCCAAATTCTTCCTCAGCTTGACTCAACAAATCTTGAAATGAAGGTTGGTTCACGTACGATACAGGGATCATGAACCGCTTCATTTGATCTCCAACATAGACTGCAATGTAACCCTTTGGCACGTCCACAACTTTTGAAAAAGCTTTGACGGCAGGAGGGGATGCCTTTCTGATACCAAGTAAACGAAAACCCATGTTTTATATCTTGATAGTTGGGAAGAGAAAGTTGAGAAAAGAAGGTTGTAAATAAGATGGTACTTTTTGAAGTTCAAATGCTTTAGGATGTAAATGATTTTTGTTGTCCTAAATGCTTGCACCCATGAATATATAGAGATGAAAAATTTTGTAGGATATCGTCGGCTACTTGAATGATTGAGGGCGGAGGGCTATGAGATAAGAGTCATGGGACCGATAGGATAGAAAAGGCACATGGTGCTGCCTTGGAAGTGTTTAGTAAGGATTAATGGGAGATGTTATAGTTGACAGTACACTATCCAAAGCCAATCCACTTAAAATAGATTAGACGTATGATTTCAAATCTCATGAATATAATGGTCTATGATCTCTCGCTGTCCATTGCCTTATAATTTTATCTATCCAGCTGTTCTTCAACATTAGGTAATATGAAAAAAACATGTCCAAAGCATGTTTGACAAAATATGGAATTCCAATTAACGCATGAAGAGACTTAGGCCTTCACTTAGCCACGTCTCATTGGGTACATGTGGAGGCTTAATGTTGCCCGTCTTTCAACAGTGTGGGGTTACACATTTATGCTTGATAGAAGTACTGCAGACAACACCACGCAATATCTCATCTCTATTCCCTCCTTCTTTCAACAGCTATATATACACTATCCTAGACCTTCAAAAACAACACAAGCCTTTGGAATCCTCAAGCATCAAAGTTTGGATTCATTTTCTGTAAATTTGAGATTATTCTTCTTCCTTTAAACAAGCTCAAAAAATGGGTTTCCGTTTACCTTCCATCCGACGGGCATCATTCACAGCAAGAGCAACTTCAAAATCTGAAGACATACCAAAGGGGTATTTTGCCGTGTATGTTGGAGAGAAACAAAATCGGTTTGTGATTCCCATCTCATACTTGAACCAACCTTCATTCCAAGCCTTACTTAGTCAAGCTGAGGAAGAGTTTGGATATGATCATCCCTTTGGAGGCCTCACAATTCCTTGCAGTGAAGATGTCTTCCAACATACAAATTCTTGCTTCAAGAGACAATAGATCTCACTATAGGAGACTGACATAGATTATTACAGACATTTTGTACAATAGACATCTTCTCGAACTTGTAACTATTATTAACAAATTTTGAGTAATGATGATGATTTCAAATGCTAAGTTTCTATCTATTTATCCATTTCAATTTTACTTCTCCCAACAATTCCAATGGTATACAATACTAAAAAGACTCGCACCTAATGGACTGGAAAATTTCACAGCATGAGAAAACCAAGTGCTTCACAATGAGGACAAGGCAGAGAGGGGGCAGAGATATTAGTATTTCGCTAAGCATCAATTTCTTTAGAACGGTTTCAAAAGGTTTTTAAGTATTTTATACACATTTAAAATTAAAATTAATGGTCCCAATCATTCCCGAGATTTTGCACTTGCCAAGACAGTTATAATGGACTTGAAATTAAGTTCTGTTGTTCCCATTCAATTCAATGGATAACATCCCTTGTTACAGAAATTTCATATGCTTTTGATGTAAGTTTTCGTTTATTTATATATAGATTCTATGAGCATAATTTCCATCTTATAAGAGGATGAGATTATCTATTTTGGTTGTTTAAGTTCTATACTCCCAAAATTCAGATTCATGGCCTCAATCATACACAACATACTCTATCTGTGTGAATTGCTGACAAGTAATGGTGGACTTCTCCATCCCTTGGGTATAGTAATAAAATTTATCAGAATTGAGCTATATCGTTCACTGTGTCACACGTGACGTGTATCTATGCTGATTCTCCCTTTCTATGAGCTCCACCATTACTTGATCTCACCATACAACAATGTTACAATCTCCAATTAAATTATATTTGGCATTGCACTTTCCGTATTCGTCACAGCTCACGAGGGCCAGTGGTTGAAGTTGTTATGACAAAGAATTGCATTGGTTTTAACTTGAGACTTTGTCGTCTACAGCCATTAATTTATATTTGAATTGAAACTCTTACATTCCAGACAGCTAATGTACATATACAACTATCAATATTTGAAGTCGTTTCTTTTAGCTGTCATACAGCTATTGTTAACATCAGCACACTTTATTTTGATTAATCCATAGTATCTTTCTGGATTACTGGTTACTTTGTCATATGCTTCTTTTTGTTGATTGACATGGCAGCTGAAACTCTGGAACTTCTCAATACTATACTGGACCTTCAGAAATACTTTGGACAAGGATGCTAATCTGGCTCATGCAATATTTAAATTTATATTAAATTGTTAACAATGAAGGAGATTATCAGAGTAATGCAAAAATAAATTTTTGGTTGAGTACTTATGAGACAAAATTGGAAAAGAGAAGGTATTGTATATTATCAAAAGAGAATATTTCACAATCACAACAAATTCATTCTATACAAAATGAACCTCAAAACTTTGCAATTCAGATATTCGGCGAGATGTAGTATTTTTGTCCAACAACACTATTTAGAGCGGTAGCATTGGCAAAGCCATATGAGGAGATCTTCTCCGGTATTTCTCTTCTCCAAAACACTCAAAGAAAAGAAGCACTTAATTTGGGAGATCTCACATCAACTAACTAACGATAAAAGGTCATTTTATAGTTTATAAGTGGATACAAACCTCATCTTACAAACTCGAATTTATGGAGAGCATCCACTTGAAATGAATGGTACGTATGCCACAAACCTATGGAATGTCACTTATCCCTGCAATTAGAATTGTAGACAGCATCAGAAGCTTGCTTGCTAGAAATGAAAGAAGTAAAAGGACTTGACTGTTCTCATATTGCCAAGGTGGTTACAATGGATTTAATATGAAGGTCCATTGTTCCGATTTTAATTTCAATAGATAGCATTCATGGCTGAAGAGATTTCATATTCATTTGACAATTTGTTTAGTTGATCTATATAAACACTTTCTAAGAAGACCGCATAACTTCAATTTTATAAGCGGGAGAGAGATTCCCTATTTGGGTTGTTTGATTATTAAACAAAGGCTAAAAAGGAAGAAAAAAAGGAGTAGTGAATGTATGGATTAAGCTACTTCTGTTTCCCCCCAAAAGTAGAAAAGTAATCTTCAAAAGGTTTGAAGAATAGTCAATTAATGAAAAAATCAGCACGAACATATCGTCTGGCGTGGCCGTAAAACCAACTAAATGAAGAATTCCTCCCTAATAAGTGGTTCACGAAGACATATGGATGATGAATCTTTTCAGGCAATGTTTCTGGGAAGGTTCACAAAGACCATAATTTTCATATTTTTTTCATGATTGACTTTTTCTCCTTATTTCTCTGTTACATCAGTCATTTATTTTAAACTTATCCTTCATATTCTTTTATGGAATTCAGTTATAAAATTGTGAGTTATTAGTTTTACTTCAATTTTATACATTAAGAATTATTTTATTTAAATCAATTTAGTTTTAGTTAATTTCTTATTCAATCATAAATGAAAAGAAAATGTGAAAAACTCTTCACGTAGGAAACTTCTCATTTAAATTGACATTTTTTTACACTTGCCAGAGTATGATAACAAAAGTGCGGAGAATATTTCCAAGGTAAGAAACTATGCTACAAAAAATCTGTCAAGTTTAGTCTACATCTATGTGGACTTCATCTTCAAGGGGCTAACACCTATTCAAGCTAGAAATAGTATCTAGGAATACTTCTTCTCTGCAAGGAATTGTGAGACCACCCATTGGATGATCATAACCAAATTCTTTCTCAGCTTGACTCAACAAATCTTGAAATGAAGGTTGGTTCAAGTACGATACAGGGATCATGAACCGCTTCCTCTTCTCTCCAATATACACTGCAAGGTAGCCCTTTGGCACATCTACAACTTTTGAAACTTGGTTTGCAGCAAATGATGTTTTTCTGATACCAGGTAAACGAAAACCCATTGTTGTGTGTTCTGAGACTTGGTAATAGAATGTCGAGAATAAATCTCGTAAATAAGATACAAGATGGTGAACTTCAAATGCTCTCCGATATGAATGATTTTTTGTTGTTCTAAAGGCTTACAATCTTGAATATATATAGATGAAAGAATTTGTGAGAAATCGTTGTCCTTTTGTATTATTGAGGGTGGAGGGCTATGAGATAAGAATTAGGGAACCAACAGGGAGACATGGCCTACTGCGTTGCCTTGGAGGACTTTCTCATAGATAAATGCAACATGTTATAGTCGATCATAGGGGTCCCACATCTTGGAGCAAATCCACTTGAAATAAAACAGACGTGTGATATCAAATCTGTCTATGATCTCTAGCAATCCTTAGCCTTATAACTCATCAGCCAGAAATTACTTTCCACCTGTACTGTACTTCAACATTTGGCTGCATTATCAACCTTAGGAAAACATCTCCAAAGCATGTTTACTAAATTATGGAATACCAATTAATTCGTTAATAAAAGTTTGGTTTCAGTTAGGCACGTCTCATTTGGTTACAAGAGGTGGAGGTTTTATGTTGGCCACAGTTTGGTAAGGTGGTGGGGTTATACACTCTACACAACTTTATCCTTGACAGAGACATTAAAGACAGCACCACATGATATCTCATGTGTATGTCTCCATCCTTTCACAGTCCTTTTCTGTGAATTTAATTTCTAGGGAATCTTTAGAACTATATATATTGTATCATTTCCTTCACAAACAACACAAGCCATTGGCATCCTCTAGTGTCAACATTTGAGTTTTGTAAATTTCATATTGATCTTCTTCATTTAAACAGGAAGAAAAAATGGGTTTCCGTTTACCAGGTATTCGACGGCCATCAGTCACAGCTACACAGGCAACCTCAAAACCTGTAGAAGTCCCAAAGGGCTATCTTGCTGTGTATGTTGGAGTGAAACGGACACGGTTTGTGATTCCCGTATCATATTTGAACCAACCTTCATTTCAAGACTTATTGAGTCAAGCAGAGGAAGAGTTTGGATATGATCATCCCATGGGAGGCCTCACAATTCCTTGCAGTGAAGATGTCTTCCAACATATAGCTTCTCGCTTGAATAGACAATAAATCTCACACTGTAGGACACTGACATAGATTAGTAGAGACATTTTGTACAAGAGGCATCTTCTCAAATTGTAAAGATTGCTCCATTTTTTGTTGTCACAATGAATTCAATTACTAATTACTCTTGTTTATCAATTACAATGTCCATTTCTCTCTGCAATTCAATTAGGACTTGATTTTTAGCATGAATTCCACACCATAACCGCCCACATGCTTCGCAGTGTGAGCAGAGCTAATAGAATTTTGCTTCAGCCGAAGAGAAGCATCAGTTTATTTGGTACCGGATATAAAGACTTTTAAGTTTTATGCCTGCATGTAAAGTTAAGATCAATTTCCCCAACCCCAATCATACACAAGATTTTGCCACTACCAAACTACCAGGCAAGGCAGATAACAGTGGACCTAGTATATAAGTTTTTTTCGCCTAATTGTTCCCATCTATTTCTATGGATAACTTCTGTAGCTAACCAAATTTCATATTCGTAAGACTTGGGGTTTAGTTTACATATACCTGCAGCTGCTCTTATTTCTTCACTGAAAGATTTAGCCATAAGCCATGCACTATAATTACCAAAATTTGATCAGTGCAGCATTTACCAGATTTCAGAGCTTATATGTTGTACAGCTGAAGGCCAATTGCAGTTGCTTTATAAATTTATCATCATAGCAAGCTCAGTGGCTAAAGTGAAAAATATTGAAATAAAAAGGAAATTTAAAAAAAAAAAGTTCTTAATAGGTTTCCAATGTTCTTAATATTTTAAGACCTCAGAAAATTTCACAAACTTCAGTTTGAATTTATCAACTGTAATTTTATCTGGTTAGACTTCAGAGAATTAAGTAAATCTACTTCCACACAACTCTGTCAGGTAACTATCTATTGAGCAACATAAAATAGTGGATGGTTCATTGGTTCGGCCATATGCCACGGTACTCAAGGTACTTGTAGCATTATTCAGAGTAAAATCATTAAAAACAGTGCATCTCTTGTCTTCAAATAATGTCATTTAATAACTCAAATAGATTTAAGGGTTTGTAGTGTATCCATATCTGCCAGTTGGCTTATAGAGACCATGAACACAATATTTAATATGTCTAGAGCATGTCTGATGGTAACCTATCCAAGGACTAAAACGTAGCCAGAATTTACTATATCTCAAGTAAAATCTGATGGTAGACTATCCAAGACATATCACGTCAACCTTAATGAGCCCTGTCTCTCACTTGGCCCTATCAAATAGTACATTCACCTTCCAATTCAGGAGAGAAAGGCTTGAGTTATCTATCTATATATGTTTGTGTATCCGTCATTGTGCATACAAGCTTCACAAGTCATTCTTACATTGAATCAACAGAACTCAAATTCATTGCAAACTAGTCCTCTGAGATCACTCTGTAGTTCTTTGGGTGTAGAAGCAAAAGCAATGGGTTTCCACTTACTTGGAAGACGGACATCATTTACAAGCCAAGCAGCTAGAAAGGTTGTTGAAGTCCCAAAGGGATATCTTGCAGTTTATGTTGGAGAAAAAATGAAGAGGTTCATGATTCCCATATCATTCTTGAACCAGCCTTTATTTCAAGAATTGTTAAAAGAAGCTGAAGATGAGTTCGGCTATGATCATCCTATGGGAGGTCTCACTATTCCCTGCAAGGAAGATGTGTTCTTAGATATAGCTTCTCGCTTGAATGTACTATAGCCCATATTTCTCTTTAGAGGAGAGTAACATATAGAGTAGCTGTGGTTGAGACAAACATTGTAAAGCAGGCATTGTTTGTTTTCATTTTTGTATTATCCTATATGTTGTAAAAAATTCATGACACAAATGACAACGTACTAAAGATTTATTCTGAATTTATACTGTTCTTACTTTTTTGTATGCATGAATGAATTTAAATACCACACAACACAAGCTTGACGACCATCTAGCATTTGCCTCCCTTAACAGGTCTATAGTGGCAATATAGATTAGTTTGCTAAACCTGATTGTGGCTGTTTTGAATGTACTATTGTAGTAGTTCTGTCGATAACCTTGGACATGGATCCCAAAATGTTGACCCCAGTTCTAGACACAAAAAGAAAATAACTGCAAATAAATTGATTTAATTTCACAGAATTTGCTGCTATCTCTGAACTCCATCACAAATTAGAGTCATCTACTAAGCCTCTATAGAAAAATAATATTGTACATTTTTATTTTTTTCCATGATATATATTTAATGTAACATTCATGTATTTCCTTCATCTTTTTAAAATGATAGTAGATCGTTTTTACTGTATGTTCTTTCCTCAGCATGCATGCTTCATTGTTATTCACTTATTCCTTTTTCTGATCCTTGTTGAATTAAGCAAAATGATACAAGAAATAACACATTTTAAAAAATAAAAACCTGACATCTGTTACTCATTACTGTCAAAAAAATAAACGTTTGTTACTGGATTATTGAAATATGTCGTTCAACAGTGTCACATAAGCAATGTATTTATGATGCTTCGCAATCTATGAGCTTTATAAATACAGGTCCCATCTAAATTAAGCTCAGTGTCTGTCTTCTGTCATGACCCCTTGTGCCAAAACATTTATTCCAACTGGCAATTTGACATAACACCTATAGAGATTTTCATTTTCATTGAAAGATGACAGAATTTGAGAAGAAAGAGTTTATTGTTTTAAGATTCAGTGAAAACCAAGACAAATGGCTTAATAGAAATTAGAGACAGAATATGGTAGAAATGTCATAATTTCTTAGCTTAGGCTTCACCCTTATATCAAAGGTGTTTTGAGTTTTACTTTTAAACTGAACTAAACATGGAATAAAATCCATCTTAAGGCATGTGGCAATATTTACTTTTAGGGGTAAAAGTAAAAGTTAACAACAATGATTTCTCACCCTGAAGGTTACTGGCAGTCAAGTTGCTGGAGTGAAACTGAAGGTATATTCCATTATTCCAATACTTTATCCAAATACACACAACAATGTCATATAAGGAATATACCAATGCAACAAACAACGTCTCAATCATCAATTAAATTGTATGTTGGTTTGTACTTGTTCCGTAGTAAACTGTGAGGTTCTGATGGAGAGTTGAATCTCAAGTACCTTCCGTGCTGTTGGCAAGGACTTGTCATGCAAGCTGTTATCATAATGAATGGCATTGTACAAGTGCAACCACTGAGTATAAGTTTTCAGTAGCCTGCACAGATATTTGTCAACAATGAAACGTACGTGTGAGGAAGAGAAGATGAGAAATGTCTGGTACATGTCTTCAACAATAAGAAACAGTGCATTAAATAGTTTGAACAATAATTAGGTTCATTGCTGCACATGTACAATTCTCTTTCAACTTCAAGCAACGAAACTTTATTGACCACTCTTCTAAAAAAATCTTCCTTTTTGACAAAGACGTGTAAGACAAAACCACATGGTTCATGATCCCTTGTTTCTCACCAAACCCAAATAGCTCTTAAACCATTCAATTTGAGAAGCAAGGTGATCCACACAAGAGCCATATTTATACCCATCATTCCCCTCTCAAACATGTCATAAAGCATCGAACTTGAAACACTTGATTAGCATATACGAGTCTTGGAGACCATTCTATAACAAAGTAGTAGAAAACATGGGTTTTGGTTTGCTTGGTGTTAGAAGAGCTAGACAACAAGCTTCAAAGGGTGCAGAAGTCCCAAAAGGATATCTTGCAGTGTATGTGGGAGAGAAAAAGAAGAGGTTCGTGATTCCGATTGGATGCTTGAACCAACCCTCATTCCAGGACTTGCTAAGCAAAGCAGAAGAAGAATATGGGTACCATCATCCAATGGGTGGCCTTACAATTCCTTGCAAAGAAGATGTCTTCTTAAATATCATGTCGGTTCTCTCTTGAATACTTCTCTGACATCATAGTATCTAGTTCAAACAAACAATTTTGTAAAGATTCTTTCTTTTTATTTTTGGTTTCTCCCTTTGCTTTCATGCAAAAGTGGAAGATCTGCTCAGGAACAAAATTATTGTTTCCATTGATTATGTTGAGGAATTGAAACATATGCACACTCGCTGTGTTTGAAGCATTTACTTGTCGTTGCATTCTCTGTTACCACAATATTCATCCATCCGCCAAGCTCGATTTTTATTTTTTTTGGGAATATTTGAATGAATTCAATTTTAGGGTTTAAGATTACAATTTAACTATGCATATACTAAAATTAATATATATTTGTGAGGATTCACTTTTAGGGTTTGTTAATAATCTATTCCCCAGCTCCTTTGTCTTCTTCAGGGTTGTTGCTCTCTGTTGCCAATTGCTTGTGAGGTTCATGATTTGTGATCCTAAACATGTTACTGTTTTGCAGGACCAACACGTTTATTGTTACATTATTTTAATTTTAATACTAATGTAATTGTTCGGTACGATAAGGTACGGGAGCTTCGACCAAACTGCAGTTAAGACAATTAGGGTTGAAAACTATATTTGAACAGGTTTTTAAAATATGTTAAAGCAATAAATAGATTTTAAATTTAAATATTATTAGGAGCCTAACTTCAATGAGTAAAACTCATCCATCAACAATAAACGGTATCTCATGGCATCATTAAATAGAAATTTATTTACAAAATTTCTTAATTTTTTATGGATAGCATATAATTTCTCAAAAACCAAGTAAACCTATTTAAGTGATGACTCTTGACTAAGATGTTGGAATCAGTAGTACCAACTCAAACTTTTATAGATAGCATCATATTTTTATGCCTAGGGATTCTAGTGTGGGTTATGTATCAAAGTTTGAGATGGCAGGTTAATATATCTTACCTGGCCTAACGATAAATTTTTGTGTCACCAAGTATATTAAAAAAAAAAAAATCAATAAAATATTTGTAATTTTTTAATCTCAAACATAAGTACCTTACAAAAGAATTAAATTATCATATTTACTTTTTTCTCACTACATTCTATTACGGTCATTATTAGAATGTTGCACTTAGAAGAAGAGAAAAAAAAATCTCGTTTCAAAATGTTTTTTCCGATATACATGAAATGTGTTATAAAAAGTTTGTTTTAAAATACTTATTTTGAAAATCTTATCATGTTCTGGAATACTTATTTCATAATGTATTTTATTAATTCTCGAAAATGTGTTTCAGAAAAATTTCCATAATAGACAATCTTTAATTCACATTTAAAAAAGATAAAATAGTCATTGTAAAAATTATGGCGACGAAAGGTTAAAAAATGGGGGTGAAGGAAGTAATTGTCAAGAGATACGTGGCATTACCCTTAGAGTGATTCTTTCTACACTTCCATATTAACTTCCTGCACTTTCATAATTTTAACATATTCCCATTTTAGCATTGAAAAAAGACAAAAATAACCTTTATTATGGTAACTAAGATTTTTTTTTTCACTTTGCAGGTTACACAAACCGCAATATAATTAAAAAATAAATACATTGCAGATTGTACAACCCACAATTACATATTTTGCACCTTTCACATTGCGGGTTGTACAAGCCGTAATATAAAACTTTTTTTAAATACATTGCGGATTGTACAACCCGCAATACAAAATTTTTTTTAAATACATTGCGGGTTGTACAACCCGCAATGTATTTAAAAACAATTTGTGTTGTAGTTTATACAACTTGTTATTGTGGTGTAGTGGTAATTATCACATTATTTTTACACCTAAAAGTTTCGAATGGTAGCTACCATTACACCACAACAGCAAGTTTGTCAACTTGCAACACCAATTGCTTTTTAAATACATTGCGGGTTGTACAACCCGCAATGTATTTAGAAAAAGTTTTATATTGCGGGTTGTACAACCCTGTATTTATTTTTTAATTATATTGTGGTCTGTGCAACCTGCAAAGTGGAAAAAAAATGAATGACAATTACCATGAATGAAGGCTATTTTCGTCTTTTTCTCAAGGCTAAAATAGGAATATATTAAAATTATGGAGGTGCATGAAGTTACCATGGAGGTGCAGGAAGAATCAGTCTTACCCTTAAGTTATAGCTCATTAATTACCATTCAAGCTTAGATGTTTCTTTGTGCATTTCATTTATTTCTGTATTCACCTCTCATTCATTATAAATTGAGTTATTTTTGGAGTATATTTCCATTTTAGAAAACTTATTACAGGATGAATGGAGATAATTCGAAAAATTAATGGAGTATAGGAAGTCCATCAATCTTAACCGTGCATGGACCGCTTCTTCTTGCATTTCCAAGTCTTTCTTAAGCATTCCCAAAATTTTTAAAATTATCCAAATTATCCTTAAAATAATAATGCAGAGACAAAAATATCCCTGCACTTTCAATTCTGGAAATTATTGTTTTAGGGTATTCCGTAATTCAAAAAATCTATTGCGAAATGACCTGTTTCGTAACTATATATTAACTTTTGAAATAGATCGTTCCAGAATAGGTTCTTTGAGTTACAGAACACCTTGTTCCGAAACAATAATATGTTATTACTCTCACAAGAATAAAGATTTGATAAAGTCAAACAAGACAAAACAAGCAAGACAAAGCAAGCAAGCAATTGGAGGAGATTTGGGATTTGGTCTTGTGTGAGTGAGTGAGAGGTTGATTGACAAAGAACCTATGCATAATTGAGGAGAATTCCACCAGCACAATGGTCTAAGAGTGATTAAAAACTAATCAAAGTGAGCTAGCTAAAGTTTGGTGCATACTGGTTTGAAATACACTACACTGGACAAA